>Ga0209581_1000182_pt1 | contig 195814 bp, 158 predicted proteins | sample Coa_R2_FD_187160 | JGI IMG/M metagenome (GOLD analysis project Ga0209581, IMG submission 187160) | Surface soil microbial communities from Centralia Pennsylvania, which are recovering from an underground coalmine fire - Coalmine... | ecosystem: Environmental > Terrestrial > Soil > Unclassified...
CACAGCTCCCCCTTCACCGCAGGTACCGGGGGCGGCTCTCTCAAAGTGCTCCCATTCGTCGCAGTCAAACAGCTTGTCAGCCAGGTAATTCAGTCGTCGCTCTGCCCACAGATTCTGCTATAGAGCCGGATGTGGCATCCGGAGTGACCATCAGCACTTGCTATCGGCGGCACCGCCATCAGGAGTTCATCCGCTTCCTCAATCAGATCGAGGAGAATCTTCCGGCCGGGTTGGACGTGCATCTGGTGATGGACAACTATGGCACACACAAGGTCGCTAAAGTTCGAAGTTGGTTTGCGCGACACCCGCGCTATCACGTTCACTTCACGCCGACCAGCGGTAGCTGGCTGAACCTGGTGGAACGCTTGTTCGCCGCGGTGACCGATCGCTGCGCCCGTCGTGACAGTCACAATGCTGTCCGCGTGCTGGAGAAAGCCATGCTCGACTATTTGGATCAGCGCAATGAGAATCCCCAACCGTTCGTATGGACGGCAGACGCCGATTTGATCCTGGGAAAGGTCGCGCGACTTTCTAAACGTATTTCTCGCTCAGGACACTAGGTTCTGAACGAGCGGCCCGGTGGCCCAGGCTTCGATGGCCTCGCGCCGTCGCGTGGCCCACAACATGCTCATCAGGTAGTGCGGCACGCCCTGTAGTGGGTCGGTGACCCAGAACGCATCCGGCGACAGGCCGATCACTAGCCGGATGAACTCCCAGGCCCCCCGGTTACTTGCCATTGGGTTTGGGCCACGGGACGATGGGATTGACGTCTCGGGCGAAATTCAGGCCCGCCCGCACGTCGTTGACCGCTCCCCACGGATCCGGCCAACCGAAAACCGCCGCGTAGGCCAGGAGAAATCGAGAATCCAGTCCATTCTTCGGGGCTTTCCAGCGGCAGGTGGCGATCGCGGCGTCGAACGATCGGGGGCTTTCTTCGATCAAACGGAGCGCCGCCAGGCCCCCCACCGATGTGCCCAGCAGGATGATCCGCTTAGGCGGCTCGGCTGGCGCGGTCCCGGACTTGATTCCCTGGAGGTAAATCAGTAGCGTTCCGTTCCAGTTTCTCCGGGATTTGGATCTTGAACTTAGCCCCCTCCAGGCTGTCCACCAGGCTCAGCGGCAGCGCGACTCGCAGCGTTCCGTCCCACGGCGCCTGAGCGGCCAACCGCAACGGCGCGGCGAGTGTCAAAACCACCCAGGCGAGCCAGAGGGCCCGCATGGGAGAAGTTTCCTGGGTTTTCATAGAAACTCCCTTCAGCCCCAGTGCGCACCTCGGGGCCGCCGCACGCCTCTCACTTCCTTCTTGAATTCTCCTCACCAGGGAATCCTCTCATTTCAGGACCCGCAAAAATCAGTAAAAATCAGGCTTGCACCGCTGTACCATACGTGTTATTTTGTACTACCCTGCGCGCACGGAGGGAAGTCTACCAACCAGCGGAGCTCGACTGTGGATAATCATTGCGTAGAACACATAGCACATTTCAGCTTGACAGTCTCCTTGGCCATAGCTACGCTACTCGGAATAGCGCAGTTTGCCCACGCCCAGCAAACGATCACCTTGCAGTTCGACTCACTGCCAAGCGCACAAGGATGGACGTATTTCCAAGGCGGCTCAATTCCCGAAACAAGTGTTTTCTCAGTAACGGGTACATCCTTGATTCAAAACACTATTGGTACCGGCTTTGCCATAGGCATCAGTCCAAACTATGCGATGTTCAACGTTGTTGAAGGCGCCCAACCTTTTGTGCTTAAGGTTCGAGCACGCGTCATAGCGACAGAAGGAACAGACACCGGGGGCTTCTTCTTTGATGTTAGAACGGCTACACCCAATCAAGAATACGCCATGTTATTTACTACGTCTTCTGTTTCAGATCCTTTAGGAAACAGCGTTGCAATTGACACGACGGTCTTTCATGATTATGTGCTTATGGCGACTCCTGGCAGCAACTACAATCTCTATATCGACGGAACTTTGAGTCTGAGCGGGCCATTTTCTGCTACAGGTGGGGCTTTAAATGCCATTCAGCTTGGAGACGGCAATAGTTTATATGCAAATGCTCAAGCTGAGGTCACTCAGTTCGTGTTCACAACGGGCGTTCTTCAGCTTACGTGCGATCCGACAACTGGTCCCGCCCAGGTCGGCACACCTTACACGGCAGATTGCACGGCATCAGGCGGCACGCCTCCATACTCGTGGAGCATATCCTCGGGAACACTGCCTCCTGGCATAAACCCTCCCACAGGAAGTGCGAATACTGCCACCATCACCGGGACCCCGACACAGCCAGGGTCCTATAGCTACACAGTGCAGGTTACCGACAGTAGTGCGCCAACGCCGCAAACGGCACAACAGGTGTATACGGGTAATTGTACGAGATCCTTGTATGTCAGCCAGATGGCGATTTTCTTGAACCACGGCCTGTACGTTCTTTTTGTCAGACTGAAGAACAATGGCACAGAGGAAGCTACGAATGTGACGGTTACCGTTGCTCAGATAAACACGACCCTTCCATTAGCGCCTTTGCCGCACCCAATTAGCAATATCCCTGCCGGCTCTGAAACATATTATCTTCTCGCCTTTCCATCATCGGCAGGCATCTCTGGCCAAGCTGCTAAAATAGTTACTGGAGGTAGTTACAACATAATCGGCATTAATCCGCTTCAGCGTTTCGGTCACCTAAAGACGCTGACTTTGCCCTGAATCGTAGTCGTGTGTATTAGGCGGCGACTGTGCGGAGAGCCCTTCTAGCATCGGGCGATTCGGATAGAGAAGCTGTCTTAAGTAGAGGCTGAGCGCCGCGATGAGATTGGCGCGTGCTGCTTCCACTGACGAGCCCTGGCTCGCGATGGCGAGCTCAGGGCAAAAGGCCACCAAACCGTCATCTTCCCGTTCGGTGATCGCCGTCAAGCCCGCGCTGGTTGCATAACGTGAGTCCGCACCGCCTTTCCATTGCGCTCCTCTCGGCCCGGCCTGTTTCCGCCCTCTACTCCGGCGGCGCCAGAATCCGGTCGATGCCCGGACGAATGCCATACGTCGGCCCCAGCTTGTGATAGTCCTCCTTGGCCCGCTGGTTCCAGTCCCACACGACCTTGCCGCCCATCAGCGTCATCTCGCACAGCAGGCGCTGCTTGCCCGTGATGCGCCCACCCGCGGCGTCGCCGAAGCCGAAATCTCCCTCCAGAAGCCGCCACACGGCCACGTCGGCTGCCGCGCCGGGCGTCAGGTGGCCCAGTTCCGGGTGCTGAATCTCTTGTGCCGGATTCCACGTCGAGGCCCGGACCACCGCCCCGAGCGGCATCCCCATGGCCATCAGCTTGGACATGGTAGTCGGCATGTCCATCATGGCGGCGTTCATGCTGTGCGTGTGCAGGTCCGTGGAGATGGAATCCGGATAGAAGCCCTGCTCCACCGCCGGCACGGCGTTGCGCAGCACGAAACTGCCCCCGCCGTGCCCCAGGTCGAACTTTACCCCCCGTGCCCGCGCGCGGTACAGGTAGGCGTACACTTTCCCGTGCCCGTCGATCCACGGCACCGGGCCGCGGAACATGTGCGTGCTGATGTCCCCCGGCCGCAGGTGTTCGGTCACCAGTTGCCAGTAAGGCCGCTCAGGCAGAAAATAGCCGAAATCCACCATCACGGGGATGCCGGCCAGCTTGCCGGCCTCCACCGCCCGGTCCACCGAGGCCCAGTCCGGCTGCTGGTAGTGCGCCGACTTCACGCCTACCACAATCCCGGGATACTTCCGCTTCCACCGTACGACCTCCTCCGGCTTGAAGTCGCTTTTGTCCTGCTCGGCCACGTCGGTGATCATGCCCAGGCCGGCGATGTTGATGAAGGCCAGCACGCGCGTCTGCGCGCGCTCGATCACCTCGAACAGAAAGCGGTCGAAATTGCGCCATCCCGAACTGCCCGCATCGCACATGGTGGTCACCCCCGTGCGAAAGCTGAGCGTGTCCGGATCGATGCTTTCATCGCCCGCCCACGCGTTCCGGATCCCCGTGGTGTGGAACAGGTGCGCGTGGATGTCCACCAGGCCGGGCGTAAGGTACAAACCTGTCAGGTCGATCGTCTGCCGCGCCCGCGCCGGGTCGATGGCGGGCTCCACGGCGGCCACCTTGCCGCCACTCACGGCCACGTCCCGCTCTGCGTCCACCCCGTTTTTCGGGTCGATCACGTGGCCACCCTTTAGCAACAGGTCGTATTGCGGCTGCCCTACGCACACGGCCGCGGTGATCAGAAACATCAGGCCGGATCGCATGTCAGGCGCGGATAATGCGCTCTTTGCTCTTGTCCCACGCCATGTACTTGCGCTTGCGGTAGGACTGCACGCCCATGTCGCAGGCCACCACGCCGTAGTACCCCAGCGTGCAGTCGCACTTCAGCGGCTCGTTGTTGCGGATGGCGTTCTGCAGGTTGCGGTGGTGCAGGTCCAGCGCCTCGGCGCCGTGTTTCTCGTAGGTGATTTCCTTCATCTCCTTGGCCCAGGGACGCTGCGGCTTGATGGTGAAACCGGTGCGCGTGAAGGTCAGCGTGGCCTTGTGGCCCCGCAGCACGTGCTCCACCGGAGTGTCGTTGGCCATCGACGAAACCAGGATCACGTCCGGCCCGCCGGGATAGGAGAGCAGCACGTTGAAGGTGTCCGGAATCTCCGCCAGGCTGTCGGTGAACTCGTACTTGCCGCCTGTGCCCACCGCGCGTTCGGGAAAAGTCAGGTTGCAAGCCTTGATGATGCGCGTCACCCGGTGGATAAACAGGTCTGTGGCGATACCGCCCGAGTAGTCCCAGTAACGCCTCCAGCGGAAGCAGCGGTCCGGGTCCCATGGCCGCTTGGGCGCCGGGCCCAGCCAGGCCTTCCAGTCCAGATTCTCACCCGGACGCGCGTCCGGATCGATCGGGTAGTCCCAAAAGTCCCCTACGTAATTCCGCGAGTAGTCGATCTGCGCCACGACTACTTTGCCCAATACGCCGTCCTTCACGTAGTTCCAGGCCGTTTCATAAGAGTCGTCGGACATGCCCTGCACGCCCACCTGCATCTTCAAACCGCTGCCCTTGATTTTGGCCACCACCTTCTTGGCCTGCTCCACGTTGTAGGTCATGGGCTTTTCACAGTAGATGTGCTTGCCGGCATCCGCGGCGTCCATGGTCATCTGGAAGTGCCAGTGCTCCGGCGTGGCGATCAGCACGTAGTCGACGTCCTTGTCCGCCAGCAGGTCGTGATAATTCTTGTAGATTTTTCCGCCGGTCAACTGCGCGGCCTGCGCGGCGCGCTTATCGAACACGTCGCACACGGCGGAGACCGCTACGTTGTCGGTGTTCTTCATGCGCACCAGGGCATGCATATGCCCCATGGCCTGCCCGCCGCATCCGATCACGCCCACGCGCAGCCGTTCGTTGGCGCCCTTCACCTGCGCGTAGCTGCGGGCCGCGAGCATGCCTGCGGCGGTCACAAAGGTTCTGCGGGAAAGAGAATCCATGCCGTGATTGTACTGCGAACGGCCCGGCCGCCGCGGAACGGCGCCATCGGAGATTTTCCTGCGGGCGTGGCACATGATGTGCTACGCTTCCCACTCCAGCGTGCATCCAGATCTTTCGTGCAGGGGGTGGCCCACTGTCTCCCCCCGCTCCGCAGGTCCTGGAAAGACGCGGTCAGACAGAAAGGAGAAATACTTGGGCTACATGCAGCACGTAAAAAAGTCTTACCTTGCGGCTCCCTCCCTGGCTTTCGGCTCCACGTCGAGCTTTTCTTACGGTCTAAATTTTACGCTCCCCGGTAAAGAATACACGGAGAATACAACTCCGCGTGTGGAGCAGCCGAAGGAGCGAAGCCCCGAAATGCCCCACCTCTCCCGGCGGGAAATGCAACTGGTCTTGCTGGTGCGGCAGGCCAAAACCAACAAGGAAATTGCCGCCGAGTTGTGCCTCTCACCGGGGACCGCCAAGCAATACTTACACGTATTGTTCCGCAAACTCGGAATTCGCAACCGGACGGAACTGGCCATGTGGGGGAACCTGAACCTCGGTGGCCTTCTGGCGGCGTCCGGCGAGGCCGAACCTGGCGCGTACTCCTGATTCCGGCCAGTCAGGCGGTCGGCTCGGAAGCCTACGGGTGGCCGGCCAGTGCCTGGCGGACCACGTCGTAGAGTTCCGTGGGCTGAATGGGCTTGGCCAGGTAGTGATCCATCCCCGCCGCCAGGCAGCGTTCCCGGTCGCCCTTCATGGCGTGCGCGGTCATCGCCACGATGGGCACATGGCCGCCGTTCTGCTGCTCGCGGCCACGGATCGTCGCGGCCACCTCGAAGCCACTGAGTTCGGGCATTTGCATGTCTAGCAACACCGCGTCGAAGCGCTCGCGAGCGACTGCTGCCAGGGCCTCTCGCCCGTCGGAAACCACCGTGACTGTGTAGCCTTGCTTTTCCAACAGGCGCAAGGCCAGCCGCTGGTTGACCGGGTTGTCCTCTGCAAGCAGAAGGCGCGGCGCGGAGGGAGAGGAGGGGAGAACCGCGGCGTCTGGGACGTCCGTCGCTGGAGTTTCCCGCGGAACCTCGTCTGGCATGGTCGTCGCCGCCGGGCTTTGCGCCTCGCCCAGCGCGCGCAGGATGGCCGCCAGAAGTTCCGCCTGTCGCACCGGCTTGGTGAGGACGCCGCGGATATCCAGTTGGCTGGACTCGGTGGCGCTCGGCTGTCGCCCCAGCGAGGTGAGCATTACTAGCACCGTGCCCGCGCATTCCGGCAGCCGGCGGATCTCGCGAGCCACCGCGATGCCGTCCTGCCCGGGCATCTGTCCGTCCAGCAGCACCAGTTGGAAGGGCCGCCCCTGCCCGTGCGCGCGCTGCAGCGCCGCCAAAGCCTCGTCGCCCGCCCCCACGCACTCCGCCCGCATGCCCCAGCGCAGTAGCATTTCCTGCAAAATGTATCGATTCGTGGCGTTGTCGTCCACCACCAGCGCGCCCACTTCACGCAACCGGGCGGGAGCCGCCGGGCTGACTTGCTGGGGCCGCTTCGCCGGCAGCGGAAAGGTCACCGCAAAAGAAAAACAGCTTCCTTTTCCGGACTCGCTGGCCACCTCCAGACGCCCGCCCATGAGTTGCACCAGCCGCAAGGAGATTGCCAGGCCCAACCCCGTGCCGCCGTATTTCCGCGTGATCGATCCATCGGCCTGCATGAAAGCCTCGAAGATGGCGCCCTGCTTCTCTGGCGGAATCCCGATGCCCGTATCCTGGACGCGGAAGCTGAGCAAGGCGCGCTCCGGCTGCAGCGATTCCGGCCGTACCTCCACGATTACCTCGCCGTGCCGGGTAAATTTGAGCGCATTACCGATAAGGTTGACCAGCACCTGGCGCAGCCGGCTCGGGTCGCCGGTCACCCATTCGGGGGTGGCGGCGGCAATATGGCACACCAGCTCCAGGTTCTTCTGGTGGGCGCGCAGGGCGAAGGCGTCGACCGTGTCTTCCACGCACTGCCGCAGATCGAAGGGGACGGACTCCAGCGCCAGCTTGCCGGCCTCCACCTTGGAAAAGTCCAGAATGTCGTTGATCACGGTGAGCAGCGAATCCGCCGACCGCCGCAGCAGTTCGAGGTGTTCCCGCTGCTCGGCGTTCAGGTCGCTGTCCAGCAACAGCTCCGTCATGCCCATGATGCCGTTCATGGGCGTGCGGATCTCGTGGCTCATGTTGGCCAGGAACTCGCTCTTCGCCCGGCTGGCCGCCGCGGCAGCCTCCTCGGCCCGCTTGCGGACCGCTACTTCCTGCTGCAGCTCGCGCGTGCGCTCCTCCACCCGAAAGGCCAGTTGCTTCTGCTGCGCGCGCAGGCTCCGCAGACGCAGGCGGTAGAGCCCCGCCGCGACTCCCGCCAGCGCCGCCAGGCAAGCAGCATAAAACCAGTAAGAGTGATAAAAATGCGGCCGCAGATCGAAGCCGAACCGCGCGCCCGTCTGGTTCCACACCCCGTCGTTGTTTGCGGCCGTCACCTCGAAGGTGTAGGAGCCCGGCGGGAGGTTCGTGTAATAGGCCACGCGCCGGTCCCCGGCCTCCACCCATTGCTTGTCGAAGCCCTCCAGGCGGTATCGGAAGTTGACCTTCTCCGGTGCTACCAGACTGAGCCCGGTGTAGCGCACTTCCAGGTCGCCCTTGCCGGGGCCGATACCTGCGCCTCTGACCAGGCTCACGGGCTGCTCGTCGGCTAGCACTTCCTCGATCACTACAGGCGGCGCCAGCCGGTTCCGGTGGAGGCGCTTCAGGTCCACTTCCGCGATCCCAGCCAGCGTGGGGAACCACAGGCGCCCGTCCAAGGTGCGGGCCCCAGCGGGCTGGCTTTCGCTCACGCACTCGCTGTTGCGCATGCCGTCCGTGCGGGAGTACAGAATGCTGTGGAGGGCCTCGCTGCGGCCCGTGTCGAAATTGTCAAACTCCTGCTTGGCCACCCGAAAGATACCCCGCGCGCAACTCATCCACAGGTTCCCATCGCCGGCATCGAGGATTTGGAAGATATCGTCGGAGGGCAGGCCGTTTTCGCTGGTGTAGCGCGTGAAGCGTCCGTCCTTCCAGCGAGCCATGCCGCCGCCCATGGTGCCGATCCAGGTGCTGCCGCGCGGCCCCACCGAGAGCGCCTGCACGGGATGCATGCCCAGCCCCCGCTGGCTGCCGAAGGGCTCGATGACGCCCCCTTGCATGCGGTAGAGACCGCCGTTCGTGCCCAGCCACAGACTGCCGTCCGGCCCCTCGGCGATGATGCGGATGGCGTTCTGGGGCTGGCCCTTCTCCAGACTGTAGCTGGTGAACCTGCCGTTCTCGTACGAGCTGAAGCCCGCCAGGGTGCCGATCCACAACCGGCCGCTGCGGCCGCGGTAGATGCAGCGTACAAAATTGTGCGCCAGACCGTCGGCCGTTGTGAAGGCCGTGAACTCGCCATCGCGGTAAAGGTTCAGCCCGTTGTCCGAGCCCACCCAAAGCGAGCCGTCCGGGTCCTCCCACAAGGCGCGAACGAACGCAGAGAGCAGCCCATCCTTCATCGTGTAGGTCCGCACCCGGCCCTGCTTCAGGTAGCTTAATCCTCCACCCCAGGTGCCCACCCACAGGCCACCGTTCCGAGAGCCGAACAGGGAGTAGACAGTCTTGATAGGCAGGCCCTCGGGCTCGCCGAAATTGATCACCTGCGGGTCCTTGAAACGGTGCAACCCGGAGCGGGAACCCACCCACAGATTGGCCTCCCGGTCCTCGTATAGCGAAAGAACCACGTCGCCGGAGAGCAGCACTTCCGGAGAGATGCGGCCGTCCCGCATGCGGTTCAGGCCGCCCGAGGTGCCGATCCACAAGTTCCCGCTGTGGTCCTCCCGGAGCACTCGCACCACCTTGTCGGCCAGGCCGTCGCGCACGCCATAGTTGACAAACCTGCCGCCGGTCCAGTGCGCCAGGCCGCGCTCCGTACCGGCCCACAGGCTGCCGTCGCGGGAGCGCCACAGGCTCCGCACCATGGGATCCGGCAGGCCGTCATGCGCGGAGTAGACCGTGAAGCGGCCCCCGGAGTAGCGTGCCAGGCCGGCGGAGGTGCCGATCCACAGGCTGCCGCTCTCCCCCTCGCAGATCGCGCGCAGGTAGCCATCGGGCAAGCCGTCCTTCGCCGTGAAGGTCGTCAGTTTTCCGTCCGCTAGGCGCACCAGGTAGCGCTCGATGCCTACCCACAGCGCTCCTCGGTGGTCGGTGAAAACGAACTTCACCAGGTTGCGTGGCAGCCCCTGGCTCTCACCGAATGGGCGAAACTGGCCGTCCCGGTAGCTCACCATGCCGCCCGTGTCGGTGCCGATCCACAGCGTGCCGTCCGCCGCCTCGGCCAGCGAGACCACGTTGTCGTTCCTGAAGGCGGGGAATCGGCGGCCGCCAAACAGCGTGAAGCGCTCTCCGTCGAACCGCGCCAGGCCGTTTGTGGTGCCCACCCACAGGTAACCGTCACGGGTTTGCAGAAGCGCCTGGACGTAATCTTCCGGTAGGCCGTCGTCGGTCTGCCAGGTGGCCTCGACCGTCCGGGAGGGATCCAGGCGGGGATCCAGGGCCCGGGAGATGCCTCCGGAAAGAAAGACCATCGTCGAGGCCAGCGCTATCCGGAGCGCGGCCCGCGGCAGCGGCCTCTCTTCCACAGGCATCCCGTCTTCCCTCAAAGCCGCAGGTCGCGGCCCGTCATCTCCTTGGGTTGCTCAACCCCCAGCACCCCCAGGATGGTGGGTGCGATATCCTGCAACGCTCCCCCCTGCCGCAGACCGCGGCAGGAATCGTTGATCAGGATTAATGGTACCGGATTCGTGGTGTGGTAGGTGTGCGGCCCGCCCGTCACGGGGTCGATCATCGTCTCCGCGTTGCCGTGATCCGCGCTCACAATCCATGCCCCGCCGCGCTGCTTCAGCGCTTGGTAGATGCGCCCCAGGCAAGTGTCTACCACTTCGACGGCCCGCGTGGTGGGTTCCATCTTCCCGGAATGCCCCACCATGTCGGCGTTGGCGAAGTTCATCACGATCACGTCGAATGCGCCGCGTTCCACGGCTTTGACCACTACCTCGGTGATCCCCTCGGCGCTCATCTCAGGCTTGAGGTCGTAGGTGGCCACCTTCGGGGAGGGCACCAGTTCACGCTCCTCGCCCGGATACGGCTTCTCGTGGCCGCCGTTGAAGAAGTATGTCACGTGGGCGTACTTCTCGGTTTCCGCCACGCGCAGGTTCTTCCAGCCGAGGTGCGCGAACACGTTGGCCAGGATGTTGTGGGGATGCTCGGGCGGCAGCACATAGGGAAGCCGGGAGCTTTTGTCGTACTGCGTCATGGTGGTGTAATGCAGCTTCTTGGGCGCCAGCGACCGCGCGGGCCGCTCGAGCTTCGCGTCGGTCAGCGCCAGGGTGGTCTCCCTGGCGCGGTCCGCGCGGAAATTGAAGAAGATCACGGCGTCTTCGTCGCGGATCAGCCCCACGGGCTCGGAGCGTTCGTCCACCATGGTGATGGGTTCGACGAACTCGTCGGTGACGCCCTTCTCGTAGGAGCGCTTGATGGCGGCGATTGGGTCGGTGGCCTTCACGCCGTTGCCCAGCACCATGGCGCCGAAAGCCCGCTCGATGCGTTCCCAGCGTTTGTCCCGGTCCATGGCGTAATAGCGCCCCGAGAGGGAAGCGATACGGCCCACGCCGATCGAGCGCATCTGCTGCAACAGTTCGCCTACGTAGTCCACGCCACTTTCCGGCGGCGTGTCGCGTCCGTCCAGGAAGCAGTGGATGCAGACGTCGGAAACGCCCTCCTGCCGGGCCATCTTCAGCAGGGCGTACAGGTGAGTGAGCTGCGAGTGCACCCCGCCCTGGCTGCACAGGCCCAGCAGGTGCAGGCGGCGGGTGCGAGCGTAATGCATGCTTTCGAGCAGCACCGGGTCCCGGAAAAACTCTCCGGAGAGAATCATCAGGTCGATGCGCGTCACGTCCATGTGGATGACGCGTCCCGCCCCGATGTTCAGGTGTCCCACCTCGCTGTTGCCCATCTGGCCTTCGGGCAGCCCCACAAACGGCCCGGAGGTGTGGATCAGGGTATTGGGGTATTCGCGCAGCAGCTTGTCGTAGTTCGGCTTTTGCGCTGCTGCGATTGCGTTGCCCTCGACGGCCGGAGAGAATCCCCAGCCGTCCAGGATGGTCAGGATCAGAGGCTTCGGCCGCGCCATTACTGGTGAAAGGCCTTTCTGCCGGCGAACTGCGCGGCCTCGCCCAGTTGCTCCTCGATGCGCAGTAACTGGTTGTATTTGGCGATCCGGTCGGTGCGGCTGGCCGAGCCGGTCTTGATCTGCCCGGCGTTGGTGGCCACCACCAGGTCGGCGATGAAGGGATCCTCGGTTTCGCCCGAGCGGTGCGAAACCACCGCGGTGTAGCCTGCGTCGGCAGCCATCTGCATGGCCTCCAGGGTCTCGGTCAGCGTGCCGATCTGGTTCACCTTGATCAGAATCGAATTGGCGATGCCCTCCCGGATGCCGCGCGCCAGGCGTTCCGTATTAGTGACGAACAGATCGTCGCCCACGAGCTGAATCCGACGGCCCAGCGCCTCGGTCATCAGTTTCCAGCCCTGCCAGTCGTCCTCGGCCATGCCGTCCTCGATGGAAAGGATGGCTGGATATTGGCGCTGCCAGTTGGCCCAGAACTCCACCATCCGCTCGGAGCTGCGCTGGCTCTTGTCGGACTTCTTGAACACGTACTTGCCGTCCTGGTAGAACTCGCTGGAAGCCGGGTCGAGGCAGATGCCAATCTGCGACCCTGGCTGGTAGCCGGCCTGCGAGATGGCCTCATGCACCAGTTCCAGGGCTTCATCGTTGGACTTGAGATTGGGAGCGAAGCCGCCCTCGTCGCCCACGGCTGTCGAGTAGCCGCGCTTGGAAAGCACCTTCTTCAAGGTGTGGAACACCTCCACGCCCATGCGCAGGGCCTCGGAGAATTTCTCCGCGCCGAACGGCGCGATCATGAACTCCTGCACGTCCACCGAATTGTCGGCGTGCGCGCCGCCGTTCAGGATGTTCATCATGGGCACCGGCAGCACACGCGCACCCACGCCGCCCAGGTAACGGTAGAGCGCAGTGTGTTGGGAGCGCGCTACCGCCCGCGCGGCAGCCATCGAAACCGCCAGTAGCGCATTCGCGCCCAGGCGGCCCTTGTTGGACGTGCCGTCGAGCGCCATCAGGGCGCGGTCCAGCGCGGCTTGGTCGGCGGCGTCCCGGCCCGCCAGCGCCCGCGCGATCTCGCCGTTAATGTGGCTCACGGCGTTGCGCGTGCCTTTACCCAAGTAGCGGGCCTTGTCTCCGTCCCGCAACTCCACGGCTTCATGCTCTCCGGTGGAAGCCCCGGAGGGCACGGCGGCGCGGCCCATGCTTCCTTCGGCGAGGTACACATCGGCTTCCACGGTCGGATTGCCGCGCGAATCCAGAATTTCTCTTCCGATTATTTTTGCGATTGTGGTCACGTAGGTATTGGCTCCTGCAATGAAAAAGTCTGCGTCTAAGCCGTGCCGGAGGGTACCACCACCACCCCGGATTCGGTTACGGTATAGCCCCGGGCGCGATCCTGCTCCAGGTCGTACCCGACGACAGTGGACTCGGGAATGCGGACTCCGCTGTCCACAATCGTGCGGCGGAGGCGGCTATAGCGGCCCACCTGCACGCCCGGCATGAGAATGGAATACTCTATTTCACAATAGCTGTTTACGCGCACCGCCGGCGAAAGCACGCTGCGTAGCACCCGGCCCCCCGATACGATGGCCCCGGCGCAGACGATGGAATCGATGGCCACGCCCATGCGCCGCCCTTCCTGCGCGAAGACGAACTTGGCCGGTGGTTGCTGCGGCATGCGCGTGCGGATGGGCCAGTTCTGATCGTAGAGGTTAAACTGTGGCGTCACGTCCACCAGGTCCATGTTGGCTTCGTAGTAAGCATCCAGCGTGCCCACGTCTCGCCAGTAAAGCGCCGTCTTGTCGTTCAGGTCGCGAAAGTCGTAGGCGATCACGCGGTGTTTGCCGAGCGCCAGGGGAATCACGTTCTTGCCGAAATCGTGAGCGGAGTTGGGGTCCTGCGCGTCTTCCTGCAGCATGCTCAGAAGCACGTCGGTGTTGAAAACGTAGATCCCCATCGAGGCGCTCACCATGGCGGGATTGAACAGGGATCGCACCGCGTCCTCCGGGCGGGGTTTTTCGTCGAAGCCCACGATCCGGTATTCGGCGTCGATCTCGGCGATGCCGAACCGGGGGGATTCCTCGGGCGCTACCTGAATGGTGGCGATGGTGATGTCCGCCCCGTGGGAGCGGTGCCACTCCACCATGGCGTGGTAGTTCATTTTGTAAATCTGATCACCCGAGAGGATGAGGGTGTACTGGGGATTCTCCACCTCTATGCTCTGTGTGTTTTGAAACACCGCATCCGCCGTGCCCTGGTACCAATCCTCCCCGATGCGCTTCATGGGGGGGATGATTTCGATATATTCGCCCAGGTCCGGAGACAGGATGTTCCACCCGTCGCGGATGTGACGGATCAATTCCAGCGACTTGTACTGTGTTAAGATGATGATACGGCGCAGGTTGGAATTAATACAGTTGGAAAGGGTGAAATCGATAATCCGGTAAGCTCCACCGAACGGCACGGCCGGCTTGGCGGTGTCCTTGGTGAGCGGGTAGAGGCGCTCGCCTGCGCCCCCCGCTAGGAGGATGGCCACAACATTTTCCATTTTGCTGTAAATTCCTGAATTTAAAGTAGATCAGATAGCACAGGTCAATTCGGCGGAACGGCGCCCGCAATTTTAGGCTTGACTTTCTGGATCAACCACCTATGATATCAGTACCTTCCTCGCGAAGCGCGGGAAATTTTGGGTACAGTTGGGAGGTGTCGTTCGTTGGCGGAAGTAAAGCTCCAGGAGGGTGAAACACTCGAAAACGCCCTTCGCCGCTTCAAGCGCAAGGTCCAGCAGGAGGACATCATCAAGGAGGTCAAAAGACACTCCTTTTACTTGAAGCCGGGAGAGAAGAAACGGGTCAAGCAGGCGCTGGCCCGCAAGCGGAACCGGAAGAAATCACGCCGGGAAGTTGAGTAATCGGGTGGACAGGCTGTCAGCCTGTCCCCTTCCAAAATACAACCAAGACCACAACCAGAGTCAACAGGGTTGCCGGGGGTACAGGGGCACGGAGCTAGGCTATGGAGTTCCAGGATCGAATTCTCAAGTGCGCCGACTGTGGGGCCGAGTTCGTATTCACAGCGGGGGAACAACACTTCTTCCGGGACAAGAATTTCAAGAACGAGCCGAAACGCTGCAAAGCGTGCAAGACGAAGCGGCAGGGAGGGGCCGGCGCGGGTTATGCGAAAGTCGAAACCCTGACCACCTGCTCGCAGTGCGGGCGGGAAACCACGGTGCCATTCAAGCCCACGCAAGGCCGCCCAGTTTACTGCCGCGAGTGCTTCCTCAGCCGTAAGGCTGCCGGAGCGGCGGCTGGCGGCCGCTAAGTAACGTACTGTAGACAGGGACACTTACCCAGCCAAGCCCTGACCGGAGGGAGCGGGCGTGCCCGCTCCTTCACCCCTTCTTCCGCTTGGGCGTCCAGCCCGGTTTCACCACCTGCCGGGCGCGCCCTAACGCCAGGGCACCCGGGGGTACCGGTTCGGTGATCACCGAGCCGGCCGCCAGATAAGCACCTTCTCCGATTTCCAGCGGAGCCACCAGCGAACTGTTGCTTCCCACGAACACGCCATCCCCGATGCGTGTCGGGTGCTTGGCCACCCCGTCGTAGTTGCAGGTGATCGTGCCGGCGCCCACGTTGACCCGGCTGCCCAGGACCGCGTCGCCCAGGTAGGTCAGGTGCATGGCCTTGGAACCGGCGCCCACCCGCGCCTTCTTCAATTCCACGAAGTTGCCGATATGCGCCCCCGGCCCTACGTGGTTCTCCATGCGCAGGCGCGAGTAAGGGCCGGCGTGCGCCCCACGCTCCAGGCGCGAGGTGTTCACGATGGTGAACGGGCCGATTTCCACGTCCTGGTCGAGCTCCGAGTCCTGAATGATGGAGCACGCCCCCACGCGGCAGTTTTCGCCGATTACCGTGCGCCCCAGAATCTGGGTGAAAGGCCCCAGGATGGTGTCCGCCCCAATCTCCACGTCCAGATCCACGGTCACGGTTTCGGGTTTTTGGATGGTCACCCCGGCCAGCATCAGCTCGCGCACCTTGCGCTGGCGGAAAAACGTGTCCGCCTCGGCCAGTTCCACGCGGTTGTTGATGCCCAGCACCGGGCGTGGGTCGTCAGTCTGCATTCCCGCGATCATGTGCCCGGTCCGGCTCAGGATCTCGATCATATCGGTCAGGTAATACTCGCGTGCCGGGTTGTCGCATCCCAGTTCGCCGAGATGCCGGAAAAAGAGGTCCGATTGAAAGCAATAGATCCCCATGTTGGCTTCGCGGATGGCCAGTTGGGCGGGGGTGGCCGCGCGCTGCTCGACCACGCCCACCACGCTGCCGCGCGCGTCCCGTAGCACGCGCCCGTAGCCGGTGGGATCGGGCAGGACGCTGGTGAGCAGCGTGGCGGCAGTATCGGAGCCGTGCTGAGCCGCCACCAGGTCGCGGAGCAGCGCGCCGGGAATCATGGGGCAGTCCCCGTAAAGAATCAGCAGCAGGCCGCCCAAAGGTTCGAGCGCCTCGCGGCCCACCATCAGGGCGTGGCCGGTGCCCTTTTGCTCGGCCTGATGAATGAAGCCGATGCCGGGAGTGCGCACGGCTGCCCGCACCTCCTCGGCCTGGTGCCCCACGACAGCGAAAATCCGTTCTGCGGGGGCCAGCCTCAGCGCCGTCCCCACGACATGCTCGATGAGGGCCTTGCCCCCAGCCTGGTGCAACACTTTGGCCTTGCGCGATTTCATCCTAGTGCCAAGGCCCGCGGCCAGAATGACCACCGTCAGGGCTGTTTCCATGGATTCATTGTACTGGCGGCGGCCCCTCAGCCGCGCAGAACGCGCAGCGCCGGCCGGTCAGCGGGCGGATCCAGCCGGCGGCGCCGGCCCGCACGCGCCAGTTCTATGGCCACGGCAGCCAGCAGCCCGGGGTCGTGTCGCACTTTTTCGCCCTGTTGCACCAGCGGCTCGGCGATCACCTGGAGGCCCATGCGGGCAATCTCCGGGAGGTCGTTTTCCACGGGGTGGGCCTGCTGCCGCGCGTATTTCTTACGCAAATCGGGCAGGATCGCGGTGGTGTTGACTACCACGTAATCCAGCAGTGGGCCGCGGGCGTGCCGGTGGATGGCGCGCACGTGATCGGAAGCGCGGAAGTTGGTGGTCTCGCCTGGCTGCCACATCAGGTTGCAGAAGTACGCTTTCACGGCAGGGGAGCGGCGGATGGCGCCGGGGATGCCTTCCACCAGCAGGTTCGGGATCACGCTGGTAAACAGGGAACCCGGGCCGAAAGTGATCAGATCCGCCTCTTTGATGGCGGCCAGCGTGGCGGCCAGGGGGCGCGCGCGCCGTGGCACCAGGCGGACGGTCCGTATGCGGCTGCGGCTCCGGCTGATGCGCGTCTCGCCGGCCACGCGTGTGCCGTCCTCCAGTACGGCCTCCAGCACCACGTTGGCGGCCGTGGCGGGGAAGATGCGGCCGGCGATATTGAGCACGTCCGAGGAGGCCTTCACTGCCTCCGGAAAGTCGCCCATGATGTGGGTCATGGCCATTAGGAAGAGGTTGCCGAAACTGTGGCCCTTGAGGCCGCGCCCGCCAGCGAAACGATATTGAAACAAGCGCGACAGCAGGGCTTCGTCCTCGGAGAGCGCTACCATGCAGTTGCGGATGTCGCCGGGGGGCAGCACGTCGAACTCGCGCCGCAGCCGGCCGGAACTGCCGCCGTCGTCGCTGACGGTCACTACCGCCGTAATGTCCACGCGGGGCGCGTCCGCCGGCGCGGTTCCCGTCACCGCATAGCGTTTGAGCCCCTGAAGCAGCGCGGAGAGGCCGGTTCCGCCGCCGATGGAGACCAGGCGCAAAGGCGCTTCGCTAGACATGCCTGCGTCCTTTTCCCGTCTTCCAGCACGGTGCCCGCCGGGCCGCGAAAGTCTCAGATTCCCGTCGAGTAGCGCTCGGGATAGACCAGCCGGTCGAGGGGTGGCCGGTCCACGATTCCCGCGAAGTCGGCATCCTGCCGCGCGGCCAGCCGGTTGCGCGGCTGCAGTTCGATCGCACGCTTCAGGTTCTCATAAGCGCCCGCCAGATCGCCAGCCAGACCCAGGCAAAGCGCTAAGGCGTAATACACGTGCTCGGCTTGTGAGTCCTGGGCGAGCGCGGCCTCCAGATGCTTGCGGGCGGAGCCGAGTTCCCGGGAGTTGATGAGCGCCACCCCGTAGTTGTAGTGTTCCTCGGCGGTTCTCGCCGAGGGGATCTCGGTCGTTTGTTCCAGGCGGCGGTCGCACATGCGGATATGCAGCTCCGCGTTGTGGGCGATCGAGCGGTTGGCCCCGCTGGTCGCCTCGCGGAAGGCCTCGCGGGCCTCCTGGAACCTTCCGGCGCGAAACAGGCGGTTCGCACTTTCGAAGGCCTCAATCTGGCTCCGTGCCGCGCCGGATGCCGCCGAGCGGCCGTTGGTCTGCTCCCTGTCGGAGGGCGCTGGACTGGGGGGTGTGTTCCGCTTTTCGGCACTCTTCGGCATCTTCGGTTTCTTGCTGAGGGGCATAGGCGACGCCCGCTGGCTAACTCGAAATCAGCTAGTCCTTATACCAGACGCTCCGGGGTGATGCAAGCGGCGTGCCGCAACGGCGATAATGGAAGGTCTCGGAGTACTAGATGAAGGGAATGCGAAAGTGGCGATGGGCCGCGGCGGCAGCGCCACTGGCGGTCGGAGTGTGGATTATAGCAGCGTGGAAGCCTGGCGGCCAGCCCGCCAAAGCTCCCGCGGTCGAAACCGCCGCCGAGGCTCCCCCGGAGAATCCCCACGTGGGGCACGGCGGGGGTGCCCCAGCCGGGGCGAGTCTGGAGGGAAGCCTCCTCGACCAGATGAACGGCGCCGGCAGCGGCTCCGGTACGGGCGGCAAAGCCGAGACCAATGCCCAATTGGAGCAAGCGTTTAACACGGTCATCCGGAACAACGAGCGGCTCTCCGACCTGAAGGACCGGGTGATGGCGGCCCGCCAGGCGGGGAATGCCGACATCGAACCCCAGATGAACCAGGGCCGCGCGCTCATCACGCAGATGAACCAGCAACTGGCCCAGCTCGAGCAAAATCTCGCGGCCGCCCGCCAGGTGCGTCCCAAGGATCCTGTGGTGCAGTGGCTTACTGGGGAACTGCTGCTCTTCGTGGGCGGCGAGCCGAGCGAGATTCGGCCGTATTTCGAGCACGCGGTCGAAGGCGGCGTGGACCGCCCGCGGGCGTACGCCGGACTGGCCAACGTCGAATACGAGGCCGACGAGTTCTCCATGGCCTATCAGACCGCGCTCAAAGGCCTCGAAAAAGACCCGCAAAATCAGTATATTTGGGGGGCTTATGCCAAGGCTGCGTTCGGCCTGGAGCGTTTCTCGGAAGTGCTGCAGCGCCTGGACAAAACCTTCCCGCGGCAGGCGCCCCCTTGGGCCCAGGTCATCCGGGCCAAAGCCCAGGACTTGGCCATGCAGTGGAATACCGAACAGGCCCAGCGGCGGGCGGAGGCCAGATCCAATCTGCCGGTAGTCCGCTTCACTATCGAGCACCGCCGCTATGTGCCCGGCCCCGACCGCTCTTCGCCGCCAAAACTGGAAATTACCGGGCGTGGCGAAGTCGAACTGGAACTGTTCGAGGATCAAGCTCCGGCTACCGTGGCGAATTTCATTCACCTGGTGAGCGAGGGGTACTATAACGGTACATTATTCCATCTGGCGGAATCCGGACTGGTGGTGGGCGGCGACCCAAACACCAAGAACTCCGATCCGCAGGACGACGGCAGCGGCGGCCCGGGCTACACCATCCCGGACGAGTACGCCAATCCCGGAGCTCGGGAGACGTTTCGCGGGTCGCTCTGCGAGGTCAACACCGGTCCTCATACCGCTGGCAGCCAGTTCTTCGTGACCCTGGTGCCGCACCCGGAGTTCAACGGCCACTTCACCGTCTTCGGGCGGGTCATCCGTGGGCAGGAGGTGCTGGATCAGATCACCCCTGGCCGCACCAACCTGCGTGTGGGCCACATGGGGAAAATCATTCCGGGTGATGTGCTGCTGAAAGCGGAAGTGGTGCGCAAGCGGTCGCACCCCTACGAGGTCGTGAAAAACCGCTCGTGATGCGGCCCGGCTGCCTGCCAGGCCGCTTTACACTGAGATTTAGCGGTAGGCTGCGTGACAATCCGCGCAGGCTTGCGTGAGTTGCCCCAGGGATTGTTGCGTGCCCGGAAAGTCCCTCGCCTGGATGGATTTCAGCAGCCCGGTGGCGGCATCGCGATACTCGATGGCGCGCTGCTTCCATCCCTGCGGGTCCCCCTTCCGGGGGTGGCGGCTGAGCAGCAGGTTGCCGGCCTCCGCCAGAATGGCCGCCCGGGAGCGGGCTTGTTCCCATTGTTCCGGCGTCGCCGGCGGCTGGACCAGCGACCTGGCCAACTGGCCGCGGACGCCCTCGCTGGAGTTGATAACCCGCATGATATCCACCACGCGCGCCACTTGCGGCGAGGCGTCCTCGACGTGCTGGCCCAGGAATTCGTAGACCTCCGTCCAGGCCTGCTCGGAGTCCCGCCCGGCCGGGATGCCCAGTGTGGGAACCCCCAGCCCCTCCGGAATGGCGGCTCCCCAGACCACCAGGGCGGCAAGTTTGTGGCCGCGTGCCAGTCCGGTCGCACCGGCGGCACTCTCCGGCCAGGCGATGGCGGCCAGGCGCTGCGGATCGGCGAAAGGTTGCGCGGCCAGCCAATCGGCGGCTCGCGCGGGGTCGCCTGCCACGCTCAGCGCCGCAAAGCCGGTGCCGGCCAGTTCGCGGGTCCACTGCTGGGCGCTCGCCCGGCTCCCGGCCAGCACCAGCACGCCGGGCAACCGCCCCGGCCCCGCCGGCCGCGCCAGGTACCCCGCGGCGACGGATTCGATCTTCAGTTCCGGCGTGGTGGGGCCGGCAAAGAACGTTTCCAGAAAGGGCTTTTCCTGGGCCGGGAGGCCTACGGACGCGAGCAGAAGCACCGCGAGCGAGCGCATCTACCGCACCTGTAGGTCGATGGCTGAGAAATGCTCGTGCGTGTTCTGCGTACGCAGAGATTCCACGCGCAACAGGTAGATGCCGGGCCGCGGAATCACGATCCGCATGCGCGCCCCGATGCGCCCTTTCGGTTTCAGATCCAGGTCGAAAGCGCCCTGGGTGACCACGCTGCCGTCGAGCGCGGGCAGCGTGCGCTGGGCCAGTGCGGCTTCCCGGACCACGTAGTAGCGCACGCCCGCCTGCCGGATGGTGCCGTGCGGATACCCGTTGGTCATAATGAACTGCACGGTGATGGGCTGCCCTGCGCGGGCCTGCAACACCGGCCGCGGATTCACGCCCATGGCCGGAGGAGACTGGTCTGCGTAGGATGTTTGCCGGGCGCCATCCGCGGCGGCCACCAGTTCGATATTGAAATGCTCGGCGCGCGCCGTGGCGCCCAGCGCGGCCAGCAGGCCGAGAGTGAAAAGCGCCTTCATTCGACCTTCACATCCATGGCGGCGTAATGTTCATGGCCATGATCCTTGGCCGCTCCGATGGTTTCCACGCGCAGCAGGTACACGCCCGGGGCCGGGGCCTGCAACACAAAATCTGCCGCGCCGCGGCCCTTGGCCTCGAAGTCCATGGTGAGCGCGCTCTCATACACGGTGTCGGGTCCCAGTTTGGGTGTCTCGCGCTGGCCCGCGGTGCTCTCCGGCGCCAGAAAGCAATGCAGCGTCACGTCGCGGATAGCACCCGGCTTATCGGCGTTGACCACCGACCACTCGACGGAGATCGGGGCTCCGGATTTCACCACCAGCAGCGGACGTGGCGCCGGAGCGGCGTTGGCCGCCTGGCCCGCCGCGGTCTGCTGCCGGCCGCCGGAGCGGGCCGCGAGGCGGGTGCAAAGATCATCCGCGGAGGCTGCCAGCGCCCCGCCCAGAAGCACGGGCAGAAGCGCACGTGCCGCGGAAATGCCAAAGTTCATTACAATCCCAGTTGCTCGCGAGCGTAATTCAAGCTCTCCTTCACATTATCCTCTTCCACGCGCAGTTGCGCAGCGCGAGGCAGGCCAGCATAGCGCGGCAGCGCCTGGCGGCCCTGCTGGGCGCGTACCGTGCGCAGCGTGCGCGCCAGATGGAGGCCGCCGCGCTGCGGGAAGGTGGCCCAGTATTTGTCGGTCAGGCAGGGCACCCGCAGGGGCTCGCGCGTAATCATTTCCAGCGTGAAATTCACGTTGGGCCGCGCGCTCGAAATGATCGAGACGATGCGCCGCAAATTCAACATGCCTTCGCCCAGCGGCATCTCGGAGAGCAGAAAGCCGTCGGAGTATGCTTCCACGCCCATGTCCTTCAGGTGCGTGCAAACCGCGAAGGGCGCGAGTTGTTCGACCACCTCCATGGGGTCGTCGAGCAGGGCGATATTGTTGCCGGTGTCGATGCAAGCGCCCAGCCAGGGGCTGGAGTGCTGCCGCAGCAGAGGCGCCAGTTCCTCGATGGTCCAATCCTTGTGGTTTTCGAGACCCATGGGGATCCGGTGCCGCTCGAGTACCGGTAGGGCGCGTTCGATGGACTCCCGGCTGCGGGCCACGAACTCCTGCCACTCCGAGAGCGCGGAGAAGGTTTCGTAACGCCGCCCTCCCAGGCATCCGGTGCGCAGGCAGGCCGCGCCGGCTTCTTTGGCCGCCGCGGCGTAACGCTCGAACGCGGCGGCGTCTTCCTTCGGCAGCGGCGCCATCACTTCCAGGTACATGCCCCACTCCTCGGCGCGCGCGCGGAGCTTCTTCAGGTCCGCGGGATCCAGCGAGGTCAAAGGCGCCTGGATGCCTGCGCCGCCCAACTCGTGCACGTGCTCCAGAAATTCGTAAGTGTCGCGCGGCCGGCGGAACGTCATATACGACGTCGTGGCCACCCCCATTTTCGAGCGGGGAGCGGCCCCCAGGCGGGCGGCCGCGGCGGCGGTCAGCAGGAGATTGCGTCGGGTCATAGGTGGAAGCTGTGCAGCACGTCGTCCCAAGGCTTGCGGTAGGGCCGCACCAGGTAGGTGGAAGCCTCCGGGTCTCCATGGAAGTCTTCCTTATCCGGGTCCCAGTGCAGCTCGCGGCCCAGGCGCAGTGAGAGGTTGGCCAGGTGGCAGGCAGTGGTCACCTGGTGGCCGCCTTCCACGTCGGCGATGGGGCGCTGGCGCGACTTGATGCAGTCCACGAAATTCCGCACGTGCAGGTTGAACTGCTCGTCGGAGGAGCCCGGCTCCTTCATCGGCGGGACCCATGGCTCGGGCTTGAACTCGGCCTCCCGCTGCGGGCCGCCGGTGGGGTGCCCCTGAAAAACCGGGATCGCGTTTTCGGGATTGATCTTCATGTCCGGGAAGACCTCGAAGCCGGCGCGGGAGATGACCAGGCCGCCCTTGGATCCGAAAAACTCCATGCCGTAGCCGAGCCGCCGCCCGGCGCTGGCCTCGCGGTAGGAGTACACCGTGGTGAAGCCCGGATACCGGAACAGGGCGTCCTGCGTATCGGGCGTTTCCCCCGCGCCCTGAAGCGCGAAGCGTCCGCCGGTGGAGGCCACCGCGCTGGGCCCTTTCACGCCCATGACCCAGTGCACGATATCGATTTCGTGCGCGCCCAGGTTGGTCATCTGCCCGCCGGAGTAGTCCCAGAACCAGCGGAAATGATACAGGCCGCGGCGGGGATTGTAAGGCCGTTTCGGCGCGGGACCCAGCCACATGTCGTAATCGAAGTCGCTGGGCGCGGCGCCGTCGGGCGGGTTACTGAAGCCCGGCATGATGTTGCGGAACGAGCCCATCCGCACGCTCATGATCTTGCCGATGTAGCCCTCTTGGAGGATACGCCGGGCGTGCTGGTAGTGGCGCCCGGAACGTTGCTGCGTGCCTACCTGCACCACGCGGTTGTAGCGCCGCGCGGCTTCCACCATCCAGCGGCCCTCCTTGACGAACAGGGTGAGCGGCTTTTCGACGTACACGTCCTTGCCGGCGGCGCAGGCCATGATGGTGAGGAGCGCGTGCCAGTGGTCCGGCGTGGAGACGACCACGGCCTGAAGGTCTTTGTCGTCGAGCAGCTTGCGGAAATCGCGGTAGGGCCGGGCGCGCTGGCCGCAGGCGGCCACGCCCTGCTCCAGGCGGGGCTGATAGACGTCGCACATGGCGGCCAGATCGACGTCGCTCTGGTTCTTGAAGTCATGCACGTGCTGCCGGCCGATCAGGCCGAAGCCGATGAAGCCGACCTGCACGCGGTCGTTCGCGCCGAGCACCCGTTTGTACGAGGCGGCGGTCGCCGAGACAGCCCCCAGAAAAGTGCGCCGAGACGCTGGCATGCCGGGATTTTATCATCTTCCGGTGGTTGCGGTGTGCGGAGCAAAAAGGAGGTGTCCTCCTGTGCCGAGGTCCTGGGGCAAGCTCCGTAAGGAGCGCAAGAAGGCAGCCCGGGGCGGAAGCCACGGGGCGTATGGAAATCAGGGGAGCCCCGCCCGGGGCGGAAGAATTGCTGGCGTCGCTCTGACGCCCCTTCCAACGGGTCCCTCCGCCCGCAGACGAACCCCCACGGCTTCCGCGGCTGCTCTACGGCGCCGTGGCGAACTCCGCGTCCTGGGCGGCGCCGCAGCGCGCCGTGTAGCACGCCGAGCCGCGCAGGTCCGTCCACAACGCCAGCGCGCTGCCGGGCGCTACGGCGATGCCGCTATAATCCCCCACAAACGTGGTCGGGTTGGGGAAGGAGGCATTGACTGTCCCGGCCGAGAACCAGCGGTTGTTGGCGGTGGGATCGGAAAGCCCGCTGGTTACCTGCGAGCCCGCGAAGGTCAGCGATCCCGGCGCGGACTCCGTGGCGAGAGTGTAGCCGTATTGGTGATTCGCCGGGTCGTAGGAGCGGTCGAAGTAGCCGATGCGCAGCCGCCCGCCGCCGTCATAGGCCGACCAGGGCATGAACTGATCGCCCGCCGCGGCGATGGCCTGCGGCGCGGACCAGGTCTGGCCGCCATCGAAGGACTGCGACGCCACAACGTCCGAGTTCGTGACCGCCTGGTAGGGATCGGCGGGCGCGGGCAGAACGCTGTTCCGCATGTCGGACCAGACCACCGCCAGGTGCGCGGCGTTGGTGGGATCCGCGGCGATGTTGCCCAGCGCCCACGTGCGGAACTGGCTGTCCTGATAGGTCTGCCGCCCATCCACGTTGATGGGATAGTCCGTGAAGCCATCGAAGACGTCCGACACCTTGTACGGGCCGGCCACGCGCTGCCCGGTCGAAGGATCCACTTTGACGACCAGGTACTGATCGCGTCCGGTGGTCAGGTTGCCGGTGCTCAGGAAAGACACGTAAATGCTGCCGTCCGCTGCTACCACCGGTGTGGACCCCTGGCTCTGATTGCACGAGGTGTCGCTTGTGACGCCGATGCAGAAAGAGGCGGAACCCGAAATCTGGGCGGGCGTGGACCACGTCTTGCCCCCGTCATGCGTGACCGAGGTGTAAATGGGCGAACCCTGGTAGCTGCCATGGGCTCCCTGGAGGAACTGCGTCCAGGTGACGATGGCGTTGCCGTGGCCCCAGGCGGTGAGATAGGGCTTGTCGTTGAACACCCCGGAGCTGCGGAATGAGCCGCTTCCCGCGGCGACCCGGACTGGCGCCGACCAGGTTTTGCCCCCGTCCCCGGAGGTGGCCACCACGACGTCCGGGTTGGTGCAACACCCCAATCCCTGCGAGGCCACAAATCCCAGCGTGGAGAGGTAGGCCGTGCCATTTGCGTCGAAGGCTGCCGCGGGATCCCCGGTGAACGCGTAGTTACGGAAATAGATGGGATACGTGGTCCAGGTCTTTCCGCCGTCGGTGGTCACATGCGCGCGGGAGAAGACAGTTTCCGCGGTTTGCCCGCCGGAACTCAGACGAAGCTGGTAATCGTTGGCGCTGGCCAGGAGATTCAGCGGGTTGGTGGGATTCACGGCGATGGAAGTCTCATTGTGCGGCGCGTTCCCTTCGCAGTCTGTGTTCACATTCGGCGCGGATGAGGTGGCCGTGGCGCAGATCGGACTGGGCGGATTCTTATAGGTGCTCATTCCCGCCGTGCCGTCTCCATCGGACAGGAGCGGCTCGACGGCGTTGTAATGCAGATGTGTGGGCACCGCCAACTGGACGTCCTGGGCGCGCAGACTGGCGTACTGCGCCGCCCCCGCCAGAAACAGGCAAGAGAGGGTGATTTCGAAGGCCGGGCGGATCAAGTTGTTTCTCCTTTGCAACATTTGGCTTCCCGCAAGATCGCCTTAGTGTACAACGGCTTTGATACGATCGAAGCTGTCATGGCGATGAGCGTGGGGAACATACTCGATTCCGGCGATGCCGCGTTGTGGGATGTGCGCTCGAAGGCGCCCACGCGGCCGGGCGCGCTTCCGATTACCCCGGAAATGCTGCTGGCGCGGCCTTCCGGCGACCTGTTCGGCTGGGCCCAGGATGCCGGCATGGGCTGGGATCCGAGCCTGCTGGGCGGCAAAGAAATCCTGATTCTGAGCACGCACGGCGGCATCCGGGACGCGAGCGGCCAACCCGTGGCGCTGGGCTATCACACGGGGCACTGGGAAGTCGGCCTGCTCATGGACGCAGCAGCCAAGGAGTTGAAGAGCCTGGGGGCGGTGCCCTTCGCGGGCTATTGCACGGACCCGTGCGACGGGCGCACCCAGGGCACCACCGGGATGTTCGACAGCCTGCCGTACCGCAACGACGCGGCCGCGGTGTTCCGGCGGCTGATCCGCTCGCTGCCCACGCGCAAGGGCGTCATCGGCGTGGCCACCTGCGACAAGGGCCTGCCCGCCATGATGCTGGCGCTGGCCTCCATGCACGATCTGCCCTGCGTGCTGGTGCCCGGTGGTGTGACGCTGCTCCCGGACGACGGCGAGGACGCGGGCCGCGTGCAATCGGTGGGAGCGCGTTTCGCCCACCACCAGATGACCCTCGAGCAGGCCGCCGAGAACCTCTGCCGGGCCTGCGCCACGCCCGGCGGCGGATGCCAGTTTCTGGGTACCGCGGCCACCTCGCAGGTGGTGGGCGAGGCGCTGGGCCTGGCGCTGCCGCACGCGGCCCTGGCCCCTTCCGGGCATCCCATCTGGCTGGACATGGCGCGCCGCTCGGCGCGCGCGGCGCTGGCCCTGGAAGAGCGCGGCCTCACGGCCAAGGACATCGTCACGGACGGGGCCATTGAAAATGCCATGGTGGTGCACGCGGCTTTCGGCGGATCCACCAACCTGATCCTGCACCTGCCCGCGGTGGCGCACGCGGCCGGATTGCGCCGGCCCGCCCGCGAGGACTGGACGCGCGTCAACCGGCAGGTGCCGCGCCTCGTGGACGCCCTGCCCAACGGGCCCAAATCCCATCCCACGGTGCAGGTGTTCCTGTCCGGCGGCGTGCCCGAAGTGATGCTGCACCTCCGGCGCGCGGGCTTGCTGGATACCGGCGTGCTGACGGCCACCGGCGAGCCCCTGGACCGAGCCTTGGACTGGTGGGAGCAATCCGAGCGCCGGGCCAAACTGCGCCGCGTGCTGCGCGAGCGCGACGGCGTGGACCCCGACGACGTGATCATGGATCCGGACGGCGCCCGCCGCCGGGGCCTGACCTCCACGGTCACGTTTCCGCTCGGAAACCTGGCCCCGGGCGGATCGGTGATCAAGAGCACCGCCATCGACCCCAGCGTGGTGGATGCCGACGGAGTGTATCGCAAGACCGGCCGGGCGCGCGTGTTCCGTGCCGAAGCGGCGGCTATCGCGGCCATCAAGGACCCGGGGCCCGAAGGCGTGAAGCCCGGCGACATCCTGGTCCTGATGTGCCGGGGACCCATGGGCTCGGGCATGGAGGAGATCTTCCAGATCACCTCCGCGCTGCGCTACCTGGATTTCGGCAAGCACATCGCGGTGATCACGGACGCGCGTTTCAGCGGGGTCTCCACGGGTGCCTGCATCGGGCACGTCACACCGGAGGCGCTGGCCGGCGGTCCCATCGGAAAGGTGCGCGAGGGAGACCTGATCGAGATCGTCGTCGACCGCGTGAAACTGGAAGGCGAGATCAACCTGGTGGGCGCGGACGGCCGGCATTTCGGGGCCGAAGAGGGCGGCCGCGTGCTGGCGGCGCGTCCGCCGCGCGAAGACCTGGCGCCGGACGCCGCCCTGCCCGCCGATACCCGCCTGTGGGCTGCTCTGCAAAACGTCAGCGGCGGCACCTGGGGAGGCTGCGTCTTCGATACTGAACGGATCCTCGAAGTGCTGGAAGTCGGGCGCAAAACATTGGAATCAGGCCGGAGCTAACCCGGAGTAGAAGCCAGCAGTCAGAAGCCAGAAGCCAGAACACGCGCCATTCTGTCTCCTGTCTTCTGGCTCCTGTCTCCTCATAGCTGTGACAGAAGCCAGCAGTCAGAAGCCAGAAGCCAGAACACGCGCCATTCTGTCTCCTGTCTTCTGGCTCCTGTCTCCTCATAGCTGTGACAGAAGCCAGCAGTCAGAAGCCAGAAGCCAGAACACGCGCCATTCTGTCTCCTGTCTTCTGGCTCCTGTCTCCTCATAGCTGTGACCTAAGTCACCCGAAAAACACGCGGCGTGTCGCATCCTGTTGTCACGTCTCCTACTGTTGCCAACACGCCCGAACCCGCGCGGCAAGCGGACGCCGTCGCCTGCCTGTCCCCGGCGTATTTCGCCATGGTCATGGCCACCGGCATCGTATCGCTGTCCGCGTACATGCTCGGGATGACGAGGGTATCGTCCGCGCTATTCGGGCTGAACGTCATCGCTTATGTCACCCTCTGGACCCTGAACCTGCTGCGGATTCGCTGGTTCTGGCGGCGCGTGCTGAGCGATCTGGTGGACCACCAGCGGGGCCCCGGCTTCTTTACTGCTGTGGCGGCCTCGTGCATTCTCGGCAGCCAGTTCGTTCTGATCGCAGGAAATTATCCCGTCGCCGTGCTGCTGTGGCTGATCGGAATCACCCTGTGGGTGCTGCTGATCTACACGATACTCACCGCGTTCACGATCAAAGAGGATAAGCCCAGTCTGTATGAGGGCATTACCGGGGCCTGGCTGCTGGCGGTAGTGGCGACCCAATCGGTTGCGGGCCTGAGCGCCCTCGTCGCCCTCCACTGGAACCAGCCTTACCGACTGATGTTCAACTTTTTAGCCCTGTCCATGTGGCTATGGGGCGGGATGTTGTATATCTGGATGATCTCGCTGATCTTCTACCGGTATACCTTCTTTCGTTTTTCGCCCGGCGATCTCACGCCTCCTTACTGGATCAACATGGGGGCGATGGCGATTTCCACGCTGGCTGGCGCCCGGTTGATCGTAAACACCCCCGACGCGCCCTTTCTCCATTCCCTGCTTCCCTTCCTGAAGGGTTTCACCGTGTTTTACTGGGCCACAGGCACGTGGTGGATCCCGATGCTGGCCATCCTGGCGGCGTGGCGGTACGTGTATAAGCGCTTCCCGCTGGAATACGATCCCCTCTACTGGGGCGCTGTCTTTCCGCTGGGGATGTACACCGCGTGCACCTTCCAGATGGCCAAGGCGATGCAACTGGAGTTCCTGCTCGTGGTGCCTCGCTTGTTCCTCTATATCGCGCTGGCGGCCTGGCTGGCGACCTTCATCGGCCTCTGCCGCGAATTGAGCGCCGGCCTGCTCGGGCCGCTCCGCAAACTGCGCTAGCGTTCCACGGCGGCCACGCCCGCCAGCGTTGTAGGATAAAGATATACCCGCAACATGGACCTTTCGAACCTTGACCTGAAGCAGACTATCAATCTTCCGCGCACGGATTTTGCCATGAAGGCTAACCTGCCGCAGACCGAGCCCAAACTGCTCGAGCGGTGGGAGCAAGAAGACATTTACGGCAAAATTCGCCGGGCGCGCGCCGGACGGCCCACTTACATTCTGCATGACGGCCCGCCCTACGCCAACGGGCGTATCCACCTGGGCACGGCGTTCAACAAGATTCTCAAAGACTTCATCGTAAAGTCCAAGAGCATGGCGGCTTACGACGCGCCCTACGTGCCCGGCTGGGACTGCCACGGCCTGCCCATCGAAATCAAGGTGGACAGCGAATTGGGGGCGCGCAAGGCGCAGATGACCGCCGCCCAGATCCGCGCCGAGTGCCGCAAGTACGCCGAGAAGTACGTCGAGCTCCAGCGTAAGGATTTCAAGCGGCTGGGCGTGTTCGGGCGCTGGGCGGATCCCTACCTAACCATGAGCGCGCACTACCAGAGCGTGATTGCCGGCGCGTTCGTCGAGTTCCTGGACAAGGGGTACGTCTACAAGGGCCTCAAACCCGTGCACTGGTGCCTGCGCGACCGCACGGCGCTGGCCGAAGCGGAAGTGGAGTATAAGGACCACGCCAGCCCCTCCATTTGGGTGCGCTTCCGGCTGACCTCGGACCCGGCAAAGATCGACCCGGCGCTCGCCGGGCGGCGGGTGTGGGGCCTGATCTGGACCACTACGCCGTGGACCATCCCGGCCAACATGGCCATCGCCTTTCACCCCAAGTACGAGTACGCGGCCGTCGAGACGGGGGAGGACGTCTACCTGGTGGCCTCGGACCTGCTCGAGACGACGGCGGTCAAGTGCGGCTGGGGCGAGTATGAAGTGCTGGCGCGCTTTGCGGGCGCGGTGCTCGAGGGCAGCGTGTTCCGGCACCCCTTTCTGGAACGCGATTCGCTGGGCATCCTGGCCGACCACGTGACGCTCGAGCAGGGCACCGGCGCGGTGCACACGGCGCCGGGGCACGGCCACGAAGACTACGTCGTGGCCCAGCAGTACGGCATCGCCACGTATTGCCCCGTAGACGCAGCCGGCCGCTTCTTCCATGCCGAGGGCGCCGCAGGACGGCTGCCCGAACAGCTCATCGGCAAGACCGTGTGGCAGGCCAATCCCGTGGTCATGGAGATCCTGCGCGCGCACCACGCGCTCGCGGCGCACGAGAAGCTGGAGCACAGTTACCCGCACTGCTGGCGCTGCCATCAGCCCACCATCTTCCGGGCCACCGAGCAATGGTTCATCGGCATGGAGCGAAACCGCTTCCGCGAGGATGCCCTGGCGGCCATCCACCGCACCCGCTGGATGCCCGCCTGGGGCGAAGAGCGCATCGCCAACATGGTGGCCACCCGGCCGGACTGGTGCATCTCGCGCCAGCGCGTCTGGGGCGTGCCCATCATCGTGTTCTACTGCGAAACCTGCCGCGAGCCGCTCACCGAGCGCGGCATCCTGGAGGGCATCGTCAAGCTGTTCGCCGAGCACAGCGCGGATGTGTGGTACGAGCGCAGCCCCGCAGAGCTGCTCCCGCCGGGCACCCGCTGCCGCAAGTGCTGTGGCGCGGCCTTCCACAAAGAGAACGACATCCTGGACGTGTGGTTCGATTCCGGCTCCAGCCACCTGGCCGTGCTCACGGAGGAGAACGGACTGTCCTGGCCGGCGGACCTGTATCTGGAGGGCGGCGACCAGTATCGCGGTTGGTTCCACAGTTCGCTTCTGGTGGGCGTGGGGCTCAAAGGCGATTCGCCCTACCGCGGCTGCGCCCTCAACGGCTGGGTGCTGGACGGCGAGGGCCGTGCCATGCACAAATCGCTGGGCAACAGCATCGAGCCCGAGGAGGTCATCAAGCACCACGGCGCGGAACTCCTGCGCCTGTGGGCCGCCTCGGTGGAGTTCAACGAGGACGTGCGCATCTCCGAGACCATCGTCACCCGGCTCACCGATGCGTATCGCAAGCTCCGCAACACCTTCCGCTACGCGCTGGGCAACCTGGCGGGCTTCGAGGAAGCCCGGGATGCCGTGCCGGCGGCCGAGCTAGCCGAGTTGGACCAGTGGATCCTGCTGCGGGCCGAGGACCTGGTGGCCCGCTGCCGCGCCTGGTACGAGGAGTTTGCCTTCCACAAGATCTACCGGGCGGTGTACGATTTCGCGACTATCGACCTGAGCGCGATTTATTTCGACGTGCTGAAAGACCGGCTGTACACGGCGGCGACCAGGTCGAAATCGCGGCGCAGCGCGCAGACCGCGCTCCACCGGCTGGCGCACGCGCTGGTGCGCCTGCTGGCCCCCATTCTGACGTTCACCGCCGAAGAAGTCTGGCGCCACCTGGGGCATGCCGAGAGCGTCCACCTGGAATTGTTCCCGGAGCCGGCCGAACTCAGCGCCGGGCTGAGCGCGGAGCAGCGCAAACGCGCCGCCAACTGGGACCGTCTCATGGAAGTGCGGGACCGGGTGCTAAAGAGCCTGGAAACCGCGCGCCAGGAGAAGTTCATCGGTGCGCCGCTGGAGGCGCGCATCCACCTCTCGGCCAACGGCACGCTCTACCCGCTGCTCCAGGAGTACGCCGGGGAGCTGCCCGGACTGTTCATCGTGTCCCAGGTAAAGCTGGATCAGAGCACGGAGCCGGAGATCGGCGTCCAGGTGGAGCGCGCCGCCGGCGCCAAGTGCGAGCGGTGCTGGAAGTACACCACCGACGTGGGCTCCCACGCCCAACTGCCCACCGTGTGCGCCGCCTGCGCGGCGGCGGTGGAAGAGATACTGAATGGCTGAGCACCGGGCCCTGCCGTACGGCGTCGCGGCGGCGGTTTTCGCCCTCGACCGCTTCACCAAGTGGATCATTGAGACCAAGGTTTCCTTTCTCGATACCTATCGCGTGATCCCTGGGTTCTTCGATATCGTGCACTCCCAGAACCGGGGTGTGGCCTTCGGGTTGTTTAACGACGGCGCCTCGGTCTGGCACACCGCCGCGCTGGTGGGCTTTTCCCTGATCGCGCTCCTGGTGGTGGGCGGGATGCTGTGGCGGCCCTCCCGGCTGGAGCGGCGGACCCTTTGGGGCCTGGCGCTGATCTTGGGCGGCGCGGCGGGCAACGTTTTCGACCGTATCGTCTGGGGCAGGGTCACGGATTTCCTGGAGTTCTACGTCGGGAACTTGCACTGGCCGACCTTTAACGCCGCGGACACGGCCATCGTCATCGGCAGCGGGTTGCTGCTGCTCGATCTGCTGCGCACCCGCCGCCAGCCGGCGCGAACCTGATGTTCCCTCAACTGTTCCACATCGGATCTTTTTTCCTCCCGACCTACGGCGTCCTGGTGGCGGCGGCGTTTCTGACGGCGCTGGTGCTGGCAGGACGGTTGGCGCGGCGCGCCGGGCTCAACCCGGATTCGGTCATGAACCTGGGGATCTACTGCGCCCTGGCAGCTATCGCTGGGGCCAAGGTCATGATGTTTCTGGTGGACATCCCCTACTACACCGCGCACCCGGATGAGATCCTGTCTCTGGCCAGCCTCCAGGCAGGCGGGGTGTTTTACGGCGGGCTGATCGCGGCCCTGCTGACGGCGGCCTTTTATATAAGGAAGGCCAAGCTGCCGCCGCTGCGCACGGCCGACCTGTTCGCGCCGGGAATCGCCCTGGGTCACGCCATCGGCCGGTTGGGGTGTTTTTCAGCAGGCTGCTGCTGGGGTGTCAAGACCAGCCTGCCTTGGGGCGTCACCTTCACGAACCCGGAGGCCAACCGGCTGGTGGGCGTTCCGCTGGGCGTGCGCCTGCATCCGACGCAGCTTTACGAATCGCTCGCGGAGCTGGCGATCTTCGGGGTGCTTTACCGCAGAATCCGCCAACCGCATGCGGATGGAGCGGTGCTCAGCCTCTACCTGATGCTTTATTCAACGGCCCGATTCCTGGTGGAATTCGTCAGGTTTCACGAGCAGCCCAACCCGTTCGGCGGCCCCTTCAATACATCGCAGTGGATTTCACTAGCGCTGTGGATGATCGGGGCGGTCGCCTGGATGCGCTTGCGCAAAGCCCCTATTGCTAAGTTTTGTTGATTTTCCCATCAAGGGCGCTGGAAAATACAACAGCCGCCTAACTCCTTGTCGCGAAGCGACATGGTGGACTTTTCCACTGATGCCCGTTGAATAATCCAACGCCAGCCTGCTCCATCGATTGCTACCACCTTTCTATCTGACTGTCGTAAAATAAGATAAAGAGGTTTGAAAATATCAGCAGATGGTCCGCAACGTGCCCTTATCGTCGTGGGACAAGGAGGCACGTGATGACCGTCATTCTGGTTTTGGCAACGTTTTTGATCTTCATCCTGCTGGACTACGCGTTGAACCGCAAGAAGGCGGTGCAGCCGGTCGCGGTGGAGACCTCGCCGGTGTCACCGGCGCTCAAGCCGGCCTATGTGGAGGGATTTCTGGTGCCGGAGCAGTTGGCCTATCACCCGGGACATGCCTGGGCAATGCGCGAGCGGCGCAGTCAGGTGCGCGTGGGGGCGGACGAGTTTGCAGCCGCGTTGGCGGGCCGTGTGGACCGCATAGAACTGCCGCGCGCCGGGCAATGGATCCGCCAAGGCCAGAAGATCTGGTCGTTTTTCCGCGACGGCGAGAAGGTGGAGATGGTATCGCCCACCGAGGGCGAGATCGTGGAAGTGAACCAGGAGGTCCAGCGCGACCCGTCGTTGGTGCGCACGGATCCCTACGGGCGCGGCTGGCTGGCGCTGGTGCACGTGCCCGACGAGGAGAGCACCGCGCGGAACCTGGTGCCCGCGGGACTGGTGCGGTCCTGGATGCGGGAGGCGGTCGGCCGGCTGTATGCCCGGCAGCCGCAACTGGTGGGAGCGGTGGCCGCCGATGGCGGCGTGCCCTCGCACGATCTGCTGGCGAATCTGCCGGATGCCGACTGGAAGGAGGTGGCCAGTGAATTCTTCCTCACGGCATGATGCGGAAATTTTCGACTTCGAGTCCAAAATGTTGTATAAAAAGATATAAGGGTCTGATATGTCAAAAGGGATCCTTTACGATAGCACGTTGTGCGTGGGATGCCGGCTGTGCGAGGGGGCCTGCGCGGAACGCTGGCGCCTGCCGTACAACGACAAAGTAGCGGCCGAGGAGCGGCTGTCGGCGCACAAGCTGACGGCCATCGAGACCCACGGCGAGCGTTACAGCCGCCGGTTGTGCATGCATTGCGTCGAGCCGGCCTGTGCGTCGGTGTGCCCGGTGGGGGCGTTGCAAAAAACCTCACTGGGCCCGGTGGTCTACGATGCCTCCAAATGCATGGGTTGCCGCTACTGCATGCTGGCCTGCCCGTTCCAGGTGCCCACCTACGAATGGAACCAGCGCCTGCCGAAGGTGCGCAAGTGCGATATGTGCTATGACCGGCAGCGTGCCGGCAAGCCCACGGCGTGCAGTGAAGCCTGCCCGACCGGGGCCACCATCTGCGGGGAGCGGGAAGCCCTGGTGGCCGAGGCGCGCCGGCGCATGGCCGAGAAACCGGACCAGTATTACCCCCGTATCTACGGACTGCGCGAGGCGGGGGGCACTTCGGTGCTGTACCTCTCGGCGGTGCCCTTCGAGCAGATCGGTTTGAGGACGCGGGTGCCGCAGGAGCCGCTGCCGGCGCTCACGTGGCGCGTGTTGCACCTGGTGCCCGACGTGGTTTCCGTGGGCAGCGTGTTGCTGGGCGGGATCTGGTGGATCACCAACCGCCGCGACGAAGTAGCCAGAAAGGAGAAAGCATGAACCGCTTGCTCGCGCGATTCACCGTCTGGCGGGGCATCTTCGCCGTTCTGATGCTCGCGGCTGCGTACAGCACTTACTTGCGGGTGCGCTACGGCTTGGGGGGGGCGACCAACCTGAACGACCAGTTCCCCTGGGGACTGTGGATCGGTTTCGACATCCTGTGCGGCGTGGGTCTGGCGGCCGGCGGCTTCACGCTCGTGGCGGTGGTCCATATCTTCAACGTGGAGCGTTACCGCCCCATCCTGCGGCCGGCCATCCTGACGGCTTTCCTGGGTTACCTGCTGGTGGTGCTGGCGCTGCTGTTCGACCTGGGCCGGCCGGACCGCATCTGGCATCCCATCGTGATGTGGAACCCGCACTCGGTGATGTTCGAAGTGGCCTGGTGCGTGACGCTCTACACCACGGTGTTGTTTCTGGAGTTTCTGCCCATGGTGCTGGAGCGCTTCGGGCTGCACAAGCCGCTTGGCTGGCTGAAGCTGATCTCGGTGCCGCTCATGATCGCCGGAGTGATCCTTTCCACGCTGCACCAGTCCTCGCTGGGCACGGTGTACCTGATCGTGCCGGAAAAGCTGTACGGCCTGTGGTACACGCCCCTGTTGCCGGTGTTTTTCTACATTTCGGCGATCACCGTGGGTCTGGCGATGACGATTTTCGAATCCTGGCACAGCAGCCGGGCCTTCGGCAGGCAACTGGAACTGCCGCTGCTGGCGGGCATGGCGCGGGTACTGGCGGTGCTGCTGCTGGTGTCCCTGTTTGTGCGCTTCCTGGACCTGCTGCACCGCGGCGCGCTGCCGCTCCTGCTGCGCAACCGCACGGAGACTTGGCTGTTCGGCCTGGAAGTGCTGTTGACGGCAGTGCCCATGGCGCTGCTGTTCCGCGCCGGGGTGCGCCGCCGCGCCGCCGCGCTGTATGCCTGCGCGGTGATGGTGGTGTTTAGCTTCATTACCAACCGGCTGAACGTCAGCGTGACGGGCATGGAAGCGGGTTCGGGTACGCATTACATCCCGAAGTGGACTGAGATCGCGGTGACGCTCGCTATCGTGGCGGCGGGCTTCGCCATTTTCCGGGTGCTGGCGCAGCATTTCCCGGTGTTTGAAGCCGAACAGCCCGCCGCGGAGCGGGTGGAGGAGTCCGTAGAAGAGTTTGCCCTGGTGGGCAACCGGACGCGGACGGGAGTGGATTAGCGCGGGACGTTTTCGATGAGCCAGCAGAAGCGAATTCGGGTGGGATTGGCCGCCAAGCTCGCCGTGTGTCTCGTGGCGAGCACGGCGGCCTTTCTCACCTTGTTCGGCTTCGTGATGCTGCGCGAGCAGCGCAGATACGCCGAAGAACTGGTGTTGCAGGCGGCTGACCGCATCAGCGACGTGATCCGCAGTAGCACGCATTACGAGATGCTGCACAACGACCGCGAGGCGCTCTACAACGTCATCCACGAAATCGGCAGGGAGCCGGGGATCCGCCGCATCCGGATTTTCAACAAGGAAGGCCGCATCAGCTTTTCCACCGATCCCACGGAAGTGAACACAGTGGTGGATAAGCGTGCGGAGCAGTGCTACGCCTGCCATGCCCAGCAGGCTCCGCTCACCAAGCTGGCCCGCCCGGACCGCGCGCGGATCTTCCAGGATGGCGGCGGGCAGCGCGTGCTGGGCGTGATCCGGCCCATCGAGAACGGACCGGTGTGTGCGAACGCAGCCTGCCACAGCCATCCGGCCTCGCAGCGCGTGCTGGGGGTGATCGACGCGCATGTCTCGCTGGCAAGCGTGGATGCGCAGTCCGCGAAATACAAGGCAAAACTGGCTGCTTTCACCGCCGCGGCGGTGTTGCTGGTCTCCCTGCTCAGCGTGGTGTTCATCTGGGCGGTGATTCACCGTCCGGTGAAGGAGCTCATGGACGGCACGCACCGGGTGGCCGGCGGGGACCTGAGCTACCGGCTGCCGGTGCGCTCGGACGACGAGCTGGGCGAGCTGGCGGAATCGTTCAACCGCATGACGCACGCGGTGGCCAACGTCCAGGAGGAGATCGAAGAGCAGGTGCGGCGCAAGGCCGAGGAACTGGGGCGGGCCCACAAGTCGCTGCTGGCCAGCGAGAAGCTGGCTTCCATCGGCAAGCTGGCGGCTACGGTGGCGCACGAGGTGAACAACCCGCTGTTCGGCATTCTGACCTACGCGCGGCTCACCCTGAAGGAACTGGAGAAGGGCGGGGGAGGCAGCCGCGAGGAGATGAAAGAGCAGCTCCAGGTGATCGAGCGGGAGAGCCGGCGCTGCGGCGAGATTATGCGCAACCTGCTGACCTTCGCGCGGCAGGCGCCCAGCCATCCGGACTCCAACGACCTGGACAAGCTGATCGAGCGGGCAGAGGTGCTGGTGCGGCACCGCGCGGAACTCCAGGGCATCGAGGTGCGCCGCCGGGTGCCTGAGGATCTGCCGCCGGTGTACTGTGACGCCGGGCAGGTCCAGCAGGTGATTCTGATCCTGATGGTCAACGCCATCGAGGCCATGCCGCGCGGCGGCGTGCTCGAGGTGGCGGCCGAGCCGGTCGAGGGCACCGAAACGGTGCGGCTGCGGGTGCGGGACACCGGCGGCGGCATCCCACCGGAGATCCTGCCCAAGATTTTCGAGCCATTTTTCACGACGAAGGAGGAACAACTGCGCACGGGGTTGGGATTGGCGGTGGCCCGGGGCATCGTGGAGCAGCACGGAGGGGAAATCGCGGTGGAATCCACGCCGGGGAAAGGTACGGAATTCAGCGTCACGCTGCCGGTTGCGGCGCCGGTAGGCGCGGTAACCAGAAAGCCAGGCTAGGGTCCGGGCACGGCGAGGGAGGACTCGTATCCGTGGGCCGGACTGAGGAGACAAAGAGGTGAGTACAACAGTGGAAGCCGAGTCAGCTATCAGAACCAAAGGCAGGATTCTGATTGTAGATGATGAGCTGGTGGTGCGCGACTCGCTCGGCAAATGGTTCACCAGCGAAGGCTACCAGGCAAAGCCCGTGGCCGGGGCACGGGAGGCGCTGGCGGCGGTGCAGGAGGCGGAGTACGACGTCGTCCTGCTCGACATCAAGATGCCGGGCATGGACGGCATGGAATTGCAGAGCCGGTTGCGGGAGGCCGATCCGGATCTGACAGTGGTCATTATGACCGGCTATGCGTCGGTGGATACGGCGGTGCAGGCGCTCAAGCACGGGGCCTACGACTACATCACCAAGCCGGTGGATCCGGACGAGCTTTCGCACCTGGTGGCAAACGCCCTGGAGCACCGGCGGGCCAAGCGGGAAGTGGTGCGGCTGCGGGAGAGCCTGCAGGAAGTCACTCCCGGCACCGAACTCATCGGCAGAAGCCCGGCGATGAAGAAAGTGTTCGAAGCCGTCGAGATGGTGGCTTCGACAGACGCCACGGTGCTGATCACCGGGGAGAGCGGCACGGGCAAGGAGGTGGTGGCTAGAGCCATTCACTCGGCCAGCCCGCGGCGCTTCATGCCCATGGTGACGATCCACTGCGGGGCGCTCACCGAGACCCTGCTCGAAAGCGAGCTGTTCGGGCACGAGCGCGGGGCCTTCACGGGGGCGCAATACCGCAAGAAGGGCAAGTTCGAGGTGGCCGACGGCGGCACGGTCTTCCTGGACGAGATCAGCGACATCAGCCTGAAGACCCAGACCGACCTGCTGCGCGTACTCCAGGAGAAAGAGATCGTGCGCGTGGGCGGCAACCAGTCCATCAAGGTGGATTTCCGCTGCGTCGCGGCCACCAACAAGAACCTGGAGGCGCTGGTGAAGGCCGGAACGTTCCGTCCGGACTTGTATTACCGGCTGCACGTCTTCTGCATCGACCTGCCGCCGCTGCGCGAGCGGCGGGAGGACATTCCCCTGCTGGTCTCGCATTTCCTGAACAAATTCTGCATGGCCACCAGCCGGCCGGTGCCCGCCGTCTCCCAGGAAGCCATGAACATCCTCATGAACCACGACTGGCCGGGAAACGTGCGCGAGCTGGAGAACGCCGTGGAGCGGGCCTTGGTCGTGGGGCGCGGACGGGAGATCCGGCCCTCGGATTTCTCGTTCCAATTCCAGGCCGGCGGCATGCCGACCGGGCGCACCTTGGATGACGTGGAGCGGGCGCACATCGAGCGCATCCTGCGGGAGACCGAGCACAACCTGTCGCGGGCGGCGCGCATCCTGGATATCGACCGCACCACGCTGTACAACAAGCTGCGGCGCTACGGCATGAAGTGAGGCCCATCCACGTGATCGGCATCCGGGCTCCGGCGGCGGCGCTGGACGCGCTGCCCGGAGAACTGGCGCGCGTTTTCGGGGTGGCGTGCCATGTCCGGACCGAGTCGCTGGATCCGGAATTTGCCTACGACCGCAGCCGTGGGCAGTACTATTCGACGGCCATCCTGCAGCGGATGCAGAGGCTGGCCACTCCGGATCTGCGCCTGCTGGCGGTCACCTCCCTGGATCTGTACGTTCCGGTGCTGACCTTCGTCTTCGGGGAAGCGCAGGTAGAGGGTAATTGCGCCCTGGTGTCCCTGCGCCGGCTGGAGGAGGAGTTTTACGGGCTGCCGCCGCGTCCGGACCTGCTGCGCGAGCGGCTCATCAAAGAGGCCGTGCACGAACTGGGCCATACGTTCGGCCTGCGGCATTGCGACGATTGGAGCTGCGTCATGTCCTCCAGCCACAGCGTGGAGCGCGTGGACGTGAAAGGCTCGGAGTTCTGCGCGGCCTGCCGGCAGGTGGTCCGGAGGTAGCAGGGAGCCGTTCCGTCCGGAACACTTCACGCTGCTGCGGATTCCAGCCGGGCCGCCCTGGGGAACAGGATGTTGTTCTCCAGGTGGATGTGCTGGTGCAGGTCGGCTTCCAGTTCCTGGAGACCGTAGTAGAGAGCACGAAACGTGTTGCAGCCGTCCGCGGGCGGGGTATAGCCGCCGGTGAGCTGGCGCATGTAGGCCAGAGCCTGGCCGGCGGAATCGTGCTCGTGTTCCATCACGCGGATGGGGTTGTTCACGGAGCCGCAGTGTGCCGCGGGGGCCGCGCCTCCTGCCTGGGCGGCCAGTTCTAGATTGCGGATGACCGGGAACAACACCATCTCTTCCTTCATGAGGTGGCTTTCCAGCTCGGCTTTTAAGGCCAGGAAGATCCCCTCCAGGGGGACCAGTGTGGCGGAGTGGCGTTCGGCATGCGCGGCATTCACTTTGGCGGACAGGCGGGCCAGGCGCGGCAATTCGGATTTCAGATACGCGTGGTGGCGCGTGAGGATGTGGTCGATCAGCCGGTCCAGCGGGGCCGACTGCCAGTCCGCGGAGGACTCGGAGGCGGGCAGGGAATCCTGGTCGATCTCCCGCAGCAGGGCCTGGGGCTCGATGCCGCGGCCCAGGCAGGCGTCCGACAGCGAGATCTTCCCGCCGCAGCAATAATCGATCCCGTGCTTCTCAAACACCCGGACGGAGGCTGGGTTCGCCGCCGCGATTTCTCCAACGGTCTTTTCAATGGCGGTGCTCATGGTTTTATTGTGCCGGGCGAGTCCGGGCCGGGCTGTGACCGCTGTCACAGGCGCCCGAAAAAGTGTGTGAAGATGAGATTTCATGCGAAAAATCCTGGGATTTCTCCTGTTGGCGCTGGGTTCCTGGCAGGCCGCGCCGGCGCAGACGCCGCCGCCTGCCCCAGCCGCCAAGGAGGAAAAGAAACCGCCGCAGCCCGAGGAGAAGACCTCGCAGACCAAACACACGCTGCGCATCAACGGGGTGGAGGTGGGCTACACGGCCACGGCGGGGACGCTGCTGCTGAAGAAGGAAGACGGCACTCCCCGGGCCAGCATTTTCTACATTGCCTACACGCGCGACGGCGTGACAGACCTGGCCGCTCGGCCGCTGACCTTCGCCTTTAACGGCGGACCGGGATCTTCCTCGGTATGGTTGCACCTGGGCGTGCTGGGCCCGAAGCGCGTGCTGATGGATCCGGAAGGCAACCCCCTGCCGCCGCCCTACAAGCTGGGGGATAACGAGTACTCCCTGCTGGACGCAACCGACCTGGTGTTTCTCGATCCGGTGAGCACCGGCTACAGCCGCGCGGTGGACGAGAAAAACGCCAAGGATTTCCACGGCATCGCGGAAGACACCAAATCGGTGGCCGAGTTCATCCGGTTGTACACCACGCGGCACGCGCGCTGGACCTCCCCCAAGTTCCTGGCGGGCGAAAGCTACGGCACCACGCGGGCCGCCGCGCTGTCCGGGTATTTGCAGGAGCAGGTGGGCCTGAATCTGAACGGCATCATGTTGATTTCCTGCGTGCTGAACTTCGGCACCCTGAGCTTCGATCCGGGCAACGACCTGCCGTACATCCTGTACCTGCCGAGTTACACGGCGACCGCCTGGTATCACAAGAAGCTGCCCAAGGATTTGCAGGCCGATCGCCACAAGGCCCTGGAAGAAGCGCAGCAGTTCGCGCGGAACGAATACACCCTGGCGCTTTTCAAGGGCGACCGGCTTTCGGGCGAGGAACGGCGGCAGGCCGTGGAGAAACTGGCGCGCTACACCGGGCTCTCGCCCAAGTACATCGAGGAAAGCAACCTGCGCGTGCCCATTCACCGCTTCATCAAGGAACTGCTGCGCGGCGAACGGCGTACGGTGGGGCGCTTCGATAGCCGCATGGAGGGCATCGACGCCAACGCGGCCGGAGCTACGCCGGATTACGACCCCAGCTATGCGGTCGTGCAGGGGCCCTACACGGCTACCTGGAACGAGTACGTGCGCAGCGATCTCAAGTTCGAGAGTGACCTGCCGTACGAGATTCTGACGGGCCGGGTGCAGCCCTGGAACTGGGGGGATTTTCAGAACCGCTACGTGAACGTGGCGGAGACGCTGCGCCGGGCCATGACTGAAAACCGCTACTTGAAAGTCTTCGTGGCCAATGGGTACTACGACCTGGCGACCCCGTTTCTGGCCACCGAATATACCTTCGACCACCTGGGCCTGGACGCCAGCCTGCGGGACCACGTGTCCATGGACTTTTTCGACGCCGGCCACATGATGTATATCCGTAAAGAGTCCCTCGAAAAGGTCACGCGGGACCTGCGCCAGTTCCTCCTCGCCGCGAGTTCCGCGCGCGGGCGGTAACTCAGCAGTGAGCGCATCGTGAGCCGGCGCTCCCGACTCTCAGAACCTGGCGATAAATCCGACCCGCACAACGCGGGGAGACCCTGGAGAGATGTTGTTGTTGCCGGCCGGGCTTGAGATCCCGTGCCGGCCCGTTCACGTCACTGCGGAAAAAATATTCGCGCCTGCTTTTTCAGCCGCTTAGCGGTACGGCCCGGACTCTCGCGAAGCGCCTGCCCCACGCCCCTCGGCTATTCTGGGGTCGGGTAGAAGAGTTGCTCGTTCACCGGAGCAAGCACGCATCCGTCTACGGTCGGGGCCCCACCCGGCGGATGTACCCAGGTGTTGCTGCCTCTTCTGGAAATCCTTCACCGGACCACGGAAGAGTAAGGAAGGGATCGATTCCTTCGCGCTGGCAAAGCGAAAAAACAAAGTTCTTCACAATCCGGACCCGGCAGGCTAAATTCGCCGGACCGGGCCGGATCCCGCGCGGAAATCAACTCTGGACTTTCCAACCGACTCCCCTCTCCAGGTCGTAGTGTGTCATGTCTCCGGCGCTACGCCCAACGCGAGCAGGATGTTCCGGTCGCGCTCGGCCTCCAGCTCCCGCTCGTATTCGCACGTGGTTTTGAATCGATGCGCCAGGCCATCCCCTTGGCGCACCACCGGTTCGCCGCTTCCAATAGGTCCCCTGCACAGGACGCAAGTCGCCACAAGGACCTGGGCATCCGATCTCCTGCTCACAACGGCCATAAACAGCCTCGCAAGCAGGCTATCGGCGGATCGACCGGGAAAGATTAAAGGCCGGGCGAGGCCTTACGCCTGCCGGCTTTCGGCGTTTACCCGGTCGCGCAGCGCCTTGATGTAGCCCAACGTGTAAGCATTGTTGGCCCCCGGATACCCGCCTCCGGGCACGTGGTCCGGGATCACGATGCCGGTATAATTCACTTCCCGCAGCGCCTTCATCACCTGGTACATGTCCAGGTAGCCGTTGTCCACGAAAGTCTCGCGAAACCGCGGCAGGGGGGAACTCACGTTGCGGAAATGCACCTTGAAGATCTTCCTCTGCGCCCCGAAGGCCCGCGCGGCCTCCACCGGGTCCATCCCGAACCCCTGCTTGCCGCCTTCCGCCCAGGTACCGATGCAGAGGCACACGCCGAAGTTGTCGCTGCCGGCGATCTGGAAAGCGCGTTGATAAGCCGCATAGGTGCGGAAGGCGCGCGCCACGCAACCGAGCGACGCCACCGGCGGATCGTCCGGATGCAGGCCGATCCGCACGTGGTTCTTCTCGGCGACCGGAATCACCGCGCGGATGAACGTTGTAAACGACTTCCAGATCTGTTCTTCCTGATACTCCCGGTCGAAGGAGCAGGGCAGTTTCCGGGCCAGCGCCAGGTCGAACTCCCGCGTATCGGCGTTGCCGCGCGTCTTTCCGACCGAAGTCTGGTAGAAGCCCGGCGTCGGCTGGTTCTTGATGTTCGACATGTGCGCGTAGGTCGTGTAGTGGATGCCGGCGCGCCCCAGATTGTTCAGGTAAGTCTTGTATTGCTCGATCTTTTGCTCGACTCCCGGCAGGCTCAACACCAGCGTGGGGTCGCAATGCAGGTCGAGAATGCCGAAATTGTAGACCTGGACGCCGTTGGCCTCCAGCTTCTTCCGCATGGAGATCATCCAGTCGGCGGAATTGTTTTCGATGGTGGTCCAGATCGAGACGGCTTCCACGCCCGCGTGGCGCAGCATGGTCAGGTCGTCGGCGTTCGGGCGGTCGGTGAAAAACGTGCCCAGCTTGATGCCGGCGGGGAGTTGGGTCTGCGCGGCGGCATACGACAGCAGCCCGGCGCCGGCTGCGGCCATTCCGGCCCGCAGAAAATGACGTCGTTCCATCTGCATGGTCCCCGAACTATAGCGCAACGGACCGAAAAGTCAAGCAGCTCGAAAAAGTGTAAAAACGCACAGTTTCTCGCTCCAGCCTGCTGGACGAATCGTCTCCCGGGTCAAAAAAAACATTGATCGTTTTTCCGGCTTGATGCAAGATAATCCAAACCCATTGGGTCCGTTTGTTACGGAGGGGAACATGCTCATCAATTGTGCAAAAATCCAACGGGCTGGTCTGTGCCTGGCGGCGCTCTGTCTTTTAGCTCCCGCCGCCAGGGGCCAGGCGACCGGCACGATCCTGGGAACCGTCGCGGATAGCAGTTCGGCGGTCGTCGTAGGTGCCAGAGTGGCGGTCACCAACGTCAATACCAACGTCACCCGGGACGTGGTGACCAACGGGTCCGGCTACTACCAGGTGGACAACCTGATCCCCGGCCAATACACCGTCAGCGCGGAGATGGCCGGCTTCAAAAAAGCCGTGCGCGCGGCGTTCGAGCTCCAGGTGGCCCAATCCGCGCGCGTGGATCTGACCATGGAGGTGGGGGAGGTTAGCCAAACCGTGGAGATCACGGCGGCGGCTCCCCTGGTCAATACCACGGACGCCACCGTGGGCCAGGTCGTGGGCGTGCGCGAGACGCGCGAACTGCCCCTGAACGGCCGCAACTACCTGCAACTGGCGGCGCTGGTGCCCGGCACCTCGCAATACGGCAACCAGTCCTTCTACAACTCCGGGCTGACCGACAATCAGGGCTCGGTGATCTCGGGCGGCTCCGGCGAGGACCGCAACGAGGTCAGCCTGGATGGCGTGGGCGTCAAGTCCTACATGATCAACGTGGCCTTTGTGCCCTCCATCGACGGGCTGCGCGAATTCAAGGTGGAGACAGATCCGTATTCGGCCGAGTTGGGGCGAAGCGCCGGGGCGCAGATCCGCCTGGAGTCCAAGAGCGGCACCAACCAGTTCCACGGCTCCCTGTTCGAGTTTCTCCGCAATAGCAATCTGGACGCCAAGAACTACTTTGACCGAAAAGACCGCCCCATCCCGCCGTTCAAACAAAACCAGTTCGGCGGCAGTCTGGGCGGGCCTATCCGCCGCAACAAGGTCTTCTTCTTCGGCGACTATGAAGGCTTCCGCAGCCGTAAGGGACAGACCATTTTCGGGACCGTGCCCACGCCGCTGATGAAGCAAGGCGTCTTCACCGAGGAAGGCATTAACATTTACGACCCGCTCACCACGCGCCCGAACCCCGCCAATCCGTCCCAGACCATCCGCGACCCCTTCCCCAACAACACCGTGCCCGGCGCCCGCTTCAACGCCGTGGCGGCGTACTTCGCACAGAATCTCTATCCCAATCCCACTGGCCCCGGCGTGCTGAGCAACTACGCCACCTCCGCCAAGGACACCACCCAGCGCGATCAGTTCAATACCCGCGTGGATTACATCGCCTCGGAAAAGGATACGATTTTCGGGCGCTTCAGCTTCAATGATTCGACCCTCTACCAGGCTCGCGGCATCTTCAACCAGGGCGCGCTTCCCGGTTTCGGTGACCACTTCATCAGCAATACGCGGAACCTGGTGCTGTCCGACGTGCACAGCTTCAATCCCACCACCATCCTGGAGGGCAAAGCCTCCTACTACCGCAATTATCCGTCGCTCACTCCGGAGCAGTTGGGCAACGCGGTCAATGAGAAATTTGGGGTGCAGGGCGTCCGCGCGAACGAGCCCCTTAACCCCAGCGTCACCGGCTTCAACAACCCAGCCTCCAATCCCTTTGCCCCGGAATTCTTCGCCGCCAACCAGTATCAGTACGTGGTGAGCCTCACCAAAGTGCTCAACAACCACACCCTCAAGGCGGGCGCCGAGTACAACCGCCTGCAACTGTTCGAAGTGGCGCCGCGCTATCCCCAGGGCGGCTACAATTTCACGGGCGCCTTCACCGGCGACCCGCTCCAGCCGCTGGGTTCCACTGGCCGGCCCTTCGCCGATTTTCTGCTGGGATTCCCGGTCAGCGGGCAAACCATCCGCGGCGACACCGCCGGGCAGTTGTTCCGCAACCTGTTCCACTGGTATTTCACGGATACCTGGCGGGTGACTCAGAACCTCAGCCTCAACCTGGGCGTGCGCTACGAGTTCACCGGCAACCCCTACGACAAGTACGACCGCATCTCCAACTTCGACCCCACGCGCGGGCTCCTGATCGCCGGCAAGAACGGCGTCAACCGCTCCACCATCAACAGCGACCTGGACAATTTCGCGCCCCGCGTGGGCTTCAACTACCATATTCCGGGTTCGAAAATGTCCATTCGCGGCGGATACGGCATCTTCTACGACATCCTGCAGATGAACGTGTTCAACGCCGTACGCGCCAATATTCCGTTCACCGAGTTCCGCAACTTCAACATCGATAACCCCATCGCCAAGGTGCCCAACACCCCCATCCAGCAGGTGTTCGGCGAGGGAGGCGGCACGCCGCCTCTGCCCACGCTCTCCATCTTTGACACCAACCTGCAGCAGGGATATATTCAGCGGGCTTCCCTGAACATCGAGCGGCAGTTTGCCGGCGATTTCGTGCTGGACGTGGGCTACGCCCGGGAGAAGAAAACCCGCATGGTGGCCGGCCGCGAGTTGAATGCGCCGCGCGAGCACGGCACCTACATCCGGCCCTATCCGCAGTATGTCAGTCTGGGCCAGAACACCAACCTTCAGGACGGCGTCTACAACGCGTTACTGGTGAAGCTCGAGAAGCGCTTTTCGAAGGGCTTGAGTTTCCTGGCCTCCTACACGCTCGCCAAAGCCCTGGATAACATCTCGAGCGGCACTGGCGGCATCGGCGCTCCGGGCGACGCCGGCTTCCAGGACCCCTACTGCTTCTCCTGCAACCGCGGGCGGTCCACTTCGGACAACCGGCAGCGGTTCGTCTACAGTACGGTGTACGAATTGCCGCAACTGCGCCATGCCACGCCCCTGCTGCGCGAGACCGTCGGCGGGTGGCAGATCTCGGGTATCTTCACGGCGCAGTCGGGCTTCCCGTTCACGCCCGGGATTTCCGGCGACAACGCGCTCACCGGCACCGGAGGCCAGCGCCCGGACCGGCTGCTGGGCGTGGATCCCTTTGGCCCGGGCACGCGGGATCCGGCCCACTGGTTCAATCCGAAAGCTTTCGTGGTGGCGCCCCGCGGCTTCTTCGGGAACTCGGGGCGAGGCATTCTGGATGGCCCCGGCCTCATGAACCTGGATATCGGGCTGATGAAGAACTTCCCCATCACTGAAGCCCTGCGGCTGCAATTCCGCTCCGAATTCTTCAACCTCACCAATCATCCGAACTTCGGTCCGCCCAATGCCACGGTCAACACTCCGGCGGCGGGGATCATTTCTTCTACGGTGAACGACTCCCGGGAGATCCAGTTTGCATTAAGATTGGACTTCTAACGGCCGGAGGGCCTGACGCGTATGCAAAAAGAAAACCACACAGAACTGACCCGGCGGGACTTGTTTGGATTGGGCGCGGCCGCGGGCCTGGCGGGAGTCGCCCGCCCGGCTTCCGCAACGCCGCCGCAGGAAACCTCCGGCAAACGGGTGAACATCGGGATTGTGGGCGGAGGCTTCGGCTCCAGCTTTCAGTGGCACCTGCACCCCAACTGCAAGGTGTCCGCCGTTTGCGACATCCGGCCTGACCGCTTGCAGCGGCTCTCGGAAGTCTACCGCTGCCCGAATACCTACAAAACCTTCCGCGAGTTCCTGAAGCACCCGGAACTCGACGCCGTGGGCGTCTATACCCCCGCGCCATTGCACGTATGGATGGACATCGAAGCCATGAAGGCGGGCAAGCACGTGATCAGCGCCGTGCCGGCCGGCATGTCCGAAGAGGAACTCGCGCGCCTGCTCGAAACCGTCAAGAGCACCGGCATGAAATACATGATGGCCGAAACCAGCTACTACCGGCCGGAGGTGATCACCTGCCGCCAGTGGAACAAGGAAGGCAAGTTCGGCACCATCATGTATTCGGAGGCCGAATACCACCACGAGGGCCTGCTGGAGCTAATGTACGACGAGCGCGGCTTTCCCACCTGGCGCCACGGCTTTCCGCCCATGCACTACCCCACGCATTCCACCGGCATCGTGATTCCCGTGACCGGCGAGCGGTTGGTGGAGGTGCAGGCCGTAGGCTGGGGGGACAATCACGAAATCCTCCAGACCAACGAATACAAGAATCCCTTCTGGAACACCACGGGCTTCTTCAAGACCTCCGGCGGGCATTGCGCGCGCATCGCCGTATGCTGGCACATCGCCGACGGCGAGACGGAGCGCGGCCAGTTCTACGGGGACCGCATGTCCTACATCATGGCCCGCCCGGAAAAGTCTCCGAACACCGTCATCAGCATCAGCAAGGACGGCAAAACCGTTCTGGACTCCAATGGCTATCCCGAGGGCAAGGTCAACATCGAGGCCTACAACCAGCCCAACCACATGGAGATGCTTCCGGAATCCATGCGCGTGAAGAGCGGCCACGGAGGTTCGCACACCTTCCTGGCGAACGAATTCATCACCGCCATCCGCGAGGACCGCCACCCGGCGGTGAACGTCTGGGAGGCGATTGCCTACACGCTCCCCGGCATCGTCGCGCATCAATCCGCGCTCAAGGGCGGCGTGCCGATGAAGATCAAGGATTACGGCAAAGCCCCCGCGTAGCCTGCCGGCGCAAACCTTACTGACGCGGGACCGCCCGGATGATCTGCTCGGTCGATCCCTTGCCGAACGGGTCGGCGGCAAAACTGCCCAGGTAGTCCGTAACCTGGAAGCCTTCCAATTCCAGCAAGTTCTCTAATTCGCCGCGGGTGAACCAGCGCTGCATGACGCTGGCAGAATTCTCGGTGATGATCTTTCCGGCGGCATCTTCGGTGACCCACCGCATCTCCACGCGAAAACGCTGCCACTCCGGCTCATGCCGGCATCGAGAGAACCGCCGCACGTGGTGTCCGCTGGCCGCTTCCTTCCGGTCCGTGTCCACAATCCACTCGTCCGGCGAACTCAAGAGCCGCCGGTAATCCATTTGGAACACGTCGAACCAGAAGGCGCCGCCCGCCTCCAGATGCCGCCGCACGTTAGCGAGCCAGGCGCGCTGGTCGGGGCGTTCCAAGAAGGAATGCAGCACGTTGCCTGCGGCGAAGATCAGGAGAAATTGGCGGCCCGCGGAAGTGGAACGGATGTCACCCTGCGTGAGGACCACCCGATTGCGGACCTCCGCCGGTTCGGCGCGCAGCTTGTCGTAAAGCTGCTCCAGCATAGCCAGGGAGGCATCCATGCCGTGCATCTCCACTCCGGCCCTGGCCAGCGGCAGCAGCACGCGGCCGGTGCCGCAGCCCATTTCAAGTACCGGTCCAGCCTGGGCTTCGGCAAGGCGCTGGTAGAATCTGATGTCCGCCCCATTCAGGTAATCGGCGTAGTCCGCGTCATAATAAGGCGCAATCAAGCGGTAAAAAGAGTCGAGTTCGAGATCCGCCCGGCTCTGTTCGTCTGACATACCATCTTCAGTATGCTCCGGATGATCTTCCAAAAGGTGGCTTTACGGTCTTGTTGTCGCATGCTACGCTTCTCCCCCAGGAGTAACAGAGCGCATGAAGAAGACAGTTATGCTGCTCGCCCCGCTGGTGGCGCTGCTGGCCGGGGCTGCCAGGCTACAAGCGCAGGCGGACGCAGGAGCGTCATCTCCACCGAAGATTCCGGGCGATCCGCTCATCTATTTCTACAATCCGCGCCTTGACACGTTGGGCCAAAACCTGGAGAAGGCCGCGGGCGGCGTGGCCGCCGGCCAGATCTTCGATTCCCAACTCAGCAACCTGGACGCCATGGCGAAGCTGGCCGCGGACCGCATCTTTTCCAGCGCGCGGCGGGCGGCGCTCGCCAGGCTCGAAGCCGCGCGCGACTGGGGAACCCTCTACCTGTTTGTGGATCTGGCCAGGAAAAAGGCTCTGCCTTCGAGGCGGGAGACCGAGGCCTGGCAGAAGCAGATCGAACAGTTGAAGACCCAGGCGGGCGCCGCTAAGACGACGGCGGACAGCGCGTCCGACAGGCTCAAAGGAGCGGCGGACCTGCTCGAGGAGGTGGGCAAGGCGCAGGAGGTGATCCAGTTCGCGAATTTCCTCCAGGAGCGGAAGCCGGACGCCATCACCAAGACCGACCTGCGCCTGGTGGGCCAGGTCCAGGAGTCGCTGGCTAATATCGGCGGGATTCTGGATGATTTCGTCTCCCACCCCAAGCCGGCCTCCACTCGCTCCGCCGCCGAACAGGTGAAAGTGGACCTGGCCAAGGCGGAAATTGATCACCTGAAGGCGCTGATCAAGATCGAAGAAAAGCGCCTGGCGGGCGAAGACGATCTGCGGCATATTTTCACGGCCATTGATCACAGCTCCGCGTGCGACGCCGCCGGGCAGTGCACCGCGCGATTTGAAGATTCCCAGGGAAACGCGGAGTCTGTTCCGGCTGCCGAAGGGATCGAGGCGACTCTCAGCCGCTACCGCCAGGAGGCCGCCACGGACCCGGCCAGGCTGAAGACCGCCGTGTATCTGCTCGAAAACTTCGCAGCCCTCTGCGCGCGCGCCGAGACGCCTGTGCGGCTGGCACAGTTGCGCAGCGCAATCGAGGAACGGCGCTTTGCGATCCGCCGCGACGCCATCCTGGCGCGTGGCTACGAGCGTATTTTCCTGATCGGCGCCCAGCGGATCGCCTTGTACTACAAGGGTGGCGTCAAACCGGAGGCCATCGCGCAGTTCCTGCAAGCCGCCGCCACCGCCGGTCTGATCCCCACGATCGCACTCAAGTAAAGGAGCCGGACGATGAGACGAACCTATGCCGCGTCCATGACCGCCGCCGCGCTCCTGCTGGCCGGGTGCGACAGCAAGCAGATCCGGGAGTACGCCAAGACGCTGGATGCGCTGCTGGCCGACTATAAGACCGGAGTGCAGGCCCGCATCGACGCCGAGCGCAAGATGTACAACACCATGAGCCAGCGTTTCGCGGCCGAGGCGGAGCGCGACGTGTACGAGAGCCTGAAGATCGAGCGCCTGCACCAGCAGCGCGTACTGACCGGGGACCTGGTCGACGGGCGTCTCGCCCCCTCGCAGGTTCCCGACAAGCTGCGGGAAACCGCGCTGGCCGAATTCGAGCGCACCCGCGCGTGGTTCGAGCAGGAACTGAACGCCCAGGAGCGCTACCAGGCGAGCCTGGCGAAGGTCAGCCTGGACGCCAAGAAGCTCGACGCCCTGGACGACGCGCTCCAGGCCGTCGCCAAGACCACCGGCCTGCGGACGGAGCTTCAAGACCTGGTGGCATCCGGGACCGCCTTCAAGACCGCGTATGAACTGGAGGGCTGCAAGGACCTGGAGCGCCGCATCGCCATTCACAGCGACAGCATCAACGATTGGAAGGCGGAAAAGCCCGCCGATCCAGCCGAACAGGCTGCCGTAAAACAGCGGCTGGACGCGACCGAGGCCGAGAAGACCGCTCTCCAAACGCAGCTAGCGGCGAACAGCCATTACAAAGCGGACGCGAAAAAATGCCAGTAAAAGGAGACTGCCGTCATGGCCGATTCCAGCAAGCAAGGACGCATCAACCTGCTTCAAAAAGCCTCTGACGCCGCGGGCGTGGGGCTCGCCCGGCTACAGGAACTCGCCGATTCGGGCAACCCGGATGTGGCCGCGCGGGCGACCGCCATGCTGGTGCTCGAGCGCAACGAACAGGATGACCTCAACACGCTGCGGGCGCTCGTCGAAAATCAGCCCGAAAACCAGCTCCAGCCGATTCCCGCGGATAAGCTGGCCATGCTGGACGCGCTCGAGAGATCCATCGACAGCCGCATCCAGAACAGCCGGCTGATCAACGCATCGCTGGGAGCAGCCACCGAGATCCTGCGTTCGGCGGAAGCGATCGGGCAGATTCTGCAGACCGGAGCACCGGCATAAAAAGGATGCCGGGCTGCCGGCAGGCGCGGGCGACGGTGTCAGCCAATGGCGACAGGCAGGTTGACAAACACCCGCCAACGATGGCCCAATGCCCTAACATGGACGTCCTTCCCGGTGGTATCTGTTTCGCCGCGCTGCTCGCGCTCGCGCCCGTCCCGGCGCCGGCCCAAGCGCCGAAGAATTTCGTGCAGCGGGTTTTTGGGACCGCTTCGCTCGACGAGCAGCCCATGCTCAGCCCGTTTGCGCCGGGCTTCTCGTTGACCATCGCCAGCCGCGAGTTCGAGGTGCAGCGCACTGGCCAGCCGGATTTCGCGCGCCTCTCGGTGCCGGGAATCCCCATCCGCTTCGAGATGCGCCATGAGCGCCGCGAGGGCATCGACCTCTACCGCATCCGGAATGCCCCCGATTCCGAACTGCGCGGCGAGCAGGTGCGCTTCGAATGGGTCTTCCCGGAGAGCTACAACGAGTCCATGACCCTGGACACAGGCGCGCTCCAGGGCCAGCCGCTGCACCTGCCCGACGGCAAGATTCCGGACAACCAGTTCACCAACTGGGGGTCGCTGTTCTATTCCCGCGACAACAACCTGGCCGTGGGCACGCACCTGGAAGGCGCCGAAATGTCCCGGCATGCGCGGCGCGGTTATTCGCGCTTCACCCGCTCGGGCACTCTGCAACTGGTGACCACCACCGGACATCCCCGGTTCGAAATCACCCTGTTTGCCTGGCGCCCGAAGGACCGGCGGCTCTGGTGGGCCGAGTGGTACCAGGCGCGCAGCCGGGATCTCCCGCCGAATTTCTTCCCGATTCTGAGCGCTTACGACATAAGCTGGCAGCCAGGCGAGCGGCAGGTGGTGGCGGTCGTCCCACGGCCGGAAGACGCGGGAAAGAAAATGGAACTGGTCCTGATCGATGATATCCGCCGCGCCACCGTGGCTCGGGCGCCGTTCACGTACCGCCTGCCCGTGACGAACGTGGAGGTGCAGGTGGGCGAATGGCGCTCGAGCCTGTACCGCCTGATCGTGGTGCCCGCCGGAGAGGCGGTGGATCCCGCGGCCAACGATCTGAACCGGAAACTCACCAACGTCTTCGTGCGTCCGCGCCGCGCGCAGGCGCCGGTCCTGTACGTAGCGCCTACCGATATGTGGTGGGCCTACTCCACCAACGGCGGCCACGACTACCACGGCTGGCGCACCGGTTACGACGGCAGCGTGGGCTACGCGCCCACCGTGATGAGCAGCCGCCAACGCCGCCTGAACAACTTTTTCTACAGCCTGTACGAGCGCTACAACGATATCTATCACCTGAGGTATCTGGACGAACTCTCGGCGCAGGACGGCTTCGGCATCGACTATGCCACGCAATACGACGTGGCGCGGGGCCGGGTGCGGCTGGAAGATTACCGCCTGGTGCTCATCGGCAATCACAGCGAGTTCACCACGCGGGAGAGCTTTCGCCGGTTCGATGAATACCTGGGCCGCGGCGGCGCGGTGTTCATCCACGGCGGCGATTCGTTCGCGGTGATTGTGGACTACCTGCCCTCGCTCGATGAGCCGCGCTACCTCTGGCAGCGCGGGCACGTGTGGATCCACCTCAGCGATCAGGCGAGCAACTTCGCCTCACCCATCCTGCTGCCCAAGGATGCGCCGCCGGACGCGCCCATCCTCGATCCCACGCCCGGACAGGCCATCGACTACCTGAACGTGTTCCACACCAGCGTGGCCTACTGGATACCCGGCAGCAAGGCCGTCCTCGCGAATACCACCCATCCCGTCACTCGCGGCCTGAACCTCAAATTGGGCGACGAAGTGGCCGGTCCCTGGGGCGGGGAAGTGGACATTCCCTATGAACCGCAGGCCTGGGACATCCTGATCCGCTCCGCGCAAGCCGCGCCAGATGAGCGGGAGTTCGGGGTGGACGCCTACGATCCCACGCCCTTCCACCGCGTGGGGCTGGCGGTGCACAGGAATCAGCGCCTGGCGATGGTGTGCGGCGAGAACTACCCGAATATCCTCCGTGACCCCGGCAATAAGCTGTTTCGCGAACTCTACCGGCGCACGCTGCACTACCTGCTGGACAACGCGCGGCCGCTCGACGGCGAGCCCAACCTGGCGCCCGCCGCGCAGCGCGATTCCGCGGTGATCGCCTGGAACGCTCCTGTGCGCCTGGCCGCGCTGCGTTACGACCTGCCGGCGTTCATCGATTACCGCGACCCACGGTGGCACCTGAAGGCGGCGCCCTACGCGCATTACGTGATCCAAGGCTCGCCGGACGGGCAGCGCTGGACCACCCTGGTGGACCGCCGCCACGGCCCCTGGCGCGGCACCAAGACCGACTTCTTCGCAGCGGCGGAGGTGAAGTATCTCCGTTTCGACGGAACGTTTTCCAACGGAGAACCGTTCCGCGTGCGCAACGTGGAGGCGTTCGCGGCGCGGTAGGGTGTATGGTGCTACGGAGCCGCGACGGTGACGGAGCGGTGGCCGCTAGAAGTGCAGCCTTAAGGCGAACTGCATAACCCGGGGATCAGCCGCCAGCGTGGTGATCGAGCCCACCGCCCCGCTGCTGAAGTCCGCGTTGGGCTTGCCGAACTGCACCGTGTTGGTGAGGTTGAAGACTTCCCAGCGGAATTCGACGCCGGCCTGCTCCCGAATGGGGAAGTCCCGGTGCACCGCGAAGTCGAACACGTTGGTATGCGGCCCGCGCAGAATGTTGCGGCCCGCGTTGCCGTACTGCCCGGGCGCCTGTAGGGCGAAGGCATTGGTGGCGCTCGGAGCCAGCGCGCGGCAGGCGGAGTTCTGCGAAGCATAGAACCAGCAACCCGGATTGCCTAGAATTAACGGCGTGCCGATGACGTTCGGCACCGCCAGTTCCGCCCCGGCCGGGTCGATCGAGTTTCCGATCGCCCCGCCCGAGCTCACCGTGAAGGGCTTGCCGCTGGCAAACGTATACGAGCCGCTGGTGCGGAATCCCCCTACAATCCAGGAGAGCACGCCGTGCGAGGCCAAGGGCTTGCCCTTGCCGAAGGGCAGTTCGTACACATAACTCAGCACCACCCGATGGGGCACGTCGAAGTCTGCCGGCCCGCGCCAGGCTGCGAAGTTGCGGATGTTTTGCACGCCCCCGGACCCCAGGCTTTCCAGCGGCTCGTTCACGTTGTCGATGTTCTTGGAGAACGTGTAGGAGAGGCGGAAGGCCAGCCCGGCGTTAAGTCGCCGCTCGAGCGAGAGATCCAGCCCCTGGTAGCTGCCGTTGCCCAGCGGGTTGGTGAACTCCAGATAACCGAAGTTGGGGTACGGCGCCGCTCCGTTCAGCGGCGAGTTGGCATCGTAAATGGCGTTGATGTGGGTGGTCTTGCTGCCTACGTAGTCGGCCTCGGCGAACAGGCCGGCGGGCAATTCGCGCTGGAAGCCGAAGCTCCACTGCTGCACGTAGGGGAACGGGTCGCTTACGGGCACCGAGCGGATGTGCACCACTTTGTAGTTCAGGGTTGCCGGGTCCAGGAAATTCGGCGCGAAGCCTTGCGCCAGGAGCATCACGGGCTGCGCCGCCGTGGAGGGGACCGCCGGCGTGTTGTTGACCAGGAACGGGGGATTCAGGGCCGCCTGGTTTTCGCTGCCGTTGCGATCCAGCATGGAGTAAAAGATGCCGTAGCCGGTGCGCAGAACGGTCTTCGAATCGATCTGGTAGGCCAGGCCCACGCGCGGCGCGAAGTTCAGGCGGTTGGGCTGCACCGTGGAGCGGTCCTGCAGGCTGCCGGGTTTCGCCAGGAAGAGCTGCCCGGTGGCGTAGTCGAAGTTGGCGATGTGATTCCTGCCCTCGAGCAGCGGCGTGGCGAAGTCGTAGCGCAGGCCCAGGTTGAGGGTCAGGCGGGGCGTCACCTTGAAATCGTCCTGCGCGAAGAACGCGTACATATGCAGCCGCTGGTCCGCGAAGTAGACGTTGGAAAGCTGCGCGTTCTGCACGTAGCCCAGCAGGGCGTCCGCGTAGGACAGACCCGTGCCAGCCGCGCATTGGTTGCTGGCGTTGCGCTGGCAGGTGAAAATCCTGTCGAAGCCGATGGTTCCGCGCGTGCCGGGCACGTCCAGAAAGATGTTGCGCATGGGCGCGTGCAGATCCGCGCCGAACTTGAGCTGGTGGCGTCCCAGGTTCCAAGAGAGCGTATCCGAGAATTCAAACTGCTGCGTAATCTGGAACTTCGGTAGAAAGGCCGGGGACCCGATGTAGGTGTTGTAGCCCGTAAAGGTGATCAGAGGCACGCCGCCGTCCACGGCCGGGTTTTCCGGGATGCCCGGAACGAAATCCGCCGCGTGGTTCAAGCCGAACGGGTCCTGCTGGGCGTACGAGTTGTCGCGCGTGAAGGCGAGGCGGAATTCGTTCACCAGGCGCGGCGAGATCACCCGCGTCCAGCCGATGGCGGCGCCATGATTGGTGAGGTTCTGGCGGCCGAATGCCGAGGTGGAAGTGCCATCCGCGATCCCGCCGAAATTCCCCGGGATGAAGCGCGCGCGCGTCGCCCAGGAATACCGTCCGAAGACCGTGTCGCGGGCGTCGGGCGTCCAGTCCATGCGCCCGCTGAACAGGTCGGCGTCGTCGGTGAGCGCCCCGTTGCGCGCGAAGTTGTTGTTCTCCCCGGGCAGGTTCGGCAGGGGGAACAGCGGCATGATCTTTTGCATAGACCCGTCCAGCCGGCTGGCGGGGATCTGGTTGTTGGCGAATGGCTGGTGGGACGCAGGATCGTAGATCGCCGGATAGTCCGGGACCCCGGCGGCGGCGGCCGCCGCGGCGCTGAAGTCCCCGATGCGCTCGTTTGGCAGCGGCACCGTCGTGATGCGGGAGACGCCCGTGTTGATGCGCGTACTCTCCCAATCGAAGAACCCGAACAGGCGGTTCTTGCGCAGCGGCCCGCCCAGGTCTCCGCCGAACTGGTTGCGCTGGTTCTGGGGCTTCTTCAGCCCGCTCCGGTTGGAGAAGAAATCGTTGGCGTCGAACACGTTATTTCGCAGGTACTCGTAGAGCAGGCCGTGCACCTGATTGGTTCCGGACTTGGTGGTCACGATGACCGCCGCCCCCGGGCTGCGGCCGTATTCCGCCGAGTAGGGGTTGGTGATGACCTTGAACTCCTGAATGGCGTCCACTGACGGCCGCACGGCCTGTGTGGTCAACTCCTGCACGTTTTCGGAAAAGGTGTTGTTGTCCACGCCGTCCAGAATGAAATTGTTCTGGAGCGACCGCACCCCGTGGACATTGAAGTCGCCGGTTCGCCCCGCGCTGGTGGCGCCGCTTTGCTCCGTGTATCGGGAGGCTTGCACGCCGGGCACCAGCGTCAGCAGGTCGTCCCAAGTCCGGAGCATCAGCGGGAACTTGGAAACGTAATTGTTGTCCACGACCGTGCCCAGCGTGGCATCGTCCCGGGAAAGCTGCGGAGCCGCGGACCGCACTTCCACCGTGGTGTCCACCTGGCCCACATTCAGTGTGAAATCCTGGCGGGCTTTCTCCGCGGTCTCGAGCGTCACCCGCTTGATCATCTTCTCGAACCCCGGATGTTCCGCGGTCACTTCGTAATCGCCGACAGGCAGCGAGGCGAAAGAATAATAGCCGGTATCGTTGGTGCGCGTCACTCGCTGGACGCCGGTAGATTTGTGACGCGCGCTCACCACCACTCCGGAAACCACCGCCTGGCTGGGGTCGGTGATCAACCCGCCGAGGCTGGCGGTGTTGATTTGTGCGCTGGCGCACACCAGTGCGCAAAAGAAAATTGGAAAGGCTCGTCTCATCGTCATCCATCATTAGCAACCGTGCCGTTACGGAGCGTTGACAACCGTACGAAGAGTTGATTTAGAATCGGAAGCCACGATACTCGGTCAGCGCGTATGATTCAGAACATCCGAAAACGGTGGTGCGCCTGGAAAGCGCCGGCCCTGCTGGCAGCCCTGGTGTTGGGTTCGCAGAATGCTCCGGGCGCCATGGAAGGGGAGCAGCTGTTCGCACGGCTGTGCGCCGGCTGCCACGGAGCCGACGCGCACGGCACGGACCGCGGTCCGGGTCTCGCCGGGAACCGGCGCGTGCGCGCGCGCTCGGCCGAGCAGTTGCGCGCCTTCCTCCGCAAGGGCGCGCCCGCCTCGGGAATGCCCGCGTTCGATCTGCCGGCGGACCAACTCGATGCCCTGGCGGTCCTGCTGCGGTCGCTGAATGCCCCGGCCGCGGAAGCGGTCACTACCGGCGACCCGGCGGCCGGGAAAGTGTTCTTCCACGGCAAAGGGCAGTGCGCCTCGTGCCACATGGTGGCGGGCGCCGGCCGCGCATTGGGTCCGGATCTTTCCAATATCGGCAAGGAAATGACAGTGGAGGAACTCCGGACGGCGCTCGTCAAGCCCAGCGCCCACATCGCCCCCGGCTTTGCGGTGGCGACGGTGCGGGGACGGGATGGCCGGACCGTCCGCGGTTTCGTGAAGAGCCGCAGCGGTTTCGATATCGGCTTGCTGGACCTGAAGGGCCGCTTCCACTCGCTGCGCGAAGACCAGATGGCGTCCATCGAGTATGACAAGGAATCGCTGATGCGGCCGGTGGCCGCCACTCCCGAAGAGTTGCGGGATCTGATTGCCTACCTCGGCCGCCTGACGGGTGTGCGGCCGGGAGTGCCGGCGGCCGCCGGGACGGGGGACCAGGACATCCCGTTTTCCCGCCTCGTGGACCCGAAGCCTGGAGACTGGCTGACCTACAACGGGAAGCTGGGAGGCAACCGGTACAGCGAACTGGCCCAGATCAACGCCTCCAATGTGCACCAACTGGGCCTGAAATGGGGCTTTCCGATTCCTCTGTGGGCCCAGCTTCTGCCCGACACGCCGTATTTTGTCGAGAACATGAAGTACTTCGGCCTGGAAACCACACCCCTGGTGGCGGACGGCGTCATGTACGTAACCGGCCCGCACCAGGCCTGGGCGCTGGATGCCCTCACCGGACGCCCGATCTGGCACTATGCGCGGCCGCGCAGTCAGGGGCTGGTAGGGGACGCCTCCCTGGGCACCAATCGGGGCGCGGCCATTTTGGGCGACAAGATCTTCATGACCACCGACAATGCCCACCTGATCGCCTTGAATCGGCTCACGGGCGCGCTGGTGTGGGAAGCCGTCATGATCGACGAGCCGCAGCACTATGGCTCGACCGTGGCCCCGCTGGTGGTCAAAGACATGGTGGTGGCCGGAGTCTCCGGCGGCGACTGGGGGATCCGCGGGTTTCTGGCAGCTTACAAGGCGGATACCGGCGAGCGCGCCTGGAGGTTCTGGACTGTGCCTTCCAAAGGCGAACCGGGCTACGAAACCTGGAAGGGCAAGGAGCCGGCGTTCGGGGGCGGATCGACCTGGCTCACCGGCAGCTACGATTCGGAAACCGATACCATCTTCTGGCCGACCGCTACACCGTATCCGACGACGGACGGGCGCGACCGGCCGGGCGACAATCTCTATACCGAGTGCATCCTGGCGCTCCACGCCAGCACCGGGAAGTTGAAGTGGTATTACCAGTTCACGCCGCACGACGTGCATGTTTGGGACTCCACGGAACCTTCCGTCCTGGTGGATGCGGTGTACCGGGGCCAGCCACGCAAGCTCATGCTGCACGCGGACCGCAACGGATTTTTTTACGTCCTCGACCGCACTAACGGCGAGCTGCTGCTGGCGAAGAACTTCGTGGAAGTGACCTGGGCCAGCGGGATCGGCGCGGACGGGCGGCCTCAGCTCCTCAACGAGAACGGCATGAGCTGCCCGGAGGACGCCACCAACTGGAATGCCACGGCCTTCAGTCCCACCACGCGGCTGTATTACCTGATGGTGCTCGAAAAGTGCGTGCCGCGCGTTTCGCCGGGCGGTTGGACCGCCGGGCGCGCCGAAGTGAAGCCGGGCAAGAAGTACCTTCGAGCGCTGGATATCGAAACCGGGAAAGTGGTCTGGGAGATTCCGCAGACCGGTCCGGTCGAGGGCAAGCGATGGGCGGGCGTGCTGGCCACCGCGGGAGGGATCTTGATCTACGCGGATCCGGATGGCAACCTGGTGGCCGTGGACCAGAAGGACGGCAAGCCCCTGTGGCACGTCCCGACCAACGAAACCATTAAGAGCGCGCCGATCACGTACACGGCGGGCGGGCGTCAATATATCGCCATTGCGGCAGGCGCCAACATCCTGTGCTTCGGGCTGCCATGACCGGCGGACAGCGCTTCCGCATTTGGGATATCCACAGCCATCTGCACTCGGTGCCGGGTGGAACGCCGGAGCAGCGCATGGAGACGCTGGTGCGCTTCGCGGACCGCGTGGGGATCGAACGGATGATTCTTTCCCAGGGCTACTCGGCGGACCTGCATCCCACGCCGGAGCAACTCCGCGAGGAGAACGACCGGGTGATGCGCGCCGTGCGGGCCTTTCCCGGGCGCGCGTATGGCTCCGTGTACCTGAGCCCCATGTATCCGGAGTTCAGCCTGCGCGAGTTTGACCGCTGCGTGCGGGACGGGCCGATGATCGGAGTTGGAGAACTGGAAGCGGATAAGCGCTGCAACGCACCGGAGATGGACGCCATCGTCGAGCGGGCGATTGCCATGCAGGCTCCCATCCTGCAGCATACGTGGCTGAAGCGTGGAGGCAACGAGCCCGGCGAATCCACTCCGGGCGACTTGGTGGAGTTGGCCGGGCGTCATCCGAATGCTACGTTCCTCTGCGGGCACACGGGCGGAGACTGGGAGCGGGGGATTCGCATCATCCGCCGGAGCAAAAATATCCTGGCCGGCATGGCCGGATTCGATCCCACCTCCGGCGTGGTGGAAATGGCCGTGCGCGAGCTTGGTCCGGAAAGAGTAGTGTACGGCAGCGACGTCGGGGGCCGGAGCTTTGCTTCCCAGGTCGCGAAGGTGCTGGGGGCGGACATCCCGGATTCCGCCAAAGAGCTGGTGCTGGGCGGTAACCTGCGCCGCCTGTTCGCGCCGATTCTGCGGGTGAAAGGATATCTGGCGTGATCTCATGACGCGCGTCTCCAGCCTGATGGCCGCTGCTCTTCTAGGCTTTGTGCCGCTACCCGCCCAGGGACCTATTCAGGACCCGCTGCTGCGCTGGATGGACAGCATCGCGCAGAAGCAGCTTCAGGCTCGCGAGGACGCCATCGCCCAGATCCGTACGGTGGAGGCGGCCGAACGGCGCAAACAGGCGGTCCGGGGGAAGATTCTGGAGGCCCTGGGCGGATTGCCGGAGTACTCCGGGCCGCTCCGTGCCCACACCACCGGACGAATTCAGGCCGAAGGGTACGTCATCGAGAAGGTGATCTACGAAAGCCTGCCCGGCTACTACGTGACGGCCGATGTTTACCGGCCCAGCCGGCCGGGACGCTATCCCGCGGTGCTCTTGCAGGCGGGCCACACCCAGGAGGGCAAGGCCGAACCGCAGCTTCTGGCCGCCAACCTGGCTCTCAAGGGCTTTGTGGCGCTGGCCTTCGACCCGGCCGGCCAGGGCGAACGGGAGCAGACCTATGATCCGCTGCTCAAGGCGCCGGCGGCGGGTTGGTCGGTCCCCGAGCACATCCACGCCGGGGCGCAGGACAGCCTGATCGGAGAAGGGGTGGCGCGCTACTTTATCTGGGATGCGAAGCGATCCATCGACTACCTGGTGAGCCGGCCCGATGTAGACCCGGCGCACCTCGGGGCGGCCGGCTGCTCGGGCGGCGGCGCGCTCACCACTTTCATCGGCGCTTTGGATTCCCGGCTCAAAGCCGTGATTCCTGCCTGCTTTCCCAATTCCTACCGGCTGTTGTTTGCGGGGAGCGATCCGCACTCCGAAATGACTGTCCCGCGCCAGATCGCCCTGGGATTGGACACCGCGGATTTCGTTGAGCTATCCGCTCCCACACCCTGGCTGATCCAGGCCACCGAGCAAGACTATTTCACGCCGCCCGGGGCCCGGATGGTGTACGAGGAGGCCCGCCGCTGGTACCGGCTTTACGGTGCGGAGGATAAAATCGCGTTCTTCGTCGGTCCAGGTCCGCACGGCACGCCGCTGGTGAGCCGCGAGGCGGTCTACCGCTGGCTGATTCGCTGGCTGAAGGACGGCCAGGGGGATTTTCACGAACAGCCCGTGAAGCTGTACACCAACCACGATCTGCTGGTGACTCGGACGGGCCGCGTCGAAGACGAACCGGGAAGCCGCAAGCTGTATCAACTGATATTGGACAGCCTGCACGCCAAGCGGAAGCCGGGCACGCTGGAGGGCCTGGCGGCCGAGTTGCGCCGCTTGCAGATCTCTCCCGGCGGATCCGCGCCGGCGGCCGCCGTGCGGGAACAATCGGAAGCAGGCGGCTGGCGGCGCCAGCACATTCGCTTCGAAAGCGAACCGGGCATCGAGATCGACGCGCGGCTGTATATCCCTTCTTCGCCCGGCAGAAAGCCTGCCGTGTTGCTGGTCGCCGGGAAGCGCTCCGGTTTCCTGGCGGAGCAGTGCGCGCGGGCAGGGAGGATGGTGCTGGAGATGGAACCGCGGCAATCCCTGACGCCGGATTTGCGTCGCCCGTACGTGGGCGACTGGGAGGCCAACACCCGCGCGGACCAGATCGGCGTATGCCTGGCCGCGGCGCGGGCGCGCGACATCTTGCGGGGGGTGGATCTGCTGTGCGCGCGCGGGGACGTGGATGCGGCCTCCGTGCGAGCCGCCGCGCAGGGGGTGAAAGGCGTCTGGCTGCTGCTGGCGGCCGCCGCCGATTCGCGCATCCGCAAGGTGTGGCTGGATCAGACGCCGCCCTCCCTGCTGGACGCGCTAAAGGATCCCCTCAACAACAACTTTTCCGACGCGGTGATTCCCGGATTCGGCCTGCACTGGGATCTGCCGGACCTGGTGAAGCTCATGGGCAGCCGTAAGGTGCTGTGGACGGATCCCGCGAACTGGATGGGCCACGTCGCCTGGCAGGGCACTGGCTTCCAATATCGCTGGGTGTTGGGAGACCTCACGGACCGGAGCGACGCGCAGGACCTGGCCTACGCGAAGGAGCTGATGAATTGACTGCCGCCCGGCGTCTATAGGCGCACGCGCAGGCGGTGCGTCCGGATGCGGCCCTGGCCGTCCTCGACGGCCCAGTGCGAGGCCAGAATTCCTCCGCTGGCCAGCTTGAGGAGGGAGGGCTGGCCGAAGCGCAGAGAGCGGAACATTTCGGCCATTTGCTGCCCCTCGCGCGTCTGTCCGGGGGCGCCTGCGCCGAAAATGACCGTTTCGGCGAGCGGCTTCCACGCGTCTCCGCGGAAGTCCACCAGGCGGACGTAGACGCCGGTGTCGCGCCCCCCGCGGTGGGCGTGGATGGTCAACAAAAGATCCTCGCCCAGCCACAGCAGGTTGGAAGCCTGGCCGTGGTGGGGCGTGGGAGCGGGAGACGACCAGGTACGGCCGTCATCGTGCGAGACGGCCACGTGGTTGGCCAGGTGCGCGTCGGCGGCGGCATCGTACGCCCAGACCAGAGCCACCAGGCGGCCCTCCTGCATCTCGCAAATACGTCCCTCGAACGGGGTGATGCGGTTGCCCGGCGTGGTGAAGTAGCGAGCCGTGTCATCCCAGGTGCGGCCTTTGTCGCGACTGCGCACGAGGACGCCGATTTGCCCGCTGGGATTCGAGCCGTCGGGCATGCGGTAGGGCGCGGCCACCGCCAGCAGGTCGCCGGAACGGCGTGATTCGATGCAGGGTCCGGAAATTTCCAGCAGTTCCGGGTGGCTTCGGGCAATGATCGCTGGGACGGTCCAGGTGCGGCCTTCATCCGACGAAAACGACACGATATCGTCGCCCGGCAGGATGCCGCCGGTTTCGGGAATCGCGATGGGCATCTCCGGGTCATGGCGGTGGAAGCGGTATCCGGTGGCGATCAGCGAGCCATCGCGCAGCAGCGTGGGCTTCAGCGAGTCGGTGGTCTCGAAGCCCACCACGGCCTTGTGGTAGAGCGGGCCCTGTAGCGTCCAGGTGCGGCCATCATCCCTCGAGCGCGCGACCCAGGTGGTGCCGTTGGGGGCCTCGAAGGCTTCCGCGATCACGAACAAGGCGATCAGTTCTCCCGAAGGCAGAAGAGCCAGGCCCGGAAAATAGCCATGCCGGCTGTGCACGTGAGGACGGGGGTTCTCGTAGACGACGTGGGATTCGAGGTATTCGATGGCAGGCATCAGGATCGGGGATACCGATTGTCCGCCAGGCGGCGGAGCATGTCAAACGCCCGGCCGGCGGGACTCAGGCGGACCAGGTCGGTTCACGACGGCCGCCGGTGTTCGCGAGGATGCGGAACATTCGATTCCGCAGATCCCCCACCAGACGCTTGCGCTCGGGATCTTTGATCTGCGCGAACAGGCTGCCGCCCTGCGTGGTAATGCGGACGTCGCCGAGCAGATTGTGCATTTGGTCGGGGTCCTGTTGCAGGTCGTAGAGCTCATCGAGGTCCCAGACGCCGTGGTAGTTCGTGTAGCTGTAGCGGTCGGTGCGCAGGCCGAGCATGGACGGAGTCTGGGGGTAGTCACGCTCCCAGAAGTACTCGTAGAGGAACTCGGTGCGCCACTCGGAGGTTCCGCGGAGCAGCGGCAGCAGCGAGCGCCCGTGAAAGGTTGCCGGCAGGGGCAGAGAGGCGGCCTCCAGAAGGGTGGGAGCAATGTCGATATTGAGCGCCATGCCGTCGATTTCGCGGCCGCTGCCGAACAGGTCCGGGCAGTGCGCCAGCATGGGGACGCGGATGGAGGTCTCATACATGGTGCGTTTGTCGATGAGGCCGTGCTCGCCGTACTGGAAACCGTTGTCGCTCATGTAAAGGACCAGGGTGTCGTTCAACAGGCGCTTTTCATCCAGCGCGTTGAGCACCTGGCCGATGCTTTCATCCAGGGCCATCAGCGTACGGCAGCAGTCGCGGTAGTTCTGCTCGAAGCTGATGCGGTGGTCATACATGCCGTCCACGCCGTGCCAGGAGTTGCGCTGGCGGCGTACCCAGTCGGGTTTGCCCCGATAGTTTTCCGCAGTATTGGCCATGGACTGGGGGTAAGGAATGGGCTCGGTGGAATACAGATTCCGGTGGCGCGCGGCGGGAACACAAAAACCGTGCACGGCCTTATGGGAGAGGTAAAGGAAAAACGGCCGGTGGGAATTTTGGCCAATGAAGCGCAGAGCCTCCTCGGTGAGGATGTCGGTAACGTAGCCCTTGACCTGCCGCCGCACGCCGTCCATGTTGAGGAGCGGATCGTTGTAGACGCCCTGGCCGCGGAAGGAAACCCAGCGGTCGAAGCCGGGCTGCGGGTTATCGTCCGCGTTACCCATATGCCACTTGCCCAGAAAGCCAGTGCGATAGCCGGCCTTCTGCAGCAGTTCGGGAAACGTAAGCAGGCCTTTGGGGAAGGGGCTGACATTATCGGTGACGCGGTGAGCGTGCACGTAGAGTCCGGTCAGGATGGAGGCGCGGCTGGGTGAGCAGAGAGAAGTGGTGACGAACGAATTGCGGAAGCGCGCGCCCCCGCGGGCCATGCGATCCATGCCGGGCGTCTTCAGCCAGGCAGGCCGGCCGAAATGGTCGATGCTGTGATCGTCACTGAGAATGAATATAAGGTTGCGCCGGCCCGTCTGGGCCATCAGCGGAGCGGCAGCGGCACATGCCGCGGTCTTCAGGAAATCCTGTCGCGTCAAGGGAGTCCTCGGGGTCCGGAATACGCGCCGGACCATACCCGGCGTCTGGAGGCCATTACCTGTCATTCTGCCTGAAACCGGCGGCCCGGTCCAAGCCGGCGGAGGCGCGGGAGCGCCTGGCTTGCCAGAGCAGGAGGAATGCTGCGGGGTACAAGACCCCCGAAACGGCGAAGACTGGCGCAAAGTTGAGGCGGTCTACGATCACGCCAACCGCCAGGCTCGAGAGCATGCCGCCGATACCGCCCATGGTGCCGGTGAGTCCCGTGACTGTGGCGATGGCCTGGGCGGGAAACAGATCGCTCAGCAGGCCGAGGAAATTCGTGATCCAAAAGCCGTGCGCGAGCATGAGCAGGGACATCAGCGCGACCGCCCAACCCGCGGAGGGCGCGAGCCAGGCGGCCCACGAAGCCGGCGTGAGGGCTGCGGCCGCCAGCAGGAAGGCCAGCCGAGCCCGCAGAGGATCGCTGCGGCGGCGCACGACGGCGTCGGTCCACCGGCCGCAGAACATCTGGCTCAGTCCCAGCACCAGGAAGGGCACCCAATAATGCGCCCCGATCTCGGCCAGCGAGAGTCCGCGCTCCCGGGAAAGGTATTGCGGAATCCAGAAAATGTAGAAGTAGAAAACGGGATCGAACAGGAAGCGAGCCGCCAGAACGAGCCGCACGTTCCGGTCACGCAGCAGGCCGGGAAGAGAAGCGCCGCTGACACGGTCCGTTCGCACGGCCGACTCCGGCACGCCGCGGCGGGTCGCGAAAAGCCATGCGCACAACCAAGCCGTACCCAGCATGCCGGTTCCGAGAAACGCGCCCCGCCATCCAAAACGGGCCGCGGCGAGTGCGGTCAGGGGAGGCGCGATGACGGCGCCCAGAGCCGAGCCGCCGTTCGCAATGCCGATGGCGAGCGTGCGCTGGTCGACAGGGAACCACTCGACCGCGCCCTTCATCGCGGCGGGAAAACATCCGCCCTCTCCCAAGCCGAGCAGCAGGCGCGCGCCGCCAAGGCCCCAGGGGCCGTTCACTGCCGCATGGGCGGCACTGGCAGCCGACCAGAGGCCTAGCGAAGCGGCCATGCCACGGCGCGTCCCCAGCCGGTCCACCACGACTCCGCCCAGCGAAAACATGATGGTATAGCTGAGTTGGAAGGCGAAGACGATTCGCGAATATACGGTGTTGGTCATCCCGAAGTGGGACATCAACGTGGGCGCGAGCACCGAGAGCACCTGGCGGTCGAGGAAACTGAGGGCGGTGGCCGCCGACAGCAGCCAGCACAGCAGCCAGGCGTGCCGTCGCGCGCGGCTCATTCGCTGATCACGTCGGCTTCGAGGCCGAACAGGCGGGCGACCTTGCGCAAGACCGAGATCCGGCGCCCAATGCCGAGCGCGAAATGATGCGTGGGCCCCGCCAGACTCCAGCGCTCGATAAAGGTAGCCAAGTCCGGCTGAAAGCGGCATCGCGTGTTGGTATTGCCGGTGGCGGGAATGGCCCCGGGCACGGACTCTCCTTCGGCCAGGACGAACTTGAAGCGGCCGTCGCGCGTGGTAGTGAGTCCGGCGATGGTGACCGGCCCATGCTTCACCTTGAATTCCACCGACACGCCCCGGCCAAATTTCCCATGGTAGATGCTCAATCCGCGGAGCGCCGGCTTCTCGCTGCTGATGGCAATGTGCCCCGGCCCGTCGTGGCCCACGTAGACGAACTGCTCCCGAAAATCGGCCGGATGCAACTCGGAGAACGAACCGCCGGCACCCAGTTGATCCAGTAGCAGCATAGCCACGCAGTTTTTCAAGTCTCCCTCCCCGGCCACCGGGATGCCGCGCGCCGTCAGCAGCGACGCGCCCACGATCATGCCGGCCACGATCTGCTCGTATTCGTTGCCATCGACGCCACGATAGTAGTGGGCCAGTCCGTCGAGATGGTAGTCGGAGACGAGCCGTTCGAGCGCTACCGCGACCTTTGCGGACCAGAGCAGGGCCTCTTCCGTGACTGGGCCGGCGATGGCATCCGCGCCCGGCTCGGGGAACTGGAAAAATGCCTCGATCCGCTCTTTCATGGCGGAGACGTCGGAGGGCGACACCTGGTCGAGCCGCCACTTGAGATCGCACAGCTCCAACATCTCGACGTGCGCGCCGAAAGTGGCTTCCAAGGCCGTGGGATCGGCATTCATGTCCAGCATGCCCTCAAACGGGTGGCCGAGCAGTCCGATGCGGGCATTCTTGAGCGCGCGCGCGGTCCGGGCCGCCTCCACCCACTCCTGAATCTTGCCCCAGGCTCGCGGATCGTTCTCGAGCTGCCCGAAGATGACGTCCGCATCCAGCCCCGCTCTGCGCAGCGCGTACATGATTTCCGGCAGCGAGGTGCAATTATCGTGCAGAAGCTGGGTGAAGGTAGTGGCGGTGGCGGGATCCATGCCCGGCGTCGGCTGAAGCCCGACGAGCACGAATGGAGCCTTGCTCCGCTGCGCCACCGGCAGCACAAACGCGGATTGCACGTAGGTCGTCACATCGCAGAAAATGAGGTCCACGTTTTGCGACACGAAGAAATCGCCGGCGCGCCTGCCGGAGGCCACATCGTCTACCAGGCCCGCGGAAACCACCTCCACGCCGCCGAGAGCGCGCAATTTGTCTTCGAAGGCGGAGCAGTACGCCTCCACCTGCTCCCTCAGGCCCGCAAACTGAGGCCAATAACGGTGAAAGCCCACGCAGAAAACGCCGATGCGTACGGGCCTCGCTCGCATTGCATCCGGGTGCGACATGATATCCGAAAAGACTCTCCCTGTTGAACGCAGCGGTGCGATCCCGGCGCTCACCAGTAAAACTTCAGAGCGAACTGAATTTCACGCGGGGTGGTCCTTGTGCTGCTGATCACTCCAATGGATGCCGATCCCACCTGCACGTTCGGAGGCCCGAAGCTCGGGTGGTTCAGAGCGTTGAAAAATTCAGCCCGAAACTCCAGATTGTAACGGTCCCGAAAGCGCGTGTCTTTGATCAGCGAAAGGTCCAGGTTATTTTCGCCGGGGATTTCAATAATCCCGGTGCCGCAGTTGCCAAAGGTGCCGAACGCCTGCGGTAGAAGCGCGGCGGTGTTAAACCACCGCAGCACGGACGCCTGGCCGGAAGGAAGGTTCGGACTAGCCGCGCAGTTGGGAACGTTGCGGTCCACACGGCCGACGTTCGCGCTGATGTTGCTAGTGGGCGTGGTGAATTCTCCCTTGAAAAACGTGCCGATGCCGCCGAGCTGCCATCCGCTCACAGCTTTGTCGAGCACCGGGTGCAGGCTGTTGGCAAAGGCCTTGCCATGCCCGAACGGCAACTCGTACATGCTGCTGATGGTGAAGCGCTGCGGCTGGTCGTAGGGCGTGGGTCCGTAGTAGACGTGGCGCGAAACGTATTCATTGCCGATGGCGGACTGGTCTCCACCCTCGCTGATCCCCAGCGCCTTCGACCAGGTGTACGCCGCGAGCAGGGTCAAGCCCGCGGAGGTCCGTTTCTCCGCCGTTACCTGGAGGGCGTTGTAATTCGCGTTGTCGATGGCCTTGGTGATGCTGATGTCAGCGGCGCCTTGAAACGGCCGGCGGCTCTGGATGGAAGTCGGGTGCGTGGGAGCCGCGTCCACGTGCGCCTGATTGATGAGATCGCGGCCGATCAATTTGTGAGACGAGGAGCCCACGTACGAGGCCTGTAGCGAAAGCGTCCGCAAAACCTGCCGCTGAATGGACAGGTTGTATTCGTAGGTGTAATTCGCCGGCAAGTTCGGGTCCACGGAGAACAGGCTGGTCGATGGGGTGACCGCTGTGGAGGCCAGCGGGAACAGCGTCCCGGGCAGCAGCGTCGGCACGGTGGCATTGGAGTTCACGGTTTCCGTCACGTTATAGGGAGGGTCGAGATGGTAGCCGGAGGAGACCTCCTCGCCGCGAATAAATCCGTAGAACACGCCGAACCCTCCCCGGATCACCGTGAGGGGCGTGGGGCTATAGGCAAAACCGACGCGCGGCGCGAAGTTGTTGCGGTCCGGGTTGGTGAGCGGGCCGCTCGTGGCATCGCCGAACTGGTTGGTGCGGCCGTCCCAAACCCGCGCCGCGCCGTAGATCTCGTGGAACGGCTGATCGTATTCATAGCGCAGGCCCATGTTCAGCGTGAGCTTAGGGGTGAGCTTGAAATCGTCCTGGAAATACAGCGCGTAGTGCCACCACCGGAGCGTGACCTGCCCATTGGAACCGATCAGCTCCGTGGCGGTGGCGGTATACGGATAGCCGAGCACCAGGTCGGCCACCGGGTTGCCGGCCTTGCCCGCAAGGCCCGAGAATTGTCCGTTGAAGGAGAGGCTTCCGTTCGGGCTGGACTGGTCGTAGAGGGCCGGCCGATACTGCCGCACCTCGCCGCCGATCTTGATCTGGTGCCGGCCGTGCGTCCACGACAGGTCGTCACTGAGCTGATAGTGATTCTCCAGGCCGCCAAACGGCCGGAACTGCGCCGAACCCATGGTGGAATAACCCGTCACGTTGAGCAGCGGCATGCCTTGATTCACCGCGGGAATGTTCAGATTTTGCAGCCCGAACGCCTGGACGGCCAGGGGTGCGGGCGCAAGGGGGTTGCCCAGGCGGAACAGCCCGTAACTGTAGCCCAAGGAAAACTCGTTCAGGAGGGCGGGGGTGAAGATGTGCGTTTCGTGCACCAGCGCCTGGAGCCCGTTGATGTCGTCGATCTCGCCGCTCAGGGGGAGCGGGTTGTCGCTGACGCTGTGGTCCGTGGAGCGGCTGAACCGGGCGAACAGCGAATCGTGATCGTTTAATTGATGGTCCACGCGGAAATTCACCTGATCGGCGTTCTCCGGGTTGGTCAGCGTTTTGGCAAAGTTGTATCCCTGCACGCCGGTGATGTTTGGCTTCGGATACCACTGCGCGGCGGTCTTTGCATAGATCGAAACACGGTTTGCAGGGATGACGTTGTTCGCAAAGGGAAGCCGTTGACCCGTTCCGGGATCCACGTTCAGCGGGTCGTAAATGGGAGCGCTTCCGCCGAAGTCGCCGTTTAGTTGCGCCGGCGTCGGAATCTCGGCATAGCCGGTGGTGGACCGCCGCGTTCGCAGGCCCTCGTAGTTGGTAAAAAAGAACGTCTTGTTCCTGCGGATGGGGCCGCCAAAGGTGAACCCGAACTGGTTGCGCTTTAGGGGCGGAACGGCGCGGTCGAAAAATCCTCTCGAGTCCACGGCGTTGTTGCGCAGGAACTCCCACACGTCGCCGTGAAACTCGTTGCTGCCGCTTCGTAATTGGGCGTTTACCACGGCCGTGCCGTCGCCGTACGCGGCGGAGAACGAGTTCTGCTGGATTTTGAACTCCTGCACGGCATCGACCGACGGAGTCAGCGCCGGCCGGCCGTTCATGAACAGCCTGGCATCCAAGCCGTCAAAGAGCATAGAGGTCTCATTGCCGCGCTGCCCGTTGATGCTGAACTGGCTTTGCGCTCCGGGATTCTCGGAGGCGCCCGGCACCAGCAGCGCCAGCGAGAGGAAGTTGCGGCCGTTCAGCGGCATCTCCAGAATCTGATCGCCCGTGACGACCTGGCCGGTGCTGGAGGTTTCAGCTTGCAACAGCGGGGCAGCCGCGTCCACCTGCACGGTGCTGGTCAGCTCGCCGACCTGCATCTGGATATCGTGCTTTACGGCCTGGTCCACCTGTACAATCAGCTCGGGAGTGACGGCGACGCGAAATCCGGGCAGCTCCGCCCGTAGCGCATACGTGCCCGGCATGAGGTCCGGGAAGGCGTAGTAGCCGTCCGGCCCGCTCCTGGATTTTTTCTGCTGGCCGGTGCCGGTGTTGGTCAGCGTCAGCGAAACGTTCAGCAGGACGCTGCCCGAGGTATCGGTGAGACGTCCGGAAATGCTCCCCAAAGTTCCCTGTCCGAATGCCCGGACCGCGCAAAGGAGGGCGATCGCCACCAGAGAACGGAAGAACGGCGAATTCCACATGGCGCTAATCCTTCCAGTGTTAATATGTTAAACAACTGAGTTCGAATATTGTGCAGGGACTGTATGTCAGCGGACGCGGCGATGTCAAGAGCAATTTACCGCCGCCGGTAAGTAGACGCACATGGAAGGGACGGATCCGTACAGACTGGGGACGCTCGAAAAGGGCCTGGTGGTTCTGGAGCTTCTGGAACGCGCGGGCCGCGCGCTGCGCATTCCGGAGATCGTGGCCGCCACCGGGCTGGAACGGGGAGGGGTGTTCCGGATTCTGCACACGCTCGAGAGCCGGGGCTATGTGGAGCGGCTGGAAAACAAGAGCTACCGGGCGAGTTACCGCCGGCGCCGCACGCGAATCGGCTACTCCGCCCCGCTCGCGGGCACCCCGTTTCGGCGCGATGTGACCCTGGGCATCCAGAAGGCCGCCACCGGCTCCGGCCTCGAATTAATCATGCTAAACAGCAGCGACGGGAACCCGGACGACGATCTGGCGAACGCTCAGGTATTCATCGAGGCCAAGGTCGATGTCGTGATCATGTTCCAGCCGATCGACGTGGTTGCCCACGTGCTGGGCGACCGTTTCATCGGGGCCGGTCTGCCCGTGATCGCGGTGGAGAACCCGATTCCCGGCGCCGTGTTCTTCGGCGGCAACAATTACCGTGCGGGTCTGATCGCCGGTAACGCCCTGGGGGCTTTCGCCCGCGAGCACTGGAGGGGCTCGTTCGATCGCCTGATCCTCGTCGAGTCTTCACTGACTTCGCCGGCAACACGGGCGCGGCTGACGGGCACCGTGGAGGGAGTGCGGCAGATCCTTCCTGATTTTCCGGCGTCCTGCGTGATCCACCTGGATGGCCTGGCGCACCGCGAAGCGACCTGCGCCGCCATCGGGCAACTGCTGCAATCGCTTCCCCGCGACAGCCGCCTGCTGTTTTCGGCGTTTAACGACCCCAGCGCCATCGGCGCGGTAGAGGCGGTGCTGGCGGCACGGCGGGCGGAGACGGCCGCGATTGTGGGACAGAACGCCACCACGGAAAGCCGCGTCGAAATGTGCCGGCCCGGGACGCCTCTGATCGGATCGGTAGCTTACTTTCCCGAGCGATACGGGGAAAAGCTCGTCCGGCTGGCGCTGGCCGTCCTCAACCGGGAACCCACGCCGCTGGCGGTCTACACGGAACACGTTTTGCTCGACTGTAATAATATCGGGCGTTATTATCCGGACGTTCTGGTGCGGGCGGAGTCTTGACAGGCACGCGCTTCGGGTGTAGTTGTACCAGTGCCATGCCGAGCCGGAGTGTTTGGTATGTGAACACAAACTGCCATGACGCTACGCACCGGGCTGTCTCCCCTCGTTTACCTCGCGTTCTTGTGGGCTTCTCCGGCCTTCGCCGTGGACCCCCTGGCGGCCGGCTTTGCCCATCCGCCGAATGATCGAAGGATGGCCACCTACTGGTGGATCTTCGGTCCGGCGTGGACAAGACCCGAGATCCGCCGGGAACTCGGCGTACTCAAGAGCGCCGGCATCGGCGGCGTCCTCATCTATCCGTTGTACCCCTACGAAGTGGAAAATCCCGCGAAGGGGATTCACAACCAGAACTACCTTTCCCCCGAGTTCCTGGACACGCTCGGCTACGCTCTCACCACGGCGAACGAGATGGGCCTGTCGGCCGATTTGGTGATGGGGACCGGCTGGCCGTACGGCGGGCCGCAGATCCCGCCCGAACTCTCGCCGGAACGCATCTATGCCGAAACCACCGAGGTCCGCGGCGCCCCGGGCGAAAAGATTACGCTGCCGCTCCGCCGCCCGGCCGACGCGCGGGTTGTCTCCGTGCAGCTTGTGCCGCGGGATCCCGCTTCGGCCGCCGCTCCTGTCGAGTTGACGGGGCAGGGGGCCGCCGATTCCGTGACATTCGTGGCGCCGGCCGGGGAGTGGCAAATGATGACGTTCCTCGAAGGGCCCACGCTGGCGCGCCACAAGGTGGCCTACGCCGCGGCGGGCGCCGGCGGGAACGTCATCGATCATCTCGACAAGCGCGCGGTCGAGCTGTATCTGAAGACCGTCTGCGAAAAGCTGGCCGAGGCCGGCAAAGGCCGCATTCGGGCTATGTATTCGCCCAGTTTCGAAGTGTACGGCACCTGCTGGACGTCCAGCTTTCCGGACGAGTTCCGGAGGCGGCGCGGCTACGACCTGCGCCCGCACCTGGCTGCGCTGTTCCGCCAGCAGCCCGATACGCCGCACATCCGTTACGACTATTGGGAGACGGTCTCCGAACTGGCCAACCAGAATTATCTCAAGACCATCAGCGACTGGTGTCACGCGCACGGTTTCCGATTCCAGTCCGAATCCTACGGCGAGCCTCCGGTTACGCAGGCCAGTTACTCGTTCACGGACTTCCCCATGGGGGAAGAGTATGACTGGAAGGAGTTCAATATGGTGCGCTGGACCAGCTCGGCGGCGCACTTTTTCAACCATCCGATCATCAGCGACGAAGCCTACACGTGGCTGACGCAGCCCTCGCGCTACGACGAGACCCTGGAGGACCTGAAACGCACGACCGACGCCATTTTTGTTTCGGGCGCCAACCGGATCGTGGCGCACGGGTATGCCTACTCGCCGCCCGCGGCGGGCGTTCCCGGCTGGGGATACTACGCGGGGACGATGTTCACCGAGCACCAGACCTGGTGGCCGTACTTTCACTACCTGACCAGTTATGTCCACCGCGCGAGCTACCTGCTTGCGCAGGGGTCGCCGGTGGCGGACGTGCTGGTTTATCTGCCGGAGGGCGATGTTTACGCCGAGCACGCGCCGGGCGCCCTACCGCTGGCGTGGTGGGTGGAAAGAAAGCTGGACCGCCACCAGCGGCGCATGGCAGACATGGGAATTCCCAACGGAGTCTACGATTACACCTCCGAGCTGGTAAACACGGTCATCACGAGCGGCTATTCCCTGGACGGCATCGATCATTCGGTGCTGGCGGCGACGGGCACGGCCGAACACGGCAGGTTCCGGATCGGCGAGGCAAGCTACCCGATCGTGATTCTTCCCGGGGTGAGGGGTCTGCCCCTGTCCGACCTGGAGCGCATTGCCGAATTCTGCCGGAGCGGAGGGACCGTAATCACGACGCTCGAAATCCCGAAGCTCGCTTACGCCTATCGCGACCGCGACCGGAACGCCGCGCGCTTCAACGCGCTGCGCGCCGAGTTGTACGGCGGAATGGACGAATCGAAGCCGCTCGAGGTGCGCCGTGTGGGCAGGGGGCGTTCGCTGTTCGCGAAGGACGAGAGAGAGAGCTTGAAAAAAGCGCTGGAACAGGCCGAGCCCCCGGATATTTCCGCCGCCGGGGGCTTGCCGGAGATGGGCTTCGTGCATCGCCGAGGCGCAGACCACGACATCTATTTCCTCGCCAACTTCACGACCGCCAAACGCGAACTGCGCGTCAGTTTCCGGGCGGGCGCTCGGACACCGGAAATCTGGGACCCCATGAGCGGGCGCATTTCGGTGGCTGGCGGTTTTCATTATGAGGGCGGCCGGACGGCCGTGGATCTCGCTCTCGAGTCCTATGATTCGGCCTTTGTGGTATTCGGCCGCGAGCATCGGGCACCCCCGACGGCGGCGCCTCCTGCGGCGAAGCCGCTCGAAGCTCCGATACCCTTTACGAACTCCTGGAAACTGCGCTGGGAAAGCAGCGGCGCTCAGCCGGTGGAAATGCGGCGACTGAAGTCGTGGACCGAGTTTCCGGACGCCCGCTACTTCTCGGGCCGGGGAACCTACGAGACCGCCATCGACGTTCCGGCTGCCTATCTTGCGCCGGGCACGCGAGTGCTTCTGAATATGGGCGACGTGAAGAACACGGCGGAAGTCTGGGTGAACGGACAGAACGACGGGGTTGCCTGGAAACGCCCGTACGTGGTGGACATTACCCGGTCGCTGCACCTGGGCAGCAACGCCGTGCGCATCGACGTGACGAACCTTCTGATCAATGCGGTGCTGAGGCAGCCTACCAAAGACTACAGCGAGATTGAAGCCACCTACGGGACAAAGATCCCGAAACCGCGGGAGAAGGAGTTCGTGAAGAATGAGCCACTGCCCTCCGGCTTGCTTGGCCCCGTGGAACTCGAACAGCAACCTGCCAAAGGAGGCGAGCGCAGGCGTTAGGGCCGATCTGAGGAATGGCTCTTCCGCCCTTGCCAGAGCTCCCTCCTCTTTGCTGCCGGCACCGCGCGGTCTGCGCGGTGGGCTATGTTCTGACGCCCTTTCGGGCTGGCGAATCCTCAGGCCTGCGGCGGTTCTGGCACCGCTGTTTTGGGCTTGGATTCGCCATGGGCCGGATTTCTCCGGGCGGTTTCGGAACGTTTCCGGCTTTCCTTCGTATATACCTTACGACGTCCCACGCAGGAGGCTGGACTTGAACGAATTGTTTCAAGATGTGCGCTACGGATTCCGGACGCTTCTGAAAAGCCCGGGTTTCACCATTGTGGCCGTGGCCACGATGGCGATCGGCATCGGCGGGACAACCGCGATTTTCAGTTTTGTGGACGGCGCCTTGCTGAAGCCGCTTCCCTACGCCGACGCCGACCGCATCGTGCAGGTCCTGGAAAAGCCGCCGGGGGGAGGCCGGAACGGCATTTCGACCCTGAACTACCTGGACTGGCGAAAAGAGAACACGGTCTTCGAATATATGGCAGCCAAAACCGGCGGTTCGGTGACCCTCACCGGCGTCAACGAGCCGATCCAGTTGCGTGGCTCCCGGGTGTCAGCGCACTACTTTGACATCTTTGGCGTCAAGGCGGCGATGGGCAGGACGTTTGCGGATGGCGAGGACCAGCCGGGCAAGGAGGACGTCGCCATTCTCAGTAACGCGCTGTGGAAGTCGCAGTTTGGCGCGGATCCCAAGGTGATCGGGCGCACGATCCTTCTCGACGGCGTGCCCCACACGGTAATCGGCGTTCTGCCGGGCGGCGGCGTGTTTGACCGGTGGTACTCCCAGATCTGGCGTCCGCTGGCCTTCGAGCCGCAGAACATGACGCGCAATTTTCACTGGTTCGGGGCGTTTGCGAAGCTGAAGCGGGGCGTCACCCTGGAACAGGCGCGCGCGCAGATGGATGCCATCGGCGCCCGCATTGCGCACGATTACCCCGACTCGAACAAAGGATGGGGCGTCAGCATAGACCGCTTCTCTGAAGTCCTGGTCGGCCGGCAGGTGCGGACGTATCTGCAAGTGCTGCTGGCGGCCGTGGGCATGGTGCTGTTGATCGGCTGCGCAAATCTCGCCAACCTCACGCTGGCGCGCGGGACGGTGCGGGAACGCGAGGTGGCCATTCGCTCTTCGCTGGGGGCGGGGCGATGGCGGCTGGTGCGCCAGTTTTTGACCGAAAGCGTGCTGTTATCGGTTTGCGGCGGCGTGTTCGGGGTGGGGCTGGGGTATGCCACGATGGCCGGACTGCGCGCGGCGGTGCCGCGCTACACCTTGCCGCCGGAGGCCAACGTCACCATGGACGGCCGAGTGCTGGTGTTCGCCCTGGCGTTGTCGGTGCTCACGGGCCTGCTATTTGGATTGGCGCCGGCTCTTCACGCCACACGCGCCAACCTGGCTGGTTCGCTGAAGGAGGGCGGACGGGGCAGCAGCGCGGGCGCCTTCGGCCAGCGGATCCGAGGCGCCCTGGTGGTGGCGGAGGTCGCCCTGGCATTCGTACTGCTTGCCGGCGCCGGACTGCTCATGCGCAGCTTTTTCGCGATCCTGCACGTGGATCCCGGATTCGATTCCACCAATGTCCTCACGGCGGGCCTGCCGATCCCGGACAAACGCTTTTCCAATCCCACGCAACTCACTACCTACCTGCGGCAGATCGCGAGCAGTGTGGAATCCGTACCGGGAGTGCGCGACGTGGCCTTGACCTCAGCCTTGCCGCTGGATGGGTGGGGCTATGGCATGCCTTTTCAGATCGCGAGCCGCCCCCTGGTGGATCGCGCCAACCGCCAGGCCTGTTTTTTCAAGATGGTGAGTCCGAACTACTTCCGGGCGCTGGGCATGCGCCTGAAGAAGGGCCGCCTGCTGGGCCGCAGCGACGGGAAGGGAGCGCCGCCGGCTACGGTAATCAACGAGACCATGGCCAGAAAGTACTTTGCCGACCAGGAGCCGCTGGGCCAGCGGATTCTGGTTCAGGAAATCGTGCCCGGAAAAACGCAATTGGGCCCGGAGATTCCCTGGGAAGTGGTCGGCGTGGTGGGGGATGAAAGGGTCAACAGCCTGAGCGACAAAAGCGACAACCCGGGCATGTATGTATCCAACGAACAAAGCCCCGTCTTTTACCAGGCTCTGGTGGTGCGCGCGGCCATGGACCCGACCAGGTTGGAGCGGGCAATTCGCCACGCGGTGTGGAGCATCGATAAGGATCAGCCTCTCACGGACGTGAAGACACTGGATCAAATGAAGTCCGAGTCGATGGCGCCCGACCGGCTGGAGTCCATCCTGCTGGGCGTGTTCGCGGGAATTGCTATGCTGCTTGCGGCGGTGGGCATCTACGGCGTGATTTCGTATTCGGTGGCCCAGCGGACGCACGAACTCGGTATCCGCGCGGCGCTGGGAGCAGGCACGGCCAATCTGCTGGGGCTGGTCTTGCGCGGCGGGATGCTCACGACCGGCGCCGGGCTGGTCCTGGGGCTCGGGGGAGCGCTCGGGTTGACGCGGTGGATGGCGTCGCTGCTGTTCGGCGTCGGCGCGCGCGACCCGGTGACCATCGCTATGGTAGGCGGGATTTTGGGCTGCGTTGCCCTGCTGGCCTGTTACATCCCGGCTTACCGGGCCACGAAGGTCGATCCGATGGTGGCCCTGCGGTATGAGTGACCCTACTGCGGGTAGACCCGCCGTTCCAGGGTGTAGCGGGCCAGAGCGTCTTCGTCCAGCGTGACCCCCAAGCCAGGCGTTTGCGGCACCAGGGCAAACCCCTGGTCGTAGCGGAGCGGCTCGGCGATCAGGTCGTCCTCGCGGAGGAAGTTGCCGATAATGTCGCTGGGCAGCGTGCAGGCGGGCGCGGCCGCGCAGGCGTGCAGATACGAAGCATCCAGGATGCCGAGGTCCACCTCCGTGCCGTGCCAGACCGGAATGCCGGCTGCATCGGCGATATCGGCCATCTTGACGAAGCTGGCCAGACCACCGCCCAGGTTGAAGATATCGACCGCCTCGAGCTTGATGGCGGCGATCATTTCCCGGATGCTCTGGCCGTGAGCGGCGTAGGGCAGGTGTACGTGGAGAGCGATGGGCACCGAGGTCTTCTCGCGCAGCAGCCGATACCAGTCGAGGTTCCAGCGCGGTACCGGGTCCTCGAACGTGACTTTGTATTTCTCCACGCGGCGGGCGATTCGTAGAGCGTGGGCGGGGTGCTCGAAGCGCTGGTTGGGGTCGAGCACGATCTCGAAATCGGGGCCGCAGCGCGCTGCAATCTCTTCGACGCGCTCGACGTTCGGGTCTTCCAGGGCGCACTTCATCTTCAGACCCCGGAATCCCCTCTCCTTCGCCATGCCGGCAATTGCCGCGGCTTCCGAGGGTGTGCGGCGGCCGGTCCAGTAGTCCACGCGAACTCGATCGCGGCACGCGCCGCCGAGCAAGGTATAGACAGGGACCCCGAGTTTGCCGGCCACCAGGTCGTAGATCGCCACCTCGAAGCCGTCGTACTCCCGGCCCGGCGGGATGGGAAGCTGGCGGAGGTTCATCTTCATGGGGTCCTGGCCGAGCAGCAGCCGGATGTTGCGCTGGATGAGTTCTTCGGAGACTTCGCGGTAGGATTCGCCGAGGCCGAAGCTCCCGTCATCGGCCCAGACTTTGTAGATGTACTTGGGAACATCGGCGAAGAACTTGCCCTTCCAGTCAAACTGGTGGCAACTGTCCTCGTAGGCGGGGCTGTGCACCGTACCGGGCTGCATCGGCACGATGACCGCAAAGGTTTCGATCCGGATGATACGCATTCAACCCGTAGATTACCTGAACGGAAGCCTCGGGCTAAGGCCGGGTCACCGGAATCACAGGCAGCAGGATGTGTGACGGGTAGACGCGGGAATGCTCCACGGTCTGCGCGGCCACCCGCACCCGGGCGCTGGCGCCGAACGGTTCGCCGGTATTGGGATTGCGATCGAACTGCGGGAAGTGGCTGCTGGTGACGTCCACGCGGATGCGATGCCCCTTGAGGAACACGTTGCTGGTGGCCAGCATGTCGATCTCGAAGGCATAGACTTTGCCGGGTTCCAGCGGCCGAGGCCGGCTGAGGCTTTCGCGATAGCGGGCGCGGACGATGCCTTCGGCCAGGTTGATGGCCCGCCCATCCGGATAGACATCCACGAGCTTGGCGATGAAATCGGTGTCCGGCGCGTCGGAGGAGGCATACAGCACCAGCTTCAGCGGACCGGTCACTTCCAGCTCCTCGGCCAGATAGTCGGAGGTGTAGACCAGGACGTCGTGGCGGCGCTCCACCACGCGCTGGTCCACCGGGCCGGCGGGCGTGGGGGTGCCGCAGCAGTTGCTGCCTCCCACGCTAGGGACCGGCAAGTCCGGATCGTAGCGGTAATGATCGGGGTGCGCGCCGGCGGCCGGCTCGTTCCAGGAGAGTTGCCCGTCGCCGCGCTCGCTGTTGGCGTTCCCACCGCTATGGAGATATAGCTTGCGGTACTCGGCGCGCGAGAGCGGAAATTCCTTCTCGGCGCGCCACTGGTTCCTTCCCATCACGAAAAGCCGCACCGGCGGATCCTGCGGAACGCCGTTGTCGATGCCTTTGAGCCAGTAATCGTACCAGTGCAGTTCCAGCGCGTGGGCGTCCACCATGGCCTGCTCGCCGAAATCGATATCCCCGTACTTGCGCGTCGCGCCGTGGCCCCAGGGACCGATCACCATCTTGCTCTGCTCCCGCGCCAGGGTGGTTTTTCCTTTGTGGCTCATCCCCTCGAAGCCGTGCAGAGTGCCTTGCGCCAGGATGTCGTACCAGCCGCCGAAGGTGTGCACGGGAATTGCGATCGACTCGAAGCGGTCTTCCACGCTGAGCGGCTTCCAGTAGTCGTCGTAATCTGGGTGGGCCAGCCAGTCCCGGTAAAACTGCGCGTTTCGGCCCGCCAGCCGCTGCATGTCGTTCAGGGGCAGGTGCCAGAGGATCTTGTCAAAGCTCAACTCCTCGATGCCGTCTCCCATGGTATGCACGCCGGGGTTCTGCATGATGCGGGACTCCTGCCGCACCGGCCCCCAGCCGAATGCCAGCGACAGCCGGAATCCGCCGTTGAAGGTGATCGTATCGTGGTAGATGCTGGTGGAAGCCAGGTTCGGGAAAATAGCTACCAGATGGGGCGGGGCCTTCACGGCGGCCTGCCACTGCACAAACCCCAGATAGGAGGCGCCTTCCATGCCCACCTTGCCGTTGGACCAGGGCTGCGCGGCGGCCCACTCGACGGTGTCGTACCCGTCCTCCTGTTCATTGCGGAACGGATCCCATTTGCCATCGGATTCGTGGCGGCCGCGCACATCCTGGAATACGAACACGTACCCCCGCCTGGCGAAAAACACCGCCGCGGCATAGGCATCCGGGAAACGTTCGGTGCTGTAAGGTGTACGCGACACCAGCACCGGGTACCGGCCCTGCTTGACCGGGCGGTACACGTCCGCGTAGAGCACCACGCCGTCGCGCATGCGCACCGGCACGTGGTTCTCGATCCGGATATCGTTGCTCGGAGGCCGCGGGGCGGGGAAGGTAACCTGTGCGGCAGCCGGCCAAACGGCCAGGGCGCAGCAGGCGGAGAGGCGCCAGGCAGTGCTCGTCATCGCTCAGAGAGTATACCAGCACGCGGCGGCCGGAAATGCCATTTGCTAAAATGTCCTCCGACTCCGAAGCGGAAGCAAGCCAATGCGGCTGGCGCGCGTCTGGAAGATTGCCTCGACGGATCTTGGCATCCTGGTTTTGTCCGCCCTCTTCCTGGTGCTTCTGCACACGTTGACGAACGGCCAGTACGGATTCCACCGTGATGAGCTCGCGACGATCGACGACGCCCGTTATCTCAGTTGGGGTTACGTAGCCTATCCGCCCCTCACTCCCTTCATCGCGCGATTGTCGCTGACGCTGTTCGGAGCATCGCTGACCGGTCTTCGCTTTTTCGCGGCAGCGGCGCAGGGGATCGCCATAGTGCTGGCCGGTTTGATGGCTCGCGAACTCGGCGGCGGAAGGCCGGCCCAACTGGTGGCCGCATGGGCGGCCGCCACGGCGCCGGTTGCATTTGCCTCGGGGGCGATGTTCCAATACGTCTCCTTCGACCATCTGTGGTGGGTGTTGGCCGCCTATTTCACGATCCGCCTGCTCAAGTCGGAGGATCCGCGCTGGTGGTTAGCCATTGGGGTTGTGGCCGGACTCGGGCTGATCACCAAGTACACGGTGGCGTTTTTCCTGGCGGGCATGGCCGGCGGAGTACTCTTGACGGACGCACGCAGGGATCTGGCAAGTAAATGGCTGTGGTGCGGAGCCGCTGTCGCCGTCCTGATCTTCTTACCCAACGTCATCTGGCAAGTGCAGCACCATTTCATCTCGCTGGATTTCCTGAGGAGCATCCATGCCCGCGATGTGCGCCTGGGCCGAACCGATGGCTTCTTATTGGCCCAGCTTTGGAAATGTGCGAACGTCGTCACCCTGCCGCTGTGGCTCGCGGGATTGTACTGGCTGTTCGGCGCACGCGAGGCAAAGCGCTATCGCATGATCGGCTGGATGTTTGTGATCCCGCTGGCGCTGTTTCTGGTGGCGAAAGGCCGCGACTATTATCTTGCGCCAGCTTACCCGATGCTGCTTGCCGCGGGAGCCGTTTGGGGCGAACGGCAGGTCGGCAGGCTCCCGGCCGCGAAGGCCCGCCGCGCGCGCGGAATCGTTTGGGGAATGCTGGCTACCAGCGGCATGTTGGTGGCAGTAGTGGTTCTGCCGGTGGCGCCATTAAATTCCGGTTGGTGGAGGGCGACAAACGCGCTCAACGACAACTTCAACGAAGAGATCGGCTGGCCCGAAATGGCGCAGGCGGTGGCGCGCGTTCGGGATTCACTGGCCGGGGAGAGCGCCGCATTGGGCATTCTGGCGGGGGACGCCGGCGAGGCCGGCGCGATCAACCTCTACGGCCGCGCCTGGGGTCTGCCGGAGGCGATCAGCGGGTCGAACTCACACTGGCTGCGGGGTTATGGCGATCCGCCGCCGCAGACGGTGATCGCGGCCGGTTTTCGCCGCCGTGATCTGGAAGCGATTTTCCAGTCTTGCGAGCTGGCCGGGTCGATCCAGATGCCCTTCGGGATCAGGAACAGCGCCATCGGGGACCGCACAGACATTTTCGTGTGCCGCCGCCCCCGCCAGCCCTGGGACCTGTTTTGGAGGCACTTCCGGTGGTTCGGGTAGCACGCGGCGAGCGCCGGCCTGGCGCTACGTCACCGGCAGCCTGGAGATATCCCAGCCGCCGCCCAGGGCTTTGATCAGCAGGACACTGGCGTCCATACGGCGGCGCAGGATGTCCACCTCGGTGGACTCGTTTTGCAGGTTGATACTTTGCGCGGCGATCACTTCGAGGTAGGTCACCAGGCCTCCCTTGTAGCGGTTGAGCGAGAGGCTCAGCGACTGGCGCGAGGCCTCGACGGCAACCCGCTGGGCCTGCGCCTGTTGTTCGAGAACGCGCAACGTGGCGAGATTGTCTTCCACCTGCTGGAAGGCAATGAGAGCCGCCTGGCGATAGTTGGCGAGGGCTTCGTCGTAGGAAGCGGCAGCAGATTCGGAGGCGGCGCGGCGCCGTCCGGCATCGAAGACGGTCTCCGCCAGCGACGGGCCCACCGCCCACAAGCGGCTCGGCCAGCTCAGCCAGTTCACCAGCCGGTTGCCTTCAAAGCCGCCGCTCGCCGTGAGCAGCAGGGCCGGGAAGAAGGCGGCCTGCGCGATGCCGATCTGTTCGTTGGCTTCGGCCATGCGGCGCTCGGCCGCAGCGATATCCGGGCGGCGCTCCAGCAGTTGCGACGGAACGCCCACGGGAATGACCGGCGGCCTGGTGTTCAGAGGGATCACGGGCAGCGCCAGACTTTCGGGCGTACGGCCGGCCAGGATCGCGATGGCATGTTCGAAGGTAGCTCGCGCCACGCCAACGCCGACATCCTGCGCGCGGGTAGTCTCCAGTTGCGTCCTGGCCTGCGCCACTTCGGCTGCTGAACTGAGGCCGCCATCGAAGCGATTCCTGGTCAGGTCCAGGGCTTTCTGGTAGGCCACCAGCGTTTCGTCCAGGAGCTGCTTCTGGGCATCCAGGCTGCGCAGTTCAAAGTAATCGATGGCCAGCTCGGCATGGAGGCTGAGGCGAATGGTCTCCAGATCGCCCGCGCTGGCCTGCGTCTCTTCGCGGGCCGCGGCGATCGAGCGGCGAACGCGGCCCCAGGCATCCAATTCGTAGTTGGTGTCAATCGGAAGGGTGTACTGGCCGAAATCGCCCGGGGGAGCGCCGAACGGCGAGTTCCGCGACAGCCGGTTGGCGGCTATGGATGGCACCGTGGAGATGGTGGGGTAGAGGCCGGAGCGGTTGAGCTGAATCAGCGCGCGGGCTTCTCGAAAGCGGGCTTCCGCGGCTCTGAGGGTCTGGTTGGAGACGTCGACTTGCTCTTCGAGAGCGTCGAGCTCGGAGTTCCCGAAGAGCTTCCACCAGTCTGCGCGCAGGGTAGCGTCGGCCGGCTGAGCCTGTTTCCACCCCTGCGACGCGCGGAACGATCGAGGGGGTTGCTCGCGGTAGGCGGGCGCCGCCGGCGCCGCGGGCCGGGTATATTTAGGGCCGACCGAGCAACCGGCCAGCAGCACAGCAACGAACGCTAGGAAAGCCGGCGCGCGCATTATTTCTCCGCCGCCTTCACCGGCCGCACTTCCGTTCCGGAGGTCAGCGAGTCCGCGGGATTCTCGATGACTTCATCCTGCGCGGTGACACCGGAGACCACTTCCACTTCCGTGCCATAGTCGCGCCCCAGGGTAACCGGGACCAGCATCGCGCGGTGGTCTCGAACCACGGCGACGCGCATGCCCTCGGAGCGGAAGATCAGCGAATTCACCGGGACGATGACGGCGCCCTCCCGGGCACTGAGCTTGAGGCGCACGGAAACGAACGCGCCAGGCAGCAACTCGCCCGACCGATTATCCACATCTACTTCCGTAAGCAGCGTGCGCGACGCCGGATCGATCGAGTCGGCGCTGCGCACGATCCTGCCCAAAAAGCGGCGGCCCGGAAATTCCGCCAGCGTCAATTCCGCCGGCCCGCCGGGCTTCACGTCGCGCGAGTACGCCTGGGGCACGTTGACGTAGACACGCAGTTTCCCGGTGGCGGCGATGTCGAACAACTCCCGGCCTGGAGCATTCGCGCCGGCGTCGATTAACGCGCCGATATCGATGTTGCGCGTAGTGATCACGCCATCGAACGGGGCGTAGACTTTCTGGAAGCGCTGGGTCTCTTCCAAGCGCCGCACGTTGAACGTAGCGGAATCCAGCATGGCTTTCTTGGCTTGCAGGTCGCCGACTTTGTCGTCTACGTCCTGCTTCGCCACCGAGTCGCTCTTGAACAGGTTCTGATAGCGCTCGGCCGTGATTCGCGCCAGGTCGTAGTTGGCCCGGGCGGTGGCCAGGTCGGCACGGGCCTGGTCCAACTGACGATCCACTTCGGGAGTCTCGATCTCGGCCAGAAGCTGGCCGGCCTTCACATGCGCGCCGATATCGAAATACCAGACCTTCAGGTAGCCGTTGATGCGGGCGTAAATCGGCGTGGCGACGTAGGCCTGGGCGTTGCCGGGAAGCACCACCTCTTCGATGGGCGCTCCGCGCCGGGGATGGATTACGGCCACCGTGGGCACTGCCATCTCCAGGGTCTGCTGCCTCAGACGGCTGGAGGCGTGGACCCGCGAGGAGATTCCGGTGACGATCTGGTACGCGATGGCGGCCGCCAGGCCGCAGAGCACGACCGCGATGCCAATCCAGGATACGACGGATAGGCGCGGCGGGGATGGCGCGCCGGGGACGGCGGCTGGCGGTTTACGCATGCGCGGAAAGCTCCGACGCCCCGGGCCGGCGGCGGCCATGCAGCAGGGCAAACACAGCGGGAACAAAGATCAGGGTCGCGACCGTGGCGAGCAGCAGGCCGCCGATCACCGCGCGGCCCAGCGGCGCGTTCTGTTCGCCGCCCTCGCCCATTCCCAGCGCCATGGGCACCATGCCGATGATCATGGCGAGCGCCGTCATGATCACCGGGCGGAAACGCGTGAAGCCGGCGGCCAGCGCGGCTTCCACCGGGTTGCGGCATTCCAGGAGCGTTTCCTTGGCGAAGCTGATAACCAGGATGCTGTTGGCGGTGGCGACTCCCATGCACATGATGGCGCCCATCATGGCGGGCACGCTGAGCGTGGTATGCGTGACGAAGAGCATCAGGACGATGCCGGCCAGCGCCGCGGGCAAGGCTGTAATGATGATGAACGGGTCCAGCCAGGACTGAAAGTTGACGACGATCAGGAGGTACACCAGGACGATAGCAAAGATCAGGCCGGCAATCAGGCCGGCGAAGGATTTCCGCATGGTGTCCACCTGGCCGCGCACCAGCATATCCGACCCGCGGACCAGGCGCGAGCGATTAGCCGCGACGATGCGATCCACTTCCCGGCCCACACTCGCCAGATCGCGGCCATCCGCGGCGCCGAAGATATCGATGGTGCGCTGGATATCGTAGTGGTTCACCACGGCCATTCCCTGGCCGCGGCTGATCGACGTAATGTCGTTGAGGATTTCGGGCGTCCCGGCGGGACCCACCGTCAGCGGCAGGTTGCGGAGCGCCTGCAGGGATTGCACGTCGTACTGCGGGGCCTGGGTGACCACGTTGTAACTGACTCCGTTTTGGGGATTCAGCCAGAAGGTAGGCTGGGTCTGGAAACTGCCGCTCAACGAGATCAGCAGGCTTTGGGCGACGTCGGCTTGCGTGTAGCCGCTTTCGGCGGCTTTGATGCGGTCGGTGAAGACGTGGATCTTGGGCTGGTCGAAGGTCTGCTGGATGCGCAGGTCGGCGATGCCCGGGACGCGGCGCATCTGGCGGAGGATGCGGTCGGCGAGGTCGCGGTTGGCCTCCACGTTCTTGCCGATGATCTGCACGTCGATCTGGGCGGGCAGGCCGAAGTTGAGGATCTGGCTGACGATGTCGTCAGGCAGGAAAAAGAACTCCGCGCCCGGAAACTCGCGCGGCAGGCTGGCACGCAATAGTCGCACGAATTCCTCGGTGCGGCGGTGTCCCGGGGCGAGCGAGACCATGATATCGGCATCGGCGGAACCCACCGGCGCGGAATTGCTGTAGATGGTGTTGATGCTGCTATAGGGCAGACCGATCTCATCCAGGATGTTGAGCAACTGGTCGTGCGGAATCCGGCGGCGGATGGACTGCTCGACGAGGTCGCAGAGGCGGGCGGTTTCTTCGATGCGGGTTCCGGTCTTGGCGCGCAGGTGCAGCTTGAACTGGCCGGTGTCGGATGCCGGGAAGAAATCCTGGCCGATCCAGGGGTACAGCAGAAAGGCGGACAGGCAGGCCAGCAGGAAAAGCGGCACGAAGATCACCCGGCGGTGAACCAGCACGGCGAGGATGGCCTGGTAGCCGTCACGCAACCGGTCGAAGCCGCGTTCAAACGCCCTCTGGAGCAGCACCAGCGGGTTTTGGGAAGGACCGTGGTGCTGGTGCTTCAACAGGTATTTCGCCAGGGTGGGCACCAGGGTCCGCGATAGGCCGTAGGAAGCCAGCATGGCGAACACCACGGCTTCGGCCAGCGGCACGAACAGGTATCTGGCCACACCGGTGAGAAAGAACATGGGCAGGAAAACGATGCAGATGCACAGCGTGGAGACCAGCGCGGGAACGGCGATCTGCGAGGCGCCGTCCAGGATAGCGCGCTCGATTTCCTTGCCCTGATCGAGATTGCGGTTGACATTCTCGATTTCCACGGTGGCGTCATCGACCAGGATTCCCACGGCCAGGGCCAGACCACCCAGGGTCATGAGGTTGATGCTCTGGTGCAGGAAGCTGAGCACGATGATGGACGTCAGGACGGAAAGTGGGATGGAGATGGCGATGATCAGGGTGCTGCGCCAGCTTCCCAAGAACAACAGGATCATCAAGCCTGTGAGGCAGGCCGCGATAACGGCTTCCCGGATGACGCCGGCAATCGCGGCGCGCACGAAGATAGATTGATCGGCGATCGGCTGGATCTTCAACTCCGGCGGCAGGGTGGCCAAGACCGAAGGCAGCAGCTTGCGGATACCGTCAACCACCGACAACGTGGAAGCATTTCCGGCCTTCATCACGGTGAGCAGCGCCGCACGGCTGCCGTCCTGCCGGACGATATTGGTCTGCGGCGAGAAACCGTCACGCACGTGGCCGATATCGCGGATGTAGACCGGCGAACCGTTCACCACCTTGATGGGAAAGTCGTTGAACGCCTGCACCGTGGTGGGGCTGGAGTTCAGGTCCACATCGTATTCGAACTGGCCGATTTTGGAGGTGCCGGCCGGGATGATAAGGTTCTGATTGGCGATGGCGTTGGTGACATCCGCGGGGGAGAGCCCCCTGGACTGCATGGCCGCGGGGTTGATATCCACCATGACCTGGCGCTGCTTCCCGCCGTAAGGATACGGGATGGCGCAGCCGGGAATGGTCACCAGGCGCGTGCGAATGAAGTTGACTCCGTAATCGAACAGTGCCTGCTCGCTCAGCCCTCGCCCGGAGAGGCCCAGTTGGATGACGGGCACGCTGGAGGCGTTGTACGTGAGGAGAAACGGCGGCGTGGCGCCCGGCGGCAATTGCCGGAGGATGGGCTGCGAGACGGCGCTGACCTGCGCCAGCGCGGCGTTGACATCGACGCCCGGCTGGAAGAAGACTTTGACGATGGCGCGCCCGTTGATGGACTGCGATTCGATATGTTCGATGTCGTTGACCGTGGTGGTGAGGACGCGCTCGTAAATCGACGTGATGCGCTCCTCTATCTCCTCGGCGTTCAGCCCGCTGTAGTTGAAGGCCGCGCCGATCACGGGGATGTCGATATTGGGGAAGATATCGGTGGGGGTGCGCAGAATGACGACCGGCGCCAGAATCAAAATGAGCAGGGCCAACACGACAAACGTGTAGGGCCGGGCCAGCGCAACTCGGACAATCCACATCCCTGGTCACTCCACTCGAGAATTTCGCACGCGCCGCAATAGTAGACACAGGCGTTTCGAAATTCGTATATTCAGAATTGTCGCACGAAACAGGCATGCCACAAAAGCACGAGCGCGGGAGAGGCCGGCCGCGGGACGAGGCTGCGCGGCGCCGGATTCTGAAGGCGGCTCTCGACCTGATGGAAGAAACCGCGTTCGCGCAGGTGACAGCCGAGGCCATCGCCGAGCGGGCCGGCACGAGCAAGGCGACCGTATACCGCTGGTGGCCCAATAAGGCGGCGGTGGTGATCGAGGCGTTTCGCGAAGCCGTTACGCCGGAACTCCCGCTGCGAGACACCGGCTCTCTGCGCGAGGATCTGACCACGCAGGTGCAGAACTTCGCGCGCGTTCTCTCGGGCCCGGGCGGGCGAATGCTCCGCTCCTTCGTGGTGGCGGCGAGGAGCGATGCGGACGTCGCCGCGGCCTTCCGTACCATCTGGAGCGACCCACGGCGGCGGGAAGCCAAGAAAATGCTGCTCCACAAGCAGGCCAGCGGACAGTTGCGGAAGGACGCCGATCTGGACCTGGTGCTGGATTCCCTGTACGGGCCGCTCTATTACCGATTCCTGGTCAAGAATGAACCCCCTTCGCAAAAGTATGCCCAGGCGTTGGCCGAGCTGGTGATCCGAGGCCTGGCGCCCGCGGCGCCGTGACGGGCAGGGGCCCAAGAAGTCAGGCGTCAGAAGCCAGTAGGAGCCAGGAGTCAAGAACCGCGTAGGCAGACGGCGCACGCGCACCGGACTAGCGGGCGGTGAACACCTTTTCCTCTCCATAGAGCGTGAGCAGGGGGTGCTTCACTACGGCCCGATAATCGTATTCCCGGCCTTTCTCCAGGCCGGAGAGTTTCAGGCTGAACTCGCCGGGCGCCGAGCGCCGCAGGTACGCAGTGTCACTCCAGGGGGCGGTCTTTTCGTACAGATCGGTCATGCCCTTGCGCGGGCGGTACTGGAAGCCGACCTCGACGGCGGGAGCATTGCCCAGAGAGCGGAGCGCGCCCTCTAGCGTGGCGGAGCCGGTTTGCGGGTCCCAGCCCGCGCCGGTGGTGAGCACCCGCGGCGGGACGATGCCGGGTTGGGCGTGGGTGATCTTCAGCACCACGGGGTTGGGCCAGCGGCGGTCGTCATAGAGCCTCTGGGCGCGCATGGCGCGGATGTGCAGACCGTCGGGCTGCTGCCGCCAGGTGGTTTCGGGAACCACGCGCGGCTGGTATTCGAGCACTTTGTCGTTCTGCCCCAGGACGCTGACCTGAGCGCCGGCGGAGGTTTTCACGGAGTGCAGGGTGATCTCTTTCCACTCCCCCAGCTTCCAGCGCTCGCCGGTAACGAACGCGTACAGCGTGTCTTCGCCGCGGCGGCGGGTGAACCAGATCTCGTTTTCATTGGTGACGATCCAGGGGCGCACGCCGTAGATGGCTTCGCCGTTGACGAACATCCACAGGGCTATCTCGCGGAGGCGCGATTCCTGCTCGATGGGCAGCTCTCCGTCGGGCCGGGGACCGACGTTGAGGAGCAGGTTGCCGCCCTTGGCGCGGGTTTCGATCAGGTCGGAGATCAGCTCGGCGCCGGACTTGTAATGATCGTTGGTGGGCTGATACTGCCAGGCTTCGCCCATAGTGATGCAGGATTCCCAGGGACCCTCGATGGGCACGCCGGGGATGTGCTGCTCGGGGGTTTCCATGGCGCCACGGGTGACAATCACGTTGGGATCGAGCTGCCAGGCGGTGTCACGCAGGTTCCGCGCCGGGCCGTCGAGAAACAGCAGGCCGATGTTCCCATAGCGGGTCAGCAGCTCGCGGATCTGGGCCTGATCGTAGCGCAGCAGCCCGGGGTTGCTATCGGGCGAGGCCTCGGTGGTGTAGCGGTTGATCGTAATGCCATGCTCATGCAGATAGTGAAAATCGTCCGGGGAGAAATAGAGTCCGGGGGCGATGCCCTGTTCGCGGAAGGCCTGGAGCACCTGGGCAGTGATGTCGCGGCCGTAGGGCGTGTGCATGACCGTGAAATCCGTGGTGGCGGAATCGAACATGCAGAAGCCGGAGTGATGCTTGGCCGTGAACACGACATAGCGGAAGCCTGCCAGGCGCGCCAGCACGGCCCAATCGCGCGGCTCGAACTTATGCGGGTTGAAGCTGCGGGGCAACTGGAGAAAGCGCTGGATGTAATCTTCGGAGGCGCCTACCAGGGTATGGCTGATGGTGGAGCCGATCTGGCTGTCCAGGCTCCAGTGGATGAAGAGGCCGAAGCCGGCATCCCGGAACCACTCGACGCGCTCGTCGCGGTTGGCGGCGGGGGCGGAAATCAGGGAGGCGCCCAGCAGGGCGAGCAGGGCAGGGAAGCGCATACCCAGTGAGTATCTCACCCGGGCGGCTCGGCGAGCACGCGGCGGCCCTCAATGCGGTAGCGGCCGGAGAGCACGATGGCGATGGCTTCGCTGTAGATGCGGTGCTCCTGCTCGAGGATGCGGGCGGAGAGCGACTCGACGGTATCGTCATCGCGGACCGGCACGGCGGCCTGGAGCACGATGGGGCCGGCATCCAGGAACTCATCCACGAAATGCACGGTGCAGCCGGAGATTTTGACGCCGTGCTCCAGCGCCTGGTGCTGGGCATCCAGGCCGGGGAAGGCCGGCAGCAGCGAGGGATGGATGTTCAGGATGCGCTGGGGAAACTCGCGCACGAAGGCGGCGCTGAGCAGGCGCATGAAACCTGCCAGGCAGACCAGATCCACGGAGTGCCGGTGCAATTCCTCGATGAGGAGACGGTCGTAAATCTCGCGGTCGAGGCCGCGCGAAGGGATGGCGACGGCCGGCAGGCCGCGCTGGCGGGCGACTTCCAGGCCGCGCGCCTCCGGCCGGTTGCTGATGACGATGCCGATCCGCGCGTCGATGCGCCCGGCCGCCACGCTGTCCGCGATCGCTTCGAAATTCGAGCCGCGCCCCGAGAGCAGGATGCCGAGGCGCTTCACTCGTACTCCACGCGGGACCGGCCGCGGCGTTGCGGCACCACGCGGCCGATCTCATAGTAGGGTTCGCCGAGCTCCTTGAGGATGCGGCCGGCTCGCGGCGCCTGTCTTTCGGCCACCGCCAGAATCATTCCGATGCCCAGGTTGAAGGTGCGGCGGTAGTCGTCTTCGGGGATGCGCCCGATGCGGCGCAGCAGGTCGAAGACGGGCGGAACGGGCCAGGAGGAAGAGTTGACGGTGACGGCCAGGCCCTTGGGAAGCATGCGCGGCGTATTGTCCGTGATACCGCCCCCGGTGATGTGTGCCGCGCCATGCAGGAGGCCGGCCAAGAGCAGTTCGCGGATGGGCCGGAGATAGCTGCGATGCACCTTGAACAGCTCTTCGGCGATGGAGGAGCCGAGTTCGGGCAGCACGGTGTCCGGCCCGTAGCCGGCGACTTCAAACAGCAGCTTGCGCGCCAGCGAATACCCGTTGGTGTGCAGACCGGAAGAGGGCAGGCCCAGCAGGATATCACCCGCGCGGACCTTCCGTCCATCGAGCAGGGAGGCGCGTTCGGCGGCGCCCACGATGAAGCCGGCCAGATCGTATTCGCCGGGGAGATACAGGCCCGGCATCTCGGCGGTTTCGCCGCCGATCAACGCACAGGCGTTGTTGCGGCAGCCGCGCGCCAGCCCCGCCACCACTTCGGCGGCGACGCGGGCATCCAGCTTTCCCACGGCAAAGTAATCCAGGAAGAACAGCGGCACCGCGCCCTGCACGGCGATGTCGTTGACGCAGTGATTGACCAGGTCCTCGCCCACGGTATCGTGGCGGCCGGTGAGAAAGGCGACCTTCAGCTTGGTGCCCACGCCATCGGCGGAACTGATGAGAACGGGATCCTTCCACCCCTGGAGGCGGTACGACGCGCCAAAGGCGCCGATATCGGTAAGCACATTCGGGGTGAAGGTGCCGCGCGCCAGCTTACGGATAAAGGATACAGCTCGATCCGCTTCGTCGATGTTGACGCCGGCATCCTGATAAAGAATCTGCTTTCGAGTAGCCATGAGATGGCACGGGGATTGATCCAACGTCCCCGCACACTCCTACTATAGCGGCTCAGGACGCGGGAAACAGGCTGGGCGGAATCTCAGGGCCGCGGCAGGAGCCGCGGCCGGATGACTTCCACACCGATGGCGCGCATGTCGGCGCACAAGCGATCAAACATGGCCTCATCGCGATACGTGCCTACGATGGCGCCGCCCGAACCCGCGAATTTTGAAGTGGCCGCCGCACGGCGCGCCGTTTGTATCATCTCGAGATTGCCGGCGCTGATACGATAGATTTTGGCGCGTAAGTCAAAATTCGCGTTGATCAGGCGCTCCAGGCCTTCCTGGTCCCCGCGGAGCAGGCGATCCCGGCCTTGCTCCGCGTAACCGGCCCAGGTACGCATAGCCTCGACGATCTGGGGATCGCCCTGCCGCCAGCGTTCCCGGATGTTACTGTGAAAGACTTCCGTGCCTTCGCTGAGGCTCGTGCGGTAAGCCACATACACATTGCGCAGAAGTGCGGGATCGAGTTTTTCGTAGTGGCCGAAGCCCTGCCGCTCCATGAGATCGCGGGCGAAGTCCATGTACACTAGACCTTCGTAAGCCTGTACGACGCGGTCCTGCAAGCCGGCGGGCACACCGAGTTCGCGGGTCTCCGTTTCGAGCGCCAGGTTTGCTTGAATGGGCAGCGGGATTTCGACGGCATAGTACCGGCACAGGGCGCGGAGGGCAGCGGTGATGATGGCGCTCGATCCACCCAGGCCCAGGCGCTGCGGAATGGTGGACTCATACTCAATGGTGAAGTTGCGATCTTCCAGCTCGATGTTCTGCGCGGCGCAATAATCCATGAAACGGACGATCAGGGCCTGAATGATCCGAATTCCTCCGTAATAGCCACGCCAACGGGTGGTCCGATAGAGATCGGCCAGGTTTTCGAATACGGGTAAGTCGGCTTTGGATGGCCGAATTTCGAGCCGCGCGCTGGGATACAACAGCACCCGCGCACGGAAATTGGACATGGTAAACGAGATCGTCTTGCCAAAATAGCCGTCGCTGGGATTGCCGAGGAATCCAGCACGGGCATAGCCGTAGGTTTCAATCATGGCCTGGAATTGTTATTAGATTCACAGATTAAAGTTACCGGCCCGTCGTTGACCAGCGAGACTTGCATGGCGGCCTGAAAAACGCCGGTCTCGACGGGGAGGCGGGTGGCCCGCGCGGCTTCGACAAAGTGATGGTACAAGACAACGGCCTGCTCGGGAGGCGCCGCGCGGTCGAAGGCAGGGCGGCGTCCCTTCCGGCAATCCCCGTAGAGCGTAAACTGGGAGACAATCAGTAAACTGCCGCCGGTTTCCCGGATACTGAGATTCATCTTGCCTGCGGCATCGGGGAAAATCCGTAAGCCGGCGATTTTATCGACGAGATATTCGGCATCGGCGGTCGCGTCGCCGCGCGCGATCCCCAGAAATACGAGCAGCCCGGGGCCGATCGCTCCAGTAACCATGCCGTCCACCTCGACGCGAGCTTCTTTCACGCGCTGAATCAGTACTCGCATAGGTGAGAGGTTATTTCCGGAGAAGTAGGGTTTCCCAGCCCAAGATAGATGCTGCGCGTGGTGGTTGACTTTGGTTATGGCGCATACCAACTTGCGTCCAGGTAATAGAACTATGAAACCAAATAAAGCTCCGGCCAGTCAAACACTTAGGTTTAGCGTATGTTATAGTGTGCAAGGGAGAAGCCATGGCAAGACGACAAGCACCCACACAAGACCAGGCCACGCTGAGGATGGCGCTTGTGGGGTACGAGTTAGAAAAACAAAAGATCGAGCAGAAGATTCGAGACATCCAAGCACGTTTGGGTATGAAGCGAGGAAGCGTGGGCGGCGGCGCCCCGTCTCTGGACGGAGCCCCGGCGCGCAAGAGGGTCCTGAGCGCGGCAGCCCGCAGGCGGATTGCGATGGCGCAAAAGAAACGCTGGGCGGAGCACCGCAGGAAAGCCGCCCTGGCGCGGAAGGCCCAGGGGAAGTAAAGCCTCCGGGGACTGAGGGGTGCGTTCATCGCGAGGTCGTAACGGGAGAATTCCAAGCGAAGCGGCGCACTAAGCCGGTCACGTCCCCCTCGGCAGCGACGACGCCTTTTTGAAAAAACACCGCGCGGCTCGAAAGCGCCGCGGCGAAAGAGGTGTCGTGTGTCACCACGATCTTGGCTTGCGGCAGCGAGTGCAGTAACTCGATCAGACTGCGCTGCGCGGGAGGATCCAGGAACGTGGTGGGCTCATCCAGAATCAAAATCTCCGGCTGCATGGCCAGGATGCCGGCAATGGCGACTCTCTTCTTTTCTCCGGCACTCAAGTGATAAGGCGCTTTGTGGGCCTCGCCGGACATGCCGGTAAGCTCCAGGGCATGCATGGCGCGATCTACCGCCGCGTGAGGATCCAGGCCCAAGTTGAGCGGCCCGAAGGCGACGTCCTCCAGCACCGTAGGCATAAAAAGCTGCGTCTCGGAATCCTGAAAGACCAGGCCGATTTTCTGGCGCACCCGCGGCAGCGTGGCCTTCGTAAGCGGCATGCCGCAGACCTCGATGGAGCCGCTTCCGGCCAGCAGGCCGTTCAGGTGCAGCACGAAGGTCGTCTTGCCCGATCCGTTGGCGCCCAGCAACGCCACGGTCTCTCCCGGGAACAAGTCGAAATTCACGCCGTTGAGCGCGGCGGTGCCGTCGTCGTAGCGGAAGTGCAGATCGCGGACGGTAATGAGGGGCGTCACGGCCGCCAGCCTCCCAGGAAGCCGCGCGCGGCGGCGGGCAGGAGCGCTGCCAGGAGCAGGAAGGCGGCATCGGCCCATCCGAAACGGGGCGCTGCCAGGAGATGAAAACGTCCTTGGAACCCGCGCGAAAGCATGGCGCGGTGGATACCGCCGGCGCGAGCATAGGAGCGCGCGAACAGGACCGCGAGGGCTCCGGCGGCTGCGCGAAAGCGGGCGCGCCGCGCTGCCATACCGCGCACCGAGGCGCCGCGCGAGAGGGCGGCCACGCGCATGTGCTGGGCTTCTTCGGAGATGACGAAGAGGTAGCGGTACAGGAATTGCGCCACCATGAGGAGGAAGTGCGGGACGCCGATCTGTTCGAGTCCGCGGAGCAACTGGGGCAGGGGTGTAGTGGAAATCAGGATCAGCACGGCCAGCGCCGAGAGGTAGCTTTTGGAGAGCAGGGCGGCGGCGCGCGGGGCGTCTCCGGCCAGGAGACTGACGGCGGCGAAGGCTACGCTGAAGGGCAGCACCAGGGCGGAACGCGCCAGGGCGCCGGCCACGGGCAGGCGGGCCAGGAGCAAGGCTGACAGCAGCAAGGCAAAGTACACGCCGGAAAGGGCGGCCAGGGGGCCGTAGCTGGTGGCCAGCACGACCAGAAACACCAGCAGCGCCAGGGTCTTGGCCCGCGCATCGCGGCGGTGCAGCACACTTCGGCCGCGGCTCCAGCGCTCCAGGACGACGTGGTGCAAACTAGGCGCTCCTGCTCTTCGAGACCAGGCGGCCGAACAACACGCAGGCGCCGAAGATCAGCCCTAAACCTGCCAGACCACCGGCGGCTCTGCGCAGCCAGGGAGACTGGAGAAAGCCGACCTGGTAATCCGCCAGAGGAGTGGGCAACAGAGCCTGGGCGCGCCCGGCAATGCCCAGGCTGCCCGCCAGTTTCCAGATACCATCGGGGTCGCGCGAGGCGATGAGCACGCCGAAAACGGCTAGGGCGACGGCTACGGTCCCCAGCAATCCCAGGGCCCTGGAATGCCCGGCAGTGGCCTGCCGGATGAAGCCCGGATTCAGCGTTTCAAGGGCCCCCACCACCGTGAGCGTGATGAGACCTTCGAGGACCGCCGAAACGGCAAACAAGCCCAGGGAGAGACCCAGGACCGAACCTGGCATGCGGATTCCCGAAAGCAGCAACTGGGCCAGCGCGAGCACCGCGCTGGCCAGCACCGAAAGCACGCCACCGAGAAAGAACGAAAACCTGCGCCACGGCCCGTTGCCCCAGAAGTGAAAGGGCAGGTAGCCGGCCAGCACGCCGCACAGGGCCATGTTGGTGACGTTGGCGCCCAGGGCCAGCACGCCCCCATCCTGGAAAACCAGGGCCTGGATCGCCAGGATCGCGGTCATAACGACACCGGCCGAGGCGGGACCCAGCGTGAGGGCCAGCAGAGCGCCGCCCACCAGGTGTCCGCTGGTGCCGATGCCTACCGGAAAGTTGATCATCTGGGCGGCGAAGACGAAGGCGCCCATCACACCCAGCAGCGGCGCCCGAGACTCTTCGAAGCCCCGCTGAGCGCGGCGCACCAGGTAACCCACCGCGGGCACGGCGGCGACATCGAGAGAAGCCCACACGGGCGCGGCCAGAAATCCATCCGGAATGTGCACGTTCGATCTCACAGTAGCACGATTTCGCGGATCGTGGCACCGGCGCGGACGGGTCCCGGGCGCCGGAATCGCCCGCCGCACGATTCGCGTCTACAATGAATACGCATGGGCGAGCTCAACCGGATTGGCGTAGCCATCGATTCCGATTTACTGGACCAGTTCGACCGCCTGATTGCGCGGCGCGGGTACACGAACCGTTCGGAAGCATTCCGGGACCTGATCCGGGACGAACTGGTGGAAAAGACCTGGGAATCACCGGGCAGCAACGTGGTGGGCACGGTCACGCTGGTGTACGACCATCACGTACGCATGCTCAACGAAAAGCTCACCGATATGCAGCACGAGCATCACCGCTCCATCCTTTCCACGCTGCACGTGCACCTGGACCACGACAACTGCCTGGAGGTGCTGGTGGTGCGCGGTAAGGCCGGGGACGTACAGAAGATCGCCGACGCGCTGATCAGCACCAAGGGGGTCAAGCACGGGCGCCTGACAATCACCACTTCGGGGGCAGACCTGACATGATTCTGGGGACGGGCGTGGACCTGGCGGAAGTACCGCGCATACGGGCAGCGGCGGAGAGGTTTGGCCGGCGGTTTCTGGAGCGGGTGTTCACATCCCGCGAGATCGACTACGTGGAGCGCAAGGCGAATCGGTACGAGCGCTACGCGGGCCGGTTCGCGGCTAAAGAAGCCGGCATGAAGGCCATCGGCACGGGATGGAAGCACGGCGTGCGCTGGCAGGACTTCGAGGTGGCCAACCTGCCGAGCGGCAAGCCCACGCTGCTGCTGCATGGACGTGCGGCGGAGGTGGCCAACCGCATGGGCGTGAAGGCGGTTTCCCTATCGCTCACGCATACGGCGGAGCTGGGGATGGCGCATGTGATTCTGGAGGGGTAGGCACAGCGCGGAGCTGGGCCTCTTCCAGGCGCCTGGTCTCCTGCCAGGTGTAAATCATGCGGTGGATGACGGTGAGGTTGGAGAGGATGGCGATGACCCACAGCACCGGTGCCATGCGATCCGCCAGCGCGCCCAGGATGATGAGCACGACGCGCTCGGGACGCTCCAGGAAGCCCACCTTACACTTGGGGATGGTGCACTCGGCGCGCGCGCGGGTGTAGCTGACCATCACCGAGCCGGTCATCACAATGGCCGTCAGCACGATGTAGAAAAAACGGTTGATGGAGGCGTAATACACCAGGAGGCCCATGAACAGGGCCAGGTCCGAGTAGCGGTCCAGCACGGAGTCGAAGAAACCGCCGAAGCGCGTGACGCGATTGGTCTCGCGGGCCACGCGGCCATCCACCATATCGAACAGGCCGGCGCCGATGACCACCAGGCCGGCGGCGCGGAAACTGCCGGCGGCGAACAGGAAGGCGGCGACGATATTGATCACCAGGCCGAGAAACGTCAGGACGTTGGGATGGATTCGGGAGAGCGCCAGCGCGCGCACAATGCGATCGATGATGGCTCCGCAGGCGATCCCGATCGCGCGGGTGTAAGTCATAGTTCAGTCGGCCGCTTCATGGATCGTGATGAGGCGCAGGATTTCCAGTTCCCGCAAGCCGCCGGGAATTTGCACGCGCACCACGTCTCCGACCTCTTTCCCCAGCAATGCCCGGCCGATCGGGGAACTGGTCGAGATTTTGCCGGTGGCCGCATCCGCTTCTTCGCTGGTAACCAGGAGGAATACCAATTCCTCGTCTTTCTTGGTGTCGAGCACGGTCACGGTAGAGCCCAGACCCACGCGGTCATGGGGGATCTTGGAGAAATCGACCATGGCCATGTCCGCGAGGCGCTTCTTGAGCTGGTTGAGGCGGGCGTTTACAAAGCCCTGGCGTTCCTTGGCGGCGTGATATTCCGCGTTTTCGCTCAGGTCGCCATGCGCGCGCGCTTTGAGGATCTCCTTGGGCAGTTCATTGCGGAGTTCGTATTCCAGCGCGGCGACTTCGTCCAGCAGTTTCTTCCGAATATCGTTCATCTATGCGGCGACAGCTCCCCCACGGACTCATTATAGGCCAATCCGTGGAACCCTAGCCCCTGCCGCACCGGCTGCGTGGTAGCGGCACAGGCATTCGGCTACAATCCGAAGGAAGTCATGCCGTGGAAACGACGCTGGAACGTCTGGGGCCTGGCCCTCTTGGTGCCGCTGGCGGCGCGGGCTGCGAATCCGCCGCGCATCGTGCTGGTGAGCGGCGACGAGGAGTATCGCTCCGAGCAGGCGCTGCCGCAACTGGCGCAGATTCTTTCGGCGCGGCACGGCTTTCGCTGCACCGTGCTCTATGCCATCGACCGCAAAGACGGCACGATCAACCCCAATCAGAACGACAATATCCCGGGACTGGAGGCGCTGGATCAGGCGGACCTGATGGTGATCTTCACGCGCTTTCGGGACCTGCCGGACCAGCAGATGAAGCACATCGTGGGGTACGTGGAGGCGGGGAAGCCGATCGTCGCCATGCGCACGGCCACACACGCTTTCGCGCTCAAGAGCAGCCCCACGTACGCACGGTATAGCTGGAACAGCAAGGAATGGGACGGTGGATTCGGGCGGCAGATCCTGGGGGAGACGTGGATCCGGCATCACGGGCAGCACGGCAAGCAGAGCACCCGCGGCATTTTGGTCAAGGGAGCGGAGGAGCCCCCGATTCTGCGCGGCATCCGGGACGGCGAGATCTGGGGCCCGACCGATGTGTACGAAGTCCGGCTGCCCCTGCCCGGCGACAGCCAGGCGCTGGTGCTGGGGCAGGTGCTGAGCGGCATGCGGCCCGAAGACCTGCCCGTTCAGGGGCCGCAGAACGACCCCATGATGCCGGTGGCCTGGGTGAAGACCTATGCCGGGGCGCACGGGGAACGGGGACGCGTGTTCACCACGACCATGGGCGCGGCGCAGGATCTTTCGAACGAAGGCGTGCGCCGCATGCTGGTGAACGCCTGTTATTGGGCCCTGGGGATGGAGCGCCGCATCACTCCCAGGCTGGATGTGCGCCTGGTGGGGGAGTACCGGCCTTTGCCGTTCGGATTCGGTGGATTTGCGAAGGGGCTGTTTCCGCCGCGGTAAGACGGGCGGAAAATTAACAGGACCTGAAGCCGGGCTTGTAGTTGAGGCTCCCGCCGGAGTGGTCTTAACCTGTGTGCGCATTCTTTTTTTCATCCTCCTGGCGATTTCGTTTGGGGGCGCGCAAGAAACTCCCGCTCACCGGCTGACTCTCAGCGGTGGGTGGACGCGCCAGATCGGCGGCTACGCTTTCGAGGAGAAACAGACGGCCGCAGGGCTGGGGTTGTCCTACGGCCGCCGGTTCCACCGGTATGTCGAAGCCGAGGCGGGAATGTTCACGGCGCTGGACCCGACCGGCGACGTATGCGGGCGCTTCGGATGCGTGGATATCGGCGACCGCTTCTTCTGGATTCCGTTCGGCGTTCGCTTCATCGCGCCGCTGTATCTCGGCCGAATCGAATTCTCCGCCGGCGGAGGCGGGCTGTATGAAAAATACACGGTCAGTAGCCCGCCGCCGGGAGGGGGACCATCACCGCGCGGCGGCTGGGGCGGGTACTTCGTGGGATCGGCCGCCCTGGCACTGGATCGTGCGCGGCACTTTTGGGTGGGCGCCTCCCCGCGTTGGTTTCTGGCAAACCCCGCGTATGCCCGGGACCGATGGGTTCAGATTTCGGGGGAGATCAGCGTGCGGTTCCAATGAGGAAGATACCGGGTTGCGGAGCGAAACCTACGCCGCGGCGGCCTGGCGCACGGGGGGGGCGTACACGCTGAGGACCGGGCAGGGGGCGCGGTGGACGATTTCGGCGGCGTGCGGCCGGTGGTCTTCGGCGGCTGCGCGCCAGTAGCTCCTGCCGATGACCAGCAGGTCGGCCTGATGCCGGCTCACGAAGTCCACCAGGCTTGCGATGATGTCCCCGGATTCGAGGTGGTACTCGGCTGCCTCCCCAGCGGTCTGGCGGATGCGGCGCAACTGGCCGTCGATGTCCGGATCCACGCGCAGGCAGGGCAGTCCGGCGGCCTGCTCCATCTCGCCGGCGGCCATCACGTGCACGATGCTCAGGCGGCCGCCTAAGGCGCCTGCGAGCGATTGCGCGGCGGCCAGGATTTCCAGGTTGGCGGACTCGAACGAGCGGCCCCGATGGAAGGCCAGCGCGCAGACAATGTGCGGGTCCACGGGCACGGCAGGGCCCACGGCGTGCTCCGTGCTCCACACCGCCGCGGAGACGCGCTCCATCACCTTGGCCGCCAAGGACTCTGATACCAGCGTACGTAGGGAGCCGTGGGGGTGCTCCGGAATGGCGACCAGATCGAATTTTCCGGCGGAGGTGTAGGCCACAATCTGCTCCAGCGGATCGCCGCGCAGCATGACGTGCCGCGGTGGGGACTCAGGGAACAGGCGCAAAACGTGGGAGAAGAAGCACTTCCGGCGCTGCGCGGTTAGATCGTCGAGGATCTCCTGGAGGGGCCGGACGTTGAGTTCGAAGGAGCTGAAGCGGAAGCTCACCGGATCGGCCACGTGCAGTACGGTCAGTTCGGCTCCCAGCCGTGCGGCCAGATCCCGGATGAACGGCGCCGCGAGCACGCACTGCCGGGAGAAATCGACCGGAAACAGGATGCGGCGGATTTCCGGCATCTTACTATGCACTCCCTTCCGAATTTCCAAAAGCAATTTGACCGCCAGATTTAAACTTCTTGGAATCAGAGAGATGGCGGCGGCGGAAGTGGCCAAAACACGCAAAAAGCCGTTAAATCGCGCAACGGGTTGGTTTCACGGCATCCCGCTAGTGTCCGTTACGGCTTTTGCGGGAGTCGAGGAACGCCTGGAGTTTCTTCTCGGTGACCTTCTGAGCCGCGATCAGCTCGCCGCCTATCGCGCGGAGCCCATCACCACGGTATGCGGACTCCCGGGGATGGGGACTGCGGCGATGCGATCAAAGCCGGCTTCGCGGTACATGGCTTCGAGTTCGCGAAACGTGTATGCGTCGCCGGATTCCGTGGTTGTCAGCATCGTCAGGCTGAAGCTGGCCGGCATGGGCGGCGAGACACGGTCCTCGTTGGGCACGAATTCCAGCGTGGCGGCCCGACCGCCCGGCTTCAGCGCGGCGTGAACTTTCCGGAGCAGCCGAACGCAGGTGGCAGTGTCGAAGTGGTGCAGGAAATTGGTGAGCAGAACAATGTCGTACGGCCCGCCATAGTCCACGTCGAAGGCGCTGCCAGGTAGGGTTTCGAAGCGATCCGCCACGCCGGCCTTTTGCGCGTTGCCGCGGGCGACCTCCAGCACGGGCGCCCAATCAAGCGCCACGATGTGGGCGTGCGGGTTCTGCCTGGCCACCTCGATACCGAACAGTCCATGACCCGCGGCGATGTCGAGCACGCGCACGGGACCGGCGAGGCCGTCCAGTACGACGTTTCCGAGGGGAGCCGTCATGGGGGCCATCATGGGCGCCATGCTGTGCGCAAAATCGACCCAGATGGGGTTGTCGGGCTCCACGGAGCCGCTGCCCGGGAGGGTGGTGCGCCCGCTGCGGACGATCTCCGCCAGGTGCTGGCAGGGGTCGGCCATGGTGGAGTTGCCCAGAAACCGGGAGACCGGCGCAATGCACGAGGGAGAGCGCGGGTCCAGAAAGGCGGCGCTGGTGGGGGAATGGTGGTACCGCCCGTCTTCCTTCACCAGCAGCCCGATCACGGTCAGATAATCGCAAAGAATGCGGATGCCGCGTTCGGAGGCGGAACAGCGGCGGGCCAGGGAAGCGACGTCGCCGGGGCCAGCGCCGATCGCGGCGAACAGGTCGAGTTCGATCGCGGCGCGCAGTGCGGCCGAGCGCTGGAACGCCAGCAGGGTGTCAAAAACGAGCGCCGGCGACGGCGCTCCCCCCGGATGTGCGGTTGCCATTTCCAATCCCTCCGAGACGAGTGCTCTGCTTTCTATACCTGACTGCCCGCCGCTTGTCAACGCAGGGGCGGCGCGTGACACTGGGAACATGCGCGCAGTGGTGTTTCTTTTGGCGGGAACGCTTTCCGGGGCGCAGATCGGGCCGCGCGCGCTGTGGCAGCCTGGCATGCAATTCATGCAGGAGGTGCACGCCCGCTGCGACCGGGGGAGCAGCTACCCGACGTTTGGGGATTGTTTTGTGGCGCACATGACCCTGACCGGCGCACCGCCCGAAGCGGTGGCCTTCGCCAAGATGACCGGGAACCAGGGCTTTCTGCGGGATTTTCGCGCCGCCGGGCGGGTGAGCGTGGCGTACGCGGTCTATCCGTTCCGGGCCAACGAGAACCAGGTGTGGCTTCTGGTGAACGGCAGCCCACCCATGGTGGATGTAGACGACCTGCAGCAGCTTCCTCAGGACGCCTTGAAAGCCGACCCGGCGTATGCCGCGGTGGCGCAGAAATTTCCGGATGCCAGCTTGTGGCCGGGTGACCGGAGCGGCACCGGAGGTCCCGTGGTAGTGGCGTTCGGGGACGGCGGCCAGCAATTCGTGGTGGAGTACCGCGTGCGCAACTTGTGCCACGCCTGCGCGGTTCTGGGCTACGCCTTCTATGGCTTCCGGTTCCACCGGCGCGGGGACTTCGAGGGCCCGGAATACCTGGGATTCACCCCGGGCAACGAGTTGACGGTGCCCGCCGCGCCGCTGGCAGTGAAAGCCGGCGAGCAGTTCACCGTGTCTCTGCCTTCCAACCGCACCACGGGCTATCGCTGGATCATGGCCGGCGAACCGGCGAGGGACGTGGTCCGGCTGGTGCGCGAAGAATACAAGGCGCCGGGCCGGGCGGCGGCGGGCGCGGGCGGCGAAGAGAGGTGGACCTTCCAGGCGGTGGGGCCGGGCAGCGCGAAATGGCGCATGCTCTACGCGCGCCCGTGGGAAAAGCCGGCGCGGCCCGGCAAGGAACTGGCGCTGGCCGTCAGGGTGAAGTAGGCGGGAACGGCATGGCCGCTACGTAGCGGTCCTGAAATTCGGGGTCCGAACCCAGGGGGATGTGCCGGATGCGAGCGCGCAGGTCCACGTAGTCGGAGGCGTAAAACAAGGCCAGCTTGGCGCCCAGCAGGGCGGTGTTGCCGGCCGGTTCCACTTTTTCCAGCGGAACTTCCAGCAGGCCGATGCGGCGGGCGCTGGCGCGGTTCAGGTAGTTGCCGAAGGCGCCCGCGAGGTAGAGCGTGCGCAGATCCTCCGGGCGGGCGCCGAAGCGCTCCAGCACGATGGCCAGGCCCGCGGCCGTGGCGGCTTTGGCCAGTTGCAGCTCGCGGATGTCGCGCTGGGTAAGCTGCACGGGCGGCGCCAGAGGGAGGCCGCCGTTGCCGCCGTTGCCAGAGGCCAACCGGCCGCCCGGCTGAATCAAACCCAGGTCGAGGCCGGCCGCTACCGCATCCACCAGGCCGCTGCCGCAGATGCCCCGGGGGACTGTGTGCCCCAGAACGCGGCACACCAGGTTGCCCTCAACCGCTTCGACTTCGGCGATGGCGCCGGCAGCCGCCCGCATACCCATGGAGATGCGGCCGCCCTCGAAGGCCGGCCCGGCGGCGGTGGAGGCGCACAGGATACGCTCCCGGTTGCCGATAACGATCTCTCCATTGGTGCCCAGATCCACCAGGCCGAGAAGCTCCTCGCTTTCGGCCATGCGGGTGGCCAGGATGCCGGCCAGGATGTCACTACCCACGAAGCCGCCCAGGCAGGGCAGGAAGCGCACCGCCGGATTGCCCGCCAGGCTCCAGCCGAGATCCGCCGCCGGGAAGACCTGCAAGCCGTCACACTCGGGCTCGAAGGGGCAGTGCGCCAGCGGCTCCAGGTCGATGGAGCAGAACAGGTGGTGCATGACCGTGTTGCCCACCAGCGCCACATCCGCGATCGTCGTTTCGCCGGCCAGCGCGGAGGCCATGGCGCCGATCTCCGTACGGATCAGACCGCACAGCCTCTCCAGGCCGCCGGCCACGGCGAATTCCACCCGGCTCATGACGTCGCTGCCATAGGCCGCCTGGGGGTTGAGCGCGGTGCGCACGCCCAGGACGCGGCCGGTCGAGAGGTCGAGCAGTTGCGCCACCAGCGTGGTGGTGCCCAGATCCACGGCGATGCCCAAACCCGGGCGCGGGGTGAACGGGAAAGCGGAATCGTCGGCCAGGATGGCGGTCTGCCATTGCGCGATTTCCAGAGTGACGTCGGCGGCGGCGGTCGAGTGGCAGGCCAGGCGCCAGCCGGCGGCGATCTCGGAAGGCGCGAGGAGGCGCTCCTGCTCGGGGGTGGCCGCCAGTTCGCCATCCAGCACGCGCACCTTGCAGCGCCGGCAGCGCGCCCGCCCGCCGCAGGGGAACTCTACGCCGTAGGGGAACAGGACGTCTCGCAGCGGCGTGCCCGGCTCGACAGCCAGGGTCTTTCCCAGCGGTTCCAGGCGGATGCGGATCATGCGGCGGCCGGGGCCTCGCAGGCGTAGCGGCAGAGGGCGCGCAGGTTGGCCTCCGGCGTGTCGCGCACCACCTCGCAGCCGGCGCCCACGATGTAGCGCGCACCAGCCTGGCGGTGGCACTCGGCCACGGCCGTCCAAACGCTTTCGGGAGTGCCGTTGCGCAGCACGCCCACCGGCTCGACGTTGCCCAGCAGCACCTGGTCCGGCCCCATGGCGGCGCGCGCCTCGGCCAGGGGCGTGAGGTAATCCAGGTCCACGATCTCGCAGCCCAGACGGCCCATGCCGTCCACCAGGCGCCGCGTTTTGCCGCAGATGTGCAGGCGCACGCGCGTGCCCAGCGCGTGCAGCCCGTCCACTAACTGCTTCTCGGACGGCCAGACGAATTCCTGGTAGAACGCCGGGCCCACCAGCGACGCGGCCGCATCCCCGACCCCGATCAAGTCCGCACCGGCCTCCACCTGCGCTTTGGCGAAGCGCAGTTCCATCTCCACGGCGAAGGCGAACAGGTCGCGCACGAACGGCGGATCGTCGAAGAAATCCAGCATGAGTGTATTGATGCCGCGCAGATCGGCGGCTTCGGCGCAAGGGCCTTCCACCCACCCCTCGACCAGCAGTTGGCCGGCGGACCGCCGGGCGAGCAGAGCGGCGGCGCAGACGCGATCGTGCATGCGCCCGCCGCTCAGCGGATCGGGCGGCTTCAGGCATGCCAGCGCACGCTTGTCGGCGAGAAGGGCCTGCTTGTCGTCGATGGCGGGCGGCTGATCGTCGAACCACTCGATGGCGGCGCCCAGGTCGGCGGGCTCGCGCGCCGGGTCGGAGATGCAAGAGACGTAGTCGAAGCCGAACGTTTCCGCCGTGCGCATCTGGGCTTCGGCCAGTGCGCGGTAGTCGGTGACGTACTCGCGGTAGCGCACGCCAATCTGGCGGGCGGCGAACATCATGGTGATGGGCATCAGCGGCAGGCGGTCCACCGGGCGGCCGGCGAGCATGGCGAGGATGCGCTCGCGCCCGGTCATACGGCCTTCTCGACGCCCACGATGCCGTCGTCGTAGCGCGCGGCAATGCGCCAGCCGGGGTTGACCACCAGGAAGCGGCCGTCGTCCCATTCGCCGTTGACCAGGCTCTCGATGAGGGACATATCGCCGCGGATCTTCTCGAACTTCCAGCCGCGCTCGCGGGCGTCGGCTTGCGTGCGGCGCTCGAAGCGGTCGTCGGCTTCCACGCCCATCTCGATGAAGGTGAACTGGCTGTAGGTGACCTTGTAGTTCTCCAGCTCCGCCGCCAGAAAGTCGGCGTTTTCCTCGCCGTACTTGGCCACCAGCTCGGCGCGGCTCATCCCCAGGCCCCACTTGCGCAAGGCGAGTTGGCTCATCTCGGAGCCTTCGCCGCGCTCGATCCAACCGGTGGTTTTGAAGTAGACGCCCGGATGATTGTTGAAGTAATCAAGGTAGCGTTCCTTGCTGCCCAGGAAGAGGGTGATGCAGTCGTGGGCGCGCGGCAGGACCACGGGGATGGCCCGCGCGGTAAGGCCCGCCAGGCCGGTGCCGCACAGGCCGTAACCCAGCACCACCGCATCGTATGGAGGGGCGGCCACGCGGTCCACCATAGCCTGAATCTCGGCCAGCATCTCCGCCGAATCGCGATCATGTAGGCCCTTGGGCAGGAATTCGAAATCCACCTGGTGGGGCGAGCGGGCCACGGCGGCGCACATTTCGCGGTACAGCACGTCGCAACTGATCAGTTTGAGGCGCATGTGGAGATCCTTTCCCGGAGCGCGCGGATGAAGGCCGGGGTGGTGCCACAACACCCGCCCAGGAAGCGGGCGCCGGCGGCCACCAGGGCGGGCCCGTATGAAGCGAATTCCTCGGGCGTGGTGCGGTACACCGGACGGCCGTCCACGAGTTCGGGTAATCCGGCGTTGGGCTTGATCCAGACGGGCAGCGGCGAGGCGGCGGCGAGGCGGCGGCAGATCTCGACATAGGCGCCGGGGCCCCGCCCGCAATTGGCGCCCACGGCGCAGGCACCGGCGGCGGTAAGTTCGCGCGCCGCCTGCTCGGGCGTAGCCCCCGTCATGGTGCGGTCGTGCGCGCGGCCGAAATCGAAAACCAGGGAGACCAGCACGGGACAAGGCGCCGCCTCCCGCGCGGCGGCGAGGGCGATGCGGGCCTCCTCCAGATCCGCAAAGGTTTCGAGCAGGAGCGCATCGGCGCCCGCGGCCACGAGCGCTGCCGCCTGCGCGGTGAAGGCGCCGCCGAGTTCCTCGGGCGTCACGTCGCCGGCAGCCAGCATCTTGCCGCTGGGCCCCATGGAGGCAAACACGAGCGCACGGCCGGCGGCGGCCTGGCGCGAGATTTCCACGCCGGCGCGGTTGATCTCCGCGGCGCGGTCCGCCAGGTCATGCCCGGCCAGGGCGATGCCGTTGGCGCGGAAGGTGTTGGTGAGGATCACGCGGCTGCCGGCCGCCACGTAGGCGCGGGCCACCTCGCGCACCTCGCCGGGATGCGTGAGATTCCACAGATCCGGAGACTCGCCGGGCTCCAGGCCCCGAGCCTGCAATTCGGTTCCCCACGCGCCATCGGCCACTACGGGCCCGCCGGCGAGCAGGTCTTCCAGCAGATGCATTCCGATATCAGAGCCGCAGGTTGGCCTCGTAGCGTTCGCCCGAGCGCATCATCTCGTCCCAGGTGACGACACTTTCCCGATAGGCCGCCATGCGTCCCAGTATAGCCGTCAGGTTGCTCTTGGCGCTCACCGAGGCGTTGTTGAGGTAGTTGCCGGAGCGGATGCTCGCGACGAAATCCTTGACGTTGGTGACGGCGCCGCCGGTGAAGGTATCGTCCTTTTCCGCGCCGTCCCACTTGGTGTCGCCGGTGATACGTACCGAACCGCCGTAGTGCGCATCCACGGTGCCATCGGCGCCGTACAAGCGGATGCACATATCGTGGAAGCCCTTCAAAAACTGGTTGGAGCTGAAATCCACGTGCACCTCGTTGGGATACCAGTAGGTGACCAGGAAGTGGTCCCAGGCGTCGCCCACGTCCACGCGGGCCTTGCGGCCGCCGGTGCCGAAGGCTTTGTCGGGATGCGATTGCAGGAACCAGTTGGCCACGTCCAGCACATGGATGTGCTGTTCCACGATGATGTCGCCGGAGAGCCTTTTGTCGAAAGTCCAGTTGCGCAGGCGCGCTTCGCCGGCGGACATGCCGGGCTTGTCCTGGCGGCGCAGGCGCCCGGTGTGATAGTAGACGTGGCCCATCACCGGGGCGCCGATTTCGCCCTGCAGCACGCGCCGGAAGGCTTCCTGAAAGACCGGGCGGGCGCGGGTCTGGAAGTCCACCAGAAAGCTGATCTTGCCTTCCGCCTTCTCCCCGGTGTCCATGATGCTCTGGCAGCCGGGCACGTCCACGGCCACGGGCTTCGCCAGGTATATGTGCTTGCCGGCCTCCAAGGCGGCCGCCGCTTGTTCCGGGTGGAAGTAGGGCGGGCTCTCGATGGCGACCGCGTCCAGCTTGGAAGCCAGCAGGCCGCGATAGGCATCCAGGCCCGCATGGAGCCGGCCCGGCGGAACCTGGAATTTTTGCGCGGCGGCCTCCAGGCGGTCGCGGAAGGGATCCGCCAGGGCGACGACGCGCGCGCCGGTGTGTTCCACGAAATGACCGCCGATCCAGTTGCCGCGGCCGCCGCAGCCGATGATGCCGAGTTCCACGGCGGAGTTGGCCTGCGAACCGAAAACGGTTTGGGGTTTGAGCAGCAGAAGGCCGCCCACGCCGGCGGTCGATTGCAGGAACACACGGCGTCCGGTGGTCTGAGCCATAGAAAAGACCCTCCGCTCGCATTCTATGTCAAAACATATATTCAGGCCAACTAGTCCTAACCATAAGGCGCATTTCAGGGGCGGCGGCGTAATGATAACCAAAGGAAACATAGAACCGGCAGGGTGCTGCGTGCTACGCTGCCGATGATGGGCAGGCCCCGGTTTGTCTCGAACCCCGCGCTCGACCGCCCCCCGGACCGGCGTTTGCGGCGCCGCTATGTGATGGAGCGCAATGTGCGCTATCGCGTGCTCGAAGACCACCGGTGCGTCGCGAGCGGTTCGGGCCGGACCGTGAATGTGAGCAGCAACGGCGTGCTGTTCACTACCGAAACCCCGCTCGCGGCCGGGCAGTCGGTGGAACTCACCGTAAGCTGGCCGGCGCTGCTCGACGGTATCTGCCCGCTGAAGCTCATGATCTTCGGCACCGTGACGCGCGCGGAGGAACGCCAGGCGGCCATCGCGATCCGGCGGTACGAGTTCCGGACGCAGCGGGCGAGCGATCAGAAACTCGCGCTCGCGATACCGCCCGGGGGAGCTCTCAGCGGTCAGCAATCAGCTTTCAGCTATTGAAGGCGCTCAGCGCCGGATGCGCCGCAGCCAGTCACCCCAGGAAAGCCCGGCGCGCGCCGATAAGACGGCGCTCAGCAGGGCCAGCAACATCTTGCGCCAGAACTCCGCGGGGGAGTGCTCCACGGGGGTGAAGACGTTGCGCACCCAATCGAAAGCGGGTGGCACGAAGTACGGGAATTCGTTGGTGACGAAAAAGCGGTTGCGGGAGGCGGGCGACATCAGGAAATCCGCGAAGGGCCACTGTACGGCGACGAACGCCGCCAGAAACAGCGCGCCGGTGGCGGCGGACTGAAGCCACGCTCCGCGGCGCTCCCAGCGGGGGCGCCACAAATCCAGGAAGAACGCCGGCACGATCAGCAGCAGTGGAAACTCGGGCGGCACAAAGTGCGTGACGTGCTGGAAGACCGGACCGAGCTTGGGTTCTGCCGGGAACAACGGCAGGATCAGGATCAGCAGAAGGTAGAAGGCCGTATACACGGCCATCATCACGGTGCAGCACCAGCGCAGCGAGGAGACGCGCGGCAGGGCGGCCGCCAGCAGGGGGACGCCGGCGGCCAGCAACAGGTAAAACCGCGCCGAGTGCATGTAGTTCCGCAGCAGGAGTTCTTCGAACATGCCCACCGCCACCAGTACCAGGAAGGTAAAGCTATACAGCACCAGGCCGTGCAGGCGGGCGCGCAGACTACCGGAGGTCTGGTGCATGGCGCCCAGGACCAGAATCAGGGTACCCACGCGGATAGCCATCATGCCGATGATGAGCAGCACGTGCGGCGGACTGAGGATCTTGACATCCAGGCCGTAGGCGGCGTGCCACCAGTTGTCGAAAGGGGCGGAGGTGATCATGGCCAGCGCCCCCCAGGCGCAGATGAAAGCGCCCAGCGGACCGCGGAAACCCCAGACACGGACGGAAGCGCAGGGAGCCGCCGGGACCTTGCGGAAGGTCATCGAGAGGATCAGATAGCCGCAGGAAAAACCGGCCAGCACGCCGCATAGATAGATGGCCATGTGGGCGGGCGTCCAGAAGGTGTCGCGCCCGATGCTCTTGTGCCAGGAAATGTCCCAGGCCCCGCCGACCGAGCCGGAGGTGACCGCCAGCACGCAGCACCAGATGTACCAGGGAACCCGCGCCGCAGCCGGGGACGCCTGGGCCGCGGCCAGGTCCAGTGTGCTCTCGCGGCGAGGGGCCATCCTCAGGCCGGTTCCCCCCTGTGGGCCATGGAAGTAGGGTAGCACGGGCGGTCCGCCGGAATCGGCTGGCCGCGCAGTGCAAGGGCAAACAAAGACTTGCTACCATGAGAATTCTTACCGGATGCTGCGATTTGAAACCGCCGGGGAGTCACACGGCGAGTGTCTGGTGGCAACGCTCACGGGAATTCCCGCGGGTGTTCCGATTTCCCTGGAAGCCGTTAACCACGAGCTTTGGAGGCGCCAGCAAGGTTACGGGCGCGGCGGGCGGATGAAGATCGAGACCGACCGCGCGGAAATCGTGGCGGGAGTGCGCCATTCCCGCACCATCGGCTCGCCCGTGGCGATCCTCATACGAAACCAGGACTGGCAGAACTGGACCGAGGCGCTGCCGGTGGAAGACACCGAAGGGGCCGAAGGAAAGAAGAAGCCAGTGACGCGCCCCCGTCCGGGCCACGCCGACCTGGCGGGCGCCATCAAGTACAATTTCGAGGACGCGCGCTACATCCTGGAGCGCGCCAGCGCGCGCGAGACCACGGCGCGGGTGGCCGCGGGGGCTGTGGCCAAGGCGTTCCTTGGGGAGTTTGGCATCCGGGTGCTCAGCCACGTGATCGCCGTGGGCCCGGTGCATCTGGGGCGCGCGGCCGCCTGGGACGAGATCGAAGCGCTCAGCCGCCGGACAGAAGTGCTGCTGGGCTGTGTGGATGCGGACGTGGAGCAAAAGATGAAAGAGGTCGTGGACCAGGCGTATCGCACGGGGGACACCGTGGGGGGCGTCTTCGAGGTAGTGGCGCACGGCGTGCCTCCGGGGCTGGGTTCGCACATCACCTGGGACACGCGTCTGGACGGGCGCCTGGCGCAGGCCATCGTCTCCATGCAGGCGGTCAAAGGCGTGGAGATCGGGTTTGCGGCGGAGGGCGCGGCCAGCTTCGGCTCCGCCGTGCAGGACACCATCCATTACGATAAGGAGGCGCACCGGTTTACCCGCGGGGCCAACCGGGCCGGAGGCCTGGAGGGTGGCATGACCAACGGCCAGGATGTGCTGGTGCGTGGCCTCCTGAAGCCCATTTCCACCCTGCGGCGACCGCTCGAATCGGTGGACCTCGCCACCAGGGAACCGGCGCTCGCGGCCTACGAGCGTTCCGACGTGTGCGTGGTGCCGGCGGCCGGAGTGATCGGTGAAGCCATGGTGGCACTGGTGGTGGCCCAGGCCTGTCTGGAAAAATTCGGCGGCGATTCGCTGGGAGAAACGCGGCGCAACTACGAAGGCTATCTTGAACAAGTGAAAAACTTTTGACGCTATGGTGTACCCCATCGTGAAATACGGCGATCCGGTGCTGGAGCGCGAAGCGGAGACGGTGACGGACTTCGACGACCCGGAGCTGCACAAGCTGCTCGAGGACATGTTCGAGTCCATGTATGCGGCCAAGGGGGTGGGGCTGGCGGCGCCGCAAATCGGCATCGCCCGCAAGATCGCGGTCATCGACTGCTCCAACGGCCAAAACCCCGCCGAAAAGCTGGTGCTCATCAACCCGCAGGTGGTGAAGGTGGAAGGCAAGCAGGTGGGGGAAGAAGGCTGTCTCAGCATTCCGGGATTCCGGGAGCAGGTCAAGCGCGGCAAGCGCGTGACCGTGCGCGCGCAAAACGCCAAGGGCGAGCCCTTCGAGATGACCGGCGAGGACCTGCTGGCGCGGGCCTTCCAGCATGAGACCGATCACCTGTACGGCCGGCTGTATATTTCCCACATCAGCGCCTTGAAACGTGATCTCATCCGGCGCAAGGTGAAGAAGCTGGCGCGCGCCGGCGAGTGGGCCTGAAGGCATGCGCCTGGCCTTCCTGGGCACTCCGGCATTCGCGGTTCCCACCCTGGAGCGGACGGTCGCGGCGGGCCATGAAGTGGCGTGTGCCGTGACCCAGCCCGACCGGCCCAAAGGACGAGGCCAAAAGCCGGCGGCCTCCCCGGTCAAGGAAGCCGCCCTGCGCCTGGGCCTGCCGGTCTACCAGCCGGAGCGCATCCGGCGGCCGGAGGCGCTGGAGCGCCTGGCGGGCTTGCGCGTGGACGCGATGGTGGTAGTGGGATACGGGCAGATCCTCCCGCCGGCGGTGATTGACCTGGCGCCGCTGGGCATCCTCAACGTGCACGCGTCGCTGTTGCCCAAGTACCGCGGGGCGGCGCCCATCCAGTGGGCCATCGTGAACGGTGAGACCCGCACTGGTGTGACCATCATGCGGATCGACGCCGGCCTGGACACGGGCGACATGCTGCTCAAGGCCGAAACGCAGATCGCGCCGGAGGAGACCGCTGTGGAAGTCGGCGCCCGGCTGGCTGAAATGGGCGCGGACCTGCTGGTGGAGGCGCTGGCGCGCCTGGCATCCGGCAAGATCGTGCCCGAAAAGCAGGACTCCGCGCAGGCTACTTACGCACCTATTCTGAAGAAGGAGGACGGGCGCATCGACTGGCACATGCCCGCGGGAGCCATCCACAACCGGGTGCGGGGCCTGCAGCCCTGGCCGGGAGCGCACACCCGGTTTCGCGGGCAGGGGCTGCACATCTGGAAGGCGCGCGTGGCCGCCGGGGAGGCGCCGCTCGAACCCGGCGGGCTGCGCTACGCGCGGGGCTTGTTCGCGGGCTGCGGGGAAGGCACCGTGCTGGAGTTGTTGGAAGTGCAGTTGGAGGGCCGCAAGCGGGTGGCCGCCGGGGATTTCGCCCGCGGTCAGCGTTTGGCCGACAATGACAGGTTGGGGGAACAGGAACGTTGAATCTGCCGCTGGGGTACCGATATGCCGCCGCCTACGCCGGAATCCGGCAGGCGGAGCGCGATGACTTGGGCCTGATTGTTTCCGGCATGCCCGCCGCGGCCGCCGCGGTGTTCACACAGAACCGCGTGCAGGCGGCGCCGGTGAAACTGTGCCGGCAGCACCTGAAGGCGTCGAAGGGGCTGGTGGGCGCCATCCTGGTGAACGCAGGCAACGCCAACTGTGCCACGCGCACCGGCGATGCCGTGGCTCTGGCCTGCTGCCGGGCGGCCGCGCGCAGCCTGAAACTGCCGGTGAGCCAGGTGCTGCCCGCCTCCACCGGGGTGATCGGCCTCGAACTGGATTCCCGGAAAATCGTGCGTGTGCTGCCCCGGCTGGTGGCGGGCCTGGCGGAAGACCGCTTTGGCGAGGTGGCGCGCGCCATGATGACCACGGACCTGGTGGCCAAGGAGGCCTTCGGCGAAGTGAAACTGCGGCGCGGCACGGTGCGCATCGCCGGCATGACCAAAGGATCCGGCATGATCCACCCGCAGATGGCTACGACGCTGGGGTTCGTGATGACGGACGCGCAGATCCCGGTTTCCGCCCTCCAGCGCATGCTGCGCCGCGGCGTGGAGCGCAGCTACAACCGGCTTTCGGTGGATGGCGACACCTCCACCAACGACACGCTGGTACTGCTTGCCAACGGCGCTTCCGGAGTGAAGCTGGATGCCCGGGAACTGGCCGCCGTGGAAGCGCAGGTGGCCGCGGTGATGGAGACGCTGGCGCAGAAAATCGCGCGCGACGGCGAAGGCGCCAGGAAGCTGATCACCATCCTGGTCTCGGGCGCGGCCAGCGATGCCGAGGCCGCCCGCATCGCCCGCGCGATCGCCAACTCGCCGCTGTTCAAAACAGCGGTGGCGGGCTCGGATCCCAACTGGGGCCGCGTGATTTCGGCGGCGGGCAACGCCGGCGTGGCGTTCGACCCGCGCAAGGTGGATATCGACATGCAAGGCGTAGCGGTGTGCCGGGGAGGCCTGGCGGCGCGCTTTTCCGAAAGCCAGCTCAAGAAGAAACTGGACCTGCCGGAATGCGAGGTGCGCCTCACCATCCGCGGATCGGGCAAAGGCCAGGCGCGTTTCTGGACCTGCGATCTCACCGAAGGCTACATCCAGATCAACGCCAGCTACCGGACGTAGTGATGCGCCGCCGCCTCTTTCTGCTGGCGCCGGCGGCCGCCCGGCTCCTGCGGGCCGCCGACGCGGCGCGCGAGGTCTTCGAGTTGTTTGCCTCGCTGGCCACTGCTCTCGGCGCGTCGGAAGCGGCGCCGTTCCGGGAGGCCCTGGACCCCGCCATGCCGGACTACCAGAAGCTGGTGAACTACATCGGCGCGCTCACTGCGGGGTTCGATATCGTCTGCTCGATCGACGTACTCTCCAACCAAGGCGACGACCGGGCGCGAGCAGTGGACCTGGACTGGCTCCTGCAACTGACCGCCCGGGGCTCGCCCGTGGCGCGGCGGCGCGAGCGCGTGAAGTGCCGGCTGGAGCGCCGCGGGAAGAAGTGGAAGATCACAAGTCTCGATCCCGTGGCATTCTTCGCGCCACCGAAGGCCGGATGAACGGCGGCGGCTACGGTGCCGCCGTCTTCACGGCGGAGGTCAGGCCGGCCGTCTGGAGGGACCAGGCGGGGTGCGTATCCACAGACTTGTAAACTGCCGGCTGCGTGTGCAGGAAGGCGTAGATGGCCTTCAGATCCTCGGCCGGCAGGCGGCAGAAGTTGAGCCAGGGCATGAGGGTGAAACTTTCCGGACCCACCGCGGGCGGGCCGTTCTTCACGTAGTCGCGGTACTGGTGGAAACGATCGACGAAGTCCTGTTCGTTCCACTTGCCGATGCCCGTAGCGCGGTCAGGGCTGATGTTGGCGCTGACCACCAGGATATTGGGCGCGACGCGGAAGACCTCGCCGCCGGAAAGTTGCCGGGTGTGGCATTCCATGCAACCAGCGAGAGTGACCAGGTACTTGCCGTATTGCCGCCGGTCGGAGCGGTCGGGAGGCGGCACACTTCCGGCAGGCTGGGGCGCGCCCTTGATGAGCATCGAAACCGGAAACTTCAGTCGTGTTTTGGGGACCTTATGCTTCACCGGAGGGAGAGAATCCAGGTAGGCCACCAGGCTGTAGACGTCCTCGTCGCTCATGTGACGGAAGTTCTCGTACGGCATCATGGGGAACAGGGCGCGGCCGTCGCGGTCCACGCCCTCGCGGATGGCGCGGATCTTCTCGCCGTCAGTCCAGGCGCCGATGCCGGTCTCCGGGTCGGGCGTGATGTTGGACGGGGCCACCAGGCCGGGAAGCCCCATGGCGTCCGGGAACACCGTGCCCGCGCCGCGGCCGCCTTCGGCCACCGGGCCGCCGAAGCGCGAGAAGTCGCGCTGCGAATGGCAGCCGTCGCAGTCGGCCAGGTTGAACAGGTATGCGCCGCGGGCCAGACGCTCGGGCGTGCGTGCGATGCGAATATCGGATGCCCGCGCCATGGCGGGCTTGTGCAGGTACAGGTAGCTCACTCCCGCACCCGCGATCAGCGCCACCGCCGCCCACGCGGCTCCCAGAATCTTGACGAATTTCCTCATGACAGCAGTCCTCTTCATCGATTGCCTCGCTTACCATCCAGGAAACGCGGCAGAGGCGAGGGAAAAATATCAGGCGGACAGGAAGAAATACGGAACAGTCAGCCGATTTGGATGGTGAGCATGGAGATGGAGCCGCCGTCGAAGCCCTCCAACGGAGTCGTGAATGGTCTGCGGCGCGGGCATGGTCCGGTTCATGAGGGTGGCGTCGATAAGGCGCGCAAGGCCCGGCCGCAAGCGGCGATTTCCTGTTGCAGGCTGGGCGGCACCTGCGCGTACTCTGCGGAGAGCGCGCCCCGGGATTGCAGATCGCCGTAGATGCTGAGCGCTTTCTGGAAGTATTGCCGGGCTTCGGTCCAGCGCCGCTCCTGGCGGGATGGGTCGTAGGCAAGCTGTGCCTCGCGTTGTAAGGTTTGGCCGAGGTGGCGGTGAGCGGCTGCCAGGGCAATCTGATGGTCCACCGAGTGGGAATCGGTCTCAACCAGGCCTCGGGACAATGCGAGCTGCTTGCCGAAATTCTGGAGGGCTTCCGTAGTGCGGTCCATACGCAGGAGCACGGAACCGATGGCCTCGTAGCTGCGCGCCAGGCTCAGCCGGCTGCGCGCGTCCTCCGGGTCCAGGCGCACCAGCCGCTCCCGGATGGGGAGGGCCTGGCGAAAAGCCTGGAGCGCGCCGGGCAGGTCATTGAGGTCACTCAGCACGCTGCCCACGCGTTGCAGGGCATAGGTGATGTTGACCTTGGCGCGGATATCGCCAGGCTTGCGGGCGGCCAGTTCCTCGAGCAGAGCGACGGACTGGCGGGCGTTATCGAGCGCCGGCGGATATTCTTTGCGGATTTCCTGAAGGTTGGCCAAACGCAGGTAGGCGACGGCGAGCTGGAAATGATGTCCTTCGTGGGCGGGCTCGGCGCGGTGCAGGTCCACGAAGACAGCCAGCGCGCGGGCGCGGTATTCCTCGGAGCGGGGCCAGTCGCCCAGCGCAAAATAGGGCCCTGCCAGGGTCTGGCAGGCATAACCCAACTCGGCGCGGGAGGTCCGGTCGCCCGGGCGGCTGCGCGCCACCTCCTCGCGCAGCCGCAGAGACTTGTGGCAATCGTCGAGGGCTTGCCGGAACCGGCCACCGGACTCGTCCAGAGTGCATACCCGTTCGTAGGCGGTGGCCAGGTCGCGCTTCAGGTCCGTGTTGCCGGCATCGGCAGCGAGCAGCTCCTCATAGATGGAGAGGGATTTGCGATAGTTGGCCAGCGCGGCGGCGGTCTGGCCCAGGTTAGGCTGCGAAGTCCAGCCCAGCACATCCCCAATTCTCTGGTACGCCATGGCGCGCTCGCGCTGGAGGGCAGGGTCGCCGCCGGATTCGGCGGCCAGGCCGTCCAGGTATTCCTGTGCCTTGCGCACCAGCAACTCGCGCGCCTTGGTGGAGCCGGGCAAGGGCACGATGGCGTCGTGCAGTTCGAAGAGCATGGAGCGGGCCAGGCGGCGCACGTCCTGGAAACGGCGCTCGGCTCGCTCGCGCTGCAAGCGGGCTACGTGCGCCTGCCGGGTCGAGACGATGATCCCGGCCACCAGGCTCGCGAACACCAGGGCGGCGGCCAGCACGCCGGCGCGGTGGCGGAGCACAAACTTCCGCCCGCGGTAGACCAGAGTGCTCTTGCGCGCCTCGACTGGCAGGCCCTCCAGGTAGCGCCGGATATCGCCCGAGAACTGCTCTACCGAGGCGTATCGCCGTTCCGGCTCCTTGCGCAAGGCCATGAGCACGATGTTGTCCAGGTCTCCGGCGAGCTGGCGGCGCTGTTTTTCGGGCTGCGCCCCGCGGGCCGCCGTGCTGGGTTTGGGCGGTTGCATTTCGCAGATGGTGCGGGCCACCTCCTCGGGGATGCGGCTGCTCAGGGAGTAAGGCCGCCGTCCGGTGAGAAGCTCGTAGAGCAGGACGCCCAGCGAATAGACGTCGCTGGCGGTGGTGATGGGATCGCCGCGAACTTGTTCGGGGCTGGCGTACTCCGGCGTCATCAGCCGCGCGCCGGCGACGGTGAACTGGCGGTCGTCGGTCAGCAGCTTGGCGATGCCGAAATCCAGCAGCTTGGGCTCGCCTTCCGGAGTGACCAGGATGTTGCTGGGTTTGAGGTCGCGATGCACCACCAGGTTACGATGCGCATATTCAACGGCTCCGCAGACTTTGAGAAACAGCTCCAGCCGCTGGCGGACGCCCACTCCCTGGCTGTCGCAATATTCATCAATGGGCTGGCCGGCGACGAACTCGATGACTACGTAAGGCCGGCCGTCCGGGGTCGCGCCGCCGTCCAGAACCTTGGCAATCGAGGGATGGTCGAAGTGCGCCAGGATTTGCCGCTCGTTGTGGAAGCGCTCCAGGATGTAGGCGGTGTCCATGCCGCGCTTGACCACCTTGATGGCCACCAGCTTGCGAAACTGGTCGTCGTCGCGCACGGCCTGGAAGACCACACCCATGCCGCCCTCGCCGATTTTCTGGACGATCTGATAGACGCCCAGCCGATCGCCGGGCGCGGGCTTTTCAGCGGGCATCCCCGCGGTTTCCAAGGCGGGAGCCTGGAGGAACGCGCCGGCCTGCTCGTGGGAGGCGAGCAGGGATTCGACTTCCGCGCGCAGGCCTGGCTGGTCCGGGTAGCGCTCCGCCAGCCAGGCGGCGCGGCGTTCCGGAGATTGCTCCAGGCAGTCGTGCAGGGCGGCCTTGACCCATCGCCACTCTTCGGCGGTCATGTCGCGGCCCTCCGCGTCATTTCGCGAAACAGCCAGGCGCGCGCCGAACTCCACTCCCGGTTGACGGTGGCGGGTGAGACGCCGAGCACTTCGGCGGTCTCCTCGATGGAGAGGCCGCCGAAGAAACGCAGCTCCACCACGCGGCTTTGGTCCGGATCGATGGTGGCCAGGCCGTGGAGCGCATCGTCCAGGGCGATCAGGTCGAGATCCCGCTGGCCGGGGAGCCCCACGGCCTCGTCGAGCGACAGTTTCACCGCGCCGGCGCCGCGCTTGGCGGCCTTCTGCCCGCGCGCGTGGTCCACCAGGATGCGGCGGATCATCTGGGCGGCCATGGCGAAAAAATGCGCGCGGTTCTGCCAGCGGACGCTGTGCTGGTCGATGAGGCGGAGATACACTTCGTGCACCAGTGCGGTCCCTTGTAGGGTGTGATCCGGCCGCTCGCGGCGCAGGTAGGCGCGCGCCAGGCGCCGCAACTCGTCGTAGACCAGCGGGAGAAGCTGATCCATGGCTGCGCGGTCCCCCTGGCAGGATTGCACCAGGAGCTGCGTGACGTTGGTCTCCGGCATGGGCGGGTTGATTTTCTATTTTCGCTCAAACGCGCGGCAGATGCGGCGGGGATTTTTCCCTAGACCCGACTGGTTTGCGGGCTGTTACGGCAGGTACTCCCGGGCGAGTTCCTCGTAATCGGAGGGCGTGACCAACTGGAAGTCGATCTCCAGCGAACAGAAGCGGCTCAACTCGCGGGTCATCTCGTCGGTGGGCAACTCGGGTCCCAGGACGAAGAGGCGGCCGGCGCGGACCCGGAAGGGAAGCACCTTCCATTTGCGGGCCATGTGCGCGGGAAGGGTGCGGGTGACGGCGGGCGAGACGGCCTCCGGCGCGGGCCGGCCGAAGGGCATGCTCTGCTGCAGGCTGAGAGCTTCGTAGAGGTCCGCTTCGCTGAGCTTGCCGAGTGCCACGAGGTGTTCTCCCAAGCGGCGGTCCGGCGGCTTGGAAGCCAGGGCGTATTCCAGGTCCGCCGCTTCGAGATAGGCAGAGCCGACCAGGATTTCGCCCAGCCGCCGCCGGTGAGGCAGGAGCGCGGCGCGCGTGGGATAGGTGTGCTCGGTCTTCACCCACACCAGCGGCCGGCCCCGCAGCCTGGCCCAGAGATACCGGCGCAGAGCGATCAGCGTGGCCAGGAAGTTGATGGCGTTGCCCCAGAACATGCGCAGGGGAACGCCCAGCGCGAAGCGGGCGCCGTAGACGCGGGTCACGCAGGCGCAGCGTATGGCCACCTGCGCGGCCGCCAGGGCTGCCGTGCTCACTAGCAGCCAGGGTTGCACGACCCCCAGTTCCGCCCCCAGGGTCCAGGCGCGGCCGGTGAGCCGGCTCGCGGCCCAAGTGGCCCAGCCGTAGAGATACAGAAGGTTCGTGAGGGGCGCGACCAGGTTGCCCACTAGCCCCTTGCGGTCGCGCCAGAACCAGTACAGGTCCGGCGGCGGAGCCTGCCAGCCGTGCGCCTCCCAGGCCTGCAAGGCGATGCCTGTGACCCAGCGGGCGCGCTGCCGCACGGCGGCGGAGAAAGAGCGCGGGAAGTACTCGCGGGTGGCCAGGAAACCGTCCACACCACGCCGCAGCGGCACAAACATCTGGGGCCGCCCGAAAGCATGGATGCGGAAGCCGTTCTCGTAGTCTTCGGTGAGGCAGGCGGGATCGAAGACGCGGTTGGTATGGGCGGCGGCGAGACGTTCCAGCACCTCGCGGGAATAGCCTGTGCCCACGCCGTTCGAGGGCAGGAAGGCGCCCCACGCCTGGCGCATGGGGATATCTTTGAGCTGAAACTCGGCAAACTCGTCGCAGTAAACGCCGTGGGTCCACTCGCGGAACGACGTGGGTAAGGGCAGCACGGGGATCTGCACCATGTCGTAGGAGTCCATGGCGGCGTTGATGCGCTTGAGCGCGTCCGGATGGATGACGTCCTCGGCGTCGTGGGTCACGACAATCTCGAAGCGCACGGCGTGCTCCTCCTCAAACAGCAACATGCGCTGAAAGATCCAGTTCAGGCAGTCCGCCTTGGAGGTGGGCCCGTCGTGCGGGCAGAGGGCCAGGTGGACATTGGGGAAGCGGCGGGTGAGCGCGCCTACGGCCGCCTGCGTCCGGGCGTCGTTGGGGTACGCGCCCAGGAAAAGGTCACAGGGCTGGTAGCGGTTGGCCGCCAGGTTGTGTTCGACCATTTCCTCGATCACCCCGTGCTCCTGCCACAAGGGGACAAAGACGGCGATGCGCCGGCGGCGCGCAGCAGGCTTCGGAACCGGCGCCGGCGGCCGCCGGAGCGCGCGATACAGGAAAGCGACGGCCAGAGCGAGGTCGTCCAGGCTGCTCAGCAGGAGCCAACAGGCCAGCGGGACCAGGCAGGCAGCCACCCACCCATCGAGCCACACAGGCGAAACCGTTCTCCGGGCCCAGGGAAGACCACCGCTCCCTCACGGTCGCGGCGCGCTATCGGTCATGTCGTGGCGCCGGCCGCGGCGGAGTATTCCGTGGGTTCTAAGGGAAAACTAGTGGCAGCATTAAGAGAAAAATCTCTTAAATCAAAATCAGGCCCCTGCGGATGCCCAGGGTGACGGCTTCGGTGCGGGTGGCGGCGTGCAGTTTGCTCATGATGGCGGCTACGTGGAATTTGACGGTATGTTCGGAGATGCCCAGACGCCAGGCGATAGTCTTGTTGCCGAGACCTTCCGCCAGCATGCGCAACACCTCAATTTCGCGCGGGGTCAGCGCCTGGGGGGCTTCGCCGGGCAGGTCACGGGGGTTCTGGGGGACGGCGGCGAGCACCTGGTCGAGATCCTGAGGATGCAGCACGACCAGGCCGGCCGCGGCAGCTTCCACGGCGGCCACGATCTCGGCGGCGGACGGCTCGCGGGGAAGCACGGCGCGGACGCCGGCGCGCAGAGCATCGGCGGTCCAGGGCGGCGCCGGATCGTCCGCCAGCAGGATCACGGCCGGAGACCGGGCAGGCGAGGCCAGGGCCAGCAGGGGCGGCGGCAGGTCTTCTTCGGCAGGCCCCAGGGCGGCGACGACCACATCCGGCGAGTGCTGCTCGGCCCAAGCCGCCAAGGCGGCGAGATCCGTTGATCCAGGAAGCACTTCCAGGGCAGAGCTGGATCTCAAGAGGGTCTCGAGCCCCGCGCGCAGGATGGCCGAGGAGGCAGCCACACCGACGCGAATCACGCCGCCTCCGCCCGGGAGGTGCCCAGGCGTACGGCGACCTCCCGCAGGACGGTGCTCTTCCCGCGCAGGAACCGTACGCGCACCAGGCCTCCGGCCGCGATGGCGCGGCTCAGGTCATCGGGTGAGCGGAAAGTGCGGTCCTGCGCCGCAAGCAGGACATCGCCCACGAACAGTGAGGCGGTTTGGGCCGGGCTGCCTGGGGTGATTTCCAACACCAGCAGGCCCAGGGTGCGGCGACCATCCACCCGGAGTGGGATGGGACGGACCGTGACGCCCAGATAAGGGCCGGAGGCGCCCTGCCGCAGGAACCGGCAAACCGCGTTGCTGGGTACGGCCAGGGCCAGGCCGCCGGCAATCATGGTGTTAATGCCGACGATCCGGCCGGTGGCGTCCGCCAGCGGACCGCCCGAGTTGCCGGGCGCCAGGCGCACGCCGGCCTGCACCCAGCTCTGCGGCCCTATGGCGGGAAGCGGACCGACGGCATGCACCACGCCGGTGGTCAAGGCGCCGATGAAGCCCAGGGGATTGCCGACCGCGATGACCAGTTCGCCCGGCCGCAAAGTGTCTGAGTCGCGGGGAGTGGCGGCAGGCAGATCCCCGGCCGGAACCCTCAGCGCGGCCAGGTCGCGGCGCGGGTCGCGCGCCGTGACGGCCGCTTCCAGGCGCCGGCCGTCCCAGAGTTCCACGGCGGCGTGATCGCCCCGGGTCACGTGCGCGTTGGTGACCAGCAGCCCGTCCGCGCTCCACACCACGCCGGAGCCGCTGCCGGCGGAGCTGCCAGGGCCACGCACCTGCACCGTGACGCGGCGCAGCAGCTCGGAAGCGTTGCCGAATTCTTGCGGAGACATATCATTCCTCCCTCCGGGGCCGCTCTCCGATGGTGATGGGAAACTCGGTGAGCACACCCGCGCGCAGGATGCGCGCCGGAACAGCCTGGCCGACGAACTCGGTTTCGAGGAAGGCCTGCACGTCGTCGGTGTCGCGCACGGGCTGGCCGCGGAGCGCCACCAGCACATCGCCCAGCACCACGCCGGCGCGCTCGGCCGGACCCGCCGGCTCCACCGAGAGCACGATGACACCACCCCGCTCCGGCAGATTCAGCCTGCTCGAGAGATGCTCGGGCAGGACCACGGGTTGCAAACCCAGGCCGAGGTAGCCGCGGGCGATATGGCCGCGGGTGAGCAATTCCGCCAGCACCCGCTCGACGGTGGCGGCGGGGATGGCCAGCGGGGCGGAGCGCGAAAGACCCGTGGTGGCCAGGCCGAGTGCGCGGCCCTGTGCATCTATTATGGCGCTGCCGGAGGAGCCGGGATAAAGGCTCAAATCGAGACGCACGAAGCGGTCCACGCGGCCGCCGCGCCAGGTGCGCCACGGGCCGGCCAGGGAACTGATCACCCCCAGGGAGGCATTAGCGCCGGTTTCCGGAGAGCGCCCCACGGCCAGCACCAGGCTGCCCACCGCCAGCGGGCCGGTGGCGAACTCCGGGACGGGCAGACCGGCGCCCTCGACTTTCAGCACGGCCAGATCGGTTGCGGAATCCCGGCCGGCGAGCGCGGCGGCGAGTGTGCGGCCGTCCGGTAGCGAGACGGTGATCTCCTCGGTGCGGCGGATAGTGTGGTCCGCGGTGACCACGATGCCGTCGCGCCAGACCACGCCGCTCGAAGCCAGACGCGGCCGCGCGCTCACCGCAACCACGGATTTCCCGGCGCGTTCCACGGCGTCGGCCAGTTGCTGGGAAACTGCGATCAACGGGTTTTCCATATCTTCAGGATGAGGCGGGCGCCGGGCGGAGCGCATCGGGAAATCGGGCAGGAGGGCACCCGGAAAATCGGGCAGGGGACCTCAGCCGGCGAGAATCGCGCGGGTGTAGACCACCTGGAAGCCGCAGCGTTCGTAGTTGCGCTGCGAGGAACTCCCGGGCAGGGTGGACGCCATGGCCAGGTCGCAGCCCCGCGCGGCGGCGGTGTCCAGACGCGCGCGAATCAACGCGGCGTGCAGTCCGCGGCCGCGGGCTTCGGGAACCGTGCTATCGGCGAAGAAGGCCGCCAGACCGTCATAGACCGCCATGGCGGCGCCGGCCAGTTCTTGCCCCTGCTCCCCGCAGGCCAGGTAACATTCGGCGCTGGACATATGGAAGATGTTGAGGCCCACTTCCATCTCTTCGTGAGAGAAATCCGTGCGCTCGAAGAATCCACGGCAGGCGGTGCGGGCCCACAGGTCCGCCTCGCCGGCCCTGGCGCGGCGCACCGCAGCGGGAAGCGCGGCGGCGTCGGAGGGGAATATGGGCCGGACCAGCAGGTTGTTGAACTCCACCAGGCGGTATCCGCGCAGGGCCAGGCTTTCCACCAGCGACGGGTCGGCCAGGGGGCAAAGATCCACCGTGACGCCCGCGCCACGGCCGCGGAAGAAGGCTTCCATGCGCTCGACCTCGGATTCCCGCACGTCACCGTTCATCCCCAGACCGATGGCGTGGGTGAGGGGCGAATGGCGCCCGACGTAGAAGGCGTAGCCGCCCGCGACCGGCAGGGCGGCGGCTCCGGAATCCGGCCGCAGGCGCAGCAAGGCCTGGGTGCATTCCATACCGTTGCGCATCTCAGCGGCTTCCAGGCGCCGGGCCAGCCGCAGGTCGGCCAGGATCATGCCTGGGCGTCCAACGCGGCCAGAAGACTGCGCGAGCCAAGCAGGGATTGGCCGCCATCGCACACATACACCGCCCCGGTGATGAAGGCGGCAGCATCGGAGCACAGGAACAGCGCCAGGTCGGCGATCTCGTCGCGGGTGCCGAAGCGGCCGAGCGGCACGGCCGCCATGGCTTTGCGGCGCAACTCCTCGGTGGGCGCCAGGCGGCGCATGCCTTCGGTATCGTCGATGGGGCCCGGCGAGATCACGTTGACACGAATGCCGGCCGGTCCCCACTCGGCGGCCAGGGTCTTGGAGAAGCTGTCGATGCCCGCCTTGGCCGCGCCCACGTGGGATTGCAGCGGCGTGGGGCTGAAGGCGAAGGTAGCGGAGATGCTGACGATGGAAGCGCCGGGCTTGCGCAGGTGGGCGTAAGCCGCGCGGCAGGTGTTGAAGGTGCCGAGCAGGTCGATATCTACCACGGCCTTGAAGCCATTGGCGGACATGCCCAGCACGGGGGCGGGGAAGTTGCCCGCGGCGCCGCAGAGCAGGATGTCAATTTCTCCCCAGGCATCGCGGACCTGCTGGAGCGCGGATTCGAGGGCGGCGTAGTTGCGCACGTCGCCAGGGATTCCCAGGGCTGTGCCTCCAGCCGCGCGGATACCCTCGCAGGCGCGGTCCAGCTTTTCGGGGGTGCGGCCAAAAAGGGCCACCTTGGCGCCGTGTGCAGCGAAGCGTTCGGCGATACGCAGATTTTCGGGGGTGCGGCCAAAAAGGGCCACCTTGGCGCCGTGTGCAGCGAAGCGTTCGGCGATACGCAGATTGATGCCGCTGCCGCCGCCGGTAACGAAGGCGACCTTACCGGCGAGTAAGCCTTCGCGAAAGATGGAAGCCATCGCAGGCACAGTAGCACAGAAAAGAGTTAGGCGGGCGATCTCAGGCTTTTTCCCTATATGGCGAAACTCGCAAAGTGCCGAACCAGAACGGGGAAGTCATGATTCTGTTCAAAGGGACGGATCATATCGCTGCCCGGGTCTACCTGGTGGTGGTGGAGTTGCTGGGAGCCGGGGCACTGGTGTGGGCGGCGGTGCGCTGGGAATGCGCGGATCCGCTGCGTCTTCTTTGGTACCTGGTGGCTACGCTCGCAGCCTCTTTGCTAACGGTGACGCTGCCCGGGAGCAACGGCCCCATGTCGGCCAACTTCCTGACGATTCTCATGGGGATGGCGGAACTGTCACGGATCGAGATGACGGTGGTGGGCTGCGCAGCCGCGCTGGCGCAAACGCTATGGCATGGCCGGTCGCGCACGGAATGGCGGCAGGATCTGATCCACGTGCTGTCGAAGGTGGCGGCGGTCTGGCTGGCTTACGGGGTGTTTCACTCGCCGGCGGTGGAATGGCTGGACGGCCGCGGGCTGGTGCGGCTGGTACTGACCTCGGCAGTGTACTTCTCCACCCATGCGCTTTCGGTGACGGCGGCGGCAGCTTTGCGGGAGGGGCGCCCCTGGCGCGGGCTGTGGCACGACGCCTTCTTCTGGGTGTCGCCCGGCTGCCTGGCGGGGGCGGCGCTGGCCTGGGTGCTGAGCGAGCCGGCGCGCGGGGCCGGATGGCAGGTTTCCCTCGAGGTGCTGCCGGTCCTGTACCTCATTTACCGCTGCTATGACATGTACCTGGCGCGGCTGGAGCGCGAAAAGCGGCAGGTGAGCGCCATGGCGCAACTCGAGCGTCGCACCATCGAGGCGCTGGCGCTGGCCATTGAAGCCAAAGACCACAGCCCGCACGGGCACTTACGGCGCATGGAGGTTTTCACAGTGGGGCTCGGCCGGAAGCTGGGACTCAGCGAGCCGGAACTGGAGGCCCTGCGGGCTGCCGCGCTGCTGCACGACGTCGGCAAGCTGGCGGTCTCCGAACACATTCTCTCGAAACCCGGGGTGTTGACCGCGGAGGAATTTGAGAGAGTCAAAATCCATCCGGCGGTAGGGGCGGAGATCCTGGAGCAGGTGCAGTTCCCCTACCCGGTGGCGCCCCTGGTTCGCGCGCACCACGAGCGGTGGGACGGGAAAGGCTATCCCGACGGGCTTAAGGGCGAGGCCATTCCCCGGGGGGCGCGGATACTGGCGGCGGTGGACTGCCTGGACGCGCTGGCCTCGGAGCGTCAGTACCGCCGGGCTCTTCCGCTGGGGCAGGCCATGCGGGAAGTGGCCGCGCAGGCCGGGACGGCGTTCGATCCGGAGGTGGTGAAGACCTTGCAGCGGCATTACCTCGAATGGGAGCGGCAGGTCGGCGTGGCGCGGGAGCCGGGGCGCCCGCCGGGGCTCCGCGCCGCGCCGAGACATCCACCACCTGCTACGACACCCGCCGGGGGGAAGAAAGGCTACCTCCATGAGGTGGAACCTTCCGATTTTCTGGCTTCCATCGCCGCCGCGCGGCAGGAAATGCAGATGCTGTTCGAACTGACGCAGGACCTGGGCAACTCGCTCAGCGTGGAGGAAACTCTTTCGGTGCTGGCCACGCGTCTGAAGCGCATGGTGCCGCACGACGCCATCGCCATCTATCTGCTGCGCCAGGGGAAGCTCGCGCCGGAATTTGTCCATGGGCAGGACTTTCGCCTGTTCGCGTCACTCGAGATCCCGCTGGGAGAGGGCGTCTCGGGATGGGTGGCGGAGAACCGTATGCCCATCCGGAATGGGAATCCCTCGGTGGAGACCGGATACCTGGGGGATGGAGCCCCGATGAGCGGCCTACGTTCGGCCCTGGCGGTGCCCCTGGAGGGGCATAACGGCCTGATGGGTGTGCTGGCTCTCTACCACACACAGCCGGCAGCTTTCAGCCACGACCACCTCCGGATGCTGCTGGCGGTCAGCTACAAGGCGGCGCTATCCATCGAGAACGCGCTTCGGTACCGGCAGGCGGAGAGTTCCGCCACCACGGACTACCTGACGGGTCTGCCGAATGCACGCTCGCTGTTCCTGCATCTGGAGAGCGAACTGGCCCGCGCCCGGCGCATGCAGACGCCCCTGGCTGTGCTGGTGGGGGACCTGGACGGGTTCAAGCGCTTCAACGACCGGTTCGGCCACATGGCGGGAAATCACATGCTGCGCCAAGTGGCCACCGTCCTGCGGCAGAATTGCCGGGAATACGATTATGTGGCCCGTATGGGAGGCGACGAGTTTGTCCTGGTGCTGCCGAATATTGTGCAGGAGTCGGCTGAGGAGCGGATCCGGCAGTTGCGCGAGCTCGTGGCGCTGGCCGCACAGAGCGCCACTGGGGAACCCGGGCTCTCGCTGAGCGCCGGCGCGGCGCTCTACCCTGCCGACGGCACGGACGCCGAACAACTCCTGGCGGAGGCCGACCGGCGCATGTACCGGCAGAAACGGCAGCACCCGGCCGCGGAGCTGACCGGGACCGCGGAGCTCTCCGAACCCGGGCAGTAGTCATAATGAAGATAGCGTGCGTCGCATCTTCATCTGTGGATTTCTCCTGGCGGCCGGTCTGCGCGCGCAAAGCGCTCTGGTCGAAGACGGTTTCGAACATTTCTACAACCTGGAATACGCGCAAGCGATCACCGATTTCGAGAAAGCCATCGCGCAAAATCCGGCTCCCCCGGACCTTCACAACCACCTGGCGGAAGCCATCCTGTTCCGGGAGATGTACCGCAACGGAGCGCTCGAGAGCGAACTGGTTTCGGGCAGCAACTCCTTCCTACGGCGACCGAAGCTGAACACTACTCCGGAAACGGAGAAGAAGTTCCTGAACGAAATCGGCACGGCCATGTCGCTCGCCCAGGAGCGCCTGAAGCGCAACCCCAAAGATACGGGGGCAATGTACGCGCTGGGCATCTCCTACGGGCTGCGCGCCAACTATTTCTTTCTGGTGAAGAAGGCTTGGCTGGATTCCTTGCGCGATGCCACCTCCAGCCGAAAGCTGCACAACCGCGTGAGCGAACTGGAGCCGCAAAATGTGGATGCGCGCCTGGTACAGGGACTGCACGATTACGTGATAGGCAGCCTGCCGGCGTTCTACCGGATGCTGGGTTTTGTGGTGGGGTTTCACGGGGATAAGGAGAAGGGCATCCGCACGGTGCAGGACGTGGCACAGCACGGCCGGATCAATAAAGTCGACGCGGAGATCTTCCTCTGCGCGTTGTACCGCCGGGAGCGGCAGCCCCGGCTGGCCATCCCTCTGCTCGATGACCTGCTGCGGCGGTTCCCGCGCAACTACCTGCTGCGTTTCGAGGAGGCGCAGATGTACAGCGCCATTGGGGACAAGGCGCACGCCATCGGCGCCATCGAGCGGGTGGCGGAAATGAAACGGGAGGGCGTGCCCGGGTACGAGCAGATTCCCTGGGAGAAGATCTACTTCCAGTTAGGCACGGTGCAGTTCTGGTACAGGGACTTCGATCAAGCGCTCGAAAATATGAAGAAGGTTACGGCGGCGGCGGACCGGCTGGACCTGAACACCGGAGTCACCGCCTGGCTGCGCCTGGGGCAGATTTACGATTTGACACACCGGCGGGATCTGGCGATCCAGGCTTACAAAAAAGCCATTGCTTACGCTCCGCAGGCAGACGCGGCTCGCGAATCCCAACGCTATCTCTCCTCGCCGTATCGCCGCGAGAAGGGCTGAACAGCAACCCGGGCCCTCTGCAAACCCCAGGCGCCTACTGCTCCACGGTCACTTTGACGGGCTGTTCGATCAGCTTTGGGTCCTTTCCGGTGGTAAGCAACATCAGGGCGAAGCGGCCCGGCGTGGCTTTGGCTGGGATGCGGAACTTGATCGCCGTCGGAGTCTGCTCCGTGATGTCCACTATGACGTCGTTCTTTCCGTCGGTCAGGTACACCTTAGCCACCTGCTCTTTCTGCAGGTTCTCCCCAGCTACGGTAATGACATCCCCGATCTTCCCGTTCCCAGGATCGACGGTCGTCATTCGCGGCATCGGTTGCTGCGCTCGGACCGCGACGCTGGCGGCGAGCAGTAGCGACACGATTAAAGACAGTTTCATCTGAAATGTCCCTTCTTAGTTTCATGCTATGCCCATCCGTTTTAGAATTCAAGGGCCTGCGAGGACGCGTGAATCGGCTTGGACAGCGCCCTTCCGGTGGCGTATCATTTTCGGATATGGCCGCGGTTGCTGGTTTCCCTTCCGCTGTACCACGGCGCGATGCAGGCTGGATTTACCAAAAATCCTGGGACCTTTCCCTTATTATTGGCAGCGCCATCCTGGTGCCTATGCCGCTGCTGTTCGCGTTCGCCGCCCAACGCTCCGGGTGGATGAGCGAGCAACAGGCGATCGACTTGATCAACATCCTGGTGGCGGCGCTGGTGGGAGGGCCGCACCTGTTTTCCACCATCACCTACACCTTTCTGGACCGGCGGTTCCGGCAGGGACACAGGGTGTATGCCGGGCTGTCGCTGCTGCTGCCGGTGGTGGTGATTTACCTGGGAATTTTCCATTACCGGGTGCTGATCACCTTCTTCTTTTCCTGGGCCTCGTTGCACGTGCTGCACCAGATCCTGTACCTGACCGACTGTTACCGCGCGCAGGAAGCCCGGCTGGAAGGCCGGTATTCGCGCGCCGTGGACTACGGGTTGATCCTCACGGGTCTCTATCCCATCGGCCTGTATAAGCTCTCGCTGCGGCAATTCCGGGTTGGAGGCGTGGTGCTTCCGTATCCGGACTGGCTGCGCGCGCTGCACTTGCCGGAGGTGGCCGGTCTGCTGTTCGCCTCGTTTCTGGCGGCCTGGATCTGGAAGACCACCCGGGAGTGGCGGGAGGGGCATATGAGTGTCCCCAAGACGCTGCTCATCGGGGTAACGACGGTGGTGTCGTTCTGCCTGCCCCTGGGCTCGAACCTGGACGTCCTCTTCCAGGGCTACAACACCTGGCACTCCTTCCAATACCTATTCCTGTTGTGGCTGATCAACCGCCTGAGATACCAGCGCGGCGAGGTGGACAACCCGTTGGTGGCCTGGCTGGTCGAGCGCCGCAGCATGTGGCCGTATTACCTCTGCTTCCTGGCAGCCACCGGGGTGATGGTGGTTCTCACTCTGGTGGTGCGCTCCGTGACGCCGCTATCGGCGGACCAGAGCTACTTCGTCGTGGTTCTCAGCACTCTGCTGATGCACTACTACTTCGACCACTTTCTGTTCACCCGGCCGGCTTACTTGCGATGAGGCGGCGCAGCCGCCTCAGGGGCCAGCTCAGAAAGCGGCCCAGGCGGAAGGCGGGTGACCGGAGAATGCCCTCCAGCACCGACGAATACTCCTTTTCCCGTTCATAGAGGAACTGAATTTGGTGATCGCGCCGGGCCAGCAGCAGTTGGAGCGCGTAGAGATCCGCCTCGCTCAGAGTGTGCCCGGCGCGCAGGTGCGGGGGGAGCGGCCGCGGCACATACACCGTGCCGTGGGACGGGGCGGTTTCAGCCGGCGGGCGCTCCCGGGTGTAGTAATACACGGCCACGGAGCGGCGCGACAGGTGTTGCTTGCCGGGCGGCAAGGCGATGCGGCGAAATCCGTGCCAGGAGCGCTCGGTGGTTTCGAACAGGACGCAGCGATTGGCCACCGGAGGGATGATGCGCACGAAGTCCTGGTCCGGTTCCAGCCAGGGGTTGCGATGCAGTTCCAGCGACCCGCCCCAGCTTTCATCCCACTCGGGGTTCAGGTACAGAATCAGATTCAGCCGGCGGTGCAGGCGCGTCCCCGGTTGGTAGTTGAAGTCCACGTGGGGGTCGAGTTCCTGGCCGTCCAGATTCTCGTGCGTTCCTCCGCCGATGTAGCGGGGATCGTAAAGCAGGCGGGGGATCCCGGTGATCTGTCCGATCAGGTCGAGGAATGCGGCGTCGCGCAGCAGGCGGTCGAAGCGCGCAAAATCCGGACCCAGGCCGGCCAGATCCGGGACCACGGCCTTGCGGCCGGTCTCGCCAAGTTCGTTGCGCGCCTGGCGGGGATCAAAGGCGGGGAAGGCGGCGATGAGCGCGGCACAGAAGGGGGGGTCGAGAAAGCCGTCGATGAGCACGTGGCGGAACGGCTCGGCGGAGGCGAACTCGCTCCGCAGCGTCTTCACGTTCTGGCGGACGTGCGACTGCACCAGCGAGAGCACGGTGGTCCGGTCAGTTGCGGGAGAAGCGGCGGAGACGGAAGATCTCGGCCAGCGAGATATACAAATTGACCACGCCCAGGCCGCTGACGGCGCCGCGCAGATAGGCGCTGTCCCAATAGCGGTGCCACTCCGGGATATAGGAGGCGAAGAAGTTGCTCTCCCACCAGTCCGACCAGGGGAAGATGAGGAGGAACAGGCCCAGTTCCAGGCAAAAGATGATGAACAGCAGGGCGGTGAGCTTGTGGTACCAGCGATAGCGGCGGGGGCGGGCCGGGGCGGCTTCCTGGACGACCTCGCCCACTTGCGGGGCGCGCGGTTCTAAAGACATGCCGCCGCCTCCGCGGGACTGAACAGGGAGAACTGCCGTTCCGCCCAGGGGTCGTAGTCCAGCGGAAACAGCGAGCAGGCGCGGACCGGCTCGAAGCTACGCCGGTGGAGGGGGGTGGGGCCCGATTCGGCGAGCGCGCGCAGGTGTTCCGGAGTGGCATAGCCTTTGTGAGCAGCCAACCCATAGGCCGGGAAAACCTCGTCCCAGACGCGTATGCATTCGTCGCGGTGGACCTTGGCGAGGATGGAGGCGGCCGCAATGGCGTGGCAGCGCGCGTCCCCTTTGATGAGGGCGCGCTGCGGCAGCGGCAGGTCCAACGGCACGGCGTCGATGAGCAGAAAGTCGGCCGCGGGGGAAAGCCCTTCCACGGCGCGCCGCATGGCCAGCCGGGAGGCCTGATAGATGTTCAGATGGTCGATGGCGGCAGCGTCCACGGCGGCCACGGCCCAAGCCAGCGCGCGCTCCCGAATGCGTTCGGCCAGGATTGCGCGGCGCTCGGGCTCGATCTGTTTGCTGTCATTGAGGCCCCGCACGGGACGGCCAGGATCGAGAATGACGGCGCCGGCGAAGACCGGACCGAAGAGGGCGCCGCGGCCCACCTCATCCACGCCGGCGACATGACGAAATCCCCGGGCGCGCAGCTCACGCTCCAGGGTGCCCTCACATCGAATTTTGCCCGCCGGCTGTTCGGCCCGCATGTCGCACACACAGGCGCGCGCGCCTGTGCCACCGGCTATTCGCGTTCCCGTAGACGCGCCGCTTTGCCTTTCAGGCCGCGCAGGTAATAGAGCTTGGCGCGGCGCACGCGGCCGGTGCGCACCAAGTCGATGTGGTCGATTACGCGCGCGTTCAGCGGAAAGATGCGCTCCACGCCCTGCCCGAAGCTGACTTTGCGCACGGTAATGCTTTCGCCCATGCCCGTATTCTTGCGGGCGATGACCGTGCCCTCGAACGCCTGCAAACGCTCTTTGTCGCCCTCTTTAATCTTGACGTGTACGCGAATGGTATCGCCGGGGCGGAACTCGGGCGTATCGGTGCGCCGGTTCTTGTTAATAAACTTGGTCAACAACGCGTTGTTCATGGTTCAATTCCTGAGTCCAATCTTTCTATCTTAGCGTGGTCCCGGGCCGAGCAGGTCGGGGCGGAGGCGGGCGGTCTTTTCCCGCGCAGCGGACTCCCGCCAACGTCGAATTTCGGCATGATTGCCGCTCAACAACACCTCCGGTACCTTCCAGCCGCGAAAGTCGGCCGGCCGGGTGTACTGCGGGCAATCCAAGAGGCCCCCGCCATGTCCCGTTTTCTGAAACGACTCGAACACGGCGGAGGACTCGTTACCGAGCACGCCCGGCAGCAGCCGGGCCACCGTGTCGATGACCACCGCCGCGGCCAATTCGCCGCCGCTGAGCACGTAGTTGCCGATGGAAATCTCCTCATCGGCCAGGTGCTCGGCGACTCGCTCGTCCACGCCTTCGTACCGCCCGCAGATCAGCAGCAACTCCTCGGCGGAGCGGAAAGCGTTGGCCATCTCCTGGTCGAACAGGCGCCCCTGCGCGGAGAGCAGCACCACCTTCCGGCCCGGCAGCCGCTCTGGAAAAACCGCCTCGACCGCCTGAAAGATCGGCTCGGGCTTGAGCAGCATGCCCTCACCGCCGCCGAAGGGCCGGTCATCCACCGTTTTGTGGCGGTCGGCCGTCCAATCGCGCAGGTTGTGAATGCGGATCTCAAGCGCTCCGGACTCGCGGGCACGCCGGACGATTCCATGTTCGAACGGCCCCTGGAAGAATTCCGGGAAGATCGTCAGCACATGGAAGATCACTCTGCGTTTAATTCCTTCAGTCCTTCCGGGAGATTCACCACGATGCGCCGGGCCGCCGGATCGATCTCCACGCAAATGGAGCGGGCGAAGGGGATCATCAGGCCCCCGGCCAATTCCAGCAGGCCGGACCCTCCGGCGTCGGACCAGCTCACCACCTGGCCGAGCGAGGCGCCGGTCCGCTGCTCGATCACTTCGCAGCCGATCAGGTCCGACAAGTAAAACTCGCCACTCTCCAGCGCAGCGCGCTGTTCCCGAGGAATCCGCACCTCGGCGCCGGCCAACGGCTCGGCAGCCGAGATGCTGTCGATACCCGCGAACTTGAAAATCAGACGGCTTTCATGCCACCAGACAGACTCCACCTGGTGTTGCGAGCCGTCGCCGAACAAAAAGACTTCCTTCAGACTTTGATACCGCTCCGGACGGCTACTCAACGGAACAGCCGCCAGTTCACCGCGGTTCCCGCGCGCGCGGGTCAGCACGGCGACAGTGACCCAGGAACCGCCGGGGACCGGCTCCGGCGGGGGCCTCACTCCAGGATTTCCAGCGTGAAGCGCCGATTGAGCTTCATGCCGGCGGCGCCCAGAATGGTGCGAATGGAGCGAGCCGTCCTTCCCTGCTTGCCAATCACCTTGCCAAGATCACTGGGGGCGACGCGCAATTCCAAAACGGTAACCTGTTCTCCCTGCACTTCGCGGACGGTGACTTCTTCCGGGATGTCAACGAGAGCCTTCGCGATGTCTTCGATCAACTGTTTCACCACCCCGCCTCCCTTTTTCATGGTAACAGAGAGGAACTCGGATGATTTCCTGTTCCGACAGGTAAGTACCCTAGGTAGTGGTTATTTTTCTTACAGTTAGGGCCAGCCCGCAGGCCTCTTAGGCGGCCGGCTCGGAAGCCGGGGCCGGATTGGCCTTGAGCAGCCGGGTCACGGTGTCCGACATCTGCGCGCCAACCTTGGTCCAGTGCTCGATGCGCTCGTAGTTAAAGTCCACCTTGGGCGGGTCGGTCAGGGGGTTATAGTGCCCCACGACTTCCAGGCTGCGCCCGTTCCGGGCACGCTCCTTTTCGATTACGACCACTCGATAAAACGGCTTTTTCTTGGCGCCAAAGCGCGCCAGGCGAATCATCAGCATTCCTATCCTCGAATTACATTTCAAAGCTCATCGGCAGCTTCATTTTGCCGAGTTTCTTGCCCAGAAAGCCTCCGGAGAAGCTCTTCATCATCTTCCGCGCCTGCGCATACTGCTTAAGCAACTGGTTGACTTCCTGGACGCTGGTGCCGCTGCCTTTGGCGATGCGCCGGCGGCGGGCGCCATTTATAATCATGTGGTTGGCGCGCTCCTGCGGAGTCATGGAGTCGATGATGGCCACCACGTGGACGATCTCCTTCTCGTCCACCTTGACGTTCTTGAGATCCTTAAGCATGCCCACCTTGGGCATCATGGAGAGCACGGACTCCAGCGGTCCGAGTTTCTTGAGCTGGCGGATCTGGTCGCGGAAGTCCTCGAGCGTGAACTCGTTCTCGATGAGCTTCCGCTGCATTTCGACAGCCTTTTTCTTGTCGATCAGCTCTTCGGCTTTCTCGATGAACGAAAGGACGTCCCCCATGCCCAGGATACGGGAGGCGACGCGGTCCGGATGGAAGGGTTCGAGCGCGTCGGGCTTCTCGCCCACGCCCACGAACTTGAGCGGCTGGCCGGTTACATGGCGGATGGAAAGAGCGGCGCCGCCGCGCGCATCGCCGTCCATCTTGGTTAGCACCACGCCGGTAATCCCCAGGCGGCGGTGGAACTCTTCGGCGGACTTGACGGCGTCCTGCCCGGTCATGGCGTCAGCCACGAACAGGATTTCCACCGGGGAGAGCTGCTCTTTGAGCTCCTGCAACTCGGTCATCAACTGGTCGTCGATATGCAGGCGGCCAGCGGTGTCCACGAGCAGCACATCGCGGCCGGAAGTGGCCGCATCCTTGCGGGCGGAGCGCGCCAGGTCGGCGGGCGTGGTCTCTTCGGCGGCGCCCGGGTAAACCGGCAGATTCAGGTCGCGGGCCAGTACGCGCAACTGTTCGCGCGCCGCCGGGCGGTAGACGTCCACCGAAACCATTTCCGGGCGGTGGCCGTTTCTCGACAGCCAGCGGGCCAGCTTGGCGGTGGTGGTGGTCTTACCGGAACCCTGCAAGCCGACAATCAGCATGACGGTGGGCGGATCGTTGGCGAAGCGCAGCCGGGATTCGTGGCTGCCCAGGATTTTGATCAGCTCTTCGTTGACAATCTTCACCACCTGCTGGGAGGGGGAGAGCGCCGTGAGCACTTCTTCGCCCATGGCCTTCTGCTTGATGTTTTCAATGAGCTGCTTGACGACCCGGAAATTGACGTCTGCTTCGAGCAGCGCCACGCGGATTTCCCGCAGGGCGGCTTCCATGTTTTCCGCCGTCAGCCGGCCTTCGCCGCGCAGATTCTTGAAAACCCGCTGTAATTTCTCCGATAGATTGTCGAACATGGAGATCAGAAACGCCTAGGACTCCGGGCAGACCAGGGACTCGTAAGCGATTCTTCTATTATACATGGCGCGGGACAGCGGCCTCACATGTCGTGCAGGCCGCGTGGCGGCCTATTCCGGCGGAGCCAGGCGCAGGCTGCGCGCGGCCATTTTACCCGTGCGGTCCATACCGAGTTCGTACAGCACGCGCGCGCCGGGCTTGAGTTCGGTGGGCTCGCCTTCACTCAGCCGCGAGACATGGAAGAACACGTCGCGGCCGCCGTCATCCGGGCGCAGGAAGCCGAAGCCTTTGGCTTCGAAATAGGTCACCACGAACCCCCCCTGCTCGCCGGAGGCATCGGATGCGGACGAGTTTCCCCCCGCATTTGCGGCAGGAGCGGGGCGGCTGGTTTTGTCGCCAACTCCCTGCTTGATTAATGCCAGATCTTCGTCTGTCAGTTCCCCCGCCGGCTGGCTCTCCGGCAACTTGAGGTTGGGATTCCTCTTGCGGGCTTCTTCGAAAAGACGTCTCTGTCGGGCGTTCAAGAGATGTTTCCTCTGAGGAAGCTAGGACGCCGCGGGCGCCGGCGCCGCCTTGGCCTTGCGGCTGCGGGAGGCCCGTTTTTCGACCGGGGGTTGCCGGTCGCTCTTCTTTAACTGCCCGATGACCATGGGAGTGACAAATTTCTTTTCGCCGTGATCGTCGAACTTGATGACAATACGGTCATCATTGCTGGACATGACCGTTCCCAGGCCGAACTTCTGATGTTCAACCTGGGCGCCCTGGGAATAGTTGTTGGATGCCATGGTGATAGGGTTTTACTCCTTCTTAGCGAGAATCGTGCGAGCCGGAGGGAAGGATTGTGAGCTCGCCGACAGGGACAACAATAGCACGATGATCTATAGTTACAATAGCAGGTTTTCTATACCTTGTCGAGGCCGGCGCCACCCGCCTGCCCCACGGGGGTTGCCATGTGCGCAATCCGTTTCCTTTACGGCGCGACGATATTCTGGAGCGCAGTGCTGCTTTTCTTGGTGCAACCCATCCTGGCCAAGGCCGTGCTGCCCTGGTTCGGCGGTTCGGCGGGGGTGTGGACTGCCTGCATGATGTTCTTCCAGGTGGTCCTGCTGGCAGGTTACGGCTATGCGCACGCAATCCGGCGATATCTCCCGGCCCGGCTTCAGGCGCCGCTGCACGCGTTGTTACTGGCCGGCAGCCTGTGCCTGCTGCCGGTTTCCCCACGGATCGCGTGGCCGCCAGAGACGGGGGCGAATCCGATTACGGGGATTCTGATGCTATTGGCGGTATGCGCGGGGCTGCCGTATTTTTTGCTGTCGACTACCGGCCCGCTGGTGCAATCCTGGTACGCGGGAGCGAAGGTGGCGTTTCCCTACCGTCTGTTCGCTGTATCGAACTTGGGCTCACTCCTGGCACTGCTCGCCTACCCTGCTGCCATCGAGCCGTTCCTCAATACCGGCCGCCAGTTGTGGTGGTGGTCGGCGGGCTACGCCGTCTTTGTGCTGCTGGCGGGGGCGGCCACTCTCTCCAGCCATGCCGCCATGCCGCCTCGGGCGTCCCCCGTGCGGCTGGGAGAACGTGCGCTGTGGGTGACATTGGCGGCGCTTCCTTCGGCGCTGTGGCTGGCGGTCGCCAACCACTTAAGCCAAAACGTGGCGCCCGTGCCATTTCTGTGGATATTGCCGCTCAGTCTTTATCTGCTCAGTTTCATCCTGTGCTTCGACCGCCAGGGCTGGTATTCGCCGCGCCTGTTTCGCTGGATTCTGCCGACCGCCTGGGTGGCCATGTGCGCCGGATTTTTGCAGCCGGCCTCCAGCGCCGGGCTGAAGTGGAGCCTCGTACTGTTCCTCACCGGCCTGGAAGCTTGCTGCGTGTTCTGCCACGGCGAACTGGCGCGCCGCAAGCCTGCTGCGAACGAACTGACTTCCTTCTATCTGATGGTAGCCCTGGGGGGCGCGGCCGGGGGCGCTTTTGTCGCCGTGGCGGCCCCCACGCTGTTCAACAGCTACCTGGAACTGCCGCTTTCGATCGCGGGATGCGTGATCCTGGCCATGGGGCTGCTCTACCAGTGCTCTCCGCGCAGCCTGGCCCGGATGGGCGTGACCACCGGGGTGGCCTCGCTGGCGGCCCTGGAATTCGGCGCCTGGGCCAACGGCAACCGTTTCCAGCAGCGGAATTTCTACGGGGTGGTGCAGGTGGCCGACAGCGGCGCGGCGGGCGCGCGTATCCGTGTGCTGAGCAACGGCGCCATCCAGCACGGCATCGAGTTCCAGGATGCGGGCCGCGCACTCGAGCCGACGGCTTACTACGGCCCGAATTCCGGAGCGGCGCTGGCGCTTCGCCGCCAAGGGATGCCGCAGCGGGTAGGGGTGATCGGGCTGGGCACTGGCACGCTGGCCCTGTACGGGCGGCCGGGCGATGTGTACCGGTTTTACGAACTGAACCCCCTGGTGATCCAGGTGGCCGCGAGCGAGTTCTCGTTCCTGCGCCTGAGCCGGGCACGGGTGGAGGTAGTTCCCGGCGATGCGCGGCTCTCGCTCGAAGCCGAGCCGCCGCAGGGGTTCGATGTACTGGCGCTCGACGCTTTCACCGGTGACGCCATCCCGATGCACCTGCTCACGCGCGAGGCTTTCCGCCTGTACTTCCGGCATCTGAAGCCGGACGGAGTCCTGGCCGTGCACATCACCAACCGCTATCTGGATCTGGCGCCGGTGGTTCAGGCGCTGGCCCGGGACGGCGGCAAGGACGCGATGCTGATTCGCAATCTCGCCGACCAGAGCCACTACGTGTACGACTCCAGTTGGGTGCTGGTCTCCGCGAACGAGCCGTTTTTGGAGAGGCTGCGGTGGGCCTCGGTGGCCATCCCGCCCCGCCCGCGCCTGCGGCCCTGGACGGACGACTACAGCAATCTGCTGCAAGTCCTACGGTAGCGTGCGGTGGTAATTCGGGTACGCCGGCCGGCGGCTCACGGGCAGCGGATTTTTCTTCAGACTCTCCATCAGCACTTCGACGGCCTTCTCCAGTTGCGGATCGTGGCCCGCGCGCACGGCGGCCGGGTCGTACTCCACCTCGATATCCGGCGGCACGCCGTGGTTTTCCACATCCCATTCGCCCGCGGGGCTCCAGAAGGCCAGGTTGGGAGCCGTCACCGAGCCGCCATCCACGAGCCGCGGAAATCCGAAGATTCCCACCAGCCCGCCCCACGTGCGCTTGCCGATAATCGGCCCGATGCGGCGGCGCCGGAACATCCAGGGCAGCGCGTCGCCGCCCGAGCCGGCAAATTCGTTGACGATCATGGCCTTGGGACCGAAGATGGCATTCTGCGGAGTGGTGAAGTCCTCCCCGTAGCGCGTGGTCCAGTGACTCAACAGCGGGCGATTCAGGTAGTCGACGATGTAGTCGGCCACATCGCCGCCGCCATTGAAGCGCTCGTCGATCACCGCGCCTTCCTTTCCGATCTGTGCGAAATAGTAACGATTGAAATTGTTGTAGCCCGCCTCGGCGGTGTTCGGCAGATAGACATAGGCCAGCCGGCCGCCGCTCAGGCGGTCCACCTTGCGGCGGTTTTCTTCGATCCAGGCCAGGTTACGTAGCCCGAACTCGTTCTCGATCGGTACCACGGTCACCTCGCGCGAACCCGCTCCGCCTGCATCCGGCCCCACGCGCAGGACCACGGATTTCCCGGCCGTGGCTTCAAAGAACTGATAGAGATTCTCGGGAGGGCGCACGTCCCGGCCGTTCACCGCCAGCAGGTATTCGCCGGCCGCCACGTTGACTCCCGGCTGAGTCAGCGGGGCCTTCAAGTCCGGGTTCCAGTTCTCGCCGCTGTAAACCCGTGCGAAGCGGTAACGCCCGTTCTCGATCGCGTAATCGGCGCCCAGCAGCCCGCCGGGCACGCTCTTCACGGGCGGCATGGCGCCCCCGCCCACATACAGGTGGCCCACGGTGAGCTCGCCCAAGGCCTCGTTGAACAGGTAGTTCAGGCCGGCGCGGCTGGCGATACCGTCCAGGTAAGGCGCGTATTTCTTCTCCGCGGCGATCAGGTCCAGCCCATGGTGGTTCGGGTCGTAAAAGAAATCCCGCTCGATGCGCCATACCTCGTGGTAGATCTGGCGCCACTCCTCGCGCGGGTCGATGCGGGCCTCCATCGTGTCGGTTTTGAGCACGCCTTCTCCGGGCTTCGGCGGTGTGCCCGCGGCCGAGACGATCCACTTCTGGCCCTGCCGGTACATCATCCTCTCGCCGTCGGCGGAGACCTCGAATTCCCGCACGCCTTCGAGCACCTTCTCTGTCTTCCTGGTTTTCAGATCGAACTTGTGCAGTGTGCGCCCGGCGGTCTCGGGAGTCGCTGCGGGGTCGTCCACGTCTTCCAGGAGGAACAGGATGCCGGTCTTCCCCACGGCCATCCCGGAATAGTTCCGCGCCGGGATGGGCAGTGCCAGGATGCGCTGGCCGATGTTCTCCAGGTCGACCCGCACGGTCACCGGCTCGATGGGCTTTTCTTCCTTCTTCTCGTCTTTCTTGACCGCCTCCGGCCCTTTCTCTTCGTCGCTCTCGGGAGCCAGCGGCGACGGTTCCGCCTTGCTGAGCACGGTCACATAGACATGCCGCGAGACCCGCCGGTCCAGGCTGGACATGTCCAGCCACCCGGTGGTCAGCCCCAGGTTCGTGCTGGCCGTGAAGTACAGATACTTTCCGTTCCGATCGAATTGCGCGTACTCCGCGTCGCTCATGCCGTCGGAGATCTGCGTGGATTTCCCGGTCTCCAGCGAGTACAGGAACACGGCGCGGTAATGGTTCCGCAGCAGCTTGTTATAGACCAGCCACTTGCTATCCGGTGACCATGCCGGCCGCAGGTCGGGAAACGGCGTGTCGTAGGTATCCTGGTCGATGCGCACGGGCGTCTTCCTTCCGAGGTCGAGATACCACAGCATCAGGCGGTTGTCTGTGTACGCGATCTTCCGGCTATCCGGCGACCAGGTGGGCGTGTAATAAAACGCCGGCGGATTCCCCAACTCGATCTTCTGCGCCGGGACCAGGTCATTCTGCCCCTTCAGGTGCAGCCGGTACTCGCCGCCTTCATCGGAAAAATACGCGATGGTTTTGCCGTCCGGCGACCACGCCGGATCACGCTCGGCCACTCCGGAGGTGTTGGTCAGGTTGCGCGCGTCACCCTTTTGGGCCGGCACCGTAAAGATTTCGCCGCGCGCCTCGAACACCGCGCGAGCTCCGGTCGGAGACAAGCGCGCATTGAAGATTTGGCCGGCCACCTTTTCAAACGAAGGCCGCACAGTCGGGATGTCGCCTGCGATCCGAACATCCACCCGGTGCGATTTGCCGGACGAGAGGTCGAAGAGGTAGATCCCGCCGAACTGCTCGTACGCAAGCGCTCCCGGGCCGGCGCTCGCGGACTTCAGGTCCAGACCATCATTGCGCAGCGCCTGCGAGACCTTGCGGCTCGCCATATCGAAAACGAACAGGCTGACCGGCCCGTTGCGGTCCGAAAGGAAATAGATCTTGTTTCCCACCCACATGGGGTTGAAGTCGTTGGAATTCTCGCGCGGCACCGCCTCCACGCGCGAATCCGCCAGGTTGGCGATCCAGATGGGCGTGGTGCGCCCTCCGCGGTAGCGCTTCCACGCCTGAAACGCCGGCGGCAGGGGCAGGTACGCGAGCCGCCTGCCATCCGGCGAGTAAGAGGCCTGATTCCCCATCGGCAGCGGGATTTCCGTGGGAAACCCGCCCGCCGCCGGGATCGTAAACAGGCGGTCGAAGCGCGAATAGCTGCTGCGCCGCGAATAAAAGACCACGTGCTTGCCGTCGGGGGTCCAGCCCGTAGGGATGTCCGCCCCGGGATGATAGGTGAGCCGCTGCGGCACGCCGCCCGAAGCAGGCATCACGAAGATATCCGTGTTGCCGTCGTACTCGCCCTGGAAGGCGATCTCGGCGCCGTCCGGCGAAAAGAACGGGTTGGTCTCAATCCCCGGCCCGCTGGTCAGGCGGATGGCGTCGCCGCCCTGCCGCGGCACGCTCCACAAGTCGCCCGCATACGAGAAGACGATGTGTGTCCGGTTCAGGGTCGGCTTTTCGAGCAGCATCGGCCTGCCGCCTTGCGCATGACCCATGCCCACGGCCAGCAGGGCCAAAAGAAAGATCCGGAAGCGCATGTTCTCATCATACGTCCGGATCCGACACCGGACTCTTATTTGACCGAGCCGCGGCGCAACAGCGGCTCCAGCACCTGCAGGACGTTGCTGGCCACCAGACGGCAACCCTCTGCAGTGGGATGCAGGCCGTCCCGCTGCATGTACTGGCTGTGGCCGGCCACGCCCGCCAGCAAAAAGGGAATCAGCGGCAGCTTGTATTTCGCCGCCAGATCCGGGTAGATCCGTTGGAATTTTTGGATGTACTGCGGCCCGTAGTTGGGAGGCAGGGTCATGCCCGCCAGCACCACCGTGGCGCCGCCCTGCCGGAGGCAGGCGATCATCTGGTCCAGGTTGGCGCGGGTGGTGTCCACGGGCAGGCCGCGCAGGCCGTCGTTGCCGCCGAACTCCAGAATGACGATGGCGGGATGGTCCGCCAGCACGACGCCCAGGCGCGCCAGCCCGTCGGTGGTGGTGTCGCCGCTGATGCCGGCGTTCGCGACCCGGTAGGCGTATCCGCGGCGGTCGAGTTCTTTTTGCAGAAAATCGGGGTAGCTCTGGCCGGGTTCGAGTCCGAAACCGGCCGTGAGACTGTCGCCAAAGGCCGCGATGACCGGGCGGTGGTCCGCCGGCGCGGCAGGGGCGGGCGCGGGGGCAGCCGGCTCGCGGGGTGGCGCGGAGTCGGGTTGGGGCGACCGGCCGCACCCCGCCAGCGCCAGGACCACCGCCAGACACCAGAAGCGCGCATGCACAATGCCATAATAAACGGGGACGCCTCCGTGATTCGGGTTTGTGATCTTACCAAGACGATCGACACGGGTACTCACCGCGTCGAGATCCTGCGCGGCATCAACCTGGAGATCCCCAAAGGACAATTCGTGGCCATCATGGGGCCCTCGGGCAGCGGCAAGAGCACGCTGCTGGGACTGCTGGCGGGCCTGGATGTGCCCACCTCCGGACGAATCTTTCTGGACGGCGAGGACATCACCGGCCTGATAGAAGACGCGCTGGCGCTGGTGCGCGGGCGCAAGATCGGCTTCGTATTTCAGTCCTATCACCTGATTCCCACGCTCACCGCCGAGGAGAACGTGCGCCTGCCCATGGAATTGACCGGTTTGAACGGCGCCGATGGCGAGAACCGGGCGGTGCAACTGCTGGATCGCGTGGGCCTGGTGGAGCGGCGCGACCACTATCCAGTACAGCTTTCCGGCGGCGAGCAGCAGCGCGTGGCCCTGGCCCGCGCCTTCATGGTCCGCCCGCCGATCCTGCTGGCCGATGAGCCTACCGGCAACCTGGACAGCGCCAATGGCCGGCTGGTGCTGGACCTGCTGCTGCAACTGAACCGCGAGGAAGGCACCACGCTGGTGCTGGTGACGCACGACCGCGAGCTGGCGGCCAACGCCGACCGCCGCATCTCGCTGTGCGACGGCCGCGTGGTCAGCGACGAGCGGCAATGACTCCGCACCTGGGGTGGCGGACGGCGCTCCGGCTCGCCTGGCGCGACGCGCGGGCCTCCTCGGCCAAGTTCCTGTTCGTCGTGCTGGCGGTGGCCGTGGGAGTGGGAGCGCTGGTGGGCGTGCGGAGCTTCAGCCGCGCCTTTCGCAGCGTGCTGCTGCGGGAAGCCCGCACGCTGATGGCGGCGGACCTTTCGGTGCGGGTCTTCGCCCTGCCGACCGCCTCCCAGGAACAGGCCATCCGGGAACTGGAAGCCCGCGGCGTCCGGCACACGCAAATCACCGAGACGCTCACCATGGCGGCTTCCGCGGCGGTGGCTGATCCGCTGCTGATCTCGGTCAAGGCAGTGGACCCGGCGCTGTATCCGTTCTACGGGACCGTGAAACTGGATCCTCCGGGCCCCCTGGCGCGGAGACTGGACGATGCGTCGGCAGCCGTCTCTGAGGACCTGCTGATGCGCCTGGGGGTGCGGGTGGGCGGGATGCTGCGCCTGGGCGGCCAGGATTTCCGGATTGCCGCCGTGTTGGCCTCGGAGCCGGACCGCATGACCGGCAGCCTGAACGTAGGTCCCCGGGTGATGATCACACGTGGCGGGCTGGACCGCACCGGCCTGATCACGCTGGGCAGCCGCGCTTCGCAGCGCTTTCTGTTCCGCGTTCCGGAAGGCGGCCCCTCCATCGGCGAGATCCGCCTGCTGCTGAAGAAAACCTTTCCGGAGGCCACCATCGCGGACTTCCGGGAAACCCACCCCATCATCACGCGCGGGTTGAACCGGGCCACCACCTTTCTGAGTCTCATCAGCCTCATTGCCCTAATCGTGAGTTCCCTGGGGGTGGCCACCGCCATGCACGCGCACTTGCAGCAGAAGATGGATTCGATTGCCATCCTGAAGTGCCTGGGGGCGAACTCCGGCCAGGTGCTGCGCATCTATGCGGCGCAAACGCTGATGCTGGGCCTGGCCGGCGGAGTACTTGGAATCGCCGTGGGCAGCGGCGTGCAACACGCGTTCCCGCTGCTGATCCGGCGCTATTTCCAGATTGAGCCGAACCTGTCGCTGGACCTGGTGCCCGCCGCTCAGGGGCTGGCCATCGGTCTGCTGACCACACTGCTGTTCACCTTGCCGCCGCTCCTGGGGATCCGCGAGATTCGTCCGGCGGTGATCTTCCGGCGGGAGATGGCCGAGAATCACGCCCGGTGGCGCTGGCGCTGGCGCAGCGCGCGGGCCGCGCTGGCGGCGGGCGGCGCCATCCTGCTGGGCATGGGCCTGGTGGCTGCCTCGCTGGCCGGCAGCACGCCGCGGGAGGCCGCTCGCACGGGGGCTTATTTTACCGGCGGGCTGCTGGTGAGCCTGATTGTGCTGTCCGCCATCGCCGGGGCGATGCTGGGCGGCGTGCGGATCTTCCTGCGCGGCACGCGCCGGAACCTGCCCGCAGTGGTGCGCCAGGGCCTGGCCAATCTGCACCGTCCGGGTAACCATGCGCAGAGCGTGCTGGTGGCCCTGGGCGTGGGTGTGATGTTCACGCTTTCCGTCTACCTGCTACAGCGCTCGCTGCTGGTGCAGATCATGAATAGCGCGCCGCCCGGCATGCCGAATGTATTTCTGCTGGATATCCCCGGTCCCGCGCGGCAGGCTGTAGCCGAATTGGCGAAACAACAGCCCGGGGTGGAGTCCGGGCCGGAGGTCATGGCTTCGGTGGCGGCGCGCCTGCTTTCCATCAACGGGGTACCCGTGGAAAAACTTCCGCTGCGGGAGTGGGGCCGCCGTTTCTGGCGCACCCGGCCCGTGACCTGGGCCGGGGCCATGCCGCCGGAAACCGAGATCCTCGCCGGCGCCTGGTGGTCTCCCGGGGAGCGGCCCGTTCCGGCGCAGGTGTGCGCGACCGAAGACGCCGCCCGCATCCTGAGCCTCAAGCCCGGCGCTACGCTACGGTGGGAGATCGCCGGGCGGACTCTGGAAAGCCGCCTGGTCTGTGTGGCGCGCATGGAATCGATCCACATGGCCGCGCGCTTCGAGTTCCTCTTCAGCCCGGGGAGCCTGGAGGGATTCCCGGCCATCTACTATGGCAGCCTGCGCGTCCAGCCGCGGCGCGTGCCCGCGCTCCAGCGGACCATCTACGAGCGCTACCCCACGGTCACGGTGGTGAACGTGGCGGATGTGCTGGAAATCGTGCAACAGGTGGTGGACCAGATCGCCCTGGTGGTGCGCTTCATCTCGCTGTTCGCCATTCTGGCTGGCGCGGTGATTCTGGCCTCGAGCGTGGCGGGCACCCGTTTCCGGCGCATCCGCGAGGTGGTGATCCTCAAAACTCTGGGCGCTACCCGGCGGCGCGTGGCAGGGATCTTCTCGGTGGAGTTTCTGGTGCTGGGAGGAGTGGCGGGCCTCATGGGCAGCCTGCTGGCCACAGCGTTCTCCGGCCTGGTGCTGAAAAAGCTGCTGAACGTGGAATTCCGCTTCGATCCGCTGCCGAACGCTCTGGCAGTGGTGTGCACGGCGCTGGTGGCCAACCTGGCGGGGTGGCTCGCGAGCTATCGCATCCTGGGCCAGAAGCCCCTGGAAGTTCTCAGGGAAGAATAGGCTGTCCGCTTCAGGGCAGGGGATTGGCGGCCATCCACTTCAGGGTTTGCCTGATGCCGTCGTCGTAGGAGGTTTTCTCGAGGCGGCCCAGCCTGGCTGCCAGCTTGCTGTCATCCAGGATCACGGGAGTCTCCGCCAGGTAGAGCATCTCTACCAGTTCGCGCATTAACGGGTTGAACAGGCCCATCAGGCGCAGCAGGCGCCGCCCGGCGGACCGGAATTTGGGCTCCCGGCCAAGGGCTCGGTAGACCTTCTGGATGAACTCTCCGCCCGTGATTTCACCGGCTCCGCCCAGGTTCCACGCCTCGCCGTAGGCGTCTTCGTGTGCGGCGAGCTCGGCCAGCACAGGCGCGGCGTCGGGCACGTACAGAAATTCGTGCGGCGTGGAGGCTGGACCCAGCCAGTTGGCCCTCTTGCCGGTCAGCGCGGCGCGGAGGATGGGATTCGCCAGGCTGTTGTCGGCATACGGGCCGTAGAAGTCCGGCAGGCGCACCACCAGCCCGTGGATAACGCCCTTGGCATGCGCCTCCAGTACCAGGTCTTCCTGCTCCTTGCGCATGCGGCCCTTAAAAGCGGCAGGCTGGCGCGGGTGGCTCTCGGCGACCCGGCGGGTCTGCGGCACGCCGTAGCTGTAGACGCTCGAGACCACCGCCAGGCGCGCGACCTCCACGCGGGCCGCCGCCTCCAGGGTGATGCGCATCAGCTTGGGATGCAGGGCAAAATTCGTGTAAGGCACGCCTACGGCGTAGATCAGCGTGTCCGCCCCCCGTGCCGCCGCGGCCGCGGAGCGGGGATCGGTCAGGTCCGCGTCGAAAATCTCCGCCTGCGGTATCTTGCCGAAGACCTCTTCGAGTTTGCTTCGGTTTCGGCCCACCACCCGGAAGGGGACGCCGCGCCGCTCCAGTTCGGCGCCTACCAGGCGTCCTACGGGACCGGCGGCTCCGAAAATCGCTACCCGCACCATCATTGTTAAAATAGACCCAAAATGATCCAAACGCTATTCGGCACCGTCGAACAAGAGCCAACTCTGCTCGATCGACTGAAGAGCGGTGTACAAAAAACGCGCGCCGGCCTGGTGGGCCGGCTGGAGGACATGCTCCAGGGCAGGAAGGAAATTGACGCCGACCTGCTGGACGAGCTGGAGTACACCCTGATCAGCGCCGACATCGGGGTGCGCACAACCCAGGAGATCCTGGAGCGCATCCGGGAGCGGGTGGACCGCAGCCTGGTCGGAAACGCCGCCGAACTGGAGAACCTGATCCGCGAACACCTGCTCGAAATTCTCCAGGCGAGCGAGCACGCTCCGGCCCGGGTGACCCAGCCCCCGGCGGTGGTGATGGTGGTGGGCGTGAATGGCAGCGGCAAGACCACGACCATCGGCAAACTGGCGCACCGGTACCTCCACGAGCAGCGCAAGGTGCTGCTGTGCGCGGCGGATACGTTCCGGGCGGCGGCCATCGAACAACTGGAGGTGTGGGCCCAGCGCACGGGCACCGAGATGATCCGCCAGAAGCCGGGGGCCGATCCGGCGGCGGTTCTTTTCGACGCTTTGCAGGCGGCCCGGGCGCGGCAGGCGGACTACGTGATCGTGGACACCGCCGGGCGTCTTCAGAGCAAAGCCAACCTCATGGCGGAATTGGAAAAGATGCGCCGCACGGCCGCGCGCGTCATTCCGGACGCGCCCCATGAGGTCCTGCTGGTGTTGGATGCCACTACCGGGCAGAACGGCCTGGAGCAGGCCCGCAAGTTTACGGAAACTTCCGGGGTCACCGGCATCGTGCTCACCAAGCTCGACGGCACCGCCAAGGGGGGAATCGTGGTGGCCATCGCGCGCGAACTGAACATCCCGATCCGGTACGTGGGTGTCGGCGAAAAGATCGACGACCTGCTGCCGTTCGACCCGGAAAAGTTCATCGAGTCGCTGTTCTCCAAATGAGCGCGGAATACCTGCGCGAGGCGTTGGACCTGGCCCGCCGGGGCCGGGCGCAGGCCAGCCCGAATCCGCTGGTAGGGGCGGTGCTGGTGCGCGAAGGCCGCGTGGTGGGCCGCGGCTTCCATACCTGGGCCGGGGTGAAGCATGCCGAAATGCTGGCCCTGGAGGAAGCTGGCGAGGAGGCGCGCGGGGCCACACTGTATATCAACCTGGAGCCTTGCGCGCACCGGGGCCGCACGGGCCCGTGCGCCGACGCGCTGATTGCGGCCGGCGTGAAGCGCGTGGTAGCGCCCATGGCCGATCCCAACCCGCTGGTAGCGGGCGAAGGCTTCCGCCGCCTGCGCGCCGCGGGGGTAGAGGTGGACCTGGACCTGAGCCTGGCCGGCGAAGCCGAGTATCTCAACGAGCCCTTCGTCCACTTCATGCGGAGAGGGCGCCCGCTGGTGCTGCTCAAGGCCGCTCTCACGCTGGACGGCAAGATCGCGGCTCCGGACGACAACCGCGGCTGGATCACCAGCGAGCGGGCCCGCGCGAACGTGCAGCAGCTGCGGCACGATACCGACGCCATCCTCACCGGCATCGGCACGGTGCTGGCCGACGACTGCCTGCTGACCGACCGCACCGGACTTCCGCGCAGCCGCCCGCTGCTGCGCATAGTGGCGGATTCGCAACTGCGCCTGCCGCTGGACTCACAGATGGTCTCGAGCGCGCAGGGCGACGTGGTAGTGATCGGTACGTCGGCGGCCTCGGCCGAGCGGCGCAAGGCGCTCGAAAGCCGCGGCGTGCGGGTGCTGATTTTCGACGGGCGCGGCGGCCGCTCCGACCTGCGGCGCGCCATCCAATGGCTGGGAGAGCAGAAATACCTCTCGCTGATGATCGAGGCGGGCAGCAAGGTCAATTGGGCCGTGCTCGAGGGCGAACTCGCGGACAAGGTGTTTTTCTATTACGCGCCGAAGATCCTCGGTGGCATGGAATCGCTCTCGATGGCCGGCGGCATCGGCCGGCGGCGCCGCTCCGACGCCATCCTGGTGCGCGACATCCGGTTGCATCCCATCGCGCCGGACGAGTTCGCCGTGGAAGGCTATATCCGCAAGGAAGAGGACGCGTAAATGTTTACCGGCATCATCGAAGAGCTCGGGACGGTGGAATCGCTGGCGGCGCGGGCTGCCGGCGCACGCCTGAAAATCCGCTGCCGGGAGGTGCTGGCGGACGCTACCCAGGGCGCCAGCGTCGCCGTCAACGGGGTGTGCCTCACCGCCTTGGACCTCGCGTCGGACAGCTTCTCCGCGGACCTGGCCCCGGAAACCTTAAGCCGCAGCAATCTGGGACGCCTGCGGGCAGGCTCGCGGGTCAACCTGGAGCGCCCGCTCGCGCCCGGCGGGCGGCTGAGCGGCCACATTGTGCAGGGCCACGTGGACGGCACCGGCGAATTTCTGTCGCTCGAACCGCTGGGGGACCAGAACTGGTGGCTGCGCGTGCGCGTGCCCGCCGAGTTGGACCCTTACCTGGTGTTCAAAGGGTCCATCGCCATCGATGGCGTCAGCCTGACCATCGCCGGGCTCGAAGGCGACGTTCTTTCGGTGACCATCATCCCGCACACTTACCGCAACACCACGCTGGGCACTTACCGGCCGGGCGACCGCGTCAACCTGGAATGCGACATCCTGGCCAAGCACGTGGAGAAACTGCTCCGCAGGCTGGACCTCAGGCCGCCGCTAACGGAGGAAAAATTGCGTGAGAACGGGTATTAATGCGGCCGTCAGCTCTCAGCCGTCAGCCAAACGCTGAAGCTAATGTTTCAGCTCTTCGGTGATTTCGGCGGCTACGGCGCGCGCCTGTTCGACCGCTCCGGGTTCGAAACTGATGGCTCCCACGCGCGCGTGGCCTCCGCCGCCGTAGCGCTCGCAGATGCTGGCGAGGTTATGGCGGGGCTCCTCGCGGGCCCATGGGTTGGAGCCCACGGAAACCTTAGTGCGGAAGCTGGAGGGACTCACGGACACCGTATAGATGCTGTCGGGGAACAGGTAATACGGGATGAACTTGTTGTAGCCTTCCAGGTCGTATCCGGTCAGATCGAAATACACCACCCCGTTATCCTGCCGGGCGCGGCCGCGGATCATCTCGATGGAATCCAGGTGGCGCCTGTACAGGGGTTTGTACAAGTCCTGGATCTCCGGCTCCCGGGTGATCTCTTCCAGCCCTCGGTAGCGCATCCAGCGGATCACCGTCTGCACGATATCCGAACCTTTGGCGCCCTCGATGACCAGGGTCAGCTTCATCGCCGGAGCGCCCAGTTCGACAGCGGTCCGGGCATCGGGATACTGAGCGCCGTCGATGACATTGGCCCAATCCACCAGCTCGTCCAGGTCCGGCGCGGAGAACCCGAATTCGTCTCGGGCAACGGCGCAAATGAATGAAGTGCAGGACTTGTACGTAGGGTCGTAAAGCTTTTTGCTGCTGGGATGGTTCCGGAAGTGAGCGGCATCTTCGGGAGTGAGGAAAGCGCTCTGGTGGTGGTCGAACCACCAGGTCAAGCGCGGATCGCTGGAGTATTTGAAGTCCACGATGGCGTTTTCGTCGCCATCAAACAGGCTGTCGTCAAACAGTTGGGACGCCTTGTGGTACATGCCGGTGAAAGCGAACTCGGCTTTGGGGTGAACCGCCCCTTCAATAAAACGGCTGAAGAAGGCAGCGGACGCTGCTCCGTCGAAGCAATGGTCGTGGTAGAGGATCCTAACCAGCATGGAGATGAGGAAAACTTACTAGCTTGCCTGAATATGACCGGAAAAGCAAGTCCCCGCATTGGCTCAGAAGTACAGCAAGGCGTTAAAGAACAACTTGAAGGTGCGGTAGCTTTGTGCGCGATATTGTGGGCGCATCCCGAACAGGATCACCCGGCCGCGGCCCAGCGGTGCGTCCACCAGCGCGGCATGGTTGGCCAGGTACGACTCGCCCAGCAGCCACCCGGAGGCGAGCACGCCCGAGGCCGGATACCGTGCCACGACACCCTCACCCGTTTCCCAGGCAGGGCTGTGTTCGGACCACACGGCGATTTCCGCCGGCAGGCCCAGCGCCAGCGGATGCCCCGGCTGGAGACGGACGTAGAGCAGCGAGCCGGGTGCATAAAAGTCGCGTTCGGGCAAACCGCGGACCACGTTTCGCGCAGGCACGCCGAGATGACGAAGGGCATATTCGGTGGAACGGTTCAGGAACAGGATGGTGCCACCCGCGGAGACGAACTCGCGCAACGTCTGGGCGCCGCTTTCGCCCAGCCCGCCGGTGTATTCCGGGGGCATGGAGCCTGGGCGAAAACCGCTTTCAATCACTTCGGCGGGCTCGTCGGGAAAGACCAGCACGTCGAAGCGGTCGCGCAACCGGCCCGCGCGGATCTCCGCATCGGGCAGGCTGCGGTAGGCGAAGCCGAACTGCTCCAGCAGCCAGCGGGTCCAGCCTTCGTCCATGCTGGGCACGAAGCTGCGGTGCAACCCGATCCGCGGGCGGCGGAGGCGCTTCCAGGCCGGACCTTGGGGACTCGGGGCAAAATCCCCGGTGACAGGATTCCGCCACACCGAGCCGCCGGTGCTCCAGATGCGGTTGACGGTTTTCCAGGTGTCCGTATCCGCGGCAGCGAAGTTGGCCGCCGGCTCGCCCTGGGGAAAACGGGCTGGCACCAGCGGGCCAGCCACGGGCTGCGCCAGCGGTTGGACATCTACGCCCATGAGCAGCGGCAGGGTGTGGGCGGTCACGTCGTAGGGCCGGCGAGGCGGTCCGCCGGGGTACATGCGCAAGTCGGGATAGTCCTGCCTTTCGAGCAGCGCCTTGGCGTAGCCGCTGTAAGGCTGTGCCATGGGGATCACATGACCCCCGTTCGGCGTGAGATCGATGTCCACCTGGCCGAACGCCAGGGTCTCGAGCAGTTTGCGCGCGGCCCCAGGGTCTGGTTGCCGGGCGGGGATGAGGAATCCCCAGGGCGCTCGCCGGGCAGCCTGGCGCTGGCCCACCCGGTAGAAGTTCCGCAGCAACTCCTCCCGATGAATGGCCGCCTGGTAGAGACAGGATTCCATGGCGATTAACTGGTACTCTACAATGTCCCGCAGGCGCCAGGTCCCGCCCGGCCAAGGCTCCAGAAAATTCCAGCTCCGTTCCCGGGCGTCGTAACCGAGGGCGTTGCGGTCCAATTGTTCCGGCGCTACGGTGATCGGGCTGGCCAGGCGCGCGCTGGCCGATTCGGTAAGGATGCGCAGCCCGCCGTGAAACGCTTGGTAATGCCGGCTGGGAGTCCAGAAATCATAGGAGGAATGTATCGAGATGCCCACTTTGCCGGCGGCAGTCAGGTCCGCCGCCATAGCCGTGCCGATCATGTTGGTTTCCTGCATCAGGATGGCGTCGACGTTGGGCTCGATGGGGTCCATCCAGGGCGGCACGAAGAGACGCGAACCGTATGGCCCCTGCTGGTGCATGTCGTAAACGATTTGGGGGTGCCACACGTTGTGCAAGCGCGCCACCGTCAGACGCGTCTCCGCCTGGGAGAAGATGTACCAATCGCGGTTGTTGTCGTGCCCGACATATTTCTGGTACAGCTCCGGAGGATTTGTACCTTCCCAGAGTGTCCCCAGCGTCCGGCGGTACCAGCGGGTCACCAGGTCCAGGCCATCCGGGTTCAGCGACGGCACCAGCAGCAGGATCGTGTTTTGCAGGATGGCGCTCAGGCGGGGCCGGTCCTCTGCCAGCAGGCGGTAGGCGAATTCCACCACGGAGTGGGTGGAAGCGATTTCGGTGGAGTGAATCGAGCAGGTGAGCAGCACCACGGTCTTGCCCTGAGCCACCAGCCGCTCGGCTTCGGCCTCCGTGGTGGCGCGCGGGTCCGCGAGGCGCCTTTGGATTTCGCGATACCGGTCCAGGTGGCTGAGGGTTTCCGGGTCGGCGATCGTGGCGGCCAGAAACGGCCTGCCCTCGGTGGTTTTGCCCAGTTCCTCGACCCGGATGCGATCGCTCGCACGGGCCAGGAGGTGGAAATAGGAGACGACCTTGTCCCAATCCAAAACCGTACGGTCCGCTCCCATCTCGTGTCCGAAGTGACTGAGGGGCGTGGGAACCGCGGCGGCGAGGACGGCGCTCGCGGCCAGCAGCAGGGCGGTGAGACGCGCGGCTGGCGCCCGGGGGCGCGCCCGTCTCAGGCACACGACCGGTTGAGCTCCGTCCAAAGCGCCTTATACCAGCGCAGGAACCGTTCTGGCTCCTTGCTCGCCTGGGCCTCGCAGAGGGTGTACCGGTCGTAGTTGGACTGTCGCAGCAGCGTGAACAGCTCGCGCCAGGGATAGAAGTCGGCCGCCAATTCCGTGATATGGCAATTGCGAATCCAGGGCCGCAGCCGGTCGAAGCTGGGCTTGATGGAGCCGTTAACGATATCGGTGGGGTTGGAGTTCCAGCACAAGCCCACGCTTTCATGCTTGGTGGCCTTCATGATGGCTTCGGCCACCGGGGGATTCTGGGTGCCTCGCCCGTGAACTTCGAGCCAGATCTCCACGCCGTGGGCCTGGCCGTAATCGCCCAGTTCCCGAAGGCTGGCGCCGATATTCTGGATCACGGTTTCGTGCGGCACTCCGTTAGGGAAGCCGTTGGGCCGCACCTTGACTCCCCAGGCGCCGGTATCGTGCGCCAAGTCCACCCATTTGCGGCCCACCTCCACATTTTCCTTGCGGACCGCCGGGTCGGGGGACTGGAACTCGCAGGTGCTGCCAAAGCTCAGCAGGCGCACCTTGGAGCGGGCAAAGCGCGCGCGCACTTCGGCCCGCTGGGCGGCGTCCAGCGAGGGCTCGACTCCGTGCCGGTGACCGGTCCGTAATTCCACCGCAGCGAACCCGGCCGCCTCCAGGTTCCGGATAATCGTTTCCAAATCCCAGTCCTGAAGGACTTGATAGGTTACGGCGCCCAGTTGCATGCGCCTATTCTATACCGGTTCTATACCGGCAATGCCTCCAGGAAGCGGTCGATATCTGCCGGGCTGATGTAAAAGTGGGGGGAGATGCGGACCCAACCCTGCCGGGGAGCCACGATGATCCCCTGAGGTCTGAGGCGTCGCACGAGCTCAACGCTGTCGACCCCCGCCTTTCGAATACTGACGATGCCGGCCCCGGTCTGCGGGGTACGCGAGCCCAGGACTTCGTAGCCGCGGGCTTGGGCGCCTTCCGCCACGCGGTCACCCAGCTTTTGGACAACCGGAGCGATTTCTCCGACGCCGATCTCAAGTAAAAACTCGATTGCTGCGCGTAACCCGAAGCAACTAATGGTGTTCAATGTTCCGCATTCATAGCGTCCGGCATCCCGGCGAAGGGTCATGTCGCGGGAGGCGTAGTCGTAGTATTTCTCCACGTTGGTCCAGCCGAATTCCACCGGCTGAACGCTATCCTGCACATCCTGGCGGAGATACAAAATACCGCAGCCCTCAGGCCCGAACATCCACTTGTGCCCGTCCGCCGCCAGGGCATGGATACCCGCCGCCTGCACATCAAGCGGGAATGCACCCAGCCCCTGAATCGCATCTACCAGGAAAAGGCAGCCCCTACGGCGGCAAATCTCACCTAATACTTGAATATCGGCCCGGTAGCCGCTCAGATACTGTACGTAGCTGACGGCCAGCAGTCGCGCGCCCCGGCAGGCTTCGTCGATTCGTTCCAGGGGGTCGGTGATGGAGCACCATTCCACCCGGATCCCCTGATTTTCCAAACGCTTCCAGGGGAAATAGTTGGCCGGGAACTCCTCTGCGAATCCCACCACTTTGTCGCCCGGCCGCCAGTCCAGCCCCATGGCGACGGTGGCGATGCCTTCGGAGGTGTTCTTGACGATGGCAATCTCCGAAGGGGTGGCGTGGATCAGCCGGGCGGCTGCCCGCCGGACTCCGGCGTAGGCTTCGAGCCACCCGTCGTAGTGCAGGCTGCCGTACTCCAGTGCGTCGTCGGCGAGTTGCTTCATGGCGTCGGCGGCGGGCTTCGAAAGCGGCGCCACAGCGGCGTGGTTCAGGTAAATGAGCCTCTGGCGCACCGGAAATTGATCTGCAAACCGCTCCCAAAGAGGGGTTTTCACATCCTGAGCGAAACTCATCTCCTTGAGCATACGTTAAACAAGGGAATGGAGCGACGCATGGGCCGCTATAGTGTAGTGCTTCTGGTGGTGCTGCTCGCGGTTTCGGCCGCCCGGGCAAAGGACAAGAAGAAGGACCCCACCGAGATCGGGAACCGGGAAGTGGGGAAAGGGCTCAATTTCTATTCGCTCGAAAAGGAGATGGCGCTAGGCAAGCAGCTCGCCGAGGAAGTGCAGCGCGAGTCCAAGCTGATCGCCGACCCGATCATCACGGAATACGTCAACCGGGTTGGGCAGAACCTGGTGCGCAACTCCGATGCCCGGGTGCCCTTCACTTTCAAAATGATCGAAGATCAGACGATCAACGCCTTTGCCTTGCCGGGGGGATACGTGTTCGTGAACTCGGGCCTGCTGCGGGTGGCGGAGACCGAGGCGGAGCTGGCGGGGGCCATGGCGCATGAGATCGCACACGTGGCTGCCCGGCATAGCACCCGGCAGGCCAGCCGCGCGCAGCTCGCCAACCTGGCTGCGACTCCGCTCATTTTCCTGGGGGGCTGGACCGGGTACGCCGTCCGGCAGGGCGCCGGGGCGGGTATCCCCCTGGCTTTTTTGAAATTCGAGCGAGGCTTCGAATCCGAGGCGGACTTTCTGGGGCTGCAGTACATGTACGCCGCCGGGTACGACCCCACAGCCTCCATCGACATTTTTGAGCGCCTGCTTTCTCTTCAACGGACCAGGCCGGGGGCTCTTTCGAAAGTCTTTTCGACCCACCCGATGAATGAGGAACGGATCCAGAAAACCCAGCAGGAAATTCAGGAGATTTTGCCGCCTAAAGCTCAATACGTGGTCAATACGTCAGAGTATGTGGCAGTCCGAACCCGCTTATTCTCCATCGAGAACCAGCAGAAAGCCGAACAATCGGACGACGGCCGCCCGCGCCTGCGAACAAATCCTCCGAGCGGGGCGAAGACGGAAGAAAACGGCGAGGAGCACCCCACCATCCGCCGGCGTGACCTGGTGGATTAAAAGAACGTAACCGGTCCGGCGTTCTGTGCGTTTCCTCATATGAGCGTATAGTGAAAATAGCCAGGAGTGTGCATATGAAACGGCTCTCCGCAGTCCCCGTGGCAATGCTGGCGGCACTCAGTCTCCTCGCCACGGCCAGCCAGGCAAAAGATAAGAAGAAGGATCCGGACGAGATCGGCAACCGCGATGTCGGCAAGGGGGTCAATTTCTACTCGCTCGAAAAAGAAATTGCCTTGGGAAAGCAGTTGGCGCAGGAAGTGGAACGAGAGGCCAAGATCGTCGACGATCCGGTGATCGCGGAGTACGTGAACCGCGTGGGGCAGAACCTGGTGCGCAACTCCGATGCCAAGGTGCCCTTCACCATCAAGGTGCTGGACTCGGAAGAGGTGAATGCCTTCGCGCTCCCGGGCGGCTTCTTTTTTGTGAATTCCGGCCTGGTGTTGAAAGCCGACAACGAGGCTGAACTGGCCGGCGTCATGGCGCACGAGATTGCTCACGTGGCTGCACGGCACGGAACGCGGCAGGCCACCCGCGGCGCCATCATCAACTATGCGTCCATCCCGCTGATCTTCATGGGAGGCTGGACGGGATATGCCATTCGCCAGGGGGCCGGGCTAGCCATTCCGATGGGCTTCCTAACTTTCTCCCGCGGATTCGAGCGCGAAGCGGATTTCCTAGGCTTGCAATACATGTACAAGGCGGGCTACGATCCCACGGCGTTTGTGGACTTTTTCGAAAAGATCGAGAGCATGGAAAAAAAGAAGCCCGGGACGATGGCCAAGGTCTTTTCGACGCACCCCATGACGGAGGACCGGATCCAGGCGTCGCAGAAAGAGATCCAGGCCGTGCTGAAGGCCAAGCCGGAGTACGTGGTGAGCACTTCGGAGTTTTCCGATGTGAAGGCCAGGCTCGCTTCGCTGCACAATCGCCGCAAGGTGGATGCCGACAAGGATGCAACCCGGCCGACTTTGCGACGCAATCCGAACGCGGGCGGCACGACCACCGATGACGGCGACGGCCAGGCCAAGCCCGACCAGGACGAGCGGCCCACGTTGAAGCGCCGGGAATAAACCCCGGCAGCGGCTCCCGGCGCTGTAGTGCTCAGGAGGCTGTGGATGTGCGCTCGCTGGCCGCCAGGACCTTGTAAGCACGGCGCGCCACGATGAGCTCTTCATTGGTTGCCAAGGCGAGCACGATCACAGCGGAATCAGGGGCCGAGACCACCCGGTCGCCGGTCCCGGTAGTATTCTTGGCGGGATCGAGCCGGATTCCGAGAAACTCCAGACCCTCGCAGCAGGCGGCTCTCAGGCGAGCGGAATTTTCGCCGATGCCCCCGGTGAAGGCGAGAGCATCGAGGCCCCCCATCGCCGCGGCATAGGCTCCGATGGTTTTCTTTACCTGGTAGACGAAGACCTGGAGCGCGAGCTCCGCCTGCGGGTTTGCTGCCTGGCAGGCCTCTTCGAGATCGCGCACGTCGCCGCCTGGGATTCCGGAGAGTCCCGCGAGACCTCCTTCGCCGGCCAGTTGCCGGCGGACTTCCTCCGGGCTCCAGCCGTGCCGCTCGATCATAAACAGCACGGCGAAGACGTCCAGATCTCCGTGGCGCGTGGCGTTCTCCAACCCGGACTGGGGGGAGAATCCCATAGTGGTGTCGATGGACCGGCCCCGATCGATGGCGCACATGGAGGAACTGCCACCCAGGTGCGCGCTGACCAGGCGGAGATGGGCGCCCAGCAGTTCGCGGCAGCGCTCCCGGATGTACTGGTGAGAAGCCCCGTGAAAGCCGTACTTCGAGATTCCCCGGTCGCGCCACGGCCCGGGCACGCCGTAGGCGCGGGCGTACTCGGGCATGGTGGCGTGGAACTCGGTCTCGAACGCCGCTACTAGCGGCACGGCCGGCAGAATATCCTGAAACGCCCGGATGGCGGCCAGATAGATGGTGTTGTGGGCTGGCGCGGCCGGGAGGAAGGTTTCCATCGAGCGGATCACATCCGCGTCGATCACGAACGTTCCGCGATACCGCGGCCCGCCGTGAACGGCCTTGAAGGCTACCGCATCGATGCGGTTGTCCCCGGTGCTGATGCTGGCGATCGCCTCATGGTAGTCGCGGACCCGCTCCACGCGGCCTTTGGCCAGCACTTTTTCCGAGGGCATTTCCAGAATCTGGTACTTGAGCGAGGTGGAGCCGAGATTGGGGACCAGTAGGTTCATCTGATACCAGCGTATTGTTGCCGGATGCGAGCAATGTTCTTGGTCGCTTCCGCCTTGTAGGGGCTGGGTATGGCAGCGCAGGCGCGGAAGTGGTTGACGGCCTCCTGAGCCTTTTCCATTTTATAATCCGCGATGCCCAACAGAAAGAGCGTTTCCGCCTTCATGCCCTGATTGACTTCTACCAGGGGGAGGGCTTCGCTCAATTCCTTGTCTGACTCCGCGAACTTGTTCTGCAGGTAGTACTGTTTTCCGCTCATGTAGTGCGCCAGACCGATGAGCAGGTTCTTGCGCTGAGCCCAAGCCGCATCGGCTACGCCTGCCGTCTTGGGCTTCGAGTTCATGATTTCGATGATGCGGGCGGAGTAGGTGTGCACTTTCTCCGGATCGGTCTTTTTCTGGAGGTAGTTGTCAGCCAGCACCACGAGCATGTCTTCATCGGCGTGGCCGGCAGCGACCAGCTTTTCCGCCAGCCCGGAGGCTTTGTCAGCCTGTTTCGCCTGCTGGTAGGCCAGGAACAGTTGCGGATAGGCCTGCGCCAGGTACTGACTGTTCGGATTGCGCTGCTCCAGCGCTTCGAGCAACTCAATCTTCTTTTGTGGATCGGAGTTTTGCAGGGCGGCGGCGTAGAGCGCGTATTCCGTATAAGTGTTGACCTGCTTGGCGTAATCCACGCGCCTCTTCCAGTCTTCCACCTCGTCCTGCTCTTTGGGCTGCGGCGAATTGACGACCTTGAGCGCCAGCTCGGAGGTCTTGGCCGACCACTTGCGGATCTGGTCGGCGTCTTTCTTCATTTCCGCGGCTTTCAGAGTCTGGTGGGCGGTCTCCACGCATTCGGGCGGCACGGCGTCGAGCTTTTCCCCGATTTCCAAGGCCTTGTCGCTGTTGTTGGCCTTCAGGTAGCCGTCCAGCATCTGCTCGTAGACCCATCCGATGGCTTCATGCTGCGGAAACTGTGTGGCGAACTGCTCCAGGAGGCCGAGTTTCTTGGCCGCGTCGGACTCCTGGCCGATCTTCTGCAGCAACTGGCCTTCGGGCTTTTCGGCATTGACCTCGCCGATCTTGTGACACTGGGCCGCCAGAGAGCCGGCTGCGATCAAGCCGGCCAGCAAAGCGAACATCGTTCTCATTCGGTTCACCTCCCCGATTTTTGGGAAATGGTATCACACGTTTCGGGAACCGGGGCTACCGGTTCCGGAGGAGACGGAAGCGGGCGGGCGGCGCCACCAGGCGACGCCGTCTCGCACGTCCTCGAGCACCGCGCCGCGGCGCCGCAGGTATTCCAGGTGAGCCATCACCTCGAAGATCGCGAAGCGGTAGTGAAACGGCGAGAGATCGCGTTCCCAGAGTGCCGCGACCAGGTCGTTGGCGGTCTGGGGCCTGCCATCCAGAGCCTGGACAATACGATGACAGCGCGCGGCATGATGCGCGTGGGTCCGGCGGACCCACGCGCGGTGTCCGGTGAAGGGCGACCCGTGAGAGGGCAGCAGCAGGTCCACCTCCCGTTCCCCGACGAGATCGAGCGAAGCCAGATATTCGCCCAGGGCATCCCGGCCCGGATGCCAGCCGATGTTGGGAGAGATGTGCTCCAGGATGTGGTCGCCGGAGAGAAGCAGGCGGCGCGCGAACTCATAGAGACACACATGCCCGGGGGAGTGGCCGGGGGTCCAAACGACCTCGATCCCGCCGGCGGGGGCAGCAAAGGTCTCGCCGCCTTGCAGGAGCCGGTCCGGGCTGAGGCGATGAAAGCTGCGGTGCACGTCGGCAAGCGAGCCGCTGATCAGCGCAATCAGGGAGTCCGGCACGCCGGCGGCGGTCAGGAAATCCCTTTGCCAGGCGTTGTAAGAGTCGGTCTGGGTAATGTGTTCGAGCAGTTCCAGGTCTGCCGCGTGCACATGCAACTGCGCGCCGGTCAGATCCCGTAGCTTGGGCGCCAGCCCCATGTGGTCGGGATGAATGTGGGTGAGCAGAATGTGGCGAATATCGCTCCAGGCCAGGCCCAGCCCCTCGCGGGCGCGGGCGAGGGCGCGCAGGCAGGCCTCGGTCTCCATGCCGCAATCCACCAGCAGATAGCCTTCGTCGAGGCGCCACAGGTAGACGTTGATGAGTCCCAGGGAGAAGGGAAGCGGTAGCTCCACCAGAAACACGCCGGGGACAATTTCGCGGTAATCGCCGCCGATTTCCAGGTAGGGCGTCAAGCCCATGATCGTAGCACGCGCCGGGAGCGGAAAATCGCAACAGCGGGTGCGGCTCAGGCGGAATCGGACTTTTTGCGGATCTTGATATCCAGCCGCTTGATCTTCTGATTCAGCGTGGAGAGCGGCACGTGCAGGCTGTCGGCGGCCTCGGTCTGGCTCCAGTTGAACTGCTCGAGACGTTCCAGGATGATACGCCGCTCAAAATCGGCCACGATCTCGAACAACGAGGCGTCCGGGGGGAGCGGGCCACCGTCGCTGCGGTGCAGTCGGATGCCGTTAGCCTGGAGCAGATGATCGGGCAGCACGTCGATGGGCACTGACGGCTCGGAGGCGAGCACCACGGCGCGTTCCACCACGTTCTCCAATTCACGCACGTTGCCCGGCCAGTTGTGCTCCATCAGCACCTGCATGGCCTCCGGCTGGAAAGTGAGCACGGAGTGGTTCTGAAGATCCAGGAACTTGCCGTTCTCGCGGCAATACTTGGTGAAGAAGTGGCTGACCAGGAGGGGGATGTCTTCCTTGCGCTCGCGCAGCGGCGGGAGCATGATGTTGATGACGTTGAGACGGTAATAGAGATCCTCGCGGAACTTGCCTTCTTCGACCAGCTTGCGAAGATCCGAGTTGGTGGCCGCCAGGATGCGCACGTCCACGCGCACCGGTTCGGTGGCGCCCAGCGGGATGAACTCCTTCTCCTGGATGACGCGCAGCAGCTTGGCCTGCATGTCCGCACTGATGTTGCCGATTTCGTCGAAGAAAATGGTGCCGCGGTCGGCCACCTCGAAATAGCCCTTCTTGGACTGAATGGCGCTGGTGAAAGCGCCTTTCACGTGGCCGAACAGGGTGGATTCGAGCAGTTCGCTGGGCAGCGAGCCACTGTTGACGGCGATAAACAGATGGTCCGCCCGCGGGGAATTGGCGTGGATCGCCTTGGCGACGAGTTCCTTGCCCGTGCCGGTCTCCCCGGTGATCAGGATGGTGGAGCGGCTGGGCGCCACTTGGGCGACCAGGTCCAGCATGCGCACCATGCGATCGCTCTTGCCGATGATATTGGGGAAGCTGTAGCGCTGCTTGAGGGCCCGTTTGAGGTGGGTGTTCTCGTACTCCAGGCGCCGCCGGGCGATCATGCGGTCGATTTCGACCAGCAGCTTTTCGTTGTCCCAGGGCTTGGAGAAATAATCGTTGGCGCCGAGCTTGAGCGCCTTGACGGCCGCCTCGGTGGAGCCGTAGGCGGTGATCATGAAGATGGGCGTATCCTGATCGCGCTCGCGGACGTCGTGCAGGACGTCCATGCCGGAGCGGTCCGGCATCATCAGGTCCAGCAGCACAAGGTCGTAGCGGCTGGTTTCCATCTTGTGCAGACCTTCGGCGGCGTTCTGCGCCTCCTCCACACGATAGCCTTCCAGGGACAGTAGTGTTTGTAGACTTTCGCGGATGTCGGGCTCGTCGTCCACTACGAGAACCCGGCCTTTACTCTCTGTAGTTTGCGCTTCGGGAGCGGACATTTCAGGCGGCATTCACCGGCTTCCTCGATGCACTGGTTTTAAACCAGGGCAGTTCCAGATGGAAGCGCGTGCCGCGTGGATCGCTGGAGACCTCGATGGAGCCGGCATGTTCTTGAATGATACCGTATGTCACCGCCAGGCCCAGCCCGGTGCCCTTGCGGCTGGACTTGGTGGTGAAGAAGGGATCAAAGATCCGGTGGACATACTCCGACGGGATGCCGTGGCCGGTATCGGAGACTTCCACACGCGCGCCGGGCTCCTCGCCCCACGTGCGCACGCTGAGCGTGCCGCCGCCCTCCATGGCATCGCGCGCGTTGAGGAACAGGTTCAGGAAGACCTGCTGCAGCTTGCCGGCGTTGGCGTTGACGGCCGCCAAGTGCGGGTCCAGATCGAGCTTCACCTGCACGCCGACCTTGTGCAACTGATGCTCCATGAGGGACACGGTTTCCTGGATCACCCGGTTGAGGCTGACTTCCCCGAAAGAGGTCGTGGAGGTGCGAGAGAAGTTCAGCAGCGAGTTGACAATCTCACTGGCGCGGAACGTCTGCTTGGCGATTTTGTCGAGCAAAATGGATTTCTGGTCGTCGTTGGCCACCTGCTTGGCGAGCATCTGCGCGTAAGTGGAGATGACGGCCAGCGGGGTGTTCACTTCGTGGGCCACGCCGGCCGCGAGCAGACCAATGCTGCTGAGCTTGTCGGCCTGCACCAGCCGCTGCTCGAGCTCGGCGCGGTCAGTGACGTCGTCAAAGATGATCAGCCGGCCGATCTGCTCCAGGTCCTTGGAGACCAGCGGGGCAATGGCGATGTTGACGATGGCGCTGGCAGCGGACTTAGGCGCGCCGTTGCCGTTGTGGCCGTTTTGGTGGACCTCGCCGGCGGCCGCGGTGGAAGTGGAAATGGTGATGGGCTGAAGCAGGAACTTGTAGATGTGGTGGATGCCGGTTTCCGAGCGCACCCGGTCGAACTGTTCCGCCAGGTCGGTGGGGAACAATTCGGCCAGCCGCCGTCCCACGGCACGTTCGCGGGGAATGCCGCTTAGCTGTTCCATCTGCGTGTTCCAGCTTTCCACGCGGTCGTTCAGGTCGGCCGCGAGGATGCCGACATTGATGGATTCGACAATGTTCTCGCTGAACTCCTTGAGGCGCTCGTACTCCTCCACCTTGCGCTGCAGGGAGCGATACAGGTTCGCGTTTTCGATGGCGATGCCCACGTAGCCGGAAAGCGTGACCAGCAGCTCCACATCCACACTGGAGAGGAAATCGCCGTCTTCGGTGCGGCTCACGCCGAGGTAAGCGATGGTGCGCCCGCGGACCTTGCAGGGGATGTAGTAGGTGAGATCCAGGTCCGAGATGGTGCGGCGCACGGCAGCCGGCCAACCTCGGGAAACCGCATCCAACTGGTGGCGAGTGCGCTCGAAAAAGAGATACGGCTGCGGCAGGTCCCAGTTGAGGAAGCTCAAATCCAAGTCTTCGTCGGCGGCGACGGGGCGGCGGCGCGCCCCCATGGCCATCTTCAGATGAAACCGGGGCGGCCCGGCCGGGCCATCCTCAGCCAGGAAGAAGGCCAGGTGGCGAATGGACAGCGTCTGAATGAGCCGGTCGCCCACGGATTTCATCATGGCGGCGAGATCCGTTTCGGAGCTCAACTCGCGGGCGAATTCCACCAAGGTGCGGCGATAGTCGTAGCGGTCGCGATAGAAATGCTTGTCCAGGCGCTCCTGGATCCAGTTGCGGATGGGCTGGAAGAGGAAGGCGGCGATCAGCATCACCGTGATCAGACCCGTGTTGCCGAGGTCCTTGAAGTTCTTCTGCACCAGACTTCCGAGCGAGAAGACGATGGCATAGAAGGCGGCCAGCACGCACAGCGTGGCCAAGGTGTAGGCATAGCCGCGGCGGAAGATGATGTCCACATCCATCAGGCGGTAGCGCACGATGGCGTAGGCCAGCGTCAGGGGGATGAAGGCGAGGCACAGCACCGACATTCGCATGTAGGCGTTCGGCAGCATGCCCAGCGTGTAAGGGATAACGTAGAAGAGCGCGAAGGGGAGGATGCCGCAAAAGGCGCCATTACGCAGCCATTTGAGCTGGCGCCGGGCAACGGGGTCCTCGGCCCGGCCGTATTCCAGGCTGAGAACCGCGGCGCTGATGAGATAGAGCAGGGTCAGCGCGGGCAGCCAGACGCGATCCAGCAGCCAGCGCAGTTCCACGGGGGTGACCGCCACGCGCAGAGTGCCGGAAGTGATCATCAACCAGAGCCCGAAAAGAGAAGCGGCCGGCAGATACAGCAAGGCCGCGCGCAGCCGGGAGCGGAACCAGGGCCGAGCCTCGGGAAAGGTCAGGCAGAAGTGCAGGAACAGCGTGGGCGCGAAGAGGCCAGCCCCTACGTTGCCGAAATAAATAATCTTGTCGAAGGTGTTCAGCTTCCCGGTGTAGTGGAAGCAGGAGAATACGAACGATACCAGGCAGAAGATGTAGAAGTGCAGGGCCTTGTGCGCGCTGCCACGGCGGAAATAGACGAACAGGCCGATAATCAGGTACGCTGCGCCGACCAGGTATTGGTAGAGTACGGCGGGGTCGCGGGGTACCTCGCCTACGATCACCTTGGCGCTGAACTCGACGCCCCGGCGGCGCACCAGATAGTCGGCCTTATTCCAGGAGCCGATGGCCACCAGCACCTGGGGCACATCCACGGCATGGCCGATGGCGGTGCCGTTGATCTTGAGCAGCCCATCCCGTGGGCGGAGGCCCGCATTCCAGGCGGGGCTGTCTTTGGCGATGTGCAGGGCCTCCACGCCGCCCTGACGATCCACCCAGATGGCCCCGTCATCCGGCAGCTGAAAGCGGTATTGCTGCTGGAAGTTGATGCCCGCGAACACCGCGGCGGCGATGGTGAGGATGGTCAGGATTGCCGTGGATAGCTGAAACTTGAGTTCCTGAAACATTGCGACCGCCTGGTGCCGCTCAAGCTTACACCGCCGCCGTCTGTTGCCACAGCACGTTTGGTGCCAGGGCGAAAGCCGTATCTTTTATCAGAATAATTGATTTTTCTAACACTTACAAGCCAAGGGGGGCGGCAACTTCGGAATTTGGGAGAAAGACACTACGCGGAAGTGGAGATTGCCCGGAATTTGAGGCGGAAGGGCCTCAAATCCGGGTCTTGGGGTAACGGGTGCGCATCCACTCGACGAAGGCTTCCGGTGCGGGCATGGTGGAGAGGCGGCTCTGGCGCACCAGGGCCCAGTCGTCAAACCGGCCGGACTCCTTGATTTCGCGCAGTGTGGTGGGAGGTTCGAGCTTGCAGCAGTATTCCACATCGGCCACGACGAGCTTTGGGTTCTTGGGGGCCGGGCGGACATCGGCAGCCACGCGCGCCAATCCCACGACCGCGGCCGTGCCCATGCTGTGATAAATGAACAGCAAATCGCCACGGCGCATGGCGCGGATGGCGCGCAAAGCCTGGGGATTCTTGACGCCGTCCCATACCGTCTTCTTCTCCCGGGCCAGGTCGTCGATGGAATATGTTTCCGGGTCTGTTTTTGCCAGGAAATAGCTCATGAATCCCTCTGCCGCCGCAGCCGGCGCTTCCGGCGGACTCTGTTATGATCGGGCCCGACGCATCAAAATGCAACACTTCGCGTCTGGCAGACAGATGCACGCGGCAGTACTCTGCTGCCGAGGGATATACGCGCCGAGGGTGGCCGGGCGGGGCAAGTTGCTGTACACTGGTTGGTCGAAGTTGAGCGTACCGCGGCCTCCGCGGAAAATCTAATTGTCACAATCCAATTATCGTGATCACTTGTGGGCCGTGTTTGCAACTTGAAAGGTAAGAATGGGCAGGGGATTTCTCATTTTTCTCGGACTGGCAATCGCCGCATCACCTTTCGCGGCCATGGCGCGGGGGTCCTCCGGTGCCGGGGCCAGCGGGAACCAGCAGGCGGAGGCCAAGGCGAAAGAGGATTCCGGTTCCCAGAAGGCCGAGAGCAAGGGGCAGTCCACCGAGGATCCGAAAAAGCTCAGCCAGGTGGGCGGCACGCCGCTTGAAAACAAGGCGTACATCATCGGGGCGGAAGACGTGCTGATGGTTCGGGTGTGGCGCGAGGCGGAGCTTTCGGGTCAGATTTCAGTCCGCCCGGACGGCAAAATCTCGCTGCCGTTGATCGGGGAGATACAGGCAGCCGGCCTAACCCCGGAGAGCCTGGCGGCGTCCATCAGCCACAGCCTCACCAAGTATATGAACCACCCGGAAGTCACGGTGGGGGTGATCCAGGTCAATAGCAAGCGGTATTTCATCCAGGGCGAGGTGCAAAAACCGGGGGCGTACCCCCTGGCCGTGCCGACCACAGTGCTGGAAGCGCTGGTCAACGCCGGGGGCTTCCGTGATTTTGCGAACACCAAGAAGATCCGGGTGATGCGCGGTTCGCAGGTTTTCAAGTTTAACTATAAAGAAGTCACGCAAGGCAAACACCTGGAACAGAACATCCTGCTCCAGGCGGGGGACCAGATTATTGTGCCCTGAGGCGGTCACAATCGTCTACGACGGAAATAGCGAATCAAACATCAGAAGGAAGCTGTTCTATGGTACCGACGCAAGGTTTTGTCAGTGTATCCAGGAGGCCACCGGATGTAGAAGATTACCTCGAAATGCTCCGGCGGTACCGGTCCTGGATCATTGGCCCGATGTTCGCCGGGCTGGTGATTGCGGTGGTGGTGGCGTTTCTCTGGCCGGACACCTATGTTTCCAGCGCCACGCTCCGCATTACACCGCAGCAGGTGCCGGAGCGGCTGGTGCCGAGCAATATCAATACGCAGATCGCGCAGCGGCTGACGGCCATGCAGCAGGAGATTCTGAGCCGCACCAGCTTGTCGGAGCTGATCCAACGCCCCTCGATGGACCTATACAAGAAAGAGCGGCTGCGCACGCCCATGGAAGACGTGGTGGAAAATATGCGCAAGGATATCCGCATCACCATCCTGGATGTGCCCACCGCGCAGGCTCCGGGCCAGGGGCGCATTGTGGCGTCGGCGTTTCAGATTTCCTTCGCCTATCCTGACCGGTACAAGGCGCAAGCGGTAGTCCGGGAGCTGGTGACCAAGTTCACCGAGCAGAACGTACAGGTGCAGCGGAACCAGGCCAAACTGACCACTAACTTCCTGGCTGATGAGCTGAAGGCCGCCAAGGCCGACCTGGACCAGAAGGATGCGGAAATCACGGCTTTCAAGCAGCAGAACGCGGGACGGCTTCCCGAGCAGATGCAGTCCAATATGCAGACGCTGAACTCGCTGCAAATGCAGTTGGCTTCGGTCAACGAGATGTTGAACCGCAACGCCCAGGAAAAGATGATGCTGGAGACTCAGGTCCAGAACCTGAAGAGCCAGGAGAACTTCGTAAAAGCGGGAGCGGACCAGAACGCGGGGGCTCAGACGGTAAAAAACGAGCGCCTGATTCAGGTGAACCGAAACATCCTCGACACGGAGACGGCGCTGGCGGCTGCCCGGCAAGTCTACAAGGAGGACTATCCGGATGTCCGGACCTTGAAGGCGCGGCTGGACACGCTGAAGCGGGAGCGGGATTCTCTGGAAAAGCAGCAGGAGGCACAGAACGCCAAGGCGGCTGACGGGCCCAGCACGATGAACCCGCAGGTGGCCAAGTCGCTGGAAGACATCAAGGCCAACCTGGCCAACGTGCAGGCGCAGATCCAGGCGAAAAATCTGGATATCCAGGAGCGCACTAAACAGCAGACCAAGCTGAACGAGGCCATCTCGGCATTCCAGGCGCGCATCGAAGCGGGACCGGTCAATGAACAACGTTACGCGGCCTTGATGCGCGACTACCAGATCGCCAAGCAGAACTACGACGATCTGGCGAAGAAAAAAGACGAATCCGAGACGGCCACGAACCTGGAGGAACGGAAAGCCGGGGAAAACCTGGAGGTGCTGGACCCGGCCTCCCTGCCCGAGCAGCCCAGCGAACCGAACCGCCTGCTGATCGCCGGTGTCGGCATCGGCTCGGGCCTGCTGTTCGGCCTGTTCATGGCAGGCTTCAAGGAAATGAAAGATACGTCTCTGAAGAACCTGAAAGATGTGCGGGCATATACGAATCTGCCGGTGCTGAGCAGCATTCCGCTGCTGGAGAACGCGCTGCTGGTGCGGCGCAAGCGCCGACTGTTCTGGCTGGCGTGGTCGAGCGCGGTGATTGTGGGGACCATCGCCATGAGCGGGTCCATGTATTACTACTACTTCGGGCGGAGTTGACGGATCAGAGGACGGGCGGAGACGGAATCGCGCCTATCCCGTGGAGAGAAGATGAGCCGAGTACATGACGCCTTAAGGCGCGCAGAGCAATTCGGAGGATTGGGAGTGGACGCGCCGTCAGCTAGCGGCGCCCAGAATGGAAATGCGGCAGCAGCGGCGGACAGCGCGGCAGGGGAGAGTTCTATGCTGATCCACCCGGGGATGCTGGAAGACGTGCCAGAGGTAAATTTCCAGCCCGCTCCGGAATCGCACCTGCTGGACTTGAACCATACGCACGAGACTCCCGCCGAGGAGTTCCGCACGCTGCGCACGCGCCTGAACCACCTGCAGACGCTGCAACCGCTGCACACGGTGGTGGTGACCAGCCCCTCGCCGGCGGAGGGGAAAACCTTCACGGCAGTCAACCTCGCGCTCGTGCAGTCGCACTTGCCGGACCGGCTGGTGCTGCTGGGGGATTTCGACCTGCGGCGGCCGCTGGTACACAACCTGTTTCAAATCGACCGCGGGCCAGGACTGACGGACTTTCTGCTGGGGAACATCCCGTTGTCCGCGGCGCTGCGCAAGGTCTCCGGCTTGAACCTGTACCTGCTGCCGGCGGGAAACCCGGTGAAGAACCCGCTGGAGCTCCTCAACAGCCGCAACGCACGGCTGCTGTTCGAGCAGGTGCCGCGCGTGTTCGAGTGGGCTGTTTTCGACAGCCCGCCGCTGCTGTTTTCGGCCGACGCCAACCTGCTTGCAACCATGGCCGACGGCACGATTCTGGTAGTGAAAATCGGCTCCACCACATTCGACAACGTGACACGCGCGATGCAGTCGCTGTGCGAGAACAACGTGCTCGGGATCGTAGCCAACGGGGCGCGGGCTTCGGAACTGTACAGCAAATACACGTATTACTACTCGAAGACGGAGTAAGCGGCCCGGGCAAAGCCGGGGCATCTGTCCGGGCGCCTAGCCGAATATTCCCGCCCAGGCGCTCTTCAGCAGAATCATCACCACCCAGAGCGAGGCCACCGCAGCCAGCGATTTGCCGAAGGTTATTCGGCGCGCCGCGCTGGCCAGTCCTACTGCCAGTAACAAGACTATCCATAACGAGAACAGGTCCAGCGAAGTACACAGGCTCAGCACCCACTTGGCAGTGCTCTGCGGGTCCAGGAAAGCGCCCAGGTTGAACGCGAGGGGATTCTGCAGGTTGAAATCGTCGGGATTCTTGAGGAACATGACCAGAATCGCCAGCGAACTGGATATCGCCGCGGGAATCCAGGAATAGGTAACCACCCCGAAAACCGTCTGAAACTTGAGTTGGGCTCCCAGGGCCACGTTGAAAAGCAGCAGCAACACGGCCGCCTCCAGGGCGGCGAAGGCAGGGGTGCCCACGATGGCGCCGCCGTACGCCGCGTACGAGGCGAACCGGGAGGCTTGCTCGATGGCCCGCGCGCGCTGCTCGGCGGGCAGGTTCTGAGTGCGCGGATTGGTCTCGAAGGTCTGGGTCATGAAGCGTTCCCAGCCGATGCGCCGCTCGTAAACGGTGTTGAACACCAGCGCCAGGACGATGACAAGGCCGAGCGGGAACCACCAGCGGGGACGGGTGACGATGTCGCGATAGGCACGCTTCGGGTCGGTGAGCACCGCCGCAAATCGGCCCACCTCGCTCATGGGCGGAACGGGAGTTTCGGGATTCTCGGGCGTCATGCCGCTGCTTCCTCGCGATGGATTATGGCAGTTAGCCGGGCGGAAAGCAACGCGGGGGGGCGGGGCTAAAGAGAATGAACCGGGGCAGGCGCCACCGGTTGTCCGCGCAGGAGATTGAGGAAGGACTCCGCCGCACGGCTAAACTTCTTCCGCCGGCGGTGAACGATGCCGACCGGACGGGTGAGGTCCGGGGCGTGCAATGGCACTGAAACCAGCCGGCCCTGCTCGATTTCCGCCCGCATGGTACGCGCAGGAAGGATGCTGATGCCCTGATCCAGGGCCACCGCCTCCTTGATCATCTGAATGTTGTCGAACTGCATGACCAGGCGAATTTCGATCCCCTGCTCGCGGAAAAAGCGATCCAGTTCGCGGCGGATGGTCAGGTCTTCGTCAAAGCCGATGAAATCCTGGCCGTCCAGGTCGGAGGCGCGCAGCACGGACCGGCGGGCCAGCGGGTGGCGGGGGGAGGCGGCCACGCACATTTCTTCCTGGCGCCAGGGAATCACAGCCAGGTCGCGGCGGGCTACCGCGTAGCTGACCAGCCCGAGGTCGGCCTGGTCGGAGAGGACGGCCTCGTAGATTTTGTCCGGCCGGAGGTAGTCCACGTGAAGCTGCGCGTTGGGGAAGCGCTGGGAGAATTCCTCCTGCAGGCTGGACATTTCCGAGAGGCCGATGGAGTAGATGGAGGCCACCCGGACGGCTCCCTCAACGTCCCCCTTGAGGCGTTCCAACTCGAGCTGAAACTCTTCTTCGCGGCGCAGCAGATCGCGGCAAAAATCGAAATATAGCCGGCCCGCGGGGGTGAGCGCCATCGGCCGTGTGCTGCGGTCAAACAGCGGCAGGCCCAGGCGTTTTTCGAGCTCATGCACGTGCTGGCTGGCCGCCGACTGGCTGATGCCGCAGTGTGCCGCACCGCGGCTCATGTTCCGGGATTGCGCTATCTCTTTGAAAAGCTTAGCATCCGACAAAAGCACGAATCTAGCTTATCATAAGATTTTCTAATGTCAATGGCATCGCAAATTTCAGTTGCCTAATAATTTGGGAAGCTGCTATAGTAGATCAATCCACGGGAGATACATAGGATGACCCTCATTCCCAGTACGAATGGTCTACCCGAAGCCCAAGGAATGTACGATCCGCGGAACGAACACGACGCCTGCGGCATCGGTTTCGTGGCCAGCATCAAAGGGCATAAATCCCACGACATCATTCTGAAGGGCATTCAGGTCCTCATCAATTTGACGCATCGGGGAGCGTGCGGCTGCGATCCGGAGACCGGCGATGGCGCCGGGGTGCTGATTCAGATTCCGCACAAGTTTTTCGTTCGCGAATGCGCCAAATTGGGCTTCACGCTGCCGTCGGAGGGTGAGTACGGCGTGGGGATGACGTTTCTGCCGGTAGAGCCGCACCAGAGGCTGCAGTGCGAAGGCATTCTGGAACGTATCGTCCGGGAAGAGGGTTTAGCGGTATTGGGGTGGCGTGACACACCCATCGACGGCAGCGCCATTGGGCGGGTGGCGCGCAACTCCCAGCCGTACATCGAGCAGATTTTCATCGGGCGCGCTCCGGGCATGGATGAGGCGGCGCTGGAACGTAAACTCTACGTGGTGCGCAAGCGGGCGGAAGCGGAAGTGGCCAAGTCCGACATGCCCGACAAGGGCTTCTTCTACATCCCCTCGCTTTCGGCGCGCACGATCGTGTACAAGGGTCTGCTGCTGGCGCCGCAGATCGCGCACTTTTACGGAGAGCTTTCCGATCCGGACGTGGTGAGCGCGCTGTGCCTGGTGCACCAGCGCTTTTCCACCAACACCTTCCCCACCTGGCAACTGGCGCATCCCTTCCGCTACATCGCCCATAACGGCGAGATCAACACGCTGAAGGGCAATGTGAACTGGATGTATGCCCGGCAGAGTGTGTTGGCCTCGCCGCTGTTCGGGGAGGACATCAAGAAGCTTTTCCCCATCGTTGCGCCCGGGGGCAGCGATTCGGCCAATTTCGACAACGCCGTGGAACTGCTGTACCAGACGGGCCGAAGCATGCCGCACGTGATGGCCATGCTGATTCCGGAGGCGTGGGCCAGCAACCCGCACATGAATCCGGACAAGAAGGCGTTCTACGAGTATCACGCCTCGCTGATGGAGCCATGGGACGGGCCGGCAGCCATCGCCTTCACCGACGGGCGGGTGATCGGCGCCACGCTGGACCGCAACGGACTCCGCCCGGCGCGCTACCTGGTGACCAGGGACGATCTGGTGGTTATGGCCTCGGAGACGGGTGTGCTGCCAGTGAAGGCGGAAGAGGTCAAGATGAAAGGCCGGCTGCAGCCCGGCAAGATGTTCCTGGTGGACACGGTGGAAGGCCGCATCATCTCCGATAAGGAACTGAAGCGGCGCCTGTACACCCGGCGGCCCTACGCACAGTGGATCCAGGAGAACCAGATCACGCTGGACCATCTGCCTGAGCCGCCGCGGCAGTTCGGCACGGACCACGACACGATTCTCTGCCGGCAGCGAGCCTTCGGCTACACCGACGAGGATCTGAAGATGATCCTGGCGCCTATGGCCGAAAAGGGCGAGGAGCCGGTGGGCTCCATGGGCACGGATACACCCCTGGCCTGCCTTTCCGACAAACCGCAGCCGCTGTTCCACTACTTCAAGCAGCTCTTTGCGCAGGTGACCAACCCACCGATCGATCCCATCCGCGAAGAGATGGTGATGTCGCTGACCAGCTACATCGGCACGGAGCGGAACATCCTGGACGAGACGCCGCAGCACTGCCACACGCTGAAGCTGCCGCACCCGATTCTAACCAACCGGGACCTCGAAAAGCTGCGCCGCGTTTCGCAGGGAGATTTTCTGGCGACCACGCTGGGCACGCTGTTTCCGGTGGATGAGGGGGAGAAAGGGCTGGAGCGCGCTTTGCATCAGCTTTGCCGCCGCGCTTCGCTGGCCATCAAGAACGGCTACACGCTCTTGATCCTCTCCGACCGCGGGTTGGACGAGGACTATGCGCCGATCCCCAGCCTGCTGGCGCTGACGGCGGTGCACAATCACCTGGTGCGCGAAGAGACCCGCACGCAGGTGGCGCTGGTGGTGGAATCCGGCGAGCCGCGTGAAGTGATGCATTTTGCGCTGCTGATCGGCTACGGCGCGAGCGCGGTGAATCCGTACCTGGCGATCGAGACGCTGGAAGACCTGGCGGTGCGCGGCTATCTGCCCGACGGGCTGACCTTCGACAAGGCGATCTACCACTTCATCAAAGCCGTCAACAAGGGGCTGCTGAAGACCTTCTCGAAGATGGGCATCTCCACGCTGCAGAGCTACCGCGGCGCCCAGGTGTTCGAGGCGATCGGGCTGAACAAATCGCTGGTGGACCAGTATTTCACGGGCACGGCGTCGCGCATCGAAGGCGTGGGGCTGGAGGTGCTGGCGCGGGAGGCGAAGATGAAGCACGATCTCGCGTTCCGCCCGCTCACCGATGCGGACACCGAACTGCCCGTGGGCGGCAGCTACCAGTACCGCGTGCGCGGCGAGTATCATCTGTTCAATCCCCTAACGGTCAGCAAGCTGCAGCACGCGGTGCGGCGGCAAAACTTCCAGACCTTCCAGGAGTATACGGACCTGATCGACAAGCAAAACCGGCAGCTTTGCACGCTGCGCGGGTTGCTCGAGATCAAGAAATCCAGCCAGCCGGTGCCGATCGAGGAAGTGGAGCCGGCCAGCGAAATCGTCAAGCGGTTCGCTACGGGGGCCATGTCATTCGGCTCCATCAGCAAGGAAGCCCACGAAACGCTGGCCATCGCCATGAACCGGATCGGCGGCAAGTCGAACACCGGCGAAGGAGGGGAAGACGAGAACCGGTTCCAGCCGGATGAAAACGGCGATCTGCGGCGGAGCGCCATCAAGCAGGTGGCCTCGGCACGATTCGGTGTGACCACGAACTACCTGGTGAACGCCGACGAGTTGCAGATCAAGATGGCGCAGGGGGCCAAACCCGGAGAGGGCGGGCAGCTTCCGGGCCACAAGGTGGATGAAGTGATCGCCAAGGTGCGGCACTCGATTCCCGGCGTAGGCCTGATCTCGCCGCCGCCGCACCACGACATCTACTCGATCGAAGACCTGGCGCAACTCATTTACGATCTGAAGAACGCCAACCCGCGGGCGCGCATTTCCGTCAAGCTGGTGGCCGAAGTCGGGGTCGGCACGGTGGCGGCGGGCGTCTCCAAGGCGCATGCCGACGTGGTGCTGATCAGCGGCGACAGCGGCGGCACGGGCGCCTCGCCGCTGAGCTCCATCAAGCACGCGGGCATCCCCTGGGAGCTGGGTCTGGCGGAAACGCAGCAGGTACTGGTGCTTAACGATCTGCGCGGGCGCATTCGCGTGCAGACCGACGGCAAGCTGCAGACCGGGCGGGACGTGACCATCGCGGCACTGTTGGGCGCCGAGGAATTCGGCTTCGCCACGACACCGCTGGTGGCCATGGGTTGCATCATGATGCGCAAGTGCCACCTGAACACCTGTCCGGTGGGCATCGCCACGCAGGATCCGGCGCTGCGGGCCAAGTTCGCCGGCCAGCCCGAGCACGTGGTGAATTTCTTCTTCTTCATCGCTGAGCAGGTGCGGCAGTACATGGCCCAGATGGGCTTCCGGCGTTTCGACGAGATGGTGGGGCGCGTGGACATGCTGGATGCGCGCGAGGCGGTAGATCACTGGAAGGCCCGAGGTCTGGATTTCTCGGCCATTCTGTTCAATCCCCAGATGCCGGCGCGCATCGCCCGGAGGTGCGTGCAGCCGCAGGACCACGGGCTGAACCAAGCGCTGGACTACAAGCTGATCGAGCACGCACAGGAGGCCATCGATAACGGCGCGCCGATCGAGATCAAGCTGCCCATCCGCAACGTGCACCGCACGGTGGGCGCGATGCTGAGCGGTGAAATCGCGCGGCGCTACGGATCAGCGGGGCTGCCGGACGACACCATCCGGTGCTATTTCACCGGATCGGCGGGGCAGAGTTTTGGGGCGTTCCTGGCCAAGGGGGTTACGCTTACGCTCGAAGGAGACGCCAACGACTACGTGGGGAAGGGCCTCTCGGGCGGGCGGCTGATCGTCTATCCGCCGCGGCAGTCCACCTTCCTGCCGGAGGAGAATATCCTGATCGGCAACGTGGTGCTCTACGGCGCCACCAGCGGCGAAGCGTTTTTCAACGGCATGGCGGGCGAGCGCTTCGCGGTGCGCAACTCCGGGGCCACGGCGGTGGTGGAAGGGTTGGGCGACCACGGCTGCGAGTATATGACCAAGGGGTTGGTGGTGGTGCTGGGCAAGACCGGCCGGAACTTCGCGGCCGGCATGAGCGGCGGCATCGCCTACGTGTTGGACGAAAAGGGCGATTTCGCCGAGAAGCGCTGCAACACCGCAGGCGTGGACCTGGAGCCGGCGAGCGACGCGCAGGATGCGCAGTGGCTGCGCCGGCTGATCGAGCGGCACGTGGAAGCCACGGGCAGCCCGCGCGGCCAGTGGATCCTGGAGAACTGGGCAGACATGCTGCCGCGGTTCATTAAGGTGTTCCCGCACGAATACAAGCGCGTGCTCGGGGTGCCGCGCGCGAAACAGGTCTACATGCCGCTGGCAGCGGCGGCCGGCAACCCGGGCGAGCAGGTGCTACATGGGTAAGGTCACTGGCTTCATGGAATACACGCGGGAGCTGCCGCAGCGGCGGCATCCTGCGGAGCGCGTCAACGACTGGTTCGAAATCTACCACGAATTTCCGGAAGACAAGGTGCGCCGGCAGGGTGCCCGCTGCATGGATTGCGGGGTGCCGTTTTGCCATACCGGTTGCCCGGTGAACAACATCATTCCGGACTGGAACGACCTGGTGTACCGCGGCCGGTGGAAGGAAGCCATCCGCGTGCTGCACTCGACCAATAATTTCCCGGAGTTCACGGGGCGGATCTGCCCGGCGCCGTGTGAGGCGGCCTGCGTGCTCGGCATCAACGAGCCGCCGGTGACCATCAAGCAGATCGAGAAGATCATCGTGGAGCGGGGCTGGGAAGAGGGCTATATCCGGCCTGAGCCGCCCGCCCTGCGCACCGGCAAACGCGTGGCGATCGTGGGTTCCGGTCCGGCCGGCCTGGCAGCGGCCCAGCAGTTGTGCCGCGCCGGCCATTGGGTGACGGTTTTCGAGAAAAACGACCGCATCGGCGGCCTGCTGCGCTACGGCATCCCGAATTTCAAGATGGAGAAACACGTCCTGGACCGGCGGCTGGAGCAGATGCGCGCCGAGGGTGTGGAGTTCCTGCCCAACTCGCACGTGGGTGTCAGCGTACCGGTGGAAGACCTGCGCCGCGATTTCGACGCGATCCTTCTGGCGGGCGGCTCAGAGCAACCGCGGGACCTGAAAGTGCCGGGCCGTGAACTGAAGGGCATCCACTTCGCGATGGAATTCCTGCCCCAGCAGAACCGGCGCTGCGAGGGCGATGCGGTGCCCGCTGAGAGCGCCATACTGGCCACCGGCAAGAAGGTGGTGATCATCGGCGGCGGCGACACAGGCGCGGATTGCCTGGGAACCTCGCACCGCCAGAAGGCTGCCGCGGTGCACCAGTTCGAACTGCTGCCGCGGCCGCCGGAGCAGCGCGCGCCGCAGACTCCCTGGCCGCTCTGGCCCATGCAATTGCGCACGGAAAGCTCGCATGAGGAGGGCGGCACTCGCGAGTGGAGCGTCTCGACCACGAAGTTCACCGGCGACGAGCACGGCAAGGTGAAGCAATTGCACGCCCTCCGGGTGGGCCCGGCGCCGAAGTTCGAGCCCATCCCAGGCACGGATTTCACGCTGGAGGCCGATTTGGTGCTACTGGCGATGGGATTCCTGGGGCCCGTTAAGAACGGGATGATCGAGCAACTGGGGGTTAAGCTGGACCAGCGGGGCAACGTGGCTACGGACGAAAATCATATGTCGTCGGTGCCGGGCGTCTTTGCCGCAGGCGACATGCGTCGCGGCCAGTCCCTGGTGGTGTGGGCCATCTCAGAGGGCCGCAAGGCGGCGCGCGGCATCGATCAGTACCTGATGGGCGAAAGCAAACTGCCCTGAGCGCGCAATCGGCGGGTTTCCGCCCCCTATTCCACCTGGACGGTGAGGGTGACGGAGGCCTGGATATCTATGGTGCCCGGCTCGACCGGGGTGGGCGCGGGCGCGGCCATGGCGGCCATGGCTCGGGACACCGGGCGGATGGGCGTCTGGATACCTTCCTCGACTGATAACACGCGGACAATTTTCAGCCCTAAGGCCGATGCGATCGCCTCCGCGCTGCTCTTCGCCCGCGCGGCTGCCTGACGCAGCGCCTGGGTCCGCGCGGGTTGCTCGTCTTTCAGCTTGAACTCGAGCCGCCGGATGTTATTGGCTCCCGACTGCACCGCCAGATCAATGGCCTTGGCCACGAGCGAGAGGTCGCTGGTAGTGACTTCCAGCGTATTGGACGCCGTGTAGCCTGTGATGGCGGGCTGGCCCCCTTCCTTTGGGTAACGGTAGTTCGGCGTCAGCGAGTAGCCCAGGGTTTTGACCTCGGCCGCGGAACCCAGGCTATGCAGCCTGGAGAGGACGGCGTGGAGCTGGCCGGCGTTGTCCGTTCCAGCGGCCTGTGCCGTGGCCGCCTGTGTCACCACGCCGATTTCGAGAACAGCTTGATCGGGCCGGGCGGAGACGGTCGCCTCACCAGTGGTGCGGACCGAGGGGGGGCGCGGTGGGGCCTCGGCGCGCGTCTGGGCCTCGGCGTGGGAGACCAGGGCAAGCGTTGCGGCTGCGAGGAAGGCTGTTGCGGATGGGGATCGCATGATCGCTCCTCCCTCTCATGATCGCAGAGCATGGGCGAGCGCGACGGTCTTAGGATAATGTCATGGGGACGGTACCGGAACCTTCGTACGGGGAGCGCAGCCGCACGCTGGTGCACCTGGGGCGGGTGGGGACGCTCTCGACCCAGTCCCGCAAGTACCCGGGTTTCCCATTCGGTTCGGTAATGCCCTACAGTCCGGATGAACGCGGCCGGCCGGTGTTTCTGATCAGCAGCATGGCGATCCATACTCAGAACCTGACGGGCAACCCGCGGGCCAGCTTGCTGGTGATGCAGCCGGGGGTGCCGGGCGACCCGCTGGCGGCTGCCCGTGTGACGCTGCTGGGCGAGGTTTCTCCGGTGCCCGAAGGGGAACTGCAAGGGGCGCGCGAACGTTACCTGGCGCAGCACGAGCCGGCCCGCTTGTGGGTAGGCTTCGGCGACTTCGTGTTCTACCGGCTGCAACCGGCGGAAGTCTATTTTGTGGGCGGGTTCGGCGCCATGGGCTGGGTTTCGGGCACGGAGTACAGCCTGGCGGAGCCCGATCCGCTGGCGGAAACCGCGCCGGCGATCCTGGCGCACATGAACGCTGACCACACCGAGGCCCTGGTGCTGCTGGCAAAGGTCCACGGGGGCGTCGAGGCGCAGACGGCCACCGTGACCGCCGTGGACCGTCTGGGCTTCCACCTGTGGGTGACCCATGGAGAGCGCGTTTCGGGGGTTCGGGTCGCTTTTGTCCGCGAGGCCCGCAGCGCCGCCGAGGCGCGGGCTGTCCTGGTTGAGATGGCCCACCGCGCGCGCGAGGTATAATCAAGGCTGGGAGTGTTCCAGTACTTTCGATCCGAAAGTACGCCCGAGCCTCGGGGTCCGTAACCAAAATTACGCCGCTGAAGAGGTTCCTAGGAACTACAGGAAACGCTTGCGTGGTGTGACCGAACCTTTTAAGATAACGATGTGATGTTACTCCGAATTAAGGGGATTGAAGCATGATCTATTCACGATCGGCTGAGTACGCGATTCGCGCTTTCGTGCATCTGGCGCAGGTGCCGGAAGGCAAGTTCGCGATGGTAAAGAACATAGCGGAGGAGGAGGACATTCCCGCCCATTTTCTGGCCAAGATCCTCCAGCAACTCGCCCGTAAGGGGCTGCTCCGCTCGAGCAAAGGCCCGACCGGAGGTTTTTCCCTGCGCGTAGATCCTGCGGAGATCCGGCTACTGGACATTGTGGAGGCGCTGGACGGCCTGGCGCCCTACCAACAGTGCGCCAGCGGCCTGGCGGAGTGCTCCGACGAAATGCCGTGCTCCATGCACGATAGCTGGATCGCCCTGCGTTCGCGTATCATGGACTATTTAGGGAAGAACACGATTGCGGACCTGGTGAAGGCGCTGGAGCAAAAGCGGAAAGCGCTGGGGCGGAAGGCGAAAACCAAGCGCGCGGTAGGCGGCAAGCGAGCCTGAACCACAAACCCGGTTCGCTAGGAGGAGGAGTCCGATGGGCCAGTCTGTCTTGGTCCCCATGGTGGTGGAGCAGACTTCGCGTGGGGAGCGGGCGTACGACATCTATTCACGTCTGCTGAAGGAGAACATCATTTTCCTGGGAACGCCGATTGACGACAACGTCGCCAACTTGGTGATCGCCCAGCTGCTTTTCCTGGAAGCGGAGGATCCGGAAAAGGATATCTCGATCTACATCAACTCGCCGGGCGGTTCGATCACCGCGGGTCTGGCGATTTTGGACACCATGGAGTTCATCCGGCCGGACATCGTCACCATCTGCGTGGGGCAGGCGGCTTCCATGGCGGCGGTGCTGCTGGCCGCCGGCACGAAGGGAAAGCGTTTCAGCCTGCCGAATTCCCGCATCATGATCCATCAGCCTTCCATGCAGGGTCTGGCCGGGCAGGCCGCGGACATCGACATTTACGCCAAAGAGATCCTGCGTATGCGGGAGACCCTCAACCAGATTTTGGCCAAATCCACCGGACAGCCGCTGGACAAGGTGGCGCGGGACGTGGACCGCGACTACATCATGAGTCCGGAAACGGCGGTGGAATACGGCATGATCGACCGGGTGATCGCCAACCGCGATCTGGTACCGATACCCGCCGGAAAACTCTGAGCAAGAGCCGAGTGCTTTGCGATTAACCGACAAGATTGCCATTGTCACCGGTGTGGGCGCCGGCATAGGGGAAGCCATCGCCGTGCGCTTCGCCGAAGAAGGCGCCCGCCTGGTGCTGAACGACATTGACGCCGCGGCGGCCGAACGGACGCTTCGGAAGGTACAGGCCCTGGGAGCGAAGGCGGTGCCGGCGGTGGCCGACATTTCGCAGGAGGCCGGCGCGCGAAATATCGCCGAGACGGCGGTTTCCAGCTTCGGCGGGGTTCACGTTGTGGTGAACAACGCTGCCGACTTCACCCAGAAGAACGTGGAGGCGGCCAGCGTGGCGGACTGGCAGAAGGTGTTGGGCGTGAACGTGATCGGCACGGCGCTGGTCTCCAAGTTCGCGATTCCGCATCTGAAGGCGGCCGGCGGGGCGATCGTAAACATCGCCTCCATGAGCGGCCTGATCGCTCAGCCGGATTTCGCCACTTACAACGCCAGCAAGGGGGCGGTCCTGACCCTGACCAAGTGCATGGCCATGGACCTGGCGCCCTATCGGATCCGGGTGAATGCTATTTGCCCGGGGGCCGTACTGACAAGCGCATCTTACCGCGAGATTCAGCGCCTGGGTATGACGTTCGAGGAGTGGCGCGACCAGGTGGCGCCCCTGCACCTGCTCAACCGCCTGGGCGAACCGCGCGAAGTGGCCAACGCGGCATTGTTCCTGGCTTCCGACGAAGCCAGCTTCATCACCGGCGTGCACTTGATGGTGGACGGCGGCTACACGGCGCGATAGCGCCCAAACCGCTCGTAGGCCGCATCCCATCCGTTGCCGCGGGTGGGATCGAACGTTTCCAGCGGAAACGACTGCCGCACGACCGCGCGGGCTTCCGGCAGGCCGGAGACGGCCTTGGCGCCCATGGCCTGGATGAGCACGTTGCCGATGGCGGTCGCCTCCGCAGGCCCCGCCACCACGGTGCGCGCCGTGGCATCCGCCACAAACTGGTTCAGCACCGCGTTGCGGGATCCTCCCCCCACGATGTGAATCACCGAAAAACGCCGGCCCAGCAGCGACTCGATGCTTTCCAGGACCTGGCGGTACCGCAGCGCCAGGCTTTCCAGAATCGTGCGCGCAAATTCGCCGCAGCTCTCGGGCGGCTGCTGGCCGGTGCGCCGGCACAGATCCGCGATCTTGCGCGGCATCTCGCCGGGTTCCAGAAAGGCGTCCGGATCGATGATGGCGGAAAACGGCCGGGCGGCAGCCGCGAGCTGCGTGAGCTGCTCGTAGCTGTATTCGTGGCCTTCGAGGGCCCAGGTCCGGCGGCATTCCTGGAGCAGCCAAAGCCCGGCGATGTTCTTGAGCAGCCGCACTTTACCGGCCGCGCCGATTTCATTGGTGAGGTTCAGCGTCAGCGATGCCTCGTTAATGACGGGCTCGTCCGTCTCCACGCCCATCAAGGACCAGGTGCCGGAGCTGATATAGACCCAGCCTTCGCCCTGAGCCGGTACGGCGGCCACGGCCGATGCCGTGTCGTGGCAGCCGGTGGCGTAGACCGGTACCTCCCCGAGCCCGGCGGCCGCGGCGACCGAAGGGAGCAGCGGGCCGAGCAGCGTGCCCGGCTGCACGATCTCCGGCAGGATGTGCGCCGGCAGGCCCAGCCGGCCGAGGAGATCGGCGGCCCAGGCCTTCTTCCGCGGGTCGTAGAACTGCGAGGTGCTGGCGATAGTGAGTTCCGAGCGGGCTACGCCGGTGAGCCAGTAGTTGAACAGGTCCGGCATGAAGAGCAGCGTCCGGGCGGCAGCCAAAGCGGGGGATTTGCTCACCTTGAGGGCATAAAACTGGTAGAGCGAGTTGAGCTGCATGAACTGGATACCGGTCTGGGCGAACACTTCCTCTCGGGGCACGACGGCGAACAGCTTTTCCATCATGCCGTTGGTGCGAGAGTCGCGGTAGTGGCGGGGATTGTCGGCCAGCGCCCCGTCCGCGCCCAGGAGTGCGAAATCCACGCCCCAGGTGTCTACACCGATGCCGGCCGGGGACAAGTGACGCTCGCGCCCGGCCACGGCCAAGCCGCGCTGGATTTCGTGCCACAGACGCAGCGTGTCCCAATAGAGAGCTGAGAATACGCGGACGGGCGTATTGGGGAAGCGGTGCAGTTCTTCGACTGCCAGCCCCTGGCTGGAGAGCGTGCCGAGCATCGCGCGGCCGCTTTCCGCGCCCAGGTCGAAGGCCACGTAGTGTTGCATCAGGGAAGCTCGATGATGACCTTGCCCACGCCATCCCGGTAGGCGGCTAGGGTCTCGAAAGCTTCTGGCGTCCGCTCCAACGGAAAATGGTGCGTCACGAGGGCGGTGGAGATCTTTCCGGAGCGGAGCAGATCCAGCGCGCCGTGCACGTTGTGGTTGGAACGCTTGATGGTCTGAATGTTCAGCTCCTTGTTCATGGCCGTGTGGATGTCCAGCGACAAGCCCACCTCGTCGGGGATGCCGATCATGACGAGCTGTCCTCCGGCCCGCGCGATGCGGATACCGGTGTTGACGGACTCCGGGGCCCCGGCGGCGTCGAAGACGATGTCCACGCCGCGGCCGCGCGTCTGATCCAGGATCGCATCCGCGACCGGCTCGGTTTCCGTGTGCAAGGCCACGCCTACGCCCATTTCGCGCGCGATCCGGAGGCGGTGGGGGATTTTGTCGGCGATGAAGACCCGGTGCGCCCCGGCCACGCGCGCCACCGAGGCCATCAGCAGGCCCACCGGGCCGGCGCCCATGACCGCGACCGTGTCGCCGATGCGGACATTGACCAACTCCAGGACATGCAGCATGACGGCCACCGGTTCCAGAAGGGTGATTTCGTCGAAGGTGAGCGGATCGGGGACGGCGACCGCGTTGTGCGCCGGGACCACAGCGAACTCCCGGAACAGACCCGGCATCTGCGGCGAACCCATGAAGATCGAAGTGAGACAGTTATTGTGGCGGCCGGAGCGGCACGGTTCGCAGTGGCCGCAGGTGATAGCCGGCTCGATGGCTACCCGCCGGCCGGGGGAGAGGTCCGCGACACCCTTCCCCACCGCCACCACTTCGCCCGCCGGTTCGTGGCCCAGGACCTGCCCGGGAGCCATCCGATTGCGCCCGATGCCGCCGTGATACCAGTGCATGTCGCTGCCGCAGATGCCCACCGCGCGGAGTTTCACCAGCACCTCGCCGGGGCCGGGATCCGGCGGCGCCGGCATCTCGCGGACTTCCAGCGTACCAGGGGCCATTAGTTGAACGGATTTCATGGTGTGAACAAAAAGTATAATACGGTCACATGCCGGACAAATTGGACGCGAAGTATCTGGAAGAGCGCGGCGCTGTGTACTTGACCGGCATTCAGGCGCTGGTGCGGCTACCCATGGACCAGATGCGCCGCGACCGGCGGGAGGGCTTGAGTACGGCCGCCTTCATCTCCGGGTACGAAGGTTCGCCGCTGGGAGGCTACGATCTGGCGCTCCAGCGGGTGCGCCGCCTGCTGGAGGAATACCGCATTCATTTCCTGCCCGGCGTGAACGAAGACCTGGCCGCCACGGCAGTGCTGGGCAGCCAGATCCATCACATCCTGGGGCAGTCGAAGTACGACGGCGTGCTGGGAATCTGGTATGGGAAGGGGCCGGGGGTGGATCGCTCCGGCGACGTCCTGCGGCACGCCAACATCGCCGGCACCGGCCGGCATTGCGCCGCGCTGGTGCTGGCGGGCGACGACCATATCTCCAAAAGCTCCACCATCCCGCATCAGAGCGACCTGAGCCTGTTCAACTTCAACCTGCCGCTGTTCTATCCGGGCAACACGCAGGAGATTCTGGACTACGGCATGCTGGCCATCGCGCTCTCGCGCTTTTCGGGCGCCTGGGCGTCGATGAAGCTGGTGACCAACGTGTGCGACGGCGGCGGCACGGTGGAAGTGGATCCGGAGCGGCCCGCGATCTGCCTCCCGGCCGGCTACGAGAAGCGGTCGGATGCGCGGCTGGTGACGCCGTTCACCCTGGCTCTCGAACCCGAGGTGAATTTCCGGCGCCTGGAAGCGGCGCGGGAATTCGCCCGCCTGAACGGCGTCAACCAGCGGTTCGGCTCCGCGGGTCGGGCGCGGCTGGGCATCGCGACCGCGGGCAAAGCCTACTACGACGTAATGCAGGCGCTCGCAGACCTGGGAATCCGGCGTGGCGATCTGGAGGGGTTGGGAATCCGCATTGCCAAGTTCGGGATGACATATCCGCTGGAGCCCGGTTTTGCGGCCGAATTTGCACAAGGCCTGGATACTCTCCTGGTGGTGGAGGAGAAACGCAGCTTCCTGGAACTCCAGTTGCGGGACGCGCTCTACAACCTGTCCGAACGGCCGGCGATCGCGGGCAAGCAGGATCTCACCGGAAAGCCCTTATTGCCGGCTGCCGGGGAGCTTGACCCGGAGACACTCGCGAAGGTGCTGAGCGGAGTACTGGGCCAGGCGGGCATCCCCGTGCGGCCGGATCGCTCGCGGGTGATTGCGGAGATCGAAAGCCGTGAGAAGCCAGCCACTCCGCCACGCTATCCCACGTTCTGCTCGGGCTGTCCGCACAATCGCTCCACGCTGCTGCTCGAAGGACAGGTCGCGGGCGGCGGCATAGGCTGCCACGGCATGGCCATCCAACTCGAGTCGTTCAGCCGCGGCTACGCCTTCCTGACGCACATGGGCGGAGAAGGGGCGCCGTGGATCGGCATGGCGCCGTTTGTCGAGCGCAAGCACCTATTCCAGAATATCGGCGACGGCACTTATTTTCACTCTGGCTCGCTGGCGGTGGAAGCCTGCGTGGCGGCGGGTGTGAACATCACCTACAAGATTCTGTACAACGGCGCGGTGGCGATGACCGGAGGGCAGGAGGTGGCCGGTGCGCTGACGGTCCCGGATCTAACCCGCAAGCTGGCAGCCGAGGGAGTGAAGAAGACCCTGGTGCTGACCGACGATCCGGCGAAGTATGAGGGCGTCAAGCTCGCCGCGAACGCGGAAGCGCGCGACCGCGACACCCTTCCCGAAGCGCTGCGGGAACTCGAGCAGGTGCCCGGGGTGACGGTGATCGTTTACGACCAGCAGTGCGCGGCGGAAAAGCGCCGCCTGCGTTCGCGCGGCAAGCTGGAAGAACCGGTGGTGCGACTGGTGATCCACGAGGAGCTTTGCGAAGGCTGCGGCGATTGCGTGCGCCAGTCCAACTGCGTGAGCCTCCACCCGGTGATGACGGAATACGGCCAGAAGACCCGCATCCATCAGTCTTCCTGCAACAAGGACTACTCCTGCCTGCTGGGAGATTGCCCTTCGTTCCTCACGGTGAAGTTGAAGCCGGGAACCGGTCTTCGCAAGAAACCCCTGCAGGAGTTGCCGGAAACCGTGGTGCGGCCGCCGAAGGAGAAAGCCGCGATCGGCGAGAGATACGCGATCCTGTCGCCCGGAATCGGCGGCACGGGAGTGGTCACGGTCAACGCGCTGCTCGCCACGGCCGCCTGGATCGACGGGCTGTCGGTCATCACCCTGGACCAGACCGGCCTCGCACAGAAAGGCGGCGCGGTGGTTTCCAGTTTGATCCTCAGCGAGCGGCCCATCGAAGCCGCGGCGAAGATCGGGTATGGCAATGCCGACCTGCTACTGGGTTTCGACGTGCTGGGCGCGGCCAGCGCCGAGAACCTGAGGCGGGCCCATCCAGCGCGGACCGTCGCGGTGGTGAACACGGCCGAGATTCCCACCGCCGAGGCCATCCGCGGCAAGGCGAGGCCGGGCGGGGCGGGCAGCATGGCGGACCTGATCAACCGCTACACCCGCCGAAGCGACAACGTGTTCGTGGATGCCACGCGCATCGCCGAAGGACTCTTCGCCAGCCACCTGGCGGTGAACGTATTCCTTCTGGGCGTGGCCTACCAGGCCGGACGAATTCCCATCTCGGCGGGAGCCATCGAGGAAGCGATCCGCCTCAACCGCGTGGACGTGGAACGCAATCTCCATGCATTTTTGTGGGGCCGCAGGTATTTCGAGGACGCGCGGGCAGTGGAGGCGCTGGTGGCGCCCGAAGAGCGGCGCGAAGACTCGCGCAGCCTCGTAGAGCGCCGATACACGGACCTGGCGGCCTACCAGAACCGCGCGTATGCGGAAGAATACCTGGCCTTCGTGCGCGAGGTGGAAGCGCGGCAACCGGCACTGGCCGACGCCGTGGCGCGCTACCTGTACAAGCTGATGGCGTATAAAGACGAATACGAAGTGGCGCGTCTACTCACCCGGCCCGAGGCGGAGGCGCGCGTGCGGGAGATGTGGGAGCAGGTGGAGAGTGTTTCGTACAACCTGCATCCGCCACTCCTGCGTGCGCTGGGCTGGCGGAAGAAATTCCGGCTGGGCGGCTGGTTCCGCGGACTGCTGCGCCTTCTGGCGGAGCTTCGCGGGCTGCGCGGCACGCGGTGGGATCCTTTCGGCTACGCCGCCGCGCGCCGCGAGGAACGAGCGCTCATCGGCTGGTATCGTGCCCTGGTGCGGCAGTGCCTGGACATGGAAGACACAACCCTGGCGCTGGAACTTGTCTCGCTGCCCGACCAGATCCGCGGCTACGAAAACGTCAAGCGAGAAAACATCCGCAAAGTGAAGGCGTTGGCGGCCGAAAAGCTGGCACAGTCCTCGCGGACCGCCGCGCCGCTGGGCGTATAATAGAAATACATGACACTTAGAGGCGCAAAGGTTTGGCAGGTGTACCTGATCCTGCTGATTCTGTGCGCCACGGTGTCGTTGCAGGGGGCTTCTCTTGCCGCGCACGAGCACACGCGGGCCTCCGATCACTGCTGCGCCGTTTGCCACGCCGGTCACTTGGCGATGGTGCGCCCAGTGACCTCCTTCCAGTGTTCTGCATCCACTGAAGTCGAGTGGTTCACGCCTCGACCGCAGGTACAGGAATTCCCGGATCCGCTCGTTAGCGTCTGGCTCTCCCGCGCCCCGCCCGCCTAACCGTCCGCTCACAGTCGGGCCAGTTGGTTCACGGCAAAACGGGTTGGTGTACCCGTTTGGGAGAGGCACAATGAGGCAGTCGTGCAGCAGTAAAGCATTTCTGATTGGAATCTTTCTCTTACCATTCCTATGCAGCGCGCGGGCCCAATCTCTGGGGAGCGCCGGAACCTTGGAAGGAACGGTCACGGACCCTTCGGGCGCGGCCATCGTGGGCGCGGAGGTATCGGCCAGCAATCGTCTGACCGGTTTTCGCAGGGTGATGACCACCGATGAGCAGGGTGGTTTTCGCCTGCCGAACCTTCCGCCGAACAATTACCACCTAGCGGTTACGGCGGCCGGCTTTGTAGCCCTTGAACAGGATGTGGCGGTGCGCTCGAACGTGCCGGTGAAATTGAAGCTGACCCTGCAAGTGGCCGGGGGGCAGACCACCGTGACCGTGGAGGGCCACGGATCCGACCTTTTGGAGAACGTGCCCTACGCGCACAACGACGTGGACCAAGAAACCTATTCCAAACTTCCAGCTATCTCGCCGGGTTCGGCGTTGAGCGACGCGATCACGCTTTCCACCCCGGGCGTGGTGGCGGATTCGAACGGCTTTTTCCACCCGCTAGGGGATCACGCGCAGACCACGTTTTCCGTGGACGGGCAGCCCATCAGCGATCAGCAGAGCAAGCAGTTCTCCACGCAGATTCCGTTGAATGCCCTGCAGTCGATGGAACTGATCACCGGGGCGCCAAGCGCGGAGTTCGGCGACAAGACCAGCCTGGTGGTGAACGCGGTGACCCGCTCCGGCCTGGGACAGAAGCCCCACGGCAGCTTCGACGCGCAATACGGCTCTTTCGGCACGATCGGCGAGGAGGCCACGCTGAGTTTCGGTAGCGCCAAGTGGGGCAATTTTCTGGCGGCCAATTCACTGCGCTCCGGGAGATTCCTGGACACGCCCGAATTCCGCCCGTTCCACGACGCGGGCAATAACTATGCGATCTTCGACCGGGTGGACTTTCAACCCGGCGCCATGGATGCGCTGCATCTCAACCTGTTTCAGGCCCGCAACTGGTTTCAGGTCCCGAACACGTACGACCAGGTGGCCGCCGGCCAGGACCAGCGGCAAAAAGTGGAGACGCTGAACATCGCGCCGGGGTATCAGCACACGTTCAATGCGAAAACGCTGCTGACGGTCAACCCATTCTGGCGGCAGGACCGCGTGGGCTACTATCCCAGCCGCGACCCGTTCGCCGATACTCCCGCCACCATCGCCGAGAACCGTCGCTTGACGAACTGGGGGGTGCGGGCGGATGTCTCCCTGGTGCAGGGGATTCAGAATCTGAAGGCCGGCGTGCAGTTGATGCAGACCCGGTTGCAGGAAGCCTTCCAGCTCGGCATCACCGACCCGAACTTTGTGGATCCCGCGGAGCAGCCCGGACTTGTTCCCTTCGACCTGACGCGCGGCGGCCAGCTGTTTTCGTTCGCCGGCCGCAAGAACATCAATCAGTACGCCTTCTTCGTGCAGGATGCGGTCACCCTGGGCCGGCTGACGCTCAATGCCGGAATCCGGGTGGACCAATACGACGGCCTCAGCCAGGCCACCGGAATTCAGCCGCGAGTGGGAGTCTCCTATCTGTTCAAGCCCACGCACACGGTGGTGCGGGCCGCCTATTCGCATACGCTGGAGACGCCCTACAACGAGAATCTCATTCTTTCGAGCGCTACCGGCGCGGGGGGCCTGGCCACTAACGTCTTCGGTGCGTATGCCAGCCAGCCGATCCCGCCGGGGCGGCGCAATCAATACAACGCCGGCCTCGAGCAAACCTTGGGCAAATGGCTGCTCGTGAGCGGGGACTACTTCTGGAAGTTCACGGACAACGCTTTCGATTTCGGGACCCTGTTCAACACGCCCATCACCTTTCCCATCTCCTGGCGCAAATCCAAGATCGACGGCTTTTCCGTTCGATTCTCGACGCCAGACTTGAAGGGTTTCCAAGCCTACACCACGATGGGACATACGCGCGCCCGGTACTTCGGCCCGTCGAACGGAGGATTGATCTTCAATTCGCCGATCGACACCGGGGTCTTCCGCATCGACCACGACCAGGCCTTCGAACAGACCACCTACTTTCGCTATCAGCGGCCGCACAACGGCCCTTGGGTGGCGTTCACGTGGCGGTATGACAGCGGCCTGGTGGCGGGCGCAGTCGGAAGTTTGGAGGATGCGCTGGCGCTTACGGCGGCGCAGCAGGCGGCCATCGGCTTCTATTGCGGCAGCCAGCAGGCCACGCTTTCGGCCCCCATCACGGCGTGCGGTTCGACGAACTACGGCGCCACGCGGCTGCGCATCCCCGCGCCCGGCACGGAGAACGACGATCTCAACCCGCCGCGCATCGCGCCGCGGCACGTCTTCGATCTGGCCCTCGGGACCGACAACCTGTTCCATAGCGAGCACGTGCGCACGACGGCCCGATTCACGATTACCAACCTGGCGAACACGGTTGCGCTCTACAACTTTCTTTCGACTTTCAGCGGCACACACTTCGTCGCGCCGCGGTCCTACACCGCGCAAGTCGGGCTTGTGTTCTAGGAGCCGGCCGGGGGCGGAATCGTACATTCTCTGGCGGATGTAGGCCTGTTAATTTCCCGCTCCGCAACTCGGTTGCAGGTAGGGCGTTTAAACCATCAGGTATGGCACAACGACTCTGGCTCGCCGGCGTGCTGGCCGGATGCCTGGCGGCTCTTCCGGTCTTTTCCGCGCGGTCCGGGCCCCAACTCTCGGACGAAGAGAAAATCCTCCACGCCTTGAATCGGTTGACGTTCGGGCCGCGCCCCGGAGAGGTCGCGCAGGTGAAATCCATGGGGCTGAAGAAGTGGATCAACCTGCAACTGCATCCGGACCGCATTCCGGAAAGCCCCGCACTCGAAGCCAGGCTGGCGCCGCTCGATACACTGCGGATGAGCCCGGAAGAACGAGTGGCGAACTACCCTCCTCCGCAGGTGGTGCGCGCCATGGTGGAGGGGCGCGTGCCGTTTCCCCAGGATCCGGACAAACGCATGATGATCCGCCGGCTGGCGGAACGCTTCGAGCAAACGAGCGGCAAGGGCGCCGATGATCAGGCCAAGCCCGAACTGGCTGCGATCCTGACGGTGAGCGAACGGCGCACGTTGCGCAACGCCGCTCCGGAGGAGAAAGTGGCCTGGCTGCGCGGGCTCCCGCTGGAGAAGCAGGACCAGGTGCTCGAGGCCATGCCCGCAGGGATGCGCCGCGCGTTGTATCCGGCCGCGCCGCCCGAATTGCGCCGCAAGATCGAATGGGTGAGCGGGCCGCTCCAGGTGGTAGCCGCGGATCTTCAGGAGGCCAAGCTGTATCGTGTCCTCTACAGCAACCGGCAGCTCGAACAGGTCCTGGTGGATTTCTGGTACAACCACTTCAACGTCTTTTTGAACAAAGGCGCCGACCGCTACCTGGTGACCTCCTACGAGCGGGACGCCGTCCGGCCGCATGTGCTGGGAAAATTTTACGATCTGTTGCTGGCCACGGCGCAGAGCCCGGCCATGCTGTTCTACCTGGACAACTGGCAATCGGTGGACCCCAATCGGGAGGTCAAGCTGTTCCTGGCAGGCCGAACGGCGGGAAAAAGCGCGCGGCGCGGGCTGAATGAAAATTACGCCCGCGAGTTGATGGAACTGCACACGCTGGGCGCGGATGGCGGCTACACCCAGAAGGATGTCACCGAGGTGGCGCGCTGCTTCACCGGCTGGACCATCCGGAATCCGCGCCAGGGCGGCAGCTTCTTCTTCAACCCGCGCATGCACGATCCCGGCGCCAAGGTGGTGCTGGGTGTACAAATCCCGGCCGGCGGCGGCATCGAGGACGGTCTCCGCGTGCTGGAGATTCTGGCGCATCACCCCGCCACGGCGCGCCACATTTCCTACCAGCTTGCGCAGCGCTTCGCCGCGGATAACCCGCCGGCCTCGATGGTGAGCCGCATGAGCCTCACCTTCCTGGAAAAGGATGGCGACCTGCGCGAGGTCATGAAGACCATGCTCGCCGCGCCGGAGTTCTGGGCGCCGGAGACGTTTCGCGCGAAGAGCAAGTCCCCGCTCGAGATGGTGGCCAGTGCGGTACGTGCGCTGGACGCCGACGTGGATTACGGGTTCGCACTGGCCAATCAACTGGCGCAGCTTGGCGAGCCGCTCTACCGCAAGCAGGAGCCCACGGGATACTCCAATGCCGGCCAGGACTGGATGAACTCGGCCGGGTTGCTGGCCCGCATGAACTTCGCCCTGGCGCTGGCACGGAACCAGGTGCCTGGTGTCCGGGTAGACCAGGCGCGATTCGGGGACGAAGGCGTCCATCTCGGCTCGCCCGAGTTTCAAAGGAAGTGAGGATCATGCCGACACGTCGCGTCTTTCTCCGGCAATCGGCTCTGGCCATGGTGGGCTCGGGCGCCGCGCCCCTGTGGCTGAGGCGGGTGTTGTGTGCGGCGGACGCTCCTTCTCCGCGCAAGAAGATTCTGGTGGCGGTGTTTTTGCGGGGAGCAGCAGACGGCCTGAATATGGTGGTGCCGCACGCCGAAAAGAGCTACTACGAAATGCGGCCCACCATCGCGGTGCCGCGGCCCGCCCGCGGCTCCCAGGATGCCGCCATCGAACTGGACGGCTTTTTCGGGCTGCATCCCGCGCTCGCTCCGCTCGTGCCGCTCTACCAGACCGGCCACCTGGCCATCCTGCACGCGGCCGGCTCGCCGGATCCGACCCGCTCGCATTTTGACGCGCAGGACTACATGGAATCCGGTACGCCGGGCTACAAGGCGGTCCAAAGCGGCTGGCTGAACCGGGCCTTGCCGTGGGAGCGCGCGCCTCTCTCGCCGGTGCGGGCTGTCGCTATGGGACCGGTATTGCCTCGCTCCCTGCGGGGGCCGAACGCCTCCATCGCGGTCCAAAGACTGGACGCGTTTCAGATTCGCGACCCGGAGGCCGCCCTCCAGCTCGAGGCGATGTACCGGGACGCCTCGGATCCCGCCATGCGTGCCACCGGGCGGGAAACCTTCGAGGCCATGCGGCTGCTGGAGGCTGTCAGCCGCCAGCCATACCAGCCTGCCGGCGGCGCGGAATACCCGCGCGGGCGTTTCGGCGACAGCCTGCGGCAAATTGCCCAGCTCATCCGGGCGGACGTGGGCGTGGAACTGGCATTCGCCGATGTCGGCGGCTGGGACCATCACGTCAACGAAGTTGGCCGCAGCACTTCGGAAGGATTACTGACCCTGCGCCTGCGCGAACTTGGCCAGGCGCTGGCGGCGCTCTGGCAGGACCTGGGCGATCGCATGAGGGATGTGGCGGTGGTGACCATGTCGGAGTTCGGACGCACCGCACGCGAAAACGGCGGCCGGGGCACCGACCACGGTCATGCGAATTGCATGTTTGTGCTGGGTGGCCGCGTGCGCGGCGGCAAGGTCTATGGCAAATGGCCTGGCCTGGCGCCGGAGCAACTGTACGAGGGCCGCGACCTGGCGCTCACCACGGATTTCCGCGACCTGCTGGGGGAACTGGTTTGCCGGCACCTGGGCAATCGGGACCTGGCGCCGGTGTTTCCGGGATACCAGCCGAAGTTCCCCGGGCTATTGCAGGTGCCGGCGTAGATCGTCCGGGCGGAAGCAGTGCGCGAAGGCGGTTTCGGGCGTGATGCGGCCCTGCCGCACCAGTTCGGCCAGCGACTGCTCCATGGTCATCATGCCTTCGGCGCGCCCTATGGTGAGCTGCGTGTGCAGTTGATGGTCGTCGCCTTTCCGGATGAGGTTCCGCACGGCGCCGGTGGCCATCATGATCTCTACGGCCGGATAGCGAGTCAAGCCGTCCGCCGCTGCCACGAGTTGCTGCGAAACGATGGCCAGCAAGGCCAGCGACAGTTGCTGGCGGATCTGGGGCTGGTTGGCCGTGGGGAAGGAATCCAGAATGCGCGAGACCGCCTGCGAAGTGTCGTTCGTGTGCAGGGTCGAAAAGACCAGGTGTCCGGTCTCCGCGGCGCTGAGCACCGTGGCCATGGTTTCGGCGTCGCGCATTTCGCCCACCAGAATCACGTCCGGCGTCTGCCGCAGGATGCTGCGCAGGGAATGCACGAAGTCCGGGGTGTCGTGGCCCACTTCGATCTGTTCAACGATGGAGTTGCGGTTGGGGTGCTGATATTCGATGGGATCTTCGATGGTCACGATGTGATCCCGGCAGCGGGTGTTGATCAGGTCGATGAGCGCGGCGAGCGTGGAGGTTTTACCGCATCCCGTGGGCCCGGTCACCAGCACCAGGCCTTGGCGGCGCTCTGCCAGGCGCGCCAGCACCGGCGGCAGGTGCAGCGACTCGAGGGAAGGGATGCGCGCCGGCAGCAGCCGGATGCTGGCGGCCAGGCTGCCGCGCTGATGGTGGATGTTGGCGCGGAAGCGGCCGATGGGATCGCGCACGAAACAGAAATCCAGGGATTTCTGCTTCCGCAGGTCCTCGTACTGGCGGGTGCCGAGAAGCGGCAGCACCAGGTTGCGGATGTCTTCGGGCGAGAGTACCGGCCCGTTGGGCGGGGTCAGGGCCCCGTTGACCCTCAAAGCCACGCCGCAGCCCGCAACCAGGATGATATCGGAAGCGTTCTGCCGGCTGGCCAGCGCCAACAACTGGTCCAGGGAACCGGCATCGGCCGGCGGACGCAGGGCGGGCTTCTCGGCGGAGCGCACCCCAGGCGCGGCGCGGTTCAACTCCGCCACGATACGCGTGAGTTCCTGGTCGTATTCCGCCATGTTTCAGGCCGGCGCCCGCCAGCCGTCTGGCAGACCGTCTATCAGGAATTGACGGGATTGCTCCCAGATGTGTGGCAGCACATTCAGTAATTCGTGGTCGGAAGCCAGCACCTCCAGACGAGCGTTGGGATGGCCGGCGCAGAACTCGCGGGAATATTCGACAGGTACGGCGGCATCCTGGGCGCCATGAAAGACGAGGACCGGTTGGGCGACGGCGGGGTAGTCCTCATAGAGGCGGCCGTCTTCCAGGATTTGATAACCCAGGCGGCGCGTGCGGCGATCTCCGTAATGGTAGACGTCCAAAGAGCCTGTGCGCCGCCACTGCTCGACCCGCTGGGCGCCGAAGGACTCGGGCCACCGGCGCAGAAAGCCAAATGCCGGGGCCAGCAACACCAGGCGGCGGACCTGCGTATGGCGCACGGCATACAAGGCGGCCAAGTAGCCGCCCATGCTGGAACCGATCAGCAGCGCAGGCCGGTCCCTCGCCAGACGGTCGATGACCGCCAGTTGGCGCGTGATGGTCAGATGCTCGAAATCCCCTTCGGCCAGGTCCGGAACCTCAAGGTGCAGCCCCACATCCGCCAGCTGCGCGCGGAAGAAACGGGCTTTGTGGGAGCTCGGACTGGAGGCAAAACCATGCAAGTATATCAGGATTGGGGGCATTGCCCGATGCTCTGAAACATATTGTAGCGAAAGGAATTCCGGCTGGCACGGGGAAGGACGGTATGCTTCCGCACGGGTGGGCGCGGGAAGCGGACGGATTGGACAAAGAAAAATCCGTGCCAGGGCTTGCGTGCCTGTCAACGTTCTGTTATTCTGAGGAAGTCGCCGAATTGAGGACTCTAGCCGAAATGTGGGTAGCATCTTGCCCGCGCGGCGCTTCGGTGATATAAGAAGGAAAAGAGTTCTCTGTAAGGAATGGTAACAAAACTCTGCGCGGGCCACTGCGTGGAGCGGAATACGGCCTTCCTGGTGGTTCTTTTTAAAAGATTTTCATTTTATCGGCCTTTGGTACGCCCGTAGGGGTGCCGCCCGGGCCGAACAAGAATTCGAGGCCCGCGGGGGCCCGGGATATCGAAAGATGTTCGGGGCGATTCGCGCAGATCTTTGACAATCTGGTTGGACGCACAAGAAAGACCAATCGTCAGAACTCTGAGTACAAGCGGGGCGAAAC
>Ga0209581_1000184_pt1 | contig 195345 bp, 159 predicted proteins | sample Coa_R2_FD_187160 | JGI IMG/M metagenome (GOLD analysis project Ga0209581, IMG submission 187160) | Surface soil microbial communities from Centralia Pennsylvania, which are recovering from an underground coalmine fire - Coalmine... | ecosystem: Environmental > Terrestrial > Soil > Unclassified...
CACAGCTCCCCCTTCACCGCAGGTACCGGGGGCGGCTCTCTCAAAGTGCTCCCATTCGTCGCAGTCAAACAGCTTGTCAGCCAGGTAATTCAGTCGTCGCTCTGCCCACAGATTCTGCTATAGAGCCGAACTTCTCCGTGCCCGCGTTTTGCCATACTCGCCGGCGGCCTCTGCCGGACCGGCTCCATGAAGTTGCATCAAAATTGCGGGAGAGCCCAATTCAAAGTAGCGAAATCACCAGGTCACCTCCCGCGGTGAGATCTTAACTATCAGCAATATTGTTTGGCCACGCATCCGGAGGCCTATAATCAGGAGGACTCATCGATGCAGAAAACATTCTTGCCTTTTCCCACTGTCGGGTTGCTGTTGTTTTCCGCCTCGCTTTGGGCACAAACCAGTCCCTGCGACCTCAACCAGGATGGCACGGTAAACGTGGCAGATGTGCAGTCCGCCATCAATATGAGCCTAGGCCAAGCGGTCTGCACCGCGAATATTTACGGCACCGGTGTCTGCAACGTGGTGGTGGTGCAGCGGGTTACGAACGCAGCCCTGGGCGGCACATGTGTGACAGGCACGGCTGCTCCGCACAGCGTCTCGCTGAGTTGGACGGCCAGCACCTCGACCGGTGTGGTTGGTTACAACATCTACCGTGGTGCCACCTCAGGCGGACCCTACACCAAGCTGACGGCTTCTCCGGTCGCCGGATTGGCCTACACGGATAGCAGCGTCCTGGCTGGTCAGACCTACTATTATGTGGCGACAGCGGTAGACAGCAGCAACAACGAAAGCGCGTACTCCAGCCAGGCGTCAGCCATCGTGCCAACGCCTTAAGCTTATCCCCTCCGCCGCATTGCGTCACCACCGCCTGCTCTCTCAGGTGGGTCTTCTGGGTTTTTTCACCGATACATTCCAAAAGGAACATATAGTACTATGGGGTCCGCTGGAGATCCCACTTTTATCGAGAATTGACGGCGTTTCATTCAGTCAAAACAGCTTGTATATAGCCCTGGTTTATTTCATCGTTATCTGGCATTAATTCATATATTTGCATCCATTAGCCCCTGCCGGCACAGCGGAAAAACACATTCTTGAAACTAACCAATGCCAATATTGTGGGCAGTTCTAGTACCGCTGATAATGGGGTTCACGTGTTCAATCTCGAATAGTACGGAACAATACGCATGTATCGGGTAAACACCTTAGTAGCTGGCTTCTTTTTTGTCCTGCTTTTGGCGTTGGTGGGGAACACAACCGCTTTTGGCCAATCCGACTCCCTGACTTTTGCCTCGGGCTCAGCGGCGCCTGGAGGCTCAGTCTCCCTGAATCTGTCCTTGACCTCGCCCGCCGGCAGTGAACCCGCCAGCCTGCAGTGGACTTTTTCCTATCCGGCATCCTCCGTTTCCGCGATCAGCGTGACCGCCGGTTCGGCCGCCACGGCCGCGGGCAAGGCCACTTCCTGCGCAGGCAGCGCTGGCACGTACACCTGCATGCTGACAGGGATGAATTCCAGTGTGATCCAAAACGGGGTAGTCGCCGTAGCGAACCTTACTCTCTCGACCACAGCGACCAGTTTTTCGGTGGGCGTCACCAACCCCCAAGCGGCTTCCCTGAGCGGCTATCCCATCACGACCACCAGCACAGGCGGAACCATCTCGCCTCCCACCGCTGTACTGCTCAGCGGACTGAGTTGTTCTCCCACCACCCTGGCTTCCGGAGCCGTTTCCACCTGCACGGCCACGCTGAACCAGGCCGCCCCCTCGGGCGGCACAGCGGTGACTCTGGCCAATAGCAACTCGGCCACGCTCTCGGTGCCCACCTCCGTGACAGTCCCCGCCGGTGCTGCCACAGCGACTTTCTCCGCCACCGCCGCGACCATCACGACGCCCCAGACCGCCAATGTCACCGCTACTCTGGGTACCAGTTCCTTCTCCGTCTCGTTTACCCTTTCCAACCTTACTAAAATCTCGTTCGTCCAGGCGGCGGCCAATTATGGTTCCGCAGGACCAATTTCCGTATCGTTTCCATCGAACACTGTCGCAGGCGACATCATCCTGGTTGGAGTCATTTTCAATACGAACGCCACGCTGTCTGTCACCGACTCGCAAGGTAACGCGTTCACCCAAGTGGGAACCCAATTGATCTCTCCGGGCAGCAATCGCAGCCAAGTCTACTATGCGAAGAACATCAAAGGTGGCCCCGATACGGTCACCGTCACTTGTTCCGTAAGCTGCTATCAGGAAGTCTATGTGACTGAATACTCCGGTGTGGATCAGACCAATCCCATCGATGTTCAGGCGGGCGCCTCCGGCAGTGCTGGTGCCGTTTCGAGCGGCAACGCGACGACGACTCTCGCTGGCGATATGATCTACGGCTTCTGCCTCGGCGACTCCGCCTGCACCGTGGGTTCCAGCTTTGCTGCCCGGTCCACGCTCAACGCCAACCTGGTCGAGGACATGACGGCCGGCAACCCCGGCAGCTACGCGGCGACCGGCTCAGCGAACTCCGGTTGGACGATGCAAATGGTGGTGCTCAAGCCCGCTGGGTCGGCGGACACCACCCCACCTTCAGTGCCTACGGGGATCACGGCTACCGCCGTCTCTTCCGCGCAGATCAACCTTTCCTGGACCGCTTCGACAGACAACGTGGGGGTGGTTGGCTATCGGGTTTTCCGGAATGGCGTGCAGGTGGGGTCGACGACCGCTCTATCCTACACGGATACAGGCCTGGCTGCTGCCACGTCGTATACCTACACGGTGGCTGCGTTCGATGCAGCCGGAAATGTTTCGGCACAATCGACGGGCACGACCGCAACCACGTTCCCGCTGAACCCGGTGCTCCTCACCGGCCTCGCCTGCTCGCCCACCACCCTGGCTTCCGGTGCGGTTTCCACCTGCACGGTGACCCTAAATCAGGCCTCCCCTGCCGGCGGCACTGCGGTGGCTATCTCCGACAACAGCGCTCTGCTCACCACTCCCGCCTCGGTGACCGTGGCCGCCGGGGCCACTTCGGCCACCTTTTCCGCCGCCACCGGCACCGTGACTACTTCGCAGTCCGTCACCATCACTGCGTCGCTCAACGGCACTTCCCAAAGCACTTCCCTGACCCTCCAGCCTTCCTCCACTCCCGCAGGGCTGGTCAGTGCGTATTCCTTCAGTGAAGGCGCCGGTAGTACCGTTTCGGATAGCTCCGGCAACGGCGATACCGGCACCATCAACGGCGCCACTTGGACGTCCGCGGGCAAGTACGGCAGCGCCCTGTCCTTTAACGGCACCAGCAGCTATGTCGATCTTGGCAACGCGGCTTCCTTACAGCTCACCGGCAGCATGACCGCCAGCGCCTGGGTGTACGCCACCGCTAATCCTCCAGACGACGGGCAGATCATCGCCAAGTCCGACTACACCAACGGCTGGCAACTCAAAACCACCCCTGATACGGGCGTTCGTACCTTCGGGTTTGCTATCTCGGACGGCACCACACACGTCCAGCGCTACAGCAAGACGGTCCTTTCCCTGAACACCTGGTATTACGTCACCGGCGTCTACAATGCCGCTGCCCAAACCCTCGATATTTACGTCAACGGTGTCTTGGATGACGGCGTGTTGAGCGGGACCGTGCCTGCTGCGCAAGCTAACGCTGCGCAGAATGCGCTCATTGGCATGCGGTCCGGAGGCTTCTATTTCAACGGCACCATCGATGAGGTCCGGGTCTACAACACCGCGCTCACGCAGGCTGCCATCCAGACCGATATGAATACCCCGATCGGGAGCGGCGTCTCGCTGCCCGTCCTGACCTCCTTGCAGTGCGCGCCTACCACCCTGGGTTCCGGAGCGGCGGCCACCTGCACGGTCACCCTGAATCAGGCCGCGCCCTCCGGCGGCGCCGCCGTCTCGATCTCCGACAACAGCACCCTGCTTACCACCCCCGCTTCGGTGACCGTGGCCGCCGGGGCCACTTCGGCTACCTTCTCCGCCACCGCCGGCACCCTGACCTCCACGCAGTCGGCCACCATCACGGCCACCCTGGGCACCAGCACGGTTTCTACCACGCTCACCTTGCAGGCTCCCACGCTGGTGACCGGCCTCGCCTGCTCGCCTACCACCCTGGGTTCCGGAGCGGCGGCCACCTGCACGGTCACCCTGAATCAGGCCGCGCCCTCCGGCGGCGCCGCCGTCTCGATCTCCGACAACAGCACCCTGCTTACCACCCCCGCTTCGGTGACCGTGGCCGCTGGGGCCACTTCGGCTACCTTCTCCGCCACCGCCGGCACCCTGACCTCCACGCAGTCGGCCACCATCACGGCCACCCTGGGCACCAGCACGGTTTCTGCCACGCTCAGCTTGCAGGCTCCCACGCTGGTGACCGGCCTCGCCTGCTCGCCCACCACCCTGGGTTCCGGAGCGGCGGCCAGCTGCACCGTCACGCTGAATCAGGCCGCGCCCTCCGGCGGCGCCGCCGTCTCGATCTCTGACAACAGCACCCTGCTCACCACCCCTGCTTCGGTGACCGTGGCGGCGGGGGCCACCTCGGCTACCTTCTCCGCCACCGCCGGCACCCTGACCTCCACGCAGTCGGCCACCATCACGGCCACCCTGGGCACCAGCACGGTTTCTGCCACGCTCAGCTTGCAGGCTCCCATGCTGGTGACCGCCCTGGCCTGCTCGCCCACCACCCTGGGTTCCGGAGCGGCGGCCAGCTGCACCGTCACGCTGAATCAGGCCGCGCCCTCCGGCGGCGCTGTCGTCTCGATCTCTGACAACAGCACCCTGCTCACCACCCCTGCTTCGGTGACCGTGGCGGCGGGGGCCACCTCGGCTACCTTCTCCGCCACCGCCGGCACGGTGACAGTTAGCGGTACAGCAGTGCTCACTGCAACTCTCGGCAGCAGTACGGCGACTTCTACCCTGAACCTAGTCATCCCCGCCGTACTCTCTTCTCTGACATGCAGTCCGACTGGATTGACGGTTGGTGCGAGCTCCACCTGTGCCGTCACTCTTGTGTCGGCGGTTCCTTGGAACGTGACCGTGGCCCTCACAGACAGCAAGACCACGGTACTGTCGGCTCCGGCGTCCGCCACGGTGGCCCCCGGCTCTGTCTCATCGACCTTCACCGCCACCGCGCTGGCGAGCGGCTGGTCCGTCTTGTCGGCTGTTTTGAACGGAGCCACCAAGAGCGTAGTGATCACCGCCAAGGCGGCGAAAAAGGCCGCAGGCACCGCAGGGTACACGGTTTCCGCACTTTCTTGCGCTTCCGGGAGGCTGACCGGAAAGAGTACCACCCGATGCACCGTCGCGCTCGCCGATGCCGCGCCAGCGGGAGGCGCCATGGTTCAACTGAATGCGAACAACACTGCCGTGTCGCTGCCCTCGACCCTGCAGGTGGCCGAGGGCAGCACTTCGGCGGACTTTACCGTGCAGGCGCAGCTTTCGGACCGGGACCAGATCAGTACTATCATGGCGACCGCCGGAGACCAAGGCCAGACCACCCAGGTAGCAGTGGACGGCGTGAAGCCGATTTCCCTCACCTGCACACCCCAGACGGTTCCGGCCGGTGGGACGGCCAGTTGCGAAGTCCGCCTGAATTCAGCCCAGATTGGGGACAGCATCCACCTGAATCTGACCAGCAGCAGCCAAAACCTGCGCGTGCCCACCACGCTCACGACCAGACCGAATCAGTCGAGCCTGCGCTTCCAGGCCTCCGCTTCTCCCACAGCACGGCAGGAATCCGCCAGCATTCAAGTGGCCTTTGGATCCAACGCGGTGCAGGAGAGCGTGGCGCTGGAGCCCTCCAGTGCGCCGGTGCTGCGGCTGCCGGGTGATCAACTGGTCAAAGCCGGCACGCCTCTGGCATTTACGATCACGGCCATGGATGCCAGAGGTATCCCGGCGCCCGTGCGGGCCTCGGATCTTCCAGCAAATGCAGCTTTCGACCCGGCCACCGGAAGCTTCACGTGGACTCCAGACAACTCGCAGTCCGGCAGTTATCGGATAACGTTCACCACCACAGACTCGCTGGGCGCCTCGTCCAAAGGGCAAGTGGGGATTGAAGTCGATTCCGGAAAGCCGGTGGTCACCGGGATCGTAAACGGCGCCACGCAGGCTTCCAGCCTGGTTTGCAGCCCAGGGGCAGTAGCCAGTCTTAACGGGAAGTGGTTGACCGCGGAGGACTCTATCTTGAGTGATCCCACAGGTGCGGCGACGGAACTGGGCGGTACCCGGGTAGAGGTCAATGGCGATCCTGTTGGCATGCTGTATGCCTCCCAAACGCGGGTGGATTTCCTGTGCCCCAACCTTCCCATAAGCACCCAATTACAGGTTTCCCTGAAGACGGATGCCGGGGCGGCGGCGCCGGTGTCCACCATCATGGTGGATACAGCGCTCGGAATTTTCACCTGGGATGGCTCCGGGCACGGCCAGGCGGCGATCACCTACGCCGACGGCACGAACCTGGCAACCGTGCGGAATTACCAGGCACCGGGCCAGCCCGCGCAGGCCGGCGACCACTTGGTAATCCGCGTAACCGGCATCCCCGCAGGTGACTCGGCTGTCCGGCCGCTGGTCCGAATCGGCGACACGTACGCCGTGGTGGAATTCGTCCGTCCGGCTGCCGGGGCGGCGGGCGTCTCAGAAATCGGGATAGCCCTGCCCACTACGCCACAACTGGGCGATGCGGTCCCCGTTCGGATCCAACTGCCGCAGGCCAACGGCCGCCCGGCGGAGAGCAACGAAGCCACCATCGCCATCGAAGCCGTCCAGGAATAGCACACGGCCCGCCGAATCGAGGACACGATCCGGGGTGCTATCGCGAACCAAGTGTACCGTAGAGCGGATGCCTTTCAATCTCCGCTGCGATGAAGTTCTCGGTGCTGCGGAATCCGAAAGAACGGTGGCTGATCGACTTGATCTTGTTGTTCATGCCCTCCACGGCACCGTTCGCAATCCGTGTGGTGGTCCAGCCAAGGACTTCCGCAGGTGCCGTTTGGCACGCCACGGCTGTCGGTAGGTCCAGCCCATACTCGCGTGCGGTACCGTGCCAGATCAACTCCCGCGCTAGCACGGCGCTACCCGCCCGGCGTCAGTCGCCAGCGGCCCGAGCGAGCATGCGTTTGCCACCAGATGCCTGCGCTGCCTCCGGCGGAAGCGTCACCATGCGATCCTCGATCTGCAGCTTTTTCATTTTGTAAAGCAGTGCCTTGTAGTCGATCTTGAGCAGCGCGGCGGCTTTCTTCCGGTTCCAACGCGTGGAACTGAGCGCTGCCAGAATGGCCTCGGTTTCGGCCTGGTGTTTGGCACGCGTCACCTGCTCGAGGATAGGGGCACTCACCGCCACCGGCTCGGCATTCCCCGGAAGGTTCAAAACCGGCGTCGCCGCGAGCGTTTTACGCGTCGCCTTTGACTGGAGTTCCCGGGCAAGCTCGTCCGGATTGCCGAGAACCAACAGGCGGCGCATGGCATTTTCGAGCTCCCGAACATTTCCAGGCCAGTCATGCATCAGCATCGCCTGCCGCAGCACCGGGGTGATCGGCGGGATCGGTGTTCCGGGGCGTGCGTGGCGGCGCATCAGATAATCCGCCAACGGCAAGACGTCGTCCTTCCGTTCGCGCAGGGGAGGCACTCGCAGGCTGATCACATTCAGGCGGTAATACAGGTCCTCGCGGAAGCGGTTCTCGGCGATGGAGGTCTCCAAGTCGTTGTGTGTGGCAGCAATCACCCGCACGTCCACGCGCACCGTTTCCTTCCCACCCAGGCGCTGGAATTCATGGTCTTGCAACACCTGCAAGAGCTTGGCCTGGAGTTTGAAATCCATATCGCCGATCTCGTCCAGCAGGATAGTGCCACCGTCCGCCTGCTCAAACATGCCGGGCTTTCTTTGGAAAGCGCCGGTGAACGCGCCCCGCTCATACCCGAACAGCTCGCTTTCCACCAACTCGGACGGGAGGGCGGCACAGTTCAACTTCAGCAGCGGCCGCTTGGTGCGCGGCGACAGGGCATGCACCTGCCGGGCCAGTTCCTCCTTTCCCGCGCCGGTTTCTCCCGTGATCAGCACCGGAACTTCGGACCAGGCAATCTGCGCGATAACCGCTTGTAATTCCTTCATGCGCTGGTTCGTGCCAAAAAACGCCTGTCCGGAAGCGGCTATGGCGCCCGGCTCGGGTGTCTCGGGGGCGTGGCTCGGCCGTGCATCCATGGCACGTTTGATCGCGATCCGAAGCTCCTCGTGATTCACCGGCTTCCCCAAAAAATCGGTGGCCCCGCTCTTGATCGCCTCCACTATGTTGAGCGGAGAAGCCGCGCCGGAAACCATGATCACCGGCAATTCGGTGTCCAGGCGGCGGATTTCGCGTAGCGTCTCCATGCCGTCTTTGCGGGGCATGATGATATCCAGCAGAACGGCTGAAACGGAAGCACCGCTTTGCAAGTAGGCCAATACCTCTTCGCCGTCTTGCGCGGTTTCGATGTGGTACCCGTGGCAGCGTAGGGCCATTTCCAGGTAGCTGCGTACTTCCGGTTCATCTTCCGCAAGTAGCACGGTTCCGTTTCGATCGGGTCGCATAGAATTATCGCCTTTGCTGTACAGCGTGATAGCTATCTACTTCAAATCTCGCGGGATCTCGGGGCAGTTCCGGCCGGTAATACGGCAACACGAAGGAGAAGACCGCACCCGCGTCGCTGCTTTCGGCCCACACGCGGCCGCCATGGTTGTGCAGGATCATGCGGCAGATTGCCAAGCCTAATCCCCCTCCGGAGCGGTCTCGCGCGCCGCCGTAATAGGTGTATTCCTCGAAAATTCGTCGCATGTGGCTGGCTGGAATACCCGGCCCGGTATCGCATATATCGATGCGAAAGGCGTTTGGCCCCGGCACGTCGGACATCCTGCGGTCTCCCGCGTACCCACTCAGCTTGGCCACGCGACGCTCCCAGAAGAACGGATACCCTCGAACCTCAATGGTTCCATTGCGTGGAGTGAATTTGCAGGCGTTATCCAGCAGGTTGATCAGGACCTGTTCGATCTGTGCCCGCTCGAAATAGAGGGATTCCTCGGGCGGATTGAAATCGATGGTGATCTCGATTTGCTTGTCTTGGGAGAACGGCGCGACTTCGTGGAGCGCTTGATCGATGCAATCTCGAATGTCGCCGCGCTGCAGATTGGGCGTCTGTTCGAGGTGCCGGCCCACGCTAAGCTGGAACATCGCCGAAGCCATGCGGGACAGCCGCTTGGCGCTGTGTTGCATGCGCTCCAGCACTTCCCTCTGGTCAGCGTCGAGACTTCCGAGCTGCTGCTCCAGCAACAACCCGCAATACCCGCTGATCGCGGTCAGCGGTGCGCGAAAATCATGCACGGCACGGGCCAGAAAATTGGTCCGGTCCTGATCGTACTCCTGAAGTCTTAAGTTGGCCTGAATCAGACCTTGCAGCATGTCGTCGCGTTCGCCGCGAAGCGTCTGCGCACCGGAGTTCCCAATGCCGGCCAGGAATGCTCCCATGCTACCACGGGTGGGCGGCTTCAAGACAATGCTGGCCTCAGCCGGAGCGGCCTCACTGAAGGTGGCCAACTCTTTGCGGTCGACTAGAAAGAGATGCTTGCGGCTGTGACTAGCCAGATCGCGTGGCAGTTTCATCGCCGGCTGGTAGTCCCAGATGTAAAGGTCTCCACGAGGCCTGGGCGCGCTCGCCGATACCATCGACACGTCCGGCGAGTCGGAGGCGAACTCCTGGACCAGTTCCCGGACGAAAGTCCAGAGGTCGCGATTTTCCGAAATCAGAACCAGTCGCATGGAAAGACTTTTTCTCGCGGGGTTCCTCATGTGCACGCGAAACCCCAATTCATTGGACGTAATCCGAATGGTCTGTCTTTAAACCCGATTTGAAGTTTCAGCTTAACCTGTCCAGAAATTGTGTCAAGAAGCAGTATTAACAGTATTCCCACGGACTGGGGTACCGAAGTACCAACGGTTCCAGTGGCATGAGTAGAAACTATCAACACATGCGGATTTATTACTACTTTGTTGCTCTTTGGCGACAGCCACGACTGGAAGCGAACGTGCACAACAGCGGCGGCGAACTCCGGGCCTGCGCTCAGGCATATGGCATTCTCAACCGCACCAGAGGCCTTCCCCGAGTGCATCGGGATGGCGAACGTGACGACCACCAAGATCCATATCGGCCAAGAGCGCCGGCGCCGCCTGCGGGCGGAGCTCCATTGGGGACTTCAGCTGCTGGTTCCACCTAACGGGAAGGCCATTGAAACGCAGACCGAAAATATCAGTTGTGACGGCTTTTATTGTATTGCGGACCAACCTGTCGCGCCGGCACAAGTGCTCGACTGCACGATCATGCTGCCATGGCACGGGCAGGAAGGAGAGGGTCCGTTGTGCCTGCAATGCGAAGTTCGGGTAGTGCGGGTGCATCCGGAACTCCCTGAGGGTCGATTCGGAGTGGCTTGCCGCATCGAACGATACTCGGTAGTACTTCTCCGGCCGCGACCTGTCGCGTAGTCCCCCAGTTGAGACCGACGCTATGGAAGGTCGGGTGCAGCAGCAGGCTGCTAAGGCATCGAGCCCGCCCGTGCGTATGGTCCGCCATGCGGTTTGGCGAACGGCCTGAATTTCCAAAGGCGGAATCGGTCTTGAAGATATTGAAACAATTTTGCGTTTCTATACTAGACGTACCAGCCGCATAAGATGCACGAGCAATATACTCCGAATCTGTTCCGGGGAAATTCCCGATGCCTGATGCAGTGCTCCACTACTCTTAGGTGCGGCAAGAAATTGACAATCATCCTGCCAGCATGCGAATTTGAGGGACCAATATGCAGATCCAGTTAGAAGGCAAAGACAGCTCGACCCCAGCGATTCTGTCCCCCGAGGCGACGCCCCTGTGGTACGCCGTGCGCGTGCGGTCCAATTTCGAGCGCACCGTCAGCGCCGTCCTGGAGCAAAAAGGCGTCGAGCAGTTTCTGCCTACTTACCGGTCTCGCCGCGTCTGGGCCGATCGCATTAAGAGTCTAGACTTGCCGCTGTTTCCTGGCTACGTCTTCTGCCGCATCCCGCTGAACCAGAAAAACCGCGTGGTCACCACCGATGGTGTGGTAGACTTCATCGGTGCCGGGCGACGGCCGATTCCGATCAGCGATACCGAGATCGAGGCCATTCGGACGGTGGTGCAGACCCAGGTAGCGGCCGGACCTTGGCCCTTCCTGAAGATTGGGCAGACCGTTCGCATTCGCCGTGGACCCTTGGCCGGCCTAGAGGGAATCTTAATTAAGGTGAAGAACTCCTACCGGCTGGTTGTTTCCGTAACCCTGCTGGAACGTTCGGTGGCTGCCGAGATCGATGCTGCCTATGTCGCCCCGCTCAACTGATGTCCCATGGCCGCTGGAAGGCTGTAGCACCCCATCATCACCGCAACCTTAATTATATGGAGACGATCCCTTAGAACTGATTCACAGATGTTTCCCGCCATCAGACTGACACGTCTACAAGTCCCAGTACTGCCACTGTCGAACGGACGCCGCTGCTCAGTGCGTCCATCACTGCCGACCGTTCGGCGATCGTATTCCGCGTACCCTACGATGGTCGGCAGAAAGGATCGCCTCTTCCCAGTGCCAATTCTTCAAGGAGAGACGCCAGTAGTCTAAAGTAACCGACAACAACAAGCATGTTCGTCAAGGGGAGGCCCGCCTCGCAGAGATTTCCCGGTAGCCCCGGTTGATATCATAGGGTCTTGACCTTTTCCGCATGACGTCCGCTACCGAGACCGCGCCCCGAACAGACAAATATTCCTGGGGTCTCCTTGTTGCGTGCGGCGGCCTGCTCCTGCTCAGCTACGCCCCGGTCCTGTGGCGTCTGGTCCGGCAGTGGGACCAGGACCCGGACATGGGCCATGGCTTCTTTGTCCCGCTCATCGCCGGCTATATCGTCTGGCAGAAACGCGGCGCCTTGCGGGCGCTCAGGCCTTCCCCCAACTGGTGGGGGCTGGTGATCGTGGGGTACGCCGGACTGCAGCTTTATATCGCCACGCTGGGAGCGGAACTGTTCCTGGCCCGCACGGCCTTCCTCTTCTCCCTGATCGGCATCGTGCTGCTGCTGGGCGGCGCCGGCTTCCTGCGCGCGCTGGCCTTTCCACTGTTTCTGCTGTTCTTCATGGTGCCGATTCCGGCCATCGTGTACAACCGCATCACTTTCCCCCTGCAGTTGCTGGCCAGCCAGGCGGCCGATCACGCCTTGAGCCTGCTGCAAATTCCGGTCTTCCGCGAGGGCAACATCCTGGAGCTGGCCCGCCAGAAACTGTCGGTCGTGGAGGCTTGCAGCGGCATTCGCTCGCTGCTGTCGCTGACGTTTCTTTCCCTGGTCTACGGCTATTTTTTCGAATCCCAAACCTGGGTGCGGGTGGTCCTGTTCCTGGCTACCATCCCCATCGCCATCACGGCCAATGCCGGGCGTGTGACCCTGACCGGAGTTTTGACCGAAGTCCGGCCGGAGCTGGCCGAGGGCTTCTTTCACAGCTTCTCCGGCTGGGTGATTTTCATGATCGCCCTGGCTATCCTGATCCTCTTCCACCAGGTTCTCCTCAGAGCCTTCCGGTTCTTCCATGCGCGGCACTGAAGCCGGTCTCTTCCGCAACCGCTATCTGCAGGTCCTGGCGCTGGTGCTGCTCTTACAGGTCGGGCTGTTCTATTCGGCGTCCCGCGGAGAAAAGGTCCCCTCGGTGCTGTCGTTGTACTATTTCCCGCTGGACATCCAGAACTGGAAGACGCAGCGGGACATGCCGGTCGAGCCCGAAGTGCAGGAGATTTTGAAAGCCGACGACACGCTGAACCGCCTCTACCAGAACACGGAGACCGGCGAAGGAGTGTATCTCTTCGTGGCCTTCTTCAAGAGCCAGCGCACCGGCCAGACGCCGCACTCGCCCCGCAATTGTCTGCCGGGTTCGGGCTGGGAACCGGTTAAAACCGGCTATGTCCCCGTCTCCATCCCCGGCCGGGCGCAGCCCATCCAGATCAACCGCTATGTGGTCCAGCGAGGCAACGACCAGAGCCTGGTGCTGTATTGGTACCAGAGCCGCAACCGGGTGGTCGCCAACGAATTCGCGGCCAAGTTCTGGCTGGTCGCGGATTCCATCCGCTACCACCGCAGCGACACCTCCCTGGTGCGCGTCCTGGTGCCCATGCGGGGCAACGATCTGGACGCCGCCACCCGCACCGGCACCGCCTTTGTCGCGAGCGTTTTCCCCCTGCTGCGGCAATATCTGGGGAAGTGACGCTCAGAACTCTCGGGTGAACACTTCAAACGGCGCCCAATAATAAGGTTTGCGGTAGGCGTTTGGCGACTCGATCATCCGCAGCTTGGCGGCCCGCAGCGCCTCGGCCGGCGGCAGGCCCCGCGCCAGTCCGGCATACAGGTGCGCCATGAGGTCCGCCGTCGAGCGGTCGTCCACGTCCCATAATCCGGCGATCACGTTCCGCGCGCCGGCCTCCAGAAACGCCCACGAAAATCCCACCAGGCCTTCGCCGGCATAGGTCCGCGCCCCAGCGCTCTGGCACGCCGAGATGGTCACCAGGCTTGCCTCGAGCGGCGTGCGAAGCACGTCCCTGGCCCGCAGCTTGTAATTCGTTCCACTGCGCGACAGGATCACGGCGGATTCCAGCGGTTCTTCCGGGTTGGCCGCCGCATGCGCCACAAAGTGAATCAGCGCGAAGCGCCCCGGATTCGCCCGTGCGTAGCATTGCGGCTGCGCCCGGGCCCCCTCGAAGACCACTTTCCGAAACTCCGGCAGGCTGTTTTGAATAGCGGTCATCTCCTGCCCGGCAAACGCCAGGTTTGGATATTGCTCCACGGGCGACAACGGGTTCCCGATCAGCAGCAGCCCATTGGCCGGCCCTGGCTTCTTTACGCTGCCGGCGGAGAGTAGCCCGAGCGCGGGCGTGATTGACACCGTCACGTCCCGGATCCAGTAGTGCGGCGCGCCGTCGAATACTGGAATGGCTTCGAAGTTTAGCGCATAGAGCGGCCCGTCCGGCGCCAGGATGATGCGGTGCGTGTTGGCCAGCAGGCCCCGTGCCGGCCCGAGCAGGGTGCCGTACAGCGTCCGGGCGGCGGCGCTTTCGGTCTGCAAAGGATCCCGCACTCTCTGGATGAGCCGGTCGTAGCTTTCCACCAGGTTGCGGATCTGGGGAGCGGGCGGCAGTCCGAAGGCCGCCACCGCGGCCGGCGTGACCACCCAGAGATACGATTTCTTCGGCCCCAGCCAGTAGGAGAGCAGCGTACTGCCGGAAGCGCGCGCAATCTGCTGAAACTCCGCCGCGGTGTTCCGCCCGCGCCGCCCGCTCAGTTTCAGCCGGTCCGCCAGAACGCGCGCCCGGCTGGATTCCGCCGCTGCGAGGCCCGTGCGCGTCTTCCCGCGCGCCATCAGGAACTCGACGTACTCCTGGTAGAAGTCGATGGTGCTCGAAAAATAGGTCAGCTTGTATTCGTCTTTGAGTAATTCCGAGCGGAACCGCTCGATGAGCGCATCGGTGGCGCGGAACTGGGCTTCCGCGTCCGCGTCCCGGCCTGCCAGCGCCAGCGTGTGGGACAGGCCGGCATGCGCATCCAGCAACAGTTCGGGATCTTCGGATCGCGAGCGGACGACCGGCAGGAACAGCTTCTCGGCCTGGGCATAGTCTTTTTTGCCTGCGGCGATCCAACCCGCGTTCGCCACGGCGTAGAGTTCCGAGGCCTTATCCGCGAGGTCCCGCCAGATCGCCCACGCCTCGTTGTTGTAGCGTTCCGCCGCGGCCCAGTCTTCTGCCCCAATGGCGTTCTTGGCCAGGTTGTACAGCCAGTTGCCCATCGAGTTGCGGTCTTTGAGATCCCGGGCGATCTCGAGAGCGCGCGTGTAGTAGGCCGCGGCGCTGGCACGCTCCCGGCGGTAGAAGGCGATGTTCCCCAGGTTGCCCAGCCAGATCTGGCGCTCGAACCGGTTTTGGGCCCCGGTGAAGCGGGCTTCGGCCTGCTGGAAATACTGCACGGCCTTGTCCAGATCGCCCAGGTGCTGGTAGCACGATCCCAGGTTGCCCATGGCGCGGGCTTCGGAATCGGCGGCGCCGAGCCTGCGAGCCTGGGTCAGAGTCTCCTCGAACCAGGGGATGGCCTCGTCGTAGCGGAACGAATTCAGCAGCAGGTAGCCCATGCCGCCGGCGGCCCGCAGGCGCAAGTACGTGTCACCCTGCCGGCTCGCGGCATCGAGCACCTGGCGAAAACCCGCTTCCGCCTCGCCGAACCGCCCTTCGAGCACGGACACAAACGCCGCGCGCAGCTCGATTTCGGCCGCCAGGCCGGCGGACCCCGCCGCTTCGGCCAGCGCGCGGGCTTCCGCCAGCCGGGCGCGGGCTTCCGCATACTGGTTCTGGAGAAAGGCCGCGTGCGCCTGGTAGAGGCAATAGCGGCCCCGGTCTGCGGTCCATTCGGGGCCGGACGGCAGCCGCAGGCTTTCCAGTTCCTTCTGGGCCTTTACCCCTTCCCGCTGGCCGAGAAGAATTTCGATTTTCAGTAGACGGAACTTCCAGTGCCAATACGAGCCGGGCTTGGTCTGCTCCAGGCCTGGCGCGGCTTTGGCCCAGGCAGCCGCGTACTGCTCCCGGCGAAGGAGATTCCGCGCCTCATCGTAGATTTGCGCTGCGGAGGGGGCGCCAGGTCTGTGACATGCGGCCAGCGCGATCAGCACCAGCAACGCCCAGCGCATTCCCTACCACGGGCTCCCGTTGCCTCTCACGGCGGCCACCGAACAACTGCCCACCGGCGTGCTGCCCAAGCTGATTTCCAGCATGCTGATCTGCGCGGAATTGCTGGTAATCTTGAACTCGCCCAGCCGGATGGTCCCGAAGCCCGGTATCGCAACCACGTGCCCGCAGGGACCGAATCGCGCCGGCAACCCCCGGATCCCCCGCGCCAGCGAGCAGGCGATGATACCGTGCGACTCCGGAATCTCCGCGTCGGGCTTCCGGCCGCAAAACGGAAAGTGCGCGCGGTGCCGCTCCGGAATCCGCTCCTCCTGGCCGAGCAACGACAAGCGGTGGAACTCGTCGCGAAATCCGTTTTCGTTGTCCCGGTACGCCTGGCGCACCTGATCCGCATTCGCAAACCGGGAAAACGTGTCGGTCGCCAGATCCACTTCCACCAGTTGTCCGGCGATGCGCAGGTTTTCAAAATACGTCCCGGTCGGATCGATGCGGTGCGGCCCCTTCTCCGGGTGCATAGAGGACATGCGGGCCACGATCCGGTCAGCCGTGACGACGCTGAGCACATTCAAGCCCTCGATGGTGACGCTGGCCAGCGCGTCGTATGACTGGTCCTTGGGGCTATAAGAGCCTGCCACCACCGAGTACGCCGCGGCGAAGGAAACGACCCCCTGGAAGGAAAAATTGTCTGTCCGCGCGGTGCCGAAGCCCCCGCTTTCCGGCAAGGCGGCGGACGCCTGCACGGGAATGATCTGGTCGAAGGGCGCCACAATGCGCCCGGAGACGCCCACCGCCTGGGCGTGGTATTGAAAACGCGCGCTCATAGGGCTCCTTTACTGGAGTTGCAACAGAAATGAATAGTGCGCCGCTTCGGGCCCGGCCGCCGCATCCTGTACGCCGCGCACCTCTAGAGTATACGTCCCGGACTGGAGGCCGCGGAGAGGGACCAGAATGCGCAGCGGATTGCCGGGCGCCGGCGCCGGGCTGTCCACGCTGAACAGGGCCGCGCCCGCGGCGTCTCGCAGGGTGCAGCGATAGTTCGGGAAGGCGTGATCCTCCAGGTCCACCTCCAGGGCGAACACGCCCGCGCCGCTGGGCACGGCCAGGCGGTTTTCTTCTCCCCGGGTGGCGGCGCGGAGCGGGAGCAGCAGCAGCGCTTGCGGCCGGCCGGCTGCGGCTATGCGAGCGCGCAACGCGGGGATCACCACCCCAGCCTGATAGCCCGCAATCCCGGCAAGCACCACGGCTGCCAGGGCCGGTGCGGCCATGAGCGGCCGGCGCCGCCATGCCGCCCAGGCCTCCCACCAGCGCGCCCCTGTCTCTACCGGGAGCGCCGCCGGAGCGGGAAGTGCGCGCAGGTTCTCCGCCAGCAGGGTGCCCGCGTCCAGTTCTTCGGCGCAAGCCCGGCAGGCGAAGAAATGCCTTTCGAAGTCCTGCGCCTCGGCTTCCGGCATGCTGCCCAACAGATACCGGTCCACCGCCTGGCTGTTTACCGCTTCGGCATGTTCCATCGGCTCACCCCGCGCCGAGGCCCCTTGCGGCTGGGCCTTCGGACTTCTGTAACGCCTCCCGGAACCGCACACGCGCCCGGTGCAACAGCACCCGCAAGTGATCGGGCGTGGCGCGGAAGCGCCGGCACAATTCTTCCCGGTCCGTCTCCTCCCAGAGGGCCGCCTGCAGCAGCGAGCGGTCCTTTTCCGAGAGCTGGTTCAAAATCTCCCGCACCAGTTGCTTGCGCTCCTCGGTGACCACATCCCGGTAGGCGTCCGCCCGCGTGTCTACGGGATCCGGAGTGGTCTCCGCGATCTGGTGGTAGCGCGCCTGGGAGCGGATCATTTCCAAAGCCACGTGATGGCACACCGAACAGACAAAGGCGGGCAGGCTGGCGGGATTGTCCAGCCGCTTCCCTGCGCGGAAATAGCCCAGCACCCGTACCATCGTCTCCTGGCAGGCGTCTTCCACCAGGTCGGGAGCGCGCAGGTGGCGCCGCGCCTTGAGCCAGATCGGCAGGCGGAAGTGCGACACAAAATGGGCTTCCGCTTCCGGATCACGGTCGCGGAGACCGGCCAGATACTTCTCGTCGAAGCAGGAGGTGTCCAAATGCGCTCTCCCCGGAGCGTGGCGCCCGGCCGCCACCCGGATGCGCGGTGAACGTTCCGAATAGGAACAGGATACCGCAGGCCGCGTGGAGGGGAGCACGGCTGTTACCTGCCCTGGGGATAGTCGGTGAAGCTGCCCGACTGGATCTTCCATACATGAAACGCCGTGGCTACCGGGGAGCCGTCGTCGCGGAATTGAATCTGGCCGTTCGCTGCGGAGAGATCAAACTTGCGCTGGACCCGCACGGCGGCCGCCATGGAGGCCACCAGGGCGTTGCGCGCATCACCGACGCGCCGGATACCTAGCACTCTTCGCACCAGGTACGGGAAACCGCCCCTGGCGGCCGCCAGGTCGGAAAACCTCCGGTTGGCGCTTTCGAGGAGCTGTTCCACGAGTTTTCGGGCGTCGGCCCCGTACCGCGTGAACCCCGAATCCGCGTACGCCTTGGCGGTCAGCGGGTGCGTCAGGTAAACGCCTTCCACATCCTGTGCGCCGGCTTCCAAAATCCGTTGGTCGGTGCATCCGTCGCTCAGAATTACCTGCGTGCCCAGCCGCAGGGCCCGCAACTGGCGGACCAGGACGAGCCCGTTATGCCAGTCTCCGGCAAAGAACACCCAGTCCACGCCCAGCTTCTGCAGGACTTCGAGCGGCGGGATGTGCTCGTTGGTGGTTACCAGCACAACGCGCCGCCGCTGCTGTTCGGCCCGGACGACAAATTCGCGGGCCAGGAAGCCGGAGTAAACCGGATTGGCGGTATCTTCGACCACCCAGAAAGCCTGCGCGCCCTGCGCCACCGCGAACCGGACGGCGCTCTCAGCTTGCGCGTCATCCGTCGGCGAAAGACGGAATACCGGATAGTAGATTTCGTCGGAAATCTTCGGTGGCAGCAGATGCGGATTGGTTTCCGTGGTCAGGATAACGGGAATCGGCGGCCGGGCCTTCTGGAGATACGCCGGAAGCGCCTGTTTGGTCTGGGTGCTGGAGATATGGCCCACTACCAGCAGGGTGTTGTCCCGCGCGGCCAGGTCCGCGGCGATCCGTTGGGCGTTCGAGGGCTCCCCCAGGTCGTTCAAGGCTTCGAACTGGATCGCCGCCCCGTTCAGGGTGAGCCCGCCGTTGCCGCCGTTCAGGAATCCGGCCTTGATTTGCCGGGTGGCTTCATCGTCCAGCGATCCGACCAGGTAGATTTTGTACGTGTTCGTTCCCAGGACCGCATTCACGATCCGCCCGATCACCATGGCGCCCATCAGGCTGGTGGCGAGCGGCAAGACCAGCCATTTGACGATCAGCGCAAGCACCGGCTTGCGCAGCCGCGTCAGGCGAAGGCCTTGCCCGGGTATTACTGTGGCTAGTCCTTCGATGGTCATACCCAGGGGTGACAGCAGGGCGGAAAACGTTACGAGGGCTTAAACTTCCATCCAAAACACTATGTTTGACATCATGATGCTAATTTATTAGCATCATGATGTGAGAACCACCATCACACTAGATGACGATGTCGCCCAAGAGCTCCGGGAGCGGATGCGAAAATCCGGCAAGAGCTTCAAGGAAACGGTGAATGAAAGTTTGAGGTGCGCCCTTCACTCGACCGGGGAATCGGCGCCTCTCGAACCCTTCGTCGTGCGCAGCCAGCCCCTGGGGCTTCGCTCGGGGCTGGACTATGCGAACATCGGCGACTTGTTGGAGCAAGTAGAAGGTCCGACGCACCGGTGATCCTGATCGACGCCAACCTGCTGTTGTACGCCTACGATTCTTCCAGCCCGCACCACGAACGGGCGCAGCAATGGCTCTCACGGGTGCTGTCCCGGCCGGAGCCGGTTTCGTTGGCCTGGGTCACAGTTCTGGCGTTTCTGAGAATTGCCACCAACCCGCGGGCTTTCGAAAACCCATTGTCCATCAGCGCGGCGGTGGGAATCGTTTCCGAATGGCTGGCTCGTCCGATGGTTCGGATCATATCCCCGGGTACCCGCCACTGGGAAATTTTCGCGGAGCTACTGCTGCTCAGCCAGAGCCGTGGCCCGCTGGTGATGGACGCTCATCTGGCGGCGTTGGCCCTGGAACACGGACTCGTGGTTTACACGAACGATCGCGACTTCACTCGCTTTCCGCGCCTCCGCACGGTGAATCCGCTCGATATTGGTTTCTGAGCCGGCAACTCCGATCAGGTTTTCGACGTACCGGCGCCCAGCACTCGCGAGAGACGGCGTAGCCTGCCCGCGGAAGGCAATTGCGAGGCATGCGCGTTCTGCCGCTCGATGTCCTGCAACTCTTTTCGCAGGATGGGAATGTGCCGCGGCGCCCGCACACCGACTTTTACCTGTTGGTTGTCGAAACCGAAGATGACCACTTCGATTTCCTCTCCGATCACGAAGCTTTCGCCCGGTTTCCGGCTGAAGACCAACATGGCCGTCCTTTAGCCGCCGACCTGTTCCAGCGGGTGCGCGTGCGAATAGTCGCGGTCGGAGCGAATCGCTTGTACCGCAATGTTCCTGGCGGGGTTAATCAGGACGGGCGCCGCCAAGTTGGCGGTGGTGGGGCCTTGCTCCGGAACCGTCAGAATGGCCAGGCAGGTCAAGCCGCCGATGCCAGAAGGCTCGACCTGGAGGGTCTCCAGGTCTAAAGGCTCAACCTTTACCCGATAGGCCGGATCCACGGCCTGAATGGGAGCCGTGATGAAACAGAGTTCCGGCGTGGCGGTGCTTTGGAGAAACGTGACCGGGCTGCCTTCTTTGGAGATGACGACAAACGTTTTGTGTTCGTAGAACGGCGGAATTCCGGACGGGAATGTCACGACGGATTCGTCCGGGCATTCGAGCGGGCCGAAATATCGGGTATTCACTTGAATCATCCTGACTAGCCTTTGAGCAAGGACAAAACCTGCGCCGGAGCTGAGTTGGCTTGGGCGAGAGCCGCCACGCCCGCCTGGATCAGAATCTGGGCCTTGGTCAAGTTGGCAGCCTCGGTCGCCAGGTCGGCATCCCGGATGCGCGACTCCGCGGAAGCGATGTTGGTGGTTTCCGATTGCGCCAGGTTGATGGCGTAGCTGAACTGGTTCTCCCCGCGGCCGATCACCGCCTGCGCCTGGCCGAGAATGGTGACCGACTTGGCCAGGGCGGTGACGGCAGCCTGCGCGGACGCCTGGCTGGAGATGTCGGCGGCGCCGCCTTCTCCTTGGGTGGTCGCGCCGAGCTGGGTGCCGCCTTGCTTCATGCTCCCATCCACTTGCTCGGAGAGGCCCTCGTAGCTGCCCGGGACTCCGGTCGAATCGCCCAGCTTCACCGAAAACCCCTGCTGCGCGCTCATAAAGCGGATACCAACCCCGTCCCGTACGGCCACAATGGTTTGCAAGGACGGATCCTTCGAGTTCTGCAGCGCATCGTTGATCGTGTCGATGGCGTTATCGACGTTCCCGGTCAACTGAATATCGACGCCCGTCTGCGTGCCGTCCGGACGCTGGGCGCTCACCGTGATGGTTTGCGTGTCGGCGCCCAGATCCGTCCAGAAATAGGCGGAATTCGAGTAGTCGCTGCCGGACGTGGTACTGGCTTCTTGCGCGCTCTGATAGACCCCGCCGGAGAGCAGCGCGTTGGACCGGGTGGTGTACGTCGTGCCGTCGGTATAACCGAGCTGACTGGTCGTGCCGGTGATATCCACGCTGAACTCCGAGCCGTCTTCGGCGTAAAAGGCCAGCTTGCCGTCTTTCAACTCGGCCTGGTAGTTCCCACCTCCGATGGCCGTATTGATGGTATCCACCAAATCCTGCGCGGACAAGGGAGGGGCGGTCCCGTCGATGCCGCTCAGATCCACGGTGGTGGCGTTGCCGGCGCTGTCGGTGAACACTACTTGAGCGGCCGCGCCGAGCGGACCCGCCAGGGTCGCCAGCGTGTTGTCGGCTGTGGTGTAGGTGGCGCCTTCGCCGGTAACCTGCCCCACGCGGGAGTCCGCCAGGTTACCCAGAAAGGCGTTGGCCACCTGGTCGCCGGAAACCTGGAACGCCACACTGGAGGAGCTGAACGCCAGTTGCTCGTGGCCGCTGGCATCGGTGACCACGCTGGCCGTGATTCCCGCCGCCTGGAAGGCTTTCGAGGCCGTGGTCGCCGTGCTGGGGTCCGGATGGGCCGCCTTGTAAATCGCCTGGTTGATGGCCGCCGCCAGCGCCGCCGTGTCGTTGATCCCGCCGCCGCTGAGATCCAGCGTCACATCGATCTGCCCGGTGTCGCCCGTGGCGTCGCCGAACCCCGCCCCACGGAAGTAGAAATGCACCGAGTTGGCGCCCGAGTCGTTGATGATCTTGGCCACGCTGGTGTCGGAAGATGCGCTCAGATCATACGTTTTGGAGCTCATCGCCCGGTAGGTGTTCAGCCCCAGCGAGTAGGTGTCCACCGTGGATTTGCTGAGGTCCAGACTCACCGAACCGTTCTCAATCACCGCCGCATCGCTGGTACCTTTGCCGCCGCCGATGAACACCGACAGCGTCTTGGCGAAAGTGCCGCCCTTGTTCAGGCCGATGGCCTGCGCCTGCCGGTCGATTTCCGCGATCACGCTCTGGAACTCGCTGTTCAGCACTGTGCGGTCGCCGGTGAAGGTGCCGGAAGCCGACTGCGTGGCCAGGGTGCGGGCGCGGTCCAGGAGTTGGCTGATGTTGTTTATGCCGCCGTCGGCGATCTGCAACTGGCTGAGCCCGTCGTTGGCGTTGCGGATGCCCTGGTTCAGGACGGCCTGGTCGGAGCGGTAGCCGTTGGCGATGGCCAGCCCGGCGGCGTCGTCTCCGCTGGAGACGATGCGCAGGCCGGAGGTCACGCGATTGATCGTCTTACTCTGGAAGTCGCTGTTCGTGCGCAGGTAGTTCTGCGCCTGCAGGGAGGCGATATTGGTGTTGATGCTGAACGACATGCATGCTCTCCTTGATCTGAACCGCCGGCTTGGGCAAATAGACTGGTCCCCGGCCGGGGATTCCGTGCGGCAATCTCCCGCTCCGCTAATTCCCATCGGCCATCCCGCGCCGGGGCATTAGAGGCGAGTGAAAAAAAACGGATGTTTTTTGCCGCACCGGGAGAGGTGCTGCGGTCTTCAGCGGATGTGGGTCAAAACGTCTCTGTGGGCTCTTCTCCTCTTGATCCGCGCGCCGGCGTCAAAAAAAGGGCGGGCGGGCCGGCAGCCCACCCGCCCAGCCCGAGGCTTACCCTCGCAGCAAAGACAACACGAGCTGCGGAGCCGAATTGGCCTGGGCCAGCGCCGCCACGCCCGCCTGCATCAGGATCTGCGCCTTGGTCAGGTTGGCCGCTTCGCTCGCCAGGTCCGCATCCCGGATGCGGGATTCGGCCGCCGCCAGGTTGGTGGTCTCCGATTGCGCCAGGTTGATGGCGTAATTGAACTGGTTCTCGCCGCGGCCCACTACGGCCTGTGCTTGGCCCAGGCTGGCCACCGCGTTGGCCAGAGCCGTCACCGCGTTCTCCGCGGAAGCCTGGCTGGAAATATCCGCGGCGCCGCCAGAGCCCTGCACCGTGGCGGCTACCTGGACGCCTCCCTGCTTGCTCGAGCCGTCCACTTTCTCCGACAGGCCCTCGAAGCCGCCGGCGCTGGCATCGGCCAGCTTCACCGCGAAGCCCTGCTGGGCGCTCATGAAGCTGATGCCTTCGCCGTCCCGCACGGCCACGATACCTTGGAGCGACGGGTCCTTGGAGTTCTGCAAGGCGTCGTTGATGGTGTCGATCGCCGTCGAGATGCTGTTGCCGGTGAGGCTGATATCGATACCGGTCTGCGTGCCGTCCGGCCGCGCCGCGCTCACCGTGATCTTTTGCGTATGCGCGCCCAGGTTCGTCCAGAAATACGCGGAGGTCGAGTAGTCGTTGCTGCTCGTGGTGCTCACCTCCTGCGCGCTCTGGTAGACCCCGCCCGAGAGCATGGCGTTCGAGGAAGCGGCGTGCGCCCCGTCGGCAAAGCCCACCGTCGCCAGGCCGGAAGTGGTTACGCTGAATTCACTGCCGTCCTGCGCGTAGAAGGCCAGCTTGCCGTCCCGAAGCTCCGCGCGGAAGCCGTCGGCATTGGCGTCTCCCGCCAGGTCGGTGTTGATGGCATCCACGGCCTGCTGCGCGGAAAGCGCGGTGGTCGAGCCGTCCAGGCTCGCCAGGGTGACCGCGCCCGCGCCGAAGTCCACCGTGGCCGCGGTCAAGTCGGTGGACACCGTGCCCAGCGCCGAACTAGCCGCCGCATAGGTGGCGCCTTCCCCGGTGACGCTTCCCACGCGGGAATCCGCCAGGTTGCCCAAGAACGCGTTGCCCACCTGGTCGGCGTGCAACTGGAAGCCGGCGCTGGAGGAACTGAACGCCAGTTCCTCGTGGCCCGCGGCATCGGTGACCACGCTGGCCGTGATTCCCGCGGCCTTGAAGGCCTTCGAGGCCGTGGTCGCCGTGCCCGGGTTGGCAGCGGTATAAATGGCCTGGTTGATAGCCGCCACCAGCGAAGCCGTGTCCGTGATGCCGCCGCCGCTGAGATCCACCGAGACGTCGATCTGCCCGGTGTCGCCCGTGGCGTCGCCGAAACCGGCTCCGCGGAAGTAGAAGTGTGCCGCAGTGGCGCTCGTATCGTTGATAATCTTGGCCACGCTGGTATCGGAAGACGCGCTCAAGTCATACGACTTGGAGCTCATCGCCCGGTAGGTGTTCAGCCCCAGCGAGTAGGTGTCCACCGTGGATTTGCTGAGGTCCAGACTCACCGAACCGTTGGCGATCACCGCCGCGTCGCTCGAGCCCTTGCCGCCGCCGATAAACACCGACAGGGTCTTGGCGAAGGAGCCGCCCTTGTTCAGGCCGATGACCTGCGCCTGCCGGTCGATTTCCGCGATCACGCTCTGGAACTCGCTGTTCAGCACCGTGCGGTCGCCGGTGAAAGTGCCGGAAGCGGACTGCGTGGCCAGGGTGCGGGCGCGGTCCAGGAGTTGGCTGATGTTGTTCATGCCGCCGTCGGCGATCTGCAACTGGCTGAGCCCGTCGTTGGCGTTGCGGATGCCCTGGTTCAGGACGGCCTGGTCGGAGCGGTAGCCGTTGGCGATGGCCAGCCCGGCGGCGTCGTCTCCGCTGGAGACGATGCGCAGACCGGAGGTCACGCGATTGATGGTCTGGCTCTGAAAGTTGCCGTTGACCCGGAGGTAGTTCTGGGCCTCCAGGGACGATACGTTCGTATTGATGCTGAAAGACATAACTCTGGCTTCTCTCCTTGAGTGGGAGCCGCCCCGGCTAGGTCCGCCATGCTGCGTCCAGGCCGGGAATCCGTGGGCGGTCGCCCCAACTGGCTCTCACCAGTCTCATCGGTGATTCCAGGGTCAATGTCCGGAAAAGGCAGAATTAGGGCTTGCGGACGAAATAGACGAAGCTGATCCAGGCCGGGCCGGCGGAGTGGTCCTCGTCCACCGCCACCGTCTCTCCTCCGTGGCGCGCGATCACCTCCAGCACCTCCGTCCGGGACATGCCGTACATTTCGATGCGCGGGCGCATGGGCTTCCCCACGAGTGCGCCCAGCGCGGCCAGGCTGTCTTTCGCCCGCCAGTACAGCTTGCTCCACAGCCGCTCGAGCCGGCCGGGCGGCTCGCGCAACCCGGCCGGCAGGCGGAAGATCAGGCCTCCTCCGCGCGCCAGCACGCGCAGAAATTCGCCGATATACCGTCTGGCGTACCGCGGGCGCATGTGTTGCAGGACCAGGCTGGAGTACACGAAATCAAAGCGCTCGTCGGGGAACAGGCGCAGATCCGCGGCGGGGTTCAGTTCGTACCGGCAGCGCGCTCCATAGCGGTTGTACTCCCGCGCCAGCCGGATCATGGAGGGGGCGATATCCACCCCGCAGCATTCTTCAAAATGCGCGCACAGCGCCTGCGTCAGCCGGCCCACGCCGCAGCCGAAATCCAGCGCCACGCCCCGGCGCGTGCGCAGGCCCCGCTCCCCGGCCGCGCGCAGCACTTCGGCAATCTCCTGCTCCCCAATACGGAAGAATTCCTCCCGCTCCCACTTGCCGCCCTTGCGGGCCGGATCGGTGAGGATGGCCCACAGCGGATCGGTGTCGCCCAACGCGTTCCAGTGCGCCTGGAGTTTCCGGAGATGCATTACGCATCCGCCCGCGCCGCCAGGGGCGCGGACCGATGTCCGGCGTAGCTCTCGACCACCTCGGTAATGCCGCCGGCCATGACCAGCTCGCCGTGATCCAGCCAGATGGCGCGGTCGCATAGTTCCTGCACCATGCCGGAGGCGTGCGAGACGCAGAGTAGCGTCTTACCGGCGTGCCGGAAGCGGCGGATTCTCTCGAAGCACTTGGCTTGAAACGCCGCGTCTCCCACGGCCAGCACTTCGTCGATCAGGAGAATTTCGGGGTCCATGTTGATGGCCACCGAGAAGGCCAGCCGCATCATCATGCCGGTCGAGTAGGTGCGCAAGGGCTCTTCGATGAAATCTCCGATGCCGGAGAAATCCACGATTTCATCGAACAGCTCCAGGGTTCGTTTCCTGCTCAAGCCGAGCAGGGATGCGTTGAGCCGCACGTTCTCCGCGCCGGTGAGGTCCGGATGGAACCCGGATCCCAACTCCAGCAGCGCCGCCACCCGCCCGTTGACCGAGACGGCGCCCTCGTCCGGCGCGGACAGACCGGCCACCAGGCTCAACAGTGTACTCTTGCCGGCGCCGTTCGGCCCGACGATGGCCAGGCTTTCTCCGGCATTCAAGTCAAAGGAGACATGCTTGAGCGCGTAAAAACGCTCTCTGTGCCGGTGCGTGAAGAAGCGCACGATGCGCTCGCGCAGCAGCATCTGGCCGCCGTGCCGGTGAAAGCTCTTCGAAACGTTGTCAAACTCCAGGATCTTCATCGGGCCGGTACGCGCTTACAGATAATCGTAAAACCGTTGTTTCAGATTCCGGAAGACCCCCAGGCCGAAGCCGAACATGAACAGGGAGCTGAAAGTGAGCTTGAGGAGCAGTTCCCGGCGGGGGGGAATGCCATCCAAAAGGATGTTGCGCAGCGCCAGGATCAGTGCGGCGACCGGATTCAACTTATAAATCTCGCTGTAAATTGGCGGGATGATTGCAAAGCTGTAAAAAATCGGGACCACCCAGAACAGCACGGTGTTGGTGGACTCGACGACATAGCGCATGTCGCGGATGTATACGTTCAGCGCGGCAGTAATCAAAGACAGCCCGCAGACAAAGATGATCTCCATGGTCCAGATGTAAGGCAGCCAGATCCAGTGCTGGTTCGGCGAGAGTCCGAACAGAAAGACCAGGCTGAAGAGGAGGCCGATTTGGATCAGCAGGTGCAGGCAGTTGGACAATACGGCGGCCAGGGGGATCACTTCCCGCGGGACCGCGACGCGTTTGATCAGCCCCGCGTTATCGGTCAGGGAAGTAGTGCCCGAGATCCAGGCGATGGTGAAGAAGTTATAAGGCACCAGGCCGCACATCACGAAGAGGGCGAAGTGCGGAATGTTGTTGTTGGGGAAGATTTCGGTAAAGACGAAGGTCAGGACCGTCATCAAGACCAGGGGATTGAGGATGGACCAGAAGACCCCCAGCGACATGTTGCGGTACCGGACTTTGAAATCCTTGGTGATGAGATTGGAGAGCAAAAACAGCAGATCGCCGCGCCAGACCGGCCCCGACCCGGCAGGAGCCGGCAGGTCAGCGGGCAGGTCAGGCGCAGACATAAGAGGAAAAAGACGGTTTCACCAGCACGGCAAAGCAGATTCCGAGTATAGCACAGGGGGCGGAAGTGGCTTGGAGTCAGCGGGTTTGGGACGAGCGCTACGGGCTACAGGCAAACGATTTGGGAGACGCGGACAACTCGATGGCGGTTTGGGAAACCTTCAGGTGAATGGTGTGGGTTTTGCCATCTCTCAAGCCGGGGCCGGGTATATAGCCAAAGCAGTGATAGCCGTTTCCCAAGCCAGCGGCGAGGAGGTCCTGACGAAACGCGCTCGCGGGTACGGCAGCCAGGAGGGTGGCGCCGTCAAAGATGTCCACGTTGACCGGCGTGTTGGGAGCATTAGGGTCCCACGCCCAGCCGGCAATCTGGCCGCAACCGGCCGCATCGAGAACGCCTCCCGACGGCGAACAACCGATCGTTTTTGGGGAAGAGAACAAATCCGGCCCGGATGGAGAGACACGGACCCGAATGGAATGAGATTTTCCGTCCTTCACGGAGAGCGGCAGGGAATAGCCGAACGCGTGATACCCGTTGCCGATGCCGGCGCTGAGTAAGTCCGGACGGAATTGGCTCGCGCTGACGGTGCCCAACAAGACCGCGCCGTCCAGTATATCCACATTGATGGGCGTATTCGGATTGGTCATGTCCCAGCCCCACCCTGCTACTACGGTGCAACTCGCGGTGTCCACATAGCCCGTGAAGCGGGAGCAGGTAAGCGATTTGGGAGTGCCGGACAGATCGATTCCGTTCGGCGAGATCCGGACGCGGATGGAGTGCGGCTGGCCATTGAACAAGCTGGGAGGGGTCGGGTAATTAAATGCATGATACCCATTGCCTAAACCGGCGTTCAGCAGGTCCGGGCGAAACTGATTGGCGGCGACGGTGGCCAGCAGCACCGTGCCATCGAGGATATCCACATTGACCGGCGAGTTCGGGTTGGAGCCATCCCAGGCCCACCCGGCGATCAGGTTGCAATCGGCCTCATCGTGAGAGCCGGCGTACTGCGGCAAGGGAGCAAGCCGGGCTATAAATGCGTCCATGCTTCCGCTATTCATCCGCTGCCCGGGATTTTGCAGTGGAAAGTCGGCGGAAAAGGTCTGTCCGGCGACATAGGGGATTCCGGACTGATCCAGAGCCAGCGCGTTGGCGCTGTCACTCTGGCTGCCCCCCAGGAACGTGCTTTCGAGGATGGATCTGCCATCCGCCGCGATTTTCGCCAGAAACGCATCGTAAGAGCCCGCCTGGCGCGGTTGGAGCGCGTTGACGGCCGGGAAGTCCGTGGACACCGTATACCCTGTGACGTAGGCATTGCCCTGGGAATCCACCGCCACTGCAGTGTTGAAGTCAATGCTGCTCCCTCCCAGATAGGTGCTATATACCAACCCGCTGCCTGCCGGGTTCAGCTTGGTCAAAAATCCGTCCATGCCGCCGGAGGAGGACGGCTGAAGGGCGTTGACGACGGGGAAGTTGGAGGAACCCGTCGTCCCTGTCACGTAGGCGTTCCCGGCGGCGTCCACGACGATGCCGCTCCCGCTTTCCACGGACCCCACCACCCCGCCACTGCCTCCCAGGTAGGTGCTATAGACCAGGGTGCGCCCGTCCGGGCTGATTTTCGAAACAAACGCATCCTGGTTGCCGCCCGAGGAGCCTTGAAAGGGCTTCGCCGTGGGGAAGTCCGTCGAGGTGGTATCCCCGGTGACGTACGCATTTCCCGCGGAGTCGACCGCGATCGCGCGACCGTGGTCATCCCCCATTCCGCCTAGGTAAGTGCTGTAGATTAACTGGTTCCCGGCCTGGCTGAGCACGCTGAGGAAAACATCCGACTGGCCGCGGTAGCTGGCCTGGAAAGCGCTGAGCACCGGGAAATTGCTGGAAGTGGTTTCCCCGGCGACGTAGGCGCGGCCGCTCGCGTCCACCGCGATGGCGTTGCCGCTATCGGACGCGTTGCCCCCGAGGTAGGTGCTATAAACCAGGTTGCCGGAAGGGTCCAATTTGGCGACGAAGGCATCGCGGCCACCGCTTAAGCGGAATTGGAGAGCCCCTTTGACGGGGAAATCGGGGGAACTGGTGGACCCGGTGACGTAGGCGTTACCGGAGTTGTCCACGGCGATCCCGTAGGCGCGGTCGTCACCTGATCCCCCGAGATATCTGCAATATACGGGCGCGCCGCCGCCCGGGCCCCACTTGGCCACAAACACATCGGTGCCGCCGCCGCGACCCGAACCAGCCGGACCGGCTGTGGAGAGATTGGAGGAATCCGTCCAGCCCGCGACGTACACATTGCCGGCCCGATCCACCGCGACGGCCGTAATGCTATCCATGCCGCTGCCGCCGAAGTACGTACTCCAGGAAAGGACGGACCCGGAAGCCGCCGTCAACAGGCAGGCCAAGAGTGAAAACGCCGCCAGGGTTCGCAACGTGGTAACCATCTCTGCTCAACACTCGGCAGCGAAGATTCATGACTTTATATGTTTCGGGAGAATAGAGACACGTCGGCTGATAGCTGTGGAGGATTTGGGTTCCGGCCCTTGATCTCGTATGGAGTGCCCAGCCCGGCGGGCACTCATCGTGTTTCTTCTGCCTTTAGTATTGCCTGCGGTGAGGGATCGATCCCTTTCCCCTGCGAGCTTGTTCCAGGCTCCAGGAGACGGCAGCAACGCCTGGGACGTTGAATGGGTTGGTTCAGGTCTTTCCTGCCCCCTAGGTTGGGCGCCTGACCCATTACCGCCGGTTGCCTCTCGGCGAGCGAGCAACTCTTTCGATTTCAGGGTAGCCCCGAGGAGCGCCGAGAACGGCGGGGAGGCCTCACAAGCACTTCATTTCAGGGGGGAAAAATTCTTTGCTGCGGCGTCACCGGCTGTTTTGCCGGTGCTGCTGGAAAGGCCAACGGCTTGCATTTCAGCATCTACCATGATGCGGACCAGTTCACGCAGATCCACTTTGGGTTTCCACCCCAGCTCTTTCCGAGCCTTCCTCACATCTGCACGAAGAACATCCACCTCAGCAGGCCGGTAGTAGCGGGGGTCGATTTCGACATAGTCCCGCCACTCCAGACTCGCGTAGGAAAATGCGAGCTCGAGGAATTCCTTTACGGAGTGGCTTTCGCCTGTGCCAACAACGTACGTAGCGGGTCGTTCCTGCTGCATCATCCGCCACATGGCTTCGACGTAATCCGGTGCGTACCCCCAATCCCGGCAGGCATCCAGATTGCCCATGTAAAGTTTTCTTTGCTGCCCGGCCTTGATCTGGGCGACAGCCCGCGCAATCTTGCGCGTCACGAAGGTTTCCCCCCTGCGAGGCGATTCGTGGTTGAAGAGAATCCCGCTGCAGGCGAACATGCCGTAGCTCTCCTGATAATTGATGGTGATGGTATGGGCGAACAATTTGGCGCAGGCATATGGGCTGCGCGGGTGAAACGGCGTGTTCTCATTCTGAGGCGGCGGAGCCGATCCAAACATCTCGCTTGAGGAAGCCTGGTAGAAACGCGTTTTAATGCCCGTACGCCGTATCGCTTCAAGCATCCGCAACGCTCCGTTGGCGGTAATATCGCAAGTGTATTCGGGGATGTCGAAGCTGACACGCACATGGCTCTGCGCGGCCAAGTTGTACACCTCATCAGGCCGGATGTCGTACAGAAGGTTCCCGAGGCTGCTAGCATCGGCCAGATCCGCGAAGTGCAAAAATATGCGGCTTTCGCTCTCGTGCCAATCCGCATAGATCGTATCGAGCCGGCTGGTATTGAAGCTGCTCGACCGGCGTTTGATCCCGTGAACTTCATATCCCTTCGCCAGAAGGAATTCGGCCAGATACGAGCCATCTTGGCCGGTGATGCCGGTAATCAATGCTCTTTTCATGAAACTTTGATAAGCAGAAAAGCCTATCCGACACTAATGCGCCCGCGCAGGTCCGATGCAGCAAGCGGGTTGAAATTGTCTTCGCGACTTTGTTTTTGCCCGATAACCACCGCATGCGTGAAAAGATCGCGGCCACCGAAGTAGAACTCTATCAAGCGGAATCCACACTCCTCCAAGTAGGAGCGGACCTGAAGCCTTGATCGGACGTGAGTAATCTCGTCGGGATGCAACTTTACGTCGGCACGCCCGAACCTGCGGAGCATCCAATGAACAAAACCCAAGAAGCGAACCGTCAGACCATAAGATGGAGGCCAGAACAGCGCGACCTTCCCGCCAGTCTTTAAAACCCGATGGAACTCCCTCAGAACCAGCCGAATCTCGTCTTCCGTGAAGTGTTCCATCACCCCGAGGTTGTAGATGCCGTCGAATGTTTGATTCGGAGAAGGGATGGCAAATATTGAACCGTGAATGAGCTCAACCGCATGGGGTTGAAACTTGCGATAGAGCGCCAAGGCGTGCACAGAGATATCGAGGGCGCTGACACCGTAACGCGGGCCGATGTCTCTGTCGACCTGTCCACTTCCGCAACCAGCGTGCAGCAGGCGCATATCGGGGGCGAAGTGTTTGCGCAGGAAATGGTTCAAGATGCGGCGGATGATGAATTTTCTGTAGAAAGCCGCAACCAGATCGTAGGCCAGTGCAGTCGGTTCACGCTTGGCCAGCCAGTAGGCATCCCATTCCTGCCGGGCGGCTGTATGTGGCACGTGAGCGCAACTCTGGTACTCTTCGGCATACAACAGCGACTGCCGGTCGATCAGAGTCTTCAATTGAAGGTATACAAGAAGAGTTGAACTCCGAATGGCATCGCGGACTGCCATCTTAGAATGGCCATAGGTGCGAGCCGGCAACTCTAAAGGAATTTCTTTTACACTGAAACCATTCAGCCAAAATACGTACAGACTCTCGAAGAAGAACGAGTAGCTCTGCGAATAGACGAGATCGAAGATACCGCGGGGAAGATGGCTGAGACGGTAAACGCGAAAAGCGCCCGTGGCATCGTATGGCAACCGTAAGAAGGTGGTTGTGAGGAGATGGCCAAAGCGGGTCAAGGTGCGCCGCAGCAAGTTCCAGGTCCGCAGACTACCCTTCTGCAGATAGCGTGAGCCGATCACAATGTCGTAACTGCCAGCATGCGCCAAAAACTCGGGGATGCGCGCTGGAGAGTGGGTGAAGTCGCAATCCATGGTGAGCAGCAAGTGGTAGCCATGTTCATATGCCCAGAGGATACCCGCGCGGTGCGCGCTGCCGATGCCTTGCTTTCCGGACCGATGGATCACATTGACGTTCGGGTATTCGCGCGCAAGGCGATCTATGATCTGGCCGGTCCCGTCCGGAGAATTGTCGTCCAGGAAAAGAAAATCTGTCTCGAGTTGAAGTGCACGAATCTGGTGAAACAGGGCCTCTACGTTTTCCGATTCGTTGTACGTTGGAATAAAAATCAGCAGCCGCGGTTTATCCATGGCTAAGATCAGATTCTACCATCTCTTCCAGCATCTGCCGAAACGAGGTCGTCGGTTGCCATCCAGTGAGCCGTCGAATTTTATCGATTCGCCCATGGAGCACCGGAGAGGGCCGCGTTGTGACCAAGGTCGGGTCTACGACCACAAAGTCCCGCCAGTCTAACCCAACGAGTTCAAACACGATTTGCGCCAGGTCGCGAACGGAATGCAGGGCGCCGCTGGCAATAATGAAATCATCGGGCTGCTCCAACTGCAAAACCTTCCACATGGCCTCGACGTAATCCGGAGCATACCCCCAATCCACCAGGGCATCCAGGTCCCCAACGCTGACTTTATCCTGACGCCCTTTGCTGATCCTCACCGCAGCCCGGACAATTTTCCTGGAGAGGAAGTTCGGCGGCCGTAAAGGCGACTCATGATTATACAGAATGCCGGCCGAGGCGAACACAGCCCGGTCAGACCTGAAGTAGCGGCAGACCTGAATGCCGGCCGCTTTGGAAATTCCGTACGGGGAGACCGGGTTGAACGGTGTGGTCTCATCCTGTACAGGACCGGCGGGGTAACCGAATGCGTGAGAGGAAGCGGCGTAGAAAAGCCGAGCTGCCGGAGCCTGGGTCTGCATGGCAGCGAGCACATTCACCAAGCCGAGCGTATTGATGGCAAAGCTAGTCAGGAGCAGATCCTGAGTTTCGACGGGACGGTCCTCAGAGGACTGGTGGTAAGCGGCAAGATAATAAAGTTCGTCCGGAGCAGCAGCACCAAGCAATCTGCGGACGTCATCGGCCCTCCGGATATCGACCGCCGGAAATCCCTCCATTGATGCGCCCACCACGCCGCCGCGGTGTATTCCCGTAATGTCGTAGCCGAAGTTGCGAAGGAATCGCCAAAGATACCGACCATCCTGGCCATGGCACCCGATAATCAATGCTCTGGCCACATGGCACCCGAATCGCGCACGGCGGCCCGTTCCGGACCGAGCTGCATTTCATGTAGGACTGGTTTGAAGGGCGGACGGGGCACCGATGACCTCGATGGCGGGCAGAGGGAATACAAGCTTCCCTCCCTGGGACAGAAACGCAGATTCTCTGGCAATAATGCTGTCCCGAAAATGCCAGGGCAATACCAGAAATCCATCGGGCCGCATGGACCGGGCTTCTTGTTCGGAGATGATGGGAATCAGCGTGCCGGGAGCGAAGGCTCCGAATTTGTCCGAGTTGACCTCAGCTATGAATGGAACCTCGCGCCGCGTCACACCGCAGAACTGCAAAACCACGTTTCCCTTCGTGGATGCGCCATACCCAATCATGCGCTCGCCTTCGCGGACGGCGTAATCGAGAAAGCGCATCAGTTCTTCCCGGTGGCGGAATACGCGCTCGCGAAAACTCTCATAAACGGGAAGAGCATCGTATCCGCCGACTCCTTCCTCGCGCAGCGCTCCGCGCACACGAGGCTCGTTAACCGGAAGGGAAGCGGATTCCTTCGCCACCGTCACCGAGAAACTGCCCCCATTGGAAGCGTTCAACTCCACGTCGAGAATCTTCAGACCGGCACGCTGGCACATCCAATCGATCTGTCTCAGCCGATAGTATTCCAGATGCTCATGACAAATGGTGTCGTACGAGGTGTTGGCCAGCATTGCAGGCAGGTAGCTCTGTTCGAAGACCCAGACGCCATCAGGGCTCAGGATGTCGGTCACCTGGCGCATGAAATCCAGCGGGGATTCCAGATCATAGAACATCGCGATGGAGGTAATCACCGCAGCCTTCCGGCCGCCGTAAAGCTGGCGATATGCCGCCGCAGAGAAAAAGTCGGCAACCAGCCGAATGTGGGGCGGATAGAACTCGCGGAACTTGACCCCGGTGGGATCCATGCCCAGGAGTTCCACGCCCGGGGCATCAAAAGCCTTTAGCAACGTACCATCATTACTGCCGATGTCGAGGACCAGATCCCCCTGCCTTAGCGGCCGAAATGCCTTGATCGCCGCCGCTTTGGTGTGCAGGTGCTTTACCATGGACTGGTTCAGGCCCGAGCGGTAGCCATAATTGGCTCCGTACATGACACTCGCCTCGCACGAGTGCTTTAACTGGACTAGTCCGCATGCCTCGCCGTCGACGCCTTCCCGGCATTTCACCAACTGCAACGGAGCGGATGGTACCAACTGGTCTGCCGATTTGGGGAAAATTCCGGTGAATGCCAGCATTCCCAGATCAAGAATTGGATCGAGCGCGGTGTTGCCGCAGACCCGGCATCTCGTGATCTCCCGATACATAAACAAGCAGTATACCCATCGGCAGGTGTGTTGCCAATTCCAGGGAGCGCGTGGAATTCTTCGGGGATGCGATGCGGGCGGGAAACACGCGGTTCCGAAACAAGCGCTCGAGAGGCGCACGGTATAATCGATAGCTTGCCTCACAGTGGGCCAAGGAAATGTTTGCAGCAGGCTACTCTCGCGCGGAAAAAGGCAAAACCGTGCTGATCGCCCGAGTTCGAAAGCTCTCGCGCCTCCGCATAGCCGCGGTGCTGGTCTGCCTGTCTTTGCCGCCGCTAACCTCGCTCCGGCATTACCGGGCAGATCGTCGCATGCACCTGGTAATGAGCCTGAAATCATCCGTAGACTCCCAGGCGCAATTGTTTTATGACACCGGAGCGGGTTTCACAGAAAACGATTCTCAGACCTTGCCAGTTCTGGCGGCTGACTCCTTTTCTACGCTGCACTTCACCTTGCCGCCAAAAACCATTTCGCACCTCCGTTTCGATCCCCTTACCCGGCCTGGTCGGGTGACACTGCAGAATGCTGTCTTGCTGACGGCGCACGATCAGGTAATGGACATTTTCGGCCGGGACGATGTGCTGCCGCTCCACCAGATTTCATCCCTAACGCCTGACGGGCCGGCGGTGGTGGTCCAGACGGATCCACACGGGCAGGACCCCATGCTCATTCTGAGGCTTCAGACGCCGGTCAACCCGCCGACTGTCAGCCTCGGGCACATAGCCCTCGTGTGGCTGGCGTGGAGCGTACTCACTGCTCTCGTGGCCGGTGCCCTGCTGCGACTCCTGGAGAGTCAGCGTGGAGTGCGGGCCGCGATAATTCTAGAAGCTACATTCGATTCCGTAACCGCCTACGAGCAGCCGTCGCGCGCCGGCATCACGCCGGACCTGCGCCGGAATTCCCTTTACCTGAAGGGAGCATTGCTGGCCATCCTTGTGATCCTGGCCACAACACGCGCACTTTATCTCCTGACCTCACCGAGGTTCTGGGCCGAAGAAGGGACAATTTTTTTCCAACACGCAACGCAACATTCCCTGTTTTCCAACATCTTCTTTGTATTTCCGGAGTCCGGATATTTCATACTGTGGACTAACCTGGCAGCGGCCGGAGCTAGCATCACAGCCCGTTTCGCGGGACTGCAATATGCGCCAGCGGCAACTACCTACGCGGCCCTTATCCCTCCGCTGGCGGCTTTGGCGGTCATTCTGTTCGGGCGGTCGTATCTTTTTCGTTCCTGGTGGCGGGTGATCGCAGCCTGCCTGATCATCCTTGTGACGCCTGTGGCGGCCGGGGAGTTGTGGCTAAACACTATTAATTCCCCTCCCTACCTGGGTCTGCTAGTTTTAATTCTACTGTTCGAGGACACCAGCGGTTGGTCGCGTTTCCGCAGGTGGATCATTCGCGGCGTACTTGCCCTCTGCGGGGTATCCGGATTATATGGCGCCATTCTCTTTCCAGCGTATACACTGGCATACCGTGTGTTCAGACAGCGCGAGAAACTCGTGCAAGCTGGGGTGCTGGCCATCTGCCTGATTACGCAAGCAGGCGTCGTCACTCTCGTCCAAAAGACGGCCGGCCTGTCGCGGCAGCGTTTCCGCTACGTTACCCTGGACTCGGCCATCGTAAACGTTTTCTATCATGAGGTGGCGACTCCAATTGCTGGCCAGGATATCGCGATGAGGGGTTTCGAGATCCTTGGACTCAAGGATGCTCTCCTGGCGGCTTCATCGACGCCGCGCCATGGAAGAGTGACGTTGGCGGCATGCTTTTCGCTCCTCTTGTTTTTTGAGCTGTTCCGGGCGTTGCGAGGCCGAACGCTACTGTCAACCAAAGTCCTGCTAATCGCAGCGTTCACAATAGAGGCGAGCTTTGTAGCGCTCGGATCTTTGAACGGCATTCCGGGGCCACGGTATGCGTTCGTGGCTGGAACGAGCCTCCTGTTTCTGGTTTTAGATAACATCGGAGCGGGAAAGACCTACACCAGCATTCTGTGCTCAGTGGCCCTCATCATGTCGTTTGGTATTGGAACGCTCAGCTACACCAAGGACTTGGGGTTCTTCCGCGACACGGCGTCACCCTGGCGGGCCGAGGTGGCACGCTGGCGGCTGGACCACAACTACGAGCTCCGCGTATGGCCCGGTTGGTGGCCGGGCAGAGTTCATTACGAGGCTCCTTAGCCAGCCCCACGGGTTTCTATGCTCCTTCAGGTGATACGATTCACAGCAAAGCTCCTTCCCGCCCGAATGCCGGAGCTGATCTACACGGTCCTGCTCAGGCCGAGGCCGCTCCGCCGCCTAGCTCACCGTATGCTCCTTCGCGTGATCCCTTCAGAGGTCATTGTTGACGGGCTGACCTTGTGCTTAAATCCCAGCGACCCGGTTCTATCATCGGCGCTGGCATTTGGCATTTACGAGAATTACGAAGCGGAGGTTTTTCGACACTTCTGCCGGCCGGAGGCGACAGTGGTGGACATTGGTGCGAACATTGGTTTGTATACCGCTATCGCAGCCGCCCGCGTAGGCAAGAGCGGCAAGGTGGTCGCGATTGAACCACACCCGGAAAGCTATGCCTGCCTGCAGAAGATGATTCAACGCAACGCGTTCACTCAGGTGGCCTCCTTCAACGTTGCCGCGGGAGACGGCAGGCGGTCTGTAGCTCTGTTCATTACCGACGAAAACAAAGCTGATAGCCGTATCTATGACCACACCGGCCAACGGGCGAAGGTCTTGACCAAGATGGTCGATCTCGACCATCTGCTGGCCGAAAATGGGATTCACCACGTCGATTTGATCAAAATGGATATTCAAGGCGCGGAGGCCTTGGCGCTCAAGGGCATGTCGCGAACGCTTGCTGAGAACCCAGGCCTGGTCATCTTTGCCGAGTTCTGGCCCTGGGGTATCCAGCAAACCGGTCTGTCAGCCGCCGAATTTCTGCGGGACTTGCGAAAGGCCGGGTTCAGCTTTCAGGCAATTGAAGAGGACAGGCGCCGGATCGTCGATATTGATGATATTGAGCAACTGATCGCTCGACACGATAATTTACAGTACACCGGCGCTAATTTTCGAAGAAGCCATGCGAATCTGATCTGTACGAGAAAGACACTGCCCCACGCCCTGCAGCCGGCTAGCCAATCCGCAAGTGGCCTGAGGTAATTGTCGGTCATGGAGAAGGACTGAGAAAGACTGAGAAAGCAATATGGACATTTCAGGCCGCATGCATTCGCCCCCGCTGACGGTGATTGGGAATTCTGCAGATTCTGACCGGTCCATGGGCATGGCACTATCCACCTGGCAGGTCATATGGCGATTGGGGCTTCTCGCCTTCGTGCTTTTGACGGCGCTCATGATGGCCTGCAAGCAACCAACCGACACGGCGGTCAAGTTCTCTACACATGCGAAGATGCCATTTGGTTTCGTGGACAATCCTCAGCCCGGCCAAGCTCTGCGGGGTACGGCGCAGTTGGGCGGGTGGGCACTGGCAGAGGGCGGCATTCAAGAAGTGGCAATCTATCTCGACCGTAATTTTGTGACTTTTGCGACGCTTGGTGGGGCACGCCCTGATGTGGCAAAAGCATATCCGAGCCTTCCGGGCAGCGAATCGGCAGGTTGGAACGTCATATTGAACACGGCCGCGATCCCTGCGGGAACTCATGAGTTAACGGTCCAGGCACACTCCAAAGACGGGGCCTGCCGCGATTTGGGCACTGTGGCGGTTAGCATCGTGCGCTAATGTGCTACGCGTTTAGGGTCGCGAGGCCGCCAATGCGAAGGATGGCCCATTGGGGTGATCCGGAGCTTCAAAAGCGGTCTGAATCGTTTGCAGGCCGAAATGCTGGAGGCAGGCGATGATCTCGTCCCTACGCATCCAATGGCTGTGTGGGCGCGAACCGCCACAAAAGCCACCCCACGCCAACACTTCGGCTTCATACTCCTGTCGATAAAGCCGATGGTGAAAGTTCTGATATTCCGACTGGACCACATCGCTGAACTTATGACTTAACTTTGGATTAGGCAGGATAACATCCGGATCATAGTAATGAGTCCAGATGAATACGTGATCGGTTATCCTGCTGATGAGTCCAATCAGTTCCGCCGGGTTGAGCATGTGATACAAAACGCCCGAAGCGAATACCACGTCCACTCGCGGTGGTGCACCGCGCAGGTAGCTTACGAAATCGCCACACAAAAAACGTGAGCGTTGCAGTCCGAGGATTTCCTTGACAATCAGGCACTTCAAATAAGCTCGCGTATTCGCTTCAATGGCCAGGACGGAGCCGAAGCCGGCGCGCTCGATCATATAAGTGTGAGCGCCTTCCAGTGGGCCGAGTTCGAGAGCGCACCTGCCAACCACGTCGCCGAGTTTAGAAATGGCCCAGTTTATACGCGGATCCTCAAATAAGGCGATGTGCCCAGCCTGCAGATTTGCGAACGGCGCCGGGAGGCACGAAGACCAGTCGCCTTTGAAGATGTCCAAAGCATTTTGGGGACTTGGCTCGGAGGTTATGTAGCGGTCAAGAATGTTCGGTGGCATCGCGGATTCCTTCGAAGCTCACTCCAACCGCAGGTTGTAGTGCTCGTCTTTGCGGGTCAGGTTCGGGTTGTAGTACGGATCGTCTTCGATATAGGAGCACCACTTCTCCTGCATGAAGGCTACTTCTTTGGGGTTCGGTATTTTTTCGTCCTTGGTCACGGATTCGTGGTGATAGAGGCGTGCGAAGGGGGTGTAGACCACGCGGTAGCCGCGCTGATGGACCTTCAGACAGAAGTCCACATCCTGAAAGGCCACGGCGAGGTTTTCTTCATCGAAGCCGCCGGCTTCCAGAAAGACGTCGCGGCGGGTCAACAGGCAGGCGGCGGTCACCGAGGAGCAGTTGCGTACGAGCAGCGGGAGGTCGAAATGCATGCCGGGCTGCGGGGGCAGGCCCTTGAAGAGGTGGCCGGAGTTCTCGTAGATGCCCATGGTCACGCCGGCGTGCTGGATGCGGCCATCGGGATAGAGCAGGAGCGCTCCCACGGCGCCGACCTCCTTGCGCTGGGCGTGTTCCACCATGGCGGTCAACCAGTCTTTGTGGATCACCGTCATGTCGTCGTTCAGGAAAAGAACCAGCGGGGAATCAGTCCGGGCGACCGCCTCGTTGTTCAGGCGGGAGAAGTTGAACGGCTGGTTACGCCGGTCCAGCCAGGCCAGCCGGGAATCCCTGGTTTTCCACTCATCGATCAGAGATTTCACCCGGCCGGATTTGGAGTTATCTACGACCAGAACTTCAAAGGCAGGGTAGGAGGTTTTGGACAGAACGTCTTCCAGCGCCGGCCGGAGATAATTCAGGTTGCCGCCGGAGGGCATGATGATAGTGACCTTCTGGCGGGTGTCCACCGGATACCTGATGCGGTAGCGGCACGGTTGGCATTCTTCCACCTGGACTCCGGGGGCCGTTTTTGCCAGATGACGGGCGAGGGCCTGCCGGCCTTCTTCGGAGGCCTTGGGTTTCTCGCTGCCGGCCTGGGCGGTGGATCCCGCCATGGCCCGCCAGTGATACAGAACGCGTGGAATCCGGCGGATCTTTTGGGTGTGTTCGGTGACGCGCAGCAGGAAATCGTAATCCTGGCTGCCGTGCCGGCAAGTTTCGTCCAGACCGCCCACGGCGTCCAAAAGCCAGCGTTTGCCGACGATGAAGTGACAGAGATAATTGCAAGACAAAAAAAGGTCCGGCGACCAGCCGGGCTTGAAGAAGGGCTCGTAGCGGCGGAGGTCGTGGCTGATCTTGTCTTCATCGGAATAGAACAGGTCGGTCTCCGGAGACGCATTGACGGCCTGGACCACTTCGTGCAGAGCGAACGGCGCAAGCTCATCGTCATGATCCAGAAAGGCGAAATAGTCGCCGCGGGCCAATTTCAGGGCTGCATTGGTGGCGCCGCTGATGCCTTTGTTGCGCGGCAAGGTCACGAACCGGATGCGGGGGTCGCCGGCGGCGTACTGCTCGAGGAGGCTGGTGAGGGCCGGCACTTGCGAGCCGTCATCCGCCAGGCACAATTCCCAGTTGGCATAGGTCTGGGCGACGACCGAATCGATGCATTGCCGGAGCACGCGGAGGGGCGTTTTGAAAACGGGCACGGCGATGCTGATCAGGGGTTGGACCGGGAAGGCGTCGACCGCGAGGCGTTTCAGTCCGGCCGGATCGGGCTCGTGGAGGGCAATCCAGCGGGTGTATTCGTGGGTCCAGAGCGGATCGACCAGCACCTGGCAGCGGCACTCCGCGACGGCGCCGTCGAGCGCGGTGGCGCGGACCAGGAGGGAGTAGGTGCCCTCGCGGAGATGGCTGGTCTCCCAAAGATACCGATAGCCGGAGCGGTCCGCGTTGGAGAAATCGGGGTGGTCGCGGCCAACATCCAGGCGAAGCAGTCCGTACTCCGCGGCCGTGGCGGGACGGTCGTCCACCCGCACTTCGATCTGCTCGATCCCGAACTGGTCCAGGGCCCAACCGCTGACCTCCACAAGACCGCGCACCGGAGTCAGGCCGTTCGTTCCGGGGCGATCGCAGACCAGGAGCGGCTCGCCGCGACGCGGCGCTACGTTCACGGTGCGCCGGATCTCAGCCACCGCGCCGCCGTTACTGACGGCGGTGATCACGATCTGCCGGGGCCCGAACCCGTCCTGGGAAACGACTTGCCGGGACAGGAATCCGGACTGGCCGGCTCCAGGGACGCGGGGGCCCTGCTGCATCACGTCCGGACGCGGCAGTCCGTACTCCGCGCGAAAGGTCTGCCCATCGATGGTGATTTCGACTTTTTCGATCTGTGTTTCCGCCGCCGCCCAGCCGCGGACGGGCACAGGGACGCCGCCCGGCAACTCCTGGTTCTCCGCCGGGAAATCGCAGACAAGGCGCACGGTTTCCGGGGCCGGCGGCTGGGGAAGAGCACTCGATGGAGCAGGCAAGCGCTCCGCCGGGACCGCCTCGACCAGGCTGGCGCTCTTCCCGCGCGCGAACATCCGCTGGAGCAGGGAGGCGGCGCGCTGTAAGGTTTTCCAAATCCGGCTCTCGTAGAGGCTGCGCACCTGCCGGTGGGTTTCGGTGAGGTCGGCCTGGAGGCGGTTCAGGGCGGTGGTCAACTGACTGAGACCGCCTTGCAGGTGGATGATGGAGCGCTCCTGGGCGGCGCTTGCCTGGCCGACCTGTTCCTGAACGGACTGCACGGACGCGCGCGCAGACTCGTCCAGCCTTTTCAGCCGGAGGGCGAGATCGGTAATCAGGGCGTCCTTGGCCTGCAACTCCTCGTGCAGGCGGCGGGCGGCAGCCTGAAGGTCAGAACTGATCTGGTCCAGGCGTTGTTGCGATTGCCGCTCCTGTTCCTGGATTTGGAATTCCAGCGCGTTCAGGCGGGCGTCCTTCTCCTGAGACTCCCTTTCAAAGTCCTGCACCAGAGCCTGAAGGTGCTGCTGCCGGGCGGCCACGGCAGCATGCGCCTGTTCCATCTCCCGCAGCCGCTCCGCCGCGGCGGCCTGTGCCGTCAGACGCCCAGCCGCATCGAGAAGCCGACTTACCCGTTCCGGGGGCCAGTCGTCCGGGGTATCGGCGCCGGCCACAGGACCCGGTTGCTGGAGAATGCCGGCTTCCAGTTGCCGGAGGGCCGCGGTGAGTTGCTCCCATTGGGCCTGATGGGACCGGATAGCGGCGAGATCGCTTTCGATGTTACGGATGTGCCGGTCCTTATCCACCACGACGCGCCCCTGGTGGGCGATCTGGAGAAACAACTGGCAGAGGGACAGGACGGCGTTCAGCTCGACCCGGCCGGCCGGGCCAGGGCCCTGGAACGAGCGCCGGAGCGCTTCCAGCGCTTCCCGGCTCTTCTGCTTGGACAAAACAAATCCGGCGCGGTAGGTGGGAGGCGCCCAGTCCTGCGCGGCATAGGCCCGGTTGAAGCGCTCGTCGAACTGGTGCACGAAGTCCGTCCCAGGCAACCGCAGACTGTGGTAGGTGAGCATCATCAGGAGCCACACGTCGGTGTTGCCCTGATCGAAGCGGATCAGCGGACAGGAAGCGCCGGCCAGGAAGTCGCTGACCGCTTCCCGGTCCGGGAGGCCGAACTCGCGGTGCTCCAGGAGGTTCTGGATAGGGTCGTGGAGGACCACATCGGCAAACTCCAGCAGGATATTCTCGGCCCAGAGGTTGGCTGGGGAATCGTAGGGGAAAGCCAGATAAAGGCCGTCGCGGGTGACCCGCAGGAGTTCCGCGAGAAACGGAACGCGCTGGTGGGCGGGAAGGTGCTCCAGTGTATCGAGAGAACAGACGAGGTCAAAGCTCCCGTCGCCGAAAGGCAGGTGGAAGCCGCTGGCGCGCACGTAGTTCCGCAGCCTGGAATGCGGGTGCACATCCACGACGACCGGGTTGGCGCCGGGGATGACCGCGCCGGCCATGGAGGGGAACCCGGGCCAAAAAGCCGGAGTGTCTCCGCCCACGTCGAGCACATGGAAGGCGGAGGCCTCCGGCCGAAAGAACTCGCCGATGTGCTGCAACAGGACGTACCGCTCGAAGAGGTCAAAGGGTAAACTTTTGAGCCGCTCGTCGTTGTGCATCGCGAAACCCTTTGATCCAGCCCTTCAGGAGCGGCCCGCGGCGGCCCGGCCGCCGATATAGCGGCGCAGGGCATCCCGCCAGTGGGGCAGGTCTTCGAAGCCGGTTTCCCGCAGGCGCCGGTTATCCAGAACCGAGTAGGCGGGCCGCCGGGCCCGGGTGGGAAACGCCTCCGAGGTGACCGGCGTCAGGTCCGGGTGCAGCCCCGAAAATTCGAACACCGCCGCGGCGAACTCGTACCAGCTACAGGCTCCGGCGTTGGTGAGGTGGTACAGGCCATAACCTCCGGTATCGACCAGGCGCCGCACGGCCGCGGCCACGTCCATGGTGCTGGTGGGCGTGAGGACCTGATCGTTCACCACCCGGATGGGCTTGCCCTGGCGGGCCAAGCTGATCATCAACTCCACGAAATTGGTGCCTTTTTCCCGGCTGCCGGTATATCCGTAGAGCCCGCTAACCCGGCAGATGAAATGCCTGGGCCAGAGGGCCTGGAGGAGGAACTCGCCAGAGAGCTTCGAGACGCCGTAGATGCACCGGGGACAGGGCAGGTCGGTCTCGGCATAGGGCTCGCGGCGGGGGCCGTCGAAGACGTAATCGGTGCTGAAGTGCACCAGGACGGCGTTCGCGGCCTGGGCGGCGAGAGCCAGGTTCCGCACCCCGAACACATTGACTTCAAAAGCGGCTTCCGGACGGTCCTCGCACTCGTCCACGCGATGGAACGCGGCGCAGTTGAGGATCACGTCGGGCCGGATGCTGCCGACGGCCGCCTCGACCTGGGCGGCGTCCTGCACGCGCATCTCCTCCTGGGTGCTGAGGTAGAGGTCTTCGCCGGCGAAGGCATTCCGGAGATCCGCGCCGAGCTGCCCGCGGTGCCCGATCAACAGAACCTTCATTTGGCACCTTCAGGCGTTCGCCTGCTTCGGAGCCAGCATCTCCAGGACACCTCTCTGGACGGGGGTCTCGAAAATCGTGCCGGTGATCTCGATGGTCTGCCGGACCTGTTCAAGCAGTTTCATCCAGCGGATGTTGTAGTAGCGGTCGTTGTCGAAATCGGTGTACCCGTACTCGCGGATGTGATCCACCATATGTTTCACCGACTCCTGCACGGTAATGACCGGCTTGTAGCTCAGGTTGCGGAAGATCTTCTTCCCGGAGACGCGGTAGTTGCGGATGCCGGCGTACTGGAAGTTGGTCCGGATCTCCGCGGAGATCCCTGTTTCCGTGAGGGCTTCCCGGACCCGCAGGGCCAACTCCGAGATGCGATAGTTTTCGGAGACGATGTTGAAGACCTCGCCGGCCACCGCGCCGTCCTCGGCTTCGAGCGCCACGACGTACGCGCGGGCGGCATCGCGGACGTCCACCAGGGGCCGCCACATCTGGCCGCCGTAGTGCAGTGTCATGTAACCGTGGCGCAGGGAATCCTTTACGAAGGTGTTCACCACCAGGTCGTAACGCATGCGTGGGGAGAAGCCGAACAGGGTTCCCATGCGCAGGATCACGGGGGAGAAATTCTTGTCCTGAAGCGCCAGGAGCTGCTGCTCGCCGGCCAGTTTCGAGACCGCATAGGCCGCGCGGGGCTGCACGGAGGACTCCTCGGTGAGCAGGACGTCGCGCTCCTCGTCGACCACGCCGACATCGTAGACCGAGCAGGAGGAAGCGAACAGATAGCGCGCGATGCCGGCCTTTTTGGCCATCTCGGCCAGGGTGCGGGTGGCCACCGTATTCATCTGGTGATTGGCTTCGGGGTTATATTCGGCGGTGGGATCATTGGAAAGTCCGCCCAGGTTGACCACGGCGCCCACGTTCTCGAAGACCGCCGGCGGCATGCTGCGCATGTCACCGGTCAACAAGCGGATGCGGTCGCGGACATGCTCGAGACCAAAATCGCCAAAGAACAAGCGGTCAAACACCGTGACCGCATAGCCGCGGTTGAGCAGTTCTTCGACCAGAACGCAGCCGAGGTATCCGGCGCCGCCGACTACCAGAATTGATTTGTTCCCATTCATTGCAAGACCTTGGCCAGCCTTCTTTTGCGAGAAGCGGTAATGCGTTAGTGTAACGCACTTCCCACCGCACGGCGGGGCTTGGTGATCAGGGCTGATAGGGGAAGTTGTCGGACAGAGGCGACTTCAGCCACTCGCTGAGCGAGGGGGCTTTGCTATCTTTTTCCGAGATCACCACTTCCGCCCCGGGGAGAAGAGGCCACTGAATGCCTATTGCGGGGTCATCCCAGCGGATACCCGCTTCGCACCTGTGGTTGTAAATGCCGGTGCACTTGTACTGAATTTCGGCGTAATCGGAGAGCACATAGAAGCCGCGGGCGAAGCCAGCCGGGGCCCAAATCTGCCTCTTGTTCTCCGCCGACACCTCCATGCCGAACCATCTGCCGAGGTTCGGAGAGCCTTTGCGAATGTCCACCGCGACCAGGAAGGCGGTTCCAAGGGTCACGCGCATCAACTTGCCCATGGGCGGTTCCCATTGGAAGTGCAGGCCGCGCAGCACCCCTTTCCTGGACCGGGAGTGGTTGTCCTGGACGAAGTTGGTGGGGAGTCCGAGAGCCGCGTACTGGTCCGCGCGAAAGACCTCCAGGAAAAACCCCCGCTCGTCGGCGAAGACGCCAGGATGGCTGAGAACTTTCACATCTTTCAGTGGTTCCGACTCGATCGTGACTTCCATACAAGATTCCGCAGGGCTTTTCCGGCAAAGATATAAACTTGTAGTTTACACCACCGGTAAATTCCCGATTCGGCGTGAGCCGGGGGTGCTGTATTTTGAAAAAAAAGACCGGGACCTCAGAGCGTACGTGTTCTCATGACTCCGATCATGCTATGCGGCCAGGGCCGCAGCGGGACCACCGCATTGATGAAGCTGTTTTCTTCCTCCGAGCTGGTTTTTTCCGACAGGGAATATCCCTATGAAAAACGTTACCTGACTTATTTCGCCAAGCTGTCCGAACTACTGGCACGGCGGGACCCGACTGAACCCTTCGAGGTACCGAATCTTCTGGACTTCAACGACCGCACGTTCGGCGGATTTCCGTGGACTTATTCGGACGGCTACCCAGACGCTCCCTGGCCTCCAGGAAAATCGGACTGGCTCAACATGTTCTGGTCGGGCTTCGCGCGGCTGGCAGCCACGCTAAATCCTTCGGCCCGGTATTACATCGAAAAGGCGCCGGGCTGGCTGCCCGGTTTTGTGCGCAAGGCCCTACCCTGCGAGACGGTTTACCTGTTTCGCGACTTGCGGGACGTGTATCTTTCTTCGCAACTCTGGGGGCGCACGGACGCCGAGTATCTGCGGCTGGAGAGCGAGGACAAAACGGGCGAACAGGCGCATATGCTCGCTTATGAGTTCATGCAGAGCTATGAGAATTACGCCGCCGACCGCCGCGCCGGGGACGCCTATCTGGTGCGGTACGAAGACAGCATCTCGGATGCCCCCGGCACGGTCAAGCGCATCGAAGAGCGATTCGGGCTGCGGCTCGACCTGGAGCGTAGCCGACGGGATTGGGCGGGCCACGCCACATCCTCCAGCCTTTCCGCATCGGTTGGGCGATGGCAGAAGGAGGGCATCGACGAGAGAGCCCACCGCGCCTTTCTGACGTGCGTGGGGCGGGAGTTGCAGGACCTCGGCTACGCCGTAGAGGATGCGCCGGCTCCGGTCTTCGAGTTTCATTTCTCCAGCGAGTGCATGCCGGAAGCGTCTTTCGCCGAGTCGCCTGACGGGCACCTGTATCTGGAAAGTAATCAGGCCCGCGTTGAGATTTCCGACGCGGGTTACTGGCTCACACTGCCCATTGAAAACTTCGACGCGGAATCGATCGATCATATCTGGATCTCCGTGGCGCAAGGTCCGGGGAATGTTTGCTCGCTGTATTGGCGGAGGCCCGGCGAGTCTTTCTCCGAAGCCGAATCTTTCCATGTCGAGCATCAGCCCAGCGAGAGTTGGAGGGTACTTGATTTTCCTCTCAACCAGCACCCGGAATGGCGGGGCAAGATTGAAGAAGTGCGCTTGCACCTGTTCAATCTCTACCAGAACGGTTTTGGGCGGCGCCTTTCGTTCCGCGCGGAATGCCGCGGAACCGGTTATCTCAGGTGGCTGCGCGCCATTAAATTGAGCTAGCCGCCCCGGCTAATCAGTTCCGCGCCATCACCACGCCTTGCGTGGTGCGCAACTCGCGCAGGCCGAACGGCAGCGGCACTGGTTCGTCGAGATCCAGGCGTTCGGGCTGCTGGGCGGCGATCGACTGGAGCACCTGGCGCACCAGGAAATGCGGCAGGCTGGTGGTCTGGTAGTAGGCCTTTTCGATGGTGAAGGTGGCTTTGCCGTCCTGGACGTGAAAGCGGTAATCCACCAGGATGGAGCGCTTGCCCTGGAGCATGGGGCGCAGCATGGGGGGAATCAAGATGGGGTTCCAGCGAGCCACGGCGTCGAAATCAATGATCGTGAACGTAGAGATGTAGTTGTAGGGGAAGAATTTGACGGTAACAGAATCAATGCCGGGCCGCGCGGTGGCGCGCAGGGCGTAAGTCAGGTAGTCGTTGACTTCGTCCTGGGTCAGTTGAAAACCGAGGTGCTGCCGCGGGGTGGCCCGCAGGCGAGTGATCAGGTCCAGCACCTTGAGGGCGGCCGGCGTGGGGAGCGAAAGCGCCGGCGCGGGAGCGGCCGGTTTGGCTCCGATGGTTTTCAGCAGTGCCGCGCCCTGCGCGGCGTTGACGCGGATCTTGATAACCACGCGGCGGCTTTTTTCTGCGGTGGGCAGCAGGTCCTGTTCTCCGCGGCCGCTGGCCGAGAGCTTTTCCAGAAAGCAGCCGCGCTCGGCCGGTTCCCCGGTCAGCGAAAGGAGCGTCTGCTGGACCACTTCCATGGACCGGTCCTGGCTCAGCTTCAGGTTCAGGCTCAGGCTTTCTTCCGGAGTGGCCCCGCGGTAGGGCGTGCTATCGGAGTGGCCCTCGACGATGACATTCTCCACACTCTGCCGGTACCTGGGGGCGCAGAGGATCCGGGCCAGCCGGGGCATCTCCCGGCGCACGAACTGCTCCCCGCCGGGATTGAGCTCGTGGCGGTTGGGCTGGAAGGTCATCAGCTCATCTGGCACAGCCACCACGATCGTGAAGGGATCTTTCTGATCCAGCCTGACGTTCTCCGGCCGGAGACCGGAGGAAACCAGGGACCGCTTCATATCACTCAGCAGGGATTGCGTGGTGGTGGTGTTCACCGAAGCCTGGTTATTGAGGAAGATCAGCAGCAGGAGGATAAAGATGACCATGAGCGAGGTCATCAGGTCCGTGAAGGAGTGGGCCAGGTGATCCGAGCCGGTGCTGCGACGCATAGATGCCGGTCCGTTTCGCTAAAACTCCTCGTTCACCTTCGTCTCGCTTTCCATCCGGGTCTGCAGCGCGAGCCGCTGGAGATCGAGCAGGATGCGTGCCTGGGACAGGAACGGAAAAATTTCCTTGCACCGCTTGATGAGGTCGTCGTAGCCGGCCAGGATCTGCCGCTCGCAGATCTTCTTCTCGAAAAAAGTGAAGATCACGCTCAGAATCAGGGCGATGATCGAGGAAAGGAATTTACCGGAAAGGCCGTTGATCAGGTTGTCGATGCCGGAGACGGGGTGGACGGGGTCCTGGGCGTTGTACGTCACGCCGGCCAGGGCCAGCAGGATGGCGACGAACGTGGCCAGCAGTCCGAGCGCGGTCAGGATGCCGGGCACGGCCTGGTGAAACGACGCATGATAAAAAGCCGAGACCACTTCGTCTTCGGGGAGGCTTTCGGGAACCGGACGGGTGAGAAACCATCCCTGCCGGCCATCGAGACTGGTGTAGCACTCGAACGACTCCTCCAGTGACTGCCACCAATCCCTGGGCTTACCGCGCAGGGCGTTGCCTTTACGGCGGATTTCCGCCATCTTTTCGGCGCCCAGCCCGGAGGCCCTTTCGGCCGGCGTAGCGGGCTTGAGCCAGGCAAAGGCGTTCAGGAAATACTGGCAGGCATCCAGGGCGCGGCCGCGCTCGCGCAGCATCATGACCAGCAGGGCGGCCGCCAAAATCACCAGGAAGACGCAGGCGAACTGGATGATGGGCGGGATGGTGGACAGCAATCCTTTAATGCCGGAGAGGGTAAAGAACAAAAGGATCAGCAGGGAGAAGATGAGAATCCACCAGCCGATCAATTTGACGGCCACGCCGGCCCAGCGGGCGTTAAGTTCCAGAAGGCGGTGGAAGGTGCGATGCAGAAAAGACGATGGATGGTTTGCGTTCCGCACTGTGAGCGACACAGAAGGGCCGTTTGCGGGACCGGCGGCAAGCCCTTAAAGGGCCTATCTTATCACAGCCGAGCGATTGAACCCGGATTGCGGCCGAGTTATGGAAAGTAGATCATAATAAATCTCATGAGCGTCGGAACGCTAATCTCGGTCGAGGAATATCTGCACACCTCCTACGATCCGGATGTGGAGTACGTGGATGGCGTTCTTGTGGAGAGGAACGTGGGTGATTGGCTACACAGCCTGATTCAGCGGAATCTGATCGTTGCCTTGAGCACGAAGTATCCGATCATTTACGCAGTTCCGGAGTTACGGTCCAAGACGGCCGAGACCCGCTACCGTCTACCCGACGTCTGCGTCCTGCTGGCGGCGCCAGAGACCAAATACCTGCTGGATGCCGCTTTCCTGGCCGTCGAGATCCTGTCCGAGGATGACAGCATGACGAAGATGATGGAGAAACTCGAGGAGTACGAGAGGAAGGGCGTGGCCAACATCTGGGTGATCGATCCACGGCTCGGCAAGATGTCCGTCTATTCCGGCGGCGACCTGCACGAAGTGAAAGAGGATGTGATCGCTACCGGCGAACCGCGACTGGAACTCACCCGCGAAGAGATCTTCCGCCAATAGAATCCGGAGTTGCGGGACACAGATTGGCCACCAACCGCACGCAGCTACGCCGGCAACTGGAACAATTGCAGGAGCGCCTGCACGGCGCCGGGGAACCGGTCACCCGACAGGAATTGCTGGCGGTCACGGACCTGCTCGCCGGAATCCTGGAGCGGGTCGACCAGGACGAAGCCAGGTTGGGCCGGCGCCTGCGGGAACTGGATGCGCGTCTTTTCACCCTGGAGAACAGCCGGGTTTTTCAGATAGCGCGCCTTCCGGGCGCATGGCTGCGGGATTGGCGGGGCCGGCTGGGACAATGGCTGCTGCACTCGCCGCTGCATCCGGTGTATCTGCGGCTGCGGCCGGTGAAGCCGACGGCGGATGATCCGTATCAGGCCTGGCTGGCGCACGAACCACAGCCGCAGGTGCGGCCGATTCCCGACGGGCCGCTCATCAGCGTAGTCCTGCCGGTACACAATCCGAAGCGGGAATGGCTGGAGGCGGCAGTCGATTCGGTGGCGCGTCAGAGTTACGGCCGCTGGCAGTTGTGCGTGTGCGACGATGCCTCGCGCGACGCCTGGGTAGCGGAACACTTCTCGCGCTTATCGGTGGCTGAACCGCGCATTCGCTTCGTGCGGTCCGAGCGCAACCTGGGTATCGCGGGAGCCACCAACCGGGCGGGAGAACTGGCGCAAGGCGAGTACGTCGGATTTCTGGACCAGGACGACGTGCTCTCCGAGCACGCCTTGTTCTGCGTCGCCGAAGCCGCCGGGGACCGCCGGCCGGACCTGCTTTACAGCGACGAGGACTATCTGGAGGAATCCGGGCGGCGGGTACAGCCCAGCTTCAAGCCCGCTTTTTCCCCGGACCTGTTGCACTGCTGCATGTACATGGGACATTTCCTGGTGGTGCGCAAAGCCAGGCTAGACGCGCTCGGCTGGCTGCGCAGCCCGTTTGACGGCAGCCAGGATTACGACCTGGCCCTGCGCGTGGTGGAAGATTCGGGCTTTGTACGCCACATTCCACGCATCCTCTACCATTGGCGCCGGCACCCGAATTCCACGGCCGCCAACGCCGCGGCCAAGCCGTTCACCCAGGACGCCGGGTACCGGGCGCTTTGCGAGGTAGTGAGCCGCCAGTGCAGCCAGGCGCGCGTGGAAAACGGCACCCTGACGAACACCTATCACGTCCTGTGGCCGGCGCCGCCAGAACTCAAGGCCAGCGTGGTGATCTGTTCGCGGAACGCCCGGCTGCTGGGCCGCTGTCTGCGCGCCATCGAGCGCAACACCGCACACGCCAACCGCGAAATCATCGTGGTCGCGCACCGGGAGGGAAACACGGCGGCGATGGACCGGCTGCTGGATTCCTCCGGCTGTCTCCGCGTGCCCTACGCCGGCCCGTTTCATTTCTCGGCCATGAACAATCTGGGCGCGGCCCGGGCGACGGGCGAGGTTCTGGTATTTTTGAATGACGACGTAGAGCCGCTGACGGTCGGATGGCTTGGCGCGCTCGTGGCGCACGCACACCGGCGCCACGCCGGCGTGGTGGGCGCGAAGCTGCTGTACCCGTGCGGCGCCCTGCAACATGCCGGCATCGTCACCGGGATCATGGATGGCGTGGGGCATCCGGGACGCCATCTCTTCGCCGCGCCGCATTGGAACTGGATGTTCTTCACGCGCAATGTTTCCGCCGTCACCGGCGCGTGCCTGGCCATCCGCAAGGAGCTGTTTGAGGCGCTCGGAGGCTTCGACGAAGCGTTTCCGGTCAATTATAACGACGTGGATCTGTGCCTGCGGGCGCGCCAGGCGGGCTACGAAGTGATCTTCGAATCCACCGCCGTGCTGCGCCACGACGAATGCCGCACGCGCCAGCCGGGGGTGCGGCTGGAAGAGCGGGAACGCTGGGAAGAGCGATGGGGCTCCTGGATCGAACGCGGAGATCCGTATTACAGTCCGTACCTCACGCGCAGCCGCGAAGACGCGTCCCTGGAACTCAACCCGCCCGGGGATCTCTCGCCACGCCCGGCCGGCTCCCCGCCCACGCCACCGGCAGTTCGCTCAGCTTCACATACCAGTCCGCCAGCCGCGCCGCCGCCTCCCAGGGGATCCGTTCCTCCCAGCCGCTTCGCCGCCGCACCCGCAGGTTCTTCAGAATTTTGAAGCGCAGAATGTCGGTGAAGCCGGGCAGGTAGCCGCGGTACTCCGGGGTGAACCCCGCCTCCCGCAGCGCCCGGTCCAGCGTCCGGGGTTCGTAGAAGCTGATGTGGATCTCCGGAACCACATAGGTCCAGCGCGCCAGGTTCTTGCGGTGCAGCCGCGCGTTTCCGGTGGTGTAGAACAACAGCCCGCCGGGCTTGAGCAGCGCGCGGATGCGGTGGAACACTTCCCGCGGATTCTCCACGTGCTCGAACACCTCGATGGCCGTGACCACGTCGCAGCTCCCCTCGAGGCCCTTCAGTTGTTCCGCGTCCACGACGGGAATTCCCTGCTCCGCCACCCGCCCCTTGATCGCGCCTTCCTCGAACCCCACCGCCTGGCAGCCTGCCTGGCTGCGGCAATAGCGCACCAAGCCTCCGGTGCCGCAGCCGAAATCCAGCCAGCGCATCTGGGGCCCCACCGCCGCGAGCGATCCCACCGCGCGCAGAATGCCGCGCCACTCGTACACCCGGATGCTCTCCGCCGGATGCTCCAGCTCGAAATCGTAGTCCACCAGCGGATCGGCGCCGCGCCCCGCGTAATAGCTCTCGCAGTAGATGGCTGCGAAATCGGTCCACGGGTCCGCCACAAAGGCGTAGCCGCAATTCTCGCACCGTCGCAGGGTGAATGCCGCCCGCTTCCATCGGCCCCACTTCGTGCCGGCGAAGATGGTGGGCGCGCCGCACAGCTTACAGGCCGGGGACTCGCTCATCCACCTCACCGCCGGCAGGTGACCAGGCAGCGGATCCCCCACGGATAGGCGGCCCGCTTCCCCAGCCAGGCCTCGGCGTGCATCACCGCGTGCGCCAGCGGATTCCGACCCGCCTGCCGCATGTGGCCCGTCACGATGGCCCGCCGCGCTTCCGGGCTGGCGTTGCCGAATCTGCGGTTCCGTTTCTTGACCACCCAGAAGGCGGGATACAGAAAAAACCCCAGGTGCGAGCGCTCCAGGATCTGAAAGCCCGCCTGCGCGCACTTCCGCACCAGGTCGGCCAGGCGGTAGCGGCGGAAGTGCAGCAGCTCCTGGTCGTAGATGTCGTACAGGTGCGGCCCCGCGGGTACCTCCAGCACTGCGACGCCGCCCGGGCGCAGGATGCGGTGCACCTGGCGCAGGGCCGCCTCATCGTCCTCCACGTGCTCCAGCACGTTCAGCAGCACCACCCCGTCCACGCTTTCATCGGGCAGCGGGCAGCGCGCCAGGTCGAACAGCAGCAGTGGCACGTCCGGCACCGCCGCTGCCAGTTTTTCGAGCGTTCCGCGTACGCAGTCCGCCGCCAGCACCGTGGCCGCCGTCAGGCGCTTCCTCAGAAGCTGGATCATGTATCCGGACGAACACCCGATATCGATGACCACCGGCGCGGCGCCCGGCAGCCACTTCTCCAGGCTGCTCGCCGCGTGTTCCCGCGAGGCCACGTTCATGTAGTGATGCTCGCCGCCCACCTCTTCGTGAATCGCGGTGAGCTCGTCGGTCCATCCCGCGGGGTTGATTTCGTACGAAAGAATCCGTTGCGGCGTCTCGTTCAGGACAAAGCCGCGGCCCGTCCAGACGGGCGTCTCCTCAAATCCTGGTGGTGCGGGAAGACGAACAGGCAGGCCCAAGAACGAAGCTTAGCACTTCCTGTCTTATGATGGTCAGGTGCAAGCCCTCGCCGGTCTTCGGGTGAAAATTTATGCGGACGGCGCGGATAAGGAGCAGATGCTGCGCTTCGCGCGCGAGCCGCTTATGCGGGGGTTCACCACCAATCCCACGCTCATGCGCCAGGCCGGCGTGTTCGACTACGAAGCGTTCGCACGGGAGATCCTCTCGCTGATTCCCGACCGCCCCATCTCGCTGGAGGTCTTCGCCGATGACTTCCCCGAAATGGAGCGCCAGGCGCACAAAATCGCCGCCTGGGGACCGAACGTCTACGTGAAGGTCCCGGTCACCAACACGCGCCGCGAGCCATCCTACGATCTCATCGCGCGCCTCACGCGCGCCGGCATTCGCGTGAACGTCACCGCCCTGTTCACGCTCGAGCAGGTGCGCGAGTCCGCCGCCGCGCTCTCGGGCGGCGCTCCGGCGTATCTTTCCGTCTTTGCGGGGCGCATCGCCGATACCGGCCGCGACCCGGTGCCCCTGATGACCGAAGCCGCCGGATTCCTGCGCGCGCATCCGCAGATCGAGCTGATCTGGGCCAGCCCGCGGGAGTTGCTGAACATCTTCCAGGCCGATTGCGCCGGCTGCCACATCATCACCGTGACCGGCGACCTTCTGAAAAAGCTTCCCCTGGTGGGCAAGGACCTGGCCGAGTTTTCGCTCGAAACCGTGCGCATGTTTCACGACGATGCCGCGCGCTCCGGCTTCGTCCTGTAGAGCCGGGCCAGCGCGTAGCGCGTGAATTCGGCCGTCGCGTCGTACCAGCGGAACTGATCGTCGTAGCGGAAGAAGAAGGCGTTCTTTTCCGCCAGCCAGCGCCGGCAGAGTTCCACCGGCACATGGTCCATCGCCGGCACCTCTTCCTGCCGGATTTCCGGCCGCTGGTATACCAGCGGGAACAGGTTCCCGGAGCCGTACGCCCAGCGGGTCAACTCCAGACGGTCCTCGATGAAGATGAGCGGCGCGGCGCCGAGTTTCTGGCGCGCGACTGGGGGATGGACGAACAGAGCCGCGCTGTTCAGCCGGAAGGCGGTGGCGTGAACGCCGGCATACAGGGCGTTGTGGACGTCCACCCTTCCCAGCGCCAGGAACACCCCCACCAGCGCGACCAGATATAGACGCTTCAGTGCCCGGGACCGCAAGACCTCCACGAAGCGCGCCAGGCCCACGCCGGCCAGCACGGCATAGCCGCAGAGCGCCAGGTTGTTGTGCCAGAGGTATCCTCCGGCGTACACCGGTACAGCGGAGAAGATCAGGATCCACAGCGCCAGCAGCAGGGCGGGAATACGGTTCACCCGGCGGCGGAAGTCGCGACCCCATTGCACCAGCAGCAGCGCCAGGACCAAGGCCCCGAAGACGTCGTTTTGCGGCGTGGCCTGCTCCCGGGCGTGGAACACCGTGTCGCCGGTGTGGCTGAAGATATGGACCATCCACAGGGGGTACTTCCTGGCGTTTTCCAGGATGCGCGCCAGGTTCGGCCGGGTGCGGTAGGCCGCGGTGGCGGGACGCTCCGGCATGCGGGTGACGTGCAGCAGCACGAACAGGCCGAGCACCACCGCGTAGGGCGCCAGGAGCCGGCCGGCGCGGCGCAGGCGGGCTTTCCGCGTCACGGCTTCCCCTTCGGCCAGCAGCAGGACCACCGCCGCGGCGGCCAGGTAGACCGGCGTGAGGATGGCGGTCTCCTTGGCGGTCAGCGCCAGCGCGTAGGCGCACACGCCGGCCAGGTTCCAGCGGCGCGCCGCCCGCGGGCCGGCGCGCCAGGCCCGCAGGAAGCAGATCGCGCTGGCGATGACAAAGAACAGGTAGGGAAAGTCAAACGCGGAGATCTCGAACAGGGGCAGGTAGACCGACGGGTGCGCAGCCAGGTACAAACAGGCTAGAAAGCCGCCCAGTTGCTGCCCCGGCAACAGCAGCAGCGTTAGCGCATACAGCGCCCAGCAGGCGGCCAGCAGGGTGAGAAAGTCGGCCAGCTTCCAGATCAGGATGTGCTGCCAGCCGAAGATTTTCGAAATGACAAAGTAGGGTGCAAAGAAGGCCGTCGGACGGTACCAGGCTTCCCCGAATTCCACGTACTTGTGCAGCATGCCCCAGAAGGAAAGCCGCGCGTTGATCTGGTAGAAGAACCCCAGTTCCGGGCCGAACGAGGCGTAGGAAAAGATCTCGGCGTAGATGCCGATGGAGAGGAGCGTGAAGATCAGGAACCCGGTCCGGGAGGGCGGACGCATGCGGAAGACTCGTATTCTACATGAGTTGGAAAGTGGTGGCCCGGTTGAGGTCGATGGCCTGGCCTCTCCTGTTCTCGTCATAATATGGTGGATATGGGCGAGTTCACCTTAAGAATTGATAATCAGGGGAGAGTGACTCTACCAGCCTGGTGGCGTAAGCAACAGCAGGTTGGCCCGGCATCCGAGCTCTACGCCGCAGTCAATGAAGATGGCGGGCTGGTCATCGAGACCCGCGAGCAGGGTGTGCGGCGTGCCCGCGCGTTGGTTCGGCGCTATATCCCTGAAGATGTGGTGCTGTCGGACGAACTGATTGCCGAGCGGCGCCGGGAGGCCGAGCGTGAGCGTGACCGGTAGGGCCGTCCTGGATGCCTCCGCCGTGCTGGCGTTGATTCACGGCGAGAAAGGATGGGAGCGGCTGACGCTTGTCAGCGGCAACGCGGTCGTGAGCGCGGTAAATGCCGGCGAGGTCCTCGCCAAGTTGGTGTCGCGCGGGATGCCGCTCCGCAAGGCGCGGGCGGCATTCGATGCCCTGCACCTCGAGGTCGTGCCTTTCAGCGCGGAAGAGGGGGTGATTTCTGCCGCCTACGTGCGCCCGGGGGTGTCCCTTGGCGATCGCTGTTTTCTCGCCGCGGCACACGTGCACGGGACCGGCTGGACGTCCGACCGCGAGTTGGCAGCCGTTGAGGGCCATCTGCGTCCACCCCTGGAGTTCTTTCGCTAGCGTGGGCGAGCGCAAATTACGGTAAGCTAACTGAAAGAAAGCAAGTCCTCGTGTTCCACAATGAAATCTCCTGAGCCAGCGGCGCCGGATCTGTTTTCCGACCAGGCTTCGCCCGGCGGCCCGCTGACGGTTTTTCACGCCGAGCTGATAGAGACCCATCACACCGGATGGCGGGAATTATTCGAGGGCTTCACCTCGCTCCAAGCCATCACCTTTTCGAGCAGCCTGGAATTCCTGGTTTCGCTGGCCTCCCGCTTCGAGGACATGGAGATTGTATTCGGCTCGGAGCGAATTCTCTCCCGCGAGCACCTGGCGCTGACCCAGGCCGCGGAGATGGCGTATTCGTTTCCAGACGCGCTGGCCGACCATAAAGTGCTGACCGAGGCTTTGGCCCAGTGGCTGGGGAAACAGGGCCGGCAGTTGCTCGACCGGGTGATGGACGGCACCCTGCGGTTCCGTTTGCTCCGCAAGCGAGCCAGCCACGAAAAGCTCTATCTGCTGAGCGGCCCGGCCGGCTACCGGGTGGTGACCGGCTCCGCCAATTTGAGTTCCCAGGCCTTCGAAGGCCGGCAGCAGGAGATCTACATCGCCTTCTCCGGGAAGACGGCGTTTGACGTCTTCCGCGAATACTACCGCCGCGATTGGAGCGAGAGCGCGCCGGTGGATGCCGACCTGCTGGTAGTCTCGAACGGCCGCCAGCCCGCCGAGGCGCGCACCAGTCCGATTGAACTGCTGGACGTGCCGATTGCCCGGGTGGTGAAAGCCGGGGTCACGATTCTGGAGGAGCCGCCCAGAACGGCCGGCGCGGGTTTTACCGCCGAAGCCATCCGGGAAGCCGAAAAGCTGGGGAGCGAACTACGGGAATTGAGCCTTCCCAAAACCAAAAGCGGCCAGACCGTAGTGACCTCCGATGCCCTGGTGCGCACGGTCCGCCATTATCAGGCGCGGCCGATCGCGGAGCCCGCCGAGGAACGCATTCCGCGAGCGGTGGTGAACTTCTCTTCCGGGGAGGTGTTCCTGAACGGCACGCTCTGGCTGTCGCTGGACCACCCGGCCGCCGGCGAAGAGTTTCGCGCCGACGCGGAGATGCTCACCCGCTACATCGAAAGCTTCCTGGCCTTCTTCGGCGACGCCAAAGGCGCGGTGGACCACTATTGGGCCTTTCTGGTATGGCTTTACGCGGCCCCTGCGGCGCCGTATCTGCGGCAAGCCGCGATTCCGGCCGGCATCGATCCCTGGGTCTATCCGGTTTATGCCGTGCTGTACGGCCGATCGAGCGGCGGCAAGACCTTGTTCACACGGATTGCGGCGCGCTCCATGTTCGGATTCGACAAGATGATCCGCAGCGGCGTGTTCACAGCGGTGCGGACACTCGGTTTGCGGGAGCGGCTGGGCGCCATTCCCCTGCTGGTGGACGACGTCACCCGCGACAAGTTCACCGAACACGTGCCCAACCTGGTGCGCACCGACCATGACATCTCCGACTGCTACGCGCCCGTGGTGGTCACCACGAACAAGGATGTCACCGCCATTCCTTCCGACATCAGCAAGCGGATGATGACCTGCCACATCGATGCGGCAATTCCGGAGAACCGGTCGGTGGCCAGTCACATGGTGCGCAAGATCACCAAGGACATCGGGACGTCGTTATACCAGGCGTATCTGCGCCGCATGATCCCCCGGGTGCGGGAGATGCGGGCGGAGATCGACGCCAGCAAGCCTGGGTTCCCAGACCTGTTTGTAGCCTCTTCGGAGGTTTTGCGCGACCTGTTTCAGGAAGCCCTGGGCACGGCGCCCGAGTGGGCCCGCAAGCTCTCCTTCGAAGAAAACTTCGGCATCCGCCACCGCCGGTTCTCCGAGCAACTGGCGCAGATCCTCGGCGAAGCCGAGGACCGCATCAGTGTGAACCGGAAGAGCGGCGAGATCACCATCAACTTCGCCGGCGACACCAACCAGGCAGCCCAGTTCGCCCGCGGCGTTCCGGATTTCGTGCTGCGGGGCCGGTTTGCCGATGTGGTGCGGCTGGACCTGGAGGCGGTCGAAAAGGAAATGAACCTGCCGGTGGACCGCCGCAAAGGTTTCTGGGACCGGCTCCTGCGTCACCGGTAAGTCACCGCCATACTCCGCCAAGCCCACCGTCCCGCTATTGACACTGCCCCCCGGCTGCATTAGAGTGGCCCGAAAGCGTTCGGAGGGGCTAAGATGAAATCCCGGATTTCCGTACTCGCATGGCTGGGAATGGTGTTTTGCGCGACAGCGCCGGCGCAACTGAACGTATCGACCATCCGCGGAAACGCCCAGGACCCTGCCGGGGCGGCCGCCGCCAACGTCGCCGTGGAACTCCTGAACGAGGATACCGGCGCCAAGCGGTCGGCCAAGACGAACGAGAACGGAGACTTCGAATTTCCCGACCTGACGCGCGGCAATTACCGCCTTTCGGCCACGGCGGCCGGGTTCAAGACTTTCGTGGCCGATCACATCATTTTGGAAGGCAACCAGATCCGGCGGATTGACGTCACTTTGGAACTCGGCGGGGTCACCTCGGAAGTGACGGTCCAGGCGGATGCCGCCGTGATCGCCACCGACACCCCCAAGATCCAGTCCACGTTCACGCACCAGCGCTTCGAAGATGCGCCCTGGATCGGCGACGGCCGCAACCCGCAGATGGTCTTGAATACCCTGCCGCTGGTGCAAATGACCAGCGGAATTTACGGTATCCAACTCGCCGGGCAGCCGGACCGGCAGGTGCAGACCGGCATCGACGGCATTCCCGGGGACGGCAGCTCGCTGCAGGTTTCCAACGTGCACGCCATGCAGGAGGTGGCCGTGGTGACCAACAGCAACTCCGCCGAGTTTCCGCGCGCCGCCTATATCAGCATGACCACCAAGGGCGGCACGAACCAGTTTCACGGGCGCCTGTCGTACTGGCACCAGAACTCCGCCCTGGCGGCCCGTAACTTCTTCGACGCGCAGAAGCCCAAGACGATGTTCCACACCATGGACACAGAAATTTCCGGCCCGGTCATCAAGAATCGCACGTTCTTCTTCTTTTCCTGGACCGGGCAACGCTGGCCGGGCTCCTCGTACTACCTGACCAGCGTGCCGACCAGCCTGATGCGGCAGGGCGATTTCACGGAGTTGCTGTCCAAAAAGGTCGCCATCAAAGACCCGCTCAGCGGCGCACCCTTTCCCGGCGCGGCCATCCCCACGAGCCGCATCAGCCCGACAGCGCTAAAGGTCCTAGACAAATACCTGCCGGGGCCCAATCTCGGCTCGCCGGGCGCGCTGGCGAATAACTTCGGCTTCCTGTTTCCCCATCCCACGGACCTGTTCCGCTACGACGCGTTTGAGGAGCGCGTGGACCAGAAAATCACCGAGAAGAACACCATGTACTTCCGCCTGCTGAACGGCAAGAGCTACTACGTGCTGGCGGGCACCTATCCCGCGTTTACCTGGACGCGCCTGCGCAGCAGCATCAGCCTGGTGGTGGCCGACACGCACGTGTTCTCGCCCCGGCTGGTGAACAGCTCGCGGTTCGGCATCTATCGCCCGAATTTCACGGACGGCGACACCGTGGCGGGCTTCACGCCCATCAAGGGCGACCAGGTGGTCAGCGATCTCGGCATACAGGGAGTGAACTCGAAGAGCCTCAGCGCCATGGGATTCCCGCGCATGGACATCTCCGGGTACAGCTCTCTACGCGAGCAGCCGGGCGGCGTCATCCAGGTGCAACACAACTGGGACTACGCCGACTCCCTGACTTTCGCCACAGGACGGCACGTGTTCAAGTTCGGGGCGGAGTTCCGGCCGCTTTCGAATTTCAGCGGCGCCGTTCCCGAGGGGACCTACGGAGTGTTCGGATTTACCGGCACGTTCACCGGCTACGGCTTCTCGGATTTTCTGCTCGGCATGCCCTACTCCAGCCAGCGCCTGAACCCGCTGACAAACCGCACCCAGCTCGACAGCGAATTCGGGGCGTACGTGCAGGATACCTTCAAGGCGAACAGCCGGCTCACCATCGACATGGGGATTCGCTGGGACCGCTTCGGAGCGGCCAATTACAGCGACGGGCTGATTTACAACTGGGATCCCACCGCGGACAAGGTGCTGGTGCCGAACGGAGCGCTGAACTCGATCAGCCCGCTCTACCCGACCGACCGGATCAAGGTGGTGGCGGGCCAGGCGCAGCAGATCCCTTCTCTGCGGAATTTCGCTCCGCGGATCGGCGTGGCGTACCGGCCGTTCGGCAGCAACTTCGTGATCCGGGCCGGGTATGGGATTTACACCGAAACGCTGGGCGCGTTCGCGCGCGCGCAAAGCGGAGGTCCCTTCCAACTCACGGAAACGTTCTTCAACGGGATCCAAAGCGGGCAGCCGCTGTTTGCGCTGCCCAACCCGTTCCCTCCCGGCACGGGCAACATCCCGTCTCAGAGCATGAGCGGGTTCGACCCGCACACGAAGAACGGCCAGATCCACGAATTCAATGCCACGCTGGAGCGGCAGATCCGCGATGTGGGGATCCGGCTGTCCTACATCGGCTCGCGTTCCCGCAACCTAAACTACACCGTGGAACTGAATAAACCCCAGCCCAGCCTGACACCGTTCACCGCGAGCCGCCGGCCGTACGCGGAGTTCGTCAGCGCGATGTACGCGCGGAACAACGGCGCGGCCAACTTCAACTCGCTCACGCTCGAGGTGCAGCGTAAGGTGGGCCAAGTGACGTTTGACGGCCACTGGGCGTGGTCGTCGAACTATAACAACATGCAGAACCTGGAGAATCCGTACGCGCCGCTGTTCTGGGGCCGCGATCCGAACACCGTGCGGCAGCGCGTGGTGATCAACGCCATCTGGAACCTGCCATTCGGCCGCGGCCACCGGCTCCTCGGCAGCGTGCCCGGAGCGGTGAACCAGGTGATCGGCGGCTGGCAGCTTTACTGGATTGCGTATCTGCAGACCGGGCAGTTTTTCTCGCCGAGCTATTCCGGCGCGGACCCCTCCAACACGAACACGGTGGGAGGGCTTCCCGACCGCATCGCCAACGGCAACCTGTCTTCCAGCCAGCGGAACGTGCGGCACTGGTTCGATCCGAGTGCGTTCGCGGTTCCGGCACCGGGGCATTTCGGCAACAGCGGCGTGAATGTGCTGGAAGGACCCGGCCTGCAGCTTCATGACCTGACGCTGGGAAAGACCTTCCCCATCCACGAGCGGCTTCAGTTCACCTTCCTGACCGCGGTGCAGAATATTTTGAACCACCCGAACTTCGCGAATCCCAGCGCGAACATCTCGGCGCCCGGCTCGGTAGGCGTGATCAGCAGCGTGCAGGCCTTCGCGCCGGCTCGCCAGATCATGCTCCGCGGCCGGGTGGATTTTTAGGGGTTGGGGTGATCGGGGCCTGTCTTAGCGGCTAAAGAAACGGTCGATGACGGCGGCGATGCGCTCGCTGGCGTGGCCGTCTCCGTAGGGGTTGTGGGCCTGGGCCATGGACTGGTAGGCGGACGGATCGTCCAGCAGCCGGGCGCACTCGGCCACGATGCGGTCGCGGCGGGGGCCCAACAGGCGCGCGGTGCCGGCGTGTACGGCTTCGGGGCGCTCGGTTTTGTCGCGCATCACCAGCACCGGTTTGCCCAGCGAGGGGGCCTCTTCCTGGATGCCACCGGAATCGGTGAGAACCAGGTGGGCGCGCAGCAGCAGGTCTACGAAAGGCACATATTCCAGCGGCTCGACCAGGTGCACATGGGGGAGGCCCCCCAGCCGCCGATAAACCGGCTCGCGCACGTTGGGATTCGGGTGCACAGGATAGACGATCTGCACGTCGGCGCGGGCGGCCAAGTCGGCCAGTCCGGCGCAGATCTGCTCGAAACCCTCGCCGAAACTCTCCCGGCGGTGGGCTGTGACCAGCACGAGTTTGCGGTCCGGGTCGAGCGGGATGGGCCCCGGTTCGCGCCAGCGGCCGGCGCGGAGCTGGTCGCGGACATAGAGCACGGCGTCGATCCCCGTATTGCCGGTCACCGTGATGGTATCCGGGGGCACGCCTTCCCGGCGCAGGTTGGCCGCAGCCCATTCGGTGGCGGCGAAGTGCAGGGCGGACATGCGGCCCGCCAGCACGCGGTTGAGTTCTTCGGGGAACGGCTCAAAGAGGTCGCCGGTGCGCAACCCGGCTTCCACATGCCCCACCGGGACGCGGGCATAGAAGGCTGCCAGGGCGCCGCACAACGTGGTTGTGGTGTCTCCCTGAACCAGCACGAGATCCGGCTTCTCGGTCTCCAGCACAGGCTCGAGGGCGGCCAACATCCGAGCGGTGGATTGATAGAGGGTCTGCCCCGGCAACATGCAGTCGAGATCGTATTCCGGCTGCACGTCGAAGACGCGCAGAACCTGGTCCAACAGGTGGCGATGCTGGGCGGTCACGCATGCTTTCACGCGAATTGCCGGGTAGCACCGCTGGATGTGGAGCAATACGGGACACAGTTTGATGGCTTCCGGCCGGGTGCCGAAGACGACCAGGATCTTAGGAATACGAAACTCTCCAGAGGGGGTTCCTTCGACAGTGTACTAAAGCGGCGGGGCTGTGCCAAACAGCTCTCCATCGTTTCTGCCCGTATGCGCAAAATGACATCGGGATATATAGCCGATAATAGAAAGTTATCGGACATATATGTGTAGACAGATCTATCGACACTTGATACAACAAACTACCGGCCTGTTCGCAGTCTCGGGTTGGGTCAAGGTTCAGAAACTAGACATTGCCACGTTTTCCGTCACGCTTGCGGGAGCGATGGGCGACGATGGTACCTGATACGCTGGCAGCCGTCGAAGACCGGCTGCGAATTCTGATGGTTCTATGAGAGAAGTGAGGATGCCGGCCCACGCCTGGCACGGCTTCCCGGCAGCCAGGGAGCAGGTTCTTGCGCGGAGCCTGGGCCCGATTTGTGTGCTGGTGGTCTGCGGGCTTCTGGTTCTGGGACTTCAGCCCTTCCTGCGTCCACGCAACACCGTGAGCTGGCTCCCGGCGGAGAACGGTTTGCAGTTCGGCGACAACGGAACCATCTGGAGCACCGGGATGTTTCCGGCCGCAGGACCGCCGCAGGCGGCCGCCGGCAGCCTGGAGATCTGGATGGAGCCGGAAAGCAGCAACGCCTCCAATACGTTTCTGGCCTTTACGACTCCCGGGAATCCCCTGCAGCTTTCCCTGCACCAATACCATTCCAGCCTGGTATTGCGCCGGGAGGACCCTGGACGGCGTCCCGGGGTAATCGGCATCGATCATGTGTTTCAAGCGGGGCGGCCGGTCTTTCTCAGCATCACGTCGGGGGCGCGGCAATCCGCGATGTACGTGGACGGAGTGCTGGCGGACAGGTTTCCGGGGTTCCGGCTGGGGGAGGATTTCACCGGCCAACTCGTCGTGGGCACCTCACCGGTAGAAGACGAAAGCTGGGCGGGGCGGTTGCGTGGCTTGGCGATTTACGCGCGGGCACTGACTGCGGAGGAAGTAGCCCAGCACTATGCATCGTGGACCCGGCAGGGGCACCCGGGGCTTTCCGGAGGCGAGCGTGCGGTAGCGGTGTACCTGTTCGACGAGCGTGCCGGCCGCGCGATTCACAGCGTGATTCGGCCTGGCATCGACCTGCACATCCCGGAGCGCTACGCGCTGGCGCACCAGTTGTTCCTGCAGCCGTTCTGGACGGAGTACAAGCCCACCTGGAGCCATTGGAGAGACATGCTGGTGAACGTGGTGGGATTTGTGCCACTGGGTTTCGTCTGCGGCCTGTACTGGTCACGGGTGCGGCCGCTCAAGCACGCGGCGCTCGTCAGCACGCTGCTGGGATTGGCCGTCAGCCTGACGATCGAAGTGCTGCAGTCCTACCTTCCGATGCGCAATTCCGGCACGACAGACCTGTTCACGAACACGCTGGGCACGTATCTGGGCTACTGGTTATTGGCGACCAAAGGCGTCCAGGCACGCCTGGCGAGAATCCTGGGAGCTGCCTGACGGCGGCTGGGACAGCCGTGGAACTGAATCAATTGAGCGCCAGAGTCACGCCGTTCTGGCTGGTGGCCGAGCCGACCGTGAGGGTGATGGGAACCGCGGGGCCCGCAGGGGCGGCCACCGGGATCATGCAATTGACCTGAAGGACTCCCGCGAGCAATCCGGGCGCGGCTCCGGCGTAGAGCACCTGCGCATCCAAGCCGGCGATCTGCACCGAGACGGGCAGAACGGGCGTCGGGAGAGTGGCGCCGGCCACTTGCGCATCGACACCCGCCGGATTGGTCTGGCCGGCGCCGGTGGCGAAAAGGCTGATGACGGATCCTCGTGCGGCAGGGTTGACCGGCGTGTTGACGCTGGAATCCTGGTTCAGGATGGCCCCCGGGCCCACCCCACTGGAATCCTGGGTAAAGATGGCCGGCACGGCGGACGCCACGGGCAGCGAAGCCGTTGCGATGGCCTGGCGCTGGTAGAGGATCTGCATCTGGGTAGTGGTTTTTCCGGAGATGCCGTATGGGACGATGGCATTGATCTGGCCGGGGCCAGCGTAGAGCAGGGGCGCGGGATTGCCATCAAACAGCACGGCGGTATCCCCAACCGCGAGCCCACCCGCGGAAACAACCGGCTGGGACGGACCAAGCCCGGCGCCCAGGAGCGTGATGATTTCCCCGGGGGACACCGGTCCGGCCAGCAGGCTGGCGGCACTCAAGATGCCGTTGAGCTGGAGCCGCACTATCTGGGAGGCGGCGCCCTGGATGGTGATGGCCGCGTCGCTTGCCGGCAAGGCGGCAGACTGGCTTTGTGGATTGGCGCGCACGGCCTGGGAGAACTTCAGCGCATACACACCCGCGGAGGCATTCGTATTCAGGCTCACGAACAGGGTGCACAGGGCGCCGTCCGGGATGAGAAGCTGGTTCAGCCCGACGATCAGGAACCGCATCTTATTCGGAGCCAGGCTGGCGATGTACAGGCTCTTGCCGGAATTTCTGATCGCATCCCCGACGGTGACGGAGATGCTCATGACGGAGTTGTCATACTGCACATCAAACTGGATGCCGGAGACCGAGTCGCCCTGGGCCGCAAAATTCACCGGCAACAGCAGGCTCGAGCCGGGAGCGGCAGTCTGGCTGGGCACGCTGAGCTGGGAAGCGCGCATCGCCGGGCCGCCACCCAGCATGAGCAGCACCAGCAAGGGGCAGATACTGCAGCGGCTCATACGCATCTTCCCGTCATCGCGCCAGACTCGGGTGTGGGCTCCAGATCACTGAAACGCGCACGGCGCTTTGATCAAAGGCGTAAGGAGAGTTCTGCAGCACACCGGCATATCGCATGTAGACATACTGCGCGAGCAAAGCGGTTTGAGCGCTCATCCGCCGGCCCCAGCCGCCGCTCACACGCCAATTGCTCATATTTCCATAGCCAGATCCGTTTCCTTGCATCCGTTGCTGGCTCAAGCCGCACTCTACCCACCAGGAGCGCCCCGGGCGTTTCCAATTCCAAGAAGCGTTGACCGAATCGGTCGAGACGGCTCCATACCCATAGGCATCGCCGGCAGTATGGTCGTAGGAGCCCAAAAAGGTATGGGAGAAGGTGCGGAACCCCAGGGTGCCGCCTCCGCTCGGCTGCGGTCCGGACGGGAGTACATAATAGATCGTCTGCTTCACCGGGCTGAGTACGGAAACGCCCCCGTGGACCTGCAGGAACCAGTGTCTTCCCATGGTCCGTCCGACAGACCCGGTCGAAGTGGTGATATAGGAATCCTGCAACGCGGACACGATCCGGCTAGCTCCCACCGTTGCGCCGAGTTGAGTTCGTGGAGACAGAGAGTAGGAAGCGCTGAGATCCGCACCGGCGGAGGTGGTGTTTGGAATCAAATAGGCCGACTGAAAGACGCTCCGGTTCGCGCTATCGGAGATGTACTGGCTGCGATCACCGTGGGCCTGCAGGGCAATGGTCAGGCGCGGGGAGCGGGCATACGACAAACCCGTCCGCGCGGAGGCCATCAGCATGCGTTCTCCATAGAGAAAATTATGGCCCGGCGACTCGATCAGAGGTGCTCCGGTGAGGATCGCGGCTAATTGGGCGTTATTGAATTTGCCCGCCAGCACGGCCGCCGCCAAGTCGCTGAAACTTGCGGGGACGGAGGCCAGGCTACCAAATACCGTAGGGGAAAAGAAGGTTTCAGCCAGGTTGGTGAGGTTGCCAGACGCAGAAACGTCCAGGGTCCATTTGCGCGCGAGCTTCCGGCTGCCGGTGAGAGACAGGGACTGATTCAAGAAGTTCCAGGCCGCGTAGCGCACGCGGCCGGTGTAGGAAGGCGCATAGAGGAACGAGAAGCTGGATTCCTTTCCCATCCTCTGCCAGCCAATCCGCGTGCTTGCTCCGAGGCCCAGGTCGGACTCAAACGTTCCGATGCCCGGCTGAAAGGTAACGGTATCGGGAAAACCGGAGGAGTAATACACCGCGTACGCGGAGACGCTGTAGACCTGCAGCCCCCGCGGAGGGGCGGGAGCAGGGGCTACGAAGTCCTGGCCTTGGCTCAGGCCCTGCCCCCACAGGAGCGCCGGCATTGCCAGTATCAGAAGAGCCGCAGCGCCGCGGAAAAACGCTCTCGCCTGCGAGTTACCACGCATGGGTGTTCTCCTTCTTCACCGGATCGCCACATTCACGATGTTGCTGGCGCTTCCGTTGATCAGAACCCGGACAGGGACCGCGGCGCCGGTGAGGGCATCCTGTGGAATCTTGACGTTGAGCTGCCACAGGCCCACAAAGCCGGGCGCCAGACCCGAAAACTGAACATCCCCGAAGCTCGAGCCGATGGCTACGCACAAGGAAGGTTGGCTGGCCAGGCAGGCTTTGCCGTCCGAAGTGGCGACGGCCACGGTGGTGGCCAGGGTATCGGAAGGCGCCGCCGCGCCATCGGCCACCGCGGGGCTGACCTGTCCCTGGCCGGTGCCGAACAGGGAAATCACGCTGCCGCGCGGCGCCGGGCTGGAAGCGCTGTTGAGGGTTTTGTCCTGATTCAGGACGATACCCTGCCCTTTGCCGTCCTGCGTAGTGGTAAACAGGCCCGGAGAGGCGGCGGCCACCACCAGGTTGCCGCCGGCGATCAATTCCCCTGTGTCCGCCAGTCGCACGGCGATCCGGTCCGAGCCGATGGAAGCTTCCACGGGCAACTGGAAATTGGCCTGGGTGGGCCCCACGTACAGCAAGGGCGACGGGATGCTGTCATTGATGACGATCTGCCGGTTTGCCAGGCTGGTGGGCAGCGGCACGGCAGCAGCACTGCCGCTGTCCACAGCCAGTCCGCCGCCGAACAGCGAGACCAGGCTCCCCGGCGCGACCGGCACGCTGGGCAGAAAGTGGGCAGCATTCACTACCACGGCGGATTTCAGGAAGTGCAGTACGCGGTTGTTGCCGGAATCAGCGACATACAGCGTGTCCTGGTGGTCCAGGTAGATCCCCAGCGGTACAAACAGCCCCTCCGGTGTTGCCAGGCCGTCGGGGCTATCCCAGTTCGGACCCGTGCCGCTCAGGTCTTTCTGGCCGACGACTCCGGAGGCCTTGGCGCCGGCAGAGGCCAGGAACAGCAGCGACGGAAAGATCAGCGTGCGGTTATTTCCGCCATCGGCCACGTAGATGTTTCCACTGCTATCCAGGCTGACGCTTGCGGGGCTTTTGAGATTCGTGCCGCTTCCACCGCCCGTTGCGTCGAAGCGGTCCTGGCCGATCACAAAAGCAGCGGCCATGCCGCTGGGCGGTGCGCCCTGCGTATTGGGGAACACCAACACGCGATTGGCGCCGGTATCGGCCACATACAGATTGAACGCGGAGTCCACGAATACACCCAGCGGCGCGGCCAGGGTCTGGGCAGAAACCAGGGCGGGAGCTGCCGCGGAGGCAAAGTTTGGCTGTCCGTAGACACGAATGGCCGCCGAGCGGACGCCGCCCGCGGGGAACTCCAGCACCCGGTTGTTTCCGCTGTCCGCCACAAAGATGTCGCCATCCGGTCCGATGGCCACATCCGACGGGGAGCGCAACGAAGAAGCGCTTACCACCGCAGACAGAGCGCTGGTGAAATCCGCTTGGCCCAGCACCAGGTCCGGGGCGATACGGCCGGATTGATTCACAGGCCGGGGATAACGCAGGACCCGATGATTGCCGGAATCCGCTACAAACAGGTTTCCGGCCGCATCCACCGCGATGCCCCGGGGAAAGAACAAAGAGGTTCGGGAGGGATTCTGCAACCCCTGGGAGTCCACGTTGGGGATTCCGGTGCGCAGATCCGGCTGGCCAATCACCAAATCCGCGGGATCCCCGGTTTGAAAGCGGCTGGCATCTCGCCAGACCAGGATGCGATGATTGCCCGTATCTGACACATACAGTGCGTACGGGGACTGCGAATAATCGATGGCGATTTTGGCCGGAGTATTGAGGCTGCCCGGCTTCACCTGGTTGGCGCCGTTGCTGACGAAGTCATTCTGTCCCCAGACCCGGCTGGCAGACCGCGAGTTCGGCGGCAGAGCCAGCACGCGGTTATTGCCGGAATCGGCGATGTAGATGTTTCCGCCCGCATCCACCTTCACATCACTGGGCGTGAATAGACCGCTGGCCGAAGCGCGCGGAAAGGTGCCGCTGTTGATCAGCGTGGAACCGAAATCGGACTGGCCCAAAACGGCCGTGGCTGTGCCGGACCCAGAAGGAAACAGCAGGACGCGGTTGTCGCCCGGGATTGAGACGTACAAAGTTCCGGCGGCGTCCACGGCCAGACCGGCCGGGCCCGCCAGACTGGAATTGGAAATCTGGCCCGGGCTCGTACCGGTGGTCAAGTTGGGCTGTCCCCACACGCTGCTGGCAGAGGGATCCAAAGTGGCGTCCAACGGCGCCGAGAACTTCAAAACCCGCGCGTTGTTGAAGTCGGACACGTACAGGTTGTCGCGGGCATCCAAAGCCAGCGCGACCGGCAGATTAAACGAGGAACCCGAAACCGTGCGGCCGCGATTGGCGGTGTTGCTGGTGAAGTCCGGCTGGCCGATCACCAAGTCGGCATCCGGCGGCGCCGGACTGTTGAGCACGCCCGCGCGAAAGCGAAGCACGCGGTGGTTCCCCGTATCCGCCACCCACAGGTTACCCGCGGAATCGAACGCCACGCCGCGCGGTTGACTCAGGGAACTGCTGCTCACGGCGCTGGCATTGAACGTGGTGAAATTCGGCTGGCCATATACGGCATCCGGCTCTACGCGCACCGGGTTGGAAAACGGCGCGGGAAAGCGGAGCACACGGTTGTTGCCGGTGTCCGCCACATACAGGTTGCCGCTGGCCGGATCGACGGCCAACCCCAGGGGGCTTTTCAAGCCCTTGGCGCCGATGCCCAGAGGGTTCGAATACTGCGGCCCGGGCTGCCCCAGAATCAGCGTGGGACGGTCGCCCATCTGGTAAGACGCCACATCCTGCCAGGCCATGATCCGGTTATTGTTGGTGTCGGCAACGTAGATGTGCACCTGGCCCGAGCGCGCATCCAAGGCGATGCCGGAAGGGGCATAGAGCTCCAGCCCCTGCACGGAATTGACCCCATCCTGGCGCATGTCCGGCTGCCCCAGCGCGCGGTACGCCGAAGCGGACAACTGCGCATAGGCCAAACCGCTCGTACCTAGCGTAAGAAGCCAGGAGTAAGCAAATAATTTATGCATGATCCAATGCACTTACTGCGGGACAACGATGGTGTCTCCGGGTATGACCGGAATGTTCTGCTCCATCTGCTGACCCTTGATGACGGAATCGTAATTAAACGGGAAGCGAAACTCCTTCCCGTTTTCCGTGCGCAGCAGATAAATCTTCTTTCGCTTGGCGTAGTCCGTCAGGCCGCCGGCCTCGCTAAGCGCTTGCAGGATGCTCATGCGGTACAGCAGAGAAATCGGGCCTTCTTTTTTCACCGCTCCGACGACATACGCCTTCGTGCTGTTAATCTGGGTTACCACGACCGTGACATCGGCGCCGCGGATAAATTGGCCCAGGCGTTCGGTAATCACGCGCTCGGCTTCCTTGGGAGTGAGGCCAGCCACCGGAACTTCTTTGAGCAGAGGCATGGCGATCTTGCCGTCCGGGCGCACGACCGCAGTCGGCACGGAGGTGTCGGGATCCTTCCAGACCATGATCTGCAGCACGTCGCCGGCTCCGATGCGATATCCCTCGGCGGGGTGGCCCGAGAGCAGTTGGGGATCCGCCGTGGCCATTGACCCCGCGCCGGGGGGCTTGGGAGGTGCGGGGTGGTTCAGGAGCAGCGCTTGATCGATCGACGCACCCGGCCAGCCCGCTTTGATGGCGTTTTCTTTGATCTGCTGATCGCTCAAGCCGAGCTTTTGCGCTTCCTTGACGTATTGCAGTAGATCGCCGGGCACATCTCTGGTAGCCGCGCCCGGCGCACATAACGCCGCCGCTGCCGCCAAAATCAACAGGCTATTGGATCGCAATAACAGTAAACGCCTCATTGGAAATCACAATCTCTGGAAACTCATAAGTCCCGCCATTGCTTATAGGTTGCACGTTGAGGACCAACATCCCCCGGGGGGTTTCGCCGGCAGGGAGAAGAGCGCTGGGAAGGCTGATTTTAGCTGCCCGGCTCCCGGCTCCCCGACGAAAAGTCGGATTTAGTCTAACTTTTCGGAATCCCTCCCCGGGGGGCCCGCCGCCGGCCGGCACGTGTGGCTCGGAGAAACGGGTTCTGGAGGGGAGCGCACGGGGTCGGAAGGGAAATTGCAGGATAAGACATTTGCGACGGACCGCGCAAAATTCTGGAAAACCACCCATGTGCCGCTGGAGATCGGCTTCGAAATGGATGTGCGTGGTGCTGGTCTGCCTGCTTTGGCTGGAACCGGCTGATGCCGCACAGGCGGGCACGCAGCCAAGCGGTCTGGAGGTTCTTGTCGTACAGGGGGAAGGCGCTCTCAACAGCCTCGGACAGCGGGCCACACTGAGCCCCATTGTGGAAGTGCGCGACCAGAATCACCATCCACTACCCGGCGCCGTCGTTTCATTTACGCTGCCGACCGAAGGCGCCAGTGGCGAATTCGGGAAGAATTCCAAAACCCTGACCGTGGTGACGGACGATCACGGGCGGGCTGAGGCAGCCAGCCTGCGAGTCAACAGAATCGCAGGCAAACTACAGATTCACGTGAGCGCCTCGTACAGGGGCCGCACAGCCCGCGCCATGATCACGCAATTCAACATGGCGGGTCCTTCCGGGAAGGCAAAGAGCGGCGGCTCCGGGAAAACGGTCGTGATTCTGGCCCTGGTGGGAGCGGCCGTCGCAGGAGGTATCGTGGCGGGAACCCAGAGAGGCGGGCATAGCAGCAGCGGCACAGCGGCGCCGCCAGCGGCGAGCACCCCGATCGGCATCGTGGTCGGCACGGGCACGGTGGGCCCTCCCTAGCGGGAAAAGGAAGGAACAGTGTCGCTGCGATATTTGCTGTTGCTGGGCTTGATCTCAATCCAAAATTCTTTCAGCCAAAACCAGAATTCCGGACAGAATACGACCTCCGTACAAACTCCGGTACTCGGATTTCTGTTTGATTCCCTGGCGCACCGGATCCGGCCTTTGCAGGGCGTTCCGGGGGCGGCACTGCTGAGCGCGCCGCTGGATGCCGGGGTAGAAATAGCCGCGGCCGTGCTGTCTCCGCGGCAGGACTACACTCTGATCCTGAGCGGCGACGAGCGCGCCGTGGAGTTGCTCAGGTTCCGGCCGAATGGGCTTTTGCGGCAGGCGATCGATGGCGTGACGGCAGCACCGGATGGCATGTATCTGAGTCCCAGCGGAAGCGCTGCCGGGCTCTATTACCAGACCAGCGGAACGGTGCAGATCATCACGGGCTTACCGGACGCCCCCGTGCTCGCGCGAGAGGTGGGAGTCGCCGCTTCCGGCCTGAATGTCAGCGCCATCGCGCTGAGCGACGACGGGCAGGTGCTGATTGCGGCGGTGGACGACAACCCGGCAATCCTGGTGAGCGGCGCCGACGGCAGCCTGACTTCCGTGGCCCTGGGGAACCGCGTGCAGGCGCTAGCGTTCCGGCCGCATACCCAGGATGCCGCTGCCGCTGCCGGGAACACGCTGGTCCTGCTGCCGAATATTACCCAGAGTCCGCAGCCAGTGCCGGTGGCAGGCACGCAAGACGGCATTGCGGGACCCACAGCGGTTGCCTTTTCCAATGATGGACAGCGGCTATTTGCGGCCAATGCCGGCAACGGAACGGTAACCGTCTCCGATCTGGCCTTGGGTAATACGGCAGCCATGGACTGTGGCTGCCATCCAACGGGACTTTACCGGTTGACCGGGGAGGCCGTGTTTCGGCTGACGGAGATGCCCGATCCGCTGCTGCTGTTTGACGGGACGACGAATCCACCCCGCATTCTGTTTGTTCCGCCCGACCAGGCGAGCGGAAATCAGGGAAGCGAGCAATGATCGTGCGTGCAGCATTTCGGCCTGCGGGAGGACGCCGGCTACGGGCCGTGACGATGGCGGCAGCTCTGTGGGCAGCGGTATGGCCGGCGGCCGCGCAGACGACCGTCTTGTCCATTTCAACCGCTGCGCTGCCGGCAGGCACTGCCGGGGCTGTATATAGCGCACCCCTGACGGCGGTGGGCGGCACGCCGCCCTACAAATGGGCGGTTTCGGGGACGCTGCCCACCGGCATCACGCTGGATCCGGCGAAAGGAATTTTGAGTGGAACTCCCGAGTCATTGGGAACATTCAGCCTGATCGTTCAAGTCACCGACAGTGCACAGGTTTCGGTCAGCAAAACGCTCAGCCTGACGATCAACCCCGGCCCGCTGGTGATCGCCACCGTGCCGCCGCTGTTCACCGGCACCGTGCAGAGCCCCTATTCCCAAGTGTTTTCCGCCAGTGGCGGAATTCCACCCTATCGATGGTCCATCGTTTCAGGCAGCACGGGAGATCTTACGTTGAATGGCGCAACGGGAGTTTTGCAGGGAACCCCGCAAACTCCCGGCACTCTGAACTTCACCGTGCAGGTGGCGGACAGCGCTAAGGCCACCTCCGCGAAATCTTTCTCCGTGACCATTGCGCCTCAAACGCTCACGATCCTCACTGCTTCGCCCCTGCCCAACGGGACGGTTGGAACAGCCTACTCACGGCAGTTTTCGGCCATCGGCGGCACGCCGCCCTACACCTGGTCTTTGCTATCCGGCTTTGTACCCGGACTCGCGTTCAACTCCGCGACGGGAGTGCTGGCGAATACCCCCACGACGCCCGGAACCTTCACCCTGAGCATCCAGGCCAGGGATTCCGCGGGCGTGACCGGCACCAAGGCATTCAGCTTGACGATCAATCCCGCGCCGCTGAAGATTACCACCGGCAATCAACTCAGCGGCGGCACGGTGGGCGCCGCATTCACGCAAGCCATGACGGCCACAGGCGGGCTCCCGCCCTATACCTGGTTCGCTAATGGCTTGCCCGGGGGATTGACGATCGATCCCGCAAGCGGCGTCATCAGCGGCATCCCGGCGGCGACCGGAGATTTCACTTTAACGGTGCGGGTGACCGATAGCGCCGCCGCCACGTGGGTGGATTTGTTCCACATGACGGTGACCTTGCCGAATCTGCCTTCGTTGCAGATCACCGGCTTGGCGGGGACGGTTGGCCCGGCCGAGCAGCACACCATTGCGGTGGCGCTCGCTTCGCCTTACGCAGCGGATCTGAGCGGTCAGTTGATTCTCAGCTTTGCGCCGGATTCCGGGGGGGGGGATTCCACAATCCAGTTTTCGACCGGGGGAACCACGGTCAACTTCACCATTCCCGCCGGCAGCACCAGTGCGTTGTTTCCGGCTGCAAGCGTCGCACTGCAGACCGGGACGGTGTCCGGGGCGCTGACAGTGACGGCACGGCTGCAATCTGCGGGGGCCGACGTGACGCCCTCACCGGCGCCCAGCACCACGGCCACGATTGCGAGGGCGGCGCCAGCGATAACCAACGCCACCATCAACCGCACCTCCACGGGCCTGGAGATCCAAATCACCGGCTATTGCACGGCGCGGGAAGTGACGCAGGCTACCTTTACGTTTAGCGCAGCCGCGGGGCAGACCTTACAAACCAGCCAGGTGGTGGTTCCCCTGGCGGACTTGTTTAACAAATGGTTCCAGGATCCAGCATCCAGCCAGTACGGCAGCCAGTTCACTTACCGGCAGCCCTTCACCATCCAGGGCGATGCCAGCGCGGTGATCCCGCAGTCGGTAGTGCTCACCAACCGGATTGGCAGCCAGACCGCAACGGTCAGTCCTTGACCTGGGCGGTCAGTACGTCTTCTCCGCCGGCAGCCGCATTACGGAATACGATTCGATGTGAAAACCCACACCAAACTGGTCTCTTTGCGCTTCCACCCGGACCACCCGGATCTTACACTCCAACACCAGCCACGGTGCGTCCTCTTCCCGGGCGTGCGGGGGGATGGAAAGCAGGCATTCGAGTTGTTCTCCCACCAGGAATGCCTCCCGGCACAGGCAATAGAAGCCATCGCTGCTGATGTTCTCGGTGGTCGCCCTGATTAACGCCGGCCATCCTTTTCTGGTCAATGACACTGGCCAGTGCATGTCCAGCCGGGTCCGCCTGCGCCGCTCGTTGATTGGCGGCATCGTCACCTCGCTTAGTTCCCCCGACACGTCCATCGGGCCGGAGCCTCCGCGGCGGCGCCGCGAGTGCCGGTCAACTGGTGGTTGACCGCAAACAAGGCCAGGGCCAAGCGGCTGCTGACACCCAGTTTGTTAAAAATGTTGGTGAGATGGTGCTTCACGGTCCGCTCGCTGATAGCGAACTCCCGGCTCACCTCACGGTTCGAGCGGCCGCTGACAATTTCTCCGATGATATCCAGCTCTCTCGGTGTGAGTCCGTACTGATCGGCGGACGCGCTTCCATTCGCGTGCACCAGCAGTTCACGCAGCGTCTGAACCAGGATGGCCAGGATCTTGGAATCCAGCCAGTAATGACCCGCCACCACGTCGCGTATGCTTCTGGCCAACAGGTTCGCCGGCGTCGATTTCGCCACGATGGCCTGAGCCCCCAAGCGGAAGGCATCCACCACCTGCACTCTCTCGACGGCGGATATCATTACCACGCTTCTTCCCCCGAACAGAATGTCGGAAAGATCATTCGACGGCTGTGGTTCTGCGCGGCGCAGCATGTCGAGCTCGAGCAGCCAGGCGTCCGGCCGGAGTTGGCGGGCGAGCTTGAGTGCGCCATTTGTGTTCGCTACTTCGCCGGCCACACGGATACCCTCAGCCTGCAACATCCTGCGCAAATCCCGGCGAGTTTCCGGACATTCGCTGGCGACCACGATGCGAATGGATTCGGATTCTTGACCCATGGATTCCTGTCTCTGGAGAAATTACGTTCTACAGTTCCGCCGTGGGGCGCTGGATCCGGCAGGCGGCCACAGCCAACCTATCAGCCGTGCCGATACACGTAGAACTCGGCAAGCAGCATGGTCAGCGTCAGAGCACTTCCAGCCAGCCATTCGAAAGCAAATCTCCGGGATCGGGACCGCTTCTCGGCCGGGGTCCGCAGCATGGGGATGCCCAGGACCAACGGCAGGGGAAAGCGAGTCTTGAGCTCCTTTTCCGTGTGGAAGACCACCGCTTTCATCTCCAGAACAAAGGCGAGGGCGATGCCGAGGGCCAGACCGCCGGCTAAGCCTCCCAAACTGCCTTTAACGCGCTTCGGGCTGGAAGGAACCATGGGGAGGCTGGGGGGGTCCACCAGCCGGAAGCGTAGACCTTCCTGGCGCTTCTCCAAGGTAGTCGCCAGTTGGGACTGCACTTCCTTGCTCATCAGGTCGGCGTACTCTTTTTTCATCAGATCGTAGTCGCGCTCCAGACCGGCAAGCTGCTGCTCCCTTACCGGCGTCATATTCAGCCGGCTTTGGTACTGCGCCAAAGACGCCTTCAATTGCTTCTCGTCATGCAAGAGGTTCTGAATTTCCACCCGGTTGGCTTCCAGTTGACTCTTCACCTGCGCCACGCCGGGCTCATCTCCGAGAGCGATCGAAAGAGGCGTCGCGGGTGTGGCGGGCGTCGTGGGGATGGCTGCGGCAGAGGCGACTGTTGGGGCCGGCGCCTGGGGCGAGGCGGCTTTTAGGTCCCTGACCACGGTTTCCGCCTTGGCCAGGTCCAGCGCATTTCTTCGGACGTCCGGGTGTTGCGGGGTGAAGCGGCGCAATAGCACCCCTCTCTCAGCCTGGAGGCGCGCCACTTCGCTTTGCGCGGCCTCCAGCGGAGTCAGGCTACGGAGAAGTGGCTGTTCGGATGACGGACTCATCAGTGGAGCGGCAGGCGTCATGGCGGTCCGGGCGGCGCCCAGGGCTCGATACCCATTGAGCAGGGATTCCAGGTAGACGCGCCTTTCTTCGGCCCGGCTGACCGAGGCCATGGTGTTCTGGAGCTGGTTGTTCAGGCTCGTGAGGATCCCCAGATTGCCTTGCTGCTGCTCGGGCAATTCCCCAAGGTACTGCATCTTGAAGTCCCGCAGCCGCTGTTCCTGCCCCGCCAGTTTGCTCTTGGCGGCCTCCAGTTGCTCATGCAAAAACTTTGTCGTTGTGGTGGCTTGATCCTCCCGCGTTTTGAGGTTCTGCTCAATAAAAATAGACGTCAGGCGGCTGGTGACCTCCTGGGCCACGTGGGGGTTGTCCCCGGTGAATGCAATACGCAGGGAATTGAAGGCCTTGCGCTGTGGATTGGCGTCCAGGGGTTCGATCTCGATATTGCGCAGCATTAACTCGATGAGTTGCTCCGGGGCCAGGCGCTTGCTCTGTTTCGGATAGAGGCCAAATTCCTCGATGATCGCGAGCAGCCGGCTGCGAGAGAGCGCTTCCCGCTGCATGGCCTGGAGCGCGTCGGCCAGTTCCGTCGTGGTGGTAGGCGTCACATAGCGCTCCGGCACCTGCTGCTGGACCACCAGCAGCGTGGCCTCGGACTGATAGCGGTTAGGCCACACCAGCAGGACAGCGATCGTAGCCATGGTGACCACGAAGGCGGTTCCCAGGATGTGCCAGCGCCGTCTGGTGATGAGCCCGAGGACCCGGCCTACAAGTTCGTTAAGATTAGACTCTTCTTCCGTTTCCGGCATACAAATTTAGGGGATTGTCTGTGGAAGATCGCGCTTAAGGATGGATTCCGGCACTGGTCAGCACCTCAGCCTGCCTCGCAGAACTGGCGGCGATAAATGCCTGCACGGCCTCCGCCACGCGTTTCTGCTTCTCGTAGGTCAGCCCCGGAAACATGGGCAGAGATACGATCTCTGCGGCGCATTGCTCCGCGACCGGGAAATCTCCCGCCGTGTAGCCCAGCCGCGCATACGCGTTTTGCAGGTGCAGCGGCACGGGGTAGTGAATGCCCGTCCCGATGTTGGCGGCTGTCAGATGCTGCTGCAGCCCAGCCCGGCCGGCCACCCGGATCACGTACAGATGGTAGACCGCCCGGCTCCCTTCCGCCTCCACGGGCAGCACTACGCCCTCGGTCGCACCCAGCAGTTCCCGGTAGCGCTTGGCGCATTCCCGGCGTTGCTCGTTCCACGCCGCCAAGTGCGCCAGCTTCACCTGCAGGATGCCCGCTTGCAACGCGTCTAGGCGGCCGTTATACCCTTCGATTTCGTGATAATACTTCTGCGCCTGCCCGTGGTCCCGCAGCATGCGCACTACCTGCGCCAGGCTGGCGTCCTGGGTGGTCACCGCGCCAGCCTCTCCGCAGGCGCCCAGGTTTTTGCCGGGGTAAAAGCTGAACGCAGCCGCCCTTCCCATCGAGCCGGCCTTCCGCCAGCGGCCTTCCCGCTTCGAAAAATACTCCGCCCCGTGCGCCTGGCAGGCATCCTCAATGACCGTCAGGCCGTAGCCCTCCGCCAGCTTCAGAATGGCGTCCATGTCCGCCATCTGCCCATACAGATGTACGGGCACCACCGCAGCCACCCGCCTTCCGGATTTGCGGTGGATCAGCTCGCCCGTCTCCTGGCTCGCTACGCACTGGACCTCCAGGTATTCCTGGAGTCTTCGCGGATCCATGTTGTAGGTGCGCTCGTCGATATCCACAAACTCCACGAGCGCGCCCGTCTGCGTGATGGCCTCGGCAGTCGCGATGAAGGTGTTTGGCACGGTGACGGCGATATCACCCTCTCCGACACCCGCTGCCATCAACGCAAACCGCAGCGCGTCGGTTCCGCTGCCAACCCCCACGCAATGGTTTGCTTCGCAGAATGCCGCGAAGCTTTTCTCGAAGTTATCCACCATGCGGCCGCCGATGAACGCCGCGCTCTCCAGCGTCGCCCCAAAGACGTCCTCCAGTTCCGCCCGCAGTTCCCGGTGCGGAGTAACCAGATCCAAAAACGGAATACGATGACTGTCGCTCATTTATGCGGCTCCCATGGCTACCGCCGGCTCGGGGGCGATCACCCGCAGCACTCGCGCCGGGTTTCCCGCAACGATCGTATTGGCGGGCACATTCTTGGTGACCACACTGCCGGCGCCCACAATGGCGTTCTCTCCGATCGTCACGCTGCACAGAATCGTTGCGCCCGACCCGATGGATGCTCCTCTCTGCACCAACGTCTCCTCCGCGCGCCAATCCGCGTCGGTTTGCATTTCTCCGTTCGGGTTGGTGGCCCGGGGATACCGGTCGTTCACGAACGTCACGCCATGGCCCACGAACACGTTGTCTTCGATCACCACGCCCTCGCAGATGAAGGTGTGACTGGAAATTTTGCAGTTCCTGCCAATGCGGGCGTTCTTCTGCACCTCCACGAACGCGCCGATCTTGGTGCCGTCACCGATCTGGCAACCGTACAGGTTGATGAACTGCGCCAGCTTCACACCCTCGCCAAGTTTCACGTCGGGGGCGATACACAAGTGTTTGTTCATAGCGATACCGGCTTTCCCCGCTCTTTCAGCGACTTGTCCGCCGCTTCCAGGATTTCCACCACCCGCAGGCCCGCCCTGCCGTCGTTGAACGGCGTCTGGCCCTTCGAAACACACTCCACAAAGTAACGTGTCTCGGCCGTCAGGGCCTCGGTCTGATCCAGCCGCGGAGCCCACATGTCGCCCGAGCGATAGCTCACCAGTAGGTCGTAAACCCCTTGGCCGTTGGTGATGGCCACGCCCTTGTCGTACACCTTGACTTTTTCGTCGGCGTCCAGGTCGTTCCACATCAGCATCTTCTTCTCGCCGCCGATCAGCGTCGTACGCACCTTAACGGGTGAAAGCCAGTTCACATTCACGTGGGCGATGACCTTATTTCCGAAATAGACGGTGATGTACGCCAGGTCCTCCAGGCCGTTGAGATGCGACTGGCCGGTAGCGATCACGTACTCCGGCTTGGCGTCGATCAGGTGGTCCATGATCGACAGGTCATGCGGCGCCAAATCCCAGATGACGTTGACGTCATGCTGGAACAGCCCCAGGTTGACGCGCGTCGAGTCGTAGTAATACAGCGGACCCAGCGTTCCTTCCTGAATGAGCTGCCGGATTTTTCTGACTGCCCCGGTAAACAGGAAGGTGTGGTCCACCATGATCTGCAAGTGTTTCCGGTCCGCCAGGTCGATCAGTTCCCTGGCCTGTGCCGCGGTTGAGGTGAAGGGCTTCTCCACGAAAACGTGCTTCCCGTTTTCGAGAGCCGCCTTGGCCAGCTCGAAGTGCGTCCACACCGGCGTAATCACCGCCAGCGCGTCGGTCTGCGGCGACGCCAGGACTTCCTTCAGGTCCGTGGTGGTTTGCACGTGCGGATATGCTTGTTTGGCGCGGCGCAGTGCTTCCGGGCTGCGATCGCACACCACGGTCACTTCACAGTTGTCGAGGCCGTGAAAATTTCTGACTATTCGCGGACCCCAGTAACCGTAGCCTATTACGCCCAGTTTGATCATGATTTGCTTTGTCCTACCCTACATGCGCGAGTGAAGCGCGGCCCTGGCGGATGTCGGTTAAAACGCACCCACGCCGCCAATGACGGCACGTGGCGTTTCGAGGAGAATCTTGATGTCCAACCACAGCGACCACGAGCTGGCGTAACGGAGGTCCAGGCGCACCATCTCATCGAAGGTCACCCGGCTGCGTCCTTTTACCTGCCAGAGGCCGGTGATCCCGGGCTTGACGGCCAGCAGGCGTCTCTTATGCCAGATATCGTAGGCCTCGAACTCGTAGGCGATGGGCGGTCTTGGCCCGACCAGCGACATCTCCCCCAGCAGCACGTTGAAGAACTGCGGCAACTCGTCCAGGCTCGTTCGCCGCAGGAACCGCCCGATGGGAGTAACCCGGGGATCGCGGGTCAGTTTGAACGTGGTTTGTCCGTTCTGTTCCACTTTCCCGCGGATGAACTGCGTGACGTACTCCTCGTGGATGCGGGGGTCGTTGGCGGGGTACATGGACCGGAATTTGAGGAACGTAAAGCCCCGGCCGTATTGGCCCAGCCTCTTTTGCCGGAATAAGACCGGCCCTTTCGAAGTGGCCCTGATCGCCGCGGCGATCACCAGGAGTGCGGGTGAAAGGAGCCCCAGTGCGAAGAGGCTTCCCGCAATGTCCATCGATCGCTTCAGCAACCGCGAGAGGTTTTGCGCACCGTTGCGGCCCGCCATCTCCGGGTACAGCGTCAGGTCAGCGGGGTCGCCCGGATCGCGCTGTTCCCAATCGTCCGGGAACAGGTGGAACGCAATGTTGACTTCGTTGATCTGCTCGATGCTCAGCGTGCCGGCCAGCGTGTTGGTCACTTTCGCCAACAGGGCGTTCGCCACCGATCGGCCTTCGTCGCCGATCTCCGTGAAAATCACTCCCAGAACGCTTCCTTCCGTGTACCAGCCCTTGATATCCGTTTCGCGGGAGGAACGCGACAGAGCGAATGTCAGCCTTTCGAAAACCGCCGCCTTGTTTCCGGCCCGCAAAAGGCTGCCGGAGTCCAGCAGCATCAGGACAAAGCGTCTGCGGGAGCGCTCGGTCCGTTTCCGTTCCAGGTAGAGCATCCTCCGGAAAGCCGGCTCCGGAAGGAAATCTGGATCCGCAGCCCCTTGGGGTGCAGTGAACTCCTCCAGCGCCGATTCGGCGTCTTCCTTTCGGCGGGCAATGTTCCACACAGGCATACTACCCCCTTCCCGCGCTTGTCGGCGAGGATCGTGAAGGCGAACAGAGAAGCCCTCACAGGCCGTGTAAACGCCGCTCCGTTACCGTCGCGGCTCCGGAAACACTCAGGGGCCTTCGTCGGACGTGCTACCGCCCTTTTAGTCCCCCTGGACGGCCCGGTTCCCGAGCTCGCGCGGAAATCCTCCTGGCTCGCGGATCTGCTACTCCGGAACCTCAGATCGCAGTTTGAGTGCCACAACCGCCATTCTGGTTAACTCTCTGCGGTTGAGGCAATTAGACCCTTATTTGACAAACACGGAGGGGGGCCGGCGGGAAAGCGGGGGAATACGATTTGGACTTGCTCCTAATTTATGAGAAAAAAGGGTGGGCACCCACCCGGAACTGCTCTGGTTACAACATCATGGCAACCCTGTTCGCAGCGTGGGGGTTGCTCTGAACTCTCTGCCGGCGACTAGGCGCCAAAACCCAGGTAGGTGAAGCCGGCCTGTTCCATTTGCGCCCGCGGCAGAAAATTCCGGCCGTCCAGGATGAGCGGCTTGCGCATCAGTTGAGCAAACTGGGCCCACGGCAGATCGCGATACTGCTGCCAGTCGGTCACCAACACCACGGCATCGGCATCCCGCACTGCCTGCTCCGGGCTGGCGCAGAGCACCACGTTCATGCCGCCGTGTTCCTCGCGGAAACGTTCCATGGCCACCGGATCGTGTGCCTTCACCTTACAGCCGCGGTCGAGCAGCCGCTGCACGATGGACAGCGCCGGCGCCTCCCGGAGATCGTCCGTATTCGGTTTGAACGCCAGTCCCAACAGCCCGATCGTCCGTCCCTTGAGGATTTTCAGCTCCCCCAAGAGCTTCTCGACCACGCGTTCCCGCTGGCGCTGATTCACATCGCGCGCAGCCGAGACAATCTGCATTTGCAGGCCGTACTCGGCGGCCGTCGAGACCAGCGCCGCGGTATCTTTGCCGAAGCACGAGCCGCCCCACCCCAGGCCCGCTTGCAGGAACCGCGTGCCAATCCGCGCATCCAGCCCGATTCCCTTGGCGACCTGGGAAATATCCGCGCCCACCTTTTCCGCGAGCTGCCCGATTTCGTTGATGTAGCTGATCTTCAGCGCCAGAAACGCATTGGCCGCATACTTGATCAGTTCCGCCGAGGCCAGGTCGGTGGCAATCAGCGGCACGGCTCCCAACCCCTCCGGCCGCGGCACTTTCGCCGGGGGTGTAAAGGTCTGCTCTAAAACCGGCCGGTACAGCATATACAGAGCCTCGATAGCCCGCGGTTCGTCCGACCCGATGACCACCCGGTCCGGATACAAAGTGTCATAAATGGCCGTGCCTTCGCGCAGAAACTCCGGATTGGAAGCCACTGCGAAATCCTTCGGCCCGCTGTCGGCCTCCGCGGCCTCCCGAACCAGCGAATCCACCCAGTTCCCGCTCCCGATGGGGACCGTCGATTTGTTCACGACCACCGTAAAGCTCGGATCCAGGTATTTCGCCACTGCCTCGGCCGCCGCACGAAGATAGCTCAAATCCGGGCTTCCGTTGGGCAGCGGCGGAGTTCCCACGGCGATAAACACCACCTCGGCTCCGGAGATCGCCTCCTCGTACGAGGTGGTGAAGCACATTTGGGTCTGCGCTTCCCGCAGCAATTCATCCAGATACGGCTCGTAAATCGGGGATTTTCCCTGCCGCAGCGTCTCGACTTTGGCGGCGTTTGTGTCGAGACACGTCACCTCGTGTCCCAGCCACGCCAGACAAGCGCCGGTGGTCAGGCCGACGTACCCGGTGCCCACAATCGATACTTTCATTTTTGTTTACAGTCCTTGAGAATATCATCCGCGGGGAATGGACACACGCCCGGCTTGAGAGAGGAAAAAAGGAGGGAGATCACAGGCACCCGCGGCCCGGACGGTTGCCGCGGGCACCTGCGGATTAGCAACTCCGCGCCAAGCGGCGGCGGAGAAATACCACTAGGCCGAACAGGGCAGCCAGATCCACCACCAGAAGAGCCCACAGTGGGGGTTCCGGCACGGCCACGGAGAACATCTCCTGCGGCGGCGCGCTCGGACAGCCACCGCCTGAACAGGAAGGTGTGGAACCGTCCGGCGTGTAAATCGTGAAATTCGAAAATTGCCCGGCCGTATATGTGGCTCCCAGAGCCGCGTTCAGATAGCCCTGGGCGGCGGTTGCATAACCAGAGTTGAACTTTTGCAGATCAGTAATCGCTTGGGAGTCGAAGATTCCCCAGATAGCGTAACTGAGTTCACCTTTGATGGTGTTATTGGTGGCGGAGAGCAATTGCAGTGTCAACGCTGCCGCCGCGCTATACGCCTGGAGCTGTGTGGCTGTCCCGCCGGCGGAAGATTGCCATCTCAAGTCGGGGTTCGGCGTGGTGGTTCCCAGATCCGCAAAGGTATAGGTATTGGCTTTCCACGTTTCATTCAGATAGGTATCGTCCGCATAATCGTCGCAGATGATGGTCGTGGACACGCCATTGACCGTGGCCGTGTAGGGATTCACGTAGACATTCCCCATGATGTTGTTCCCGGCGCTGGTCAGCGTCAGGGTGGCGCTTCCGGCAAACGCACTGTGGCAGGCGCATAACAAAATCCCCATGCCCAGCCACCATGATCTGCGGCCTACGCTCTGCATTCCGACCCCCTTAACCATAGTCAAGTACACACTCTCCGAATTGTCAGTGTATGGTCAGGCTTCCCCTGAGTCAATGAGACTAAAGGGCAATCCGCAATCCGAATCGCGATCTCAGTACCCGGTACTCCCCTTTTCCGGCAGCTTTTCGAGGGCCGCCCGGGCGCTCGCGGCATAGGGGAAATTCGGATCCTGGCGCAGCGCCAGGCGCAAAAACCGCCCGGCCGAGTCGAAATTGCGTGCCGCCAGGTAGGCCATGCCCAGATGGTACTGGTAGACCGGGTTGCCAGGGTCCTTTTGCACGGAGTCTTTGAGTTGCGTGATCGCCGAATTGACCGAACCCAGTTTGTAGAAAGCCCATCCCAAGGTATCGGCCACGTGGGCGGAGCCGGGCATTTTCTGCCGCGCCATCTGGGCCAGCGACACCGCCAGGTTCACATCCCCGCCGTGCTCCAGGTACAGATACGCTAGTTCATTGGCCACCTCGGGCGAGGCCGGATCGATACTGTGCGCCCGCTCACAGATCTTTCTGGCCGCCTCCCAGTTGCCCTCTTTCTCGTACTGGATGGCCAAGGCCATGTAGTTACTCAAATTCCGCGGTTCGGCATCCACCGCGGCAAGCAAATCTTTCTTGCCCTCTTCGGGCACGCCCTTGGCGAAGTCGATGTTGGCCAGTAGGGTGTAGGCGCCCGGAGTTTTCGGGTCCAGCCGGAGGGCCTCCCGTACAGCCGCTTCCGCCTGGCCTAGGTCTTTCGCATTGGAATACGCCGCCGCCAGCAGGACACGCAGGCCGGCATTTCGCGGATCCCGCCGCACCAGCCCGTTCAGCCGCTCGATGACTGCCTGCGTTTTCCCTTGTTTGGCGTACAGGTTTACCAGGACGGCCAGCGCCGGGAGCGAACCGGGATCCTGGCGGAGGGCTACCTCGAGCAGAGACCCCGCCTGGCCGGTCTCTCCTTTCCCCAGCATGGCCTGCGCGCTGACCAGGTAGGCGTCCGGCAGATTCGGATGGGTCTTTAAGGCGCGATCAGCCAGGCGCAAGGCCTCGTCGTAATCACCGTTTTTGACCGCCAGCCTGGCGGAGGCCACCTGGGCGGCGGCCAAGTCCGGAGACAAGGCGAGGGCCTGGGTGAAAGAACCTGCGGCCTGGTCAGTGACTCCCAGGGCCCTTTGCGCGATGCCCAAAAAGTAGTAACCGCGGGCCGACTTAGGGTCGGCCCGGACGGCCTTCTGCAAGGCAGTCAACGCCTCCTGGTACTTTCTTTCCGCAATCCGGATGCGGCCACTCGATAGCAGCCCCTGTGGGTCGTCCGGGTTGGCTTTCAGGACTTCCAGGTTCAGCACGGCGGCGTCTTGGACCCGGCCGAGATCCAGCAGGGCTTCCACCAGTTGCCCTTTGACCACCAAGTCCTGGGGCTTGGCCTTCAGCACCGCTTGAAATTCCGCCACCGCCTTTTCTTTCTGTCCGCTGGAGGCGTAGAACAACCCCAGTGCCCGGTAGGCCTGCGGGTCGTCTGGCGCGATTGCCTTCAGATTGGCGTAAACCTCCTCGGCCGCCGCCAAATTGCCCGTCACCACGTAGGTGCGGGCCAGCAAGAACCTGGGCATCACCGCCCGCGCATCCAGTTGGGAGGCATTCCGCAGTTCCGACTGCGCTTCGGCAACCCGGTCCTGGGAGAAGTAAAACCGGCCCAGCGACACGCGCGCTTCCAGGGAATTAGGGTTGTTTTGCACCCCCTGGCGGTAAGCCACCTCAGCCTCGGAAGGTTGGCCGCTGGAGAGATACAGTGCCCCCAAAGCCTCGTAATTGGCGATTTCGCGGGGATCCAGCTCGATGGCTTTTTGCAGCTCCCGCAAGGCGGCAGGCAGCGCGCCGGTGGCCGCATCCTTTTGGGCCAGGAGGGCGTGTGCCTGGGCATTGTTCGGGTTACGGGCAAGAACTTTTTCGGCCGCCGCCTGTGCCTGGCCATACTGCTGGCGCGCGATCCACAGCGCGGCAAGCCGCAGTTGCGCCTCTATGTGGTGGGGATCCAGGGTCACCGCTTCGGTCAGTTCCCGGAAGGCGCCTTCCGGATTCTTGAGCTGGAGAAAAGCCAGCGCCAGCCGGTAATGGGCTTCCGCGAAGCGGGGATCCACCTGAAGGGAATTTCGAAACTCAATCACCGCCTCCTGGTATTTGCCCGCCTGAAAATACCGCTCCCCGCTGCTCAGATATTTTCGCTTTTGCTCATTCGGGTCCCTCGCGCAGGAAACCAACAGCATGGCTCCCGCAACCAAGGCAGCCCATTTCGTCATCTTTCGGAACCGGATCATCCGCGGCGACCTTACTGCCTGATCCACCACCATAACATCCCCCCGCGGGAAGCTGAATGGATCGTTGTACCAGGAACTACCAGCAGAAATGTACTAGGAAAGAGTCTCTCGAACCTGGGCGGCCAGTTTTTCAGCCGCACGCCAATGGCCGCCCGGCGGAGAGCAATACCGCCACCATCGCCATCGAAGCCGTCCAAGAATAGTTCTGTCCGGCACAGCCCGGTTCTCCCTTGAGCCGTTCCAGACTGGCCCTCCACATGCTCTCAATGAGGGCTTCGCCCATGTACACGAAATTTTTCGGACTGGAGAGGATGCCCTTTAACCTCACCCCAGACCCGGCGTTCCTCTTTCTTACGCCCAAGCACCGCGAGGCCCTGGCGGGGCTGACGTATGCAGTTCTGGAGCGGAAAGGCTTTGTGGTTCTGACCGGCGATGCCGGCACGGGCAAGACTACGCTTTTGAGCCGCGTGCTGAACCACCTGCCCGCCCACAGGATCGAATCCAGCGTGATCTTGAATCCGACGCTCACGCCCGCGGAGTTCTTGGAGATGATCATGCTGGATTTTGAGATCCCGGATGTGCCCGCCAGCAAAGCGCAGCGTCTGTGGAAGCTGCAGAGATTCCTTTCCCAAGCTCACCAGCAAGGCAAAATTTCGATCCTGGTAATCGATGAGGCGCACAAATTGAGTGTGGAATTGCTGGAGGAAGTCCGGCTGCTTGGAAATTTCGAATACGCCTCCCACAAGTTCCTGCAAATCGTGCTTCTGGGCCAATGCGAGCTCGATACTCTTCTGGAACGGCCGGACTTGCGGCAATTCAAGCAACGCATTGCGCTACGCCTGTTCATTGATCCTCTGGCCCCCTCGGAAATAGAGGAATACATCAAGTTTCGTTGGACAAAGGCGGGAGGCACGGTTCCGCCATTCCCCCCCGAAGCGTTGGCCGGCGTCCTGCAGTGGTCGCGTGGCGTCCCTCGCCTGATCAACTCGATTTGCGATACGGCGATCCTCATGGCTTACGTGGATGGATCTCATTCGGTAGGCCTGGACTATATCCGGAAAGCAGCCCGCGACCTGGGCCTAGTGGAAGTTCCCGCCCCGCAAATGGCGGCAAATGGGGTGCCCGCTTCCGTTTCGCCGGACAACCACACCGGCCTGCGGTTTGCTCCCGTGGAAGACCTGCCGTCCCCGGAGGCTCTTTCGCCGCCGCCGGATCTGAACCTCGCGGGATACGGCAGCCAGAGGGCGGATTCCTCGGTATTCCGGTGGCTGGCAGGAAAACTGGGGCTGTCACACTAACCACACGTAGGCCTTACTTGTAATAGCCCCGGTACTTGGAGTAGAGGGGATCGCTTTCTTCGGCGCCGTTCAGGATGATGCCCACGAGGCGCTCCCGTCCGAGACGTTGCAAGGCTTCCTCAATGGCGGTTTGCGGAGTCTGTCCGGCCTTGACGACCAGCAATACACCATCCGCCGTCTGCATCAGAGAGAGGGGATCGGTAGTGGGCACGACCGGCGGCGAGTCGATCACGATCCAATCAAAATATCGAGAGAGCGCTTGCATCACTGCGGACAGCGCCGGGGTATGTAGCAACTCCGTCGGGTTGGCGGAGGTTTGTCCGGCCGGTAACAGGAACCAATCCAGGGGTTTCAGGCGCCGAATCGCCGAGAGCGGGTCCTCCGATCCTTCCAGGCATTCCGCCAATCCGCGCGGCGCATTCAGCCCCAGTTGAGCCATCAGCAAGGAATGATGGAGATCCGCATCGACCAAAAGAACCGCCTGGTCTCTCCGATCCGCAAGAGCAGTCGCCAGGTTCAGGGCAACCGTGGACTTGCCCTCGGCGGGCAACGGACTGGTCACCAAAAGGGTCTTCAGCTTGGCTTTGCTCGCGAACTGGCGGAGGCGCATGCGCAGGAACCGGTACCGGTCGGCCGCCGGATCCCGCGGATCCGTATGATAGACAAGCCGCAACTCAGGCTGGATTTGGACATGTTCCACGGGAGCGTCGTTGAGATCAAAAACGGCTTCGACCTTCTCCGCGTTGATCTCACCCAGGGATGCACCATCCGTCTGTCCTTCAGCGTTCTGGAAGAGCCTCAGGATATGACTCACTGGCGCCTGTCCCGGGAAGCGGCCAATTTGATTCGCAACCGCATGTTATTAAAGGCGAGGCAGTTCGATTGCCACATGGGAGTGCTGGTTAATTCTATTGTTATCAGATATTTAACGTCGCGACAGCACCGCGGGCTGGAAGAAAACTATTCGGACTTGGTCTCGATTTATGAGACAAGCCAGATAGAGCAGCCGCTTTAGTTTTGCGCCGCACTCCCCACGGCCAAACAGGAGACTGCCGCAGCCGTCTCCGCCAGGCGAAAAGGAAGCACAAATGAAAACGCGGTTCCCGCGCGGCCGGATTCCGCCCACACGCGGCCCTCATGCTGGTTGAGAATCATGCGGCAAATGGCCAGCCCCAGTCCTCCTCCGGAGCGATCTTCTCCGCTCGCGTAGCGGGTGTACTCCTCGAAGATCCGTTCCAGGTGCTCGATCGGGACACCCGGTCCGGAATCCCTGATGTCGATGCGGAAGGCATTGGCCTTATGCCATTCACGGCTGCGCCGGTCGATTTCCCGGCCCTTTCCCCGCATCCGGCCCACCCGCCGCTCCCAAAAGTAGGGATATCCCCTGATCTCGATGGAGCCAAAACGGGGCGTGAATTTGCAGGCATTGTCCAGCAGATTGATCAGCACCTGAGCGATCTGTTCGTGCTCGAAAAAGAGCGGCTGTGGAGAAGTCTGGAACGCCACGGAGATCGCGATGCCCTTTTTGTCGGCAGCCGGCATCACTTCGTACAACGCTTGCTTCAGGCACTCGCGAATGTCGCCCTGCTGGAAATCCGGGCGGTATTCGACCCGCTGCCCCACGCTGAGTTGGAACATGGCCTGCGCCATGCGGGAGAGCCGCCGGGCGCTGTTCTGCATCCGTTGAAGGACTTCCCGCTGCTCCTCGTTGACCGGGCCCAGTTGTTCTTCCAGTAGCAAGCCGCAATACCCGCAAAGGGCCGTCAGGGGAGCGCGAAAGTCATGCACCGCGCGCGCCAGGAAATTCGTCCGGTCCTGGTCATACTCCTGAAGTTTAAGATTCGCCTGAATCAGGCATTGCAGCATGTCGTCACGCTCCGACCGCAGGGAGTGCACCATATCGCCCGCCGAAGCTCCCGCCTGCTCGACAAACGCCGCCAGCGCAGCGCGTGTCACCGGCTTCAGCAGAATGTGCGCCTCCCGCAAGACCTCTTCGCGGAACTTGCCCAGATCTTTGCGATGCACTAGAAACAGGTGTTTCTTCGCCTGTTTCCAATCAATGCTATTCTCCGGGAGGCGCTGGTCCGGCTGAAAATCCCAAATATGCAGATCCGCGTCGCTGTGCGGCCCAAGCGGTTCTTCCAGCCACAACTCCCATCTGTTCTGGTGAGATGCGCCCAGGATATCGCGGCATACCCTGGTCAGTTCTTCGTCTTTGGAAATCAACGCCAGCCTCATAAATATATGCGTTACGCGACTCCCTGGCAGGATTTGCCCGTCGATCGAGACAAACCGAAACGATTAGGACTAATAACTTTAGTTAGCACCCCAGCATAACCTAGCTGTTGCGGTTGTCAAGCGTTAACCTCAGGTAAGGTATTACTAGCAGGTTTAGTCCTTTCTGGGGTGTGAATTGTAAAAGCTTGGGCTTTCGTGCCCATTTGTCGGGCGGCCTGTGGTGGCCGGGTGCAGCCCGGATCTGGTGAAATAGCAGGATATCCGCGATGCAGGGAAGCTTTCATGGAGATTTCCGCCGCAAGGCTGGGGCGCGCGCCGGACCGCCTCTGGGGGCGCTTCCCTGCCCGGTCCTTTCTACCGCCTTTGGACCCAGTTCGGACAGTTCCTGAGCAGGTTGGTCAACCCGGTGGTAACCGGCCTGCTTTTCTTCCTGATTCTCACCCCCATCGCCATCCTGCTTCGCCGGCGGGGCAGAGATGTTCTCGGGTTGAGCGCCGATCCGGGGCTTCCTGCTACTGGCGGCATCGCGAGCCGCCGGGGCCGGCTCCCGAAACCATGATCCATCAGTATTAGGAGGACAAATGCCTCTTGCCAGCGAACTCTGGGGCTTCTTGCGAGCCCGAAAAAAGCTGTGGCTGGCGCCGGTGCTGGTGATCCTGCTGATCTTCGGCACACTCCTGATCCTGGCCCAGAGCTCGGCCATCGCTCCATTCATCTGCGCGCTGTTCTATGTTTTATGCGGATCCTGGGGATTTTCGCCTTCTATCACGACAGCGCCGCGGTGCTGGTCCGGGATGGCGAGGTGGTGGCTGCCGCCCAGGAAGAGCGCTTCACGCGGCAAAAGCATGACACGCGATTTCCGCGCCATGCGGTGGCCTACTGCCTGGCCGAGGAAGGCGTGCGGCTGGCAGACCTGGATTACGTCGTCTTCTACGACAAGCCGTCCCTCAAGTTCAAGAGACTGCTGGAAACTTACCTGGCGTTTGCTCCCCGCGGATTCCGCTCGTTTTCCCCGGCCATGCCGCTATGGGTGCGGGAAAAGCTTTTGCAGAAAAGACTTCTGCAGCGCGAACTGAAACGTTACGGAGTGGAACATTTCGATTGAGACAAACGCCTGCTCTCCACGGAGCATCACCTAAGCCATGCGGCCAGCACTTTTTTGGCCGGCGCCGGTGGCGAAAAGGCGTTGGTGCTCACCATGGACGGAGTCGGCGAGTGGGCCACCACGTCCGCCGCCATGGGCCGGGGGAACCGCCTGGAGATTTTGCGGGAGATTCATTTTCCGCATTCGCTGGGCCTGCTGTACTCGACGTTTACCTACTATCTCGGCTTTCGCGTGAACTCTGGAAAGTACAAGGTGATTGGACTGGCCCCGTACGGCAGCCTAAATATGCGCGGACCATTCCGGACACGCTCGCGGACGTCAAGCCGGACAATTCCTTTCACTTGAACCTGGAGTATTTCGACTACTGCACGGGCCTGCGCATGACCAACGGCCGGTTCGACGCCCTGGTCGGCGGGCGGCCACGTGGGCCGGAGGAACCACTGACCCAGCGGCACATGGACCTGGCGGCCTCCGTTCAGGTAGTGCTGGAGGAAATCATGCTGCGTCTGACCCGCGCCCTGGCGGCCGCGACGTCATGAAGGGCGCTTATCTGGGCCCGGCTTTCGCGCAGCCGGAGATCGAGCGTCGCCTGCGCGCGGAAGGCGCGCGTTTCACCACCGTGGACGACCGGTGCCTGCTGGAACTTTGCACCGGCGCACTCGCGGAGGGAAAAGTCCTCGGTTGGTTCCAGGGCAGGATGGAGTTCGGTCCGCGGGCTCTGAGCAATCGCTCGATCCTGGCGGACGCTCGGGCGGCCTCCATGCAGTCCGTGCCGAACCGGAAGGTGAAATTCCGGGAATCCTTCCGGCCATTCGCGTCTTCAGTGTTGCGCGAGGATGTGAACCACTGGTTCGATTTGGACACCGACGGCCCATACATACTGCTGACCGCCGCAGTGACGGCGCCTTCCGGGATTCCCGCCGTGACCCACGTAGATAGCTCGGCGCGGTTCAAACCGTGCACGCGGAAACCAAGCCGCACTTCCATGCCCTGCTCTCGGCCTTCAAGGAGCGCACCGGCTGCCCGGTCCTGCTGAACACCAGTTCAATGTGCGCGGCAAGCCCATCGTTTGCGCGTCGGAGGATGCCTTCCTTTGCTTCATGGGAGCGGGAATCGAAACGCTGGCGGTGGGCAATTGTTTTCTACGCAAGGAAGATCAAAACGTCCGGTGGAAGTGCGACCATGCTAAAACCCCGGCTCTTGTGTTTGTAAACTTTCCAAAAGATTTTCATCCCGACCGCTCATGTCAGCTCTCTGGACGTCGAATTTGTGCGGCATCATACGCCATCGGGTGTTTACCGGAGTGGTTTCAAAAATGCAACCCGGCGGGAAGTGCCATTGAACACGCGCAGTGCTGGCTGGGATCGGTCTGGGAATGCGGCAATAGGTAGGTGTCTATGGCTGCCTCGATAGATCGCAGTGTGAGGTTCTCTCTTGCTCCGGTATGGGCGTATGCCTGTGGCGTCGCTGCGGAGTTTGCTCCGGCCAATTACTCCAATTGGCGGCATGTCGCCAGAGACCTGGCAATCTGTCTGTCGCTCGCGAATCTGCTCTTCGTAATCACAGCCGAGAGGCTCGAGACTTCTTACTGGGTATATGTCCAGAACCACCCCGGCTGGATGAGTTTGGCTGCCTTTTATGTCAACGTCCTATTGGTGGGCGCCGCAGTTTGGCTGGTCATGCTTTGGGTTCATCGCGCACGGCCGGGCGTGGTCCTTAAGGCGGTCGGCATTGTGTTCATGCTGCTGGCGCTGCTGGCGCTGAAGTCCGCGGCCCACCTGTCAATCCTACCGGAGGGCACAACCACGGAGCGATTACTGACCCGAGCAGGCGTGGCCACGCTGCTGATTTTCGCTTTCCTCCGTTTCGAACGGCTGGTGCGGTATACGCTCACTACGATTCTATTGATCCTTAGCCCGTTGGTCCCGGTGGATGTTATTCTGGCGACGCGGAACATCCTCTTCTCCACGCCGGAGACGCACGCGTCAGCGCCCTTTAATCTGCACGCAGCAGTTCCCGCCCGCGTGCTCATCCTGGTGTTCGACGAGATGGACCAGCGGCTGACGTTCGTTACGCGCCCGACGGGGGTGCGGCTGCCCGAGTTGGACCGCCTGCGGAGCGAATCCTTTTACGCCAGCGCCGCACATGCGCCCGCTTTGTTCACGCTGGCCTCCATGCCCGCCATCATTACGGGGCGGCGTATTAAGGCGGTGACAGTTCGTCGCGACGATTTGCTGCTGACTTATGAGGGCGCAGCCTCCGCCGTCCCCTGGAGCGGGGAGCCCAACCTGTTTCGCCGCGCGCGGCGAGTCGGCGCGAATACAGGGCTGGTGGGCTGGTATCACCCCTATTGCCGCGTCCTGGGTGGCGACCTCACCACGTGCGTTTCCGTAGAAGGCATTTTTCCCGACCCTTCCCGCTTCACGGACAATTTCCTCGATCAGTACCTCTCGGTCGACACAACCTTCGCGCGGGCGTTGCACCTGTCGATGAGTATGGACCGGGTCTATGCCTCCCGGGCGTACCACCAGATGCACGACACGGCCATCCAGGTGGCTTGCGACGCCAGGCTGCAACTGGTATTGCTCCACTGGCCGACTCCGCACCCGCCCGGGATTTTCGATCGCCAAACGCATCAGTTCAGCACCGCTGGAGCGGTAAACTACTTCGACAACTTGGCCCTTGCGGACCAGACCCTCGGCGAGTTGCGCCGCGCACTCGAAGGGAACGGCTTGTCGGACCGGACGGCGGTGATCGTCACTTCGGATCACCATTTTCGCGTGGGGCTCTGGCGCCACGTATACGGCCTGCCGAAGGAACTGGAAGCGGCCACGGGTGGGGCGTCTCAACCTTTGGTCCCTTTCCTGGTACACTTCGGAGGCCGATACCGGCCGGCCACCTACGGTGCCCCTTTCAGCGGCGTGTTGCTGCATGATCTTGCGCTCGCTATGTTGCAGAGTAAAATATGCGGCCCGGAGGAACTCTCCGCGTGGCTGGATCGGAATCGCGCTGCGGTTCCGCTGGATGGAGAGTGGGTTTCGGACCGGAATTTTTGAAGGAGCACGATCTCGAACGATGATTGCAGACCCTGGTTGCGGATGGGGAAGGCGACGCTGCAAGCGCCTGCTCCCGCTGGCTGCTCCTTTGCTGCTGCTGATCTGCGCTGCGCGCCCCGCCCGGGCTTATACCGACCCTGGCAGTGGAGCCATGATCGTACAAATCCTGGCAGCTGCTTTTGTAGGCGCGAGCTTTTATATGCGCAAGCTGATCCGGTGGTTCCGGCCCAAGGGCAAGGATTAAGGAGTGGCCCGCCTGGAGACCGCGCGGGGTAACGATCCGCCGCTGGCCGGCTCTTTTCGCGATCCGGCGGGCGCGGTGCTGGCCACGCGCGAACGCGTCCTGCGGGTAGTGAATAGGGCAGGCATGGGGGACCTCCAGGCATTTCTCTCCGCCCCAGCGGGCATCCGCTGGATGTGCTCGGGCGCGGTGGCGCCCACCAGCATCGTAGATGGGGAAGAACGGCAGGCGCTGCTGGAAGACCCGGCCCTTGCCTCGCTGTATGCAGCCGTCAAAGGCGAAGCGATCCTGGAGCACGAGCGCATTCCGTTCCCGAGTTTCCCTTACGAATGGCCGCCGGAGATGCTGCATGCGGCAGCGGGGCTCACGCTGGACCTAGCCCTCGATCTGCTGCCGGAAGGGTTTGGGCTGAAGGACGCCACACCATACAACGTGCTGTTCCGGGGGCCCGTACCGGTGTTTATCGATCTGCTGTCGATCGAGCGGCGGGCGGCCGGCGACGCCCTCTGGCTGCCCTACGCGCAGTTCGTCCGCACGTTCCTGCTTCCGCTTCTGGCCAGCCGCCATTTCGGACTGCGTCTGGACTACACGCTGCTCGCGCGGCGCGATGGCCTGGAGCCGGAGGAGGTGTATGGCTGGCTGCGCGGCACACAAAAGCTGCGCCGGCCGTTTTTTTCGCTGGTTTCCCTGCCCACCTGGCTTGGCAAGCGGCGCGGCCGCGACGGCAGCTCCCTGTATCACCGGGAGCCTCTGACCGACGCGGCGCAGGCCCGCTACATCGTTGAGTCTCTGTTGAAACGCCTCCGGCGCACGCTTGACCGGGTGGCCCCCGGCGGCGTGGGCTCCTCGCGATGGACCGGGTACATGGAGGGCGACCACAACTACACGGCCGGGCAATTCACCGCCAAAGAGCAATTCGTGCAGCGGGCGCTCGCGGCGCACACGCCTCGCGCGGTGCTGGACGTGGGCTGCAACACGGGCCACTTCAGCCTGATGGCGGCGCGCGCCGGCGCCCGGGTGGTGGCCATTGACTACGATCCCACGGTGGCAGGGGCGGTGTGGCGCAAGGCGCGCGCCGAGAAGCTCGACGTGCTGCCGCTGGTCGTGGATCTCACCCGGCCGACACCGGGCGTGGGCTGGGAAAACCGCGAGTGGCCCTCCTTCTTGGACCGCGCCCGGGGAGCGTTTGACGCCGTTTTCATGCTGGCCGTGGTGCATCACCTGCTGGTCACCGAGCGCGTGCCGCTCGCGCGCATCGTAGACTTGGCGGCGGAGCTGACCTCCGATGTGCTGGTCATCGAATTCGTGGCGCCGGAGGATTCCCAGTTTCGCAGCCTGACGCGCGGCCGCGAAGAACTGCACCGCGGGCTGAACGCGGCAGTGTTCGAGAACGCCTTTAGGCGGCGATTCGAGATTCTGGAAGCGCAGCCACTGGAGGGCGCAGCACGGCGCCTCTACCGGATGCGGCAGAGCCCACGATCATGAGCCGTGCCGACAGGCGGCCCCGCAACAACTATCTGCTGATCGTCTTCGACAGTTGCCGGTACGACGCGTTTCTGCGGGCGCGGCCCAAGACCATCCGGAAGCTCGGGCGCGTGGAGCGGCGCTGGTCGTATGCCTCGTGGACCGCGCCTTCGCATTACAACCTGCTCATGGGGCTGATGCCGCATGCCAGCCCGCGCCACGTGTACGCCTCGGAGTATTACAAGAAAGATTTCCTGCGCTATAACGAGCGGCTGGGCGCGGACCACATCGAATTCAAATCCCTGGTGCCGGAGTTGTTTCTGCCGGCGTTCCTGAAGGGCAAGCTGGGCTATCGCACGCATGCGCGCGTCTCGCTGCCGGTGCTGAATCCGCGCACGGTGCTGAATCACGGCTTTGACACCTTTCGCCTGATGGAGAAGCACAACGACATGCGCGCCATGCTGGCGGACCTGCGTTTCTCCGAGGAACAGCCGTCGTTTTACCTGCTTAACGTGGGCGAGACCCACTATCCGTACGCGCTGCCGGACGAGCCGCCGGACCAATGGCCGCGCATTAGCGGGGTGCATGGAGTTTTCAAGCACCTGGACGATCACGTGGTGGGAGGAAAGCTGAAAAGGACCAAGCGGGAACCCTTCTTTGACGGCAAGAAGCTGGAAATGCTGCGCCAGCGCCAGATCGAAGCGGTGAAGTACCTGGACGGCGTGGTGGAAGAGCTGCTCGACCTGGTTCCGAAACACACGTATGTGACTATCACCTCGGACCATGGGGAGCTGTTCGGAGAGGACGGCTATTTCGGCCACGGCCCCATCCAGCACGAGAAGGTCTGGGAAGTGCCGTTCGTGGAAGGCCAGGTTCGGTAAAAACGATTACCGGTGAATTACGGGGACGATGTCCGTCCTGTTGAAGTCATCTCCCTTGAACAGGAGAGGCTCGCCGGTCGCCTTGGCGAGCGCGTAGGCGAAGCAGTCGCCGAAATTCAGCCCCGCCGGGTGGCGGCCTTTGCCGAAGTCGTGGAAGGCCTGGCGGGCGAGATGCGCCTGCTCGACGGTGAAGGGTTCGATGGCGATGCGCGCGCGGCGGAAGAACATGTCGCACTGGCGGAGGGCCTCCGTGCCGATCTGGGCCTCGATGACGATGGAGAGTTCAAGGAAGTTGCCGGCGCTGATGAGGCAGCGGTCTGCGTCATGTATGATCTGCGTGTAGAGGGCGGCCTCGGATTCTCCGAAGAAGACGGCGGCGAGCGCTGATGTATCGAGGATCATTTGGGCAGGCCGCGGTCGTCGTACAGGAATTCGGCGTGGTTGAGATAGGGCTTCTTCACATGGGCGGAAGCGCGTTGCGCGATGGCCAGCAGCTCCGCGACCGAAGCCTTGCCCCGCTGATTTTGCAGACGCTCGTAGCGCTCGCGCAGCGCTTCGGTCACGGCACGGGTCATGGTTTCACCGGTGGCTTCGGCGATAGCGTGGGCGAGGCGGTGGGCCTCCGGGTCCTTGACGTTCAGGCTCGTGGGCGGGCTCTTTCTTTCTTTCCGCACAAATTTCTACCTTTCTTTATCATAACTTCGTGGCGCGCCAATTCGTTGAGCAAGACACGAGTTGTGGCCCGCGCGGCGCTGGGAGCGCTCGCGTTGGCGGCGGTGGTGTGGACTTGGCGCCATCCCGCCGAGACGCAGTGGGCCTACGTGGGGCCAGGGGCGGGGTTTGCCTTCCTGGGTTCATTTTTGAGCCTGCTGGCGGGATTCGTGCTGAGCGCCTTTTCCCTGCTGCTGTGGCCGTTTCGTATGCTCTGGCAACTGGTGCGGCGCCGCCAGGGCTACCGCAAAGCACACATCCGCAAACTGATCTTTTTAGGTCTGGACGGGCTGGATCCTCACCTGACCGAGCGCTTCCTGGCGGAGGGCAAGCTGCCGAACCTGGCCCGGCTGCGGGATGAGGGATCGTTCCACCGGCTGCGCACCACCTTTCCCTCGCTCTCGCCGGTGGCCTGGTCCACCTTCGCCACGGGTGTGAACCCGGCCAAGCACAATATCTTCGACTTTTTGAACCGCAGCCTGAAGTCCTACGTGCCGGAACTGGCCTCGGCCAAGGTCCATCAGCCGCGGCGAGTCTGGAAGGTGGGGCGCTACCGGATTCCGCTTTCGGCGGCCTGGGTCGAGATGCGGCGGAAGAGCCAGCCGTTCTGGAAACTGTTGGGCGAGCATCGGATCGGCTCGACCATCCTGCGCGTGCCGGTGACCTTTCCACCGGAACCATTCCACGGCCGGCTGCTGGCGGCTATGTCCACGCCGGACCTGCGCGGCACGCAGGGCAGTTTTTCGCATTTCAGCACACGCCGGGAAGAAGCCAGTTACGAGGGTGGCAGCCGCTATCCGCTGAAGCGGTGCGGCGAGGGCTTGGAGGGCTGGCTGGAGGGTCCGGAAAACTGGCTGGTGGAAGGCGGCGGCGCGCTGCGGATTCCGTTTCGCGTCCGGCGGAACGGAGAGCCTTGGGAACTGGAGATCGAGGGCCGGCGCCACGCGCTGCGGCCAGGCGAATACACGCCGTGGATCCAGCTCCACTTTCGCGCGGCGCCGGGGATTTCGGTGAGCGGCATCGCGCGCTTCCTGCTAACCGAGGCGGAGGCGGAGGTATCGCTCTATGCGACCCCGGTGCAGATCGACCCGGAAAAACCGGCGCTGCCTATCAGCCACCCTTCCTATTACGCGGCGTACCTGGCCAAGCTGCTGGGTACGTTCTCCACGCTGGGGATGGCGGAGGACACCTGGGCGCTGAATGAAGGCGTGATCGATGAGCAGGCGTTTCTCGACCAAGCCTACCTGCTGCTCGCCGAGCGGGAAGCCATGTTCCTCCAGGCCCTGGAAAAAACCCGGCGTGGCGTGGTGGCGTGCGTATTCGATACCAGCGACCGCGTGCAGCACATGTTCTACCGCTATCTGGACGGAGCCGAGGGTGCGTATCGCGGAGCCATCGAGGACCTGTATCAAAGGATGGACCGGCTGGTGGGACTGGCCGCGAGTCACGTGGACGACCAGACCGTGCTGTTCGTGCTTTCCGATCACGGCTTCCGCGCGTTCCGGCGCGGCATCAACCTGAACACATGGCTTCGCCAGAACAACTACCTGGCGCTGGAGAACGGCGACCGGGAAAGCGGGCCATACTTCCGGGGCGTGGATTGGAGCCGTACGCGAGCCTATACGCTGGGCCTCGGCGGGCTGTACCTGAACCTGAAGGGGCGGGAGGCCCAAGGCATTGTCCGGCCGGGAGCGGAGGCCGAGGCCCTGAAGCAGGAACTCATCGCGAAGCTCTCGAACCTGGTGGATGAAGAGCGCGGTGAGGTGGGCATCCGCACCGTGTATGCCGCGAGCAAGCTGTATCAGGGCCCCTACCTGCCCGAAGCGCCGGACCTCATCGTGGGGTACAACGAGGGCTACCGTACATCCTGGGACGCGGCGGTGGGCAAGGTGACGGCGCGCGTGTTCGAGGACAACCGCAAGGCATGGAGCGGCGACCACAGCGTGGATCCGCTGCTGGTGCCGGGCGTGCTGTTTTCGAACCGCAAAATCGACGTGGAAGATCCCGGCATCGAGGACTTGGCGCCGACCGCGCTCGCTCTGTTCGGACTGGAACCGCCGGCCTGGATGGAAGGGAAGCCGGTGTTCCGGCTGCCTGCATCAGAGACAAGCTAGTTGACCATATTCCATGCTGGTATCGGATATGGTATCTTGAGGCCGTCATGCGAGCCGCGCGCAAGATCACCGTCGAGGTACCGCCGGAGCTTCTGCAAAGGGCACAACGAGCCAGCGGGGGCGGCATCACTCAAACCGTCCGCACCGGCTTGCAGCTCGTGGCGGCGTCGCAGGCCTATGCCCACCTTCGCCAACTGCGGGGCAAGGTTCGTTTCACGCGCACCCTCGCCGAGCTGAAGGCCGACCGATGATCGCGGTGGACACCAGCACCTGGATTGCCTTTCTACAAGGAGACGCCGGCGAGGACACGGACCTGCTCGACAGGGCGCTCCAGGACAGGCAGGTGCTGATGGTGCCCGTTGTGCTCACCGAAGTGCTGAGCGATCCGAAGCTTCCCTCCGCGGTTTCCCAGACTCTCTCGGAGCTGCCGCTGGCCGCGATCGAGCCTGGCTATTGGCAGCGGGCAGGTGAGTTGCGGGCAAAGGTATTGGCCAAACGCCGCAAGGCGCGCCTCGGCGATGCACTAATCGCCCAAAGCTGCATAGATTCCGGAATTCCTCTTCTCACGCGAGACCGGGACTTCCGGGCGTTCGCCGCAGCCACCGGCCTGGATCTCATCATTGGCTCAGCGGGGGACTGAGGTGGTTTCCGTGCCAGTCTCGGGCCGCGCCGCGGCCTGGCTGGGCGCGGGCCTGTGCCTGCTCCTGTGGACGCCGGCGGGCTGCAGCCACTCTGCCGCGCACGGGCGGCGGATCATCGTGCTGGGCATCGACGGCATGGACCCGGGCTTTCTGGAGCGCCACTGGGCCAGCCTGCCGAACCTGGACCGGCTGCGGCGGGAAGGCGAATACAAGCGCTTGCAGACCACCATGCCGCCGCAGAGCCCGGTGGCGTGGTCCACCTTTATCACGGGCATGGATCCGGGCGGCCACGGCATCTACGATTTCGTGCACCGCAATCCGCGGACGCTGGCGCCGTACTCTTCCCTGGGCCAGACTGCGGAAGGCGGGCGCAGCCTGCCGCTGGGACCCTACCTGCTGCCGCTTTCGCGGGGACACGTGATCCAGTTCCGCAAAGGAGAGCCGTTCTGGAAGCTGCTGGCGGCGCAACACATCCCCACCACCATCCTGCGCATGCCCACCAACTTTCCCCCGCTCGCGTGCGCGGATGACCGGGCGCTGGCGGGGATGGGCACGCCCGACCTGCGCGGCACCTTCGGGACCTTCACGTTCTACACGGACGATGCGCGGCAGCAGACACGCGAGGTCCCCGGCGGGCGCATCGTCGCCGTGTCACTCGAGAACCACCGCGTGACGCTGCGCGTGGAAGGCCCGCGCAACAGCTTGCGTAAGGATCAGGCTCCGACCTTCGTGGAGATGCGCGTCGCGGTAGACCCGGCAGCGCCCGCCGCGCGCTTCGAGACGGGCGGCGCCGCGTTCATCCTGAAACAGGGCGAGTGGTCGGAGTGGGTGCGCGTGAAATTCCCCCTGATTCCGGGCCTCAGCAGCGCCGCCGGCATGTTTCGGGTCTATGCCCGGCGGCTGCAACCGAATTTCGAGGTCTACGTTTCCCCGGTCAACATCGACCCGGAGGATCCGGCGCTGCCCATCAGCTACCCGGCCTCCTATAGCCGGGAGCTGGCGCGGGCGGTGGGCCCGTTCTACACGCAGGGCATGGCGCAGGATACTGCGGCCCTCCGGCAAGGCGTCTTCGACCGCGCGGAATATCGAGCACAGAGCCGCGCGGTATCGCTTTCCGGCCTGCGCGTACTGCGCTATGGCCTGCAGCACTTCGGGGACGGGCTGCTGTTCTTCCATTTTTTCGGCGTGGACCAGGACTCGCACATGCTTTGGGGCAAATATGAGGATGAGCTGCTCGAGACCTACCGGCTGGTGGACCAGGCGCTCGGTTGGGTGCGCGAACGGGCTGGCGGTGCCACGCTGGTCGTGATGTCCGATCACGGGTTTGCCTCCTTCGACCGCGCCGTGCACCTGAACACGTGGCTGATGCAGGAGGGATTCCTGGCGCTCGACGATCCGCGGAACACGGGCAGCGAGGAGTTGTTTGCGCACGTGGACTGGTCCCGCACGCAGGCCTACTCCCTGGGGCTGAACGGCATCTATCTGAACCTGGAGGGCCGCGAGCGGGAGGGCAGCGTGCCGCCCGGGGCGGAAGCTGAGGCCGTGCTCGCGCATCTTGCCCGGCGGCTGGCGGAGTTTCGCGACCCGGAAACTGGCAAGCCGGTGGTGGCCAGCATCGTGCTTCCACGCAAAGAGTTTCACGGCGGCGCGCTGGAAAACGCCCCGGACCTGATCGTGGGCTACATGCCCGGCTACCGCTCCTCGTGGCAGACGGCGCTCGGCGCGGTGCCGGCCGCTCTGATCGAGGACAATACGGATGAATGGCGGGGCGACCACTGTATCGACGCGCGTTTTGTTCCCGGGGTGCTGATCAGCAACCGCAAGAGCCGCCTGGCGGCGCCGCACCTGTATGATCTGACGGTGAGCCTGCTGGCGGAGTTCGGGGTCGCCCCGGACCCCGGCATGATCGGGCGTTCGATTTATTGATCAGCCCAGGGAGGTTGGCATGTTCCAGTCGGCGACAGTGAAGGTGAAGAAAGAGTTGTGGGAAAGGATCAAGCGGTGCACCGCGGCCGCGGGGTACTCCTCGCCGGAGGAATTCGTGGAGCACGTGCTCGAACGGGAACTGGCGAAGATCGAAGGGTCCGATTCGGATGAGGAGATCGTCCGGAAGCTGAAAGGGCTCGGGTACTTGGATTGATGGAGGTGTTTCGCGGCGTGGTGGCCGCGCTGGTGAGCGGGATGCTGCGGCCGTTCGCCGGGCGCAACGCCATGCTGGGCCTGGCGCCTCTCGGCGTGCTCGCTGGAGTGGGGATGCTCTGGGTGTTCCGCCGGACCTCCAACCAGGCGGCCATCCGGCAGGTGAAGCGGCAGTTGCAGGCGCACCTTTACGAACTGCGGCTGTTTGCCGATGAGCCCGCGTTGATCTGGCGGGCGCAGGCCGGGCTGCTGGCGGCCAATGCGCGCTATCTCGGCCTGATGCTGGTGCCGGCGCTGGTGCTGACGGCGCCCATGGCGATCCTGTTTGCACACCTGGAAGCCTTCTATGGCCTGGAGCCCCTCCCCCTCGGTCAACCGGCCCTGGTGACCGTGCAGATGAACGCTGCGCTCGACCCGCGGCTGCCGCCGAGGCTCGAAGCTCCGGACGGCATAGCGGTCGAGACCCCGGCCGTCCGCGACCTGGAGGCACGCCAGGTAAGCTGGCGCATCCGCCCGCTCGCTCCGGTTTCGGGCTATTTGCGAGTGGTTCTGCCGGGGGAGGCCGTGGAGAAAAGCGTAGCCGCCGGGAGCGGGCCGCGGTATCTTTCCAGCCGGCGGGTGCGCCCGGCGCTGGACCTGATCTGGCACCCCGCGGAGAGACGCCTACCTGCGGGGGTCATTGATTGGGTGGAAGTCGGGTATCCACCGGCCAAGGTGCACTGGCTGGGGATGGACTTGCCCTGGTTGGTGTGGCTGCTGGGGTTTTCCCTGCTGAGCGCACTGGTGCTGAAGCGCCGCTTCGGGGTGAGTCTGTAGCTATCCATAAAGATGCTAATATGGATTTATGCGAACCACGGTGGATATTCCGGATCCTATCTACCGGAGGCTCAAGGCGACGGCCGCACTGAAGGGCTGCACGGTCCGGGATATGCTCCTCGAGATGGTGGAAAAGGAACTGGGAGAAACGGCCGGCGCCAGGCACCGGACCCGGCTGCCCCTGGTGAAATCCGAGTCGCCGGGATCGCTCCATCTGACCAACGACCGGGTGAATGAAATCCTTTCTTCCTGACATCAACGTCTGGATCGCGCTGATCTACGACGGCCACGCACACCATCCGATTGCCCGCGCGTGGTTCGAACAGCTTGAACGAGAAAGGTTGTATTTCTGCCGGGTCACACAATTGGGGTTTCTGCGCCTGCTGACCAACAGGCAGGTGATGGGAAATCAGGTGATGGGCCAGCCAGCCGCGTGGCGCATATTTGATCGGTTATCGACCGACAGCCGCATCGGGTTTCTTCGGGAGCCCGCTCAAGTGGACCCGATCTTCCGTCTGCTGACCCAAAACGCGCAGCCGGCGCCGAACCAGTGGCCAGATGCTTACCTGGCTGCAATCGCCGAGGCCGCCGGATTGCGCGTAGTGACGATGGATCACAGCTTCGACCGCCTCACCGGAAATGCCGCACTGGTCCTGCGCCGCAGTTGATATCCGGCCAACGGCTTTGAGGCACCGGCCGCTCACCGCACGTTCCAGGTGCCGAGAACCTGCCAGGCGCCGCCTAACTGGGCGGGGCCCGGGAACATGTAGATGCCCTTGGCGCCTCCAAAAGCGGGGTTGAAAGTGAGCGCGACGTTTATGAGCAGATTCGTGCCAGCGGTGAGGGCCCCGGACGCCGCTGCATTCACTGTGCATTGGCTGTTTTGGAGCGAGGCTGGGGTGCCGGGAGCCGCCGGCCCCAGCAGCGCCGTTCCCGCGTCATTGTACAGATAGAATGCCGGCGGGTTCGGCGTATAGGCCACCAGACAGGCATTAGCCAGTTTCAGACCAGAGTTCACCAGCATCAGGTTGAGGGTGAGGTAGGCCGCGCCATTCGGGGCGGACGCCAGAAAACGAAACGTTCCGCTCAATCCGCTTCCGGAACTCGGCGCGACCGAAACGGCCTTCGGTTTTTGCAGGATGGTGACCGTGATGCTGCTTCCCGCCGCCAGTACGGGGCTGCCCACCGGAGAAACTGCCATGGGATTGCTCAACTGCACGGCTGAGGAGGTATGGGGAGTCGTGGCGGAGATGGTGAAAGCGGCCACGGCGACAACTCCATTGGGAATGCGGGCTGCATTGAGCCCCTCGATCAGGCAAGTGAGCACGCCCGCAGCGGAAGCATTGCAGAAGACCCTCTTTCCCACGCCTAAAGCAGCCGAACCGGGGCTGACGGTTATGGCTGTGAAGTCAACCGTGGAATACTTCAACGTCCACTGCAACCCCGCGCTAGGACTGGCGGTATTGAGGGTGATGAGAACGTATGCCGTTCCGCCCACCAGGCCCGTGCCCGGTGCGAGGCTGAGCGACACCGTCTGACCCAACCCCGGCTGCAAGCCAGCCAGAGCCAGAACCGCTGGGATAATCAACACATGCGGCCGACACAGTCTTCCGGTGTGACCGCTTGGTAGTTCAGCCCCACGCCGGTAGTACTGTGGCACATCAACCACGATTGCCCCGCCGCCCTTCTATGCCCTATAACAGGTCTGGGGTGGCTTCGGCGTGGAGACTCCGCGACCGAAGCATGGAGTTCATGACTGAAAAAACTTTGCGTGTACCCTTCCGCCCTGGCCGTACGGTCGAGTCACGTTTAGACCAGCGCCTGGCGTCCTATGGCGCGATGTCTCTGGCTATCGTAGCCGCCTCGGCGGTGGGAACTCAAGCCGCTCGGGCTAACACCATCTCGGAATTTCCGGTCAACCCTCCTCTCTCGACTGCAACGTCGTTGAGTGGAGCCTTGTTTTTCGACGTGACAACCGGTCAGGTCCAAACCCACTCCTTCAGCGGGAACAACTTCGGACTGTTCCATGTCAGCGGGCAGGCCCTGGTGGCCAATTTTGGGGACTCCATCCTGGAGGCGCCCGCGGGCACCGCGGGGCTTTTGCCGGCGGCGCTCAATTCAGGTGTCCTCATCGGGACGGCCGGGCAAGTGGCCGGCACCGGCCCCGGCGGGCTGCAGTTCGCCACCAACCAGATCCTGGCGTCCAGCGGCGGGAAGGGTCTTTGGCTGGATACGCAGCCGCATTATCTGGGATTGAAGTTCGACGTGAGCGGCAACACCCGCTATGGCTGGGCGCAGATCTCCGTGGGAAGCGACTTTCAGATCACCTTGCGCGGCATGGCCTACGACACCACCGGTGCGGCGATTCCGGCGGGAGCAGGCGCCATTCCGGAGCCCTCTTCGGCTCTGCTGATGGCGCTGGGCGCGGCCGGTTTGCTGGTCTACCGCCAGCGTAAAAAAACCCGTGGCTGATCAGTTTCCGCCGCGTTGGCGGTGCCACTCCGGGCGGATGACAGCGGCCATGGCCTCCGGCCGGGGCAAGCTGCCGGGACCCAGGAAATCCGCAATGCAGGCCACCCAGAAGTCTGGCCGGCGCACCAGGTCCGGGTAATCCACCACCAGCAAGTCAAGGGAGGGAGACCGCCGGAGGTTCGCCAGTACTGCGGCGCGATGATCCTCGAGAATGCGGGCCATGCGGCCCGCATCCACGGGGGGCGTCTGCTCTCCGCGATTGGCGATCATGCGGCGGTGCGAGGCCACCACCTCCTGAATGGGACGATCCATGAAAATCACCTTGTAGTGGTGCCTGCGAGGCAACGCAGCCAGCAGGACGGACACGATTTTCATCGCTTTCCCTTCGGCCTGGCGCAGGATTTCGGGGTGCTGGGGAAGCTTTTTAATTTCTTCCCATTCGAAGTAGCCGCCGAGGTTGTCTTCGTCGGGCGGGCGTTTTCCATCGGTCATCACAGGCACGCCGGCAGCGGCCAGCATGCGCATCATCAGGGAGGTTCCGGAGCGCGGCAAGCCGGAGACGACGGTGAACCGGAGGACGGACGGTTCTTCCGGCGCAGAATCCCGGGGTGCGCCGGTTGGCGGGGCGGATTGTGCGGCGCGCGCCTGGACGAGGACTTCCGTGCGGCGGTGGGCCCCGCGGCGGCTTTCCTCCCGTTGCGTGACGCTCTGCTCGCGCTGCCGGGCGAAATCCCGGGCCTGCTCGATGTGCTGGCGGATTTTTTCGCTGCTGCCGGGTACTTGGAGATAGAGGCGTGCCAGCCAGCGATGCGCGGCGCGCAGCGGCGGCTGAAAGGTGAGGGTGGTTTCGAAAGCCTGAATGGCGCGCGGGATTTCGCCCAGCCGCGTGAGAGCGATGCCCAGGTAGAAATGCGCCGGGGGCAAATCGTGGCGAAAGCCGACCGCCGTGAGCGCCCAGCGGGCGGCGGCGCGGTCCCGGTGCAGACGCAGGCAGGCTAAAGCCATGCCCTGGCAGGCGTGCGGATGGTGCGGGTCGAGCGCCAGCGCCCGGCGAAAGGACTGCCGGGCAGACTTCCAGCGCCGCAGCTTGAGGAAGGCCAGGCCCAGCCGCACATGGATTTCAGGCAGGTGCGGCTCGGCCTGCACGGCATCCTCCAGGTGCTCGAGGCTTTCCTGGTACCGGCCGCGCTCGAAGGCGATATTCGCCAGCACCAGGCGGGCGATGGGAGTATCGCGATGCTCCCGGATGGCAGCCGCGGCAGTGGCGGCGGCCTCCTCAAGCAGCCCCAGGCTCCACTGGCAATCCGCCACCGCCAAAGCAAAATCGCCGCGCTCGGGCAACTCCTGGTGGATTTCCTCCAGAAGGGCCAGTGCCTCGATCCAGCGGCCGGAGCTCATATACACCCGGGCCAGGTTCCACTTTTGCTCGCGCAGGCAACTCCGCCGGTCTTCTTCGAGGTTGTCCCTGGGCTCCTCGATGTAGCCCAGGGCGATGAACTGCCGAAGCAGGAGTTCGGCATCGCCGGCCGCCGCCTCGGTACCCGGGGGATGCATGCCCGCCGGGCCGGGAACGGCTTCCCAGCTGGGAAGGCGATCGAGAGCGGGGATCTCCTCGAAAGCCTCGGCGAGCACGCGACCGGGCATATCCGCGCCGGCGGGCAGACCAAAAACCGCCAGCGCGGTCGGGGCGACATCCAGCAGGTTGATGCCGTAAATGCGCTCGTCGCGCCGGATGCCGGGGCCCTTCATGGCGAAGATGCCCAGGGGGCGGTGCTGCGCGGCGGGTCCGGCCGGAATGGCGGGGATGTGGCGCGGTCGCAGGTGGTCGCTGTGAAACCCATGGTCGGAAACCAGCAGGACGGTAGTGTCGGGTCCGGCCAGGTACAACAGCCGGGCCAGCATGAGGTCGTGAAAGCGATAGGCGGAGGCAATCACGTCCTGGTAGAGCTCAAATTCGTGGGGAGCCACCCACTCCGGCTTCGGAGGGTGGTAGTTCATGAAGGCGTGGCTGAAGTGGTCAATCGAAGGGTAGTAGACGGCCAGAAAATCCCAGGCTTCTTGCTCCAGCACCCAGGTGGCGGCGGCGTGCACGCTGAAACACTCGGCCTGGATTCTGGCCAGGATCTCCAGGTGATGATCCTTTTCCTGATCCACTTCGGCGGCGCGGGGGACGAACAAGCAGATCAGTTCCTGGTCGATCTCCTCCGGACGGACACGCAGATTGGCGATGGTTTCGGCCAGCCCGACGGGATGAACGGTCCCGGGCAGCAGGGGAAAGGGCCGTCCCGCGGGAGGAAAACCGCGGGCGTAGGCGTCGGAAACGCAGACCCCGCTGACCGGCTCGGCGGGATGGCTCGCAAACCAGTTGATGACGTGCGTGCGATAGCCATTCTGCGTCAGGATGTTCCATAACGCCTTGACCTTACGCGAGGTGCTCATAACCGGGCGCACGCGCCCCGAGCGGGCATCCATCTCGCTGAAGCCCAGGATGCCGTGCCGGTCGGCGTGCTGCCCGGTGGCAATAGAAGTCCAGAGCATGGGCGAGAGCACCGGCTCCAGGGTTTGCATGTCCGCCATGACACCTTCTTCGAGCACACGGCTCAAGGCGGGCATCTGGTCTTTTTCGATCAAGGCGTTGATCACCTTCCAGTCGGCGGCGTCCCAACCGATGAGGAGGAGGCGAGGGGCGGACATGGAGACCCTGTTCTGACCCCCAAAGTCTAGCAAGTGGTGGCGAGGGTGGAAAGGCGGATAGGTGTCCATGATTATGCGCAGATGCGCAGTATTGTATGCTAAGGCATTATGCCCGCCAAACCTTCGTGGTTGTTACGCGTGCCGGAGATTCTGGCGGAACTGGAACCGCTGGCAGTTCCCTTCCTCGACCGGCCCACCGTGGAACGGCTGTTTCGCGTGCGGCGGCGGCGCGCCAATCAATTGATGGCCCGCTTCGGCGGCTTTCAGATCGGCCGCACGTTTCTGGTGGACCGGCAGCAGTTGGCCGGATGGCTGCGGGCCGTGGCGAGCGGCCGGGAGTTCGAGTTGGAAGAGCGGCGCCGGTCGCGAGTGCTGGAATCCCTGGAGGCGGCGCGCAAAATCCAGGCTGCGCGGCGGGTGCGCATCGCGGCCGCAGCGGAGGTGCGTGACCTGGAAATGGCCCGCCTGCCGGGAGGCATCCACTTGCAGCCGGGTGAGTTGCGCATCGAGTTTGCGGGTGCCGAGGACCTGCTGCGGCGCCTGCTGGAACTCTCGCAGGCGATCATGAACGACTACGCGCGCTTTCAGGAACTCGTCGAGCCAGGCCATCGAAACGATCCCGGCTTGAATCAATCCGGGTCGGCTTGACCGATTCGGGTTCTTACCCCATACTGTCTATAGTTGTTTATTTAAATTCGACCCTACCGGGAGCATAATATTGGTACGGCTGGTGATCTCGAATCAGCGGGGCGGCGTCTCGAAGACCACCACTACGCACACCCTGGCGCGGTTTTTCGCGGACCAGGGGTGGAAGGTGCTGATGGTGGACACCGATCCGCAGGGCTCCCTCGGCGTGGTGCTGGGGCTGAAACCCAAAAAATACCTGAAAGACTTCGTGGTGGACGGGGCGGCGTTCGAGGACTGCATCGTGCCGGCGCACCCGCGGATCGACGTGCTGTGCAGCAACCGGGAGACGCAGAAAGCGGAGTTGACGCTGCTCAACATGACGGCGGGAGAGTTGGCGTTCGTGCGGCTGTTCGGGATGATCGAGAAGCCCTACGACGCGGTGCTCATCGACGTGGCGCCCTCCATCAACCTGGTGCAGACCTGCTCGATGGTGTACGCCAAGCAGTTGCTGATCCCGGTGGCCATGGACATGTTGAGTTTGCAGGGCGCCGCCGCCTGCGTGGAAACGGCGCGCATGTTGACCGATATCATGGGGACGCCCATCCGGGCGGTGGCATTTTTGCCCGCCATGGTGGACCGGCGCTTCAACCTGACGCACTTTACGCTGGCGGCGCTCCAGGAGCTTTCCGAGAAGACGCAGACGCCGCTGCTGCACCCCATCCGCACGGACGGGACGGTATCGAAGATCGCCCGCACACGCCAGTTTCTGGCGGACTTCGACGGCGGCTCGAAGGCCCTGGAAGACTACCAGACCGCCGGGCGGGAGTTGATGCAACTGTTGCACGTGGAGCCCAAAGCCGTTGGAAGCGAAGCCCAAGAAATCCCGGCGTAAGCCGGTGCTGGAACCCATCCGCCTGGACGAGATCCTGACCGGTCCGGGAATGAGCGGTTTTCTGAGCGTGCTCGAGCCCCCGGTAAAAGCCCCGCACCTGCAGCGCCTGGTCAATGAAATCAAAGACATCCCGCTGGCGGAGCTCAGCGAGGCGCAGGTCCAGGCGCCGCCGGCGGAAACAATCCCGGTCGAATCGAGCGGGCTGGAATCGAGCGGAGCGAGACGTCACCAGGATGTTTCGAGCGGGGTTGATTCACTCCCGCTCGAAACACGCGGGGGGCCATGGAGCGGGATCTATCCACCGCTGGACACCAGCCCCGGGGGCCGGCGCCTGAAAATCCGCGAGGCGCAGATCGCCGCCGATGGGCACTCGCTGGGCGAGCAGGCTCTCTACGAAGCGCTCTACCGCGCGGCGCACCCCTATTCCGAACAGGCGCGCATCATCACCGTGGGGCTCGACCGCATGGCGGAGATGGCCCGCATGGCCTATCGCAACTGCAAGCTGAACTGCCGGGCGCTGGTGGAAAAACTGGCCCTGGAGGAAGTTCGGACCTATAGTTATACACGGGGACGGACGTACCTGGTCTATCATGCGGAGGAGGTTGTCCGGCGGCGGCGGGCGGCAGGATTGACGCACGTGATCAAGACCCGCGGGGTGGTCTTCGTAGATCCGGAGACGGGAGCGGAGCGAACGCAGAAGCGGCACGTCAAAACGACCCCGCTTGTTTCAAGCCGGGCTGAATCCCTCCCGCTCGCCTAGACCGGACGGCAAACACGGGGAATCTCGAAGGGCGACAGGGTATGCGGGTCTGCATTGATGCGGTACCGCTGGGAGTACGCAGCGCCGGCATCAAAAACTACCTTTACCACTGGATTGTGCACCTGCGCCGCCTGGCCGGGGAGGAGAGCATTCGCCTGTTTCCTCCCTTCGGGCGGATGGGAGGGCTGGATCACGAGCACTCCGTGTTCGGGCGCCTGGGGACTTTCGCCGGCCTGGGCAGCGTGTTTCTGGCCAACCGCACACCGCTGCGGGTCGTGGACTGGCTGGCGGGCGGGGCGGACGTGTTCCACGCCACCAATCAGGTGCGCCGCCCGCCGCGGCGCCCGCGCCTGACGGCCACCATCCACGACCTCACCGCCTGGCTGCTGCCGGAGACGCACACCGCCGGGAACCGCCTGGCGGACAACATGTTCGCTGAACGCGTGCTGCGCCGGGCGCACGGCCTGATCGCGGTTTCCGAACACACCAAAGCCGACGCCGTGCGGGTGTTGAAGCTGGATCCCGCCAAAATTCAGGTGATCTACTCGGGCGTGGCGGCGGGCTTTTTCGAGGCCACGCCAGACGCCGTGGAAGCGGTGCGGGTCCGGCTAGGGTTGAAGCGCCCCTATATCCTGTTTGTCGGCACGCTGGAGCCGCGCAAGAATCTGGATGCGCTGCTGGACGCCTACGTCGCTTTAAGCGCCTCGCTGCGGGAGGAATTCGAGTTGGTGGTGGCGGGGCCGACCGGGTGGGCGGACCCCCGGACCATGGCCCGGCTGAGCGCCGCCCTGCCGGGCGTGCGGCTCCTCGGATACGTGCCGGAACCGGACCTGCCGGGCCTGACGGCCGGTGCGGCGGTGATGGCCTATCCCTCGCTCTACGAAGGCTTCGGATTTCCGGTGGCGCAGGCCATGGCGTGCGGTGTGGCGGTGCTCACCTCAGCCACCTCGTCGCTGCCGGAGGTCGCCGGCCAAGCAGCTCTACTGGTAGACCCGCGGAGCGTGGCGGAGGTTCGGGACGGCCTGACGCGGCTGCTGCTCTCTCCAGACCTGCGGCAGCGCCTGGGCGCGCTCGGGCGGCAGCAGGCGCAGCGCTACCGCTGGGAAGCCTGCGCGGCGCGCAGTCTGGAGTTTTTCGCACGAGTCGCAGGGGCGGTAGAGAGGCATACCTCTATAGAGGCAGAGAGTTAAAGAGGCATAGCGGTATAGTGGCGGAGAGGATGCAACAGAGAAAATCTGGTGCTGAATCAGCGGGGGATGTGGGCATCCCGGCTTATGGCGGTATTATCTGGTGAAATCGCCTCTCTGGCGGTATGCTTCTATAGAGGCATAGAGGTATGAAGCTTTCTCGGACCATGATCGTGGCGCTCGCGAACCAGAAGGGGGGCTGCGGCAAGACGACCACCGCAGTGAGTCTGACCGCCGGTTTCGCCCAGGACGGGTACACGGCGTGCGTGGTGGACACCGATCCCCAGTGCAACGCCACCGACAGCTTTGGCGTGGACCGGGACGAACTGGCCAAGGCGGGGCGCTACACGGTGGCGGACATCTACCTGGCTAAGAAACCGGCCAGCGAAATCGCGGTGGGGTTCGGGAACCGGTTCGGGGGCCGGCTGACGCTGGTGCCCGGGCACCGCGGCTTGGTGTCGGTATCGCACCGGCTGGAGTCGCAGCTTCAAGCGGCGATTTCCAGCGAGGACTCCTCGGATCTGGACGCCGACGACCTCAAAAACGAGCACCGCCAGCGGCTCAAACATTCTCTGGATTCCCTGCGCGGGGTCTATGACCTGGTGTTCGTGGACACGCCTCCGGATCTGGGCTTCCTGATGACCACCGCGCTGATTGCGGCAGACTATTTCGTTTTGCCGGTGTTCCCCTCCGGATACGACCTGAAGGGGCTGGAGACGCTGATGCGCACCGTGGAGAAGGTCCAGAAACGGTTCAACCCGAAGCTGCGGCTGCTGGGGGTGCTCTTGGGGAATTATGACGCCGTGGCCAAGCTGGACAGCGACATCCACAAGATGCTAAGCCGCAAGTTCGGCAGCCATCTGATTTTCCAAACCACCATCAACCGCAGCGTGAAACACCGCGAAGCGACGGTATACGGGCAGACCATCTTCGAGCACGCCCAGGGGCAACAGGCCGCCAACCAGTTCCTGATGTTGACCCGCGAGGTGGCGGCGCGCCTGGGCGCGGAGCAGGCGGCCGAGCCGGCGGCGGGCCTCGCGGCACCGCCCGAGACGGACTTTCAGGTGACCAACCGTGGCTAAGAAAGAACGAGGATTACCCAGCACCTTCGACATCCACGTGCCCGAGGGACCGGTCCAGCTCGGCGACTATCTGGACGAAGAGCTGACCTCGCCGGAGCCGCCACCGCGGCCCAGCGAACCGCTAGAACCACCCCTGGCTGCTTCCGGCCGGACCTACCTCCCGATGGCGCTTTACGAGACGCCGCGGGGCCTGGCGGGTGTAGCTGCCCGGCCGGCTACCGTGCCGCGTAAGCAGGTGAACATGACCCCGGAGACCCTGCGCATGGTGGATGAGTTGCTCACCCAGGTGCGGACCTACAGCCTGGAGAAGGACATCCGCAACTCGGAACTGTTTCACGCGCTGGTACTCTGCGTTTACGAAGCCAGATCCAACCTGGACTTAAGCGGGGTGCCGCCGCGGGGTAGGTGGGGCAGCCCGACTGCCGCCGCTCTGCCGGTGGCGCTGAAAAACGCCTTTCAGGAAGCCGTCGCCAAGACCCGCATGCAGAAGCGCTAAGCGTTACCGGAATTCCCCCGTATTATCCTGGGGGTATACCGTTATAACGGTATACCTCTACATCCAGAACCCTCTGAAAAATCGACACATTTTTTCTGTGCCTCTATGCCTCCATAACTATGGTGAGCAGTTTTGGGAGACAACTCGCGGAACCCCCGATTTTAGCGGGTTTCCGTCGGCGCGGAGAAGCCTTCCCAACAAGCCCTCCGAGGGGTTCCGGCAGGCTCGGTAGCGACCCGCCGGGCGCGAAAGGCCCGCAAAAGGGTCCTGAGGAGTTTGGGGAGACAACTCGCAAGTTATTGAGCAGAATGGAGAGACGGGGTGAGCGGGTAGGGGAGACCCGCTGAGCAGATTGGGGGGACGGGGTGCGCAGTTTGGGGAGACAAAGTGAGCAGTTTGGAGAGACCAAAAACGACCTATCTGATTGAAAATCAAGAAATTTTTGTTCCTTGACTTTGTAGAACAAAACAGACTAAACATGTAACAACACACCGCAACCGGCGTGTTGTGGGAACATCATTTTGAAGAGCGACCTTTCCGACCCGGCAGTTCTTGCCCTGGTGCAGGAAGAACTGACCGATCTGCTGCCGGCCACCATCATCCGCGCGGAGACAGCCCTCTCGCGGTATCCCATCCACAATCTCACCAAGACCGAGAAGATCGCGATTCACATCCGGCAGAAGGGGGAAGTTGGGGAGACCGAGATCTACTGGAACGTCTCACCCAGCCGGGAATATGGAGAGCCTCGCCAACTGGCTTACAAGCTGGACACGCTGGTGATCAACCGGCGCATCGACGAGGCCGGGCGGCCGATTCCCAAGCTCATCCGCATGGGCAGTCTGCGGGACATCTGCAAAGAACTGGGACTGACACCGAGCGGAGACAACTTCAGCGGCATCCGCACGGCTCTGCTGCAGAATGCCTCAGCATTCATTACAGCCAGGCTGATGTACCGCGGGACAGACCGGCTAACCCGCAAGTTTGAAGCCGCGTTCAGCCGGTATAGCGTGGTGTTTACCGGAGAAGAACTGCCGGACGGGAGCAAGGCCGACGCGGTCTACATCTTCCTGAACGAGCACTACTGGAAGCTGTTGAACAAGGCGCAATTCCGGCCGCTGGACTACGACTACCAGAAGAACCTGAAGCCCGCGGCGCACCGGTTTTATGAACTGCTGAGCTACGCCATTTTCGGGGCCTTGAGCAAGAAGCGTGGTGAGGCGCGGTTGGTGTACTCGGACTATTGCCTGCGTGCGCCGCAGGAGCGCTATCTCGACCGGGCGCAGGTGCAGAAACAGATGTACAAGATTCACAAGCCACACCTGGACTCGCAGTACCTGGCGGATATCCGGTATGAGAAGAGCCTGGACGCCGACGGGCAGCCGGACTGGGAGATTTACTATACGCCGGGGCCGCGGGCCAAAGCGCAATATGCGGCATTCAGCGGGCGGCAGGTGAGCGAGACACAGGCCGTGCCGCCCCCCGCGGAAGACTCCGTGCAAAAAACGGAGTGCAGGCCGGAACTGGAGGGCCTGATGGCCCGGGGGGTAAGCGAGGCACAAGCGCGAAAACTGCTGGCCGCGGCCGGTGCGGACCAACCGGTGCTGGCGCAACTGGAGTGGGGGGACCATCTGATCCGGCAGTCACCGCGAGGTTCCTTCCGCAATCCGCCGGGTTTCTACATTCACCTCGTGCGCGAGAACGTGCTGCCGCCGGAGAATTTTCTCCAGGCGCGGAGCAACGGCCGGCCGCGCGAGGACCAGGAGCGGAACTACTGGAAGCAGCGCGAACTGGAATTAGCCTACGAAGACTACAAGCGCGCGGAGGCCAACCGGTATATCCGCGAGGAGATGGCCCCCGAGCAATTTCCGGCGGCGGTGGCGCAGAAAAAGAAAGAACTGGCCAAGAGCTATAAAAACGTGCTGCCGCAGTTCCTGGACGAGATTGCCGAACAGATGGTGCGCTTGGAGGTCGCCCAGAGAATCGAGGTTCTGGGCTTCGAAGAATTTTGCCGGCGGCAGGCCTAGGGGAAGGATGAGCGAAGAGGGGTTTGAAGGGCTGGAGGAGGCGCTGCGGCGCGGGGGCGCGGAAGAAGCCTTCGGCTTTCTTGCGGCTCGCGCGCGCGAGGAGAAGAACTATCCGCTGCTGTTCGAAGTGCGTCTGATGCAAAAGCGCCGGGAACTGGGTCTCCCACTGATCCACAGAGGTGGGTTGAACGATGTGGCGGAGAGCCAGCGGCCGGCGTACGAGCAGGCGTACATCGCGGCCGCGCGAGAGGTGGGAGGGCTATTTCTGGCGGACGGCGATATTGCGCGCGCCTGGCCATACTTCCGAGCCATCGGCGAGCCGGCGCCGGTGGCCGAGGCCATCGAAAAAGTCGAGGCAGGGGAGAGCATCGACCGGGTGATCGAGATTGCTTTCCTGGAGGGTGTGAATCCGCGCAGGGGCTTCGAGTTGCTGCTGGCGAGTTATGGCCTGTGCCGGGCCATCACCACCTTCGGGCAATATCCCAGCCGCACGGGGCGGGAAGAATGCCTGCGGCTGCTGGTGCGTACCCTTTACGGGGACCTGGTGCGGAGCTTGCGACGCACCATCGAGAGCGTGGAGAGGCAGGCGCCGGAGACTGGTAGCGTGAGGGAACTGCTGATGGGCCGCGACTGGCTGTTCGAGGGGAACGCCTATTATGTGGACACCTCCCACCTGGCGTCGGTGATCCAGTACAGCCTGGAACTGGAGGACCGGCAGACACTCGAGCAGGTGCTGGAACTGACCGAATACGGCAAGCGCCTGGCGCCCATGTTTCAGTTTCGGGGCAACCCGCCCTTCGAAGACGTGTACCTGGACCACGGGATGTACGTTCAGGCGCTGCTGGGCGTAGACACCGCGGCGGCAGTAGCGCATTTTCAGTCCAAGATTGCGGCGCAGGAAGCCGCCGGGGAAGGGGACTCCAGCGCGGCGCAGGCGCTGGTGGGACTGCTCGCGCGGCTGGAGCGGTACGGCGAGGCGATCGACATCGCCCGGGTGCACCTGAAGGGCGTGAATCCCATGGACCTGGCGTGTCCCACGCTGCCGCAGTTGTGCCAGATGGCGGGCGATTACCGGAAGCTGCGGGAGACGGCGCGGGAAAGCGGGGATCTGCTGAGCTACGCCGCCGGGCGGATCGGGGAGTGCTTGGCCGGTGGGCTCAGGATGGGCCAAAGTGTGCAACCCTGAGGAAGAGGGCCATGGCAGCTATTACCCATTTGATGACCGTCGCGGAGTTCCGCAAGCTCCCCGAGGACCAGGGTCCGGTCTACCATGAACTCCGCCACGGAGAACTCGTTGCCGTGACTCGCCCCAAGCTCAAGCACCACCTCATTCAAGATCGTCTGGTGGAATTGCTCAAACCGGCCACCCGGTCCGCCGGCCACGTCTCGATGGAATTTGCTTTCCGCGCCCTGCCGGAGCATGAACTCCGGGTCGCCGATGTCGCTTTCATCAGCAAGGAGCGCCTGGATCAGAGTGATCCCGAAGATAACTTGCAGGGGGCTCCGGACCTGGTGATTGAAGTTCTCTCCCCCTCAAATACCGCCGCGGAGCTCTATGACAAGGAGAAGCTGTGTCTGGAAAACGGCGCCAGGGAGTTCTGGATCGTGGATCCAGACCGGCGGCAAGTGAAGGTTTCGACGCCGGACGGCCGAACCACCACCTATTCATCGGGTAAGGAAATTGCGTTGCCGTTTGGCAACGCCAAAGTGGCCGTGGATGACATCTTCGGCTGAGAGCGGCGCTGTGGGGTGACAATCCGGCGGATATCCTTCATAATGTGGGTTACTCCCCCGAGAGGAAGAGCCTGACAGCAACGCGTGTCACAGGGATTCAAAGGCAAGGGGGTGCCTCTCCGGGGCAGCACGGCTTCGTCTCAGAACTCCGCCGGCGTTCACCCCGCGGCGGAAGCTAGCGTCCGGCAACTGATCGCCAACGGAAAATACAAGACTGCGCTGGAGAGCGCCAAGGAGATTCACAAGAGGTGTGGCAGCGCAGCCTCTGAATCCCTTCTGCTGGATGCGTATCAAGTCCGGATTCATTCCCTGTTGCAGCAGAACCTCGTGGTAGAGGCGCAGGCGCTGTTGGATCTGGTGCGGGAGCGCTACCCCTCGGGCGCCGCGCGCTGGCAGGAAGTCAGCATCGCGCTAGCCGCGCGCAGCGGCAGCCTGGATGAACTGGTGGGGCCCCTGGGAGATCCGGCGCTTGCGCCGGAACGGCGCGCGGCCATCGAACGCGCCATCCAGCAGCAGGTTTGGGATTTGCAGGCCCTCGCCGGGTTCCAGGCCCTACCCCCCGGGGATCCGCTGCGGCAGGCGGCCGCGGCGCTCGACCGGGCATTCCGCGAGGTCACCAGCGGACCGGCTACGGACGACGCTCTGGCTTTGCCAGAAGTGTCGCGACGCAGTCCTCTGGCGCCCTGGAAGCTGCTGGTGCGTGCCACCGGCTGCTTCTATCGCGGCGAAGACGAAGCCTGCGGAAAATTTCTGGATGCCATCGACCCCGCGGCCGTACCGGCGCGGCTGGTGCCGGCTATCCGCGCGATGCTGGACGGCCGTCTCCCCGGCGCCCTCACACCTGCCGCCGCCGCCCTGGTCTCCCAGACAGTCGCCAATCCGGAGGCGCTGCGCCGCGCCTTGCAGGCGCTCGACCGCGCATTCGAGGGAGATCAGCTAGGTGTGCTTCTCAAGGCCATCCGCGCGGCCCTCGAGGAGTGCCGGCCAGCAGCGCCGGACCTGCTTGACCGCCTGCGGCAGCACATCTACGTCCGGTGCGAACTGGAAGGGGTCGACCGGCCAAAGACCGTGGCGGCCCTGGGCAGCCTTCCCCGCCGCGACGCCTATTTTTGCCGGCTGTATGCCCGCGCCCTGGAAGAGGAAGACGATCCGGAAAGTCTTTTGAACGCCTGCGGCATGTGGAACGAGTTCCGCCAGAGCGCCGTGCGGGAGGGCTGGTTCGCCTCCAACGGCCTGGAAGCGGCCACGCTTTACCTCCACATGGCGAGCTTGTTGCGCAAGGTCCCCGGAGCGATTCTCCGGGAGGTCCAGAAGACTCTGTGGAAGCGGTCGCAGAGCGAAGAGTGCGTTTACCTGTTCCCGGAGAAACTGTATGAACGCGCCGCGGCGCTCGATCCCCATACGGAAACCTTCGCCGCCTGGCTGGACTGGGCCAAGTCCGGACCGCAGCCGCAGGCGGAGCGGGTCGCGAAGGCCTGGAACCGGATTCTACCCGCCGATATCGAGCCCGTTCTTTACCTGATGCGCGGCGCCGAGTCTCGCAGCGCATATCCCACGGCGCTCGGATACCTGACGGAGGCGGAGCGCATCGATGGCGTGCATCCGGCAGTGCGCCGGGCGCGCCTGCGCCTGATGGCAGGAAGCATCATACGGCACATCCAGCAGAAGCGGCCGCACCTGGCCGAAGAGAAGCTGGTGCGGCTCTCCGCGCTGCCGCAGGCGCAGCAGGGCGACCGGGCGGCGCTGCTGGCGGCATTTCGATACGTGCTGAGCACGATGGGCGGCCGGATGGAAGAGGCCGACCGGCACCGCTCCGAGTTGGAGCGCGTGCTGGAAAGCAAAATCGCCGGATCTATCCTGATCGCCAGCCTGGCCACCGCGTGCAAACAGCATACCCTGGCCAGACTGGGTCCGGCCGAGAGACTCTCGCCCGCCGAGCGCGGCGAGCTGCCCGCCGCGGTGGCCAGAGCGGTGGCGCTGGCCGCGGACGTGGGCATAGGCATGCGCATCTCCAAGAACTGGCTGGAGGAAACCGCCCGGCAGCTTCCGGAGAGGAAACGGGCGCTCGATCCCGCGCACCTTCGCACCCTGGCGGAGGCGGGACTGTGCGCCGGGATTTCCAGTCTGGCTTACGAGGCCTCCGGGGAAGGCTTGCAGCGCGGCGCCACCGAAGCGCGGTTTCTCTTTCTGCGGGCGCGGTCGGTGCCGGGGGATCAGGCCAGGCGAATGGCGGCCTGCGCCGCGGCGGCCGCGGAGATGGCGCGGCGCCAGCGCGACACGGAATTGATCGAAGAGTCCGTCAATTTCCTGCACGAGGTGCCGGTTTACGCCGGCGCTTCGCTGACTTTCGAGCAGGCCGCCGAAGTGCTTCGCAGAGAGAAGGCCGCGCGCTCCTCCAACGGAAACCCGGTGCCGGAATATGCCGATTTGATCCCCGACCGGGTGTGCCAGTGCCCGGCCTGCCGGCGCGCGCGCGGTGAAGCCGAGGACAACGACGACGACGATGACAGCTTGGATGCCGACGATTTTCTGGACGACATTCCGCCCGACATGCCGAAGGAGATCGCGCGGATGCTGTTTGAGGAAGTGCAGCGGGCGGTCGAGCGTGGGGAATCCATGGATGAATTCCTGGACCGCGTAGCCGGCGGCCGGGGGCACGGCCCGCGCCGGAAAGGCAGGCGCAGGTGATGGACCCGCGAGAGGTGCTGGGCGTTCCCGGCAATGCCACCGAGGAACAGATCCGCGCGGCCTACCTGGTGAAGGTCAAGGAGTATCCGCCGGACCGGGCGCCGGAGGAGTTCGAAAAGATCCGCGACGCCTACGAGTCGCTGCGGGATCCCCGCCGCCGGGCGCGCAACCTGCTGTTCGCGGCCGATCCCGGCGCGCCCCTGGCTTCCCTGGCGGCGGACCGCGCGCCCAAGCGGCGTTTTGCGGGGCCGGCCGCCTGGCTGGAGGTATTGAAAGGGAAGTGAGCGAGTCTCTGACCCGGGAGGAGATCCTGCGCCGCTTCGAGGCCCTGGTGGACCGTGCGCTGGCGGCCGAAGAGCCGCCGCGCGGCATCGAACGGGAACTTTTTGAGGAACTGGCCGGAGATGGAGCGGCGGACCCGGGTTCCGATCCGAAGTGCGACGAGTACGCCTTGTGGTCGGCCGTAACCGTGCTCACGCAGGAGGTCAAGCTCCAGGGCCGCGCCTTCAAGGAGCTCAACGAGACACTCGCGGCGCAGTCTTCCCGCACGGCCGAGGAAATCCGGGCGGCTTATCGCGAACGGGAACGCGAGGTCCAGATGGAAGCCGAGCGCCGCGCGCGCCGGGAGATCCTGGGCGCGCTGATCGACCTGCGCGAGCGGCTGGCCCGCGGGCTGGCATCCGTGGAAATGAACCGGGCAGAACGCGGCAAGCCGGGCGGCTGGCTCCGGCGCGTGCTGCGATCCCCGGCGGAAGAGGCCGGCGCGGCCACGCTGGCCGCGCTCGAGAGAGGCTACCAGCTCGGGCTCGAGCGCCTCGACCAGACGCTCGGCGAGTTCGGCGCGCGCGAAATCCGATGCGCGGGCCAACCCTTCGATCCCCGGCGGATGAGCGCGGTCGACCGGGAGGAATCCGCCGCGGTTCCGGAGGGCACCGTACTCGAGGTGTACCGCAGCGGATATGAATGGAATGGAGAGGTATTCCGCGCGGCGCAGGTGAAGGTCGCCGGCGCCCCCGCGGCAAGGGAGAGTTCATGAGCGATTGGATTGCCGGCATCGATTTGGGAACCACCAATTCGGAAATCGCCCTGTTTACGGATGGGAACGTGCAGGTGGTAGGCCCCGGCGAAACGCGCATGCTGCCCTCCTGCGTGGGCTTCTCGCCCTCCGGCGAACTGCTGGTGGGCGAGGCGGCGCGCAACCAGCACGCGCTGTATCCGGAGCGCACGGTGCGCAGCATCAAGCGCAAGATGGGCTCGGCGGAAACCGTGACGCTGGCGGGCAAAGAACTGACGCCCCAGGAGGTCTCCGCGCTGATCCTGCGGGAACTGGCCGAATGGGCCCGCGGCTGCCTGGGAGAGCGCCCGCAGAGGGCGGTCATCACCGTGCCGGCCTATTTTTCCGACGCGCAGCGCAATGCGACGCGCGAAGCCGGCGCGCTGGCGGGGTTGGAGGTGGTGCGTATTTTGAACGAGCCTACCGCCGCCAGCCTGGCCTACGGGTACGGGGACGGCTCACGCCACACGGCCCTGATTTACGACCTGGGCGGCGGCACGTTCGACGTGTCCGTGGTGACCATCGAGGGCGACATTACCGAAGTGCTCGCCAGCCACGGCAACAATCACCTGGGCGGCGACGACTTCGACGATCTGCTGGCGGAGCGCCTGGCCGCGGAGTTCGAGCGGCAGCACGGCGTCAACGTCCGGCAGGGTCACCCCGCCGCGAAAGCCCGGCTCTGGTGGGCGGCCGAGGAAGCCAAGAGGAAGTTGAGCTTTGAGCCCTACGTCAAAATCCGCGAGGAGGCGCTGGTGATCGACCGGGGGCGCCCCCTGCATCTGGAGATGGAGATCTCGCGCGAGGACTACGAGGCGCTGATCCGCCCGCTCGTGGAATCCACGCTGGACAGCGTGTCGAAGGCCTTGCAGGATTCCGGCAAGCGGCCTGGAGACCTGGACGCCATCCTGCTGGTGGGCGGTTCCACGCGCACGCCGCTGGTCTCGGAGCTGCTCACGGAGCACACCGGGCTGGAACCGCACCAGGACGTCCATCCGGACCTGTGCGTGGCCCTGGGCGCGGGCGTGCTGGCCACGCGCCTGGCCGGTCACAGCGTGGAGCGCGTGCTGGTGGACGTTTCACCCTATTCTTTCGGGATCGCCTATCTGGGGGAGCGCGGCGGTGTTTCCTATCCGCACTGCTATCGCCCTATCGTTCGCCGCAACACTCCGCTGCCCTTGACCCGTACGGAGCGATACGCGACCAGCTACCCGGGGCAGACGGAAGCCGAGATCCGGGTCTACCAGGGCGATGACGATGACGCCTTGAAGAATATCCTGGTGGGCGATTTCCGCGTGGAGGGGCTGACCCCCATGGACGGTCCCAACGAAGTGCTGTGCCGCATGCGCCTGGACATGGACGGCATCCTGGAGGTGGCGGCCGTGGAAAAATCCACGGGCAAGGCGAAGCACATTACCATCTCCAACGCGCTGCGTGCGCGGAGTGCGGAAGAAATCGCGGCGGGGCGGAAGCGGATCGAGGAGCTCTACGAATCGCACGGCGAAATGTTCGACGAAGCTTGGGAAACATCCACCGACACGGAGCAGGAACTGGTGGACACGGGGGCGGCTGCCATTGCCGGTAGTGTAATGGAAGCGCGGGAAGCCGCGGATGACGGCGGCAGCGAGATCCGCAACCTGGTTGAGCGTTCCCGTCGTCTGCTGGGCGGCATGCATCCGGAAGACCGGGAAGAGGCCATTTCGCTGCACGAAAGGATCGAGGCCGCCTTGGCGTCACGCGACGAGGGCGCGCTGGGGGAGGCTTCCAAGGCGCTCAAGGAACTGCTGTTTTTCGTGGAGGGCCAGGGCTGATTGGGTCCGCCGGACCAATGCCCGGTATGCCAGGCGCGTTTTCGCGGGGCGCGGGTGTGCTCGCGCTGCGGCGCGAATCTGGAGCCGCTGATGCGGCTGGCGGCGCATGCCTGGCGTCTCCGCGCAGCCGCCCGCGACGCCCTGGCGGGCGGCGATTGCGAGCGGGCTTTCCACCTGGCCACGCGATCCGAAGCGGTTCAGCGCACCCCGGCGGGGAGATCTCTCCGCCTCCTCAGCGAATGGCTGCGAGCCGGGGAGCGGGGCTGAGAGGGAGCCTGCCGGAGCGCCGGGTTGGCCTGACCTAAGCGGTGGTCCAGTCGGCCAGGCGCAGGCCCTCGACACGCGAGAACTCCCGCATGTTCCCCGTCACCAGCAGGGCGCCTCGGCTCCGGGCCGTGCCGGCGATTAACAGGTCCATGGGGCCGATGAGCTCGCCTCTGGCGGCCAGACCCGCGCGGATGGCTGCGGCATCAAGTGCGGCGGCGCCGTCAAAAGGGACTACCACGAGGTCGCGGCAGAGCTCCCGGATCACCTTCCGGCGTGCAGCCGGATGGGCGGACCGCAGCGCGCCGAACTCCAGCTCATACTGAGACACGGTCGAGACCGCCAGCTCCCGGGCTGGAGCGGCCAGCATCCTCTCGACAACTCCCTGCCGCCCCTTGAGGAAGTGGATGAGGACGTTGGTATCGAGAAGGGTCACTCCATGCTCTCCCGCTCCGCATCGGGAGCGTAGCCGGCCCGGATCTCCTCAAGCGAAGGAAAGTCTGGGATGGAGCCGGCGGCGTTGACAACGCCCTGAGCCGGCCGGCCCTGCATCTCCCGGGAGATCAGAGCCGCCACCCAGCGGCTCACCGTAAGGTTTTCCTTCCTGGCGACCCGGCGTACGGCCTTCTCGACTTCCTCGGGCAGGTAGATCGTCACGTTGGGCATAGCTTATATATCATATATTACATAAAATGAAGGCCGGCGGCGCGGTCCCATGACCGCGCCCAGGAGCTCCCGCAGCCGCTGAATCCAGTCTCCGCTATTTCACTGCGCGCCGCGGGTCAGAAGCATGGCCTTGACGGTCTGGAAGATGATGTAGAGGTCCAGGCTCAGGGACATGTTCTTGATGTAGAAAAGATCGTATTCCAGCTTGGCGACGGTGTCTTCGAAGGTTTCCGCGTACTTGTAGTTGATCTGGGCCCAGCCGGTGATACCCGGGCGGACAGAGTGGCGCTGCGGGTAGTAGGGGATCTGCTCGCAGAGCTCCTGAACGAATTCCGGCCGCTCGGGGCGCGGGCCGACGATGGACATGTGTCCGCGCAGCACGTTGAACAACTGGGGCAGCTCATCCAGGCGGTGCTTGCGCAAGAAGCGTCCGACGGGTGTCACGCGGGGGTCATTCCGGGTGGCCCAAACGGCTCCGGTGCGGGCTTCGGCATCGGCGTACATGGAGCGGAACTTATAGAGCGTAAAGGGGACTCCCTCCAGGCCCACGCGCACCTGGCGGTAGAGGATGGGACCGGTGGAAGACAGCCGCACGGCGATGGCGGAGAGCAGCATCAGGGGCCAGGTGACGAGGATCCCCACCACCGCCACGGAGAGGTTGAACAGGGTTTGCAGCAACAGGTTGCTGGAGCGCGGGCCAAGTTGGGCGCAGAAGATGAACTGGCTGGGGTACAGTTCCTTGGTGCAGACCCGCCCGCAGACCGCTTCGTAGGTGGTGCTGACCTCCTCGACCAGGTAGCCCCGGTAGCGCAGTTCCAGGAGATCCTCCAGGGGAGTCCGGCAGCGGCGTTCGCTGAGCGCCACGATGATGCGGTCGGGTTTGACGGTTTCGGCAACCTGGCACAAGGACGGGAGGGCCGGATTTTCGGCCACGTGTCCCACGATGCGCATCCCCACTTCCGGATGGGCGCCGATGTAATCGGCCATTTCCGCGGCCAGCGGGCTGCTGCCGACCACGAGCAGGCGCTGGGCGCCTACTTCGCCCAGCACGTAGCGGCTATAGATCAGGCGCCAGCAATAAATCAGCAGCGCCGCCAGAGCGCTTCCCAGGAGCATGATGCGGATGGGCATGCGCACGCCGGGCCGGACGTAGCTGGCCAGGGCCTGGAGCAGGAAAACGCCGCCCATGACCACACATAGCCGCTGTGCCAAAACCACGCGTGAAGAGACGCGAATCTCGGAGTACAGGTCGTTGAAATCGAGCAGGAACAGCACAAAGACGGTCAACAGCAGGATGCGGCTCAGGCCGTTGTCGTAGAGCAGGAACACCGAGGGGTCCGCGGGCAGGGTAAGATACGCGGCGGAGACGAAGCAGGCCACAATGAGCAGCGCTTCGGAGAGCAGCAGGAGAAGAACGCTAACCGGGACAAATACACCGAAAAGGCGGCGCATGGGAGCGAACGCGGCGGAAAGTAGTTTCCATTATAGCCGCGGGCGCGGGAGGCCCACCGCTGCGGTGGGGACCGGCACGAGAGCCGGGCCTGGGGTGAAGATGCGCGGCGGGGGCAGGGGGGCGCGGAGCGAAGGGAGAGCCGTCTCCAACAGGCAGGAGCGGGCCCCGGAAGTTCCTTCCACGCGCACACGGCCGGGCTGGCGGGTGACCCGGTAGGCGGTGTCCGCGCCGGCGTGCGCGGCCAGGGCGGACAAGCGCCAGCCGCTGGCATCCAGCATGCGGATCGCGCCGCCGGGCTGGATCACGATGGCCAGGTCGCAGGGCTCGGCGCCGCCTGTGGAGGCGGCCGCGGCGACTTCGAACAGGTGCCCGGCGTCGGTCCAAAACCCGCTCACAACAGACATATCGGCTACAGCGGCCCACGCGAAGGGGGATTTCGCGCCGATATGGGGAGTAGAAGGCACGCATGTGGAACGACGCTTATCTGGAAAGCCGAGTGCTGGCGGCAGATCCCATCGAACTGGTGGGCATTTTGTATGAGGGAGCCATGGAAGCCGTGGCGCAGGCGCGGCGGCACCTGGCCGAGGGGCGGATCGCGGAGCGCTCGGCGGCCATCTCCAAGGCGGTGGCGATTCTGGGAGAACTGGCAAGTTCTCTGAATCACCAGGAAGGCGGGGAAATCAGCCGCAGGCTGGCGCAGCTTTACGACTATCTGCAAGGCCGGCTGCTGGAGGCCAATTTCCGGCAAGCCGCTGAACCCCTGGAGGAGTCTCTGAGGCTGCTCCGTGTGCTGGCAGAGGGGTGGCAGGGGGTGCGGGCGCAAATCTCGCCGGCCCGCCCGGAGCCCGTGCGCGCGGCTTCGCCGTGGAGCGGCGCGGCGATGGAGGAGCCGGCCGCCGGTTACGCCCGGCAGGCCTGGAGCCTGTAGACCGGGGGAATCTCACTTCGGACGCTTATCTTGCCGCGCTTGCCATCGAGCATAGCGCCGAGCTTTGCTCAACGGATAACGACTTCGGAAGATTCACGCGGCTCCGTTGGCGCAATCCGCTGGCTTCATGAGGCCAGCGGTTCATTCTCCAAGGCAGGAGCCATGGAAGCCGTGGCGGGGAGCGCGGTCGGCGGGCCGGAACTCATGGCCAGGTGTTGTTCACGCATCTGTTCGAGCAGAGAGTAAGGCAGCCGCAGATTGTGGTCCTTGCCGGTTCCCAGCGCAATGGAAGGCTTGTTGTCACCGTGGAAATCGGAGCCGCCGGTGACAATCAAGCCAAACTGCCTGGCCAGCGAGAGGTAAAGCTCGATATCCGCGGGGCTATGCTCGCTGTGATAGACCTCGATGCCCTGGAGGCCGACGGCGCAGAGACTGGCGAGAAGGGCTTCGAGAGAGGCACGGTCACGGCGGGGCAAGCGTACGGGATGGGCCAGGGAGGCCAGGCCGCCAGCGGCATGCACGCGCTGGACGGCCTCGACCAGGGTGGGCTCTTCGCGTTCCACCGAGGCCCTGGCATCATCGGCCAGATAGACATCGAAGGCTTCCTGATTGGTCCTGACATACCCCTTCGCCAGCAGGATTTTGGCGAAGTGCGGCCGGCCGGTGAGGTTGCGCCCGAGCGCCTGTACTTCCTCCAACGTGATGTCGACGCCCAGAGAGTTGAGCTTGGCGACCAGGTCGAGATTGCGCCGCCGCCGGCTGGCCTGGTGTTTGAGCAGCCACTCGCGGAACTCCAGGGTGGGCGGAGTATTCAGAAAATAGCCCAGCAGGTGCACCGAAGGCGGGCGCTTTTCCCCCGGCTGCTGTTCGGGCCGGGTGCTCAACTCCACGCCGCAGATCAGTTCCAGGCCGGCCTCGGCGGCCACCGGCACGGCCATATCGTAGCCGGTGAGCAGATCGTGGTCGGTAATGCCCAGGGCCTCCAGGCCTAACGCGACGGCGTTGTGCACCAGGTGCGCGGGAGGGACAGAACCGTCGGACTGATCCGTGTGCGCGTGCAGATCGATCATGGAGAGTTCCTTGCTCGGGCCGGCAGCACAAGCTCGAGAGGCAGCCTGCAAGTTTTTGTAGTATAGCGAAGATCCGGCGCCGCTTGCTCACCGCGGGGGTACCGGCTGGTACCGGCCCGCGGGACGCGCTTTGGGGAATCCGGATCTTGTGGTACATTCGACGCGGAAATGTCCAGCAACGGTTCGCCCCTGGAAGGGGCCATCATCGAAAAGCAATTATTCCGTCAAGTATGCGGCAGGTTTGCCAGCGGGATTACCATCACCACGGTCCTGGATGCCGCGGGAGGGGTGCATGGCCTGACGGCGAATTCATTCACCTCGGTGTCGCTGAGCCCGCCTCTGGTATTGGTGTGCGTGGATCACCGGGCGAAAATCCTGGAGTATTTCCACCATAACCCGCACTTCGGAATCAACATTCTGAGCGATCGGCAGCGTCCCCTTTCAGAACGCTTTGCGGGCAGCGGGTACGACCGGTTCGAGGGCGTGGAGTGGCATCCCGGCCAGACCGGCGTGCCGCTGCTGCCGGGGGCACTGGCCGCGCTGGAGTGCTCAAGGGTGAAGGTCGTCACGGCCGGGGACCACGACATCCTCATCGGCCAGGTGGTGCATGCCCGGTATCACGACGGCGAACCGCTGATCTATTTCGCCAGCAAGTATCGCTCGTTGGAGAGGTGACGGGCGGGAGAGCCCGCCCGGAGAGCAGATTTTCAGGCGGTCTTGCGCTTCCGGAAGTACACGGCGAGGGCCGCCAGGCCGGCGCCCATCAGCGTCACGCTGCCGGGTTCGGGAATAACAATCCCGGAGGCGCTGCCGGTGATTCCCAGGTTGGTTGTCCCCCCCAAGAACTTATAGCTAAACGAACTGCCTGCGCCCACAGTGGTCAATGCGAATGCCTCCGGATGCAGCAAGGCTGCCGAGCTTAACGTGCCTGCCGGCAAGTTCAAAATAGAAGTCGTCGTAGCAACTCCCAGGAACGTCGCCGACAGGTCCAGAACGTCGGACCCAGAAGTGGGTACGGTGATCTTCAGCGAAAGGTTAGAGCCAGTCGCGCTCAGAGTGCCCACCACCGCCTCCACACTCGTCGGGACATAGTCTACGCAATTGGTCCCACACGAACCCGTGGGAGATGCCGCAGAGTCAATCGTGCCGGTGAGCGTAAAGGACTGGTTGAGAAAATGGAGCGGATCCGTCCCGCTCTGAAGCGGGGTGAAGGTGCCGAAAGCCGTGAAAGTCAACGTCTGGCCCGCCCGGAGCGGACTCCCTACCAGCAGGGCAATCGCTATCGCTCCCAGGGCTCCTCGAACGAACACAGAAGAAGACATCTGTTTTATATCCTCCGACAAACGTCCTCTTAGCGTAAACCACATGGCCGGCGTCTGACAATCCCTTTCCGAAGGATAGAGGTCTATAGATTACCGCCGGGCGAGCCGGCGGGTTACCTCGCGGAAGTAGAAGCGGTCGAACAGCTCTCCGGGCAGGTGCCGGCGCAGCGACAGGAACAGTTTGCCGCGTAGGCCAACGACGTACCGCAGCCTGGGTTGGGGACTGATGAGGGCGCGGCTGATGGCGGCGGCTACGTCCGCCGGGGTAACCGTGGCGCTTTTGAGCAGCCGGTCGGTTTCCGCCTGAGCGCGGCGGAACCACTCGTAGTACGGCCCCCGCGGATCGAGGGCCGCGGGGAGAAGCTGGCGGTCCTTGTCCCAGATTTCCGTCGCCACGATGCCCGGCTCGATGATCACCACCTGGATGCCCAGCGGGGCCACCTCCTGCAGCAGGGCTTCGCTGAATCCCTCCAGGGCAAACTTCGCGGAGAAATAGGGGGACATGCACACCGAGGCGATGCGCCCGCCGAGCGAGCTGAGCATGACGATGCGCCCGCGGCCGGCCGCGCGCAGGTGCGGCAACACGCAGCGCGTCACGCGCATGACCCCGAACACGTTGACTTCGAAGATGCGCCGGACCTCTTCTTCGGGGAAGTCTTCAAAGTAGGCGCTGCGGGTGATGCCGGCGTTGTTGACCAGCCCGTAGAGAGAGCCGGCGCGCCCCAGGATCTCCTCCACGGCGCGATCGATGGAGGACGCATCGGTGACATCCAGGCGCACGGTTTCCAGAGTCACGCCGCGGCGGCGGGCCTCCTCCAGAAGGGGACCGGCCTGATTGAGGTCGCGCATGCTGGCCCAGACGCGAAAACCATCCTGGGCCAGGCGCAGGCTGGCTTCCAGGCCGATGCCCCGGGAGGCTCCGGTCACAAGAATGTTGTCCTGGGCGCGAACCGCGCGGCGGGTATGACGTTCCAAGCGGATGAAAGACGATCAGCAGCGCCGCCGCCGCCACGCTACCATCATGGCCAGGCCCGCAAAACTGAGGGCCCAGGTGGCAGGCTCCGGCACGGGGGGCGGGATCAGGTTCCCGTTGCCGTCGGCCAGGTAATTCTTCTGCAGGCTCACGGTGGTCGTCGTGGGAAGCGAAACCAGCGCGGTGAACGGAACCTGGACCAGGGTGAAGGCAGCCGACTGGGCTGCCTGAAGCTGCGCATCGGTCGCCAGCGAGACTTCCGCCAGTTCGATGGCCCCCGGCTGGGGGGTCGTCACTACCTGGCAAAAGGGGCAAGGCGTAATGGGGTTCAGGAGCGTGCTGAATACCGGGGTTCCGGGACTCAGCACGGCGGGATCGTAAAAAAGCGTGACATCGAAAGCGCCGATGGTCGGGTCCGCGTGCACGCCGAGCCCCGAAACATTGACGTTCACCATAGCAGGACTTGTGTTCACCGTGAGCGGCGATGACGGGAACAGATTGACCACCACCGGGCCTGCGTAGACCCTCTGCGCACCGCAGATGGAAGCTATCCAAAGAGCAGCACCTGCCAGCAATCGTCTTCTCATTCCGGCTCGATCCCCCGATACCTCTCTACCAAACCATATCATCACCGTACACGATACAACGGTGTTGGAGCTAACGTATCAGGAATTCAGATCTTTTGCCAGCTACTTGGGCGCCAGTCGAAGGACTTCAGGTACTAGAGACGCAAACGAATTGTGCAGTGAGCAGCAGCGCTTGAAGAGTACTAGTACACCAGTGCCGATCGGATGCGGGCGTATTAGAACGCGGTCCTCCGGAGATCAGTACCGCTTCCGGGCAGATTGTATGGACAGTAACAGGGGGCGATGTTATTCTCACCATGCTTGGCATGCAAGTACAGGGCTTCGTACGGCGCAGAGGGCGTAGTGTGCCGGCTTGCGTGCGCAAAGGGAAAGATCAACATTATGGTTCGTAAACTGAGACAGGTTGCGGCAGTTGTATGGTTCGGTGTGGGCCTGTGCGGCTTGCTGGCGGCGCAAACTCCGCCGACGGCTCCGACCCCTACCGCGGATGCGACCTATCCGAATCTCTGGTACGGCGCGGTGCCGCCGGGCGGGAGCAGCAATCCGGTTCTGTTCTTTGTGCATGGCCTATCCGGCCACGCGGAAGACTGGTGGGTGGGCAACGACATGTACAACTACGCCTATGCCGCCGGATACCGGACCGCTTTTATCAGCATGAGTGCGGACAACAGCCGCAACACGAGCGGCATCGCTCCCAATGCACAGATGTTCACCACCCTATTACCCGTGGTGACGCAGCATTACGGCGTGCAGCAGCTTTTCCTGGTGACGCATTCCAAAGGGGGTATCGACGTGACGGCAGCCATGCTGAATCCGTCGATTGCCGCACGGGTCAAGGCGGTGCTCCAGCTTTCCCCGCCCAACCACGGCACAAAGCTGGCGGACTGGGCATTCGGCGCCGGACAGCCCATCGCCCAAGCCCTGGGCCTGGATAATCCGGGTGTGTATTCCATGCAAACCACCCAGGTAGGAAATCTACGGACGGTGGCCGATCCGGTGTTTCAGTCCACCCAGATTCCCTTCTATTACGTGGCCGGCACGTCGGCCAAAGGGCCGGGGATCGGGGGGATTGTCACGCAAATTACGGGGGCGATTCTGGCATCTTTGGGCGGGATCATCAACGACGGATTGGTGCCTCTGAGTTCGACCAAGCTGCCGGTGACTTACGGATTCGATTTAGGCACCATCGCCGCGAACCACTTCACCACGCTACTAGGGAACCTGGCGTTTCCGCGCATAAACGCGCAAATCCAGGCGCTGGACAACTACAACTATCAGGGCATCGCCAATTTCGGGTTTCAAAAAGCGATGCCGACGGAAGGGTTTGGGGACCGCAATAACAGCCTGGCATGGTCTCAGGCCTGGTTTAACGGCAAGCTGTATGTGGGCACGGGCCGCGCCTTTGCGTGCACGCAGGCAGCCGCTTCGGACGCGCTCAGCGGCACGCACTACTACAAGGCCAACCTGTCGCCTTCCATCCAGTGCACCCCGACTCCGCAGCAACTCCCGCTGCAGGCCGAGATCTGGCAATACACCCCTGAGACCAACACATGGGTGAAGGTCTACACGGCGCCCAACGATGTTCCCGTGGCGTGGAACTCTAACGGCCAGCCGACCGGTTTCACCAGCCGCGACATCGGTTATCGCGGCATGGGCGTTTTCCAGGAACCCACCGGCCCCGCCTTATATATCGGCGGCATTTCGGCGTCCGAGATGTTCGACCAGACCGGGCCGTATGGCGCCGGCACACAGAATTTTCCGCCGCCGCGCATCCTGCGAACTACCGACGGCCAGAACTTCGCACCCATTCCGCAGGATCCCGGCACTTTCTTGGGTGACATCGGCAACGGCGATCAGAACACCAAGGTGCGCAGCTTTCGCACCTTCATTGTCTACAACGGGAAGCTGCTCGTCACCGCGGCGGACTTTTACGGAACCGGCGTGGTGATTGCGGCGTCACAGCCGTGGCTGGGCGACAACGCCTTCCAACAGGTAAGCCCCTCGAAACAGCAGATGCCTGTCTGGAACCTGGCGGTGATGAACAATTACCTGTACGCCATCACCGGCTCGCGGCTGCAGCCCACCAATCCTCCGGGCTATGCGGTGTACAAAACTAACGGGCAAGGGATTCCATTCAACTGGATTCCGATCGTCACCAGCGGCGGATACCAGACGGACCCGAATCTCCTGTCGGACATGGCGATCGGTCTGGCGGTGTTCAATAACGCCTTGTATGTGGGCACGGACCGGCCCGCGGAAATGATCCGTGTCTACCCGGACGACAGTTGGGACGTAGTCGTGGGGCCGCCGCGGCAAACTCCCTCCGGCATGAAGTATCCGCTCAGCGGCATCAACACCGGGTTCGACAACATGTTCACCGGACATTTCTGGCGGTTTGCCGTCTACAACAACAAGTTGTACATGGGGACCTGGGACTGGAGCAGCAGCGTCCTGGACATCTCCGGGCTCTCTGCGACGGAGACGTTCCTGGCCAACGAGTTCGGCACGGACGTTTACCAGAGCTCCGACGGAATCCACTGGAGCATCGTTACCAAGCACGGCTTTGGGGTGTCGTTCAACGACGGCTCGCGCACCATCCAGCCCACGCCGTTCGGCCTGTTTGTGGGCACCATGAACAACTCCTACGGCTGCTGGGTGTACCGGGATAATTCCATCCTGGACCTGAACGGCGACGGGGCGATCGACCAGCGCGATATCGGCGTGCTGATGCAGTCTCTCAACCAGACAGTTCCGCCCGGCGATCCGCGGGATCTGGACCAGGACGGCAAGATCACGGTGGTCGATGCGCGGCAGTTGGCCACCCAGTGCAACCAGCCAGGATGCGCGATCGTGAACGTGCCGCAGCGGATTGCGCCGCCGCAAATGCTGACCGCCTCGACGCAGGCGGATGCCAATCACCAGATCCAGTTGAGCTGGCAGCCGGTGGCAGGCGCCACGGCCTATCACGTCTTTCGGCTGCAATCCACTTCGGTGGCGGAATTCCTGCCGTATATCTTCCCGCCCAACGGCTCGGCTCCTGTATCCGGGGTGAGCAATACCATTCCGGGCCTGTGCTCCACATTGCAGGGCAACGCGTTGTGCAGCCAACTGGGTCCGGCGGCTTCCTTCGTGCCGGCATTCGCTTCGACCACCACCCTGCCCAGCACGGTTTCTCAGCCGGTCTGGGTGGGCACCACCGATGCGAACACTACGACGTTCCAGAGCCTGGCGCCGCCTTCCGGGCAGCAAAACCTGTACTTCGTGAAAGCCGAAGACGCCAACGGGCAGTTGTCTTCCATGTCGAACCTGGCCGGGGCGCCGTCACTGGCGAATCCCACCAGTTCGGCTGTGGTTCACTAAAGATTGCCCCTGCCGCGCGGGTCGGCCGAGACTGGTCCGCGCGCGCACCGGCCCAATTCGTCATGCTGCTGACTCCCAGCGCCGAAGAAGCCGGCGACACTCCTTATCTTGACCGCCTGGCGGGCATGGAGTTCCGCCCCGTGTTTGTGATCGGCCCCCACCGCTCCGGCACCACGATTCTGTGCCGGGTGCTCATGGAGAGCGGGTGCTTCAACCTGATTAGCGTTTACCACCTGATGTATCGCCGGCGCCTCTTGCGGCTGCACTACGAGGGCCTGGAGGAGCAGGCGCGCCGGGAACTGGAGCAGCTATTCGCGTCCAGGGGGCTGGAGGACCGCGAGATCGACTCCATGAAGGTCACGCCGGACCTGCCGGAGGAATATTGCTACGCTCTGGAGCCACCGGTGCGCCGGCCCATCCTGACTCCCGGCAATCTTCCCGGGTTTCTGGAATTCTGCAAGAAGGTCCAGGCGGTGCAGGATTCCAGCCGGCCGCTGCTGTTGAAGAACCCGTATGATACGGTGAACTTCCTGTACCTGCGCCGGACATTTCCCCAGGCGCGTTTCGTATTCATTCACCGGAACCCGGTGGACACCGTGAATTCGCAAGTGAAAGCGGTGGCCTCCCTGCTGAAAAGCAAGAACGAGTATGTGGCCCTGCTGCTCGAGCGGTACCGGGCGACCTGGGCGAATCCGGTGAAGCAAAAGCTGGGGCAGTGGTTTTACTCGGAGAACGGGCCGATTCTGGTCAACTCCGTGATCCGCCACATCTCCCGGAATTGCGACTACATCCTCGAGAACCTGGAGGCGCTGGGCCCATCAGCGATGGGCGTGAGCTACCCGCAACTCTGCCAGGAACCGGCCGAAACGGCGCGAGCGCTGCTGGATTTCCTGGGGCTCGAGGCGCGGCGGCCGGCGGACTACGCCGGCCTCATTCAGCCGCGGGAGGCCAAACTACTGGCAAGCGTGGCGCAGCGCCGGGACAGGATCCTGGAGCAGAACGCCGCCTATTGCCGGCGATTTCAGGTGTAGCAACCCGTGGTGGAAATGGGCTGACCGGTCAAGTTGACCGGAAATAGCAAAGACGGTCCCTTAGAATCAACTACTTGGGAGGCGGCAACCGGTCAAGTTGACCGGTTTTAGGACTTGTGCAACAGGGCGGCCTGCTACCCGGCATAGTCACCGACCCGGCGAACCTGGTAGCCCCAGGGCTCGGGTTGCTGAATTTGCGGCTGAGGCGCGGGACCGCGCAGGAAGTCCAGGATGTGTCGGGTCAACTGCTCGGGCTGCTCCAGCGGACCGAAGTGCTCGCCGCCCGGCAGCAGGAAAGGCCGGCAGTTGGGCAGGTTCTCGCGCAAAAATTCGTAAGCCCCGATGAAGTGCGAGTTTTCGCCGTAGATCAGCAGCGTCTCGGCGCGGATATCCCGCACGGCTTCGCGGGTGAGCGCGCCGACGTCCTCGTAATCCTGGATCAGGGTGGTGTCACGGAGGAGTTTCAGCAGCGGTTCGCGGTTGCGCGGCAAACCGCGCGCCGGGCCGTAAAACTTGGGAGTCTCCAGGCTGACCTTGAGCAGGTACTCGGCGTCGCGCCGCTTCTCCTCGGGAATCTCGACGCCGGCCTCCTGCAATTTGGCCACCCAGGCGTCCCAGCCGATCCAGTCGGCCCTCTTCCGCTCTTCCACCAGCGCGGCGAGGCCGGGCTCGAGGGCGATGAGCCGTTCCACGCGTTCCGGGTACTGTAACGCGAAGTACAGGCAGATGTCCGCGCCGAAGCTGTGGCCCAGCAGGGTGGCACGCCGGATTCCCAGCGTGTCCATGAGCCCGCGCAGATCCTCGGCCATGTTGGCGGCGGTGTATCCCGTAGGCGTCAAGTCACTATAGCCGTGTCCCCGCAAATCGTAAGTGGTCACGCGAAACTCGCGCCGCAGGAAGGGCACCATGTACAGGTGCCACACTGCGAGGTTCCCCAGAAATCCATGTAGCATGACCAGGTCCGGCCCTTCCCCGACGGTGATGTGGTGAAGGTGGATTCCGTTGGCCTTAATCTTCGGCATTGATGTCGTGACTCCTTCGGGTGTAATCGAGAATCTCTTTCCGGGCCGGCATCATGGGCGTTCTCCCGGTCTTTCGGCGATGGCCGAGTATACAAATTCCTGCTCCCGCGCGGTATAGGCGGTCATGCCTTTTTCGCGGAACTGGGGGAACTCCTTCAAGAGGCCGTCGCGCAGTTCCAGCCGCACCATGCCGGTTTCCGGATCGGCGCGGGTAATACACAGGGCGTGCAGCGCCGGCATTCCCCTGCCGAGCGCCTTGGCGGCCGCCTCCTTGGCGCACCACATCCGCAAGGACCACTCTTTTTGCAGGTCCTGGCCGAAAGCGGCGAGCAGGCGGCGTTCTTCGTCGGCGAAAGCGGCGTTCTCAAACCCCTGGCCGTGGCTGAGATGCTCTAAGTCGATGCCAATCAGTTGCCGGGGGTCGAGGGCGGCCAGTGCGACCGCGGTGCCCTGGCTGTGGGACACAGAAATCACGGGCTGCACTCCCAGGCGGGCAATCCAGGAGCCGCGCACTTCCGGGCGGCCGTGGCTATCGGGCGCAATTTCGACATCCGCGGGACAAAGCTCCAGGCCGAAGTGTTGTTTCACCAACAGGCGCACGGCGTCCTTGGCGGCGCAGCGTCCGAGCAGCCATTCGTAACGGCGCTTCCCAGCCGCGCGCATGGAGCGCCACTGTTCGAGCTCGCGGCGGCTCAGCACGAGGTGCACCAACACTTTCAGCCAGATGCCGTGGGAGGCTTCCAGGAATTCGCGCGAGAACGTATCCAGCCGGCAACAGGCCAGCCGGTCGCGGCCCGGGAACGCGGCCAGGGGAGCTTCCCAGGGATGCGACAGGCAGCTCTCGCGCGGCTCGCGCCGCAGCGCCCGGAAGCGTGGCGATTGCGGGAAGCGGCGATCTTCCCAGCCGTCCAGGCGGTAGAACAGGTTGCCGTACGAGTCCACGACGTCGATATCGGAACTCATGTCCTTTTCGCGGAGACGCGTGACGCGCACGCGGCAGTCGAGCCGGGCGCCCGGCGCGAAGTGGCCCGTCCCGGGAGCGGCATAGCAGCGGAGTTCGGCCAGGCGGTAGGGAAAGATATCGCCGGTGGGGTCCACGTGCTCCTGGATCCAGAAACTCACGGCCTGTCCGGCGGCATCCAGGATCAGGGGGTCCAGAAGCAGGTTCGGTTTGGGTTCGGAAGCGATCAGCGTGTCGAAGGGCAATACCTGCAAGGTGCAGGTGCCGCCGTCGGAGCCGACGCGGTCCACGGTCTTCACGGCGCGGAAAGCGGGGCCGTGGAACATGCCGTCGTAGTAGAGAAGGTCGGGTTTCCAGGCCGAGCGGCGCTCGTCGCGCAGAGGGAACGGTCCGCGCGGCGGCTCCTGCGGGTATTGTCCGTCGAACAGCATCAGGCCTTCGGCCCACAGGGGCCGCAAGCCGCTCTTGCCGGCTTCCCGCATGGTGACCCACACGGTTCCGTCCGGGCGGCGCTCCGCCGTGAATTCGACGGTGACGTCTCCCTCGTCCAGCGTGACCCAGCGGTACAGGCGGAAGTCGCGGATGCCGGCCAGCACCTTGCCGGGCTCCAGCAGCGAGCCGGCCTCGGCCAGCGCCTCCATGAAGATGGTCATGGGAACCACGGGCAGAGCCGTGAGGCTGGAGTCCTGGCTGGAGACATTGCGGCCCAGCAGGTGGTCCAGCACCAGCAGGTCGCGCTGGAGCGAGAAACGGTGCTGCGCGACGGCCTTGGATCCGGGGGAAAGCTCCAGGATTTCGGTGACGAAGGGTAGCGGCCGAGGTTGCGGAGCCGGCGCCGGAACGCCGCCGCGCGAAGCGAGGTAAGCGCCCATCATGCGCTGCTGCACCTCCAGGAACTGCCGCATGGTGTGGAGGTGCTGCTGGAGCACGGTGTCGCGTGCCGCGACGGGGCTCGCCGCCGGCGGTTCCGCGGCAGGGGGAGCCGCCGCGGGGATGGCCGGCTGGGCGGGAGCCGGGACCGTAGAAACAGGTTCCGGGGTGCTGTGCTTGGGTAAGGCAAAACTCGCCGGCAGGCGGAGGCCTTGCAAGCCTGTGGCGATGGGAAGGGCGGCGCGCCGCGCCGCGGGCGCGCCCGTGACCTTCTGCGGCGCCCGGTGCTCGTACAGCCGTTCCAGCCGCACGGGAACCCCGTGCGCGGTGAGCTGCGCCAGCAGGTGGTGCAACTGCAGCATCCCGGAACGGTGCGGCACATTGGCGGGAACGGCCAGGTAGGGCTTGCCGCGCAGGATGTCGTCGATGAAACCGGTGAGGCTGCCGCGCGGCCCGGACTCCACAAAGATGCGGAAACCGTCCCGGTGCATCTGCTCGATGGTTTCCAGGAAACGCACTTGCCGCGCCCACTGGATGGAGGCCAGCGTGCGGACCTCGTCGGGATCTTCGGGGTAGAGCTTGGCCGTGGTACAGGAGTAGAGCGGCACACGCGGGCGGGCGATGCGCACGCTTTCGAAGTAGCGGCGGGTGGGCGCGCTGAACACGTCGAACCAGGGCGTGTGATAGGCGCGGGCCCAGGGCAGCTTCTGGCAGATGGCGGGCCGGCCCGCCAATTGCCGCATCACGAAGTCGATGCCCTCTTCGGTGCCGCACAAAACGATCTGGTGGGGGCAGTTGCTGAGCGCGATGTGCGCCCGGCCTCCCGCCTGGGCCACCACCGATTCGAGCCAGGCGCGGTCCGCGCCGCCCACGGTGAGCAGCACGCCTTCGGGTATCCGGCCGCTGGCCTTCAGATCCTCGAACACCTGGTTGACGCCCAGGATGTGCCGGATCAGCTCATTTTCATCAGCCGTTTCGAGGACCCCGGAAACCACCAGGGCCGCGTTCTCGCCGGTGCTGTGGCCGAGCATGGCGTCGGGGCGGATTTCGAGGCTGGCGAGCAGCGCGTGGAGCGCCAGGTCGGCGGTAAAGACCGCCTCCACGGCGAGATCCTGCATGGACCACAGGTGATCTTTGGCGGACCCGGCGCCGGGAGGCGGGAACATCGCGTCCTTCAGCCGGTAGCCGCGGGTGTGGCCCTCGAAGGCCCGCTCCATCATGTCGAACATGCCGCGCACTTCGGGGAAGTGCAGGCAGAGATCCGCGAGCATATTCTCGTATTGCGCACCCTCGCCCGGGAAGACGAAGGCCAGTTTGCCCGCGACGGGCTCGCGAAAATAATAGATCCCCTCGATGTCGCGGATGCGGCGCGTGCGCTCGTCTTTGAGGCGCCCCAGCGCGCGCTCGAGCTTGGCCGCGAGGTCCGCACGGCTGGAGGCCACAATGGCCATGCGGCAGGACTCCAGCGGGCGGGCGCAATTCACCGTCCAGGCCAGGTCCTTGAGCGGGACGTCATCGGGGAGCGCCGCCGCGAGGTGGAGCAGCCGTTCGGCCTCCGCCAGCAGTTCCGGGCGCGCGGGGGCGGAGAGCACAAACAGTTCGCATTCCCACCGGTGCTGCAGCCAGGGGGCCTGGTTCGGGCCGGTGTACTCCTCGAGCACGGTGTGGGCATTGATGCCGCCGAAGCCGAAGGCGTTGACTCCCGCGCGGCGGGGCCCGGTTCCGTGGATCCAGGGGCGCGTCTCGGTGTTGAGATAAAGCCGGCTTTTGGCCAGATCGAGCTTGGGATTGGGGGTCTCGCAGTGCAGGGTCGCCGGCAGGACCTTGTGATGGAGAGCCAGGGCCGTCTTGATCAGCCCGGCCGCTCCGGAAGCGGGCATGGTGTGGCTGATCATGGACTTGACCGAACCCAGCGCGCAGTCTGGCAGGGCGGCGCTGCGTTCCCCGAAGACCCGGTTCAAGGCTTCCACTTCCACGGCGTCGCCGACGGGCGTCGCCGTGCCATGGGCCTCGACGAGCTCGACGGTGGCGGGATCCACGCCGGCGGCTTCGTAAGCGCGGCGCAGCGCCAGTTCCTCGCCTTCCCGGCGGGGAGCCAGCAGCCCCAGAGCGCGGCCGTCACTGGCCGTGCCCACACCCTTGATGACAGCCCAGATCCGGTCGCCGTCCCGCTCGGCCTCCTCCAGGCGCTTGAGCACCAACATGCCCACGCCTTCGCCCAGCAGCGTGCCATCCGCGTTCTGGTCGAAAGGCCGGATCTGGCCTTTCTTCGAGAGGGCCTTCAGGTGCGAGAAGATCACCATGATGGTGGCGGGCGTAGAAACGTGCGTTCCGCCGGCGATGGCCATGTCGCAGCGGCCGTCCAGCAGGTCGCGCATGGCCAGATCCACGGCCACCAACGACGAGGCGCAGGCGGCGTCCACCAGGTAATTCGGGCCCATCAGGTCCAGGCGGTTGGCAATGCGTCCGGTGATGATATTGGGCACCAGACCGGGCGCGGTATCCGCATGGAAGGGCGGCAGGCTGCTCTTCAGGTTCCGCCGGATCTCGGCCAGTTCGTCCGCAGTGTGCTCCGGATGCAACTGCTGGAGGATGCGCATCACGCTGTCCACGACCACGCTGTGCTGAATGGCCGTGGTGTTGCCCCGGTTCACATAGGTGCCGCGGCCGATGATCACCTCGGTGCGTTCCCGAAGTTGCTTCATGCGCTCCGGACTGATCCCGGCGTTTCGCAAGGCTTCGTAAGCCACGCGGAGAGCCAGAAAATGATCCGGCTCAGTGCCGTCCACAGCGTTGGGCATCACGCCGAAATCGGTGGGATGGAATTCTGCGAGCTTTCCCAGGAAACCGCCGCGCCGGCAATAGGTGCGGTCATTGGCTTCCGAATCCGGATCGTAGAAGAACTCGGCCTCCCATTCCGGGGGCGCGTCGGAGACCGCATCCACTTTATGCAGGATGTTTTCCCAGTAGCGCTCGACGTTGGGCGCGCCGGGATAGATGCAGGCCATCCCGATGATGGCTACGTCTTTGGAAGGCCCCGCGCTCATACGGGGCTCTCCAGAGCCCGGACAGGTCTGTGTGCGCCGTCGGAGGCGAGCGCGGTTTGAGCCCACGGGCCGCCGCCCAGCGCCACGACCACCTCATTCCGCGGGCTGCGCTCGACTTCGGCCAGAGCGGTTTCCGCTCCGGGCACGGCGGGGATCAACTGCACGCCGCGGGAAAGGAACTGCTGGCGGACTTCTTCGGAGACCATGCCGGACTGGTCCCAGGGCCCCCAGTTCATGGCCACTGCGCGGCCGGGCCACTGGCGCGCAAGCTGGCGGGCCATGCCGTTGAGGACGCCGTTGGCCGCCGCGTAATCGGCTTGGCCGCGGTTGCCGAAGGCCGCCGTAATCGAGGACATGAACAACAGGCATTGCAGGCTCTCCATGCGCAGCCGGCGGCTGAGCAGGAAGGCGCTGTCCGCCTTGGTATGGACCACGCGGTCGAAGGACTCCGGCGTTTTATCTTTGAGGAGCTTGTCTTCGATGATACCGGCGCCATGGACCACCATGTCCAGGCGGCCGTATGCCTGGTAGATACGGTCGAGGAGGGCGCCGAAAGCCGCCTCGTCGCGCACATCCACGGCGTGATATTCCACGCGCGATCCGGCGCGCTGGAGCGCGGCCAGGGTTTCGCGGATTTCCCGGCCTTTCAGCAGGCGGTGGTATTCCACTTCGACATCCGCGGGCCGCACGCCGGCGCCGGCTGCCCGAAGGCGCGCCGTAAGCGCCAGTTTCAGTTTGGCTGGCTCGGTGATGCCGGCCGTGTCCGGCCGCTCGTCGCCGGGAAGGGGTGAGGCGCCCGCCAGGATCAGGGTGGGATGCTGGCGCCCGGCCAGCAGGCGCGCAATTTCCGCCGTGATGCCGCGCGCACCGCCGGTGAGCAGGATGACCCAATCGGGCCCTACGGTCCACAGCCGGGGCGCGCCCAGCGGCGCGTGTTGCGGTGCTACGGTGAGGCGCCGGTCGCCCGGCAAGCCGACCTGCAACGTGTCATCGTCCGCGGCCAGCTCGTCAATCAGCTTCTGCCGCAGAATCGGCAGGGGATCCGATGCGTCGAGGTCCACGACCTTGGTCCGCGGGCCTTCGAGTTCGAGAGCCACGGTTTTAGCGAAGTCGGCCACGGCGTCGTGCGTGGGTGAGGCGTCGGCGGCAAGGCTCAAACCGAAATCGCCGCCGCGGCCGGTGATGACAGCCAGCAGCGCGCCGCCATCGCGGCCGGCACGTTTCAGGTCGGCTTCGGCCGCCCGTGCCAGAAGGTAGAGACTCCGCACGTCCCGCCGCACCAGCTCACGCCACGTCTCCAGGCCGTCCCGCGGCGGGGAAGGCCGAAGCGGCAACAGGTGGACGAGGGCGCCTGCCGGGCCATACTCCCGGCGGATGGTTTCCATGGCGCCGCCGACCGCGCTCGGGTCCGTGAGATCCGCGCTGATGACGCCGTTGACGGCCAGCGTGGGTTCCGGGCTATGCCGCAGCAACACGGGGCGTTCGCCGGCGGCGGCCCAGTGCTCCGCGAGGCCGGCGGCCAGGCCGGTTTCATCGTCGGTGATCACCACCACGCGGCCCGGAAAGTAGCGGGGACTCCCCGTACGCCGCGGCTTGGCCACCGCAGCCAGGGTGAAGCGCGGCACCGCGGAGACTTCCGCGGCGCGGGCGGCCGGAGCGGTCTGCGGGAGCAGTGCAGTTTCGAGCCGGTTCACGATCTCGCGCAGCGTACGCGCGGAGGTGAGCTGGTCCATGACGGCCTGGACGCGGGCCTGCTCGTCCGCTGCGCAAAGGCGCTGGAAGGCGCTCAGAATTTCGACGCGCTTGATGGAATCGATGCCCAGGTCGGCCTCGATGCCGGCATCCAGGTTCAGCATCTCGGCGGGGTAGCCGGTGCGCTCGCTAATGATGCGCAACAGCGTGGCGGGGATATCGGGACGCGGCTGGGCCGCGGGCGCCGGAGCGGGGGTGGAAGCGGCGGCGGGCTGCGCCTGGCCCAGCGCGGCCTGGATGCGATCGATGGTATCGCGCAGCGTGCGCGCGGAGGTGAGCTGCTCCATGACGGCCTGGACGCGGGCCTGCTCGTCCGCCGCGCAGAGGCGCTGGAAGGCGCTCAAAATTTCGACGCGCTTGATGGAATCAATGCCCAGGTCGGCCTCGATGCCGGCATCCAGGTTCAGCATCTCGGCGGGGTAGCCGGTGCGCTCGCTGATGATACTCAGCAGTTCGGCGGCGGTGTCCCGTCGCGGGGAGGGCGCAGCGGCAACCGGGGCAGGCGCCGGCGCCGCGGCGGCCGGAGCGGATGGCGCTTGTCCCAGGGCGGTGCGAATTCGGTTGGAGATCTCCCCGAGCGTGCGCGCGGAGGTGAGCTGCTCCATGACAGCCTGGATGCGGGCCTGCTCGTCCGGCGTGCAAAGGCGCTGGAAGGCGCTCAAAATTTCGACGCGCTTGATGGAGTCGATACCCAGGTCGGCCTCGATGCCGGCATCCAGGTTCAGCATCTCGGGCGGATAGCCGGTGCGCTCGCCGGCAATGGCAAGCAGCTCCCGCGCGTAGTCGCGCTCGCGCGGCAGCGGCTGGGCGGCTGGGGGCGCGGGCGGTGCTGCGGGAGGAGGCATGACCGCGGGAGCGGCGGCCGGGGCTGGCGGGATCACCGGGACCGCCGTAGCCGCCACCGGCAGGATCGCGGGAAGGGGCACGGGCGGGACGGCGAGGGTTTCCCCGGTGGCGCCCTGCAAATACGCTGTCATGACAGCGGCCTGGGTTTGCAGAAACTGGGCCATGAGCTGCTGGAACTGGAGCATTACCGCGTCGGCGGGAGCAGCAGCCGGGGCAGCGGCGGGTGGATTCATCGGTTTTGGCATAGTTTCCATCCAGGGGGCCGGCTCGGGTGCGGACGCCGCCGGCGTGGGCGTAATGAGGGGGACCGGATCGAGAGCGACTAGCGGTTCGGTGCGCGGGCGGGCGCGGCTGGCGTTGACCACCCAACCCGGCTCGGGCACGGAGGGAGCCGCATCGGCGGAGGGCCCGGCGACGCGTCCCTGAAAGAGCTGCGCGGCGTCAACCGCCACGCCTTCCACGGCCAACTGCGCCAGCGCGTGGACCAGCGACACCAGGCCGGGCCGGTCCCCGGAATCCATCTGGATGAAGCGCGCTTCGCGGCCTTCCAGGATGCGCCGCGCCAGGCCCGTGAGCACGCCTTTAGGTCCCACTTCCACGAAAACCCGTGCGCCGCGGTTGTACATGGCGCGGATTTCGTCAGTGAACTGAAGCGGTTCCACCAGGTGCTCGGCCAGGAGGCCGCGGATGCGGCCGGGATCGCTCGGGTACGCCTCGCCCAGCGTGTTGGAGAAGACTTCCAGGCATGGAGACGCGAAGGTCTCGCGCTCGAGGGCCTCGGCCAGACGGTCGCGCGCGGGCTTCATCAGCGGCGAGTGGAAGGCGCAGGCGACCGGGATGGGCCGGACTTCCACGCCGGCAGCGGCCAGCCGCTCCATGCCGCCCCGTACGCCCTCCCGGGAGCCGGCAATCACCGTCTGCCGGGGGCTGTTGCGGTTGGCAATCCAAACGTCGGGTGCTCCATTGAGGGCCAGGGCCACGGCCTCGGCGTCCGCCGAAGCGGCGGCCATGGTGCCGGCATCGCCCTCGACGGAATCTTCAATGGCCCGGCCGCGCCTCTCCGAGAGGCGGAACAAGGCTTCTTCGGAGAACACGCCGGCGGCGCAGAGCGCCACGTACTCGCCGTAGCTGTGGCCCGCTGTCATGTCGGGCCGGACACCCAGACGTTCCAGTTCGCGCGCCAGCGCGATTTCAACGGCGCCCAGGGCAGGCTGCGCCACCACCGTGGCGGTGATGGCCTGCATGTGCTCCCGTTCTTCCTCCGGCAGGAAGGCCGGCGGCGGATAGATGTAGGCGCTGAGCTGCTTCGGCAGCCGTCCGGCCAACACACGGTCGGCCTGCTCGAGGATTTCGCGGAAACGCGGCAGGTGTGCCGCCAGGTCGCGCAACATGCCGGGCTTCTGCGACCCCTGTCCGGGGAACAGAAAGGCCACCGGGCGGCGCGGACCGGCCGGAGCCAGATAAATGCCGCTCGCATCGTCCAGCCGTTCGCGGCCCTGGCGCAAAGCTTCCCGCGCCTGGGCGAGCTTGGCTTTCAGATCATCCAGGGAAGAGGCCACCACCGCCAGGCGCACGCCGGAAACGCCGCCCGCGCCGCGGCATACCTCGGCAGCCAGCTCGCGCAACGGCCGCGCGGTTTCGAGCGAGCCGGCGAACCCGGCGAGGACCGTTTCAAGCGCCGCGGGAGAAGCGGCCTGCCACAGAAACAATTCCGCCGGCCACTCTTCGAGGGAGGGGGAGGCGGCGGGCTGCGCCGGGTACTCTTCGAGAACCACGTGGAAATTCGTGCCCCCGAAACCGAAGGAACTGACTCCGGCGCGGCGCGGCCCGGAAGGGCTGATCCAGGGCTGCGGTTCGGAGTTGACGAAGAACGGACTGCCCGGCTCACGCAGTTTCGGATTCGGCTGCTCGACGTGCAGCGTGGGCGGCAGGACCCGGTGATGCAGCGCCAGGGCCGCCTTCATCAGGGAGGTCACGCCGGCGGCCGACTTGGTATGGCCCACCTGGGATTTCACGGAGCCGATGGCGCAACTGTGCGGCCCGGCCCCGTCGGCGCGAAACACTTCCGAGAGAGCCGCCAGTTCGGTGGCGTCGCCCGCGGCAGTGCCGGTTCCGTGCGCTTCGATCAGCCCGATCGTGGAAGGCCGCAGGCCCGCCTGCTGATAAGCGCGGCGCAGCGCGGACATTTGCCCTTCCAGCCGCGGGGCCGTCATGCTGCGGCCACGCCCGTCGCTGGACCCGGCGGCGCCTTTGATGACTGCATAAATACGGTCGCCGTCGCGCTCGGCGTCGGCCAGGCGTTTGAGCACCAGCACGGTGAGGCCTTCGCTGATGGCGATGCCATCGGCACTCTGATCGAAGGTGCGGCAGCGGCCGCGCGGCGAGAGCGCCTGCGCACTGCTGAAGCAGAGATATCCGAAGGGGCTCTGCCCGGTGTCCACGCCGCCGGTGATGACCATGTCGCTCGATCCGGTGTTCAGCTCGCGAACCGCGAGGTACACCGCCGCCAGAGACGAAGCGCAGGCTGCGTCCACGGTGAAATTCACGCCGCCCAGGTTGAAGCGGTTGGCGATCCGGCCGGCCACCACGTTGGGGAGAATGCCGGCGAAGGAGTCCTCGGTCCACGCCGGCAGGCGATCGAGCAGCGCCTCCGGGGTCTGGCCGATCAGGTGCGGCAAAGTCGCGCGCACGGCGTACTGAACCCCCAGGTCGCCCAATCCGCCGCTCACGCCAAAAATGACGGAGGTAGTTTCCCGCGGAAAGTCGCGGTCGTGGTATCCGGCATCGCGCAGCGCCCGGTCCACCACTACCAGGGAGAGCAACTGCATGGGGTCGATGGAGGCGAGCGCATTGGGCGGAATGCCGTAGCGCAGGGGATCAAACGGCACGTCTTCCAGGAAGCCGCCCCAGCGGGAATAGATCTTATCCCGGGCTTTGCGTTCCTGGTCGTAATACAGGCCGATGTTGAACCGTTCGCCGGGGACATCGGTGATGGCATCTACCTTGTTGAGCAGGTTGGCCCAGAAGCGGCGCACGCCGGGCGCCTTGGGCAACAGGCAGTCGAGCCCCACGATGGCGACGTCGGCAGGCTGTGCCTGCCGTAATGGGCCGGTTCTTTCTCCGGATTGCGCGGTACCCATGTAAGCCCCCCCTGCCTCCTCTTTTGTTGGCGCCTTCTAACTGATTTGCGCCGCGCTACGGAGCGGTTCGGAAATCTCTTTGGAACGATACTCCTGGCTGTAATATTGCTGGACCCACTCGCGATTGATTTCTTCCCCGGAGCGCAAGGTCACTTCCTGGCCGCAGGAGGCGCACTTGATCCTGAAGCCCGTGGAGGCAGTCATGGCGCCGCCGCAAGCAGCGCAGCGCTGCGGGGTGTGCTGCATGAGGGTTTGGATCATACGCACCCAGGTGCTGACTCTCATAAAATAGCGCCGGAGATCCTGGAGCGACACCGGGCCGTCGAAAGCCCGCGCGTCTTCTTCCGGCATACGCCGGCGCAGGAGCCGCTTGCCCTCCTCGGTGAGATATCCGTCTTTTTCCAGAACCCCGGGACCGAAGACTTCGACTGCGGTGTCCAGGATGGATTTGTCCGGCAGAAAAATGTGGAACTGGGCCTCGGTTTCCATGGTGATCTCGATGAGATCCAGTGACTCAGCGCCGAGTGCATCCAGATAGGCGTCGGGGACCACCTGGGAAGCTTCGATTCGCAGACTTTTGGCGACAACCTGGGAGAACCGTTCCAGGATTTCTGATTCCGCTATTTCCGTGTTCGTCATGGTGTATGGTTACCTCCAGCCGCTCCAGCGTTTCAGGCGCTTGCCCAGGCGCGGACAGCCAGTACCGCGTTCTGTCCGCCGAAGGCAAAGGCATTGGCCAGGGCGGCCCGGGCGCGCGCCTGGCGGCTCTGATTCGGTACGTAGTCCAAATCGCATTCCGGATCGGGATGACGCAGGTGCATCGTCGGGGGCACCACCCCGTCATGGATGGCTTTTACTGCACAAATCAGGTTCACCACCCCGGCCGCCGAGATGGTGTGTCCGATCTGTGCCTTGTTGGAAGACACCATCAGGCGGCAGGCATGAGCACCGAAGACCCGCTTGATGGCGGCGGTCTCGACGGCGTCGTTTTTCGGAGTGGAAGTGCCATGGGCGGCGATGTATTCCACCTGCTCCGGAACCAGAGAAGCTTCCTTCATGGCCTGCATCATGGCTGCCGCCTCCATAGCGCCCCCCGGAGACGGGTCCGTCAGGGTATGGGAGGCGTTTAAAGTGGACCCGTAACCGGCCAGTTCGGCATAAATCCGGGCACCGCGCGCCTGGGCGCTTTCCAGGCTCTCCAGCACCACCGCACCGCCGCCTTCCCCCATGACGAAGCCATCCCTGCGCCGGTCGAAGGGCCGCGCGGCTTCCTCGGGATCCGGATTGCGGGTAAGGGCTCCCAACAGGCCGAAGCCCAGCACCACCAGGGGGCTGACCAGCGACGCAGCGCCGCCCGCCACCATGGCGCGAACCCTGCCCCGCCGCACCTGCCGGTAAGCCTCGCCGATGGCGTGCGAACTGGCCGCGCAGGCGGTATCCACCACGAACGCCGGACCACCGAGCTGCAACACTTTCGCCGGAATGCTGGCGATCAGGTCTCCCAGGCGCCGCGCAAAGCTGTTTTCCGGTTGCACCGGCTCCTGCGCCAGCCGCTCCATATCCAACGCCGGACGGTCGCTGCGGCGCAGCCGGAAATAGTCTTTTAACAGCGCCATGTCGAGATAATTGACACTTGCTCCCACTGCCAGTCCGATTTGCGCCGGAGGGATCGGCACGCGGTCCAGGCACGCGTCGCGAAACGCCTCCTGGACAACCGGCAGAAACAATCGCACAGCCCGCCGGCACCAGGCCCGCGGAACCGAAGACAACCCGGTTTCCTCCGGCAGAAGGCGCCCGGCCTCCGCCGCCACTTTCGAGGGATACTCCGAGGCGTCCCAGAAACTCACACGGCGGATCCCATTGTCACCGGCCACCAGCCGCTGCCAGCAAGTGGGCAGATCCCGGCCCAAGGATGTACACATCCCCATTCCCGTGATTACAACCCTGTGCCTCTCCGGCTTCCACATTTCACCCTCAATTTCGGGGAGACGATTCCTTTTATAATAGACAACTTGTCGGCACGGCCCTTAACCCCAAGGGCGCAGACGCTGAAAACACCCTTGGCCTTTTCCCGACTGACGGAGTAGGGATGATGAACAACACTATGCGGCTCCCGCCGACTCCTGTCAAGTTCAAGCAGTACCACGACTTCTGATCGCAAGGGGCCATCCGGCAAGCCCCCTGGAGGCCGCGGACTGTCAGGCAGAACGGACGCAGCCCCGGAAGGGTTTCCAAAACGGCGGCATGGGAATCAAAACCGGCATTTTCATCGCGCAATCCGGGAATTTTTGAGATTTCTTCTGCTTTTATAGGCCAGAGGTACTATGGTTCGGACCTGGTACCTGATGATGACGGGAACTCCTTTCGGCTGGCTCCACTGTCGCGGGGTGGAAAGAGTTATACGAGCAGGTGGCGAAATCCGACACCGGACGCGACAGCCCAGGGTACCAGGGTAATGGAACGATATGGACCGTTCAACCCAAGCGAAATGGCCGGAATTTCATTGACACAGCAACCCCGGTAGTTTATCGTTCGGAATGCCAAACAGAGGGACGTTGTCTCCGTCCGCCGTCCTCCGACGGGAAAGATCTGAACGCCAGAAATCACACAGAGGGTACAAATGCAAAAGCTGTTTCCAAGGCTAACAATCCTGCCCGTGCTGTTTGCCGCACTGGCACTCGGCAGCGCAAATCTTTACGCGATCCAGGTTCAGGTTGCCACATCCCTGCCATCCCCCCAGAAGGTGGGAACGCCGATCACCTGGACCGTCACAGCCAGCGACCCGAATCCGGGGCTTCTGAACTACCGGTTCGCCGTCAGCGCAGGTGGTCCATCCACGACCATCAGCGACTACACCCAGGCCAACACGTTCACCTGGACCCCGTCGGTCCGCGAGGGCTTGTACCAGATGCAAGTCACCGTGCGGAACAACAGCACACAACAGACCCAGGCGGTTACGGTTCCTTTTCTGATTACCTCGCGTGTGACCGGCACTCAGCCGGTGGTGAGTTCGACGGCCCACCCGCTGGTGGCGCTTTTCAGCGCGCCGGCCTGCCCGGCGGGCAGCGCCATGCGGGTGCGCTTCATGTTGGTGGGGAATAACTTCTCCGACGTCACGTCGCTGAGACCCTGCACGCCGAACTTCAGCATGAACATGTACGTGGGGGGCATGCGGCCGAACAGCAATTACCAGATGCGTTCGGAAATCATCAGCGGAACCGGGGCGACGTTCGGATCCTGGATCCCGTTCACGACCGGAAGCCCCGGAATCGTGATCCCGTCGGTGTCGCTGCCGGTGCCTGCGACGACCAGCGACGACCTGACCGACCACGTCCTGCTGCTGGATTTCCTTTCGTTCAACTCCACGCAAAACGCGACGCCCGCGGCTTTCGACCTGCAAGGAAATCTGCTGTGGTACTACAACACCGCGAGCCTGCCGCTGCAAACCGGCTTTCTGATGACCCGCCCCATCGCGGGTGGAACCTTCCTGGTGTTCTCCAACGGCGCCAATTCGGCCAATTCGGTGATCCAGCAACAACTGCTCCAGGAAATCGACCTGGCCGGCAATGTTCTGCGGCAGACGAACGCCAGCCGGGTGTCGGAGCAACTGGCCGCCATGGGACTGCAAAGTTCCTGCACGGTGGGTGGACAGGTGTGCGCCGGCGGGTTCTTTCATCACGATGCGATTCGGCTGTCGAACGGCCACACGCTGGTGTTGATGGATATCGAGAAGATCGAGCCGCCGGGGACGCAACCCAATAACACGCCGGGAGGCACCGGGGTGCTGGACGTGATCGGCGACCTGGTGGTGGAACTGGATCAGAACTTCCAGGTGGTCTGGTACTGGAATGCGTTCGATCATCTGGATGTGACCCGCCCGGCGGTGCTCAACGAGACCTGCGGAACGCCCGCCACCGGCGGTTGCGGTCCGCTGTTCCTGACGACTTCGACAGCCAACGACTGGCTGCACACCAATGCCCTGGACGTGCGCTCGGACGGCGCCCTGATCATCTCCATCCGGCACCAGGACTGGGTGATCAAGGTGGACTACAACAACGGCACGAATCCCAGTGGAAACCTTCTGTGGAAGCTGGGCAACCAAGGCAATTTCGGCATCAATTCCACGGATCCGTGGCCTTGGTTCTCCCACCAGCACGATGCCGGGTTTGAAAGCAACGGCGTTTTCACCGTTTTCGACAACGGGAATACGCGGGTGGCCCAGAACCCGGGTATCACCGAGAACAGCCGCGGCATGGTGCTGAACGTAGACGAAACCAACATGGTGGCGACGCCGGTTCTCAGCCAGTCGCTGGGGGTGTACTCGTTCGCGCTGGGCAGCGCCCAGTTACTGCGCAACGGGAACTACCATTTCCTCGCCGGGATCCTTCAGCCCGGGCCTACCTCCAACTCCTACGAACTGTCCCCGAGCGGGACCACCGGATTCGAGTTCGTCGGGAGCTACGCGGCTTACCGCAGTTTCCGTATGCCAAATCTGTATACGCCGCCCACCACGTAACGCAAGCGGCGCTGCTGCACATTCGGATTGTAGAGAGGACGGGCCTTGGGGTCCGTCCTCTTCTTTTTGGGGCGGAAGTTACGTAGTCGGCGGAGTGTACAAGTTGGGCATGCGGAAGCTCCGATAGGCCGCGGCGTTTGCCTGCTCGATGAAGGTAATCGTTCCGTTCGGCAGCACCTCAATCGACTGGCTGAACGTGCCGGAGGTCCCGTTGTTGATGCCGGGCAGGAAGTGATAGTTGCCGTTGCTGAGCAACTGCGCGCTGCCCAGGGCGAACGAGTAGACCCCCAGGCTGGCATTCAGCACGGGATTGGCGATCATGTGGGTCTCGTCGATGTTGTAGGCCTGACCACGGCTGAACTCGGTCACACCAGGGTTCTGGGCCACGCGCGTATTGCCGTCATCGAAGACGGTGAACACCCCGTTGGTTTCAAACCCGGCATCGTGCTGGTGGGAGAACCAGGGCCAGGGATCCGTGGAGTTAGGGGTGAAATCGCCCTGGTTGCCCAGACGCCAGAGAATGTTGCCGGTGCCCTGGCCATCCCGATAGTCGATCTTGATGACCCAGTCCTGGTGACGCAAGGACATGATCAGGTTGTGGTCGGTGGTGCGGTACTGGAGGCTGTTGCCGTGCAGCCAGTCGTTGGCGATGGGCGCCAAAAACATGGGCGGGCATCCACCCTGGCCAGGTACGCAGGTCTCGCCGAGCACCGCAGGGCGATTGATGTCGAGCTGGGGGGCGCCGCCATCGTGGTCGAAGGTGCTCCAGGACCAGACCACCTGGAAGTTCTGGTCCAGCTCCACGATGATGTCGCCAATGATATCCACCGGGGCCGTGGAGCCTTGGGTTCCGGCGGGGAAGATCTGTTCCACGTCGCCGAAAGCCATGGTGTGGCCGTTGGGAAGGCGGATGGCTTCGTGGTGGAAGGCGCCGAAGGTGCAGATGGAGGAGCCCATGGTGCAGGAGGACTGTCTGCCCATGGCCACGAGTTGTTCCTGAATGCGGGTGGCGTTGGTTTCGCGGAGCGCGTTGCCGGCCAGGTCGATTTCGCGGAGGATCTGCTGCTGGGTGGTGGAATTGGCGGAGTTGACGCCGTCGGCGATGACCAGGATGGTGCCGCCGGGCACGACCCTGGTGAGCAGGGATCCGACCTGCGAGGGATCGTCAAAGGCGGCGTAGTACCAGATCACGCTGCCGCTGAGATCGGTGGCGATGGGAAAGCCCTGGGTGCCGCCCTGGATGAGCCAGTCGGTGAGCAGCACATGGTCGGTGAGGCTGTCCTGCGGAGTGGCCGGGACCGGGAGAGTGATGCTTGGAAAGGTCACTCCGGGGGATCCGGTCTGGAAGGGGATCGTCAAGCCGTTGGTGACGATTCCGCCGGTGGCCGTTTGAGCGGTCAGAGAATACGTGGAGTTGGCCCGCATGCCGGCGACATAGAAATTCATGCTCAGGGGAGGCTGGCAAGGCCGCCAGTTGGTGAAATCCGCGAAGTTGGCGCCGGCGCGCTGGAAGCGGACTCGCATGAAGCTGCCGGCGGTGCAGGCGGGCGCGCTGAAGAGGGCCACCAGCGGGTTGGCGGTGGGGGATGCCACGGGGGTGGCGCCGGAGACACGCGAATTCAGTTGGAAGGGCACGGTCACCTGCGCGGTAGCCTGCGTGCTGTTGTTGCGCACGGTGACCTGCACCTGGTAATTACCCTCCCAGATGCTGGAGGTCCAAGCAAAGGTGTTGGACTGGCTGTAATCCCGCGCCATTCGTGACGTGTTATTGAACACGACGGTGAAGCGGTAGTTGAGCAATCCGGGGTTGGAGTCGGTTGCCGACGCAGTCCAGGTCACGGTAGTGCCCATGGACTGCGGGGACGGGACGGAGGAAGTGAGCTGCACCTGAATGGCTGCGAAGACATTCAACGGCAGAAAGCAAGTGACAAACAGTCGTTGTATTTTCATAATGGCGCGGACCTACCGGCAACATTGCGGCCGTGCGGTAGCGGGTGGCGGCAGTAATGTCGGAGATATCTCTAAAGTGTCTCTATGGGCTCCCCTTCCATCGAGAGCATTTTGGCGCCGGGGCGCCGCTGTGTATTGTTTTGGCAGGCTACATCAGCATCCGCAGACGGTCAAGACGGCGTAGTTCTAAGGGGTACCAGACAGCGGAAACTACGTAGTCGGCGGAGTGTACAAGTTGGGCATGCGGAAACTCCGATAGGCCGTGGCGTTGGACTGCTCGATGAAAGTGATCGTTCCGTTCGGCAGCACCTCAATCGACTGGCTGAACGTGCCGGAGGTCCCGTTGTTGATGCCGGGCAAGAAGTGATAGTTGCCGTTGCTGAGCAACTGCGCGCTGCCCAGGGCGAAGGAGTAGACCCCCAGGCTGGCATTCAGCACGGGATTGGCGATCATGTGGGTCTCGTCGATATTGTAGGCCTGGCCGCGGCTGAACTCGGTCACGCCGGGATTCTGGGCCACACGCGTATTGCCGTCGTCGAAGACGGTGAATACTCCGTTGGTTTCGAAACCGGCATCGTGCTGGTGGGAGAACCAGGGCCAGGGATCCGTGGAGTTGGGGGTGAAATCGCCCTGGTTGCCCAGACGCCAGAGAATGTTGCCGGTGCCCTGGCCATCCCGATAGTCGATCTTGATGACCCAGTCCTGATGACGCAAGGACATGATCAGGTTGTGGTCGGTGGTGCGGTACTGGAGGCTGTTGCTGTGCAGCCAGTCGTTGGCCAGGGTGGCCAGAAACATGGGCGGACACCCGTTCTGGCCGGGAGCGCAGGTCTCGCCGAGCACCGCGGGGCGATTGATGTCGAGCTGGGGGGCGCCGCCATCGTGGTCGAAGGTGCTCCAGGACCAGACCACCTGGAAGTTCTGGTCCAGCTCCACGATGATGTCGCCAATGATATCCACCGGGGCCGTGGAGCCTTGGGTTCCGGCGGGGAAGATCTGTTCCACGTCGCCGAAAGCCATGGTGTGGCCGTTGGGAAGGCGGATGGCTTCGTGGTGGAAGGCGCCGAAGGTGCAGATGGAGGAGCCCATGGTGCAGGAGGACTGTCTGCCCATGGCCACGAGTTGTTCCTGAATGCGGGTGGCGTTGGTTTCGCGGAGCGCGTTGCCGGCCAGGTCGATTTCGCGGAGGATCTGCTGCTGGGTGGTGGAATTGGCGGAGTTGACGCCGTCGGCGATGACCAGGATGGTGCCGCCGGGCACGACCCTGGTGAGCAGGGATCCGACCTGCGAGGGATCGTCAAAGGCGGCGTAGTACCAGATCACGTTGCCGCTGAGATCGGTGGCGATGGGAAAGCCGCCATTCTGGACGAGTCCGTCGGTGAGCAGCACATGGTCGGTGAGGCTATCCAGCGGGGTGGCCGGGACCGGGACAGTAATGCTGGGAAAAGTCACTCCCGGCGAACCGGTCTGGAAGGGGATCGTCAAGCCGTTGGTCACGACCCCGCCGGTGGCCGTTTGAGCGGTCAGAAAATACGCGGAGTTGGCCCGCATCCCGGCGACATAGAAATTCATGCTCAAGGGAGGCTGGCATGGCCGCCAGTTGGTGAAATCCGCGAAGTTCGCGCCGAAGCGCTGGAAGCGGACACGCATGAAGCTGCCGGAGGCGCAGGAGGGCGCGCTGAAGAGAGCCACCAGCGGGTTGGCGGTAGAGGACGCCACGGGGGTGGCGCCGGAGACGCGCGAGGTCAGTTGGAAGAGCGCGGCCACCTGCGCGGTCTCCTGGGTGCTGTTGTTGCGCACGGTGACCTGCACCTGGTAATTGCCCTGCCAGACGCCGACGGTCCAGGCAAAGGTGTTGGACTGGCTGTAATCCCTGGCTACCTGCGAAGTGCTGTGAAACACAACAGTGAAGCGGTAGTTGAGCAGTCCGGGGTTGGAGTCAGTTGCCGCCGCAGTCCAGGTCACAGTAGTGCCGATGGGCTGCGGAGACGGAACGGAGGGAGTGAGCTGCACCTGAATGGCTGCGAAGGCATTCAACGGCAGAAAGCAAACGACAAGCAGTCGCTCTAATTTCATCATGGCGCGCACGCGGGAACAAGTTTGCGAAGGTGCGGAAACGGCAGCCGGGCTCTCGAATCGTCTCATGGTTCCCCTCCATTAGGGCGATTGTGGCGCCGGGGCGCTAAGAGCGCCGCCGTATGATTGTCCTGGCAGGCTACACCACCTGCCGCAAACGGTCAAGAGCTGTAGGTACTGCTAAGTACCAACCGCCGGGGCTCGGCCTGCGAGTCCTGCCGGTACCATTTGTTCGCCGCAAGCCGGGTGCGCGCGCGGGCGTTTGTTATAATCGAGCGGCACTCACAACGAATCGTTCCGGTCAGCAGTCTCATGCGCATACTCATCACCGGCGGAGCCGGTTTTATCGGGAGCCATCTGGCGGAGCGGCTGCTGAGAGAAAACCATGAGGTGGCCGTGCTGGACAATCTTCGGCGCGGCCGAAGAGAGAACCTGCCGGCATCCCACAGCAGACTGCGGTTCCTGGAAGGAGATATCCGGGATCCGGCGGACGTGAGCCGCGCGATGGAAGGCGTCTCCGCCGTGTTTCACCTGGCCGCGCAGTCGAACGTGCTGGGGGCGGTCACGGACCTGGATTATTCGTTCACCACCAACGTGGCGGGCACCTTTCAGGTGCTGCTTGCCGCCGAGCGCGCGCGCGCCGGCCGCGTGGTGTTCACCTCTTCGCGGGAAGTCTACGGGGAACCGGCCGGCCTGCCGGTTCCGGAGAGCGCTCCGCTCGAGCCCAAGAACGCTTATGGCGCGAGCAAGGCAGCCGGAGAACTGTACTGCCGCGTGTTCGCCTCGCGCGGGTTGGATGTCGCCGTCCTCCGGCTAGCCAATGTGTACGGCCCTCGAGACCGCGGCCGGGTCATTCCGATCTTTCTGGAGAACGCGGTCAGCGGAGCGCCCTTGAAGCTGAACGGCGGCGAGCAGATGATCGACTTCGTGTGGATCGGGGACGTGGTGGATGCGCTCTGCCGCGCGGGTCTGGGGGCGAAGCTCCCGGGGCCGGTGAACATCGGCAGCGGGAAGGGAACCTCGATTCGCGAACTGGCGCGCAGAACACTGGAATTGACCGGGGCGGCTTCGCGGATCGAAGTGGCGCCGGCGAACGCCGTGGAAGTGGTGCATTTCGTCGCGGACACGTCGCAGGCGCAGAGGCTGTGGGGCATCGGCCAGCCGGCTGATCCGTTGAGTCACCTGCCCGAAGTTCTACACTGGATCGAACGGCAGGCGGCGGCCACTGTGCAGGAGGCTTAGCATGCGGATTCTGATGGCGTTTCAGCCCGTTCCGGGGCATCTGAATCCCAGCGTGGGTGTGGCACAGGCGCTGCGGGATCGCGGCCACGAAGTGGCCTTCTATTCCGGCGCCGAAGCGCGTTCTTATGTCGAGCAGAACGGGTTTGCGTTTTACCCGTTCGAAGCGTCTTTGAACGAACGCCTGATGCGCATCCTGTTCCCCCCGGAAGGGTCCGCTACGGCGGGCAATATCGTGGACCAGCGGCATGCGCTGCTCCGGCCGGGCAAAGTCAACGCGGCTCTGCGGGAATGGTTTCTGGACACCATCCCGGAACAGATTGCGGATCTAGAGCGGCTCTATGACGAGTTCCAGCCGGACCTGCTGGTCAGCGACGTGACCCTGATGGGGCCCATCCTGATCCTGAAGGACCGGAGCACGGTTCCGGTGGCGTTGCTGTCGGTGACGTCTTCGTGTCCCATCCCCGGGCCGGAAGTGGCGCCCTGGGGCCTGGGGATGCCGCCTGCGCGGAGCGCTCTCCGCCGGGTGCAGTACCAGGTGGTGCAGCGTGTTTCGCGCTGGATCTCGGCCGGCTTCCGCCGAGAAGCCGACCTCTTGCGGCTGCGATACGAGCTGCCGCCGCTCAAGGGCGCTGTGGCCGACGAGTACGCACGCGTCCCGCTGTTCCTGGTCGTGGGCACTCCTTCCCTGGATTACAACCGCCGCGACCTGCCCGGGTGCGTGCGGTACGTGGGGCTTTGTGCGGCACAGGCGCGCGGGCGGCAGACCGCTCCGGATTGGCTGGAGAGCCTGCCCGCCGGCGAACCAGTGGTGCACGTGACCGAAGGGACCGTACACTGCAACGAGCCAGTGCTGCTGCGGGCCGCCGTGGAAGGCCTCTCCGGTTTGCCCATGCGCGTGATCCTGTCCACCGGGAAGCACCGCCGCCCGGAGGAATTGAACCTCGGCCGAATCGGTCCGAACGTGATCGTCGAGCAGTTCGTTCCGCACGACCTGCTGTTTCCCAAGACCAGCGTCTTCGTGTCCGCCGGCAACGCGGGCGCTGATCTCAAGGCTGTTCTGGCGGGCGTCCCCCTGGTGGTGGTTCCGACCGGGTGGGACCACATGGAAAACGCGCTGCGCGTGGTGGATGCGGGAGTGGGCATCCTGTTGCCGCCCGAAAAGTGCGACGGAGCGGGACTGCGGCGCGCTGTCGAAACAGTTCTCCGGGATCCCTCCTACCGGGCGAATGCGCTGCGAGTATCCAGAGAAGCGTGCGCCCTGGGAGGCTCTGAACGCGCGGCGGACCTACTGGAGGAGACCTTCGGCCGCCAGGCGGTTTCTTCGCCGCCGTGCCGCCGGTAGGGATGCCTCTCCGGCAGGCGAATATCTTCAGGCGGCGAATTCAGACCAGCAGTATGACGGTCGCGGCTGGCACTTCCACCTCGAACACCGTCCAAATTTCCTTTCAATAGCCACGCGGGGATCGTAATACTCACGGGTTGGTGTAAAATTGGGAAATTCCAACCGGAGAATTTCTGAATTCCGGTGTAATTTCTGTTGAAAAAAGAGGCAACTCATGAGGCAAATTAGGTCCGCGGCGGGGAAGCTTTTAGTACGAATTCTTACAGTGTTTCCAGGCGCAATCGCGCTATGCGGCCAGACGCCGACGTTCACCCGCTACGACAGCTTTGTGGGGCAACCGGCACTGGCTCTCGCCACGGGGGACTTCAACCGGGACCTCAAGCCGGATCTGGCCGTCACCTCGAAGAACAACGTCCTGATTTTGCTCGGCAATGGGGACGGCACCTTTCTGCGGGGCGCCACGAAGGCAGTGGCCGCCAACCCGGTGTTCATGACGGTTGCCGACCTGAACGGCGATCAAAAGCTGGATATCGTCACCGTAAACAACAACGGCGCCGGCTCCAGCGGGGCCTCCGTGCTGTTAGGCAACGGCGACGGCACATTCCGAACGTCGGTGTTTTACCCGGTAACGGCGATCCCTCAAATGGCCGCCATCGGCGATGTGAATGGCGACAGCCACCCCGATTTGCTGATGCCCATGAACAACGGGCAGTTCGCAGTCATGCTGGGCAACGGCGACGGCACGTTTCGGGCGCCCGCGTACACTTCGGCGGGGGCCGTGCTGGTTTCTCTGCAGATCGGCGATTTTAACAAGGACGGCCACGCAGATGTCGCGGTACTCAGCTACAACATATCCCAGGCGCGTGTGCTTATTTGGCTGGGCGATGGCAGCGGAAACTTTCAGCCGGCCGCTTCTTATGAAGTTCCCTCGGTTCCTTTAGCCATGGCCATGGGGGATATGAATGGCGACGCCCTGCCGGACCTGGTGGTCCTCTCGTCGCCAGGCAGGGCCTCGGTGCTGCTCGGCAATGCGGATGGCACCTTTCAAGCCGCGGTTTCCTTCCCGGAGGGCGGCCTGGAGCCTTTTCCGGGCATCAGCCTGGCCGATTTCAATCACGACGGGAAACTCGATGTCCTGGCCGGAAACGTGGGTAAAGTGACGTCGGTCTCGATTATTCCCGGGAACGGCGACGGGACCTTGCAGGCGCCGGAGGTTATCGGACTCGGTGTGTGGCTGCCCTCCAGCCCCAATACCAACTACACGGTGGTCGCCGACTTCAACATGGACGGCAACCCGGATTTCGCCGCCGCCTGGTCACCGCAGGTGCTGTACTACCTGGTCTCGGTTTTCCTGAACACCACGCCTTAGCGAGCGCTGGCCGAGCTGCGGTGCCCCTCAGTGGCCGGCTTCGGCGATGAGCTGCTTGTACATTTCGCCGGAGGGCGACAGATCGCCTTCCTTCAGGCGGTTGAAGACCCTGGTCCGCAGCACCCGCAGGAATTCCTGTTCCGGCAATTCTTCCAGCCGGGGACTGTAGGGCAGGTATCCGAAGAGATACTCGCCGAACGAGATACTGATGAAGCTGGCACGCATGCGGTTGGCGAAGGTCACGATATCGCCGATGAACTGGCGGTCCAGCGGTGCCCAAAACCCATAGGCATCGCGCCGGAAGATGCGGGGCGTCGCGGCGACGCCGCCCCCCAGTTCCCCCGGTCCCGCCTTGTAAAGCCAGAATTCGCTGATGGTCAGCCGTTTCCCGTTCTTTGCAGCGGTCCGGGCCATTTCCATGGCTTGCTCCAGGTAATTGTCGCCGTTGGTTCCCGCCGGATAGATGTGCAGGTCCACGTAGTCCAGCGCCGGGATGTGGGCGATGGAGCCGATCATCTTGGGATCGCTCCAGTTTCCCGTGCCGGCGCCGGTCAGGGTTTTACCCTTGTTCAGCCCCTGGACGAGGTAGCCGACGAGCTCGGAAAACCCCTTGACGGTGTTGACTTCCGGAACATGCGCATTCGACGCTTCCGTGGTGGGCTCTTGCGCGACGGTGACATAGTCCGGCTGGAGCTCCCGGATGATGATCCCGATCTGCTGCTTCTTGCCGTCCTTGTACTTCTGGAAGGTCATGCCGGTGGCGTAGTCGTATTTAACCTGAACGTCGGCGGTGTTGAAGCGCGATCCCACCTGCACCATGCTGGACATATGCCGGCGGCGCAATTCGGAGAACAGCCGTTTGTAGAAGGCCAGGTAATCCGTGTAGCGCGGAAAATCCGGCACCAGGCAGGGGTAGGAAATGGGCACCTTCACGCCTTGGACGCCCATGGATTGCAGGCGGTCGAGGAACAGCATATTGCTTTGCCACCCCTCGGGGGTGAGCAGCGCCTCTCCGCGGTGGCAGTCTCCCGTGCGGAGGTTGGCGGCGTAAACCATAGCGGGGGCCTTGCCCGCCTCGCCGTGCTTTTCCACGGAGCGGCCGAATTCGGTGACAGCCTGCTCCAGGGTCTGATACAGCCGCTGATAGCGCGGCGGAACCATTCCCACGCCACCGGCCATTCCCATGCGCCTACCGGGCCACTGCGCAACAAGAACCATCGCTGGGAGTAGCAGCAACAGCGTCTGACAGACAGCTCTCATAGGTATACTCCCTCTTTTTCTACCTCCATCAGTTTGCAGCAAGATGGCGGCCATTTCGAAGCCGGAAGGGTGCGGATAATCACACTTGCACCACGGTACCGTCGTGGTTGCGCCAACCCGCTTTTTGCTTCAGCCTGGAGAGAATATGCGAGTTCCTCCGAGATCCGCATGGCTGGCGCTGTTGCTTCCGGCCGCTGGCGCGATAGCGCAGCAGCCCTGGCCGCGCCACTCCGGCGGCGCGGAGAACCGCCTGGTCGCGCGTATCACCACCGTGGTCCCGAGCGGCGGCCGGCTGGACTGGTCGCCCCAGAACCGCATAGCCTTCGACCGGCTGGGGACGAATGGCTATTTCGACGTGTACACCATGAACCCGGATGGCTCGGGAGAGCGCTGTCTCACCTGCACCATCGGCGGCGTCCCCCCCGGACACCGCGGCAATCCTGCCTGGCATCCCTCGGGCCGGTACATTGTGTTTCAAGGACAGCTTTCGGAACGCCAGGCCCGGTTGCGCGGGGGGCTGGAACGATTGGCGGACTACATGGCCAGCCCGGGCGTCGGCTGGAACAACACGCTGTTCGTTATGGACAGCGAAGGCCGCCAGGCGTGGCAACTCTTTGATGTCCGGCGGCGCGTGGGCGGCGTGCTGCATCCGCACTTTTCCCACCGGGGGGACCGCCTGTTCTGGACCGAGCGGATCGCGATGGGAGGCAAGTACGGGATCTGGACGCTGAAGGTCGCCGATTTTCGCGTGCTCAATGGCGTGCCTCGTGTGGAAAACGTACGGGCCTTCCAGCCCGGGCGGCAGCACCGGTTTTACGAAAGCTTCGGCTTCAGCCCGGACGACCGAAAAGTGATCTTTTCCGCGAATGCGGAGCCGGGCGAGGACGAGTTTGGGATCGACATTTATATCTACGACCTTGCCACCCAGGAGCTGCGCAATCTGACCAACACGCCCGATCAATGGGACGAGCACGGCCACTTTTCTCCGGACGGCCGCAAAATCGTCTGGATGTCCACCCGCGATCTGCCGTTCAATCCCAGGGTTCCGCATCACAAGATGGATTACTGGATCATGAACGCGGACGGCTCCGGCCAGCAGCGCCTGACGTGGTTCAACGACCCGGCGCACGCCGAGTTTCTTCCGGGCAGGGGCGTATTCGCGGCGGACATCGACTGGAGCCCGGACGGCCGCAGCATCATGGCCTACCTGATTCTGGATGTGGTCAAAAACGAGGGGCCGATCGTGCGGATAGACTTGCGCTAGACGGCGGAGGCAGCAGCCCGTAAACCACCAGTTGGTTATCGAACGTGCCGACGTACACCTTGCCGTTCACCACCGTGGGGGTGCACATCTTGGAAGCCGTTCCCAACTGGTCCCGGGAGGCGTTGAGATTGCTGTTCCACAATTGCCGCGCGACGTTGGAGGCGTCGAACGCACGCAAGGTGGTGGGCCCGTAGACCTCCTGATTGGTTTCCCGGGTGACGGCCCACAGAATGCCGGTGCCGGGTGTGCTGCCGGCGGCGGAAACAGCCAGGATGCCGCCCTGGAAGCCCGCCACTTTGGCGCCCTGCGCGGTAGGAGTGCTGTCGAAGGAGCCCCCGGAAAGTCTGTACGATTTCAAGTGGTCTCCCCAACCCCAGACATATAGCAACGGGCCGTTTGTGTTGTTCCAAAAAGCCGTGCTGAAGATATACCCGGGATTGGCGGCTGCCGGAAACTGCTGCACGATTTGCGAATTGCCGGGCTGGAGATGCCCCATGGCATTCGTGTCTACGACACGGATCAAGCCGTCTTTACTGCCGGCGAGCAGAAGACTCGTGCCGGGCACAAGCATTGGGCCGCTGGTGCCGACATCGAGATCCCCGCGGTTGAGATCGGGATAGTTGTCCGGCGTAAACCAATCCAGCACCGAAGAACCGGCCGGGTCGAGTTTGAGGAGGCTCTGCCCCCGGTTGGCCGAACCGTCCCAATCGCCGTTGCCGGTGGTCACGTAGATATTGCCAAGCGCATCCGCCGCCGGCGCGCGGCCTCCCTGCCAAATAGCTCCCGCGCGGCCATTCGGGGTCGTGTTGAAAGCAGATACCTGCTGCAGGGTACTCGCGGAGTAACCGATCAGCCAGCCGTGCCAAAGTCCGTTATCGCAATGCGAGCCGAAGGCGACATAGATGGTGTTCTTCGTGAAGAGCAGGCCAGGGCGCTGGAGATGCTGCCCGGGCGCAAAACGCACCACTCCCTGCTGGCTTCCCCAGCCCGTGCCGGGCACAGCGGCCTGGATCACTACGGGGCTGCCCGGCTTCTCCTGGCCGCTCGCCAGGTCCAGCGCGTGCAGCCGGTAAAAATACGTACCCTGCTCCAGGGAGTTGGCCACCGCGTAAAGGGTGCCGGTCGCCGGGTTGATTACCGGCGTGCTCAGAATGCCGACTTCGGGTGGCACCAAGTCGCTGCACACGTAGTTGGCGCTCGGCACGGACGGGCCCAGGTTCACCTGCCACAAAGGCGCGGACGCCGAAGGATCATCGGCGTCGAACGCATACACGCTATTGTGCATGGTGGCGACATACACAACGTTCGGCTTGCCCGGCTGGCCGTGCACGTACAGGGGCTGCGCGTAGATCTGCCCGTCCACCGCGCGCGTGAACAACTTCCCGAACTGGTTTACGTTCACGTTCGCGGTGTTGAGCGTAAATTCGCGCACGTTGGCATTGGTGCGATTGGCGTTGTAATTGGCGGTAAGGACACTTGCCGGCTGCGTCCACCCCGGAATCGCGAGGAGCAGTGCCAGGCCAACCGGAATACCGCGCATTACGGCTGCACGAGGATGATCGAGCCCTGCTGCGGAACGCCCCGCCGCGTGGCGATAAACGCCACGAATTGCGTGCCATCCGGGCTCCAGCAATTGTCGGCGGCGGCAACCCCGGTGTAAGTGGGGATGTATTCCGGCGCCGTGGGATCATTGAAGAACGTAATCTGCCGCTGGTTACTGGCGTCCGGATTCATCAGCCAGAAATCGGTGATGTAGGTGGTGAACAGCGGGAACGTGGTCATGTCGTTCAGCGTGGTCATGTAGACGAGCTGGCCGTTCGGAGCGACGTGCGCGTGCTCCTGCCACACCGACGTGCTGGGCGTCAGGTCCGTATAGATGTTGTTCTGCCATTTCTGGGCAATGATGTCGATGGTGGTGGCCGTCTGGTTCGGCAGCGGATTAGCGTAGTAGTAGATCGTGCTGTCGTCGGGCGAAAAATCGCCGGTCTCATAAAAGCGGTTCGCCACCGGCTGGTAGGTCCGGATGTTGCTCACGGGATTTGCATTCGCCCCGTTGAAATCCGCCAGCCGCACGACCCAGGATCCCAACTGGCAGCTCACTCCCTGGCAAGGTCCGATTTTCTCCGACCAGAGCAGCTTGGTGCCGTCGTGGGAGAAGTGCGGATGCAGAGAGCCGTTATTCTCGGTCACATGCGTGATCTGACGGGGATTGCTGCCGTCCGCGTTCATGACCCAGATGTTGTCGTTTAAGCCGGTGCCTGGGTAGGAACCGATGATGTCGTTCAGGGCGGGATCCTGAGATTCGAACACGATGTACTGTCCGGAAGGATGCCAGGCCGGATTGCCGTTGTTCCGCTGCGGAATTCCCGCGGCGTTGCAGGTGATGCAGGTGATGCCGCTGCCGTCCGTGTTCATGGTATAGACATCGAAATAGCCGTCCGGCCCCTGCATGTCGATAGCGATTTGGTTGTTGCCCGACCACGACCAGTCCACCAACCCGCCCACGTCCGGGACCAGGACTTTGATCATCTTCACGTTGCGCCCCGTGACCTGCCGCCACGGGATGCCCGTGGGAGTGGTCACGACCGCGGCAGCGGATTGAGCAGATGTATTGCCGGACGGATCCACGGCGGCTACCGTATAGCTGTACGTGGTGGCCGAAAACAGATTCACGTCCGAATAAGATGTGGTGGTACTGGTGCCGACCTGCTTGCCGTTCCGATAAATCAGGTAATCGGCAACGCCGTTCTTGTCATATGAGGGGTTCCAGGTCACCTGCACGATGAACGGCGTCTGCGCCACCGCGACCACGTTTTGCGGAGGGGTGGGGGGAAATATGTCCAGGCGCGCGCGCTCGGTCCGCTGCGCCTGGGCGGCAACTGCAACCAGAGCTCCGAGCAGGATAATAACAGCCGAAAAGTAGTATTTTCGCGTTCGAAACGATTTCATCAACCCTCCGGAAGAACGCCGGTCGGCGCACAGGCCGACAGGCCATCGGCTTCCGCAAACCAGGCAGTGATCAGGGGATCCAGCCCAGTGCGAGCTTTTCTAGCTGAGCCAGAATAGCATCGCGGTATGGCACTGTCCAGAGTTGCCACAGCGTAGTGCGGTACCAGTGGTTCCCAGTACGTCCGGCCCAGACAGGAGTTCTGCATGAGTTGCCGCTCACACCGGCAGAGCCGTGCCAACGCTCTTCACGGGGGTTGCGGATCCGCGCGAAGCATCGAGCGTGTGTTGGACTTCCCGCACGGTGCGGCGGTTGAGACGGTAGGGAACGACGCAGGCGGCTGCAGCCAGGAGCACCGCGGCGGGCGCCACGCCATAGAGGAATGCAATGGCGGAAGCCGAAGCAGGCGCACCCGAGGGAACTCGCGGGAGAAGTTTCCCGGAAGCTCCCAGCAGAACTCCGGCCGCCAGTACCGCGCCGCCGGCCGCGATTTTCTCGCCGAAATTCAGGATGCCGAAGAACATGCCTTCGCGGCGCAGCCCGGTAGTGAGTTCATCCCAATCCGCCACGTCGGCGGCCATCGAAGCGGGGATGACCCACACGGCGCTGGCGAGCAGGCCCGCCAGCGCATGCCCGATCACCAGCGGGAGTGGGTTGCCCGTTCCGAAAGGCCGGCCGGGCCCCACCAGGACGGTGGCGCCACAGAGCAGCAGTGCGGTGGCCAGCGTGGCGGCCAGATAGAGGGTTTTCTTTTCGGCACGGCGGGCCAGCGCCAGCCAGCACAGAACGCCTGCCATGGCGCCGGTATAAAACGCCGTCTGAATGGTGCTGAGTGCGGCGCCGGCGTGAATCTGCGCGTACCAGGTGAAATAGTGCAGCGCTAGCGTGGCGTTCAGCACCACACCCAGGAAAAACAGGGTGAAGGAAAACCAGATGCTGCGAAAGGCCTGGTTCCGCATGGCAGCCTGGAAGCCGGCGAAAAACCGGAGCGTGTCCCTCTGTGGGTCAGGACGGCCGGCGGTCCGATAGCGCCAGGTACCGGCCGTGCTCACCAGTCCGGCCCCGGACATGAGCGCGCCGAACACCAGCCCCATCTGCGGATACCCGCCGTAGTACAGTTTGGGATCGCCGCTGCCGGTTGTGGGGAAAAACAGCAGGAACGAGAGGCCTGCCCCGGCCAGCATGCCCAGCAGACCGAACAGCGCGCGCACCGCCACGATCACGGTGCGGCCGTCATGATCCCGCGTCAACTCCGCCCCCAGGCTGAGGTAAGGAATCCGGTACACCGCACTGGTGACCCGCAGCGCCAGGGAGCACAGCAGCAGCCAAACGAACAGGCCGGCATGGCCCAGATTTCGGGGCGGGCTGAACAGCAGGAAGAGGCACGGTCCCATCAGCAGGGCGCCGGGCAGCATGAACGCGTGACGGCGGCCGAAGCGGTGGCGGGTGCGGTCCGAGAGGTAGCCGACATAGGGGTCCGCCAGCGCATCCACCACCAGGCCGAGGAAGATGCCGGCTCCCACCCACGTAGCGGGCAATCCCATGACGGAGTTGTAGAAGAACAGCACGAAGATGCCGAACAGCACCATCATGACGGTGATGGGCATCTCGCCGACGCCGTAGAGCAGTTTGTCCGCGAGAGAAGGCGCGCGGGTCGCCGCCGCGGGCAACGGATCGCTCATAGGATCACTCGATATAGCCGAGTTCGCGCAAACGTTCCAGGATCACCTGCTCGTCTTCCGCGGTGGTTTCCGGAGCGGCGGCCGCGCCGTCCACCCCGGCGGAGGCCAGCACGGCGGTCTTGCGCACCGGCCGCGCGGCGAGCGCGGCGGTTTCATAAATCTCTTCCGGCACGCGGCCCTGCATTTGTTCCGGCACCTCCAGCCCGAGGCTGTGCAACACCAGGGGAGCCACGTCCAGGATAGAAAGCTCTCCGGCGCGCAGATGGCGGCGGATCCCCGGCCCGCGAGCGCCGAAAACGCCCACGGGCCGGTGCGCGCCGGCGACCGCGGGGCGGCGCGACACCACCGTCTCAGACGGCAGGATGGATACCAGTCCGCCGTCCCGCAGGATCAGCGTCAGATCCGGCGCGAAACCGGCGTGCGGCCCCTGAAAGGCCTGCTCGCGCGTCCAGATCTCCGTCACCATGGGTTCGCCGTCGGTATTCCGGACGGCGCGCAGCCCGTCCATCAGGCGCTGCCGGAACGATTCGTACTCCGCCACCGGCACGCCGGGCGACTGGCCGTCTTTGTTGACGACGATGTAGATGCCGTTGCTGGTCGGGGTAGCCGCGAACGCCATGGTGCGGCTCCAGTCGAGAAGAAACGTGTGGCGTGCAACCTGGCCGACGCCCAGCAGCGCGCCTTGCTTATCATGCGACGCCCCGGCCTCCGACCAAGCCAGCATCCCGTTGGCGGCCAGCCATGCATTGACGTGCAGCACGTCGTAGGTGGGTCCGAAGCCGTGGTCGGAAGCCAGCAGCACGGTGGCATCCGGGCCGGCCAAAGCGCACATCTGCTCGAGCAGCGTGTCCAGCCGGCGGAAGTACTCGAGACACAGATCCCGCACACGCAGCTCCCAGGGAGCTTCCAGGGGCGGGCCGTCCTCCGGCCGGAGGAAGCGCCAGCAAAGATGCTGCAATTTGTCGACGCCGTCCAGCAGCAGGCTGGTTAGCTCCGAGGGGGAATCGCCGTGCAGGAAGCGCAGGATTTCGAACCAGTTCTGCTCCCGGCGAATGTGCAGCTCGATCCAGGGCCCGTATTCTTCGTAGTTGCTCTCGCAGCCTTCCGTGGCCCGCTCCTCCAGCTTGAAGTCCATGGCCAGTTCGCGCGGGTTGAAACCGGAAATGTTCTTCAGCCGGTCGAAGAGGCCCTCGGGCCAGCAGGCCAGCCGCAACTGCCGCCAGGGCATCCAGCCGGGCACGATGAAGCCGGGGATGCGCGGAGCCGGAAACATGGACGGATAGTTGAGGGAAGTAACCCGCATCCCCTGGCCGGCGGCCAGCGACCAGATGGTGTCGCACTGCACGTCGTTGGAATTGAAAAACCGGATGTGGCGCGTCTCCGGAGACTCCATGCGGAAGAAGTCAAAGACGCCATGGTTGCCGGGAGTGCGCCCGGTCATCAGGGAGGTCCAGGCCGGCGGCGTCAGTGGCGGCACAATGGTGCGCAGATCCGCCCGCACGCCTTCGGCGAAGAACTGCTTCAGAAAGGGCATCACCCCCTGTTCCATGAGAGGGTCCAGCACGGAGAAGGTCGCGCCGTCCAGCCCGATCAGAAAGGTTCTGCCGTTCATCGTAATTTTGTCTCCTTGCCCTGGGGTGCACGCGCCAGGCTGGCAGCCGGCGTCTCCGCTTCCGGCGGTTTCCCGGCATTCTGGGGAGTGGTCACCATGCGCCGCAGAACCGGCCAGTAGATACGGTCGAACCACTCTCCGGGGATATAGCGCCGGAGGTTCAGGACGAGCTTGGCGTTCCGGCCTACCACGTACCGCAGCCGCGGGCGCCGCGCCGTGAGAAAGCGCACCACCGTGCGCGCCACGTCCACCGGGGTGAACTGGCGCCGCACCAGGATGCGGTCCACGATCTCCTCGTGTCTGCGGAACCACTCGGCGTAAGGGCTGGAGGGATCGAGCGAGTGGCGCGCCTGCCGGCGGTTGACCGTGAAATGCGGCGTCGCGATCAGGCCCGGTTCGAGCATGGAAAGGTAGATGCCAAACGGCCGCACTTCCTGCGATACGCACTCGCCGAAGCCTTCCAGAGCGAACTTGGTCGAGGAGTATCCGCTGATGCTCATGGAGCCCATGCGCCCGGCCACGGAGGTGGTGAGCAGGATCCGGCCGCTGCGCCGGGCGCGCATATGCGGCAGCACGCATTTCACCAGCGCCATGGCGCCGAACACGTTCACGTCGTAAGTTTCCCGGATTTCCTCCAGGGTGAGGTCTTCAAAGAAGCCCCGCAGTCCTACGCCGGCGAAGTGCACCAGGGCGTCCAGGCGCCCGGTTCTGGCCAACAGCGTGGAGATGCCGTCGTTGATCTGCTCCTGCCGGGTCAGGTTCATCCGCAGCCATTCGATTCCGGCGCCCCGCTGGATGGCTTCGCGACCGGCCCTGCCGGCTTCCGCCTCGTCCAGCACCGTGCCGAAGACGCGATAGCCGTGGCCGGCGAGAAACAGCGCGCACTCGAGGCCCATGCCGGAGCCGGCGCCGGTGACGAGCACGACCTGCTCTTTCGGCCGGTCCATCGGCACGGTCACAAGCCGCCGGCCGCGGGCTTGAGCTCGTAACCGTTCACGTGCTGGGCCACAAAGTCGGCTAACTCGGCAATCGAGAAATCATTCTTCCCGCGCTGGCCGATTTCGGCCAGAAATTCCGCGAAGGGCATCAGCTTCTGATAGTGCTCTTGAATGGTGGTCCCGAGCACCACCACGTCCAGCGATTCCAGTCCCAGTTCGCTGAACAGGAGCGAGTCCGGGCCGACCGGGCGCGAGTAATCCCAGTCGTGCGAAACCTCCTCGATAATCTTCAAAATGTAATCGAGAATTTCCTCGCGGCTCGGTTTCAATTTGCCCCTCCTTGGTTGGGCAATGAACAGTCTGCGGCACGGGCTTGGCCCGCGAAACTCGGCGGCGCCGCTCCCTATGGGACGGTTCACATATGATAAGCCATTCCCCTCTGGATGGGAAAGTTCGGAATGTCTAGTACCCCGGGCCTGGCCGGGAGGTTGGGGCAAAAGGGTCGTTTCAGCTAACCCCTTTGCCCAGTGAGCGTTGCTGCGGAGCCGTTATTTGATCAGGTTCTGATAATAGAGCCCTGTAGAGGTGAACTGCGGGCCTTGCAAAGCCTGCGACAGGGCTTGGTTCGCCAGGCTGTCGAGGTCCGCGGCGGTGCAGGTGTGGTGGTCGGTGCCGCACCCGCTGGCGGTTACCTGGTTGTAGTCCAGGTAGGCGTTGAAATACCGGGCGGCATACGGCGAGACAAACTCCAGTTGCTTGGCCCAGCCAAGCTCGGCCATGAGCTGCAGGAACTGCTGATCCAGGGGCGCCCAGAAGCTGTACACGTCACGGGAGTAGATCTGGTTGGAAGTGAAACCCTGGCTCAGCTCGGAATCCCTTACTTTATACAGCCAGCACTCCGTCATGGAGACCTTCTTGCCCGCCGCGTGCGCCATGTCGGCAACCTGCATCGCCACGTTCAGGTAGTTGGTTCCGCCGACCGTGTTGATCGGATAGATATGCAGGTCCACCATATCCAGGTCGCTCAGCCCCGTGAGCACCTCGGTCATGGCTTGCCAGTTCGGGATCCACGTTCCGATTCCCGCGGTGATCGGCATGGTGTGCAAGCCGGCCGTCCGCAGGTCGCTGAGGATGGTGCTCAGCAACTGCTGGTATCCCGCGGTGGTGTATACCTGCGACTTGCCGGAATTGGTCGCCTCCGTATCCGGTTCGGTCTGTATGGCGATGTAATCCGGCTTCAGCTGTTGCGCCACGGTCTGGATCTGCGCGCTGCGCCCGGCGATGTACTGAGTCCAGGTCAGGCTGTTGTAGTAGGGCAAGATGTTGATGGCACCACCGGTGTGAACAATCTGGCAGTGGGCAATGAATTTCATGCCGCGATTGTGCACGTCGGCCACCAGTCGCTGATAGAACGACAGGTATTGCTGGTAAGCGTTGGGATTGTTCGTCTGGTATGTGGTGTGGAAAGGCTGGTAAAGGATGGGGAAGCCGATGGCCACCTTGACCGCCTTTACACCCAGGGCCTGCAAGGAATTCAGATAAGGAGTCACGGCCGCATCGTAGTATCCCGGGTTCAGAATCCCGGCCGAACCCGAATACGCCGGATACACATCCGCGCTGAACAGCGTGCCCGTCTTTTGCCCGTTCCACTGCAGGGTCGTGCTGAACGTATTCAGATAGTTCTGCAGTTGCGTGTACAGATCCTGATAGGTGCTGGGAACCTGTCCGCCTGTTCCTCCGGTGACTGCCATGGTCACGAGGGGTGTGGTAGTGATGCCACCTTCCTGAATCTGTAACGACACCGCCGATCCCGATGGCGCGCCGGCGGGCACGACCACGTTAATCTGGTTCACACCCACGAACTGGGGAGAGAGCCCGGAAAACTGTACCTGCGCCTGCACGCCTCCAATCAATACCGTGGGGGTGGTGGTATTGGTCCGCAGCGTGTCCAGCGAATTATTGCCGGTCACCGCCGGAGGGGTTACCGCGCCGAGACCGGTTCCCAAAATTGCCAGGATGTCGCCGGGCATAGCGGGGTGCGTGGCCACTCCGGAAATAGAGCCGCTGGGTTGGGCCAGGGACCCATCCTGATTGATCACAATGGCCTTGCCGACACCGAATTCCACGGTGAAAATACCCGGCGAAACGGGGCCCACCGGGACCGACAGCGGAGCCGAAGCAACCCCGTTGACCGTCACCACCACGGAAGCCGTTCCGGATTGCGTGCCCGCCGGCAGCACTTCCCAGGGCACCTGCGCGTTGATCTGCCGCTGTGCGACAAAATGCAGCGGCGCCGCCACCCCGTTGAAGGTCACGGACACCCCGTTCATCGAGGTGGGCAGCGGAATACTCTGGGCTGCCTGTGTCGATGGCGCCAAATTAGTACCAAAGATGGAAACCAGAGAGCCGGCGGCGATGGCCTGTCCGGCAGCAAAACTGGCTGCATTTACCACACCGCCAGCGGTGATGCTGGGAGTCTGCGCCAGCGCCAGAGAACTCAGTGGGGCCAGGAGGCATACCAAACGGAACGTTCGCAATGTTTTCATAGGAACAGCACCCAATTTTGAGCAACGCCCCAAGCTGTTGGAGCAATTGCAGATTCCCCCCCTTTATTGAAACACGGCCATCTGAACGGAAAGCTAGGATTTTAATCTCCCCTTAAGTGAGATTCGGCACGATCCAGTACCAATAGTACTGTTCTTCCGATCGATTCTACACAATCGTTTCAAACTAATGTATCATTCTATTGTTTTAATTGAATGATTCAAACGAAGGATAGGATACTTGACGCCGCCGAGCGGCTCTTCGCGGAGCAGGGGTATTCCGCCACTTCGTTGCGCAGCATCATCGCCGCTGCGGGCGTTAACCTGGCGGCCGTGCATTACCACTTCCACTCCAAGGAAAGCCTGCTGGAAGCGGTCATCCTGCGCCGGGCGGAACCGGCCAACCAGGAGCGCCTGGAACTGCTGGAGCGCTACCAGGCCGAAGCCGGCGGCAGGCCGCCCGCCCTGGAAAAGGTCCTGGAAGCTTTTTTGATCCCCACATTTCGGTTGGCTTGCGACCCCTCGCGCGGCGGCAACGTATTTGTGAAGTTGATGGGCCGGTTGCATGCGGAAAGCGATCTTCTTCCCGGCATCATCCTTGCCCATTTTGGCCCGGTCCTGATGCGCTTCAGCGAGGCCCTGAACCGGGCATTGCCGGAATTACCTGCCAGCGAGCTGTTGTGGCGCGGCCGGCTGGCGATGGGGACCGCCGCGCAGGTGCTGCGAGACACGCCACAGGCCAGCTTGAGCACCAGCGAGCCGGTGTCCCAGGAATGGGAACACACCATGCGGCGGCTGATCAGTTATCTTTGCGCGGGATTTCGCAGTCCGGTGGTGCCCGATACCCGAATTCCGGAGGTTGTCCCTCTCCCGGAGACAGCCCCGGTACAGGAGACCAAATGAAACGAATCGCCGTTCTTGCCGCCATTGTGGGGGTGTCTTTGTTTGCCGCGGACGACGATCCCTTATCCGCTCGCGGCCCGCTGCGTTTGAGCCTCAAACGCGCGGTCGAAATCGCCACCTCCCCGGAGGGCAACACCCGTATCCAGCTCGCGCAGGAGCAGGTTCGCCAGGCAAAAGCGCGATCCGCCCAGTTGCGCTCGGCGCTGCTGCCCACCATTGACTCTTTTGTCGGCGCGCAGGATCTGACGCGCAGTCTTGCCGCCCAGGGGTTGAACGAAATCGACCTGCCTTTCGGTATCGTCCTGCCGGAGCGCGTGGGCCCTTTCACGGTTATGGACGCGCGGGTCACCGGATACTCCAATCTCCTGGATTTCAGCGCGATCCGGCGCTTGCAAGCCGGGCATGCCGGAATCCGCACTGCCCAAACAGAAAGTTCCAGCACACAGGACCAGGTATCCGTGCAGGTGGCCAAGGCCTATCTGGCGGCGCTCCGGGCCGATGCCGAACTGGAAGCCGTCGAGGCCAACATCCGCCTGGCGGAGGCCGTGTTGAAGCTGGCCCAACACCAAAAAGAAGCCGGGACGGGCACGGGAATCGAGATTACCCGCGCGCGAGTGCAGCTCTCCTACGAGAAGCAGCGCCTGCTTGCCGCGCAGAACGAACGGCGGAAGGCCGATTTGCAATTGCTCCACGCGATGAACATGAATCTGGATACGCAGGTCGAGCTGACCGACAAGCTCCGCTACATGCCGGTGGACGCCACCATGGTCGACGGGGCGACGAAGGAAGCCCTCCAGTCCCGGCTCGATCTGAAGGCCCAGAACCAGCGCGAAAACGCCGCGCGCCTGATGAGCAGCGCGGTGCGCTATGAGCATCTGCCAGCCCTGGTGGGCGGGATGGATTACGGGACCACCGGCAGCCTGGGAAACCCGATTCTGCCCACTCGCACCTACCAACTGGGGCTGCGTGTGCCGGTATTCGACGGCGGACGGCGGGAAGCCCGCCGCGCGGAAAGCGAATCGCAATATCGCTCGGAGAGGATCCGCACCAATGAACTGCGGGAACAGATCCAGATGGAAGTTCGCATCGCATTGGACAGCCTGCATTCCGCCGAGGACCAGGTCCAGGTCGCGGAAGAAGGATTGCAACTCGCCGAGAGCGAGCTGACGCAGGCTCGCAGGCGCTATGAAGCGGGGGTGACCAGCAGCCTGGAAGTGACCGACGCCCAGACCCGACTGGAACGCGCCCAGGACAACCGCATCACCGCTTTGTTCAACTACAACGTGGCCCGCATCGACCTGGGCCACGCCACGGGCGACACCCGCCGCATGATCCAGTAAAGGAATCCTCCATGAAGAAACTCGTCATTATTCTGGTCCTGGTTGTGGCTGCGGCCATCGGCGGCGTGGCGCTCTACCGGAGCGCGCAAACCACGCCGTCCGACCGCATCGCCGTATCGGGCAACATCGAGCTGACGGAAGTGAACATCGCCTTCAAGACCGCCGGCAAGCTGATGGAACGCGCCGTGGATGAAGGCGACAAGATCACCCGGGGTATGCTGGTGGCGCGGCTGGACCGCGAACAGTTGCTGAAGCAGCGCGACGCTTCCGCCGCCGCGCTGGTCGAAGCCCAGGCCCTGCTGGCGCAGTCGGAGACCGCCCTGGAGTGGCAGCGGCAGACCTTGCAGGCGGACCTGGAAGCCCGCCGCGCCGAACTGAGCGCGGCCGAATCCCACCTGCTCGAGCTCCGCCGCGGCGCGCGGCCGCAGGAGATTCAAGAAGCCAAGGCCGCCGTGCAGGCCGCGGACGCCGAACTGGACCGCGCGCAAAAAGATTGGGTCCGCGCCGAACGGCTGCATAAGGACGACGATATCTCCACGGCCCAGTTTGACCTGGCGCGCACCCGGTATGAAAGCGCGGTGGCCATGCTGAAACAGGCCCGGGAGCGGGCCGCCCTGGTGCTGGAAGGACCCCGCACGGAGACGATCGAGGCCGCCGCGGCTCAGGTGCAGCGGGCCAAAGCCGGCGTCAAGGCCAGCGAGGCCAACCAACTGGAGCTCAAACGGCGCGAGCAGGAAATCAACGCCCGCCGCGCGGAAATCGAGCGGGCCAAGGCGCAGATTGCCTTCATCGACACGCAGTTGAAGGATACCGAGGCCTTCTCGCCCATCGACGGCGTCGTGCTCGTGAAAGCGGCCGACCCCGGCGAAGTGCTGGCCCCCGGCACGACTGTGGTCACGGTGGGCGATATCGACCATCCGTGGCTGCGCGCCTATATCAACGAGAAGGATCTGGGCCGCGTCAAACTCGGCTCCAAGGCCCGCATCACGACCGACGCCTTCCCCGGGAAAGTCTACGACGGGCGGGTCTCCTTCATCTCTTCCGACGCCGAGTTCACACCCAAGCAGATCCAGACCAGCGAAGAGCGCGTGAAGCTGGTCTATCGCATCAAGATCGATGTCGATAACCCGCATCACGAGCTGAAATCCAACATGCCGGCCGACGCCGAGATCCTGGTGAAGAACTGATGGAAGCCGTCATCGAGGCGCACGGGCTCACCCGGAGCTTTGACACACTCACGGCCGTGGACCGCCTCGACCTGACCGTCTACCGGGGCGAGATCTTTGGGCTGGTGGGTCCCGACGGGGCGGGGAAGACCACCACGCTGCGCTTGCTGTGCGGCCTCATGGACCCGAGCGCCGGCGAAGCCCGGGTGGCGGGCCGCAGCGTGGCGCGGGAGCCGGAAGCCGTGAAGGACCGCATCGGCTACATGGCGCAGCGGTTCGGGCTGTACGGCGACCTGACAGTGGACGAGAACATGGAATTCTATGCCGACCTGTTCGGCATCTCGCGGACCCAGCGGCGGGAGCTGACCCCGGGGCTCCTGCGCATGGCGCGTCTCGAGCCGTTCCGAAAGCGCCAGGCCGCCAAGCTCTCCGGCGGCATGAAGCAAAAGCTGGCGCTGGTGTGCACGCTGCTGCACCGGCCCGAGATCCTGTTCCTGGACGAGCCCACCAACGGAGTGGACCCCGTGTCGCGCCGCGAGTTGTGGGCCATCCTGTACCAACTGGTCAAGGACGGCGTCACTGTGTTCGTCACCACGGCCTACCTGGACGAGGCCGAGCGCTGCACGCGGGTGGGGCTGTTGCACAAGGGCCGGCTGATCCGCTGCGACTCCCCCGACACGCTGCGCCACGGCATGCCGGAAGCCTGCTACGAGGTACGGACCGAAGATCAGCTCTCCGCGCGCGCCTGGCTGGAAAAATGCGGCGGGGTGTTGAGCGTGCAGCCCTTCGGTTCTTCGCTGCACGTGCTGGCCGATGCCGCCCGCGCCAGGCCCGAAGACTGGGCGGGCGCCCTGGGCGAGGCGAGCATCAAGCGGGTGGTGCCGTCCCTGGAAGACGTCTTTATTGCGTTACTGCGCCAGGCTGATGTGCAGGCGCAGGCAGCGAGGAATTGATCTTGGCGCAAGCGGAGCAGAACAACACGGCCGTCGAATGCCAGGACCTGACCAAACGGTTCGGCGATTTCGTAGCCGTGAACCGGGTGACCTTTCAGGTGCGCAAGGGAGAAATCTTCGGCTTCCTCGGGCCGAACGGCGCCGGCAAATCCACCACCATCCGGATCCTCTGTGGACTGCTGACGCCTACCTCCGGCCTGGCCCGGGTGGCCGGCCTGGATGTCGCGACGCATCCGGAAGAAATCCGCAAACGCCTGGGCTACATGTCCCAGAAGTTCTCTCTCTACCACGACCTCACGGTGGGCGAAAACATCGATTTCTTCGCCGGCATCTATGGCGTGCCGCGCGAGCTCCGTGAGGAGCGCAAACGCTACGCTCTGCGCATGGCCGGCCTGGAAGACCAGGAGCACATGATGACGGCGCTGCTGCCGGGAGGCTGGAAGCAGCGGCTGGCGCTGGGTTGCGCCATCCTGCACGAGCCGCCGATTCTGTTTCTGGACGAGCCTACCTCGGGCGTCGATCCTACCGCGCGCCGCAGCTTCTGGGACCTGATCCACGAGCTTTCCGCGGCGGGGCAGACGATCTTCGTCACCACGCACTACATGGACGAGGCCGAGCACTGCCACCGCCTGGCGCTCATGCATGCCGGCCGCATCATCGCGCTGGGTGTACCGCGCGATTTGAAACACAACATGTACCCGCATGGTTTGCTTCAGTTGGAGTGTTCGGATCTGCTGGAGAGTATGAAGGCGCTGGAAAGGGAAGAGGCCATCCGAGAAGTGGCGGTATTCGGCGCCGGGCTGCACGTCACCGTGGATCACCTGGAGGCGGGCGCCGCGGCCATCCGCAGCGCGCTGGCCCGCAAGAACCTGGAAATCCGCCGCCTGGAACCGATTCCGCCATCCATGGAAGACCTTTTCGTGGCCCTGATCGAAGCGGAGGAGCGCAAAACCGCATGAATCTGCAACGCACGCGGGCGATGTTCCGCAAAGAGCTGAAGCACATCCTGCGCGATCCCCGCAGCCTGATCCTGGCGCTGGCTCAACCCCTGCTCCTGCTGCTGCTGTTCGGCTGGGCGCTCAGCCTGGACGTGGATCGCATTGCCACCCTGATCTACGATGCCGACCACAGCGCCCGCAGCCGCGAGCTGATCGAGCGATTCAAAGGCTCGCGCTTCTTCGAAATCGAGGGCTTCGTCGACGGCTACGCGGCCATCGAGCGGGAGATTGACCGCGGCAGAATCCTGATGGGTATCGCCATTCCCAGCGACTATTCCCGGCACATCGAGGCGGGCGACAACGCCGCCGTGCAGATCCTGCTGGACGGCAGCGATTCGAATACGGCGTCCATCGCCCTCAGCTATGCCACCGCCCTCGTACGCTCGTATTCGCTCGAGCTGCGCTCCGACACGCAAAACCTGCGGGCCGGCTGGTCGCTTAACCTGCCGGTCGATCCGCGCCTGCGCATCTGGTACAACAGCACGCTGGAATCGAAGAACTACGTTGTGCCCGGCCTGGTGGCCGTGATCCTCATGCTGATCGCTGCCCTGCTCACCTCCCTGACCATTGCCCGGGAGTGGGAGATGGGCACCATGGAGCAATTGCTTTCCACTCCCCTGCGTCCCGCCGAGCTGCTGCTCGGCAAAATGATGGCCTTCTTCGTAGTGGGTGTCATCGACACGCTGATCGCGGTGCTGGTGGCCATCTTCGTGTTCCATGTGCCGTTCCGCGGCAGTCTGCCGTTGCTGGCGGGCACCTCTTGCATGTTCCTGTTCGGCTCGTTCTCGTGGGGTATTTTCCTTTCCGCCATCACGAAATCGCAGCTCATGGCGTACCAGGTGGGCTTTGTGACCTCCTTCCTGCCGTCCTTTCTGCTGTCGGGATTCGTTTGGGCGATCGAGAATATGCCGCGGGCCATCCAGCTCATCACGTACCTGGTGCCGGCCCGCTACTTCATCACCATCCTGAAAGGGATCTTCCTGAAAGGCGTGGGACTGGAGGCGCTGTGGGTAGAACTCGCCTTCCTGGTGGCTTACGCGGGGATCATCTTCGTGGCCGCCACTCTCAAACTCAATCAAAAGCTGGCATAAATCCATGTGGGAACGAATTCGCGAGATCGTGCGCAAAGAATTCCGCCAGGTGCTGCGTCACCGCCGCATGCGGGTCATGCTCTTTCTGCCTCCGTTGATCCAGTTGGTGATTTTCGGCTACGCCGTCAACATGGACGTGGACAACATCAACACCGCCTGGATGGACCTGGACCATACACCGGAAAGCCGGAATCTGCTGGCCGGATTCCAGGGCTCGGGGCGCTTCCATATCGTGGCGCTTCCGCAAAGCGAGGCGGAGGTCCAGCGCCTGCTGGATCGGGGGGAAGTGCTGGCCGCGGTTCGCGTGTTGCCCGGTTTCGCCCGCGACGTGGCGCGCGGCCGGCCGACTTCGGTGCAGGTCCTGATTGACGGCACGAACTCGAATGTCGCCTCGCTGGTCTCCAGTTACGCCGCGGACATCATCGCGGTCTTTGACGCTGGCGCGGCCACCGAACAGCAGCAGCGGCGCATCATGACCGCCACCCCGGGCGTCATCAGCCTCAAAACTCCCAAGCTCGAAGCCCGTCCGCGCGTGTGGTTTAACCCGGATCTGAAAAGCCGCAATTATTTCGTGCCCGGCGTCATGGTCAACCTCATCATGGTCGTTACCGTCATGCTCACCGCCATGGCCATCGTGCGGGAAAAGGAAATCGGCACCATGGAGCAGTTGATGGTCACGCCTATCCGGCCCATCGAATTGATGATCGGCAAAACCGTGCCCTTCGCCATCATCGGATTGATGGACGTGGCGCTGGTCACCGGCCTGGCGTTGCTGGTCTTCCGCGTGCCCTTGCGGGGAAGCGTGGCGCTGCTGTTCTTTTCGGCGGCGCTGTTCCTGATGACCAGCCTGGGCGCCGGGCTGTTCGTCTCCAGCATCTCCGAAACGCAGCAGCAGGCCATGATCTCGTCTTTTTTCTTTGCCATCCCCACGTTCATGTTGAGCGGCTTTGCGTTCCCCATCCGTAACATGCCGGAGCTGGTGCAATATCTCACCTACCTGAATCCGTTGCGCTATTTTATGGAGATCGTCCGCGGCATCTTTCTGAAGGGCACGGGGGTCTCGATCCTCTGGCCGCAGATGCTGGCGCTGGGGGTTTACGGCACTGCCATCCTGCTGCTGAGCGCGGCGCGTTTCCGCAAGCGGCTGGATTAGGAGTTTAGAACCGTCGTCATTCGTCCGTTCCTAAGAGAACGACGCTGCGTGGCTGAACTGTCGACGACCAGGCTCACGGCCGCCCGCGTCCCTGTCCGCTTTCACGGCCTCCCAAGCGAAGCTGCCGGCTCTAAGCGCCTGCGCGCGAGCCCGAATCCGGTCAGCAGCGGCCTGTGCCTGAAGCCGGTCAATGCCGCCAGTAACAGGTACGAGCCGAGCCACAGGCGTCTCAAGGCGGGTAATGGCGATCTCTTCACCCTGCTGCACACGATCCAACAAGGCGCCAAGCCTGGGCGACTGGCCCGTTTGGAACGAATTCTGGACACAAGTGATGGATAATGAGTTGCCGGTGCGCACGATGCGAGGCTGCGTCAAGAAAGGAACGACGACATGAGCACTTCTTCATGGATGTTTGGGGCTTTGCTGCTCTTCCTGGGGACCGCAGCCAGCGCGCAAACACATCCATGCCCGCCTCAGTGGCATCCGCGCTTCAACGTGGATGCGACACTCTACCCCTATGCTCATCAATGTTTCAAGACAGCAGTGGGGATGATGCACTTTTTGGACGAAGGCCCTCAGGATACCGCGCAAACGCTGGTTCTGGTACACGGAGGTGGAACCTGGTCCGCTCTGTTTCGACAGGTTGTCCAGGAGGGCATCGCACACGGCTATCGCGTCATTGCGCCCGACCTCATCGGCCACGGGCTCTCCGCTCGCCCGAGTGCGCAGGCTTTTCCTTACACTGCCAGCGCTCAAGCCAGGATTTTGGAGCAGTTCCTCTTGGGGCTGGATGTGCGCGGCGTAACGCTCGTCCTGCACGAATGGGGCGGCCCCCTGGGCCTCTGGTTTGCGGAGCGACACCCGGACCGAGTTTCCCGCGTGGTGCTGAGCAACACGTGGGCGTGGGCAGTGAGCGCGCGGAATCCCGGCGATTACGCCTGGCTTGTCAACGCCTCGAAGCTAGCGCACTGGAATCAAGCGTCTTACATTGCCGACTGCACTCTTCCTCGTAAGGTGTCATCCACTATTGCGGCAAGCGTCGATCCCACTGGGGGAGCCCTGGCGCAATCCGTTCTCCATCTGTACTTGGATGCGTGGATCGACCCGACTACGGGTGCCCCTTACACATCGGATGCCTGCACGGCGCCCACGGTTTTAGCCGAAGGGATCCTGGATGAGGCGGGCTGGCTCTACAGTGTTGAGGCGGGGCTTGGCGCTCTACAGGCCGCCCCGCAGTTCTATGTGTTTGGGCGAAATGATCCCCTCTTCGGTGACCGCCGCTGCGACATCTCCGGAAGCTCGGCCACATGCCCGAACGGCGACCTCTGTGTGTGCAATGCGAACTACCTGACTCCTGATCAAAGCTGTGCCAATGCGCCCTCAAGCGCCCCGAATGCCTGGATCTGCTCGGATCCCGTGACTCAGCGAGCCATCATGCCGGCCATCGATCGCTTCACGTCCGACCTTGAGAATCAATCTCTGGTCGGTCAGTCACCCCTCGATCAATGCCTTCAATTTGATGTACTACTCGACCGCCTACGGAGGCATCGCACACTTGCGCTGTGACAGCGCGACTCGGGCTCTACTCATTCCATGCCAGGGTCCGGCCGCACAATAGCTGAAACCTACGGACAGCCGCTGGACATGATCATGCTGGCATCATCCTCGCCCAGCAGAAACGCTACTCGACCGGTGAACAGATCCGGCGACTTCTGCATCTGATCGCCTCATTCCCGGACGAAGCTAAACGGCCGCTCCCGGGTTCTCTTCCAGGAAGCCCTGCGCGACGAGATGCCGGATGATAATCTCGGCGTTTTCCTCCGGGGTCCGGCCCGTGGTCCGCAAGGTGATTTCCGGCGCCAGCGGCGGCTCGTAGGGGTCGTCGACGCCGGTGAATCCCTTGATCTGGCCGGCTCGGGCCTGGGCGTAGAAACCCTTGACGTCACGCTGTTCGCAGATCTCGGCGGGCGTATCGACAAACACTTCCAGGAATGCCCCGGGGCGCATCATGGCGCGCACCTGGTTGCGCGTGGCGCGGTAGGGGCTGACCGCCGCGGCCACTACCACGCCATGATGGCGCGTGATTTCCGCCGCCACAAAACCGATACGCCGGATGTTAATGTCCCGGTCTTCGGCCGAGAACCCCAAGCCCCGGGAGAGATGCGTGCGGACTACATCGCCATCCAGTACCGTGACTTCCCGTCCGTGTTCCCGCAGCTTGCCGGTCAAAATCTCCGCCACGGTGCTCTTGCCGGAAGAAGGCAGGCCGGTAAACCAGATGCAGAAGCCCTGCCGGTTCCGCGGTGGATAGGCGCCGCGCAGCATTCCGGCTGCCTCCGGGCGGTAGGGTTCTGCTTCCGGGCTGGCCGGTGGGTCCCCGGGGAGGGCCTGCACCCCGATTTCAGCCTGGTATTCCTCCAGGACCCGCCGCGCGGCTTCGCTTTCGGCCAGGAAGTGGGTGGCGCCAAAATTCCGCTGGATGATGGCGTGCCACAAGGTTTCCCGAGGCCCGGACGAGCGCATGGCCAGCGGCACGAGGTTGAGCACGGTCTTATCGCGGTCATAATGCCGGGCCACCACCGTATGGAGGATCCGAATGCGGGTGTAGTGGTCTACCGCCCCCGGCAAGGCGGTGTCCGTGACAGCCTGCAATAGTAAGGTCGCGTTCAGGCCGGTGGCGGTCCGCTTCCCGGCATCCTCTTGTGCCCGGGTGAGCGGCTCGTGGCTTTGGAACACCACCACGCGCGGACTGCCCATCTGCCCCAACAGTGTGCGCACCTGTGCCGGCGTACGGCGCAAGCGCGGAAAATCATGGTGTTGCGGCAGTTCGAGGATCCGGAGCGGACCGCTCAAACGCAGGCGGCCCCAGGAACGCATCTCCGCTACCAGAGGATGGTGCGTATCCGTAGTTCCCGCCACCTGCCGCATCTCCGCGTCCAGGTCTGCCGGGTAAACCTCTTCCACACGCATCCAGCCGAGAAGGTTGTTTTTGGCGTTCCGAAGGGTGATCTCCTGACCCGGAACGATGCCCAGGGTTTCGGAAACCGGCAGGGTGACCGGCATGGGAAACAACGTGCCGTCGGCCAGCCGCATCTCCTGGAGGACGCGGCGGTAATCGGCCTCTCCCAGGAAACGGTCGAGCGGGGAAAGCGCCCCGGTGGCCAGCAGTTCCAGGTCGCAGAGGATCCGCGGCGGCAACTGCAATGACGTCTGTCCGCCAGCCCGCCGGGCCAGTTCCGCCCGCTCTTCGGGCGGCGCCAGCAGGTCCACCAGAGTGCCGCCGTAAGGCGTAATCAGGTCAGCGTGGGTAGAAGTAGGTGGCATGTCGAGAGTGCCGCCGGATTTGTCCCGAGTGGCACAAAACTCAGTCTACTCTGTTCCTTAAGAGGGGGGAGCAAACAGGCTTTTGCCCTGCATGGAGGCGGGGATGGGGCAGCCCGCCAAATCCAGCAGCGTGGGAGCGATGTCCAGCAGCCGCATGCCCTGAACCTCTCCGCGGACCGGAAGGTCCGGCGCGCTCAGCAGGAAAGCCCCGAACTGCGCGTGATTACAGTCGTCCGGCCCGGTGTCGTTCTCCTGAATGTACAGCGAGTCGTAGCCCACCCCGCCGATCGAGCGCCAGTACAGGCCCCCGAAATGCACGATCATATCCGGCGCCACGTTGCGCACGTGCCGGTAGATCTCGGTGGGGCGGAAAACCAACGAGTGCATGGGCTCGCCCCGGTCATCGGGCAGGGCTTCGAAGCGGGCCTTCATCTCCGCGTAAACATCCTCGTACTCGGACTCCGCGATGGTCCCGTTGGGCTCCCGTCCCCGGACGTTGAAGAACACCCGGGCATAATAGCCGCCCTCGCTCCACACCCGGGTCTTTTCCCAATCCACCAGGCCGGGAGAAAAGGGCGTCACTTTGGAAGGAACTTCCTTGAGCGCCAGCAGACCCTGTTGGTAGAGCCACTGGTTGACGCAGAAGCCGCCCTCGAGCCGCTGCGCGCCATGATCGGAAACCACCAGCACGGCGGTGTCGTCTTCCAGTAACTCCAGCGTCTTGCCGATCTCGTCGTCCAGATACGAGTAGTAGTCGGAAATCAGGGATTCATAGGGGTTGCCGGGCACATACTGGCGGTGCAGGCGGTCATGATACTTCCAGAAGCCGTGATGCACGCGGTCCAGGCCGATTTCCACGAACTGAAAATAGTCCCACTCCTGCGTTACCAGGAGGTAGCGGATGACCTCGAAGTGCTTGCGCGTCATGGCATAAATCTGGTCGCGCAGCCAGTCCTTGTTTTCGGTCCGGAAACCTTTCACGTCCACCGGGTACTCGCCCACCAGACCGTCGATCTCCTGTTTCAGGCTGGGCGGCCAAGTGTAGTCATTCTGCCGCGTGTTGGGGGTGAGAAAGCAGCCTACGTTCACTCCATTCACCCGGCGCGGCGGAAAACTGGGTGGTACGCCCACCACCACCGAGCGCTGCTCCGATTGGGCCAGGACGTCCCAGATGGCCGGGGCGGTAATGGAGGCGGAGTTCACCACGCCCAGCCCGCTGTAAGAATGGTCCACCCGGTTGCGGAAGCCATAGACTCCCAGCGAACCGGGATCCTGGCTGGTGGACATACACATCCATGCCGGGACGGTAATGGGAGGAATGACGCTTTCCAGGCGGCCGTAGCAGCCCCGTTCGATCAGCCCTTTGATGTGGGGGAGACCGGGATGCTGAAAAAGAATTTCCGGGGCCGCACAGTCCAAGCCTATGACTAAGATTTTCAAAGCACGTTTCCTTCCAGACGGGACATTCAGGATGATGCCTCCGGATCAGTCCTGTCAAGTTTAGGCAGTACCACACAATCTCCTTACAACCGTACTGCTCTTGCTTCCAAGTTTCCCGGTATGTTAGGGTTCAGGGAGTTCGACACTCATCCGATCAGCCCCATAGGGAGCCGGGGAAGCGTAGCTGTGCAGGAATCCATTCTGGAAATTGGGGCCGGGACGGCCATCGCCATTCGTGCACGCCTGGCTTGAGTTATGCAGACTGACCGCCTCAGCTCGCTGAACCACCTGTTTTTCCACCATGTGGAGCAGTTCCGTTCGGACCGTCTGCTGACATGGCAGAAACCGGACGGCTTGGAAGTCTACTCCACGGAGCGCTTTGTGCGCGAAGTGTTGGCTCTCAGCCGGTTTCTGTCCGCCGGCGGGCTGGAGGGGGACCGGGTGGGCATCTTCTGCGAAAACCGCCCGGGTTGGCATATTGCCGATTTTGCCACTCTGCTGGCCCGCCAGGTGGTCGTGCCCGTATATCCCACCTTGGCCCCGGGGCAAATCCAGTATCTGCTGCGGCACAGCGGCTGCCGGGTGGTGGTGATCGGGGGCCAAAAACAGTGGGAGGTGTTGGCGCCCCTGCTGGCCGATTTGCCGCAGTTGCGCTGCGTCATCAGCCTGGACGAACTGGCGGCCGCGCACACCTCGCTGCCCCGCATCGTATCGGAGACGCCGGAGTGGAGTCCGGCGGACCGGGAAGAGATCCGCGCGCGCGCCCTTTCGGTCGATCCCCAGAGCCTGGCGACCATCGTCTACACCTCCGGCACCACCGGTGTGCCGAAGGGCGTCATGCTGTCGCACGCCAATTTCACCTTCGATCTGAGCGAGTGCCTCAAGCGCATTTTGTCCCAAACGGCCTCCCAGGCGCTCTCCGTTCTTCCCCTGCCGCACGTGTTTGAAAGGCTATTGTGCTACGGGTACTTTTATCGCGGCGTGCCCATCGCCTATGGCGACCCGCATGATCTGAAGACCCTGGCGAAGATCCACCGGCCGCAGGTCATGGGCTGCGTGCCGCGCATTTTGGAAAAGATACGGGAAGCCGTCCAGGCGCAGATCGGCGCCATGCCGGCCTGGCGTCAGGCAGCAGCGCGGGCTTTATTGAACGCGGGATACCGGCGCGCGCGGGGGCGAATGACCGGGGAGCGCACCGGCCCCGGCACCGCTGTGCTGGCCCGGCTGGCAGGCTTTCTGGTTTACCCCCGCATTCACCGCCAACTGGGTGGACTGGAGTATCTCATCTGCGGCGGCGCCTGGCTGGACCCGGAACTGGAACTCTTCTTCCGCGCCGCCGGCTTCGAACTGCTGCAAGGCTACGGCATGACCGAAACCTCGCCGGTCATTGCCTTGAACCCCTACGCCCGGGAAAAGCTGGGTTCGGTAGGGCCCCCGCTGGAAGGCGTGCAGGTGCGCCTCGCCGAGGACGGCGAAATCCTGACGCGCGGCCCGCACGTCATGCTGGGCTACTACAATGACCCGGAAGCCACCGCGCAGACCTTTCGCGACGGCTGGCTGGCCACCGGCGACCTGGGTCGCATCGATGAGCAGGGATACCTGTCCATCACCGGCCGCCAAAAAGAGATCCTGGTGCTTTCCAATGGCAAGAACGTCTCCTGCGCACCCGTGGAGCACGCGCTGGAGAGCAGCCGTCTGGTCGAGCGGGCATTCGTCGTGGGCGAGGGACGCAAGTTTGCCAGCGCTCTCATCGTCCCGGACCGGGAAAACCTGCGCCGCCTGGCCGCCGTTCGCGGCATGCCCGCCGGGGGCGAGGAACAATGGCTGGCTTCGCCGGCCGTGATCGCGGTGTTCCGGGAGGAGATTACCCGCTGCCAGTCGCACCTTTCGCCCTTCGAGCAGGTGAAGCGATTCTCTTTTCTGCATCCGGACGCCTTGCTCGACCCGGAGCTGATCACCCCCACCCAAAAGGTGCGGCGCGCCGTGCTGGAACAGAAATACACGCCGTGGATCCGGCAGATGTATCTGCGGGAGGAGCCCCTGGTCATCCCCCGGTCTGTTCCGGAGAAGGTGCCTGCCGCCCAAGCCTAGAAACGAGGAACGAAATCATGGCCGAACCACAACTCGCCTATCGGAACGAAGCCGCCATCCTGGAGCATCTCCGCCGGATCGCCCGGGAACAGCTCAACATGACGCCCGAGCAGATTCAGGCTATCGGCCCGGATGCCCGCCTGCTGGACGCCCTGCAATTGGACTCCCTGGCGCAGGTGGTGCTGGTGACCACCATTGAGCAGGATTTCGGCTGCAGCTTTTCGCTGGAGCAGTGGCAGCAACTGGAAACCGTGCAGGACCTGGTGATCATGATCGCCCGCCGCACCGCGGAGGTGGCTCAGGCATGATGCTCGCCCCCAAGAGCGCCACGCTGCTGGAGACCCTGCTGGATCTGGAAAACTGCACGCGCCTGGGAGCGCGCTTCGTCTCCCCTTCCGAAGAGGCGGTGTTCTATCCCTACCGGGACGTGGTGCGCCGTGCGCAATCCGCCGCAGCCACGCTGCAAATTGCGGGACTCCAGCCCGGCGACCGGGTGGCCGTGATCCTGCCCACTTCCATCGAGTTCTTCGACGCGTTTTTGGGGACGCAGATGGCCGGCGGCATTCCCGCGGCCCTCTATCCGCCTTTCCGGCTGGGCAAACTGGACGAATATTTTGCCCGCCTGCGCAAGATGCTGGCCAAGATCGGCGCGCGGTTTCTCATTACCGAAAGCCGGATCAAGCGCCTGCTGGGTCCGGCGGCGGTCGGCCTGGATTGTCTGGAGCGCGTGATCGACGTCAAGGATCTGCCTGGCAACGAAACCTGGCGGCCCGTGGAGATCGATCCCGAGCAGCCTGCCTTCCTGCAGTTCTCTTCCGGCACCACGGTCGAACCGAAGGCCGTGGTCATGTCCCACAACAACCTGCTCCACAACCTGGACATGATGCAGCGCGCCCTGGTGTATCGCGACGAATCCGAAGTGGAGAACGGCGCCGTCTGCTGGCTGCCGCTGTATCACGACATGGGCCTGGTCGGATGCCTCTACCTGGGCCTCTACTACCCGGGCACGATCACTTACATGGGGCCGGACACTTTCCTCATGCGGCCGGCTCTGTGGCTGCGCACACTTTCCCGTTACAAAGCCGCGATCTCGCCGGCGCCGCACTTCGCCTACAGCCTGTGCGTGGGCAAAATCCGGGATGACGAGTTGGAAGGCGTGGATCTCTCGCGCTGGCGCGCGGCCCTCAACGGCGCCGAGCCCATCGAGCCGGACGGCCTGGAGCGTTTCGCCGAGCGCTTCTCCCGCTGGGGATTCCGGCGTGAGGCGATGGTCCCGGTCTATGGCCTGGCGGAAGCCGGGTTGGCGGTCAGCTTCTACGATCTCGACCTGCCGCCCCGGGTGGGGGAATTCGACCGCGATGCCCTCTCCGGCGAAAAACGCGCGGTATCCGGACCCGGGCGCAAGATCGTTTCGGTGGGCGAGCCCCTGACGGGTGTGGAAATCCAGATCTGCGATGACGAAGAGCGTCCGCTGCCCCAGGGCCATGTGGGCCGCATCTGGATCAAGGGTCCTTCTATTACGCAGGGCTACTACAACGACCCGGAGCTTACGGCGAGCATCATCCACGATGGCTGGCTGGACACCGGCGACGTGGGGTTCTTCTTCGACGGACAGCTTTACATCTCCGGGCGCGCCAAAGATCTCATCATCATCCGGGGCCGCAATTACGCTCCCCAGGAGATGGAAGACCTGCTCGGCGATGTGGAGGGTGTCCGCAAGGGCTGCGCCGTGGCCGTGGGGGCCGTAGTGGACGGCACGGGCGAGCAGTTGATCATCCTGGCCGAAAAGGATATTCGCAGCCGCCGCCCCGAGGCCGAGACGCTCGCCGAAATCAAGAGCCGCATCCTGGCCGGCCTTTCGCTGATCCCCTATCACATAGATTTGCTTGAGCCCGGCACGCTGCCGCGCACCTCCTCCGGCAAGCTGCGCCGTTCCGAGGCGCTGCGCCAGTTCCTGGCCGGCGAGCTGACCCCGCCGGAAAAGGTGAACGCCTTCAAACTGCTCTTGCAGGTGGGAAAATCGCAGCTCGCCTGGAACCGGTTCAACACGCAAAAGCGGTAAGCGGCGCAAGCACGACCCCTCAAATCCCCGCCGCAGCGGCACGGTTGACGCATGGCCGGTCCGGAGGCCATCATGTATATACGGAGTTGATACAGAGAGAGCCGGATGAAAGCGAAGCTGAAGAAGTGGGGAAATAGCGCGGCGGTGCGCATTCCGGCGGCCGTCATGCAGGCGGCGCGGCTGCGTTTGGACGAAGTCGTAGACGTGAGCGAAGAGAAAGGCCGGATTGTCATCGAACCGGTGCGGGAAAAGAGCTACGACCTGGACGATCTGCTGAGAGGCATCACCACGAAAAATCTGCATCAGGAGATCGATTTTGGGCCTCCGGAAGGCAGAGAGATCTGGTAATGCCGCGGCACTATGTGCCCGATGCCGGCGACCTCGTATGGCTGAACTTCACCCCGCAAACCGGCCACGAGCAGGCTGGGCGCCGTCCAGCGCTCGTATTGAGTCCAGCCGCGTATAACGGCAAGACGGGCTTGATGGTCTGCTGTCCCCTGACGACACAAATCAAAAACTACCCGTTTGAGGTGGTGGTTAGCGGCACGCCCCCAGGCGCTGTGCTGGCCGATCAGGTGAAGAACCTGGACTGGCGCAGCCGGAACGCCAGGCCGAAAGGCCGTGTGTCGCCGGAAGAACTGGCCGAAGTGCGGGCGAAGGTCCGCGCGCTCATCGGCTAGCCGATTGCCGGGCTAAGGCAAAGTTCTGCCTGCCCCTCCTGATATTCTCAAGAGGAGCGCGCCGGCCGCCAAAGAAACGCCGCGAATATGGAAGCCCTTTTCTGGATCTCCGCCGCGATCGTGGGATATGTTTACCTCGGGTATCCGGCTGTGATCTGGCTCCTGGGGCGGCTCTTCGGACGGGCGCCTGTGAAGACGGAGATCCAGCCGCACGTCTCGGTCCTGGTGGCGGCGTATAACGAGGCCGCCGTGATCGAGGACAAGATCCGCAATCTGCTGGCGCTGGACTATCCGGCCGGCCGGCTGGAGCTGGTGATCGCCTCGGACGGGTCAACCGACGGCACCAACGAGCGCGCCGGGGCCTTCGCCCGCGAGGGCCGTGTGCGCCTGATCGACTATGAGCGGAATCGCGGCAAAATTACGGTGCTCAACGAAACGGTGCCACGGCTGCGCGGCGAGATCATCGTCTTCTCGGATGCCGCCAGCATGCTGGCCGCGGACTCGGTGCGCCGCCTCGTGGCGCATTTCGCGGATCCGCGGGTGGGCGCGGTCAGCGGGCTCTACCGCGTGCTCAAAACCGAGGAGGCCGGCCTGGGGGTCCAGGAGGGCCTGTATTGGAAATACGAGACCTGGCTGAAAACCCAGGAATCGGCGCTGGGCGCGGTGCTGGGGGCGCACGGATCCATGTATGCCATCCGCGCGAAGTTGTACCCCTTCCCGGAAAATCACGTCATCAACGACGACTACGTGATCCCGCTGCGCATCCTGCAACGCGGCTACCGGGTGGTGTATGAGCCGCGTGCGGTGGCCTCTGAAGAGGCGCGGGAGATGGAAGGGTTCGCCCGGCGCGTGCGCATCATGACCGGCAATGTGCAGCAACTCCGCGAACTGTGGCCGCTGCTGTGGCCGCCGCGGCCGGCGCCATTATTCTGCTTCCTCTCGCACAAGGCGGGCCGCCTGCTCGTGCCGTCCGCAATGTTGCTGTTGGCGTTGAGCAACCTGGCGCTGGCCGGCGCGCCCCTGTACGCCTGGCTGGGGGCGGCGCAGGCGGCCTTTTACCTGGCGGCGCTGGCGGGCGCCACGGCGGTACGCCTGCCGCGGGTCTTGCGGCTGCCCTATTATTTCTGCATGATCAATGCCGCGGCCGTGCCGGCCCTGTTAGGCATGCTGCTGCCGCGCAAGAGAATGTCCTGGAAATAGCCGCCGCCGCAGGATCTCGGCGAAGCGGGCGGTGTTGGCGGCCAGGTCATATTCGCGCAATACGCGCTGCCGCGCGGCTTCGCCCAGGCGGCCATGGCGTCCATGAGCGAAACCGGGATGTTTTCGCGGATGCTGGTCTAATAGAGGCCGCCTTGAGGGCCATTGGGAAGCCATGATCAAGGGACTAAACAAAATGCTCGCGTTAATTATTACGCTCATTGGGCTGGCCTTCAGCCAGAGTGTGCAGCGTTCCGGGACAAAGCCTTGCGAGGAGGTTGTAACGAGTCTATATCCTGAATGGCACTCCAAGCTCCCCCGTGAAAAGCTGAGGCACGTCGACGTCCGAAACTGCCGAACTGGGGACTGGGGAATCCTCCAAGTCGCGGTTTGGCCTGAGGGTGGGCAGAATCCAGGCCTCGTGGTGGACACAAATCGTAGTACGATCGTGAAGATCGCAATGGCCGGGGATGTATTTGTCCTGGAGACCGCGGGCGCTTCATCGAACGTCGTGCAAGTAATCGTCTATAGAAACGGACTACCTCGCCTCGCTCTTAGCGAAGCAATTAAGGCATATGCGCATATTGACATTAGCTGGAAAAAGGTGATTGTCGGGCTACCGCAGGAGAAAGGTCCTGAGCGTGTTTTCGAGTTTCCGACCGGCGAGTATTGATATCGGCATGCACGATAAAGCTATGCGGACCACCAACTTGGATCCATGCGTATTGTGCTGGAGGGAACTATGACGGATTGTCTATGCCCACCTCCTCTACCGCTGCAATGTGACCTTATCTGTCCTCCCAACTGCCGCCAGCCTCGGATCCAATCTGCACCAGCTTCGACATCACCGGCGCGCCGCGGCAGATCGTAAGCGGCGGGCACACCCTGACCAATGCGCCGGCGAACAATAACGCCGTGCCCGGGGTGCTGACGCCCAACAGCACCGCCAGCCTGGCCAACACCTTCGGCTACGACCTGGCGCTGCACCTGACCTCGCTGCTGATGCCGGGAGGCGCCAGCGCGGCCACTTCCTACGACATCTATGGGCGCCTGGCGGTGGTCAGCTTCGGGGCCAATTGGGGCGCCTACACCTACACCTACGGCTACACGGCGGGCGGCCTGGTGGCCTCCAAGGCAGTGGGACTGAACCGGGGCAACAACACGGCCGTGCTGGAAGTAGACTACACATACGATAATGAAGGGCGGATGGTGACGGTCACCAGCCCGACGACGACGCAGGCGGGAACCACCTGCACCTACACGTACGACGCGCTGGGGCGGCCCACGGCCCTGGCGGCGACGGCGGGACCGGGGGCGCCGGCCACTTTGGCCAGCGGGGCGCAATACGGGCCGGCCGGCGAGTTGCTCGCGCTGACGATGGGGTATGGGCAGGGGAGCTTCACGGAGACGCGGACCTACAACTCCCGGCTGCAACTGACACAGATCGCGGGCAGCGGTCTGCCCTACAGCGGGGGGCCAGTGCTGAACGTGAACTTGCAGTACACTTATTCGGCCAACCAGAACAACGGGCAGATCACGCAATTCCGGGACGGGGTGAGCGGGGAGCAGGTGAGCTACGGCTACGACAGCCTGAACCGGCTGATCAGCGCCTCGGCATCGAGCGGGGCGTGGGGCGAGAGCTTCACCTACGACGGGTTCGGCAACCTGCTGCAAAAGACGGTGACGCAGGGCTCGGCGCCCACCCTCTCGGTGGCGGTGGACCCGGCCACCAACCGCATGGTGGGGCAGAGCTACGACGCCAACGGGAACCTGCTGTACAACGGGGCGGTTTACGACGCGCTGAACCGTGTGGCAAATCTACCAGTACGGGAGCCTGAACACGGAGGGCTACGCCTACGGGCCGAACAACGAGCGGGTAGAGAAGGTGATCACTGCCAACGGGGTTAGCAATTACTACACCTACCTGTACGGCGTAGACGGCTGCCGGCTGGGTGTCTATCAGCCGGATATCGACGGGAGCGGGCGGCTGTATTTTCGCGGGGGCTCGGCCATCACGCCATGCTTCGGCGGGCGGATGCTGTACACCCGGGGGAACCAGTTGGCGGTAGCGGACCGGCTGGGATCGATTCGGCCGCTGAACGGCAGCCAGACGGCCACGACGAGCTACTACCCCTACGGCGAAGAGCAGCCGCAGCAGGCCTCGGAAGACACGGAGCGGTTTGCGACGTACTATCGGGACAGCACGAACCTGGACTACGCCAAAAACCGATACTATACAAACCAGTTCGGGCGGTTCCTCACACCGGATCCATCCACCGGTGTGAATCTGGGCGACCCTCGCACATGGAACAAGTACACATACGTCGGGGGCGATCCGGTCAACTACAACGACCCGAGCGGCGAGATGATGGCAGTGGTCTGCGGGTTTCAGGACTGCGGCGGCGGAACGTTCGGGCCGCTCATCGGCCCCTTCGACTGGTACTTCGGGGCAGGGAATAGCGGGTCAGAGCCGTATCTGGGGCCGCTTGGCCCCCGCCCGGGTGGCGGCGGGGGTGGCTTCATCCACGTTACCAATCCGTCCAAGGCCGGGCCAAACCAAGGACGAATCCGCAACGGTATGACCTGGATCGAGCAGAACGTGGACGACAACTGCGCCGGTTGGTTGACGGGAGTAGGCGACGCAATTGCCGGCCTCCTCGGCAATCCGGAGGACGAAAGGACCGTCATCATCGGGCACGGCGCGTTCGACACCAGGAAAACCGCTGCAGTCACAAACAACAATCCAAATCAAACCGATCTTCCCGCTGGTTACGGAATGGCCGTGAACGACCTCGGGGCCTTCTTCGTTGGCTCATATACCGAGAACGGGAGGACCTACTCCCTCTCGGCCAATGGGTACGTCGGCGGAACAAGCCAGGCGCAGGTCGCGATACTTCTCCACGAACTGGGCCACATGCTCAACGCCCAAGGATTCCAGTCTGACTTCAACAACGACCAGGCAGGCGCGGCTAACGACCGCTTGGTCCGTCAACATTGCCAGAGGACCCTAGATGCGGCGCGAAATATACACTAGTTTCAGGTTGGTCAGTCTGCTTTTAGTGTTGATCAACATCGCTTTTGGTGATTGGGAACCGGTTGAAACGGTCGGTCTCCAATACCCACCGCTAGCACGTATGGCCCGGATCTCGGGGATCGTTATCGTTCGTGCATCTCTCGGGGCCGATGGCTCAGTGCAAGAAGCTTCCGTGTTATCTGGACATCCACTGCTTGCCAAGTCCGCGCAGGCGAACGCCCGTGAGTGGAGGTTCAGGCAGTTGGGGCAGGGTCGACCGACCTCCGACGTGTTCCTCGTGTATCGGTTTGTCCTGGAGGGCACTTGTGCGGCGAACGAGTGTCGGGAAACTTTCTGGGCAGAGTACCCGAACTTCGTTGTGGTGTGCTCGGAGATGCCCTCACTGAATTCGGAGAGCGCGGACCGATCTCGGAGGAGGTAGCGCTTATGTTGTGGCCAGTCTGGATCGCACTGTTCGCTGCGTTGGGCGCGATTAGTGACGTGCAGCCATGGATCGTTCAGAAGTTGGTCGGGCTAGACTATCCGCGCCAAGCTCTGTCCAGAGGCTTACAGGGTACGGTAGAACTCCTGTGCTACATCAGCAATGACGGGAAGGTCGTTCGGGTTGATCGGATCTCAGGGAACGAGGAACTGGCTGCGGCGGCGATCCGGAACGCGAGGAACTGGGAGTTTCGACGCATTGACTCGGGTGAGGTCGGGTACAAGCTCGTTTACCACTTTCAGATCCATGTTGTCACCGCGCTTACGCAGAAGCCCAGATTCCGGTTTGTCATGCCCCACGATGTGTTCATCACGGCTGAGCAACTCGCCGCAGCGAGGGGAGGTTCCTGAGCCCTGATCCTGCGGGAATGGATGCGATAGACCCGAGCAATCCCTGATGCCATCTCTACCAGCTTCGACATCACCGGGACGCCGCGGCAGATCGTGAGCGGCGGGCACATCCTGACCGATGGGCCGGCGTATCCGAGCGGCCACACCATGCAGCCGGGTTTTACCTACACCTGCGACTCGCTGGGTCGGCCGACGGCCCTGGCGGCGACGGCGGGACCGGCGGCGCCGGCCACTTTGGCCAGCGGGGCGCAATACGGGCCTGTCGGCGAGTTGCTCTCGCTGACGATGGGGTACGGGCAGGGGAGCTACACGGAGAGCCGGACCTACAACTCCCGGCTGCAACTGACGCAGATTGCGGGCAGCGGTCTGCCCTACAGCGGCGGGCCGACGCTGAACGTAAACTTGCAGTACACCTATTCGGCCACGCAGAGCAACGGCCAGATCACGCAGTTCCGGGACGGGGTGAGCGGGGAGCAGGTGAGCTACGGCTGCGACAGCCTGAACCGGCTGATCAGCGCCTCGGCATCGAGCGGGGCGTGGGGCCAGAGCTTCACCTACGACGGGTTCGGCAACCTGCTGCAAAAGACGGTGACGCAGGGCTCGGCGCCCACCCTCTCGGTGGCGGTGGACCCGGCCACCAACCGCATAGTGGGGCAGAGCTACGACGCCAACGGGAACCTGCTGTACAACGGAGCGGTCTACGACGCGCTGAACCGGGTGTGGCAAATCTACCAGTACGGCAGCCTGAACACGGAGGGCTATGCCTACGGGCCGAACAACGAGCGGGTAGAGAAGGTGATCAATGCCAATGGGACCAGCAACTACTACACGTATCTCTACGGTGTGGACGGCTGCCGGCTGGGTGTCTATCAGCCGGCCATTGACGGAACGGGAAGACTGTATTTCCAAGGAAGCTCGGCGATCACGCCATGCTTCGGCGGGCGAATGCTGTACACCAAGGCGGGACAATTGGCGATAGCGGACCGGCTGGGGTCCATCCGGCCGCTGAACGGCAGCCAGACGGCCACGACGAGCTACTACCCCTACGGCGAGGAGCAGCCGCAGCAGAGCACGGAAGACACGGAGCGGTTTGCGACGTATTATCGGGACAGCACGAACCTGGATTATGCCAAAACCGGTATTACTCCCCACAGTTCGCTAGGTTCATTTCTCCGGACCCATTACAAAGCGGCGCTTCCGCCGACACTCCCGCCAGTTGGAACCGATACGGGTACGTGCGAAACGATCCCATAAACGGTATCGACCCGCAAGGCTTTGAGGTAATTTTTCACTGCTGTCCGGCTAAAAGTCGAACAGAATCAACTGGTTGCCGAGATCGCCTAAATGCTCCTGGGAGCAGGGCTCTTGAAGTGCCCGAAAAATGGGCGTTTTCTCAAAAAGCGTGACGCTCAGAAT